>Ga0315339_1000037_pt1 | contig 254004 bp, 250 predicted proteins | sample ASW17metaG_FD_204514 | JGI IMG/M metagenome (GOLD analysis project Ga0315339, IMG submission 204514) | Ammonia-oxidizing marine archaeal communities from Pacific Ocean, United States - ASW #17 | ecosystem: Environmental > Aquatic > Marine > Oceanic | place: USA: California | collected 2016-12-05
GGACGGCTATCCGGACGGCTATCCGGACGGCTATCACGACCCGCTTGGTTTTATGACTCCGCCCGACTAGCAGTGTAATTAAATAGCCTCAGTCGGCACGATACGGCGTCAAAGTCAGGCAACGCTGGCAAGTTTATTGTTGCGCGCCTGGACCCGTGACGATGACATTGCCGTCCACAACTTCGACGCCAACAGCACGAAGTTTTCTGCCCGGACAAGGGCCGGCAACACAAATACCTGTATCAATTTCGTAAATTGCCCCGTGCGACGAGCACACTATTTTTTTGCCATCCTGCGTCAAAAAGCAATCTGGCTGCCAATTGAGGGGGTGCCCTACATGTACGCAAAAATTTTGGTAAGCGAATACTTCTTCGCCGCGACGCACGACAAATCCCTTAAATGGCCAGTCGCCGTCTCCTATACGAAATTCGCGACATCCGGGATCGTCGAGATCGTTTAGGCGACCGACAATGAGTTCCTGGTATTGCCCGTCTTCATTCATGGCACTTCTTCGTTCCAGGGGGCGACTTTAAATAACAACAACATTCCTGGAATGGCGCAGGCCGTGCAAAGGAAGAAGAAAGGTGTCCACCCGATTTGTTCAACAATAACGCCAGTAACAGCATTCGCCATTGTTCTCGGAACTGATGCCAGGGCGGTAAACAGCGCAATTTGCGTTGCCGCAAATATTGGATTGGTATTCTTGGCTATAAATGCGGTTACAGCGGCCGCACCCAGCCCCACCCCCAAATATTCGAGAGACACAGCAATTCCCAGCAACCAGGGATTCGCTCCAACTTCGGAAAGCAACGCGAAGCCAAGAATACTGAAGATTTGAACAAAGCCGAAGATCCAGAGCGCTCGGTTGATGCTTAGCTTGACCATGACTAAACCGCCGACGACCCCACCCACGATGACCGCGACTAATGATGCAAATTTAGCGATTGCGCCAATTTGCGTCAGGCTGAAGCCGACGTCTATGTAGAAGGGTGTTTGCAGCGCCGTCGCAAGATTGTCACCAAACTTGTAGAGAAACAAAAATGCCAATACAAGAGCAGCAGATTTAATGCCCTTCCGCCCGATGAATTCGTTGAACGGCTCAACGATGGCTTCTCGCATTGTTCGCGGTGGGCTGGGATTGGTAATTGCTTCGCGAATAACCAAGGTCATGCCTATACCGACCAGCATAAACAATGCGACGACTACGAAGACGGATTGCCAGGATATGTAGTCCGCCAAAATTAACGCAAGTGAACCGGGTATTAGGCCAGCCAGGCGATATCCCTGAACATGAATCGAGTTGCCGAGCCCAAGCTCTACGTCGGGCAGTAGTTCCCGGCGGTATGCATCCAAGACGATGTCTTGACTCGCACTGAAGAACGCCAGCGCTGCCGATAGGTAAGCAATCACCCAAATTGAAAGGCTTGGCTCGACCATCCCCAGGGTCGCGATTGAGACCAGCAACGCGATCTGAGTAACCAGCATCCAGCCACGACGGTGGCCGAGAAACGGCAGCGTGAAACGATCCATGAATGGCGACCAAAGGAATTTCCAGGTGTAGGGAAACTGGACCAGCGCAAAAAATCCAATTTCTTTTAGACCAACGCCTTCCACACGCAGCCAGGCCGGTACGAGTTGAATTAAGATGTACAACGGCAAGCCGGACGTAAATCCGGTAAACACGCATATCAACATGCGCCTGTTTAGAATGGCTTCTTTGAAAGTCCTCGACTGTTGCGTCTGTGCGTCCGCGTCAGTCGTCATGATCCCAATCGTAATCCATCGTCAGTGGCGCGTGATCTGAGAATCGCTCTGTCTTATAGATGTCGGTACGCAGGATCTGCTCTCGCAGACCGGGTGTGATTACCTGATAGTCGAGGCGCCATCCGACATTGTTGTCCCATGCCCGACCGCGATTCGACCACCACGTGTATTGTTCTGCCGCATCGTTAACGACGCGAAACGCGTCAACAAATTTCTCGCGGTCAAACACTTCGTCCATCCATGCCCGCTCCTCAGGCAGAAATCCAGAGTTTTTCTGATTTGGGCGCCAATTTTTTATATCAATTTGTTTATGCGCAATATTCCAGTCGCCGCAAAGTATGGTCTGTGAGCGACGGCGTCTGACTTTTTGCAAATGGTTCATAAACCCATCCAGAAACCGATACTTGGCTTCTTGCCGAATGTCGCCAGATGAACCCGATGGCAGATAGGTGGAAACGACATTGATGCCACCAAGCTGCACTTCCAGATAACGCCCCTCGTCATCGAATTCCTGCATGCCGAAACTTCTGATGACTTTTTTAGGCTTAATCTTCGAATAGATAGCCGTTCCGCTGTAGCCTTTCTTGACTGCATCTTCATAGAAGCAGTGATATCCCTTTGGGCTGAAACACGGATCAGTTAATTGATGCTCCTGTGCCTTCGTCTCCTGTATACAAACGACGTCAGGCTTTTTTTGGGCCATCCACTCAAAAAAACCTTTCCGCGCAGCGGCGCGAATTCCATTGGCATTGAGGCTAATTACGCGGAACAATAGTTCGTCTCCAGTGAAAAAAGTGTCGTAGCGTTACAGATTGAAACAGACAAGGCATACAGAAATTCGGCGATCTCTGTATGCTACGACCTCACCCTCGTGGTTCTGCTTTGGATAGCTGACACGAGATTGATTATTCGAAGCTTAACTTAAGTCCAATAACATGCGCGCCTACAAACGGGAATTTCTCGAACTCGCTCTCGAACTGGAAGTGCTTCGGTTTGGCGAGTTTACGCTGAAGTCCGGACGAATCAGCCCGTATTTTTTCAATGCCGGTCTTTTCTCGACCGGGTACGCAGCAGCCAAGCTTGGTCGCTATTACGCATCATCTATTGCCGCGTCTGAAATTAAGTTCGATATGTTGTTTGGGCCCGCCTACAAGGGCATTCCACTCGCCACTTTGGCCGCAGCCGCGCTGGCGGAACATCACGACATCGATGTGCCCTACGCCTTCAACCGCAAAGAAGTGAAAGATCATGGTGAAGGCGGCAACATCGTGGGCGCCCCGCTAGCAGGCAAAGTGTTTATTGTCGATGACGTCATAACCGCAGGAACTGCGGTTAAAGAAGCACATGCCATCATCGCGGCAACAGGCGCAGAAGTCGCTGGTTTAGTCATTTCGCTCGATCGACAAGAAGTGGGCTCAGATTCAAGGTCTGCGGTTCAGGAACTTGAGCAATCATTGCGTATCCCAGTCACAAGCATCGTTGAACTGGAAGACCTGATTGACCTACTTGAAGAGTCTCCAGAATACGAAGAATTTTTGGATCCCGTTCTTCAGTATCGTCAAAAATACGGCATAAATTCTTAACTAATTGTTTTTTTAAGCGTTTCTCTAAGGGTTTACTTGTTCCAGATGTACTACTGAGCTTAAAAATCGTTAACTAGTCCCTCTTCGCCGTTGATGATATGTGTGATATTACCTCTATGAGGTTTCAGTCTTTAACAACACTGATTATTTTGTGTGTTTGCAGCGGCGCTGCCAGCGCTCAAAACACACAAAAGCTCTACCGCTGGGTAGATGGCACGGGTGTGGTGCACTTCGGAGATAGTATCCCTGCCGAATATGCCAAAATTAAACGAGAAGTTGTTAATCAGCACGGTATTACGGTCGACGTAATGCGTGCGAAGAGAACCCAGGAAGAAATTCTTAAGGAACAACGCCAGGAAGAGCTACGTACGAAACGTGAATTGCAGCAACGTGCCGACCAGGCATTATTAGCCACTTACCTTTCGGTTGACGAAATAGTCCTGCATCGGGACCGTCGCGTTGAGTTATTTAAAGCTCAAGCGCGAGTAACTGAGTTGTATCTGCACAATCTGCGACGTCGCATGGACTCTTTAACCGACGAAGCGGCAGGCTTCCGACCTTACAGCGTCGACCCAGAAGAGCCAATGATTGAGCTCGATCTTGCTGACGACATGTCGACCACCAAAGATACTCTCGCGAGACACGAGCGAAATCTGCAGCAATTCCAGCAAGACGAGCTCAACATCGTTGCGCGATTTGATGGGGATATCGACCAGTTTAAAGCGCTTAAGGGTCTCGACTAAGCGTCAACCGGAAACGTGTGATCGCGGCTGGAAGCCGCTCCTACGCAACATTCGGTGCAAAGGCTGGTCAATCGAGCGTTCGTTATTGTTTTCCCGAGTGTCCGAAACCGCCTTCACCCCGCTCTGAATCCGTAAATTCAGTGACTACGCTGAATTTCACCTGCTCAACAGGGACAAACACCATTTGGGCGATACGTTCACCGGGTTGAATCTCATAGGTTTTATCACCGCGATTCCATATCGAAACGAAGACCTGCCCCTGATAATCGGAATCAATTAAGCCGGTTAGATTCCCCAATACCAGGCCATGTTTGTGGCCTAAGCCAGAACGCGGCAACAACACCGCAGCAAGGGATGCATCACCAATATGAATGGCTAGCCCGGACGGCACTAATACCGTTTCTCCCGGCGTTACCGTCAATGGCTCATCGATGCACGCACGCATATCTAGACCGGCTGAGCCGTCTGTCGCGTAGTGCGGCACGGGAATGGAGTCACCCACTCTGGGGTCAAGAATTTTGAGTTCTACTGATCGCACAAAAAGACCTTTCTTATTATTAGAATTATTGTTTTCGAGTTGCGCTTCGATCAATCGCGGATCGCAATAGCCGGTAATTCAGTCTGTGTGTCAGCGCTAATGCTTTCAAGATACTGAGTTCCGATGAGCGCGACGAGATCTTCTGCCAGTTTGTCTTTAGCGGCGATTGGAAAAGAAGCTTCACCACCCCGCCAAAAAACTTCAACGGCATTCCGATCAGTTTCAAATCCCAAGTTTTTCCCAACAAGATTCGCAACGATCATGTGCATATTTTTTCGCTCAAGTTTTCCAAGCGCATACTCACGTAGATTATCAGTCTCAGCCGCGAAGCCAACCGTAAACGGACGATCCGGCAGTCGCGCCACAGATGCCAGTACGTCCTTTGTACGCTCAAGGTCTAGCGACAGTTCCTTCGCGGTTTTCTTAATTTTGCCGGCGGCAACGTCGGCTACGTGGTAGTCCGCAACGGCCGCGGCACCGATAAAAATATCGACACTTTCGAGATGCTGGTGCACGACCGAATACATATCGGCTGCGCTTTCCGTATCAAATCTGACGACGTTTTCAGGAAGTGGCACAGCCACTGGACCACTGACCAGCATGACTTTGGCGCCCGCGTCACGTGCCGCTGCAGCCAGCGCGTATCCCATCTTGCCAGAGCTTCGGTTGCTGATGTAGCGGACGCAATCAATCGCTTCGCGAGTTGGCCCTGCCGTGATCATTACGGTTTTGCCGCTCAATGGTTTTGCGGCCATTTCAGGATCGGCTTTTGGCGCCAGTATCGCAGCGACAATATCGTCCGGTTCGAGCATTCGGCCCAGACCGTTTTCACCACATGCCTGATCGCCATGTGCGGGTCCAAGAATCTGTATGCCGCGGCTTTCCAAGCGGTCTCGATTCTCTTGTACCGCCGCATTCGACCACATCACATGATTCATTGCCGGTGCAATCGCGATGGGCGCCTCAGTCGCCAAGCAAAGCGTTGTTAACAAGTCGGGAGCGGAGCCTGCCGCCAGGCGAGCCATGATTTCTGCCGTCGCGGGCGCAATCAGTACGAGATCAGCCCAACGCGCGAGCTCAATATGTCCCATCGCAGCCTCAGCATTCGTATCCCACAGATTGCTTCTCACCGGCAATCCAGAGACCGCTTGCAGCGTTGTTTCGGTGACAAACTCGATGGCAGAACGGGTCACGACGACTTGTACCTCAGCGCCACGACTTTTCAGACGGCGCACCAGTTCAGGCGTCTTATAGGCAGCAATGCCGCCGCTGATGCCAAGAATGATCTTTTGTTTCTGCATAGGTCGAGCCTGCTCAGCTAGTGGTCCACCAAGGTAGGTTTGATGGACCACGGGTTCGAAAGCTTAGCCCGGAGCTGCCGTCAATATCCAGCAAATAGGGAAAACCAGCCGCAATTTGCGGCTTGAATCACCTCTATCAAGGCACCAAGCTGAAACTCACGACATCACTGACCAAGGAAGGTCTATGTCCCAAGCAACGCCAATTGCGCCAGCCGACTCGCATTCCATGCTAATTCGCGGCGATGTCTCGCTTTGTGCGACATCGGAGCTACTCGCTGTTGTATTGCGTACCGGCCCCGCATCCGCGCAGGCAATGACTGCCGCTGAATGTTTGTTAGAGCACTTTGGTGGTCTCCGTGCCGTCCTGAACGCGCATTGGGAACAATTAGCAGCTGCCCCGGGTGTCGGGGATGCTCGATTGGCGAAAATTCGAGCGATGCGCGAACTTGCCCGCCGATATTTCGAAGAAACCCTGCCGATACCGAGACATTTCTTCTCGCACGCCTGCGCGACCGCCCGCACGAGGTGTTCTGCTGCCTTTATCTGGATAACCGCCATCGGGTTATACTTTTCGAGGAGATGTTTCGTGGCACCATTGATGGCACTAGCGTCTACCCACGCGAAGTGGTCAAGATGGCTCTGCAGGTCACTGCGGCCGCGGTCATCCTGGCACACAATCATCCATCGGGGATTGCCGATCCGAGCCAGGCAGATGAACGTATTACAAGGCGTGTCAAAGCTGCCCTGAACCTGGTGGATATCCGCCTTCTGGACCACTTGGTGATCGGTGATAGGATCAGCACCTCGCTGGCCAGTCGTGGCCTATTGTAAAACGCTCAAAAACGGTCTTGATTAGCGCTCACGGTGCTGGTATAAAGTCTCGCTCTTTGCTCGCCATTCGCGAGCATCTTATTTTAAAAACAGAGACTTAAAGCAATGGCCAAGGTTTGTCAGGTCACCGGGAAGCGGCCGCAGAGCGGTAACAACGTTTCACACGCGAAGAACAGGACCCGTCGGCGTTTTTTGCCGAACCTCCAATACAAGCGATTCTGGGTGGAAACCGAGAATCGATTTGTACGGCTGCGTCTGTCCCACAAAGGGCTACGCAATATCGACAAGCACGGCATCGACAAGGTGCTGGCGGATATGCGCTCAGAAGGCCAACGCGTTTAATCGCTGGAGTAAACGATCATGCGTGAAAAAATTAAACTTGTGTCCAGTGCCGGTACCGGCCACTACTACACCACAGCCAAGAACAAACGATTGCACCCGGAGAAGATGCAAACCAAGAAATACGATCCGGTGGTGCGAAAACATGTGATGTACAAGGAAGCAAAAATTAAGTAAAAAAACTCCGCCTCTGGCGGATTTTTTTTGCGCTAAAAAAACGCCTAACAATCTACGCGCACTGGATTAGACTCGTCGGTCAACCCATCTAACAATTTTCGACGATCAGCGTAAAAACTCAATGCCAGAACTACCTGAAGTAGAAACCAGTCGACGCGGCATCGCACCGTGGATTGAAGATCAAACCGTTACTGAACTGATCATCAGAGAACGTCGTCTCCGTTGGCCAATCCCTGCCAGCCTGGAAAAAAATCTGTCAGGCCAAAAAATTCACACTGTGCGTCGACGAGCAAAATACCTGCTATTTGACACCAACCAGGGAAGCGCTATTTTGCATCTTGGTATGTCGGGCAGCGTACGAATAATTGATTCGCTCGAGCCTGCTGCAAAACATGATCACGTCGACATTCGTTTCGACAACAGTAAGGCGTTGCGATTTCGGGACCCGCGCCGATTTGGATCGCTGCTTTGGGCATTGAATGCCGAAGAACATGCATTGTTGCGGGATCTCGGGCCAGAGCCGTTGTCCGCTGACTTCGATGCACACTATCTTTGGAATAAATCTCGTGGACGTCGAGTGACCATAAAGCAATTCATAATGAATGCCTCAGTCGTCGTCGGTGTTGGCAACATTTATGCGAGCGAGGCGTTGTTTGGCGCGGGTATTCACCCGAAGCGCGCAGCGGGAAGAGTGTCGGCTGAACGATTGGCTACGTTGGTGACGTCGATTCAGTCGGTACTAGAACGTGCGATAAAGGCAGGTGGCACGACTTTGCAGGATTTTTACGGCGGAGATGGCGAGCCAGGCTACTTCAAACAGCAACTCAATGTGTACGGACGGGATGCGTTGCCATGCCGGATGTGTAAAACCGAAATTCGCGCCATTGTGCTGGGTCAACGCTCGACGTTTTACTGTCACCATTGTCAGCGTTGACGTGTCTTAACGGCAGCGTTCAATCAACGCGTCATTGACGACGGGAGATACGAACTCGGAGATGTCGCCACCCATGCTGCAAATTTCCCGAACCAAGCTGGATGAAATGAAGTTGTAGTTTTCATTCGGCGTTAGAAATGCGGTTTCAACATCATCCGCAAGGTGACGATTCATATTCGCGAGTTGAAACTCATACTCAAAATCTGACACCGCGCGCAAGCCACGCATAATGACCCCGAGACCATTATCGCGCGCAAAATCCACTGTCAGGCCTTCGTAACCGGATACCTCGATATTATTGATATCTGTCATCGATGCACGAGCCAGCTCAACACGCTCCTCAAGCGAAAACATAGGTTCCTTACTGGGATTTGCCGCAATGGCAACCACAACATGGTCAAATATTCGGCACGCCCGGCGGACGAGATCTTCGTGCCCCAAGGTGATGGGATCGAAAGTCCCGGGATACATTGCAGAGACAGACATCTAGGCTCCTTACAAAACGCGTATCAGTGAATACCGAACGTTGCCGGTCGTTTTTTCTTTTAGTGCCTGCCAGCCGTCTGGCAATTCTGGCAGATTTTGTTTTTTGTCTTGTTCGAGATAAATGTGGGCACCCGATTTTAGCCAGCCACCCTTTGCAAGCAGTCTACACAAATCCGCCACCATATCAGAAGCAAAAGGTGGATCCAAAAATACCAAATCGTACTCTGCTAGCGCCGCTCCCCGCAAGAAGCTGAGCGCGTCCGCCTGGCGGACCGTCCCCTGATCGTCACTCAATGTGACCAGACATTCGTCAAGCGCTATTGTTGCGGTTTTCGATCGCTCGACGAACAAAACCGACGCCGCGCCACGCGAGAGTGCCTCAAGGCCCAGCGCACCGCTCCCTGCAAAAAGATCCAGGCACGTCGAGCCTACTATGGTTGGCGCGAGCCAATTGAAGAGCGTTTCCCGGATCCGCTCTGACGTTGGCCGCAGCCCTTCAACATTAGCAACCGGCAAAAGGCGGCTGCGCCATTTTCCGGCTACAATACGCAGCCGTCCGGGTTGTGGTTTACCGTTTTTATTGTTTTTGTGCTGCATACCGATTGTGGGTCGCATCTGGAAAGTCTCCCAGATTACTCTAGTCCGGGCTTTGTCGTAGCTAGGTTGAAAATTCGTGTTTGGAAAAAAGAAGGATTCTAACGCCGGAGACAAGCCCGGCTTCGTAAAGCGGCTGCGGGCGCGGTTGAACCGCGGCGACAGCTGGCTCTCATACAATCTCGCCAATCTCGCGCCCGGTGGGACCATCGACCAGGAGGTCCTGGACGACCTCGAAGCAGAGCTGGTCATGGCAGATGTTAGCGTCGATACGACTTCACGCATAATTGCGGAGCTGCAAACATCGTTGGCGCGAAAGGAATTGAAAGATATTGCCGCATTGCGGGCCGGCCTCCATCGCATACTCACCGAGATTCTCGACCCGGTTGCAGTTGAATTGAATATCCCGGCGAGCAATTCGCCGTTTGTAATCCTGATGGTGGGCGTGAATGGTGCGGGGAAAACAACCACTATCGGCAAGCTTACCAAACGTCTACAGGATCAAGGTCATTCGGTAATGCTCGCGGCCGGCGATACGTTTCGCGCCGCCGCAGTAGAACAATTACAGGTATGGGGGCAACGCAACAATGTTGCCGTTATTTCCCAGCAGGCCGGCGCAGATCCGGCTGCGGTCATCTTTGATGCCTATGAGGCTGCGCGCTCTAAGAACATTGATGTGTTGTTAGCAGATACCGCGGGTCGACTACAAAATCAACAGGGATTGATGGACGAGCTTGCGAAGATCAAGAGGGTCCTTGCGCGGCATGACGAAGCGGCCCCACATGAAACCATGCTGGTCTTGGATGCAAGTCAGGGACAAAATGGGAGGGTGCAGGCGGAGAAATTTCACGCCGCGCTTGGTTTGACTGGCCTCACGGTTACGAAACTGGATGGCACCGCAAAAGGCGGTATTCTCTTAAGTATTGCCGACAAATTGAAAGTGCCAGTGCGCTTTATAGGTATTGGTGAAAAAGCGGAAGACATGCAACCCTTTAGTGCTGGCGATTATGTAGATGCCTTGCTCGCAGACCGCAGTCAATCGGAGTCATAGAGAGCTTGATTTGAATAGAAGAAGTTACCAAGCGCTATCTCGGTGGTCATGATGCTCTCAAGGTCTTATCACTTAATGCAGATAGGGGCGAGATGGTATTCGTCACCGGGCATTCCGGTGCCGGCAAGAGCACCTTGCTGCGGCTAATTGCATTGATCGACGGAGTGGGTCCAACGGTTCCATGCCATACTGGACATTCTTGAGCGCGCCATCAGCATCGGTGCAATTTTACTCGCCGCAGCAATCATTGTGATCATCGGCAACACGATCCGATTGGATATTCAGAATCGCCGTGAAGAAATTGAGGTAACCAAACTTATCGGTGCCCGCAACGCATTTGTTCGTAGACCATTTCTGTATACCGGTGTCGGGTATGGCCTTGATGGTGGCTTGGTGGCACGACGCTGAAGTCCACAAACCTCTGAAAGCCTATTCCAATATCAGCCGGTCAATTGAATTGATCGAAGACAGAGCCGCTACCCGTGGACTGCTAAAGAAACTGGGTAAGTCGCCAATCTCGCAACAATAGCCGCTGTCCTGTCCGCGCCAACGGTTTTTGCCAGGCAAATTTCAGCTCAGTTACATCCTCTAATTCGACCGATTACAGGAAAGCCTGATCATTGCCGAATCTAGCGTATTAATGGGCATGATCGGTTCTTGGCTGGCAGCCGCTCGACACATGCGGCGAATTGAGCCCCGGTAGGCAGATTCAGCAGGTGTGCAAGCTTTTACTTTACATAATATCGAAAGTGCGCGCTTATAAGTCATTGTTTTAAAACATCTTTCAAATCTATTTTCCAGGGAACCAAACTCCGTTGTTAGCACTCTAAGGCGGGGAGTGCTAAAATTGCCTACCAACGGAGGATTTGAAATTATGACAACCGCAGTCACCTCAATAGATCATGACCTGACCCTCAAGGGCCCGGTAGGCAGTCTTGATGCCTATATCCAGGCCGTTGGGGCAATTCCCGTATTGACGAAAGAAGACGAGCAGGCGCTCGCACACCGCTTCCGTGAGGGAGAGGATTTGCAGGCCGCTCGTGACCTAGTCATGGCCCATCTTCGCTTTGTGGTGCATATCGCAAAGGGCTACCAGGGTTACGGATTGCCGCTCGCCGACCTTATTCAGGAAGGTAATGTCGGCATGATGAAGGCCGTCAAACGATTCGACCCGTCATTCGACGTACGGCTGGTTTCATTCGCCGTGCATTGGATTCGTGCTGAAATTCATGAGTACGTTCTGCGTAACTGGCGCATCGTTAAAGTTGCGACAACAAAAGCGCAACGAAAGCTGTTTTTTAATCTGCGCAAAGCGAAGAAGAGTCTCGCCTGGTTGTCGCATGCGGAGACGCAAGCAGTTGCCGCAGACCTTGGCGTTAGTCCAAAAGAAGTCACTGAAATGGAACGTCGACTCTCTGCGCGTGAAGCAGTGTTCGATCCCGCGCCAGACTCTCGCGACGATGACCGGGCCTATTCGCCATCAGCTTATCTCCGGAGCGAGAATTCGGATCCGGCGACGTTGGTTGAGAAGACAGATTGGCATGATAATGCATCGTCCAGAATGTCTGCCGCGCTTCGAACACTGGATGCCCGAAGTCAGGACATCCTGCAGTCGCGCTGGCTAACTGATAACAAGAAGACGTTACATGAACTTGCTGACGTCTACGATGTTTCCGCTGAGCGCATTCGACAAATAGAAGCGAATGCTATCAAGAAGCTTCGGGTCGCGATGGAGGTTTGACAACCTGGCGCCTGGGTAGAAAACCAAAACCCCGCCATTGGCGGGGTTTTTTTATGCCTACGTTCGACGGCCACGACTGATAAATCCACGATCCTATACGGCCTTCGAGATCACGCAGTTCGTACACTTCAGTAAATTAGAACCGATCCCAACGCGATTCAATCAGATCCTCGCAGGAATTGGATTGCCGCGTCACTGCGTTCCTCGCAAAGACGGGGTTGGATGGATGCGTTGAGTACTGAAGATATTACCTTCGTCATCGCGAGCGTAGCGACGTGATCCAATCCGACCATCGGAAAAACTGGATTGCCGCGTCACTGCGTTTCTCCAATGACGGCGTTGGGTGGTTGCGCTTCGTCACTGCGTTCCTCGCAATGACGAGGTTCGACAGATACTCAGGGTAATTATTATGCGTACGTTCGACGGCGACAAATTATAAAGCCGCCATCCTCTACCCCCCATCGGATCGTGATGAGTCCAATGGACGAGCCCGCCGAGATCATTCGATTCGTACATGCCACGAAACTTAAGCCTATCGCCTACAGCTAAAGGAATTCGTGGTGCAAGATCAATATTGTGCGCAATCAAAAGCGTTTGATCGTTGCGTAAATCAACTATAAATCGTTGGTGCCGCGATCCTTCATTGTCGTCCTTTAGCAACTTGATGACGATGCCACTTGCTTCGACCCATTCACCTGAATCGATCGCTGCAAACTAACGTTGTCTGGTCTTTCCCATACTTGCCTTCTATGGCTTATGAAACCGCCGCACTGGTGTATTCACGCATAAAAAAAGCGCGGGAGAAAAATCTGCCGCGCTTTAATTGTTACAAAAGACAATTAGGAGGTCACAGGTACCATCGTAATTTCTACGCGTCGGTTTGCCTGTCGACCCGCATTCGCATTGTTATCTGCAACGGGCATGCTTTCCCCTAGGCCGATCGTGATCAATCGTTGCGAACCAATACTTTGTGACTGCAGATATTGACCAACGGAACTCGCGCGCCGCACTGACAATGACTGGTTGTAAGTATCCGAGCCGGTGCTGTCCGTATGCCCAGCGACCTCTACAACAGTTTGGTCATATTCGATCAGGACTTTGGACACCGAATTGAGCACATTAAAAAATGCTGGGCTCAAATCTGAGCTATCCGTGGCAAAGGTAACGCTTCCTGGCATGTTCAGTGTGATGTTATCGCCGATGCGAGTAACGCTCACCCCGGAACCCTGCAGTTCCGCTCGGAGTTCGTCCTCTTGTCCATCCATATATACACCAACTGCGCCACCGGCCAATGCACCAACGCCTGCACCAATCAGTGCTCTCTGTCGACGCTCAACTGCATCATCACCAGATGCCAAGCCGACAACTGCACCGGCAATTGCGCCAATAACCGCGCCTCGTGTTGCCTTGCTGGTCTCTGATTCCTGCGTGTAAGGATCTAATACCTGACACCCGCCGGCCACGACCGTTAGGCTTGCCGCTAATAAAAAACTTTTCAATACTTTGCTGTTCATGGTGAATCCTCTTTACTGCATGCCCTGGCCTGCACCCAATGGGAAAAATGGCCTTTTCGAAGTATCCGGCACTATTGTATGCACCCTGATCCTGAACGACGCCTGAAAGCACCGCCAATCGTGAGTATCCATCGCAGCGATACAAGGAAAACGTGCGACAGGTCTCAGTTCTTACTAGATGGGGCATTGCAATTACGATTTTCCGCGCCGTGTAGAATAGCGGCTATACCGACACCGCCCATGGACGTATAGGGATAGAGGGACCTTTAATGCAAGAAGCTGAGAACTGGCTTGAGCGATATGGAAACAGTCATAACGATCTGCAATTTGCAGCTATCTATTGGCTCTCAGTGCCACTATTGGTCCTAGCAACGGTCGGCATGCTGTGGTCCCTGCCAGTTCCAGATGCATTCCGTCAGATTTCACCCATTCTGAATTGGGGCAGTGCTTTTTTAATGGCTGCCGTGGTGTATTACTTCATTATTTCTATCTCGCTCGCAATCGGCATGCTGCCGTTTATCCTTGGCGTCGCGCTTGCCCAGATTTGGCTGCTCGAGACGACATGGTCACTGGCGAGGGTATCGGCAAGCCTCTTCATCGTGAGCGTGATCGGCCTCTATTTGGGGCATATAAAGGGAGGCGGCATACGCGCGGTTGTTCAGGATATTCAGTTCCTCATGATTGCGCCTGTGTGGATACTGTCAAACCTCTATCGGCGTATCGGAATTCCCTACTAGCCGACTACTCATTCCGGTAGAATCGTCTCCCCGCTCGTACCTGACAACACCCCTTGGGAGATTTCCTTGGCAACCGTTACAACGGCCGCAGAAAAGCGACAACTTAATCCGCTGGATTTATACGATATTCGCAGCGAACTCTCGGAAGAGGAATGCATGGTGCAGGACTCCGTCGCCAGAATGGTGGACGACAAAGTCTTACCGGTCATTCAGGAAGCGTTCGAAAACCATCAGTTTCCCCGTGAGCTCATTGACGAGGTCGCGGCGCTCGGATTACTAGGCAGCTCGATTGAGGGCTACGACTGTGCTGGCCTGAGTTCAGTTTGCTACGGATTAATCTGCCAGGAACTGGAACGCGGCGACAGCGGTCTCCGCAGTTTTGTTTCTGTGCAAAGCAGCCTGGTCATGTATCCCATTTATTCCTACGGCTCGGAAGAACAAAAACAGCGTTGGCTTCCCGCGATGGCAAAGGGCGAAGCAATTGGTTGCTTTGGATTGACGGAATCGCAAGGCGGCTCTGACCCCAGCAATATGAAGACGCACGCCAAACGGGACGGCGACGATTGGATATTAAATGGTTCGAAGATGTGGATCACCAACGGCAATCTCGCCGATGCGGCTGTTGTGTGGGCGACGACGGAAGAAGGTGTACGTGGATTTATCGTCGAAAAAGATATACCTGGATTTACGACACAGGAGATTGAAAACAAATTCTCACTTCGCGCATCGGTGACTTCGGCCTTATTCTTCGACAACGTTCGCGTACCGGATGCCAGCGTTCTACCTGGGGTTGTTGGCCTCAAGGGCCCGCTTAGTTGCTTAACACAGGCACGATACGGCATCACATGGGGTGTCATCGGTGCGGCACAGGCCTGTTTGGATGAAGTGCTCAACTACACACGGGACAGGGTTCTGTTTCACAAGCCCTTAGCGCACAACCAGGCAATACAATTACGACTCGCAGACATGGCACGCCGAATCACGACGGCACAGTTGTTATCACTACATCTTGGACGCATGAAAGATGAAGGTCGCATGACGCCAGCACAGGTATCGCTTGCCAAATGGAACAATTGTCGCGCGGCATTGGATATCGCGCGTGATGCGCGGGATATGTTGGGCGGAAGCGGCATTAGTGCAGAATATGTACCGATACGCCATATGTTGAATCTGGAAAGTGTCATCACTTACGAAGGGACGGAGACCATCCACCAACTCATCATTGGCAAAGAATTAACCGGCGTCAACGCCTTCTAACCGAAAACCGGGTCAGAGCCCAATAAAGGGCTCTGACCTGGTTTCTTTGGCCAACCAGATGTCTTCCCTACCAAACAACCGTGAAGTCTGGCGCATTGCCGCGCCAATGATGTTATCGAATATTTCGGTGCCGCTACTCGGTATGGTCGACACCGGCGTTACCGGTCACCTCGAAGATGCCCGTTACCTCGCAGCTGTGGCAATTGGTTCCGCCATATTCGGGTTCATATTCTTCGGCTTTAATTTTCTGCGTATGGGCACCACCGGCATCACTGCCCAGCGCTTCGGCGCCGACGATCACGAAGGTCTGAAAGTCGCCCTTGGGCAGGCGCTCATCGTTTCGTTTGCCATTGCGCTGGTCATTATTGTATTGCAGGTGCCAATAGCAGACCTATCGATGGGTCTACTAGGCGCGGATTCCCTCGTTGTCGGTCATGCCTACGAGTATTTCTACATTCGTATCTGGAGCGCACCTGCGACACTCGCGAATTTCGTCTTGATCGGTTGGTTTCTGGGTCTACAGAACGCACGAGTTCCTCTATATATAGTGTTAGTCATCAATCTGACCAACATTGTTCTAGATCTATTTTTCGTCTTGGTACTCAACATGGATGTTGACGGCGTTGCAGCGGCCTCCGTCATTGCAGAAATTGCCGGGCTGGTCGTCGGTCTTGTTTTCGCATTCAAACTCCTCAAAACAGACAGCGGACCTTTTCCAGTTTCAAAGCTAACGTCCTTAGGAGAATACAAAGCATTTTTTGCCGTTAATGCTCATCTGTTAGTTCGCACGATGGCATTGATTTTCACGTTCTTCTTCGTAACTGCCGCTGGCGCGAGAATGGGAGCGATAATTCTCGCCGCCAACGCAGTGCTCATGAATCTGATGAGCCTGATGTCATTCGCGTTGGACGGTCTCGCCCATGCTGCAGAGGCTTTAGTTGGCAAGGCGGTCGGCAGGAAAGATCTTGCCGCGCTCAAACAATCGGTGACGCTAACACTGCGTTGGTCACTTTATTTTGCTCTCGGTTTCTGTCTGTTCTTTTTTGTCGCCGGACCTGTGCTGATTCGATTGCTGACGGACATCGAAGACGTTGTTGCCGTCACACTCGTCTATCTACCATGGATGACGATCATGCCGCTTATCGCTTTTTGGTCGTATCTCTACGACGGTGTTTTTGTCGGGGCAACTCGCGCCCGAGAAATGCGCGACATCATGCTGGTCTCCACATTTCTGGTTTTCATTCCCGCGTGGTATCTGACGCAATCGCTAGGTAACCACGGATTGTGGCTTGCATTAACGCTCTTTCTTGGCAGCCGCGGCTTAGGCATGCATTACTACTACAAAACGCGAGTTGTAAACCTTACGCTGGCACCGTAACGGCATGTTTGTCACATTGCTCAGCAACGGATGACCGAGCCCAAAGATAAGAAATAACGCCGGTAATCACATTTGCCAACGCATAGGCGGCGAATATGCCTGCGACACCGAAAAACTTTTCTGCCACGAAGGCCAGTGGCAAATAAATTGCGACCATTCGAGCTATGCTGATGTGCACAGCCGGCATCGGTTTACCCATACCGTTAAACGATGCGTTCATTACCATGACTATTCCGTACGCGCCGTAGCTAATGGGAACGACTAACAAGAACAATGTCGCGACGCTACGAACCTCAACATTTTCACTAAATAGTCCAGCCACCCATCCCCCGGTAAACGCGAGCATTACGGCAATGATCAGGCCGGTACCCAAACAAAATAGCGTACACAACTTGAGGGCACGAAAAATTCGGTCGGGTCGATTTCCGGATATGTTCTGGCCAACGAAAGGTCCAATGACCGCAGACAATGCGTAGAACATCACCAGGGTAAGTGACTCCACTCGACTAGCAACGCCGAAACCGGCCACGGTGTCCGTACCATACTGCGCCAGCATTGCGGTGATCACACCAATTGCAACCGGGATAATCGCATTCGTACCAGCCGCTGGGATCCCAACATGCAGTATGTCTCGCCAAGAGCTCATGAGCTCTTTTGTGTCGGGTTTGTTAAACGTAAGCATGTCCAATCGCACCCGCATCAAATAAATCGTGCCGACAAAAATTGAACCGCGGGCCAAAAGTCCCGCGAGCGCAGCACCCGCTAACTCCATGCGCGGAATCGGCCCAAGACCAAAAATCAATATTGGATCAAGAATAACGTTAATAATTGATGCAAGAACCATCAACATACTCGGCAATCGTGTGTCACCGGTCGCACGCATGCTACTCATGCCAACCATGCCGACCACAACGAACGGAACGCCGACATAAAGAATGCGCATGTAGCCCGAAATCAGAGGAATCATCTCCTCAGGTGCACCCATGAGCCTAAATAGAGGTGCAATCGTCAACAAACCGATGGCGCTGACCATCGCCGTTATACCGAAAGACAATATGAGACTGTCAGTCGCAAGTCTACGTGCACGTCGATGATCGTTTGCACCGATTGCCCTTGCGACAACGGACGATGTACCGGCGCCCAGCCCGATTGCGACGCTCGTCACGATCATTAGAACTGGAAAAGCAAAGCTTAATGCCGCCAGCTCGCTATCTCCGACTCTACCGATGAACCACATATCGATGAAGCCCTGCATCATCATCATGAAGATGCCAAATAACACAGGGACGCTCATGCCGACGAGCTGGTGCCCGACTGACCCCTGCGTCAGACGTGGTTGTGGTGCAGCCATGAATATTTCCGATAAAAGATTGCGCTGAAGAACGCCTGGTCGGCCATTCTCGATGCCATTGAACTATGACTGGTTCGTAGTAATGGTGCAACGGCTCATCGACGGCGGGGTATTATCTGGCTTGAAGTAATTGGCGAGTATTAGATGACACCTGAATCCGAACTAATTATTGATGCGAGTTTGCCTGACGTATGGAAAATCTTTATTGATGTAGGTCAAAGGGCGCGATGGCAGCAAACTTTCGGCGCGTATGAAAAGATGTCAGGCATTGTAGGACAACCCGGATCTGTTGGTGAAATAACGCTGGTTGAGAATGACCGGCAACGAGTGTTAACCGAGAGAATTACAGAGCGTCGCGGAGAAAGTTTCTCGCAGCAACTTATGCCTCTGATGAGGAAACCTTATTGTTCGTACATCAATTTGAAGCAGTGAACGAGAGCCGGATCGAGGAAGGTATGCAAAGATTCAAACTATTGCTCGAATCCGACCTAGCGGGAGCAAACCATTGAGCTGGAAGAGACTGAAATCGGCAGTTGTATACGATAATCCATGGATTACCGTGTTCGACGAAAAAGTACTGAATCCAAATGGCGGTGAATCGCAATATGGGCGGATTCATTTCAAAAGCAAAGCAATCGCAATTGTGCCGTTGGACGAAGACGGCAACACCTGGCTCGTCGGTCAGAATCGGTACACAACCGATGAATACAGCTGGGAAGTACCGATGGGTGGCTCCGATGCCGGTGAAGACCCAATCTATACAGCCAAGCGCGAATTGAAAGAGGAAACCGGATTAACCGCCGGCAAACTAGAACAAATCATGCGACTTCATCCAAGCAACTCTATTACGGATGAAGAGGGCTTTGTTTTCGTCGCCACGAATCTAGAGCAGGGTGAAACGGATTTTGATGATGATGAAAACTTGCAGGTTCGTAAACTGTCACTCGTAGATGCAATTGAAATGGTTAAGAGGAACGAAATAACCGATGCGATAAGCGTTGCTGCATTGCTTCGGGTCGTAACCAAATGAGGAGAAGTAATTTGAGATTCTCAGGTAGCACCTCCAGAAAAGTTTTCCTGGCGACGGCTGTTCTGATTGCGCTTGCAAGTACCATCGTGTGGCAACGCCACTACTTAATGCTAAACGTAATGGCGAGCGGTGAGCCGCCTGCTCTGTTGGAAACGTCAGCGGAACACATTAGTAGTCGTTGGTACGACGAATACTTTATCGTTGAAAATATCGATGAACGTACGTTCGCTATCGGCGAGCCACTGTACTATCAGCAGAATTTCAGCTATCTGATTGTTGGTAGTGAGCGCGCTGTACTATTCGACGCTGGACCTGGTTATCGGGATATTCGGGCCGTAGCCGAGTCATTGACAGAATTACCTATTACCTTTGTACCTTCGCACTTTCATTATGATCACACCGGGAATCAAGTAACGTTCGAGCGTGTTGCAGTTGTGGATCTGCCGCGTTTGCGCAGTCGAGCAAAGGACAACCAATTAGCGCTGACGTGGTCCGAGCATTTGGGTCCGATGGAAGGTATTGAAACTCCTACCCTGCATATTACTGAATGGTTACCCATCGGTAGTGAAATTGACTTAGGGGGAAGAAAACTTCGGGTACTTTACACACCGGGTCACACAGATGATTCAATTTCACTCCTCGACACATCGAACGGATTATTATTTTCCGGCGATTTTATTTATCCCGGACCCCTGTATGCATTTTTGCCCAACAGCAGCCTGAAAGAGTATTTGGAGGGATCCGAAAATCTTTTGCGAGAAACGGATACCGACAATCCGATATTCGGGGCTCACCGGGATAGCCCGCCCGGAATACCAACGCTGAGCACGGCTGATATTTTGGATTTACAGCGAACGCTGATATCAATCAGGGACGGCACAGCCACGGGTGAGGGCCTGTATCCACTCACCTACAAGGTAAACGAGCGAATCGACCTCCTCACCGAACCACCGTGGTTACAAGACTGGCGCTAGCTACATCTGTTTTCAGCCGGGAATGTTGAAATCAACAATATCGTCATTGCGAGCGCAGCGAAGCAATCCATTGGCCGTTGATCAAACTGGATTGCTTCGCTGCGCTCGCAATGACGAAGCTTGAGTTTCTCCACACCTCCGTTCTAGAACAGACATTTCGTGAAGCTTTGTTAAGAATTCGTAGTTGCCGTAATAAGTTGGCAGGACATTCGGTCGGCTAAAATGACTTACAAACCTGATCGGCAATGCACTTCTTAGTGCGAACCACCTCGTGATCGTGATCCAGGCCTCTTGCACCGCATCCAGCGTGAGTTGCCTGTCCCCTGTAAGACGAATAGCGAATCGAACCAACGATGGGTGGTAACTTCGAATAAGCACATCAAATGCTTTTTGATTGCCGGACTGAGCGCTCAGTGCCAAGAGTGCTTCGCGGCTCCTCAACCTCGTGACCTTATTCATCTCACCTATACATACGGTCGGACTAGCAATGTGGTTCACGTTGCCAGAGAATATAATTGATTAAATCACGGGGTCGTCCGCATTACGCCCGGAACCGGTCGTTCCGGTAGGATCAGCAAAAAGACCCGCCGTTAATCGAATTCTGCCGCTCTATAACGACGCTTTAAGGCTCAAACCACCTACAAGAGATTACGAAGTGAAATTTCAAAATACCAAACTCAGTATCGCCATAGTTGTGAGTACTCTATTTATTACTGCAAGTCATACGACATTCGGCGACGGGCACGCAGAGAAAGTGCTTGTGAACGGTCAGATATACGCGGGCAACATCAAGAACCCCTGGGCAACTGAAGTCGCAGTGGCTGATGGTCGATTCGTGTACGTCGGTGACGATGCTTCATCATTCGTCAGTGCTGAAACGGTTGTTTACGATTTGGAAGGCAGAACTGTAATTCCTGGACTGATTGATGCTCATTCTCATCCTGGGTATGTCGCGCTATCGAGCGAGCTCTTTGACCTCGACGACACTTCGACCAAAGAGAAGCTCATGAAATCGATTCGGAAAATGGTTGCCGAGAACCCCGACGCGCCCGTATTGGTTAGCGGCTTCTGGCCGAACGAATTCTTTGATGTGACTGGGCCGCACAAGAAAGAGCTCGACGAGATTGAATCGAGCCGGCCACTAATACTTTATGACGATTGGGCGCATACGATTTGGGCAAACTCGAAGGCTTTGGATCAAGCAGACATTACGCGCGATACCGAAGACCTCGTTCCGGGGTTTGCTTTTTATCAGAAAGATGAGAATAGTGAGCCTACCGGTTGGATCACAGAATCGGCAGCATCGGCATTTCTTAATAATTTTCAGTCAATCACGCCGACGGTTGAACAGACATTGCTCGAATACCTCAACTACTATCGAGAATTGGGGGTGACGACATTGCTGGATGCCGGGAACTTCGGTCTAGACCGCGAAATGTATGCTGCCGTTTCGCGACTAGACAAAAAGGGATTGTTACCGGTCCGTTATCACGGCGCATATACGCTCTTTATCCCGAGCGATTTACCTGATGCTGTTGAGACTCTTAAACAGCTTGGCAATGACTTCAACAGCGCCAATGTTCAAATCGATACGTTGAAAATTTTCTTTGATGGCGTTCTGGAAACCAGAACTGCGGCCATATCCAAGGATTATTTGGACACACCGAACAATAGGGGGGAGGCGCTGCTAAGTAGAGCGCAGGTTCATGAGTTGATTCTCGACTTGGAAGAAGAGGATTTCAATCTCCATGTTCATGCGGTCGGTGACCGCGCAACGACGACAATTCTTGATGCGATCCAGGATGCACATGAATCTTTAAAACGTGCCCCAACAATAACGATTACGATTTGCCATTTGGAAGTGGTTAAAGATACCGATTTTGTCCGGTTTAACGAGCTCGGCGTTATCGCGAATTTCACACCGCATTGGTGGACCGGGGGCGGTGGTTCTTGGGTTGCTCAAGGTATCGGTGATGAGTCACTCAAGATGCAGCGCGCGCAACCGTTGCTTAGTGATGGTGCGATCGTGACTTTTTCTAGTGACATCACGGACAAGTCCGAATGGAATTCGGAACGGGCCAATCCCTTTTTGGGTATGCAGGTTGGACATACTCGGCAAGACGTTGGAATGGATGACGACGGTGCATTCTTGCCTCCATTGAGTGAACGTTTGCAGCGCAAGGACATGGTCAATGGATACACCTCGAATGCAGCATATCAGCTGGGTCGATCGGATGAGATGGGTAGTATTGTGGTTGGCAATCGGGCCGACTTGTTAGTGCTAAATCAAGACCTATTCGGCGTGGATAAGTATGAAATTCATAAGACAAAGCCCGATGTCGTTATGATCGATGGCGTTGTCGTATCGGGCGAACTTCAAACCCGGGACTAGAATACGAATTTCTCTGATCGACGAATCACTACTGTTCAGGACAGCTGAAGACACCCACTATTTTTCCCAGCTGCGGTAGAAATAAATAAGGGGGAAATCGTGACCGTCTTTTTTACTTGCCCATAAAGTTACCTGAATTAAGGTCACTGTCCCTATAACTTCTAGAATTTTGCGCGAACGCGATCACCTTTGATCGTCCTGGTCCGGCTTTCGCGCCAGATAACGAGGCCATTTGAGGCGATGACGACTGCTGCACCCGCCAGCACCGCAGGTAACGGCCAGTCATTCCAGATTAGCCAACCGAAGAATGTCGCCCAGACGATACCGCTGTAATTGAAAACGGTCACGATAGCGGCCGGCGCATTACGGAAAGCAACTGACAATAGCCATTGCGCGGCTGCCCCGGACAGTCCCAGGCCCAGCAGCAACGGCAACTCCGCTACTGTCGGTATCACTGCAACAAAAGGCAGCGGCAACGCCGTAACCAACGTACCGATCACGAGAAAATAAAAGGCCACCGTTTCCGGACGCTCAAATTTTCCGAGGTAGCGCAAAATAATTTGAAGCGTGGCATGCATAAGTGCCGCGATAAGGGCAACAGTGACTCCGAGCCCGTTTACGCTCCCTGCAGGGCTGGTCATGATCACAACACCGATAAAGCCGATCGCCACCGCTGCCCAACGGTACGGACCAACTTTTTCGTGAAGGAATATCACTCCAAGCACTGGAATGAACAAAGATGCGGTGAACAACAGGACCGTGGTCTCTGCCATCGGCATCAATGAGTACGCGGCAAAAGTCGTTATCAGGGAAATTGCCCCGACCACCGCACGAACACCAATCGCAGCAGGCTTGCTCTGGATAGCGAGGATGTCCCGTTTACCCAGCACGAATACCATAAACAGAAACGGCATACAGGCAATCAGGTTTCGATAAAAGGCGATCTCGATGACTGAATGATTTTCGCTAAGAAGTTTCGCGAACACGTTCATTATTGTGAACATGAAAAACGCACCCATCGCGGCGGTCATGCCGCGCACAACGTGATCTCGATGTTCAGCCATAGCCACCGCCGCCTGGTGTTTCGGTAATGGACATATCATTTTTCTTCAAAATAATCATGGCCAATCCTGATAATTTTTCTACGTCGCTATTGGTTCGCTCAATTCGATTGCCGCCGGTCTTTTCGTTTTCCCCGCCAACAACGCCAAATGGCGCTATTCGTTTATGGTTGGACAGAATGGCAGCCTTAACAGGTTCCACAAATCGACGTCTATGAACCGAGCCGTTTACCCACGCCGCCCGAATTTTCACGAACTGAAATTGACTCGACGACGACCGAACCATTGAAGACACCCAATATTTGTCCCAGCGATGGTGGAAACAGACAAGGGCGAAAAAAATGTGGCTATCCTTTTTACTTGCTGATCGATAAGGCGCTACTCTTCGGAAGGCGGCTGTTGCTGTTCGACTGAGCTCAAACTAGGCCGAGAGGTGCTCCAGAATCTCTGCAGTCCCTTGCACGGCAGCACCACGGTCGGCGAGAACTTTGTTTTGGCGAGCAATGATTGTTTCGGCCGTATCGTCGTCAGTGGACAATGTGCTATGTGCGTCACCGGCAACAATAACGTTCATCCCTAAATCGAGCGCAGCGATGCTGGTATTCGAAACACAATGCTCGCTTTGGATTCCGCACGAAATGATGGTGTCTACATTGAGTTGTTGCAGCATTTTGTGAAGACCAGTGTCATTGAAAGCACTGGATTGGCGCTTATAAACAATTGGTTCGTTCGGATTTATCTGAATTTTTGGGTGCAACTCCCACGCCTGCGATCCCTTCATCAGGAGTTGGCCCTCGTTCGCGCAATGTTGCACGAATATTACCGGCAACTTCGCGGCGCGTGCTGCCGCGATTAAGCGAGACGCTCGATCAAGCAGATCATCCCCGGAATGAATCGACGCTATAGCTTTACCATCAAAGGCACCGATTTGGACATCAATAACAACTAATGCGGCATTTTCCATGCCCGCATTCTATCCTGATCTGGTTGGGACTTCCCTTCCTGGTCAGTAACGCTAGTTCCTTCTGCATCCGTCCGCCGCTGAACGTCGGGTTTCGCCCCGTGCGCAGACATTGGGTTAGAATCGGTATGAATGTCTGCCTGTAACCCTTAAGTGAACGTGAGGAAATGAATGCAGTGTATAGAAATAGCTAATTTGCTAAAGATTGAACGAGAAAAACCTGTTCTTGTAACTCGACGCGGACATTGATATGACAATCCAATTCGCTTTAGTCATTTGCCATACATTCAGGATACGAAGATATGCCTAACAACAAATTTAATATAATTCGTCAGCCTACCAACCGTCGAAAATTCATCGGTGGTCTCGCGGGTGCGATTGCGGCACCTAACGTACTGTCACAAGACAATGACCAAATTGAATACGACACGATCGTGATTGGGGGTGGATTCGCCGGCGTTTCTGCGTCGCGGGATCTGAGCTGGCGGGGTAAGAAAACGTTATTACTCGAATCTAAGTCTAGGCTGGGCGGGCGAGCCTGGACGACCAGGTTCAGTGGGCACGACGTAGATATTGGCGGCACCTGAATTGGTTGGTCCCAACCGCATGTGTGGTCAGAAATCATGCGGTACGACGTACCCATTGTTGAGAGCGCGGCGGCAAATGCATCACAGGCAATTTGAATGGACAAAGGCGCGCCTGTTGTGGGCTCAATGGATGCCTACGCTCAAAGCTTTGAAAGCGTTACGAACAAGTTTTTTGCACCCGCAAAAGAAGCATTTCCGCGTCCATTTGATCCGCTCTTCGCCGGTGATAATAGCAAGCTAGATTCGTTATCCGCCGCCGACGTTATTAAGAAACTTGATCTGTCCACGCATGAGAGAGATCTAATTTCAACATTTGCAGCGATGAACGGCCATTCTAATCTGGAGCAAAGCAGTTACCTGGATCAGCTGCGATAGTTTGCACTAGGCGACTTCAATCTCTGGAATCTTTGGGACAATCTGGGTCGTTACCGCGTAAAAGGTGGCACCCGAGTATTGCTAGATCACATGCAAAATGACAACGGCTCGGAAGTGATTTACTCGATCCCTGTACAGTCGGTCGTACAGGCGCATAATCGGGTGACAGTGACGACCAAAGCCGGTTCGACCTATGTTGCTCGTTCGGTCGTTGTTGCGTTGCCGCTCAACTGCCTGAACGATATCGATTTCACACTGAAAATCTCCAGCACAAAACAACGTGTAAGCGAAGCTCGTCACACAGGATCAGGTATCAAAATTTACGCCCGAACCCGAAAGAAGTACCCGATATTTTTGGGTCATGGCAACTACCAAATGCCACTTTGTTTTCTATTCACGGAATACGATGACGACGACCAGTTGCTTGTTGGGTTTGGCGTCGATCCGGATCGATTGGACATTCACGACAGTGAAGCGATTTCCGCGGCAATGCGCCAATTTGTCCCCAACCTCGAAATTGGAGAAACGCTTTCACACGACTGGAATCAGGATCCTTATGCCCGTGGAACTTGGTGCATGTACCGTCCAAATACACTCACGAATGATCTATCCGAACTGCAGCGCTCCGAAGGCAACGTCTATTTTGCAGGTGCCGACATAGCGAGTGGTTGGCGTGGGTTTATTGATGGTGCCATTGAAAGTGGAATGCGAACCGCTCGTCAAGTGGCGGATAATCTAGGCTAGGACATGCCCAAAAAGCTGCTTGATCTATTTGCCGGATTAAATTTAGTAGGCCAGATCTATTATTCTCAATACAGCATCTCGGCGGACACGACGTAGCGCATGGGCCCTCCGGCACCAAGTGCGTCGAACGGATAGCAGGTAACGAGACTGAGAACCGGCGTGTCTGTGTCCAGCACCAGACTACCTCTCCTCGAATCAACCACATCGATGTTGCTTACACGATACCGATGTCCGCGCCCATCCGGTGTCGTCAAATCGATCGCTTCGCCAACCTTAATGTGCTTCAAGAACTGAAAGTGGGTATCACGATGACCCGCAATAACACTGTTACCGATTTCTCCAGGTAGGGCGCTAATACTTAGGTGTCCCGGCCCAAAAGCCAATGTCCGACCTGAGCCCCCGGAAAGCACGATGAATTCGATATCGCCATCTTTAGCCGTCAACCGTGCTACTGGCCAAGTGTCAGCCCAAGGCCAGGGGGGGGGCGGCCGCACGCCGTCGTCCGCCTTGCTCCATGCTCGCTGCATAAGCTCCTGAGCAACCCACGCCTTGGCAGGAATATAGGATCCCTGGCCAAGCTGCCAGAACCCTAATACTAAGAGTGACGACACGATGATTCGCCTGACGCTTTGTCTAGTCCATTTTCCGAGAAACATCGTCAGGCTCCTTGCGCAAAACGCGTAGCACCAGCAATGCCAGGAACAGTATTGCCAGTCCACTTAATCGATAGCCTGCGGCACCGGTCGCTGTGGCGGGGAAACCGTAGATCTCGTTCATGCTTTGCCCGTAGGGGAGCTGGTTCGAAACCTGTTCGTTTTTGAGATTTTCGCTCACGGGTCGAACGGGCGTTTTGTCGATTGCCACCAGACTGGTGAATTTGCTAACCAGGTGGTGAGCCAAAGCCGTTTTGATAATCGCAGGACGAATCAATTCTTCCTGCGCACCGTGTCGAAGCTCGTCCATCAAATTTTCGATTCGCGCGCGGGCCCATAACACACCGATGCCCGGACCATGCTGACCCAAGGTCAATGGCAATTCAGCACTCCACGTTCCACTCGGCGCATTACCGGAAACAGTAATGAGGCCCAACGCACGCATGGCATGAGTTAAGCGTGCGCGAACGAAAACCGGCTCTCCCGCATACAAATCCAAAACTGTTTTGGGGAAAGACTCAACGCTCGCTCCATCTGGCCACTGGATTTTTATGTCAGTAATTTGTGGTCGTTCTATTTTTCGAAATAGCCGCTGCATCTTTTCGTTGACCTCATGCAGTGCACTGATGAACGTGAAAGTCCCCCGTCCGGCCTCTGCTGCCTTACGCATAAACCAGCTGTTCGGTGCGGAACCGATACCGACCGTAAACAAACGAGCGTTTCCGAGACGTTTTTCGATCAAGGAGAACAACGCGTCTTCATTTCCCACGCTTCCGTCAGTAATAAAAATTATTTGCCGTAGGTATTCTTCACTCGGCGACACCGCCATTGCGCGCTCGATGGCAGCACGCATTTCTGTCCCACCGTTCGCCGTTAATCCACTGACGTATCTTTTCGCCGTAGCGATATTCGTGGTTGATGCCACGACACTACTTTGGAAGAGCACGCTGGTCACAGAATTGAACTGAATGACATTGAACTGATCCGTTGGCCGCAAGCCGTCCAACGCGAGCGTCAAAGCCCCTTGGGCCTGCTCGAGCGAAGTTCCGTGCATTGAGCCGGATGTATCAATGATTAATATTAATTCACGCGCAGTATGTGTTTGTGGCTCATCCTCCGTTACGTCCGGCGGCAACAACATCATCAGCGCATAAGTTTCGTCTTCTACCGTTTCGGTGAACAACATTGCGCGCGGGGCCGTGTCCGGGATTGCTTTCCACGTCAACTCAATATCGTGATCCATTGGGGTATCACTATCGACGAGATCAATCGCGTATTGATCCTCTTTCCGATTCACATTGGCCGGGTGATAACGACTGGCAATGTACTCAAGCGGCACCGCAGAATTGAGACGCACATCGAACGAGAGTTTGTGATCTTTGGTGACAGGTTGAATAGGGGGTGTGATACGTGATGCATCTACGACCTGATCGGTGTCTAAAGACCAACCAGACCCCCGTCGACCGGGTACCGGCGTGCCCGGAATGTAACGCGGTGTAATGGTGACCGGAAACCTGATGCTGAACATTTCAGCATCGACCTGCAGCGTCTCGAGATATTCGATTTCAATAACGACCGTTTCTCCCGGCGCAATATTTGCCACGGAGGTCGTGAACATGTTGGCGCGCTCCTGCTGCACAAGACTGGCCTTCTTACCGGCAGCTTTTGCAGCCTCGTACGCCTTCTTGGCCTCCGCCTTTTCTCGAATTTCACCTTCGATGTACCGTTCACCAATGTGCATTCGCAGGCGATCAACCGCCGCTGTATCAGGTAATGGAAAAACATAGACGCCTTCAACCCATTCACTGCCTGAGTTGCGAAACTCCTGTTTAACCCTGACCCGGGCTGCCAGCCCGCTGATCTCCGCACTAATGTCTGTACTAAGTCGAGTGGCCACGGCATAGCCAGACTTCATTTTGAGCAACAGGCTGCCAGCCTGCATCTGGCCTGGGCCCGTCGACGCGACCTCATCGTCCGCCACTTGCGCACTCGCGAGGCTGGTCAATAAAGAGAGCGTAATTGCCGTAAGCCAGCTCCGCCGCGCACGACGACGAAGAATTCGAGGCAATCTTTCTGCTGTTTCCGGTCTAACCTGAGGGTGCCAGGTGGATTTGCCATCTGCTATACGCAGTGTGTGTCGTGAATTTCTCGCAGCCCAGGTGTTGCTCATCGTCTATCTCCCTATATTGATAGAGAGATTTAAACGCGTGTTTGGGCGAGACTTCCGTCAGGAGCATGGCAATACACCGATGTAATGTGGCAAATTGTGTCATTGGTTATAGAAACCGTTGCTTATCTAAATTTATGTCCAAACGAATCGCCATTGTTGAAGACGAACAAGCCATCCGCGAGAACTATGCGGCAGCGTTCCGCCGTGAGGGCTATGACGTCGACCTGTTTGAAGCGCGCCAACCTGCGCTGGATGCGTTCTCGGCACGACTGCCAGATCTAGTCGTAATCGACATTAATCTGAAAGACGAAATTGAAGGTGGCTTTGAGCTATGCCGCGGGCTACGTAGTCTTTCGAATGACATTCCAATCATTTTCCTCACGGCAAGAGACAGCGAGTTTGACGCGGTATCCGGCCTACGCCTTGGTGCCGATGACTACCTCACCAAAGACATCAGCCTGCCGCATCTCATGGCCCGCATTGCCGCACTGTTCCGGCGTCTCGATGCTATGCAAAAACCGCAAGGTGAAGAAAACCGCCTGCGGCGCGGCGACCTGGAGCTCGACATCGATCGTATGACGGTCCGTTGGAAAAACGAACCGGTCGGTTTGACCCTGACCGAATTCTGGATGGTGCACGCATTGGCGCGCTATCCCGGCCACGTGAAGAATCGCCAGCAACTAATGGACGCCGCACAAGCGGTGCTCGACGACAACACCATTACGTCTCACATCAAACGCATTCGCCGCAAGTTCAACGCGCTAGATGCAGATTTCGACTCAGTCGAAACAGTTTACGGAATGGGCTATCGCTGGCTCTCAAACTAGGCCTGGCACTTGAACCTTAGAAGACAGCTTTTATTGGTCAGCCTTCTGACCTTGATACTGCCGTGGGCGGGCTGCCAGTTCATACGCGAAACGGAAACCGGGCTGCGTGGCGCGCAGCAGGAAATGCTCGCTGGCACCGCCAAGGCCATCGCTGACTCATTGTCGCAGTTTCATGATGATCTATTGTCTGATGATGATGACGCAGGCGCGACGAACGGCAGGCTCTACGCACACCCATTGCAACGCACGCCGCTCATTGACGGCTACGTCAACGACTGGACGATATCGTCTGGGGCGATGGTCTCGCTGCGCGGTGCCGATGGTGCCATTGAGTATGTTTTAGGTTCGTCCGGCCAGTACTGGTTTTTGTTCGTCGACGTACGTGACGCCAGCATGATCTACGCAACCGAATCACCGCTTGAAAATCGACAAGTATTTGCGGATCGAATCAGGCTACTAAGCATTGACCCACTTGGTGAGCGAAAGCTGTTCAATTTTCAGGCTGAGGCGCCTGGTAAAATCATTGCGACTGGTCACATTGCCAATAACACTTTCAATGAAACCCGTATTCTCGCGCACTGGCAAGACACGGCGTCGGGCTATCAGCTAGAAATTCGTATACCGAAGAGTCTGGTCGATGCGCGCCTTGGATTAACGGTAATCAATACCAGCGACGAGGCCAATTCGGGTATCGCTAGCGCCAGCTTTGAGGGCACTTCGCCAGGATCTGTCGTCAGTATTTCTCCCGTCTTGCAAAGCGTTGCGGAAAATCATGTGCAGGACGGTATGCGCCTGGTCGTTATCGACAAAGATGGCTGGCGGTTAGCGCATGCTGGCAACGTATCGACGACCGGCACTAGTGTGACCGGCGGCCCTTCCGGTTGGATTCAGATGGTGTACAACCTGCTGCTTGAGCCCGGCGCTGATGCGGCACTTGCCGATCCGGCGCCTGGTGGACGCGAGCAACTTGGTTACATTAGCGAAGCGTTGCAAGGACAAGAAGGAACAGGACGCTGGTTTCGAAACCAAACATCGGGTCAATCGGTTGTATCGGTCGCACAACCTATCTGGTCAGGGACAGTGCAAACCGGCGCTATCGTTTTGCAACAAGGAACCGGCGCAATTTTGAGTCTGACCAACCAGGTGTTAACGCGACTTGTCGTGTTAACGCTCATATCGACGCTCATCGTCATCATCGTGCTCCTTGGCTACGGAAGCCGGCTGTCGTCCAGAATTCGTCGCTTAAGCAACGCAGCGGAATCAGCACTCGACCAACGAACGCTGCACAGTGCATTGCCTAGCGCTTTGGATGGTGACGAAGTCGGTGATCTCTCGCGCAGCTTCTCGAGCGTGCTGCATCAGTTGGGGACTTACAATGACTACTTACAGTCCCTGGCGAGCAAGCTGTCACACGAATTGCGTACGCCGCTGACCATCGTTAAATCGTCGCTCGAAAATCTCGAACATGAAAACCTGTCCAGCGAAGCACTCGAATACACGGCTCGGGCAAAAGAAGGCGCTGATCGATTGCAGGCCATTCTTCGTGCGATGAGCGAGGCCAATCGAACTGAAGAATTGATTGAAAATTTCGAACCTGAGATGTTCCAGATTGAGCAGATACTGGCATCAACGATCGCGGCCTACGCGGATGCCTGGACCGATCGTCGCTTCGACTTTCAATGTGATTCGATAGATACCCGCATCACGGGATCCCCAGATCTGATCATTCAGATGCTCGACAAGCTCGTGGACAACGCTGTCGACTTTACCCAAGTAGATGAGACGATCTCTGTTTCCATTTCACGGGAGGCCTCGGACCTACTGATCTCTGTCAGTAATCCTGGCCCGCCGCTTCCCAAGGAGATGCAAAGTCGACTGTTCAATTCGATGGTGTCGCTACGAAGCGGTGATCCTGGTAAGCACCTGGGTTTGGGTCTCTACATCTCCCGGCTAATCGCAGAGGGACACCAGGGTTCCATCAGTGCGACCAATACAGCGAACGGTGTCACCGTTCAGGTTCGACTACCAGGAAACAACTCTTCCTGATTGGGTCCTAGATCGTCCGAAGGTCCCCAGATTTAACGAAGAAATGACAGCGAATTAAAATGGCCCGTCAGTGATCCAGGACTAACGAATGCTAACGAAATTCGAATATTGAGATAGAGAATGATGCCGTTGGTGACCTCCCTGCCCTCAAAAACTGCTGTCACAACAATATCCGAGCCGTACAACTGCCCCACAAGCAAAGGCACTAGAAACCCTTTCCCTGGACGTCTACCACGCCGCTCGAGGAGGAAGGCTCTGGCCGGGCGAACGGAACATCGACCGTCAAGCGACCTTTCAGCTCGTAGTTCACGGTATCGGGCACCCCCCCTTCGCAACAGCGACGACAACTGCGCGGCAGTGCTCAAAAAATCAAGATCAACACTAATCGTAAAATTATCCTCCTCGATCAGTTAAGACAAAGCATTTACAGAAATAAGGCAGAAGCATTTTTCTGCGGCAAGGCCGCACTTAAATTGTGCTTTGAAGGCGCAATTCAGAAGAAAGACAGGCGGTTGACGCCGATCCAGCGCGTATTCTTTTACATTTCGTTGCAACATGCCGAGTCGAAAAAAGTGCAGGAGAAATCCAGTGAAATGTATAACAAGCTCGCCTCTGTTGTTTCTAGTACGCACAAAGAAACCTTTGAAACGATTGCTAGGTTCGCAGAGCTCCACGCCGACATTGTTCAACAATTTGATAGATTTCCACACCGCAACGCAATTCTGGGTCGAAAAACTCACCTGAGGAAGATGAACACTTGAGTAGTGACGCACTAGAAGTGGACGAATGAAAACTCTAAAGTCCTTTTAGCTGAATTTTTTCCTAACCTGTTTCGATCAAGCGTTTAGACAAACGATTGAAACGAAACGTTAACAGCACTGCAGCGACCGACAAACCAAGTACTAATCCTGCCCAAATATACGCTGGCGGTGCACGGTACGTAATAGCAGCAAGATACGCTAATGGGAATCCGAGCACCCAATAGGAAAATGTATTAATGAGCATCGGCACGCGCGTATCCTTGTAGCCACGCAAGGCACCAGCGGCGCCAATTTGCACGCCATCCGCAATCTGGAAAATAGCCGCCATTAGCAACAGGCTAATCGCGATTTCTGTAACCGCCGGATCACTTGTATAAACACCGACAACAACGTCTCTAAATAGCAGTAAAAACGTCGCGGAAAATGCCATAAAAACACCGCAATTGAAGATGCCCACGAGTCCGCCCAATCGCGCGGCATGCACATCGCCCTTGCCTAATGTGTGACCGATACGCACAGTAGTTGCGGCACTGAGTGCGAGCGGAATCATGAACATGGTCGACGCAAAATTCAGGGCGATTTGGTGGGCCGCCGTAATATCAGCCCCTCGGGTTCCTATCAGAATCGATACAGCAGAAAAGAGTCCGGCCTCCGCACTAATGCTGACCGCGATGGGCGCACCCAATGAAAGGATTTCTTTCAAAACAGAAAGTCGGAATGGCGCCACCCGTTCGAATATTTTTAGCGGACGATAAATAGGCTGACGCCACACGTAAGTCACCATGACAAACATCATTAGCCACATTGTCACCGCACTTGCGATTCCGCATCCGACCGCACCGTACGCGGGCACACCGAACTTCCCGTACATAAACACCCAGTTCAAGAATACATTGCACACGAGTGCGAATAGAGACGTGTACATGATGGGACGGGTAAAACCTGCGCCTTCAGTCGTAAAACGAAATGCCAGAAAAACGCAAATTGCAGGTGCACCGCAGGTGACTGCACGTACGTACCCGACTGCGATATCACGAAATCCCTGATCGATACCGACTAGCGAGAGAATAGGTTCGATAAACAATTGGGCCAGTGTAAAAATGGTCAAACTTAAGACTAGGGCAAGCCAAATTCCCTGGCGAGTATAACGACCAATTTTTTCGAGTTGCCCAGCGCCATAGAGACGCGCGGAAATGGGCGAGATCGCCATCATCAGCCCTAAACAAATCGTAAACCCCAAGTACCAAACGCTACCACCTACTGCGACAGCAGCCAGCGACTCTGCACCAAGTCGACCAGACATGACGGCATCCGCAAATTGCATTCCGGCAATCGACAGGTTATTGACGATTAGAGGACCGGCAAGTCGGAGTAATGCGCGAGTCTCACGCAACCATTTTTCTAGGAATTCGGACACAGGGATAATTAACTTCGTACGATGCTGGCGGAACTCTAACACGAAGCGTTTCAACTTCGGACTAGCAATAGTGTAAAGTGTGCTACACATCTAAATTGTCGTAGCGAAGATTGGTATGTTGCACGATGGGCTGGCAAGAAGAGTCGCCATTGTTGGCGGAATGAGGATTCCGTTTGCCCGGGCGCATTCTATATATGCTGATGCCAGCAACAAGGACATGATGACGGCAACTCTTGCCGCATTGGTAGACAAATTTGATCTTCGCGGACAAATCTTAGGTGATGTCGCGTTAGGCGCGGTCATCAAACACTCCCGCGATTGGAATCTTGCACGTGAATCGGTCATAGGCTCAGGCTTATCGATGCGCACACCTGGTGTGGACATGCAACGCGCATGTGGAACCAGTATCGAAGCCGCTATTAATATTGGCAATAAGATTGCACTCAGCCAAATTGAAGCAGGCATCGCGGGCGGCACTGATTCAATTAGCGACGCACCAATCGTACTGAATGACGGCATACGAAAAGTACTTCTTGCGAGCCATCGCGGCAGATCTATACTTAAAAAGATCACGCCATGGTTCGGCTTGCGTCCCGGGCACCTGGTGCCCGAATTCCCCAGCGTCACTGAGCCACGCACTGGGCTCTCCATGGGTGAAAGCATGGAAATTACGACCAAGCAATTTGAAGTATCCCGTGAACATCAGGACCAACTTGCGTTATCAAGTCACATCAAAACTGCGGCCGCCTATGATGCTGGTTTTTACGAGGACCTCATCGTTCCATTCCATGGCGCCGAAGAGGACAACAACATCCGTCGTGATTCCACCTATGAGAAATTGCAAACATTAAAACCGGTTTTCGACAAAAGCGCAGCAGGCACAATAACGGCGGGAAACAGCACGCCACTAACTGACGGAGCAGCCGCTGTGCTAATGAGCTCAGAGGAATGGGCCATTCGAAAGAACCTACCGATTGCCGCCTATTTGACTCACTGCAAGGTAGCGGCAGTTAATTTTGTAGATGACGAAGGCCTCCTAATGGCCCCTGCGTACGCCGTTTCTGAAATGCTCAGTGAGGCCAACTTAAATTTGCAGGATTTCGATTTTTACGAAATTCATGAAGCGTTCGCCGCCCAGACCATCGCCACCATTAAGGCCTGGCAGTCGGAGCAGTTTTGTCGCGAGAAGCTTGGCCGGAATCGCGCCTTGGGCCCTATTGAACTTTCGAAGCTAAACGTGAAGGGCGGCAGTCTTGCGATGGGCCATCCATTTGCAGCAACTGGTGCACGAGTCATTATGACGTTGGCCAAATTGCTCTATGAAAATGGTGGTGGACGCGGTCTCGTTTCAATCTGCACAGCAGGCGGCATGGGTGTCACAGCAATTCTGGAAGCCGCGTAGCGCCACACCCATTCAGCGATCCGCCCGAATATCACAACAAACGTCGAGTGAAGTTTGCACGCACCACGCTTAGCCGACATAGTGTTCTCCGACAAAAACAATAATAATTATCGAATTCGGGGGCACCATGGGCGACCTGAGCCAAACGCTCGCCAACATCAACGCCATTCTCTGGAATGAGACGTGGATTTTCATAATCGCAGGAACCGGTGCGTTGTTCACGGTTTGGAGTGGCTTTCTACAGTATCGAGCCCTTACGCATGGACCTAAGGTCGTTCGTGGCGATTACGATGATCCGAGTGACCCGGGTGCAATCAGTCATTTTCAGGCGCTCGCCGCCGCTTTATCCGGAACCGTTGGACTGGGGAACATTGGAGGCGTCGCCCTCGCAATAGCGCTCGGCGGCCCGGGTGCCATCTTCTGGATGTGGATTGTTGGCCTGCTCGGCATGTCTATCAAGTTCGTCGAAGTTACATTGGCGATGCTCTATCGAAATACGGATGACCCGGACAATCCACGTGGCGGGCCTATGTGGGTGGCAGGCAGCGCATTAAAGAAGATGCGCCCCAATTTGGGTTGGATAGGGACCGTATTGGCGATGATGTTTTCGTTCACGGTTATGCTGTCCTCTGGAACAGGCGGCAACATGTTTCAGGCCTGGAATGTCGCCGATGTGACCAACGAATACTTTGGCGTAGAAGGATGGATCAGTGGCGCAATCTTAACGGTTATTGTTGCCAGTGTTTTGCTAGGCGGTATCAAGCGAATCGGCAAGGTCGCCGGGACCCTCGTTCCTGGCATGGTTTTAATTTATGTCATCGCAGGCTTCTATGTTTTGTTTGCCAACTTTGGCCAAATTCCCGAAATGTTCGTTCTGATCGTCAACTCTGCCTTTACCGCCACTGACGCAACCGGCGCCTTTGTTGGCGGCACTGTAGGTTCTGCCTTTTTATTCGGCATGAAACGCGCAATCTTTTCCAATGAAGCAGGCCAAGGATCTTCCGCGATTGCACATGCCGCAGTGAAAACCGATGAGCCTGCACGTGAAGGGCTAGTCGGTGGCATGGAGCCATTCATCGACACTATCGTCGTATGCACGTTTACGGCTTTGATCATTCTATCAACGGGTGTTTGGAATCGTGCGCCGGATGTAACGTTCGACTCTCAACCTGGTGTCGTTCAAACGGACGCTGGTTGGGTTTTCGCCAACACACCTCTTAACAATGACACCTGGCAGGACTCTGAACCGGTGCTGATGATTGTCGAGGCAGGAGAGAACAGTAGCACTGGACAGAAAGTTCACAGGGTAACGGGAAATGTCTCCGCCACTAACAGTGGGTATGTGGCCGTCTGGCAACCACTGTCGACTGATACACAGCCAAAAATTGTAGGCGGTGGGCTGTACAAAGACTATGTCGGGGCAACACTGACGGCCAAGGCCTTCGACTCCGTCGCGCCCGGGCTTGGCAAATGGCTGATCACGATTGCATCGTGGCTGTTCGCCATTTCGACCATCATCGCGTGGGGCTACTACGGTGAACAAGGCGCCGTCTATATGTGGGGCAGCAAGAGTGCGATGCCCTACCGGTTGATTTACTGCTCACTCACATTCATTGCCACCCTTGGCCACATCAAAACCAGCGCCGATCTCGACAATATGACCGGCATTGGTCTTGGCGTGATTATCTACGCGAATTTACCCATCTGCTGGATATTCGGCTATCAAGCCATGCGCGCGTATCGAAACTATCTTGAGCGCCTGAAAAGCGGGCGAATGGGCCCGTACTATCCAACTCCAAGTATTGAGGAAATGATCAGCGCACCCAAGAATTAGTTTTAGTCGCGATCGTCGATATCGCGGGCAGCGAATTTGTGTAATGAGTCGATCGCTTTGTCCAAACCTACTTTCGCTTGTTTCGTCACACCACCCTTACGATATTCATCGATGACGAATGATTCGACGCGACTGACCAGACCATCGATATCTGCATTCGAAAACTCAACGTCTTCATCTTCCACTGATGGCGAATTGTCAGCAGCGCCAAATAGATTAATCCAGCGTTCGCTTTTTCTACCCAGTCGTAACAGGTCATAAAACTCCGTTCCGCCTCCTCGGCCAGACTTGGCAAGACTCACCACACCGGCGACCAACGAGATCGGCACAAGCACAAGATCGCGGAGACCATCAACAATTAGCTTTAGCTGCAACACGCCGATATCTCGAATTAAAGTCCATCGTCCTGACTGCCGATCATCACTTGGCAGCAGTGATTATTCTTGCATTGTTGGTCTCCACGCGGCGCTTTAATAATGATACGGCATTGCTGGCGCGGATCTCCTCTATTTAGTATTGTCCGTCAAGTACTTACGCGACCAGGTTGCATTCACAGAGATCTATGCCGAAATTCAAAGCATCACCGCCATACGAACACGGGCTACCCGAAGCGCTTGGCGTTTTATTGGTCAATCTAGGCACTCCTGACGCGCCGACGCCTGAAGCTGTACGCCGCTTCCTGGCAGAATTTTTATTCGATCCTCGCGTGGTTGAGCTACCGCGGCCGCTTTGGTGGCTTATATTGCATGGTTATATTCTGCGCACACGGCCGGCGAAGTCGGCTGAGGCCTACGCAAAGGTATGGACAGAGCAAGGATCGCCGCTGATGTTGCATACGAAAGATATCGCGCGAGGGGTACAGGAAAAACTGTCCGCTCGACTATCTGGAGCCATCCATGTGGAAGTGGGAATGTCCTACGGCAGTCCAAATTTCGCGACCGCACTCCAGACAATGTTCGATCAACGCGTGCGCCGTATTATCGTCTTACCGCTGTATCCGCAGTACTCTGGAACGACGACGGGGTCAGTATTTGAGTCTGTTACTCGCACTTTATCCGAACGGCGTTGGGTTCCCGAGTTACGGTTCATCAATCACTATCACGACTCGGCGGGATATGTGGCAGCGCTAGCTGCCAGCGTGCGTGACTTTTGGGACATGCAAGGACGCGGCGAAAAATTGCTGATGTCTTTTCACGGTGTACCGCAACGAACGCTAATCAGCGGCGACCCGTATCATTGTCAATGTCAGAAAACCGCACGCATGGTCGCTGAATCACTGGAACTCAGTGATGATGAATGGCACTTAAGCTTTCAATCGCGAGTGGGTCGGGAAGAGTGGCTACGCCCCTATACCGATGAGACTTTAGAAACATGGGGACGTGAAAAAGTCGGCAACATTGATGTGTTCTGTCCCGGCTTCGCTGCCGATTGCCTCGAAACATTGGAAGAGATCGAGCTACAGAATGCTGAGATGTTTAAGGCGTCAGGTGGTGGTGAGTTGCGTTACATTCCGGCGCTTAATGCCCGCGACGATCACGTCTCCTTTCTCAGTCGCCTGGTTGAGAAGCATGTCGGCGGCTGGCCAGAGGCTTCAACTGATTGGAGTCTCTCCGACACCGCTCGACAGTTAGACAAGAGTTTGCAACGCGCGCGGGACATGGGCGCTAAGTGCTAACAATCCCAACAATTGGGACTACGACACCTGGCCGAGAGGTCACATGCTAGGGCGCTTTCTGGAATTTAGCGTCCCAACGAACAACATTGTTGATAGCCTAAGCTTTTACAAACTGCTGGGATTTCACGAATTAGACAGCGGTGACGCCTGGTCACACAATTGCGCTTTCGTCACCGACGGTGAAATTTGCATAGGCCTGCATGACCGCGAACTCGACGGTCCTGCGCTTACTTTCATCCATCAGGAATTAGCAAAAAAAGCTCTTTCAATGTCAGATCACGGGTTTGATTTCAAAATTTTGCAATTGGACGAAGACGCGTTTAACTAACTTGCCTTTGTTGATCTGGATAATCACATGGTCACGATGATCGAGGCGCGAACGTTTTCTCCGTCCGGTGATGATCTTGATAACTCCGTTTGCGGCGCATGGTTTGAAATAGCCTTACCAGTGAAAGACGCACTGCGCGCAGCGAGATTCTGGGCTCCTCTCGCACCTGAATTGCTACGCATGCGAGAGGAGCCAACAATCCACATGCATTTTAATGCAGCTGGCACACCGCTTGGCCTCAGTGAAAGTATTGCACTCAAGACACCGTCCTTGTGTTTTCGCTGCGAAGATAAGGAAGCCGTTTGGATAGCACTAGCGAAACACGGATTCGTTCACCACGAACATCCCAGATTCGAAGGCGCCTTCATGTCAATTGATGCGCCGGAGGGTACTACTTGTTTCTGTTTGACGAGGATTACCTGGGCGAATTGTACGAGGTAGAAGAAACACATCAGGTAAACGCAGACTGATCATCTAGCGAAGTTCGAAAAATAAGCGTTCAACACGCGGCAGATAGGACGCACCGAACAGGTTCAGATGATTCAGCATGTAATAGAGCTGATAGAGAAGCATTCTTTGATCAGAGCCAGGTGACATTGGCCATGCATCATCATAAGCCGCATAAAATGTCTGCGTGAATCCGCCGAATAATTCAGTCATGGCTAAATCATTTTCACGATCGCCGTAGTAGACGGCTGGATCAAACACTACCGGTTCGCCATTGCTGGAGGCCCAGTTTCCCGCCCAAAGATCTCCGTGCAGCAAAGAAGCTTCGGGCCAGTAATTACTAAAGTAGTAACCTAGGTTATCGAGCAAGTGGAGCCCTTCACTTTGCAGTACTCCTGTGTAACCGTTCTTTGCTGCAAGCTCCAACTGATAGCCTAGTCGTCGTTCTGCATAAAACTGCACCCAATCATCACTCCAATTGTTCTGCTGCAGTGTCGACCCAATTGTGTTGTCACGCTTCCAGCCAAATTGCTCGGCCGTATGTCGATGTTGTTTGGCGAGTCGCTGGCCAAGCAAGGCTTCCGTGGCTGGGGTGGCTAATTTCAGATCAATCCATTCGAGCGCTAACAGACATTCATTTGTAGAGGCCACACAGCCGAGAACTTTGGGGACTCGAAGTGCATTGGCGTCTGCTAGTTCGCGCAGACCGTCAGCTTCAGCCAGGAACATATCGTACGCCGTTAGCGGGCCTGTTTTTAAGAAAACAGATTGATCGGCTGCCGTTATTTGCCAGGCCGCACTAATGTCCCCGCCCGCCACGGGAAGGGGCATATCACGCTCGGATACGTCAACATCCTGTTCACGTAGCGCCGAAAAGAGCCTCTGCCATTGGGGCATAACGCCGAGTATACGCCGGCGAACCTCCAATCAGAAGTTTCCTAGATTAGATCGCTGATCCGTTCGGCCTGCCTTCGAAGCGGCATACCAATTCCCGCCTCGTCGTAGAGCGCATTGATATTACCGAGATCTGGCCGCGTGGGTCGCAAGCCAGTGCTTGGTTGTTTGATTGGAGCGTCGCACACGATACCTGTCAACCGACGCGCCAACAGCGCATCGTCTTTATGGTTCGCGAGCTTTTGCCCAAGAGACTTCGCACCACGGACATTAACTTCATGGACGCTATCAAGGCTGTCGTATAATTTTTCGATCGAGCCGAAGTGCTGCAGAAGTGCGATGGCCGTTTTCTTGCCTACACCCGGAACACCCTTAATGTTGTCGACAGCATCTCCGGCAAGCGCCAGAAAATCGGCTACCTGTTCCGGCCACACACCGAAGTAATCCGGAATCTGATTGTAGGCAACTTTACCCTTGCCGGCGAAGTCCCAAAATATATCGTCCTTCGAAATCAACTGCGCCAGATCTTTGTCGCGCGTTACGACGGTGGAAGGAATGCCCTTCTCGCGCCCCTCCATGACCAACGTGCCAATCAGATCATCCGCCTCATATCCTGGTTGCGCGTACTCAAGCAACCCCAACGCACCAGCCACTCGTCTGCAGTGCGCAAATTGCCGTTTTAATTCAGGTGGTGCGGGATCCCGATTTGCTTTGTACTCCGGATATATTTCTGTTCGGTAAGAGCCAACCAAACTCTCATCAAATAACACCGCAATATGTTGTGGGCAAACTTGCTCCATAAAATCGCCGAGAAACCGCGCGAATCCATACAGTGCATTAACAGGATTGCCCTGGCCATCAACCATGTCGTCCGGCATCGAATAGTAGGCTCGGTAAACGTAGACGCTCGCATCAATTAGATATTGCATTCGATTCTTTATTTTCGCCGCTAGATTTCGTCAAAGATCGAATCATTGTCGGATAGATGATCCGTCAAACGCGCATGCAAAGGACTGGACCGAGGAATGTGCGTCAACAAGTATTGCATTTGATCGGCAAGTACACGCCTGCCTTTTAAATAGATGTACTCGGCGTAGGTCGGTGTAATCGGTACCGCGATCAGTTGCATTGACGCCTGCTCGGGTGTTCGCCCACCTTTGTAATTATTGCAACGTCGACAAGCTGCCGCAACGTTGCTCCAAACATCTTTGCCGCCCTGTGACAATGGCGTGATGTGATCCCGCGTCAGGTCGCGAGTTGGAAATCGTAGTGCACAGTAAAGACAGAGATTGGCATCTCGTTTAAATAGTGTGCGGTTATTTAAAGGGGGAATATATTTATCCCGGACGAAAGTCAGTCCCTGACTTGTACCCTCGGTTGCGATAATAGAATTGACATCGATTCGACTACGACGACCGCTCGCTGCACTATAACCACCAAATACGGTATAGAGTCGGGTGCCGCAGGAATACGCGACTTGCTCACTGTGGTAAAGACGCGCGGCCTCACGATAGTCGATCCACTCCAGCGGCATACCCGCCACGTCCGTTCTAAGGACCTGCTGGGATATGTCTGAGGCGGTGCCGTATAGCATTGCATCGTTCCTAGTTTATCGCGGTAACCAAGTGTGCCGCACACTAGAATAATTGCAAGGTCAGGCCGGTTAGGGGGTCTGAGCCCCGGATTTTCGAAACGGGTTGAGGCGCCAAGAGGCTCAATCTGTGTGTTGTAATAAAGTTTTCATGCTTCGTCATAGCGAGGAACGAAGCGACGAAGCAATCCAGGTTCTCCACACATCGATTGGATCGCAACGCTAGCGCTTGCGAAGACGCTTCATATTATGGAGTTACTAAACTTTAGTTAGGCCGATCACTTGTTCTTGGCCGCACTGCTCGTTGACGATCACGCAATCGATCTCTGATCTTTTGGCGCTGATCAGGCGACATGTTTCGGAACCGATCACGCAACTGTTGCCGTCGGTCGGCAGGCAAATCACGATAACGTTTAAAGTTGTCACGAATACGTGAGCGTTCTCGTGGGGTCAGCCCCTGAAATTGCTGATACCGGCTGCGAATGTTGGTGCGTTGCTCATCACTCAGATTTCTCCAACTTGAAAAACGATCTTTTGCCGCGCTACGTTCATCCCTATTCATATCCGACCAGCGTCGCGCACCAGCGGCTAATCGAGCACGTCGTTCTACGGGCAGTGAATCCCAGCTGTCGACATACGGCGCTAATACCGTCTGCTGCTGTTCATCCAGCCCATTCCACGAGACATTCTCATCCTGAGCATTGGCATTGCTCGCAAGCAAAACCATTGTCACCAACAAAGACTTTAAGATTTTAATTTTCATGGTCCAACTCCGCTACCTTGTCTCCCTGCGGTACAAGTTTGCTTTCATCATCTAATGCTTCTTCAGCATCGTTTTCGGCGAGCAATACCCAATCCTCGTCCGATTCGTCCCAACTTCCCAAATACTCCAGAAACTCAAGGTCTGGAATTTCCTCTTCATCCGCCAGCGCCACACCACCGCAGCCAAACAAGCCGCACAACAACACAATCCTCAATACCCGTTCGGTATGCGTTGCGCTAGCCGACATTGTTGACCGGCTCCAGATCACCACCAATTTCAGCATCCAGATCAATCCAGCTGTAGAACTCCAGATCCTCGATCATCTCGAGGCTGTCTTCATTCAGCAGAATTTCCATGTCGGTTGCGACTTCAGGTACTTGCGGAATATCAAGTTGTTGGTTGCCATTCCAAACGACCATCAAAACGATCGCCGCCGCAGCAACACCACCAGCCGGTATCCATTGATTGAAGCGACGTGCGCCACCTGAAACTTCGGACAAGGCAGCTTGGCGGCCGCGATTCAGACGAGAACGAGTTGCTCCGTCCAATCCATTGACGCTTTCATCAAACAGTTGTTGCGCTTTGTTAACCAGTGCATCTTCAATGGCGACATCGTCACGTTCGTTCATTGCCAGTGCTCTCCTAATGTTTCGCGCAAACTATGCACTGCGCGAGAATAATGCGTCTTTACGCTGCCTTCGCTGCAACCCATGGCTACAGCAGTTCCGGCGACATTCAACCCTTCAAACATCCGCAACATAAAAGCCTCTCTTTGCCGACCCGACAATGCCGCGAGTGCCCCTTGCAAACCCTCCATGGCTTCCTCGTTTTGCAGCTCCTGATCAGGCGAACGACCCGCTGTATCGGGTGCCGCGGTGATCGGATCATAATCATCTTCTTCGGCGCCGCGCCCAAAAAACACCATGACTTTATTTTTCACGGCCTGGCGTCTTTGCCAATCTCTAATTCTGTTCTGCAGAATTCTATAAAACAACGGGGTCCACTCTGCATCAGGCCGACCCGCATAGTTACGCGCAAGCTTGATCATTGCGTCCTGAACGAGATCAAGGGCCTCGTCCCGGTCTCGAATACTTATTGCAGCAATTTGCAACGCACGCTTCTCAACGTCCGCAAAGAATCGATTTAATCTGGCCTCGCGCTGCAGCGTAACGACCTCCCTTCGGTCCTCTACTTTGCAAGATACCGTAAAATTGGCGGCATAAGCGTTCATTCGTGGCTCGTCCTTGTATTGAGTATCATGAGATCCTTCTCGCTTGTAACAGCTGTCCTGACTTCCAATTTCTGGAACCATGACTATATAACGCGTATTCGCCGCCTCGGTTGACATCAGGTAGCGGTGAATTTTGTCGCTTATGTAAAGTTATCTGTGTTTGATAAGTCTCCTGGGATTATTTTAAGTGCATGTATTTATTAATTTTTTTAACTTATCGATAATATGATGAACACCGCCTCAATCTTACGCGTTGCCATAAATGCGCCGCTGTCACGTCTGTTTGACTACCTGGCCCCGACGGATACCGCGGTCGCACCCGGCTGTCGCGTCCGTGTGCAGTTTGGCCGTCAAACGCAAATCGGCCTGGTAATGGAAGTGGCAAACCAGAGCGAATTACCGATCAGCAAACTTCGCTCTGTCACCGAAGTGATCGATACCAGCCCACTACTGGCAGCAAGTGATTTGTGGCTCGTTAAATTCACGAGCGATTACTATCACCACCCGATCGGCGAGGTCGTGGCGGCGGCATTGCCAGCGCTGCTGCGTCAGGGCAGACCTTTGCAGGACGTAGTACAGCGGTTATCGCTTACAAAGGCGGGCTTACAGACCGAACCGACACAGTTATCTAAGCGAGCAAAACGCCAGGCAGAATTATTGACCCTAATTCAGGGCTTTGATGACCCGACCTTCGCTACTTTGGACGTGGCCATGCCAGGTTGGCGGAGACTCAAGAATAATTTGCTCGATAAGGCGCTGGTTGTAGAAATTACAACGATTGATAGTGGGTGCGACAAAAATAGTTTAACGGTCGCCGAGCAAGAATCGGGACCACCACTCAACAGCGATCAAAGCGAGGCGCTTGCATCAATTCGACGTGTGGACGGTTTTCGCACCACTTTACTTGATGGGGTCACGGGTAGCGGAAAAACCGAGGTCTATTTACGTTTAATGGCCGACGAGATCGCTGCCGGCCGACAGGTACTTGTTCTCGTCCCGGAAATCGGACTAACACCACAACTGGTACGTCGATTCGAACGTCGGCTCGGATTCGAACCGGTGGTGCTACATTCCGGTTTATCGGACTCAGAAAGACTTTCTGCATGGAGAGGCGCGAGAGAGGGTAGCGCGCAGTTAATCGTGGGGACTCGTTCTGCAATCTTCGTCCCGATGAAGACGCCCGGTTTGATAATCGTCGACGAAGAACATGACGCCTCCCTAAAGCAACAGGAAGGGCTACGTTACTCCGCACGTGATCTCGCGGTCGCGAGAGCGAAAAAACTGAACGTCCCGGTGATACTCGGATCCGCGACGCCTTCCTTGGAAACGCTGCAAAGATGCCGTGAAGGTGCTTACGAAATCGCCGAACTCCCGATACGCGCCGGCAACGCAGTACCTCCATTGATGCGACTAATCGATCTGACGCGTTTCGATGCACAAGATGGCCTGAGCGAGCCAGTTGTTAAGGCAATCACAAAAAACATCGACAGCAATGGCCAAGTGCTTATCTATCTCAATCGACGTGGCTTTGCACCTACGCTGATTTGCGGGGGATGCGGCGTTGTCGCAGAGTGCACTCGTTGCGATTCGCGAATGACCGTACACGCCACCAGTGGCTTGCTTAAATGCCATCATTGCGGCGCGCAACGCAATGTTGATGCTGTGTGCGGTGAATGCGGTTCTCATTGTCGACCGTTGGGGCACGGCACCGAACGATTGGAAGATGCGCTGCAAAACCGTTTTCCTGGTGAATCGATTTCTCGAATCGACAGCGATAGCACGCGCCTTAAGGGAACCATGAATAAAGCGCTCGCGATGGCGACGTCGGGCGAAACACGCATTCTCGTCGGGACACAAATGCTGTCCAAGGGACACCACTTCCCGAACTTAACCCTGGTGGTCGTCATCAATGCGGACCAGGGATTGTTCAGCACCGACTTTCGCGGTGCAGAGCGACTCGCGCAGAGCTTGGTGCAGGTTGCGGGCCGATCCGGGCGCGAAGAACGACAAGGAAAAGTGATTATTCAAACAGCCTTTCCGGAGCACCCGTTTTGGAACGAAATGTTCGGTGGAGGCTATTCAAAAGTAGCGTCAAATGCGCTTCTCGAAAGAGAAAAAGCCGTCTGGCCACCGTTCTCAAAAATCGCTTTGGTGCGTGCATCAGCAACACGTCGTGAAGACGCACATGAATTTCTCCAGCACGCCTTGAAGCTCACCCAGCAGGCAGCGATTGCGGATGTGCGTGTACTCGGACCCGTTGGGGCACCTATGGAGCGCAAAGCCGGACGCTATCGTGCGCAACTACTACTGCAAAGCAGAGACAGACACAGCTTGCACCGATTACTAGCCATATTGCGACATTCGCTCGAAGGTGACAAAGCGGCCCGACGGGTTAGATGGTCGCTGGATGTCGATCCGATTGAGCTGTTTTGAGTAAACGCTACACATTACCTGCCCAGCGCACTCACACAGGTTTGCTAGTGCTATAAACGGCGTAAGCGGATATTCTTGTCAGTCTTAAGCTTTGACAAAGCTCTGACTCATCACATTCTGTACGGAAAGCTCGGCGTCCGAGTCGCGTACTCTCGAGTAGTAAATTGAAAAACGAAATTGCCAAGCTTGTCAAACAGACACTGAACAGTCTGTCAGATCTATCTGAATCTTCGGATATCGTATCGATCCACACAACGGTTGAGCGCACTCGCGATCCAAGGCACGGCGACTTCACGACCAACATTGCGATGCGCCTGGCAAAATCGATTGGCAAGAACCCGCGCGAAATCGCCCAATCGATAGTGGATGCGATACCTAACAGCGAATTCGTTGACAAGGTCGACATTGCTGGACCCGGGTTCATCAATTTCCATGTCAGTCGTGTGGCCCTACAGGCAGAACTTGAGGAAGCCCTCCGCCAAGGGGTTCAATACGGGCATCAGGAACGTCGGCCTGAGCCGAAGATATTGCTCGAGTTTGTGTCGGCCAACCCAACCGGGCCGTTACACGTTGGACATGGTCGACACGCATCATACGGAGCGACTCTCGGCAACTTGCTGGATGCCGCAGGCCACAATGTCGATCGCGAATACTATGTCAACGATGCCGGCCGTCAGATGGACATACTTGGTGTCAGCGTCATATTGCGAACGTTGGAGTCAAATGGTGATTCATTCGAATTTCCCGAGGCCGGTTATAAAGGCGAGTACATCAAGGATATTGCTAACGAAATCGATACCAGCAGTTTGCAGGGAATGACAGTAAGTAGTCTGTTCGACGGCTTACCTGACGATGACGACAAAGAAGTGATCATAGGTCGGCTAATTGAAAATGCTGAGACAATTCTCGGTATCGAAAAATTCCATCATCTGCGAAAGCTGTCGCTAAATTCCATTCTCGATGAAATGAAGGAAGACCTTGCTGAGTTTGGCGTAACCTTCGATCGATGGTTCTCTGAACAAAGTCTTACCGATGATGGGCTCATTGACGCCGCACTTGCGGTGCTAAAAGACCGTCGCATGCTGTACGAGAAAGACGGCGCTACCTGGTTTCGGGCCACCGACTTTGGCGACGAGAAAGACCGCGTAGTTGTTCGTGAAAACGGCAAGAAAACTTATTTCGCCTCTGACATTGCCTATCACTACGGCAAACGCGAACGCAATTACGATCTATTGCTCGATATATTGGGGTCCGATCATCACGGGTACGTGGCGCGCGTACAGGCAGGTCTTGAAGCAATGGGCTATGCCGCTGACAGCCTCGAAGTTGAGCTCATGCAATTTGTAACGCTGTACCGAGGCGGCGAAAAGATTCAGATGTCCACGAGAAGTGGCGAATTTGTCACCCTGCGACAACTTCGTGAAGAGGTCGGCAACGACGCTGCACGTTTTTTCTATGTAATGCGCTCGAATGATCAGCATCTCGATTTCGATATGGAACTCGCGAAGAGTCGGTCCAATGACAATCCGGTTTACTACATTCAATACGCACACGCCCGGGTTGCGAGCGTCTTCCGTCAACTGGAAGAAAAGACACTTGAGTACAACCAGGATGTTGGCATCGCGAATTTTGATAAGTTGACCGAATCGCATGAGAGAGGATTGATAACGTCGCTAAGCCGCTATCCGGAAATAATAGAACTCGCGGCCAACAAACGCGCACCACAACATCTGGTGCATTACCTACGGGATATCGCGAACGAGCTCCACTCCTACTACAACGCACATCAGTTCATCGTCGACGATACCAATCTCAGAAATGCGCGTCTCGCGCTGATTCATGCAACACGCACGGTCATCGCAAGCGGCCTTGGCATCATTGGCGTATCTGCGCCCGACACCATGTAGTAACGCCATGGCGCAACGTAAAAAGAAGCGAAAACAAAAACAGAATGAGTATCCGGGTTGGATGTGGATGCTATTTGGTTTGGCGATCGGGCTTTCGGTAGCGTTCACTATTTACCGAAAAGATATGTTGCCGGAACCGGTCGCTCAGGTCCCTGCCAGTATGGCCACGAGTCTCGCGCCCGAAAAGCCAACGGTCGAAGAGCGAGCCGCCGAACCAGCGGCCGACGAGGATCCACCTGAGGAGCGCTTTACCTTCTATAAAATGCTGCCCAATTTTGAAGTTATCATTCCCGAAGAAGAATCGGACGTCAGCCAAGACAGCAAACTTGAAGCGGTTCAGGAACCTGGCCTGTATGTACTGCAAGCCGGCTCTTTTACCGAATTCGCGGATGCTAATCGACGTCGAGTTGAGCTGGCACTACAAGGTATCGAATCGCGCATTCAACGGGTTGCCATTGGCGACAAAACGTATCATCGCGTGCGAATTGGGCCGCTCACGAATCTGGACGAGCTCAATCAGATTCGCAGTCAGCTACACGAGGCCAATATAGACGTGCTACGTATACGCGTAGGGGGCTAATCCAAACCGGCGAAACACAATGATATTTGTCTGCGAGCGATGCGACTAGCACTTCTGTGTACACTTTAACATCGCAGCGACAGTTACCATTTCTGGCGGAGGCTGGAGACCATTGTCCAACTATATACGCCAAGGTTGCCTGATCGTTGCCCTCCTGTTGGCTGGGTGCGTCGCACCCATTCCACAACCGGCACCTGAACCCGCGCCTACCCCTCCATCAACCCAGCCCGATCCTGCAATCACTCAGCCGGAACCTGTCGCTACCGGGCCCGACCGGGCACTGCAACGCCTAAGCATTGCGGCTGTCGGGGACATGATGCTCGGTACTGACTATCCACGAAATCATTTACCGGACGATGACGGTGTCAGTTTTCTACAGACCGTTACACCGGTGCTTGCCGCTGCTGATATCGCATTTGGAAATCTCGAAGGTGTATTACTGGACGGTGGCGAGCCGGCAAAACAATGTAGTAATCCGAACGCCTGCTATTTGTTTCGCTCGCCTTCGCGGTATATAGATCACTATAAGAGAGCCGGCTTTGATGTTTTAAGCCTAGCCAACAATCACGCCAGAGACTTTGGCGAAGAAGGTCGATTTTCCGGGATGAAAACCATCGCGGCCGCCGGTCTGCACCACTCCGGATTACGGGGCGACTTTGCCGCGATGATCGTAGGTGACCTAGAGGTTGCACTGCTCGCATTTTCGGTCACCCGAAACTCGAACCTGCTACATGATTACGAACGTGCTCGTGCAATCGTCGCATCCCACGCGCAAAGATATGACATTGTCGTTGTTTCTTTTCACGGTGGCGCAGAGGGGCGTGATGTGACTCGACTTCCCTTCGCCGAAGAATTCTATTTAGGAGAGCCGCGTGGCGATGTTGTTAAATTCTCGCGCATGATGGTAAATGCCGGCGCTGATCTGGTGCTCGGGCATGGCCCGCACGTTGTTCGCGCAATGGAAAACTACAAAGACAGGTTGATCGCGTACAGCCTCGGTAATTTTGCAACTTATTTTGGTATTAGCGTGGAAGGCCAGCGAGGAATCGCGCCGATATTGGTGACGACATTGGATGGAACGGGAAAATTCATAGGCGGGCAGATTCATTCGACGATACAGCTGCGACCCGCGGGGCCGTCTTTCGATCCTGACAACCAAGCGCTAAGGTTGATTCGCAACCTCAGCGCCGCGGACTTTGATAGATCGGGCATTCAATTTGACGCCGATGGAAAAATTCACCCGGCCCCGAGAGGATCACTTCGGCCCCACTCGAACGACCAGTAATATGGAGTTTCCAATTTCTCTACCACTCATCGGGCCTGACCAACATTTCGCGATCTGGGCCATTCTCATCGCGTTGGCAGCCTTCGGTTTCTGGTGTGAACAATTTCCCTGGGGCCGAAAATATTCGGGCGTAATGTTGCTAATCACGGCAGCAATTGTTCTGGTTAACTTACGCATCATTCCAACCGCCGCGCCTGCATACGACGTTGTATGGGACGTACTCGTGCCAATCGCCATCCCACTATTACTGTTTCAGGCAGATTTGAAGCGCATTGTTAGAGAATCTGGCCCAACTCTGATCGCCTTCATAATTGCTGCCGCGTCAGTTGTTGCGGGCTCTATCGTCGGTATATCTTTATTAGATCTCGGACCGAACGAAGCAGAACTCGCCGGTATCTTTACCGGCACCTACATTGGCGGTGGACTAAACTTTGCTGCCGTTGCAGAAGCAACCGGCATGCAGGGACACAGCCTCTTAGCGGCGGCTTATGCGGCCGACAACGTGATCACCAATTTGCACTTTCTCCTGATTATTTTCATTCCGGGAATTGCCTGGATGGCCAAGCGATATCCGACGCACCACATGGATAACGCGCAGAAATTCGATATCGACGACGAGGGCCCTGTCCATCAAATTGCGAGTCTTGATGTTGCTGGTCTTTTGATGGCGCTCGCAGCGGCGTTTACATTGGCTGCTATCGGTAAAGCGTTAGCAGCCGCTGCCGGGAGACCGGAGTTTTCGATTCTGGTGATAACCGCACTGGCTTTAACCGTCGCAACCCTTTTGCCGCGGCAAGTCGAAAAACTATCCGGCTATCAAGAAGCAGGCAACGTAATGATGTTCATTTTCCTAGCAAGCGTTGGCGCAAGCGCCGACATCTGGGAATTGATTGAATTAGCACCGGTTTTGTTCGTATTCGCGACTGTGATCATCATTGTTCATCTCGTCGTTCTTTTCGGCGTTGGCTATCTCTTTAAGCTGGACCTTGCCGAACTCGCGATGGCATCGGTCGTCTGCATCGGGGGTCCTGCAAGCGCCGCTGCTCTCGCGTCAGCCAAGGGGTGGCGCGACCTGCTCATTCCTGGGGTGTTGGCAGGTTCTTTCGGCTATGCAACTGGTAGCTTTATCGGCGTCACGATCGTTGAGTGGCTTCGATAGGCGCCGCCACCTGGCGCTTTGCTGTACTATCAAACCCCTAATAAGAACTTGGATCGAAGCGCAAATTAGTCGCGTAAAAGCCGCTCCAGTCCAACCTAGTCCTAGGAAATCTTCATGCAAGATATTGTAAATGTAATCGGTGGTTGGGTGTGGAGTTACTGGCTGATCGGTCTTTGTCTTGGCGCAGGCTTACTCTTTTCCGTGCTTACGCGATTTTTACAAATACGCCACTTCCGCCATATGATCGAATTGCTTTTTTCCAGCAAGGAATCGGAAAAGGGTATTTCGTCATTTCAGGCACTCGCAGTTTCGTTGTCCGGCCGAGTCGGCACCGGCAACATTGCCGGCACTGCAGCGGCAATTGGATTTGGTGGACCAAGTGCCGTCTTTTGGATGTGGGTGGTCGCCTTCTTTGGTGCCTCAACGGCATACATCGAGGCCACGCTCGCCCAAATTTACAAGGAAGACAGTGACGGCCAATATCGCGGCGGTCCGGCGTTCTACATCGAAAAGGGTATGGGCCAAAAATGGTTCGGCTGTTTGTTTGCATTAACCACCATCCTGGCCACTGGAATCTTGCTTCCGACCGTTCAGGCGAATGCTATCAGCACATCTGCAGAAATCGCGTTCGGTGCTAACGGCATGCTGGATACTTTCATCGGTGAAATCAGTTCAACCAAGTTAACGGCGGCAGTCGTCGTCGTTGCCATATTCGGCTTCATTATTTTTGGCGGTGTAAAACGCATTGCGCATGTTACGCAAGTCGTTGTGCCCTTTATGGCATTGGCATACATCGCTCTCGCCGTTGGTATCATCGTCATGAATATCGGCGAATTTCCGCGCGTCATTAATCTGATATTCAGCGACATATTTACACCGATGGCGGGCATTGGCGCAGCGATTGGCTGGGGTGTCAAACGCGGGGTTTACTCCAACGAAGCCGGCCAGGGAACCGCACCACATGCAGCCGCAGCAGCGGAGGTTCAGCATCCCGCCCAGCAAGGATTAGTGCAGGCCTTTTCAGTTTACATTGATACTTTATTTGTCTGCTCGGCAACCGCATTTATGATTCTGATAACGGGTGCCTACAATGTAGTCGGTGGTGACGGGGGCTTCATTGTGCAGAATTTACCCGCCGCAACAGACCCAAATAGCCCGGCCTTTACGCAATTAGCCGTCGAAAGTGTCCTGCCTGCTTTCGGTAAGCACTTCGTTGCGCTGGCATTGTTTTTCTTCGCCTTCACAACTGTGTTGGCTTATTACTACATCGCCGAAACCAATATCGCTTACCTGCGTCGTTTCTTTCGAATTCCGGGAGAACTGTTGATATTGAAACTCATCATGATCAGCGCGGTATTTTATGGCGCGGTCAAAATGGCAAGCCTGGCGTGGGGTCTTGGCGACATCGGGGTTGGTCTGATGGCCTGGCAGAACATCATCGCCATATTGATCATATTCCTGATGGGCAAACCAGCGATTAAGGCACTAGAGGACTACGAGAAACAAAGAAAGGCCGGCGTTACCGATTACACTTTTGATCCGGAGGCGCTTGGCATTAAGAACGCAGATTTCTGGAGCAAAAAGTAATCCTGACTCGGTTCATCAGCGTATTTCTAGTCAGCGTGATGTTGACGAGTGCGCCTGCAATTATGAACGTGGCAACGGCGGACGAACAAAGGGCCGCACTGGTGACAGGCGCCAGCACTGGAATCGGGCGTAACATCACAGAACGACTTGCTTCTGAAAGACACTACGTCTACGCAGGCGCGCGAAAAGCGGCTGACATCGCAGCGTTAACTGCGATAGCTAACGTGCAAGGAATTCGGCTGGACGTCACGATTCAAGAAGAGATCGACGCAGCAGTTGCCCATATTACAAAAGAAGGTCGCGGCCTATATGGACTGGTCAACAATGCCGGCGTTGGTGTGCTCCTGCCGCTCATCGAAGTAGACGAAGCCGACATGCAATTTCAAATGGACGTCAATTTGTTTGGCCCGTATCGGGTCACGAAAGCGTTCGCACCTCTGATTATTGAGAGCAAAGGTCGAATTACGACAACGGGTTCGATTTTAGGCATCTTGTCCGGTTTTCTCGCTGGCCCCTACAGCATGAGCAAACATGCCATGGAGGCTTATACTGATTCCCTGGCCCGAGAGATGGAGAAGTTTGATGTCGAAGTGAGCATTGTTGAGCCAGGTAACTACGACCCTGCCATTTACGGAACGCTTCTTAGAAGAATGGAGCAACGCGATCAGACAGGGCAAGGCACGCTTTACGAAGAAGAAATCGCGCAATTTAGAGTTGGTGGGCGCCATTACTATCGTAGTCACGCTTGGGTATCTCGCTCTCCAACGCTAGAGACGAACTCATTATTCTTCTTGATGCGGCCCTGGAAAATTCTGCAGCAAACTAGTCGCCGCTCGACCCAACCGACTTGAAGTCGATCCCCAGCGATCGCAATTTGCGATACAGGTGGGTTCTCTCCATGCCAACGCGATGCGCTAACTTACCGACTTTGCCGTCACAAAGTGCCAGCTGCTGTTGCAGATAAGTACGCTCGAACTTCTCTCTGGCTTCGCGAAGTGGTAGTGAAAGTAAATCCTGCTTTACCAAAGGTTCGTCGGCGACCGCGGCTGCACTGATTTCTCCCTCAACTTCCTCGAGTGTAATTTCGTCTTCAGAGTCAGTCATCAGCAACCGTCGCACAAAATTTTCCAATTCTCGTATGTTATACAGCCACGGATAATTTCGTAACCGATTTTGTGCTGCAACACTAAAACGCCTGAATGATAAAGCCTCGGAATCGACGAGCTTATCCACGTAGTAATTTAAAAGTTCGGGGACATCCTCAGCATAATCCCGAAGCGATGGCACTCTAGCCATCAATATATTGAGGTTCGATACGAGTTCTCGGCGCAGCGTGCCGGCATCCATCGCTTTGTCATAGCTGGCGTTAACGGTCGCAAGCACACGCGTCTGCAGTTTGACGGGCTCATTACCGCCATTGCGAAAAAATTCACCCTGTTCCAAAGCGCTCATGATCAACTTCTGCGCCAGGTCACAAAGATCAGTTAGTTCTTCAATGATTAAGGTGCCGTTTCGAGCCCGCTCAAAGTAGCCACTGCGCACATCGCCGCCGGATTCGCTTCCGAGCAACTGCCACTCGGCATTACTATCGGTAATTGACGCAGCCAGCAAAGTCACCAAAGGACCATCCGCTTGTGTGCTCATATTGTGAACATAGCGAGCTAAAGCGCTACGACCGGTACCTGGTTCGCCAATGAATAAAACGGGAGAATCGTAGCTGGCAAATTGCTGAACCTTTTCACGTAGTCCTTTCATAATTGGGCTACGACCAATCGGTGCCAACAGGGACGGCAAGACGTTCTTACCCGTCGTTGGCTTCTTCGCGGCATTGATTGCGCGATCAACGGTGCGTAGCAATTTTGCGAGTGACAATGGTTTCTCTACAAAATCAAATGCACCCAAACGAGTTGCTTCGACTGCCGTATCGACTGTTCCGTGCCCGGACATCATCACCACAGGACAATCCAATTCGTCGGGCTCGGACCACTCCCGCAACAAGGAAATACCGTCGGTACCCGGCATCCAGATATCCAACAATACAAGGTCAAATTTCTCATCATCTCGAGCGGTTCGCGCTTCGTCAGCATCACCTGCCACCGTTACTCGGTACCCTTCGTCCGAAAGAATTTCATCGATTAGTTCTCTGATATCAGCTTCATCATCGACCACCAGCACATGTGAAGTACTCATGCTCTTTCTCTCCTTGGTTCAACTCGACCTGGCAGCCTCGCAATCATCTGACTGCGTGCCGCTTCGCTGATCGGTAGTTTTATATTAATCACCGCACCGCCTTCTTCTCGATTTTGCGCTTCGATTGTGCCTGCGTGCTCTTCAACTAATTTTTTCACAATTGCCAAGCCCAATCCTGTCCCCTTCGGTTTGGTCGTTACATACGGATCGAAAATCTGACTGATGGAATCGCTTTGAAAACCTGGTCCGTTATCTGCCACAAACATTTCCATCACCTCAACGTCATGAACTTCAGCAACTCTGATGCCAACGTCAATTCGTCCACTTTTTGTATTTTCTAATGCCTCAGTCGCATTACGAATCAGGTTATGAAGAATTTGGCGAATCCGACCAATGTCCGCCTCAATCTCCGGCAGGTCAGAATCCGTATTCAAAATAATACGGATATCGCTTTCTTGAGCACGATAAAGATCTACAACTTCATGAACCAATTTTTCCATGTCGAAGAGATTGACGTCGATATCCGGAGCCCGCGCATAATCGCTGAATGCGTTCACCATTTCTTTCATTGCCTCAACCTGCTGCACAATTGTGTGCGTTGCTCGATCAAGAATCTGCGCCTCATCTGCATCCAAAATGGGCAGATACTTTCGACGCATTCGCTCTGCTGACAACTGAATTGGTGTTAATGGATTCTTAATCTCATGCGCGAGTCGACGAGCAACCTCGCCCCAGGCCGCATCGCGTTGCGCCTGCAAGAGTCCGGTTATGTCGTCAAATACGACCACGTAACCAGCTGCGTGATCTTCGTCACCAGGCAGCGTCGTACAAGTGCAGGTAAGCACCCGTCTACCAACCTCACCCCGCAAAACGATTTGTTCGCGCCACTCAGTCTTGCCAGCTTTTAGATGTACTTGGGCTACGTCGACAAACTGTTCGAGAAGGGGCTGTCCTTTCGCCACATCCGGCAAATACTCGCCGACACGACTTTCAAGATCGGCGTTCAGAATTGCACCCGATGCCTCATTGGCGGTGCGGATACGCAAATCAGATTCCAGCGCCACTACACCTGTTGATAATCGATCAAGGATAACGGCAAGATAGGCGCGTTCCGCCTCGACTAACGCCTGGCTCAGACTTGCCTCGCGACGAGCCGTCGAAAGGCCTTGCGTCATGTCATTGAAAGCACTGATCAGAAATCCAATTTCGTCTCGGGAAGGCGCGGGCAGTCGAGTATCAAAATCGCCCCTCGCAACCGCTTGTGTTCCGGCGACAAGGTCTTGGATCGGCGCAACCAGACGCCGCGACAGGACAAACGCCCCATAAATTGACGCCAACAACGACAACATTAGTACAACCGTCAACGTAAGCGAGGAATTCTGTTTCAAATCTTCGCGGAAAAACGCGGCGCGCTGGTAGTCGTTGTAAGACATGTCAACGCTATCCGCCATCGCACCAATTCGATCCGGAACACGGTAGAGGGCCTGAATGACGTCAGACGAACTCGTGCGATTGGTATTGCGGAACGGCACGGCCGTCCGAATTTCGTAACCACCTGACTCCAAAGGGTCAAGATTGACATAGGGCCGATTCTGTCGAATTTGCAAAATGACTTCGTCGGTCAGTTGTTTCGGAAAACTACCTGCGGATTGATCCGAACTGGTTGCTAAAATCTGACTGTTACGCGCAAAGATCGATATTTCGCTAGCGCCACTCTCGCGCCGCAACATGCTGAGCTCGTAGACAAGTTGGCGCGCGTCAACATCGCGCAGTCGATCGGCAATGCGGATTGTGGTATCCAGGTGATCTCGCATCTGCATGCCGAGCGCGGCCTGACTCAGCGCCAGGGCATCGTCCAAGCCATCTTCAACGTCGGCGCTAAACCAACTGTCAATACCGCTGTTAATAAATTGAATTGAAAAATAGAAAACAACGACAAGCGGCAAAATCGCAAGGCCTACAAACATTCCGACCATGCGGGCCTTAAGTTTCGAACCTGGAACGTTATTCCGATAATCTTGAAATAATTTTGCGAGATTTCCAACCATCAGCGCAAACAGCACAGCAACGCCCGCGATATTGATTGTTAAGATTACGATGTGTAACGATTCAAAATCGTCAGAGTTTTGTGGCGTCCATCTCAACAGGAACAGAGCAACCAATGCGAGCCCGACGCCAATGACGCCGACCGCGGTGATAACCGCTCTCTTTATCGTGCGAGTGTCCATTCGTACCAGTCACTCTCCAGGTGCCATTGGCTGCGCCAGAAAAACAGTAATCGTAATGATGTGGGATATTGGCGTGTGCTCAAACGCGCACGAAGTCGCAATCGATAGCGTGCGTCGTTTTCCAGCACAGCATCATCGATTACCGGCAGGCCTTGAATTCGCCCAAGGTTATTCAAGGCCGCGTAGAGCGTCGCAAACGAGTCCTGATTGCCACTGTTCAGGCTTCTTACAATGTAGCGCTGACTCAATGGTCGATATTCGAGCTCGTAGGTAAAGCTGAGTTCCGCGTCTTGCGCATCAACCCAAAATCCACGCACTCGGATTGCTTCAAAATCAAGTTCGATCGTGAGCGGAACACCACTATTGAGCGCTTCCAACGCAGCATCACTAAGAATGAGCTGCAACCGAGCCTCTAACTCATGAACGCCGTCATTTAGTAGGGTCGAAGCGGACCGAATGTCGAAAAAACCCTGACGCTCAGGAATTTGTTGCGCAACAACCGGGGCCAGCACGTGCATGCCGACGAATAGCGTCAGCACCCAGCAGGCGAGCCCAATTGTCCTTCTTCCTCTCATTTTTTCTTATCGTGAATCTTATTCAGATGCTTTTTTTAGACAGGCGAAATAGAAACCATCCAGTCCTTCGGTTCCGGGCAATATCTGGAATCCCAGTGCCTTTTCAACCATTAGATCGCGGATGTTGTAAGCATGCAACACTCTGTCCTCAACTGCATCGCCCTGGCGCGCCAGGAAGCGCCTAATCACGGCTTCATTTTCTTCCGACAGCACAGAGCATGTAACGTACAGAAGTCGTCCACCGGGCCTCAGAAGTGGCCACAGGCTATTCAAAATCCTCTCCTGTAGCGTTGCGAGAGTCGCTATATCCGTTTCCCGCCGCAGCAGTTTGATGTCCGGATGGCGACGAATCACTCCTGTCGCTGAACAAGGTGCATCCAGCAAAATCTGGTCGAAAGACTCACCGTCCCACCAATCTTCAGTATTAGATGCATCAGCCGCCAGGACGGTTGCATGAAGGCCAAGACGCGTCAGGTTTTCACGAATGCCGGTTAGTCGATTTTCATCAGAGTCAATCGCCGTAAGATTGGCCTCGTCACCCATCAACTCCAGAAGCTGCCCGGTTTTGCCGCCAGGGGCTGCGCAAGCATCGAGCACCCTCCCAGATCCATCGGCCAACAACCACGGTGCGGCAATTTGTGCAGCACCATCCTGGACGGACACCTGGCCTTCGAAAAACCCTGGAAGGTCGTCAACGGATTGAGGCACATCCAGTCGCAATGCCTGTTCCAGGCCTGCTACAAGCGCTCCCTCGATCGCATGCGTCTGCTGATATTTTTCCGCCGTGCCGAATCTGGGGTTAACGCGCAAACACATAGGAGCTTGTGCATTGTTCGCTGCAACAATTTGTTGCCAATCGTCCGGCCAGTCCGCGCGCATGCGCTCAAGAAGCCACTGCGGGTGGTTGTAGCGCGCCTCATCGTTTATCGGTTCTTTATGCGTCTCTTTTTTACGCAGAAAATTGCGTAACACGGCGTTCACCAACCCCGCCATTTTTGGGCGACGCAGTGCACGCGTTGCCTCGACTGTCGTCGATACCGCCGCATGGTCCGGTACGCGGGTATCACTTAACTGAAATAGTCCGACGACAAGTAGCGACTCGATAATACGATCGCGCTTCTTTAGAGGTCGATCGAGCAGCTGTGCGAGCTGGGCACGCAGCTGCCAGTGATGACGCAAGCATCCATAGCACAGCATTCTCATCATCGACCAATCGTTTAGCGCCAGGCCTTCGTCGCTTTGAGCCAACGCCCAGTCCAACGATTTTCCATTACCAACGACAGCATCAAGCGCGTTCGCAGCGGCAACTCTAGCGCTAACTCCAGATTTCATCGCGAGCACATCTGGCTAGCCAAACCGAGCGTCGGTCAGTGTTGACTGCGCAGCAAATTCGGCGCCCGTGATTCTATTTCGACCGGGCCGCTGTAACTGCAGCAAGCGAATGGCGCCGACGCCGCAAGCGACATCTATGCCTAACTTGTCCACACCCAGTACGTTGCCCGGGTCGCCATTTGCGCCCACGAGCAATTCGGCCTGCCAACACTTGATGACCTCATCTTGCGACTGGAAGAAAGCGCCAGGGGTAGGGTTGTACGCTCGAATTTGCCGCAAAATCGTCTCCGCGTCGTTACTCCAATCGATGCAGGCATCGGTTTTCTTGATTTTCGCAGCATACGTTGCCAACGCATCGTCTTGTCTTTCCGCAGACAAGTTTCCTGCCACAATAAGTTGCATTTTTTCAACCAACAGATCACCACCGAGTGCCGCCAATCGATCATGTAGCTCACCGGCTGTTTCATTAATGCCTATTCCGGTCGCTCGTTCGGCATACACCGGACCGGTATCCAAACCCGCCTCGATACCCATCAAGCAAATGCCGGACTGTTGGTCACCCTGAAGAATTGCCTGCTGTATTGGCGCGGCACCACGCCAACGGGGCAGCAGTGACGCGTGCACGTTGAGACAACCGGCGGCAGGGATGTCCAGCACTGCCTGCGGGAGTAGCAACCCATATGCCGCAACAACAATCACATCGGGTTTTAGTGCGGTGAGTTCCGCCACGACCTCTGGGTCTTTTAGTGTTACCGGCTGCATCACTTCGATATGCACTGACTCCGCGTATTGTTTAACCGGACTCGCAGTGACCCGTTTTCCGCGACCGGCGCGCCTATCGGGTTGCGTTAGCACTTTGTATGGTGTGTTACCGCTTTCGACGAGTGCCTGCAACGACACGCGCGCAAATTCGGGCGTGCCTGCAAATAAAATCTTCATGGTGCTCATCTATTGGGAACCTCCCACGAACAAATTATCGGCTCGCAGTACGGCTAGGGGGGATCAAACTGCGGCAGCCTGCTCTTCCTGACGATACTTACGATCTTTTAAAAGACGTTTTCGGATGCGTTGGCGTTTTGCTTCGGACAAGTAATCAACAAAGAGCTTGCCATCCAAATGGTCGATTTCGTGCTGCACACAAATAGCAAGAAGCCCTTCGAACTTACTTACTTGTTCCTCTCCGTTGCGATCCATATAACGAACGCGAACCTGCTCCGCTCGCTCCACACTCTCGTAATAACCTGGCACGGAAAGGCAACCCTCTTCGGTCACCTCCACTCCATCGCGTTCCAAAATAATGGGATTGATCAGCACCCACGGATCATCCTTCTCCGTAGAAACGTCTGCGACCAGCAATCTACGGTGCACGTCGACCTGCGTGGCGGCTAAACCTATGCCGAGCGCAGCGTACATCGTGTCAAACATGTTATCGATCAAGAGCCGCAGCGTATCATCCACCAATTCCACCGAAACGGCTTTTCTTCGCAGACGGGGATCAGGGAATTCGAGAATATTGAGTATTGACATAATGAGCTCTAAGAAGATTCCTACCTATTGCACCTAACTTTTTGACTTTATTAAATAAGATAGCGGACAATGCCGTCTGATCCTTGGGCTGTCAGACCCTATTTTGGGCCGGAATTGTGACGTGTTTAGCAGCCTAATCGGCGCTGAGGCGACATATTATAGCAACCCCTGCCCCTGGCAGACTTAAGACTACTATGATGGAGCACCCGTCGATTATGTCTCCTGACAAAAAACGCGTTAAAACCGGTCTCAGACTGACCGTCGTTGCATTGGCCGCAAGCATGGCCGGCTGCACTACTATGAGCAATCTGAACCCGTTCGGCGCAAATGAAAACGATACCCCTGCTCCAGTCGCTCGCACGTCCACGACGCCAAGCGCGTCGGCGTCGCTCGAACCTAGCGGCAGCAGTATGGCGCAACCGACACAAAGCGGACCTGTTTTACAACAGATTAACCGGCCTGTACCGCTTGCGTCCGGCGCTCCGGATGAATACGTTGTGCAAGACGGAGATACCTTGTGGGATATCGCGGCAACGTTTCTACGTGATCCCTGGTATTGGCCCGAAGTCTGGTATGTCAACCCACAGGTTGAAAACCCGCACTTAATTTATCCGGGTGATGTATTAACGCTAGACACGATCGACGGCCAGACCAGAATTACAAATGTCCGCGCATCGACCTATCGGCTGTCACCGCAAGCACGAGTATCGCCACTGGACGAATCAGTTTCGAGCATTCCGTACGAGGAGATCTCGTCGTTCTTATCCAAAGGGCTCGTACTCGAGAAAGATCAGGCCGAACAGCTCCCTTATATCCTCGCGACGCGCGAAGATCACTTGATGGCGAGTGCTGGCAACCAGGTTTACATTCGCGGCGGCCAGGCGACACAAAACGGCACTCGCTACAGTGTTGTACACGTCGGCGATGAAATGCGTGATCCCGACGATGGCGACCTCATAGGCTACCAGGGCATCTATGTTGGTGAAGGCGCGCTATCGCGCGGTGGCGACCCGGCAACAGTTTCGTTGATTGATGCTAATCGTGAAGCACTGGCCGGCGACCGTTTGATTCCTGAAACCGTCGACATCCCGTTAAACTTTTTCCCGAAAGCGCCGGATATCGATGTTAATGGAAGAATTATTTCTGTAGTCGATGGCGTTTCATTGATTGGACAGTACCAGGTCATCGTATTGAACCGTGGCGCGCGAAATGGTCTCGCTCCAGGCGATGTTCTTGAGGTCTTCCAGGCGGGTGAGGAAGTGCGTGATCGATTTGCGGGCAACTCATTCCTGCGCAAAGGCGAGGTTGTCAAACTGCCTGACGAATCCGCTGGAACGATTATGGTGTTCAAGGTTTACGATCGCATCAGCTATGCATTAGTAATGGAAGCCACTAGCGATATTCACGTTCTCGACGCAGTGCGTAACCCACTTTAGAAAAGTACAAATCTGAAAAGGCCTTATACCTAACGGTATCGGGCCTTTTTTTGGTCATTAGATTGCCGCTCCCCATCTGGAACCCCAAATTCTTGGTGAGTTCAGCAGATTTACTATCGCCACGCTGACGACACGAGGTCTACAATTCAGGCTGACCAACGAAAAACTGTGCTGACACTGCCGGGAATTAACTGTGAATACCACCAACGCGGAATTGGAGTGGCTCGAAAAAGACGGGCACCACATCGTCGAATCCGGGAGCGACGATTTTCCAGCGCTGTTGCTTCAGATTCCCAATCCTCCGGAGCGCTTATTTGTCGTTGGCAACCTCGACGCATTGCACCTGCCATCGCTAGCAATTGTGGGCAGCCGAAACCCGACAAGAGGTGGCGAGCAAAACGCATATGAATTTGCGAAACACCTCGGCGGCTCAGGCTTTTGTATCGTCAGCGGACTGGCCGAGGGCATCGATGCTGCCGCCCATCGTGGGGCGCTTGACGGAAAAGCCATGACGGTCGCCTTCTTAGGTCATGGTATCGATCGAATATATCCCGCTGTTAATGCAGATCTCGCCCGGACCATTGCGCAACAGGGTGCGCTTTGTTCTGAATTTCCCGTGGGCACACCGCCACGTCGAGAAAACTTTCCACAACGAAATCGATTGATCAGTGGTCTGTGCATCGGCACGCTCGTCGTTGAGGCAGCCAAGCGCAGCGGATCGCTTATCAGCGCAAGATTGGCCGCGGAGCAAGGCCGAGAAATATTTGCGATTCCAGGTTCGATACATAATCCGATGTCACGCGGTTGCCATCAACTGATTAGACAAGGGGCGAAACTCGTCGAAAGTGCCGCAGATATCGTTTTAGAGTTAGGACCGTTGGTTCAACATCTGCTGCAAACTACTGATGCAAAAGCAACTCCGCCTACAAATCAATTTGACAATGATCATGACTATCAATTGTTACTTAACGCACTAAGTTTTGACCCAATTTCGCCGAACGAGCTGGTCGAAATTTCCGGATTGACGATCGACCAGGTTTCCTCCATGCTCTTGATCCTGGAGCTTGAGGGAAAAATTGAGGCGCAAAATGGCGGCCGCTACTCAAGACTGCAAGAATAAACTGGACCAGGCGCGTTAGGGGAGTAGCTCCAGGCATGAAAGAAAATGTACTCGACGTTCTGATGTATTTGTTCGAGACCTACATCGACACTGAGGAAGAACCTGAAGCAGATCAAAACGAGCTCCGCGACGAGCTCGCACGCGCGGGATTCGGTGACGCTGAAATTGACCGAGCGCTCGACTGGCTGGACGGCCTTACCGAGAACCAGGAATCCTTTAGCTACAATCCGCAAACCGCACATGGCACGCGAGTCTATAATGATGTCGAATCAGAACGCCTCGACGTCAGCTGCCGTGGCTTTGTGTCCTATCTCGAACAGATCGGAATTCTGTCTCCCAACCAGCGCGAAATATTGATCGATCGCCTTCTTGCGCTCGAAACACACGATATTGATGTCGAACAAATCAAATGGGTGGTACTCATGGTTCTATTTAGCCAGCCAGGTCAAGAGCTTGCATATGCCAGAATGGAAGATTTAGTATTCGACGAAGGTGAAACCACGCTCCATTAAGGTGCCGGTTTGCGTCCGGTTTCGAGCACTCGAGACACGCTATTCTTGACAGACCGCCCGTAAAGCTGTAATTCAACCGCGGCAATGTGTCGCGGTTTTGCGTTTAGACACTTATATAGGAACGGTCACCCAGAATGCCCAAGAATCTTGTCATCGTCGAGTCGCCCGCAAAGGCGACGACCATTAGTAATTATTTAGGCAAAGATTTTCATGTTCTGGCCTCCTATGGCCATGTCCGGGATTTAGTGCCTAAAGAAGGCGCGGTCGATCCCGAACAAGGTTTCGCAATGAAGTACCAGATCATCGAGCGAAACGAAAAACACGTAAAAGCAATAATCAAAGCACTGAAGAGCTCCGATGCGCTTTATCTCGCGACTGATCCGGATCGTGAGGGCGAAGCGATTTCATGGCATTTAATCGAACTTTTAAAAGAACGTAAGGCCTTAGTCGGCAAGGCCGTGCATCGCGTGATCTTTCATGAGATCACGAAAGACGCGGTTCGCGACGCAGTCGCAAACCCTCGTGAAGTATCGACCGACTTGGTTAGCGCACAGCAGGCGCGCCGTGCGTTGGATTATCTAGTCGGATTCAACCTGTCACCGTTATTGTGGAAGAAGGTGCAAAGAGGACTGTCGGCTGGCCGCGTGCAAAGTCCCGCGCTACGCATGATCGTAGAGCGTGAACTCGAAATCGAGGCGTTCAAGCCGCGTGAATACTGGTCGATCGAAGCTGATATCAGTAAGAATGAGCAACCGTTTTTCTCCAGACTGGTGCGTTATAAGGGAGAAAAGGTTGAACAGTTCAGCTTTGAAAACGAGGTTGCCGCGCGTGAGGTCGAAACGACCATTCTTGCTGCAGCCGACGGGAAACTGACAACGGTCAAAGTTGATAAGAAGCAACGGCGACGTAATCCGGCCGCTCCGTTTACAACCTCGACATTGCAGCAGGAAGCGTCGCGCAAGCTCGGTTTCAACACACAATGGACCATGCGCGTTGCGCAGAAGTTGTACGAAGGCATCGAATTGCCGGATATTGGCAATGTCGGCCTTATCACTTATATGCGTACTGATTCAGTCACTTTGGCCGATGTTGCCGTTGCGGAGATTCGCGACGTAATCAAAGAACGCTATGGGGCCGAGAATGTCCCGGATGAAGTTCGCAAGTTTAAGACTAAGGCGAAGAACGCTCAGGAAGCGCATGAGGCCATTCGACCGACTTCGGTGACGCATACTCCCGACTCGTTGCGCGGCAAGCTGGATGAAGAACAGCTAAAACTTTATACCCTCATTTGGCGGCGAACGATGGCGTGTCAGATGGTCTCCGCTGTATTTGACACAGTCGCTCTGGAATTTTCTCCAGGTGAAACAGATCCGGCTTCGGCAGACAAACAGCATCGCTTCCGAGCCAATGGCTCGGTGCTCGTGGAACCGGGCTTCATGGCGGTCTATCACGAAGGAAAAGACGACTCGAAGGACGATGACGGAGACCGGTTGTTGCCTGAAGTTGGTGTGGGCGACGTAATCAATCTGGATATTCTGAGACCGGAACAACATTTCACGGAGCCACCACCGCGTTTTACAGAAGCAAGCCTCGTGAAGACGCTCGAAGAATACGGAATAGGCCGCCCGTCGACCTACGCCAACATCATCATAACGCTCAAGAACCGCGAATATGTCGAAATGGATGCCAAGCGGTTTTTGCCAACCGACATAGCCAGGATTGTTATTGGTTTCCTCACCGAACACTTTAAGCAATACGTGGACTATGATTTCACGGCGCGTTTGGAAGATGATCTCGATGCCATTTCGTTGGGGCAGAAAGATCTGGTTCCACTCCTCGAGGAGTTTTGGAAGCCTTTTCACGATCTCGTCGTCGACAAAGAAGAAAGCGTCTCTCGCGAACAGGTTGCCCAAGCGCGCGAGCTCGGCACAGATCCGAAATCCGGCAAGCCGGTAACCGTGCGCATGGGTCGCTACGGTCCCTTCGTTCAGATCGGCACTAAAGATGATGAGGATAAACCTAAATTTGCCGGTTTGCGTCCAGGTCAGAAAATGGGCGACATCAATATGGCGACGGCGATGGAACTCTTTAAGCTGCCGCGAAAGTTAGGTGAGACCGAGGATGGACTCGAAATTTCGGCCAGTGTCGGTCGATTCGGGCCTTACGTTCGTTATGGCGATAAGTATGTTTCGATTAAGGACGATGATCCCTACACAATCGAACTACCACGGGCGCTGGAAGTGATTGAAGAAAAGAAGATCGCTGATGCTAACCGCCTCATTCAGGATTTCGAAGCCGACGGCATCCAGGTTCTGAACGGGCGCTACGGCCCTTACGTTACAAACAAAGAAAAGAACGCACGTGTGCCGAAAGATCGCGAACCGAAATCGCTGACGCTCGAAGAATGCATAGAACTTCTGGCAAACGCGCCGGTGCGTGGAAAACGCGGCAAGAAGAAAGCAAAGAAAAAGACCGAGACTAAGAAAGCGACTAAGAAAAAGGCAACAAAGAAGAAAGCCAAGAAGAAAAAAACTAAGAAGAAGGTTGCTAAGAAAAAAGCAGCGAAGAAAAAATCATCTGACTCAGACGAGTCTTAGCCTGAATTATTCATGAATAATTCGGGCTAAACGCATAGGCCAGTACGGATGGCCAGTTCACAAATAATTCGGCGGGCATCTCGCCTGCTGCACTCGGGAGGCGTCATCGCCTATCCGACTGAAGGTGTGTTTGGTCTTGGCTGCCTCCCGAATAACGCGACGGCAGTCTATAAAATTCTCGAAATGAAAGGCCGGGATGTTTCCAAAGGGCTGATACTCATAGCATCCGATGCACGGCAGTTGGACGATTGGATCGATTTGGGCGACGCCGACATTCCAAGTACGGAGAGCAATCCAACCACGTGGATAGTGCCGGCCACGGACGCCGCCCCAAGCTGGATTCGTGGCGCGCATGAAACGATTGCAGTCCGCCTAACGACCCATCCTATCGCGCGCGCGTTATGCGAAGAGGCAGCGTCCTGCATTGTGTCCACTAGCGCAAATCTCTCTGGGCACCCGCCGGCTCGAAATGCGACTGTTCTGCGCAGACAATTCGGTCCTTTAGTAGACTATGTCGTACTAGGGCAATGCGGACCCGCGCGGGGCGCATCTGAAATTCGTGACATAAGGACTAATAGAATTGTGAGACCCGCATGAGCAACGACAACATTCGTGCTGTTACAGATTATTTGCGTACGCTACAGATGCGTATTTGCTCATCCCTTGAGGACACTGACGGTGTCGGAAGGTTTGAGCACGATCTCTGGGATCGGGCAGATGGGGGCGGTGGGGAAAGTCGTGTGTTAACGAATGGCAAGATTTTCGAGCAGGCGGGTGTCAGTTTTTCGCATGTGTTCGGTGATCAAATGCCGCCGTCTGCCACGCAAAGCCGCCCAGAGCTCGCCGGCAAACGTTTTCAAGCAATGGGGGTGTCGCTCGTGCTGCATCCGCATAATCCATACGTTCCAACCACGCATGCAAATTTTCGCTTTTTCACCACCGAGGGTGATGACGCTGACGCCATCTGGTGGTTTGGCGGTGGCTTTGATTTAACGCCGTACTATCCATTTCTCGATGACGTTATACATTGGCACCGCTCAGCTAAGGCGGCTTGTGATTCGTTTGGCGAAGATTATTACCCGAGCTTTAAGCAATGGTGCGACAAGTATTTTTATTTGCCGCATCGCAACGAAACACGCGGCGTAGGCGGCTTATTCTTCGACGATTTGAACAAGCCCGATTTTGACAGTTCCTTTGCACTAACGCGCGCGATCGGCGATCAATTTTTGCCGGCATACTTGCCGATCGTCAAAGCGAGATACGAACACAAATTTGGCGAACGGCAGCGAGAGTTTCAGCTATATAGACGAGGACGATATGTTGAATTCAATCTCATACACGATCGTGGCACCTTATTCGGTTTGCAGTCCGGCGGGAGAACCGAGTCGATATTGATGTCGCTGCCGCCGCGGGTTCGTTGGGCGTATAACTGGCAGCCTATACCTGAATCACCTGAGGCCGATCTCTACGACAATTATCTGGCACCGCGTGAGTGGTTGGACTGAGAGCCTGTTGAAAAGACCCGCATCTCTCAATTGTTACCAGGCTGGCGTAAGTGGTGAAGCAACGTCGCAAGAACAGGTCGATATCTTCAATCCAGGGACTGGAACCTATACGGCATATATACATGGTTTTGAGACAGATCCGGCCAACGCGAGTGGCGGCACCAACTATCAACTGTTGACCCGGACCTATGGATTTGTTGACGACTCTGGCAACATGAGTGCAACCGGACCCGTATTCGTGAACCCTGGTACGTCAGGTGACATCACTGTCGACTGGAATGGCCTGACACCGAACAATCTCTACCTGGGTGGAATCTCGCACAACACTCCGGATGGTCTGGTTGGCTTTACACTGATTAACATCTCAAACTAACATGCCAAATTTGGAGTCAAAGTAAGACTCTGACTCCAACAACAAAGAGACTAGACAGCAATGACAGATACCTCGCGCCTTTCCGGCGTCCTAAGCCCGGTTGTAACACCGTTCAAGGATGACTTATCACCCGATGCGGATCGGCTTATTAAACAATGCCAGTGGCTGTTGTCACAGAATGTTGGGCTCGCGGTGTTCGGAACCAATAGCGAAGCCAATTCTCTTTCGGTCGATGAAAAGATCGAGCTTCTCGATCGACTGGTTGAAGCGGGTGTCGACACGTCACGCATGATGCCAGGCACGGGTTGCTGCGCTTTGACCGATACAGTGAAACTGACCGCGCACGCCGCTAATCTAGGATGTGCGGGGACACTGATGTTGCCACCGTTCTATTACAAAGGTGTCAGTGACGAGGGCATATACGCCAATTTCGCTGAAGTCATTGATCGTATCGGCAGTGAGTCGTTGCGCATCTACCTTTATCACATACCTCCAATTGCTCAGGTTGGGTTTTCATTGGATCTGATTGAACGTCTCATTACGCGCTTCCCAAAAACAATTGTAGGCATCAAGGACAGCTCTGGTGATTGGGATAATTCGCACGCCATGTTGCAACGTGAGTGGGATGATTTTCGAATCTTTGTCGGCAGCGAGAGCTTTCTTCTGGCGAATATGCGAAAGGGTGGGGCTGGCTGTATTTCAGCGACGGCAAACGTTAACCCCGCCGCCATAGATCACCTGTATCAGACTTGGGAGGCAGACGATGCAGAGACGCAGCAAGCAGCCCTGGACGCCGTTCGTAACACGATAATGGCATATCCGATGATCCCGGCCCTCAAAGCCACGGTTGCGGAGTTTTCCGGGGACGAGCAGTGGCAAACCGTACGGCCACCGCTAATTAATTTGGACCCTGAAAAAAGCGCGGCCCTGATGGCAGCACTGCGTGGAATGGATTTTGAAATGCGGGGGCTTTAGCCCGCAGATTGCGCGCTAGCTAAGCCAGCCATTTTTCTTGGAGTCGCTCGTAAACCAAATCAAATAAGCGCCAATAATGGTGACCGCAGCAGAAAAGATCGCAGCGACTGCGCCAAGCACTGACATCGTATCCATGAGAACGAAAGAGTTGTAATTCTGCGCCAATACGCCGAGCAGGGATGCAATGAAAACAGGCATCGCCAGCGCCTTACGCATCAGTAACAATACACAGCCGAGCGTACCAGCAGTAACAGCAATCGCGAACGCACTTGTCGCCCAGCTCGGTACATTCTCATAGAGCATGCGTTCTGCTTCTGACAGCGCGCTCATTGCATCGGGTGTCATTGTTACCTGGGCAACGTAGGCAGACATACCCATTAGATTCCAGGCTAGAGCGATACCGGCAGTCCAGTAAAAAGACTTCGGCGGCTTACTGTTTTCCTCGGACATGATTCTCCCCTTATTCGTTATTGTTATTGGCTGGGGCCGTTGGGAGGACAGTTTCTGCTGTGCAACGCGCTAAATCAAGGTCTTGTGGAAAGGTCGACATAATTCTTACGCCGAACTGACCTATTTTTTACACTTTGACTTTGCCTTGCATTCTTTGTGACGGAAACATGACACTTCATGATCGTTCACCATACCGGTCGCCTGCATATGGGCATAAATTATGGTACTGCCGACGAATTTGAAGCCGCGTTTCTTGAGATCTTTACTCAACGCATCTGACTCCGGAGAGGTCGCCGGAACATCAGACATTTTGCCAATTTTATTCTGAATAGGTGCCCCACCAACGAAATCCCAGATGTAATTGCAGAAACCATCAAATTCGTCCTGCACATGCAAAAATAGTTTGGCATTCGTAACTGCAGAATTGACTTTCAATTTATTCCTGACGATGCTCGGATCCAACAAAATTTTGTTGATCCGTTTTTGCGTAAATCGTGCGACCTTTTGTGGATCAAAGTTGGCAAAGTTCTTCTGATAACCGGCGCGCTTGTTAAGAATTGTTGACCAGCTTAATCCTGCTTGCGCTCCCTCCAAAATCAAAAATTCGAATTGTTTTTGATCATCCCAAACGGGTACACCCCACTCTTCATCGTGATAGCGAATGTATTCCAGGCTGGTTACGCCAGCCCATCTGCATCTTTTTGTTATTTTTGCCATGCTGCTAGTCGTCCTTCAGTTGAAGGGCGATGGTAGCAATTGCTTCTACAGCGAGCACGGCGCAATTGTTGCCGGAACCCCCTAATTCGCTTTCGGAATCCAGGGTTGAGGCTAACTTACGGGATGAGAGCCACAAAATTGAAGCTTGGATGGACACTAGTCGATACCGCTATCTATGCATGGGTATTGGGATCGGCCGCATAGGCTGTGACCCTGCCCATAAAAAAGGCTCGCCGAAGCGAGCCTTTCTCATTTAATGCAAAAGCTAAGGTGTGACTAAGACTCACCACCACATTTGCCTTCAGCTGCTTCTTTGTCGCCGCCACAAGAACCTTCTGCTTCTTTATCACCGCCACAAGAGCCTTCTGCTTCTTTGTCGCCGCCACAAGAGCCTTCTGCTTCTTTGTCGCCGCCACAAGAACCTTCTGCTTCTGCTTCTTTGTCGCCGCCACATTTGCCTTCGCCACAGCTTCCTTCAGCTTCCTGTGCGCCAAGCAAATATCCTGCGCCGAGCGTGGTTATTGAAAACGGGCTTACGCCAGCATCAGCATTAGCGGTTGCTGAGAATGCGAACGCACCGGCGATTGCTGCGCCAACTGCGACTGCTACTGGTTTCAATGTTTGCTTTTCAGACATTTCAATCTCCTACCTTCGATTTTAAACGCCCAAGCGGGCATTGATTTGAGTCCGTTAAGCGGACACGTTTGTCCAGTAGCGGGCTAGATGCTCCACTCTACTGAGTTAATAATGTTTTTTTCCAATTCGGTCAGCGGTTCGCCTCGCTCCCCGATGATTGCGATGCTGCCATTGCCCATCGGCAAAATGACACCATTCACGCCTTTGCCGTTCAGCGTTGTTGCCTGGTCGATCATTTCCTCTGGCATCAATAAGAGCGTGATCGGCCCCTTTTCGCCCTGTAACACGAGGTGCGGAATTACCCTGCCATTTATCGTACAACTCTTTGCATAGCTAACCAGACCAATATTTGCATTCATCGTTCCAGACGATCGCCGTATAACTTTAGACAATTGGTCGTTTGATACAGCGACATTCGTTACCGCTAGCGCGCCGGGCTCGTGATCGAGATGCGCGAGAACCTCATCGGCCAGCGATAGACCGCTTGGCGCGTAGTAGTCATCAACTGCCCGAAAGCCAACGAAAACCGCTAGCAATACGGTGGCCGCGACCACGAGCCAAGCCTGCGTTATAATCGCACTTTTGCGGCCAAAAGGTAGCTCGACGACATTATCGTCCTCGATCTCCGGCAAATCCGGAATTTTGATATCAGGTGTATCGATGCAAAGAGCCGCCGCAATTCGTATTTCAAACGCCTGCATTTCTTCCGTGAATGCACTACAAGACGCACAGTCAGCAGAATGCTCCGAACCACCTTCAAATGAGGCTGACGGATCTGCTCCTAGTGCTTCTTTGTATGCTTCGCAATTCATTATGTTCCCGGCGGTTGTTATACCGCTGCTTCCTTATCTACCTGATTCTTCAATTTGATCCGCGCCCGGTGCAATCGAGTAAGGACTGCGCCCTGCTGTATACCCATCAATTCTGCAATTTCTTTTGTGCTGTGACCCATTAAGACCTGTAACACCAGCGGTTCGAGATAATCATCTTCAAGCTTGTAGATCGCCTCGCGTAGCTCGTGCATTTCTGAATCATCCGACTCGGCCAACATTGCCGACTGGGCTGGACTCAGATTGTCTATATCAACCGTTTCTAAACGTTTCCTCTCAAAATACCGCGCATTCTCTCTGCGAACGATCGTCAGCAACCACGGTTTGGCCGCACTATCTTCGCGGAGCGCATCCAGAGACTTCCAAGCCCTAAGCAGGGCCTCCTGGACAACCTCTTCTGCGATGCTCGGATTCCGACATAACCATGTCGCATACCGATACATATCCGTGTGAAATACGCTTACAACCCTGTCAAAGCGCCTGTGGCGTTCACGACTGGCGTTACTGCTAGTCATACGAGGGGACCCGTTCCCATGTCAATTTATTACTCATAATGTCTTTTTTGTGATTCAGGCGTGGAAACCAACTCCGAATACAGGGAAAATCAAATGCATCGTGACATAAGACCTTAATGTGAGTGAGATTTTGGACGCATTGTACCCCTCTGTACGCATGCGGCGCACAAGAAGAAGCGCCGCTCTACGATCCCTGGTCGCCGAATCGGCGCTGGGACCTGCTGATCTGATCTACCCTGTGTTCGTCCTTGATGGGCAGGGTAAGACCGAGGCGATACCTTCGATGCCAGGAATCGAGCGCAAATCAGCAGATTTGCTGGTCGAAGATGCCCGGGAAGCCGAGTCGCTTGGTATTCCGGCGATCGCACTCTTTCCAGTCGTCGATGTGAACGGAAAAAGCCTTGATGGCGCGGAATGCGCAAATCCCCACGGCCTTGTGCAACGGACCGTTAGATTGCTAAAAGCAGAACTGTCAGGGCTGGCTATCATTACTGATGTCGCGCTCGACCCCTACACCACCCATGGGCAGGACGGGATTATTGACGATGATGGCTATGTCCTTAACGACGAGACGGTTGCAATGCTCGTGCGTCAGGCCACGTCACATGCGGAGGCTGGTGCAGATATCGTCGCTCCGTCCGACATGATGGATGGTCGCATCGGTGCCATTCGCTCCGCGCTGGAAGACAACGGTCACCGAAATACACTAATTCTTGCTTACGCTGCGAAATACGCCTCGTGTTTTTACGGCCCGTTTCGCGATGCCGTTGGTTCCGCCGCAAATCTTGCTGGCGGAGATAAACGTAATTATCAGATGGACCCGGCGAATTCCGACGAAGCACTGCGGGAAGTCGGGCTCGACCTATCGGAAGGTGCTGACTTGGTCATGGTCAAACCAGCTCTTCCTTATCTTGATATTGTTCGACGCGTTCGTGATACATATCAGGTGCCTACTTTTGCCTATCAAGTCAGTGGTGAGTACGCGATGATTAAAGCGGCCAGCGAAAATGGTTGGTTGGATGAAAGAAGCGCAGCGATGGAAGCCTTACTGTCGATTAAGCGAGCGGGCGCGAATGCGATTCTCACCTACTTTGCGTTGCAAGCTGCACGCTGGATGGCGGAACGATAATATGTCGGAGAATGCCATGGATCGATATGGTGTGATGGGGTATCCAGTTTCACACAGCCGCTCACCCATAATTCATCGGCTGTTCGCCGTACAAACCCAGCAAACCTTACAGTACGAATTGTTACAGGTTGCGCCGGAACAGCTCGAAAAAGCGGTACGTCAATTCGGACGCACCGGCGGTAAGGGGCTCAATATTACGGTTCCGCACAAGACCGAAATTGTGCGCCTTATCGAAGATATGAGTGAGCGTGCGAAGAATGCCGGCGCTGTTAACACTTTGCTTTTCAAAGACGACGAAATATACGGCGACAACACTGACGGTGCTGGATTGATGCGTGACTTGCGAATCAATCAGGAGCTGGATTTAACGAGTGCAAACATTCTCATTCTTGGCGCCGGCGGTGCTACTCGCGGCATCGTTGCCCCACTTATCGAGGCAGCTCCGGCATCCATTATGATCGCGAACCGCACCTTGTCGAAGGCCAGTGCGCTTGCCAATCACTTCTCAGTCGACGGCCCGGTCAGTGCCTGTCGTTTCAAGGATGTGGATACGTTGCCCGTTTACGACCTCGTCATAAACGCAACCTCTGCGGGACTAAAAGGTGAGACACCACCCTATCCGGAGAAAGCCGTTCACCCCACTACCGTCTGTTACGACCTTTCTTATGGGCCAACCACTACGCCGTTTGCGAAGTGGGCAGCAGATCACGGTGCTGCTCGCTCCATAATGGGCTGGGGCATGCTGATTGAACAAGCGGCCGAGTCGTTTGAAATCTGGCGCGGCATCCGACCCGATACTGGACCGGTACTTAAGCAGTTAACGATTAAAGCGACCTAAGTAAAGAGTCAGAGTCTTCGACTTTGACCCCGAAGAAATATCTCAATCTCTAATATAGTGGCATGTCAGGATCAGAGCTGCTGCGTCTAAGCCCATCTCGAGTTGTGTGCTCAAACAAAGCGTCAGAGTCGAAGACTCTGACGCTCAAGTCATAAACGCAATGTGACCAGTTCTTCCGAGCTTGTCGGATGAATGGCAACCGTGTCATCGAAGTGTTGTTTTGTAGCGCCCATGCGAATCGCGACTGCAAATCCCTGCAACATTTCGTCAACACCATCACCAATCAGATGGCAGCCAATGACGCGTTCATCATCACCCACAACGATGAGCTTCATCGCTGTTTGGACTTTTGTTTCGCTAAATGCGTACATCATTGGATTGAACCGAGTCTCGTAAATTCTAACACTGTCGCCATGTTCGGCCCGCGCTTCATCCTCGGTCATACCGACGGTGCCTATCGGTGGATGGGAAAAAACAACCGTAGGGATAGTGTGATATTCCAACCGCCTATCCGTCATGCCATTGTATAAACGATCAGCGAGCCGTCGCCCGGCAGCAATAGCCACTGGCGTTAGCGCATCGCGGCCGGTTACATCCCCTAACGCGAAAATATTGTCAACATTCGTTTTCTGGAAGTCGTCGGTGGGAATAAACCCGCGCGCATCCATTTCGATGCCCGCAGCTTCGGCGTTTAGCGAGTCAACGTTTGGCGCCCTGCCAACTGCCCATATTACTGCGTCAAAACCGCCGACCGCTCGGCCATCCTCCGCCAATACATAAATGTCGTCGTCTCGTTGCTCAAGCGCTTGCGGCACCACGCCAGTCTCCAGTGCAATTCCGCTTTGCAACATTGCCTTAGCGAGTTCCTCGCGAACCATTGGATCGAAACTGCGTAGCACGCCATCTTTGCGGACCAAGACTGATGTGTCACTGCCGAGCCCGTTGAGTACGCCCGCGAACTCTACCGCAATATAGCCGCTGCCTAACACGGCAACTTTCTGTGGACGCTGGTCGAGCTCAAAGAAGCCATCTGACGTAATGCCGAGATTCGCTCCCGGTATGTCGGGCACAATCGGATAGCCGCCGGTGGCAATCACAATATTGTCCGCCGTATAGTTTTGCCCACCAACCGCTACGGTATGCGCGTCGACAAAACTACCATGGCCTGCAATATAGGCCACTTCCCGCTCATCGAGATTACTCGCGTAGATGCCGTTCAAACGTTTTATGTAAGCGTCGCGTTTGGCTTTGAGAATCGACCAATCGTGGCCCTTCAATGATAGGTCAAAGCCGAAGTCTCTAGCATGCTCCGCCTGGTGGGCATGATGCGCTGAGTACCACATGATTTTCTTTGGCACACAACCGACGTTTACGCAGGTTCCTCCGAGCGGCCCGGATTCAATAGTCGCGGCCTTAATGCCGTACTCCGCTGCCCGCTGTGCATGTGCGAGGCCGCCACTGCCGCCACCGATGACGATCAAATCAAAATTATCTGTCACACTTGTTCCTTTTAGATCATTTACGTCGCCCAATCGCGACGCTGTGATACCATTCTGCTGCCTGTTTCCCAGCGTTCGGATTGCATGTCAAACCCACTACTAGACACCTCTGGTCTACCTAATTTCGATGCAATAAAGCCGCAGCACGCGTTACCCGCGCTGCAGGAGCTTATCGCAGCGCATCGTCAAAAGCTTGCTGACATTCTTGCGCAACCGGACGCTCACGATTGCGCATCGCTGATCACTCCGATGGAGGAGATGAGCCATGAACTCAGTCGCGTCTGGTCTCCCATTGGGCATTTACAGAGCGTCCTTGACGATCCTGCATGGCGCGATGCATACAACGAATCCCTGCCCCTATTGACCGAACATTGCACTGAATTGTCACAGAACAATGAGTTGCAGAAAGCCTACAGCCAAGTTTCAGACAATTTGCCCGCGGATGCGGATCCTGCGCTGCGCGCGCTGATCGAGCAGGAACTCAGAGATTTTCGGTTGGCCGGTGTCGCATTGCCGGAAGCGCAAAAAACTCGCTACCGCGAGTTGGCGCAAGAAATCGCCGCTATCCAAGCGACGTTTGAACAAAATATCCAGGATGCAACCGATCATTGGCACTACCAGACGGTCGCTGGCGATGCCGTGACTGGACTTCCCGCCTCAGTTCGCCAGCGAGCGTCCGCAGACGCCAAATCAAACAACGCCGAGGGCTGGTGGTTCAAACTCGATTATCCAACTTATCATGCCGTCATGACTCACGGTGAAAGTCGCGAGCTACGTGAATCTTTCTATCGCGCATGGTCCACTCGCGCTTCGGACCAAGCGGCAGACTTGCAGTGGGACAACAGCGAGATAATCGAAAGCATCATGTCGCTTCGACACGAAGTCGCGGAAATTGTTGGATTTGATAACTACGCCGCATACTCGCTCGCGACCAAGATGGCCGGCTCGGCCAACGAGGTCACTGAGTTTCTAACCGAACTCGCTGACAAATCGCGACAAACAGCAAAAATCGAACTGGAGCAACTTACTACTTTCGTCGGGCAATCACTGGAACCCTGGGATTTTTCCTTCTACATGGAAAAACTGAAACAAGACCGTTTTGCAACCTCCGATGAAGAACTGAAACTGTATTTCCCGTTCGCGACCGTCAAACAAGGGATGTTTGGTATCGCGGAACAACTCTATGGAATTTCAGTTGTCGAGAATACCAATGTCAGTACGTGGCATGAAAATGTGAAATATTTCGAAATCAGCAACGCTAATAATGAATTGGTGGGTAGTTTTTACACCGATTTGTTCGCGCGCAATGGTAAACGCGGCGGTGCATGGATGGACGAATGCGTCGTTCGAAAAGACATAGCCGGCGCGGACACGCGTCCGGTGGGCTATCTGGTCTGCAATTTTCCGCCGCCAGACGAAAGGGGCGCATCTTTTCTCACGCACACTGATGTTGTCACTCTATTCCATGAATTTGGGCATATGTTGCATCATTTACTAACACGAATTACTTATCCATCTATTTCCGGCATCAACGGCGTGCCATGGGACGCGGTCGAACTACCCAGTCAATTTATGGAGAATTTCGCCTGGTGCTACGACGTGCTGGAAAAATGCTCTGCACACCAAGACAGTGGCAAATCGATGCCACGCGAGGTATTTGATAATCTGCAAGCGAGTCGAAATTTCGGCGAAGCACTGGCAATGCTCCGACAAATCGAACTGGCACTCTTTGACTTTCGGCTCCATGCGAACTACGACCCGGAAAAAGGCGCGAATGCGTTACCAATACTCAATGCTGTTCGGGCTGAAGTCGCGTTAATTCGACACCCCGATTTCAACCGCTTGCCACATAGTTTCTCACACATATTCGCGGGTGGTTACGCGGCAGGTTATTACAGCTACAAGTGGGCAGAGGTCCTCGCGGCAGATGCTTTTGCGGCATTTGAGGAAACCAGCATTTTCGATCGTGCGACGGCAACTCGATTTCGAGAGGAGATATTAGAGATCGGTGGCAGTCGTGACTTTATGGACGCCTATATCGCGTTTAGAGGCCGGAAACCTACTTTGGATGCCTTGCTTCGGCAAAGTGGTATCGGCAAAGCCGCATGAAGATCGCGACCTGGAATGTGAATTCCTTGAACGTGAGACTGCCGCATGTGCTCGAGTGGCTAGCCACAGCCGAGCCGGATATATTGGTATTGCAGGAAATTAAGCAAGTAACCGAAGCGTTCGCTGCCGACAAATTCGCTGCAGTGGATTACAAAGGCATAGCTAGCGGACAAAAGACCTATAACGGCGTCGCGGTAATCAGTCGCAATGAGGGCGCGGATATCATCACTGACTTCCCCGGCTTCGAAGACCCCCAGCGACGAATTCTCGCAGCAACAATTGATGGTGTCCGAGTCATCAACTTGTACATTCCAAATGGAACCAGTGTCGGCTCGGAAAAGTACGATTACAAGATGAGTTGGCTTGCCGCACTCAGGATTTTTTTAAAAGATGAAATGAGCCGTCATGACAAGCTAGTTGTTCTGGGCGACTTCAATATCGCACCGGACGACCGGGATGTGCACAATCCGGAACAATGGGGCGAAGGCATACTTTGCAGCCTGCCCGAGCGGGCGGCACTTCAGGGATTAGTCGATCTCGGGCTGTCCGATGTTTTCAGGCAATTCGACCAAGCCGAGAAACTATTTAGTTGGTGGGATTATCGGGCGGCCGGTTTCCGCAGAAATGCAGGCTTAAGAATAGACCTGATACTTGCTAGCAAAACATTGTCAGACAATTGCACCGCAAGCTATATTGATCGCGAACCGCGTACCTGGGAGCGACCATCAGATCACACGCCGGTAATTGCAGAGTTTACGCCTTGATGTTACATAAGCTCGGAACTGATTCACTTTTTCGACCGAGCAAGGAGTTCCAGTTCAGCCAACACGCCCAAGTACAGGCCAAAAAATGCACTGCTTTCAGCTAAGCTACGTGCTTGAGGTCAAGGCGTGAGTAGCGCCGCCGACCAACGTTGGTAAAAGCCAGCGCATGCTTCATCAACAACATACAAAAATAAGAAATTGATGACTCAGGATCGACGCAACGACTACGACGTCACCAACACTGTGCAGGTAAGTAGCTCTATCGCAGTACGTGACGCCGTTAGTGAAATATTCGCAACAACGTTCCCCGGGGCGTCGTTCGATAAGTTGTGGCTGGCCTTCTACGATTTCGAGCGACTGTTCAGCGGCCAATTTCCAGGCTATCTAGGTTGCGACACTACCTACCACGATCGACAACATTCGCTGGACATGACGCTTGCATTTGCACGTCTGATTGCCGGGTATGAACGAAGTGTCGATCCAGCCGAAAGGGTCGGGGCACACCGGGCACAAATGGCAATCGTTACTTCATTGTTTCATGACTCTGGTTACATTCGACACGAAGACCGCGACAAAGAGTTCAAGAATGGTGCGGAGTTCACGCTCTATCATGTCTCGCGGAGCGCAGACTTTTTGCGTCGCTACTTACCTGAATTGGGTATGTCGCAGGATGTCGCCGTTGCCAGCATGATCGTGCACTTCACGGGTTACGAACTGGATCTCGACAACATAGAATTGGATGACCCCAGAGACGCCATTTGTGGACATCTCATTGGCACTGCCGACCTGATCGCTCAGATGGCAGATCGATGCTATCTCGAAAAGTGCCGCGATAGACTTTACAAAGAGTTCGTCGTCGGTGGCATCGCTATCGAGAACGCATCGCCGGGCGAATATATGGTGCGCTACGAATCGGGCATCGATCTCCTCAAGAAAACACCCGCGTTCTATCAAGCCGCGGCAAAAGACCGGCTCCAAAAGAAATTTAACCGTGCCTATCGTTACATTGAAGTTCTCTACGAAGGGCAGAATCCCTACATCGATGCTATTCGAGCCAATCTGAATCATTTGGTTCGCGTTCTGAAAACAGAAAACTGGCAATTGTTGCGACGTGAGCCGCCATATTTTGTCGGCACGGACGATGCGGCTGAGACAATGGACAGCGTTGCTGACAGGATGCTCGCGTCCATTCCGCCTCGCGTCGGCGACGGAGCAACGGACGGCCTCCCAGCCTAAAAAACAGGGTCAGAGCCCAATTACGGGCTCTGACCCTGTTTTTTTGATTTTAGGGATTGAGTGCTTCCTTTACGAAGTCGAGGCGGTCATTACCAAAAAACATTTCACCGCCCACAAACATGGTTGGTGCCCCGAAGGCGCCACGTGCTACCGCTTCGTCGGTGTTTTCTCTTAGCCGACCCTTGATGCGAACGGAATTAATCTCTGCCATCGTTTCATCGACCAGCAATCCTGCGCCAGAAATAATATCGGCAATAACGCCGACATCGCTTAGGTTTTTCTCGTGGGCCCACATCGCATCGAACAGCGGTTGGTGCACAGCTTCAAAAACGCCTTTTTCCTGAGCGACCAATGCCAATCTCATCGCGCTGACCGTATTTTGTGGAAACGTAGGATTTATCTTATAGTCAATCCCGTATCGCTTGACCCAACGTTCAGCGTCTTTGAACAAATAGGTGCCTCGCGCTGGAAGCGTCGCCGGTGGCTTATTGCCCACAGCGTTCATGACACCACCGAGAAGCATCGGTCGATAAACTACTTCCGCGTCAATGAGCGAAAGCTGGCTATTAGCCAAATAAGAATAAAGACTGACATAGTCGTAAAAAAATTCGAGCTTCTGCGTCATTTTTTCACCATAGGAATGTGCCGCGAGCGCGATTCGATACGCTTTATCCAGTTGCGGATATTAAGAAAATCATCTAAATCAAAACCACCTTCACTTGCAATGTGGGTATAAGCGAATAGTGCAATGTCAGCAACATTAAACGCGACTCCGGAAACATAGTCGTGTTCTCCAAGCTGTTGCTCCATGATACCCAACGCGCTGATTCCACCTGCCCGCTTTTGCCCAAGATCGATTTTTTTATCGGCTGGATTTCCGAGATATTGAATGATGAAGCGCGAGGTGGCGATGTAAGGCTCATGACTGTATTGCTCAAAAAACATCCACTGCAAACTAATTGCGCGAGACCAGGCATCGCTGGCTAGAAACTCACTACCATCCGCGAGATAGCACAGAATGGCATTTGATTCGGCTAAATGTTTTCCATCGGGTAGTTCGAGCAGGGGAATTCGACCATTTGGATTCATCATGAGAAATTCAGCCGTGCGTGTATCGCCAGAAAGGATATCGACCTCTTCCCAGTCATACTCAATGTCCATTTCGGCACACAGCAGCTGAACCTTGTAGCAGTGCCCGGAACGGGAATCGCCGTAGAATTTGAGCTTCTTCATACTGTACTCCGCTCTTTCTCCGCAAGCCTAAGGCCCAATACCTCATGGCGCTTTAGGCGCCGATTTGCGAAGAACGCCGCAACCCCGCAGGAACTGAAGGCGTAAATATGGTCGGTAGGACTGATGGTATTGTCAAAAAAGACTCGTAGGGTATCCAAAGACAGTCCGCCGAGAATCTGGCCAGGTGTCGCGTCAATATACTGAGCAGTTTGTAGAACGCCGATCAGCAAATTACCAACATAGGCCGCAAGGCCAGCAACCAACACAGCGATAACCGGAAAACGCCAATCCAGGCCACGCCCGAAGCGCTGCACTGCCACGCCAATTAATGCCCCAATCAGCACACTAAACCACGGGAAAACCAGACCTGAATCTAGCGAAAGAAGTGCCCAGAACCAACTCAACAACAGCGCTACCGCAATACTTCCCAGCGCGCCTCGAAGCACCGACTGTTCGGCAAGTAGCCGAGGTCCGTCTGCTGGCGGCAGCTTCTCGGATGGTTTTCGGGTATGTTTTTGTTTGAGGCGAAACATTGTGGCGATGTGAACAGTAGTTGTGCGGCGCCGTATAGTACCGTAGTTTCGAATCGCGGCATCGATTCGCGGTCCACGTCGGTGGTTTATTCTTCCTCTCGGAGATGCTTGTGCAGGATTTTCAACACCTTAGACAAACAATAATTTGTTTGATATTGGTGCTGTTGACGGCGTGCGCAACCGCCCCTATTCCGTCCACAATTATTCAGACGCTTCATGACACCTCGATATCACGAGCACCTTTCGCAAATGTGTTGATCATTGGTGTGGCAGGTGATTTCGAATCACGAGCGCTGTTCGAGCGACAAATCGTTGCACATTTGGCCGATACCACTGGCAATGCAAGCGCTTATTTCACGGTAATTGGCCGCCGCCCACTATTTACGCGTACCGCCATGGAAACCCCGATTAACTCCCGTAACTTTGATGCGGTTTTATTTGTCAGGGAAAAAGGCCAGGAACGCGAAGGCTTCGCCCCGGGCCTGCCGGTGGCCTCAGGATTCGATTTGTTTAACTACGACTATCCAGAATTGAATGACGGTATCAGCATCGAGTAAGCAGCCACCATTACATTTGTAACCGAGCTTTATTCGGTCGCAGAACGAAAGAAAATCTGGTCAATCGATTCTTTAAGTTTCGACAACACCACGGCAACCGAACTAGTCAATGAACAAACCGCTATGATCGCTCAAGAAATTATCAAGGACGGTTTACTTCCCTAAAACATTATCGAGTAGCAACCTATGTTTCCAGTAATTAGAGGCACATCGTTACGAGTATTTTTTCTGGCTTGCGCCGCAACCATCTTAGGTTTTGTTCCTGCGGCTGCACAAGAAACCGCAAAACCGGTTTTACATGGCAAGCACTGGGTAGCGGTCACCGGAAAACCATTGGCCGCGACGGCAGGCAGCATGACATTCACGCGTGGCGGCAACGCTGTTGATGCCGCATGCGCGATGTTGGGTGCAACATCGACGATGTGGGACACGCTCGGCTGGGGCGGAGAAACACAGGCACTTATATTCAACCCGAATACCGGTGAGGTGATCGGTATTAATGCGCTCGGTGTTGCACCAACCGGTGCCACGGCAGATTTTTTTCGCGCGCGCGGCATGATCTATCCTCCCGAATACGGACCCTTAGCGGCCGTGACGCCAGGTACGCCGGGTGGCCTGATGGTGATGCTTGCCGAGTACGGAACACTCAGTCTCGCAGAGGTATTGGCACCCTCAATGCAGATGGCTGAGGGTTACCCAATTGAGCGGGCCCAAGCGAACAACATGGAGAGCAACAAAGACATTCTGGCGCAGTGGGAGAGCTCCAAAAGAGTGTTTCTCCCAAATATGAACAAAGACAATAGTCAGGAACGCGCAGCGCCACGTGCCGGTGAAATTTTTCAACAACCCGAGTTGCTCGCGACGCTGCAAAAGTTAGTGGACACTGAGAGTGCAGCGTTGAAGGCGGGCAAAAGTCGCAAGGAAGCTATTTATGCTGCCTATGATCGCTTTTATCGGGGTGACATCGCGAAAGCCCTGGTAAAGGGTTCGACAGAGTATGGCGGCTTAATCACCATGTCTGATCTCGACAATTGGCAAGTACACATCGAGAAGCCGGTTAGCACTAATTACAAAGGTATTGAAGTTTACAAGCTCACGCACTGGGTCCAGGGACCCGTACTACTGCAGGCATTGAACATACTCGAAGACATCGATCTCAAGAATATGGGTTACAACTCCACGCGATATATCCATGCGCTGTATCAAGCCATGAACTTAGCCTTTGCTGACAGAGACTTTTACTACGGCGACCCCTATGTTCCCCCGGCTGAGCCTATCGACGGATTGTTATCGAAAGGGTACGCCGAGCAACGGCGAGGCGAAATTAATTGGGAGCGAAACGCTCCTGACACGAAACCAGGTAATCCATATCCCTATCAGGGTGACAAAAACCCCTACCTCGATTTACTCGAGAAATGGACTCCGATTCCACCAGCAGCCGATGCGTTGGGTGCCGAAAGTTTTCAGCAGGCCAGACTAATGAGCGACGACGAAAGTTTTCGCGCGGGAACAACATCCATTCAAGCTGCCGACGCCGAAGGCTGGGTTGTTTCAATCACACCGAGTGGTGGTTGGATTCCGGCCTTTATCGCCGGCGATACCGGCATTGGTTTAAGTCAGCGCATGCAGAGTTTTGTCCTCGACGAGGCGCTGAATCCATTTAACATCGTGCAACCCGGACAACGGCCGCGCGCGACCCTAACACCGAGTCTCGCGTTGAAAGACGGTAGCCCCTTTCTTGCCTTCTCTGTTCAGGGCGGGGATAGCCAGGATCAGAATTTGCTGCAGTTCTTTCTCAATATGGTTGAGTTCGGCATGAACGTGCAGCAAGCGGTTGAGGCCCACAATGTCACTAGTTACCAGATGCAAAGTTCTTTTGGCGCACATAAATCGGAGCCCGGGCGGCTCGAGCTGTCGGAAAAAGTACCCGAGTGGGTTCGTGAGGACCTAGGCGAGATGGGCTACGACATCGATATCGTTGATCGAACCTACAGTCCGATCACTGCAATCTACTTCGATGCCGAGAATGGCTCAATGTGGGGAGGCGCCAGTGATTATGGCGACGACTACGGCGTCGCTTGGTAGCGAAGCAGAGAGGGGTCAGAGTCAAACTCTGACCCGCTTTATCTCTGGGCCTTATTGAAATTGTCGAATGCCAGCGCCGCAGCGGCCAAGTCTTCAAGTGCTGTACCCACTGACTTAAATAACGTGATCGAATTTTTGTCAGTTCGCCCGGATACGGCATTAGTCGTCAATTCTCGAAGGGAACCACGAATGTCTGCTTCGTAAATCGATCCCGTCTCAAGCGCCTGCACGATTTCGCCCGCTTCCGTCAGGGCGCCGACGCGAGTATCCACATAGACGTCCGCAATGGAGACCGCGTGGCCGTCTGCTTCGGCCATGTCTGGCTTAAATGCGCCGACGAGATCCAAATGTTGGCCCGCCCGCAGCCAGTCGCCATGCACGAGTGGTTCAGTCGCGAGGGTTGCGCAGCTGATGATATCGGCAGCGCTCACTGCTTCCGCAAGATCATCTGCCACCGAGACCGATATTCTATCGTCGCCGAGTTCCGCGGCCAGATGGTCAGCAGCAGCGGCCCGCCGACCCCAAATAACAACTTCCGTTATGGATCGCACCGTTCGATGTGCGGCAATCAAATGAGGGGCCAATTTTCCGGTACCCACCATTAATAACTTCTTGGAATCTTTACGGGATAAGTAGGACGACGCAAGTGCCGACGCGGCGGCGGTTCTTTGTAGCGTAAGCTCGGTTCCATCCAGCAGCGCCACCGGAATTCCGGTTGACGCATCCATTAAGAGGTAACTACCAGAAACCGCTGAAACGCCCAACGCCGAATTTTCCGGAAATACGGTAACAATCTTTACGCCAATGTAATCACTCGACCATGCCGACATTAGCAGCAACGTACCAGGCGCATTATTTTCAGCCGCAATTTCGTGGTGTGCCCGCGGCGGTACATTCACGCTTTTCCGAAATGCTACATCCAATGCATCGACCATGGCCTGGCGTGGCAGGAAATTCGCGACGGTTTGTGCATCTAGACTCTTCATGGGGAGGCCGAGGATAGCACTTCCGCGCGCGCATCAAGACCTGTAATGTCAGCGCAACGGATCGTTACTTCAATCCCGCTTTAACTCAGAAATTTGCACGACGACCCTCTGTGGAGAGTGATATGAATTTTTTGATTGCCGGTGTTTCGTTATGGGTCATAGCCCACTTGATCCCAACTCTCGGCGCAGGGTTTCGCCAAACGCTGATCGATAAGCTCGGGGATGGACCATATCGCGGTGTATTTGCGTTGACAATTCTGACGTCGCTCGGATTAATCGTTGTCGGCTGGCGAGCGACTCCAGAAGAGTACCTGTACGTCCTTCCCGTATGGTCGAGAACCGCAGGAATTACCCTGATGATGATCGCTATTTTCTTGATTAGTGCATCTCATGGAAAAACAATTGTAAAACGTTTTGTCAGGCACCCAATGCTGATGGGCGTTTTCGTTTGGTCAATGAGCCATCTCTTGACGAACGGCACTAGTCGGGCGCTCATATTGTTTGGCGGGCTTGGCTTGTGGGCATTGATAGAAATGTCATTGATTAGCGCCCGCGAGGGCGCAAGAGAGCTACCGCAAGTACCGGGATTAAGATCTGAATTGATCGTCCTTAGCATTAGTGCGGTTGTTTTTATTGGTTTGCTTTTTTTACACCCGTACTTCGCGGGCGTGTCGCCACTCCCTATGTAGGTTAATTCAATAGGGTCGATACGGCCTTTTGAAGTAGACGATCAGGTTAATACCGAAGAACACTAAAAATCCAACCATCGACATGCGCCAGTAGTTCGTAGCCGCTTTCACGATCTGAAAGCGATCGACAAATATAGTTTCGCACGCACCATCACCGGTATCCTCGCGCGTTGTGCTTGTTCCGCGTTGTCCTCCACCATCGTTACTAAATATCTCCGAGACGAGTCCGTACACACACGCGGGGCATACGAATCGTTGCAAGACGTCCTTCGACATTACGACAATCCCGACGACACGGTTGATGGCTTTTTTGACGACGGTGGCTGGTGTCAGCTGGAACAATTCGACAACATTGCGAATTGTTCCAATCTATATCCGAATGCTCGGCAAAACTCAATTCAGGCACTCAATAAGATTCAAACTGAGCGCAATCAGAACGATCCGCAAGCGTTGCAGAATATCAATCTCAATGATGGCGAACGAAACGCTGTCATCGCCTTCCTGCAGACGCTAACGGATCCGTGTGTCACTAATAGAGCGTGCTTGGCACCGTGGATCCCGACACCTAATGAAGCAGTTGACGAGTTGCAATTGAATGCCGTCGATATCAACGGTAATCTCCTGTAGCCCAATACTGAGAAGGAAATATCAATCAACAACCGAAATTCCTAACGGTTTGACTGGACCAGAAATCTTGAGCTTGCCACTTTTACATATGAATAAGAAACGAATTACTGTCGATGACTCCATGCAGTCAAGCTATGTTTACGATTGTACGGAGCCTATGGGCCAGAATTTCCATGCGGATTTTCGGCCAGAGTTATCGCCGAAGTTGATGCTGGAACTCGGCGTTTTCGGCGGAAAATACATGACTGACTGTAGCAAGGAATTTCCGAAGGACTGGTTCGCTGATGCCAAACTGTGTTCAGAACGACATGATCCTGATCTGAACCTGTTTGGCGTCAACGCATCCCAGTCGTTGTCAGAGTGGAAAAAGAAGGGGTGGATCCATGCCGATGATCCGCGTGGCTGGTTTCAGTGGTACTGCCGCTATTATATGGGTCGGAGATGTCCGGATGATGATAGACAGATGAAGAGATGGCTTGCAATGACACGCCACATTGCACAAATCAAAAAGAACTGCGAGCGGTGCGACTTTTCTTGTCGTCCGCGGCAGCGTCAGGCCTTGCTGCATTGGTCCTACGATACAAGGCAATTCTAGAAGCTTTCCACAACAATCCGGCTGTTACGACAATGAAGCAGAAAATAGTAATGAAAGTCAGGCGAAGAATTTCGCTGGCGGCAATGAGTTTGCTGGCCGCCGTTTTGCACAGCGGCTGCATAGGGGTTCCTGACGGCGTACAAGCCGTGACCGACTTCGAGCTCGATCGCTATCTCGGCACCTGGCATGAAATAGCCCGACTCGATCACAGTTTCGAGCGAGGCATGTCCAATGTCACCGCGAATTACAGTATGCGAGTCGATGGTGGTGTACGCGTCGTCAACCGCGGCTACGAAGTCGCCAAAGGCGAGTGGAACGAGGCAGAGGGCAAGGCGTTTTTCGTCGGTGAGGACAATGTTGGCGAATTAAAGGTGTCGTTCTTCGGACCGTTTTATGGTGGCTATAACATTATCGATCTGGACAAAGACCAATACCAATATGCGCTGATCGCCGGACCGGATCGGGGCTACTTATGGATACTGGCGCGGTCACCAAAACTTGCCCCGGACGTTTTGTCGGCACTTGTTAACAAAGCCAGGAATTTAAGTTTTCCAACTGACGAGCTGATTTACGTTGATCACACCACGCCAAAATAGACTTTCAATCCTGATGGATACAACTACAGCGACAATGCCATGCGCGTAGCGGTTATCGGTGGTACTGGATTCGTTGGCGGATACCTTGTTGATGCGCTCATTGAAGCTGGGCACAAACCATCCTTGTTAGTGCGCCCTGGCAGTGAATCGAAAGTCTCTCGCAACGATCAGTGCAAACTTATCACAGGATCCCTGTCAGATCAGCAGTCGATCGAAGAAACGCTCACCGAATGCGATGCCGTTATCTACAACGTTGGAATCCTGCGTGAGAATTCCTCCCAAGGCACGACCTTCGAAAATGCTCATTACCGTGGCGTCGTCAGCTTAGTCGACGCGGCAGTTAAAGCTGGAGTAAAGCGTTTTATTTTAATGAGCGCGAACGGAATTCACCCGCCAAAGACGCCCTATCAAGACACCAAGTGTCGAGCTGATGAGTATGTCATGCAAAGTGTTCTGGATTACACGATATTTCGGCCGTCCGTTATTTTTGGCGATCCGCGTGGCAACATGGAAATAGCAACGCAGCTCTATCAAGACATGGTTAGACCGCCTATCCCCGCTATTGGTTTGCACACCGGACTAAAGCCCTCCACGGGTGCCATTATGATGTCGCCGATTTTCGTCAAGGACGTTGCAGATGCGTTCGTGCATTCCCTCGACAAGCCTGCGGCCATTCGTAATGAATATTCACTCGGTGGACCGCAGGAAGTGTCCTGGACTGAGATGCTGAAATACATTTCTGGAGCAGTCGGCAAGAAAAAGCTTATTCTGCCCATGCCGATCATATTGATGAAAATGGCCGCGACACTGCTTGATTGGATACCAGCATTCCCGGCGACTCGCGACCAGTTGACGATGCTGGCAGCAGGTAATACTGCGTCAGACTGCGATTTACGGGCGTTGATTAATCGCGAGCCCGTCCCATTCGTCCCTGAGACGCTCGCTTACTTGAGCCACTAATTCCCGTCTCAAGAATAAAGCATAGCGCCCCGTCAGCCCCACATGACACGTTTTCAGTCGTACGTTTGCGTTACTTGGGCGACTGTTACGAACGGATACAAAGGTATACAGTTTAGAGACCACTTGCGCACGAGCCGGACGTATTCTGATCCTGAAATTTGAACGACCTAACTATTCAGGAGTAAGAAATGACACTTTTTAATTTTTCGGCAATGCCAATCGTGATCGGTGTGCTCGCCCTCACCGGGTTCACGGCATCTTTAACTGCGCTAGCAGATGATAGCAACGGTTCAATGCTTGCAGAAATGGACATTGTTGATACTGCGGTCGCCGCAGGTCAGTTTAATACACTGGCTGCAGCACTGGACGCTGCGGATCTGATTGCAACGCTTAAAGGTGACGGTCCCTTCACGGTCTTTGCACCGACGGATGAGGCCTTTGCAAAACTCCCCGCGGGCACCGTTGAGTCTCTGCTAAAACCTGAAAATCGTGACCAGCTCGTCGCGATTCTGACCTACCATGTCGTATCAGGAAAAGTGATGGCTAAAGATGTTGTCAATCTCAGCGAAGCAAAAACGGTTAATGGCTCCGATCTCTCCATCAAAGTGATGGACGGAAAAGTGCGAATCAATGATGCGACAGTTGTTGCAGCAGATGTCGCTACGAGCAACGGCGTTATCCACGTTGTCGACACGGTTATTCTGCCGAACTGACCTCCCCCAACTACGACGGCACAGGGATGTGCCATCTTAGTTTTTCAGTGTGAATCTTTTGAAGTCATTTAACGCAAACGCAAATGTAGTTGTTATCGGTGCATCCGGCGGTATCGGGCAAGCCGCCGTGCAGCTTCTAAGTAACGATCCCTCTGTTGGGCTGGTCCATGCTTTTTCTCGAGATGCGACGAACTCGCAGGACGGAAAGGTCCATCGCCTACCCATTGCCCTCCGGGACGAACAATCGATAAAGACTGCCGTCCAAATTGCAACTTCCCGGGCACCGGTCGACCTTGTGTTTGTCGCCAGCGGCCTGTTGCATCGCGATGATGCGGTGCAGCCAGAGAAATCGATGGGACAGCTATCAATAAACGCAATGTCGGAAGTTTTTAGTGTAAATACTATAGGCCCCGCTCTGCTGGCCAAGCACTTCCTACCTGCTATGCGCAAAACCGGGAAAACCGTTTTCGCGGCACTTTCTGCGCGTGTCGGCAGCATCTCGGATAACCACCTTGGCGGCTGGATTTCTTACCGGGCATCCAAGGCCGCGCTCAACATGGTTATAAAAACACTTTCGGTCGAACAAACCCGCCTTCGACCGGAATCCATCGTCGTCTCGCTGCATCCGGGAACGGTCGACACAGCGCTTTCAAAACCGTTCAGTGGACGCGTTGCCGAGAAATCTCTGTTTACGCCAGAACATTCGGCTGCCTGCCTTTTCAATGTTATTGATGATCTAAACGTCGCGGACAGCGGTAGTTTTTTTGCCTGGGACGGAACGGCAATCGAGTATTAGGCATAAGGGGTAGTAAGCAGTATTTGAGCTGCCAGGACTTTTTCAAGTTTTCGTGTGCGTGAGATGTGCGCGATCGAGCATTAGAGAAAGACCCCAATCCGTATACCCACGCCGCCTATTTTTTTAGGGAAAAGTTAGGATTCATCATAAGATTGAGTTTGATGGCAATCCGGAGATGTTTCTTTTTCGGCACAGGCGAGGTGCTGCCCGCCAAAAGTAAACAATCGATTAGAACAGGTTGAGCAACTGAATCACTACCTCCGGATCGCGACCGTTGCGGAGCGAGTCGACCGGACATCAAGTCCCGTCGACATCGTCATAGAGATCCGCGTTCTTGACGGTAAACCAGCTTTTAAAAATTTATTTTTCTTATCATCAATCATTATCGTTTCTTCACAAGAATGGATTGACTAGTTTGTCATTCCACTGTAACCGAATGGGTCCAACATGTGGGTCAGACGACATCCAGGGATTTCTTCACTTTTCTGTCTCAGTCCAAACCAATGTCTTAATGACAACCCCCTACTCAGACTACCAGTTCTTTCTTCACAACAAAATATCTGAGTTGAGAGAACAGGGATTAGGATACAAGAGAATATCGGATATCTTGAATGAGGAAGGGGTATTGACGGTGAGGGAAAAGTCTTCACCAACTCCCATGTCCATTCCATCATGAAAAAGAAAAATATCCGAGAACAGAGGTTTCTAAGTTCAAGTTGGACTATGTCTAACAAAACAGACCACACAGGTACTCAACCCCACCAAGTAACAAAAACTAGTCTCTGATGGGATTTGAACCCCCGACCACACAGGAGTAGATTCAACTCCATGAAGAAACTGCTCACCATCCTCTGTCTGGTTTTTCTGAGTTCTTGTTCTCAGTAACCCCACTCGGTCACTGTGGAATAGAAATGGTTGTAACAGAATATTTATGAGTGATTTTAAATTAATCTTACTTTGGGGAATATTAGGTGGACGGTGTTTCTATATTAGATATGAGTAATAAGAAAGTTTCTGTACTAGATTCAGGTGTTTTTCCAATACTTAAAATAGAGAATTTTCTTCCTGAAGACGAATATGAGGAGGTAAAAAAAGAGGTAAAATCCAAAATAAAAGAATTAGATACCATGATTAAGAGTGGTTGGAAACCAAAATTTGACGAAGGTAGAAATTTTTACAGATTATATCTTGATAATTTATACAAGGAAGATAGAAGTAAATCAAAAACATTACTAGCGATAGAAAAAAATCTTTTTAGCAAGGATATGATGGAAGTATTTTCCTCTATGCCTGAAACTGCATTTAGAATGATACCATTTACAACTACTTATGAAACAGATCTAACTGTATATACAAATGATGATGGTTATAGTTGGCATAATGATGTTGGTTCATCCAGGATTGCGAACTATGTATTAATGATAGATTTGGGTATGAAGTTTGAAGGTGGACATACACAAATTTCAAACTCAAAATATGAGTGGCTTAAAGAGAATAATATTGATGTTGATATCGACATAAAACCAAAAGGAAATCAATTAATAGTAATGCCTATGTGGGTTACTCATAGGGTTTCTCCTATAAAAACTAAAACAGAAAACTTAGAAAATTCAAGAATAACAATCAACGGTCATTTTGGGTTTCTGGAAGGTTTTTCACGAAAACGGTCAATTACTGAGTAGAGAAAACTACATAGAAGGGGTGCCCTAAAGGAATAATGAGATTTGCTTTCTTTTTATCCATTGCCTCTCATAATAGCGGGATTATCTAAAACATTTCTTTTGTACCTCTTATCCATAGATTCAATTGCTTCTAGGACGGATTTATTTGTTATTATATTTTTAAAATATTCTAGTTTATCTTCTCTATTACCTTCTCTATTACCTTTATGTGTTAACAGAAACAAGTTGTCCCAGACATACATAATTATAAACTTAAGGAAGTTCGTATTATTCCCATTAGTCTCATAAAACTTTTTGCCACCATAAACTCTAGACATTGAGTCAACATCAAACTTATCTAAAGCATTTATTGTTTTACAAAAATTAAGAATCATTTCATTTCCTTTAGGGTGTGAAAAAACATCTCTACCTCTTTGTGTCTTTTTGTAAGTATTAAGATTACAAATTATTCCTAAATCTTCTTCCATGCAGGCATAGAGTCTCTTTTCTATTTCTATGCAACCACCACACATTGAAAGTCTATATATATTAAATGGGCAATTTCTGTGTTCCTTGTATATTGTTAGTAAATAGTTTTCTTTAGTCTTCATAAATTATCTTATTTCAATCTGTTTTACTTTTTCTATGTCATATCTTAGATGAGTATCCACGCTTGAGGTATTGCCATGATAATCTTTATGTTTGATGCATTGTCTGTAAGTCGAATTTGCCCTGTTTATTTCGCTGTATGTCCTGCCTTTTCCGTTGTTATCAATCCATATCCATCTTTTTTTATTATGCTCTACACCTCTAGGTTTTTTATCAGTTTTGAAAAATTTACGCCCAACATATTCTTCACTCTTGTGTTTCGATTTGGTTGTTTCTTTTCTAACAGATGGTTTGATATTATAAATTTTAACAGTTTGTCTATTTTTTAAAATATTAGTTAAGAAAATAAGGATTTCTTTATAAACATTTTTTTCATAATACTCGCCAAATAATTTTCTTTCTTAAACTTTTTTCTTACTTCTTTTTCAATGTCTTGGCATTGTCTGTAGTTCTTATTAGTTTCAAATGTTTTTACAAAAATTACATGAGACTTCTTATTGATTTTGCATCTATATGTGCTTTCATATTGTTTTTTCTTTCATTAAAGTTTTTGGATATTCCAACTTTAATCATGTCTCGTGAAACTTTTTTAGAAGTTGTTTTTTTCTGATAGAGTGCATTGGAGTTTTCATATCAAAATGCGCAATATAAATCGTATTCATTTACTTAATTCTCTGTTCGAAACTACTCCACCGTGACTGACTTGATTTGAAGTGTGAATTAATTCATCCATTTTTTTAACAATGTCATTTTTATCCGATTCACTTGTTATTACAAAATAATCACTATTTCTACCTCTATGAAGAGAGGGAAATTCTTTTCTCATTTTTTTCTATTTTCTTACATTCATTTTTATCAAAAGTAACATCCCAAGTTTTTATCTTTAAAACATGAGGTCTTAAACAATTATCACAATAGTATGTGTTGTTATATTCTCTCCATCTATCATCCCAATTTTCAGTTTCACCGATCTTTAAATAGTCATTAGAAACTTTTATGGATCTTGGTTTGTTCTTGATAGACAACATTGGAGATTTTTCTCTACAAATATCGAATCCAAAGACATACATTCTATTCATTGATTGGACCTTTAAATCACGTTTCAAATCTATTCCACCGTTACCGACTTCGCCAGATTTCTCGGTTGGTCAACGTCTGTGCCCTTTAGTACCGCAACATGGTAGGCGAGAAGCTGTAGCGGAATTGTATAGAGTATAGGTGCTTGGAAATCCTGAATCAGCGCCGGCATACGCATCGTGTGAATACCGGTACGATCGCCAAACTGCACACGTGGGTCCGCAAAAACAAAAAGCTCACCACCTCGAGCTTTTACTTCCTGGAGATTACTTTTTAGTTTCTCGAGCAGCTGATCGTCTGGTGCAACGGCTACCACCGGCATGTCTTCATCCACCAATGCCAGCGGTCCATGTTTTAACTCGCCCGCTGCATAGGCTTCTGCGTGAATGTAGGAAATTTCCTTAAGCTTTAACGCGCCTTCCATTGCGACAGGGTTTTGTGCCCCACGCCCGAGAAAGAGTGCATGGTGCTTGTCTACAAAGTGCTCTGCCAAGGTTTTAATTGATGCATCCATCTTTAGAACCTGGTTAATGAGCGCGGGAATTTCTGTCAACTGCGTGACCAACGCCCGTTCTTGTTTCTCTTCAAGCCCGTTGCGCCTTGCTAATGAAATCGTCAGCAACGCGAGTGCCGCTAGTTGGGTTGTAAACGCTTTGGTCGATGCAACTCCAATCTCCGGGCCCGCCCTGGTCATCATCACAAGGTCAGACTCACGCACCATGGAGCTCTCAGGTACGTTGCAGATAGTCAAAGTAGAAACGTACCCGGCCTCTTTGGCGGCACGCACTGCGGCAAGCGTGTCGGCTGTTTCACCGGACTGACTGATGGTGACGAACAGAGTGCCTGCAGGAACAACGGGTGAACGGTAACGATACTCACTGGCGATTTCGACCGTGCAGGGAAGCCTGCACAGTTCTTCAATCCAATATCGGGCAACAAGACCGGCATGATAACTGGTGCCACAGGCAACGATATGCACGCCTCTAGTTTTATCTAGCGCGTCCATTGCGCTGGGACCAAACGCCACGTCAAGAACTTTGCCGCCGGCGACGCGCTCTTCCAAGGTTCTGGCGACAGCGACTGCCTGCTCGTGAATTTCCTTTTGCATGTAGTGCCGATAATCACCGCGATCAGCTGCGTCCGCACTGAGCTCGCTTTCTCTTACTGCCCGCTCGACTTCATTTCCTTTTTCATCAAAAATAGTAACTGACGTACGCTCGATAACAGCGAGATCGCCTTCATCGAGAAACGTAAATTGTCGGGTCACAGGAAGAAGCGCGGCGACGTCACTCGCGACAAAGTTTTCACCAATACCCAGGCCGATTACGGCCGGGCAACCCTGGCGAGCAAGAATGAGTTTCTCTGAATCAGAAGCGCTCATCACAACAAGCGCGTATGCACCTTCCAGCTCTACGACGGTTGCTTGAACGGCTTTGAGAATTTCGCCACTGTCTTTTAGATGGTGCCTGATGCGATGGGCAACGACTTCGGTATCGGTGTCTGATTCGAAAACGTAACCCTTCTCAATTAAGTCTGCCCGCAGCTCTTCATAATTTTCAATAATGCCATTGTGAACAATCGCAATATCATCTTCGGACATATGTGGGTGCGCGTTGGTCTCGTTCGGGATTCCGTGCGTTGCCCATCGAGTATGCGAAATACCCGTACTGCCTTGTACAGGATTTGCGTCCAGTGCTTTTTGTAGTTCCTGTACTTTTCCGACGCGACGAACTCTGTGAATTGAATTATCACCACCAACAGCGATGCCCGCGGAATCGTAGCCACGGTATTCAAGGCAACGTAGACCCTCCATCAAGATAGGAACCACATTTCTTTCGGCAACAGCGCCGACAATTCCGCACATTCAGATGTTCTCCGTTCTCGTTTTCAGGGCAGTCGTAGCGCTACGATTGGCGATTGTCACAGGTTTCTAAGAAACGCAAAGTGCAGGAGTTCGCATTCTTACATATGCTGTAGATAAAAAACGCGTCGGATTTATAACTTATTGTTTTAAATGGTTTTATTGTTTATTCTTGGGCGGCTTCCAGTTCAAGATAGTGGTCTGTTTTGATCGCTCAAGCGTCAGCGCATTGGCTGGTGCTGGCTTGGAAATAGTGCTTCCCGCACCAATCGTCGCGCCCTCGCCAATCTCGACGGGCGCAATTAATTGCGTACCCGATCCGATGAAAACTTTATTTCCAATCACTGTTTGATGTTTGTTCACTCCATCATAGTTGCAGGTGATCGTCCCCGCCCCAATGTTGACGCCAGCGCCAACCGTCGCGTCGCCGATATAAGAGAGGTGGCTTACCTTACTACCATCGGCAATGGTGCTTTTCTTCACTTCGACAAAGTTTCCAATCTTTACCTTGTCAGCAAGCTCAGCTCCGGGACGAAGCCTTGCAAAGGGACCTATCTCGCAGTCGTTGCCCATAGAAGCACTTTCAATATGACAATTCGAATGGATGACTGAACCTGCGCCGATAATGCTGTCTCGAATTACGTTGTTCGATTCAATCTGTGTTCGATCGCCAAGTGATACTTGCCCCTCGAACACAGCGTTTACATCGATGAAGACATCTTTGCCGCAGGTCAATTCACCGCGAATATCAACGCGAGCGGGGTCAGCAAAGCCAACACCCTGCTCCATCAATTGATGCACCAGGCGCGCTTGCAAAGCACGCTCTGCAATCGCTAATTGTTGCTTATCATTAATCCCCATTATTTCAACCTGATCGTCTGCCTTGACTGCGTGCACCACGGCACCATCGCTAACGGCCATGCCTAAAACATCAGTTAAGTAGTATTCACCCTGCGCGTTGTCGCTACTGAGTCGCCCCAACCAATTTTTGAGAAGGTTCGCAGGCGCACACAGCACTCCTGTATTAATCTCCATAATAGCTTTTTCTGCTGCACTTGCATCGCGTTCTTCGACGTTGCGCTGCACGGCACCGTCCTGACGAATGATGCGTCCGTAGCCGAACGGATTGTCCATGTCGACCGTCAACACGGCGACTTCGCCAGAGTCACAGTGATTCAATAGGTTCTCTAGCGTTGCTGGTCGCAGCAACGGTACGTCGCCAAACAATATCAGCACCCGATTCTCGTCTGGAGTTTCCGGCATCGCTTGCATGACTGCATGGCCAGTGCCTAACTGCTCCGCTTGCAAGGCCCAACGCAATTCCTGGTTTGCGAAACGCGCCTGGACCTCATCCCCACCATGGCCATAGACGACGCAAATATCTGCTGCACCGAGCTGCCTGGAGTATTCAACGACATGTTGTAGCAGAGGACGACCTGCCAATGGTTGCAAGACCTTCGGCAAAACTGAATGCATTCGTTTGCCTTGCCCTGCGGCGAGAATGACGATCGTAGTGTTCAAGCGGGACAGACTCCTTGTTTTGTGGGGCATGATACCGTATACGCCGGATTTGAGGTCAGCGTCGGGGTCTCAGTTTCGTGGCCCAATGATACTGGATCATCTGGATATTGGGGTTATAGCCTCAAAATCTGATCGCAAGTTGGGGTTCAACTCACCGGGTCTGACCCCGGTTCTGATGATGAGAAACTAGAGACGTTTCAGCGTCGATTCATGATCTTTCTCGTATGGTGATGTACGTGGCCAGACTCTTGAAAAATTTGCGGTTATTCGGACGGCTAGTTGGTGCTATCGGACTACTAATGCTGTCGGCGTGCAACAGCGAAATCTATGTCCGTGACGGCGTCACCGATGGCGATACTTTCTATTTGGCTGAGCGGGCGTTGACCGACGACGATCCGGTACTACAAAGTTGGGTACGCTACAACCTGACTAAGAGCACCTGCCAGTTGCAGATTGGTGGCGAAAATCCAGCGCGGGCCAGATCATTAGAATGCGAATTGAGTTCACGGCGCATGTTGTTGGACGCTTGGAATGAGCAGAAACATGAAACGCCGGACATCGAAGACCGCTACCTCGATGAACTCGTCGAAGTTCAGCGCGCCAGCTTTCTAGCTGAGTACGTCGTGCGACATTTTCGTAAGACCCATTGGGAATTACCACAGGATATTGACGGCCGTGGCTACCGCCATTGGCAGCGACACCGATTGCCCAAACACAAGGCAGATATGTGGATAATTGGCTCGTGGAACTACGCCAGGAAAGTTAACCCGTAAGTGGGAAGCGACGATCCAGCAGTTTTTATAACCGTGTCATTTCCAGGCACGACGCAATCCAGTTCCACGGTAGGCCAATCGAATCGCCGCGCTTCGCTCGCGAAGACAACAGCGAGATAAACGGCGAATCGCGATGGCAAAAGCGGTGTGCGGGGAAATAGCAATGACGTCGACATGACAGCGATTACCTTTTACGTTGAATTCGTCGCTTGAATACGAAAGGATTGGGTTATAGACAATCTAAAGGGCGGCTGAATCCGCACATTGACATGAGATTCTACTTTTCAGTATTTGCATTGGTACTGGTCGGCTTGCCTTCATTCGCACAAGAAACCTCGAGTGTTCGTTATCTAGCGAATGAGGGTGTATTGGTCACCCACAATGACACCAGCATTCTGATAGACCCGTTGTTTCAGAACAGCTATAACACCTACCAAATGGTGCCAAATGACGTACGTGACGCTATATTTGCAGGCAAGGGAGAATTCGCCGGCGTTGACGCGGTATTTGTTAGTCATCACCACGGCGATCATTTTTCTGCGGTCGACATGCTTCGCTTACTCCGTTCACAAACCAACACGAAACTCTACGCACCCGCCCAGGCAGTTGCCGCAATGCGTGAAATCAGCACACCTGATGATGAGTCTTCGTTCGACCGCATCACTGGACTGGATTTGGAGTACGGCGACTTACCGGTGCAGATAGAAACGGCCAACTTATTAATTGAGGCCGCTTATATTCCGCATTCTGGATGGCCGACTGCGCGCAATGAAATTCAGAATATTTCCTTTCGCATCACGCTTGCAGACAACAGTACCGTTCTGCATATGGGTGATGCAGATGCGAGAATTGTTCATTTCGAGGCAGACGAAGAGTACTGGGAAGAAAGGACGATCGACCTGGCACTACCGCCCTATTGGTTTTTCTCATCGGATGACGGTGTTGAAATTCTTGAAGCTCGGATGGACGTTCGTTACACCATTGGTGTCCATGCGCCAGCAGAGTTCTCCAACCGCGCTAGTATTCCGGATGAATATATCGGTACAGAACTATTTACACAGCCCGGTGAAGGCCGCAGGTTCGTTGGATCGCAATAATCGATTCGCCACAACGCCGTCAATGCAGAATAAGCGACGTAACCATATCGCGGCAAGATCGCACCCGACCATTCTTGGCCTACGCGACATTCGGGATCCGCCCATTACGCTGCTCCTACAAAACGCAGGAAATTCACTCGATCACGCTAGTCGCGGTTAAGCTCATTCCCGGCGACAAACACTTTGTTTATGGAGTGGGTCGCTTGAATGTCTTCCAGTGGATTCTCATCTAGTACGACAAAGTCTGCCCAACGTCCAGCCGCAAGAATTCCGACGTCGTCTAAGTCGACACAATCGGCAGCCACTGATGTCGCGCTTAGCAGTATTTGTTCAGGCGTGAGACCTGAGTCGGCCATCAAGTCGAATTCCATATGCTCGAAATAGCCTAAAAATCTTCCACCCGGGCCAGTGTCAGTGCCAAAAGCGATCGGCACGCCAGCATCCGCAACGATCTTTAAGTTTTCCTTCGCTTGCTGCAGCGCTAACTTATAGCCTGCCGCTGTTGGGCTGGACGCCACACCTGCCATAAACGCAGGGTCACTGACGCGTTCAATTTCACTTTGTTTCGCGCCCTCAAGAAAAAATGGATCATCGAAGAAGTCGGGACGGCTCTCATATACGAAAGTTGAGACTTCGCGCGTCAAGGTCGGAACATAGCAGACGCCAGATTCGAGCATTGCATCAGTGAATGCCGCAGTTACTTTTTGATCTCGAACAGAGTGCGCGATTAGATCGGTGCCCATGTCAAGAAGTCGCAGTGCATCGTCCATGTAAAATATGTGTGTCGCGACCGGAAGGCCCGCGTTATCCGCAACCGTCATCGCCGCTGCGATCACATCCCAGGGCATTTTTGTGCCATTACCAAGATTGTCGTCAACACGCAGCTTAATCCAGTCGGCACCAATGCGAACATTGGCTTTAGCAATTGCAGTGGCTTCCTCTGGCGCATTGCCAGCAACGACCTCTCCTGCGAGTCTGATTCGAGCGTGCTTGAGATCCGCATTTTCGTGCGCATTACGGACTTCAAATGCTTCACCACCGGCGCCGCCCAGACTCACGACACTCGTCACGCCGTAGCGTGCATATAAAGAAAGGTCACCCCGAATGCGATCTAAAGAGTTTGTTACCGAATCTTTCGCCCAACGACCTGAAACATGACCGTGGGCATTCACAAAGCCCGGCACAATCCATTTTCCCTGCAGATCGATCGTTTCCGTTCCTTCCGGCAATGCACTAAATATTCCGACAACACGACCATTTTGTACCACCAGGCTCTTGCCGGTTTGAACGGGGTCTCCGCTACCGTCCCATATGGATGCGCCGGAATAAGCGACATAACCCTCCGCGGGCGGAGGGGCTATATCCGGCGTTATGATGCCCGGTTGAGCGCCTGCTTCGCTTTCAGTAGAAACGGGTGTAGTGTTTTCCGCATCGCCACAGGCGACCAAAACCATTGCGGCAATTACAAGCACTTGAATACGAGGCATTTTCATCTCCATACGGGGGCCAGCCTGGTGACTGTAACCTACCGCTTTTTACGCGACGACGACCATTGGGATGAGTTTCTGGTAAAAACGAAAGTCGCCGACGATCAACCTAAGGATATCGAATTTAACGTTCGGCTTCCTGAGCCGTCTGAATAAGAACATTCAGCGCTGCTCGATCCAAATACTTCCCTTTTGTTACAACGCCTGCGATCTGTTTGGTGTTGGCAATGTTCTCTAGTGGGTTAGCATCCAGCAACAACATATCTGCGCGCATACCGACGTTAATCGAACCCATTTCATCCTGTAACGAAAAGTACTCAGCAGGTCGCACCGTCGCGGACTGAAGCGCTTCAAGTGGGGTAAGTCCTGCGAGCACCAGCATTTCCAATTCAGAGTGCAAACTGTAACCGGGAACGGCGATGGCGATCGGTGTATCGGTGCCTGCACCAATCGGTACGCCGGCTTGATGTGCGCGGCCAGTCAAAAACAGATACCAGTCGGACTCAGTCGTATCGGTGTCTTCCGGTGGACTCGCCGCCTGTATTGCGGTCGATTCCCGCCAATCATCGCCAGCAATGGCCGGAAGTTTTGACAGCGCGTCTTGCCAATCGTCACGTAGGTAGGGAGGCATATGACTCATGGACGCGAGACGCAACGTCGGCACTTGCGTCGTTGAAGAAAGTGCTTCCAATGTTCTGTCGCAACGCTCTTCATCATAGCTTTGAATCGCAGGCACACGCTGCAAGCTGTGCAGAGATGAGCGCAATTCGAAACCGGAGATGCCCTCTGCGTTCTTGAGTTTTTCCAAACGAGTCTCGTGCAATTCGGGTGAATTACTCGCGCAGTCCATTTCAATATTGCGCAAGTGTTCGATTGAATCGACCAAAGGACCTGCCGCGCCTGCGCGCATGGAAAGCGGGACGTGAGAATCAATCGGCAGCTCGTGTTCGTTGGCTGCTTCTACTAATGCTTCGAAAACGGCGGGGCTAACCATTTCGTAAATTTTGATGAAATCGACGCCCTGGGCTTTAAGGTCGGCGACCATCGCTTTTGCCTCGTCGGGCGTAGCATTTCGCGTGCCAATCTCCGGCCGAGAGTCTCCGTCATAAACAACGAATTGGCCGTCCAACAACGGGCCGGCAAAATAAACGCGAGGGGCAAGAGCGTCCTCAGCACGCATTTCCTCAACGATCGGCAGCATTTTGTGCATTAAACCACCGGTATCGCGGACACTCGTGATTCCATAAGAAAGAAACAGCGCTGGCATGCTTTTGGTAAAGCGGTCATCGTATGAGAGATGCACGTGGAAATCCCAGAGGCCTGGAATTAAAAACTTGTCAGTGCCGTCGATCACCACTGCGACGTCCGTTGCAACATCGGAGTTGTTGACCGCAACAATTTCATCGCCATCAAAAATAACCGTCTGGTTTTCGCGAACTCCGTTGACTGCATCGATAACCGTCACATTAGTGACCGCGGTTCCGGTGGACGGTGGGATTGGATCAGATTGGCATGCGGCAGTGAGCAGCGTCGCAACTATTGTTATCGCTCGGCACAATTGTCCTATCGTCAAGTACGACGCAGTTTCTGAATAACGCATGTTTCCCCTTATTATTAATTAGGGCCAGAGTTCAACTCTAACTCTTTTTCTGGCTCAATAATTTTATGGCTCCAGATCGATTCGAAAATTTGTAACGAAAGTCAGAAAATTCGACACTTCAATGATGTCTTCGCCAACGAATCGAATCGTGTGCGAGTTAACGCGTTCCACATTCGGCAAATAGCCAAGCAATTCAACCGGTCGATAGTGTTTCAAACTAAGCTCGAGTTCTATCGGTGTATCTAAAACATACGGCTTAAATTCGTCAATTCGATCGATAGCGGATTTAGTTCGCGTACGAATCACTTCATACCCCGCTTCGGGTGTCAGGGTCTCTGCAGAATGAAACCCTTTTGACCATTTGACCACGGCGCCTTCAATATCCCCTATCAACACCTGGTTCTCAGCCACCGCTACATCATCGCCTGAGACCATAATGACCGGCACTCCGTAGTGACCGGCCGCCGCGGCTGCCATGCTACCTTCGGTCATTTCGATGCCGTTCAAACGCAAGCCAGTGATGCTGGCGCTCGACATTGTGTGTGCTCGAACACCACGCATGTTGGCGGCACTGGCGTGGTAACCGAGAAAAATGACACCATCGAAAGTTTCGTCAATACCGGCCATCATGGCGAGCTCTCTGGGCCAGGAACGAACGACGGTTACGTCATCCGGTAGTTTGTCAATGAGTAGATTTTGTCCGTTGCCATGTGAATCACTGATGACGAACTCAGTCGCACCTGCGGCTCTGGCAGCGTCTATCGCAGCATTGACCTCTGCGGTCATAAACTCACGGAAACGCTCATACTCAAAACTACCTGACCCTAGTTGATCACCCGAAACAGCACCGACTACGCCTTCCATATCGGAGGAGATGTAAATCTTCAGGCCATTGTCCTGCCCTTGTGCCGTAGTGGTCAGCAAGACAGTGCACGCCAAGGTCACTATGGTGCAAATTGCCGACGCTTTCTGCGCAAGGATTTGCGCCGAAGATCGCAGTGCGCCGAGCAGGCGCTCAGATGTCCAAGTCCACTGATTATTTCTCATGATTGCCCCGAGTTTATTCTTGTAATTGAAACTTAGCACAGGGCGACCATGAGGTTCGGTCAAAAGAAGCCTGTTAGAATTCGTAGCCAATAAGAACAATAAGTGGGAGCGGCGCGATGCGTAGTTTGGGGTGGGTATTCTTTTTAAGTTGGATCGCGGGTTGCGCTGCGGGATCCGGCGGAATCAACACCGTCGAGCAACGCGATAAACCCACGTTGATTTTGATATCAATAGACGGCTTTCGCTGGGACTATCAGGACCTTTACGAGACGCCTACATTAGATTGGATTGCCGAAAATGGAGTTCGCGCCGATGCGCTGATTCCAGTCTTTCCCACGCTAACTTTTCCAAATCACTACTCCATCGCAACCGGCCTGTATCCTGCAAACCACAAACTCATTGGCAACAAATTTCCAAGCCCAGATCGCTCGAGATTTTATAGCATGGGGGATTGGCAGGCCGTACAGGACGGCAGTTGGTACGGTGGTCGGCCCATTTGGGTTGCGGCAGAAGAAAACGGCATGGTCAGCGCCGCGTACTACTTTGTGGGCACAGAGGCGCCGATCAGCAATGTTCCTTTGACTTATTGGCATCGGTTTGATGCATCGGTTCCGGGAGAGGCCCGCGTCGAAAAAGTGATTGAATGGCTGTCTATGTCAGACGACAAACGCCCGCATATGATTACGCTTTACTTTGAAGATGTGGATACGGCGACTCACATTCATGGACCGGGGTCTCCTGAAAGCATCGCTGCAATCAAACGGACAGACGGTCACCTCCAAAAGTTGATGACGGGAATAGACAATACCGCAGTGGCGGATAGTACCTATGTCGTCGTTTTGTCGGATCATGGTCAGGGCACTTTCATTCAAGATCAACCAGCATTCGTCATCGAAGACGTTGCCAATTTGGATGACATGGTTGTTGTTGATCACGGCACGTCAGCGTTTCTTTATCTGCAGGAACCCAATCCGGAAAGGGCGCAGAAAGTACGCGACGCTATCAACGCAAGCTGGCGCCATGGTAAAGCTTATCTGCGACAAGATACGCCTACTGATTGGCACGTTCCGGCGGACTCCGATTTTGCAGACGTGATTCTACAGGCAGAAGCGGGATATTCAGTGGCGTCGACTAATTCGCTAGTCGGCCATAGAAACGCAGGTGACCACGGTTGGGCTCGGGACGATAAAGACATGCATGGAATTTTTCTAGCAACAGGCCCACGGCTACCGAAAGGAAAGCGCATATCCAAACTCAATAACATCGATGTGTATCCGTTGATGATGGAGGTGCTGGGCTTGCCGATAACGACGCCCATCGACGGAAGCACCAAATTGTTACCTGATTTGCTTGCGCCCAAGGTCGAGCTCTAATAAATTTCGCACCCATCCGAATCCAGGCCGATGAAGCGTAAGGCTGGCTGTCTCGTTCCGCTCAAAATTTACTTTGCTGAAAAAACTGGGTCAGAGCCCAATAAAGGGCTCTGACCCAGTTTTTATCGAGCTGTTCGCGGTCGACCCGGGATACCAGATCCCAATGACACATCAAGTGTTACCTCGATTTTTTCTCGAAATTGAGCAGATCCGACTGGAAGACCTTTATTTGTCCCGAAACGTATGGCATCGAAATCGTCTTCAGTGCCACCCGAAGAAAAGATGCGTCTATACCGCTCCAATCGAAAATTCCGATCTTTACTGAGTTGTAATAGCTCTTGTCGCGGTTTGATAAGTGTACTCTTCGATCCGAGAGCGTTTACACGATAACTTGACCACCTATAGTCGTCAGGAACATTAACCATGTGCGCGCGAACCGGATTCAATTCGATGTATCTATAGCAAGCGAAGAGGTAAGTTTCTGAGTCAATCAGCGTGGAGCGGAAACGACCTTCCCACAAAGTGCCAGATCTTTGGTTGTACTTATTGAATAGCTGTACATACTTCCGACCAACTTGCTGCATCATTCTTGATGCACCATCAGAGGTGGTAGGTGTCACGAGGATATGCACATGGTTCGTCATAAGCACGAATGCGTGAACGTCGACTTCGTACTTTGTCGACATTTCAGCAAGTGAATTGAGATACATGACGTAATCTTGATTACGATGGAAACACGGCAGCCTGTTATTGCCACGCTGCACAATGTGCATTGGGTAACCAGGAATACAAAGGCGTTTCATTCTAGGCATCATCTGAACGATGAACCCACATCGACTTCCGATCTACACGTGTTTGTGGCGCGAACACCAAAAAACTGGGTCAGAGCCGTTTATTAGGCTCTGACCCAGTTTTTTGGAAGGGAATTAGCGACCTTTGAGTTTTTGCGCGGCTATATAGCGGGCACGGGCTTCGGCCAGCTCTTCCTGAGCGCGGGCCAGATCCGTTTCCTCGGAGATGCCTGCGAGTGCTTCTTCGGCGTCTTGTTGCGCCTGCAACGCAGCCGCTTCATCCAGCTGATCGCCACGCAACGCTGTATCCGCCAATACGGTCACAATATGCGGCTGAATCTCAAGGATGCCACCGGTTATATAGAAAAAGTGTTCCTTTCCTTCGGTGTCCTCAATGCGAACTTCACCTGGTTTCAACGCCGTCAACAATGGCGCATGGCGTGGTGAGATTCCGACCTCGCCCATTTTCGCTGGCGCGTAGACCATTCTGGCGTCGCCAGAATAAATCTCGCCCTCTGCAGATACGATATCAACCTGAATCGTTGCCATGCTCTTACTTCATCGTCTCTGCTTTCTCGACTGCTTCGTCGATCGAGCCAACCATGTAGAACGCTTGCTCAGGCATGTGATCGTAATCACCCGCAACAATTCCGGTAAAGCCACGAATCGTTTCGGCAAGTTTTACGTACTTACCTGGAGCACCGGTAAACGTTTCGGCAACAGCGAATGGCTGTGACAGGAAGCGTTGAATCTTACGCGCCCGAGTAACTGACTGTTTGTCGTCTTCTGACAATTCGTCCATACCCAGAATTGCGATGATGTCCTGTAGCTCTTTGTAGCGTTGCAATACTGCTTGCACGCCGCGCGCGCAGTCATAGTGTTCCTGACCAATGACTTGCGGATCAAGAATTCGACTGGTTGAATCAAGCGGATCAACGGCCGGATAAATTCCGAGCTCGGCGATTTGGCGTGACAGTACGAGTGTTGCATCAAGGTGAGCAAAGGTCGTTGCTGGTGATGGATCAGTTAAGTCATCCGCTGGTACGTAAACGGCTTGGAAAGACGTAATAGAACCAGTCTTGGTTGAGGCGATACGTTCCTGCAAAACGCCCATTTCCTCAGCAAGCGTTGGCTGGTAGCCCACCGCTGATGGCATACGGCCAAGCAAAGCGGATACTTCGGTTCCGGCCAGCGTGTATCGATAAATGTTATCGATAAACATCAATACATCTCGGCCTTCGTCGCGAAACGCTTCGGCCATCGTCAAGCCAGTGAGTGCGACACGAAGACGGTTACCAGGAGGCTCGTTCATCTGACCGTAGACAAGCGAGACCTTGTCGATAACGCCCGACTCGGTCATCTCATGATAGAAGTCATTACCCTCACGAGTACGCTCGCCAACCCCAGCGAACACTGAATAGCCACCGTGTCCTTTGGCGATGTTATTGATCAGCTCCATCAGCGTAACGGTTTTGCCAACACCCGCACCGCCGAATAGACCGACCTTGCCGCCCTTTGATATCGGCATAATGAGATCGACGACCTTAATACCGGTCTCGAGCAGCTCCGTTGTTGCTGCCTGTTCTTCATAACTTGGCGGAAGACGGTGAATAGGCATCGAAACTTCTGCACCAATGTCACCTTTGTTATCAATCGGCTTTCCGAGAACATCCATGATGCGACCGAGCGTTTTCTCACCCACCGGCACATTGATTGGAGCGCCGGTATTTGACACATTCATGCCACGTTGCAGTCCTTCGCTTGAGCCCATCGCAATGGTACGAACGACACCGTCACCCAGCTGCTGCTGCACCTCGAGCGTTATGCCCGCGTCGTCAATCATCAATGCATCGTAGATCTTGGGAATCTGGTCTGACGGAAACTCAACATCGACGACAGCCCCGATAATCTGCACGGTAGTTCCTGTGCTCATCTTTAATCCTCTAAACTTCTTCGGCGATTAATCGCCACAATGTTTTAAATTCTGTAACTAACCTGAAACTGCCGCTGCACCGCCGACGATCTCTGAAATTTCTTGGGTGATCGACGCTTGGCGCGCCTTGTTATACGCAAGTTGTAACTCGTCAATAATGTCGCCCGCATTGTCAGTCGCTGACTTCATCGCCACCATCTTGGCAGCCATCTCACATGCAAAATTTTCAACCGCGCCACGATAGACTTGCGATTCGATATAACGCATCAGCACGTCGTCGAGCAGGTCTGTCGCTTCGGGCTCGTAAATATAATCCCAGTGGTCCTGGAGCGTTTCTTCGCCGAGGTCGATCGCGCTTACAGGTAGTAGCGACTTCACCTGCGGCACCTGGCTCATCGTGTTCACAAAGTCATTGTGAACCAGAAACAATCGATCGATAGTTCCTTCACTGTACGAGTCCAACATGATTTTAATTGCGCCGATCAGGTCATTGACGTGGGGCTTGTCACCGAGATGGGTTGCCGTACCAACAACGCTGCCACCCAGCCGACGGAAAAACTGCACTGCCTTGGCGCCAACCAATACCAGATCAACATCAACGTCTTGTTCTTTCCTTTTCGACAGTTCGTTGATAACCGTCTTGAACATATTGATGTTCAAGCCGCCACAAAGTCCGCGGTCGGTAGATATGACGATGTAGCCGACGCGTTTAACTTCGCGTTCAACTAGCCAGGGATGTTTGTAGTCCGGGTTGGCGTTGCCAAGGTGTCCAATCACGCGACGGATGCGCTCGGCATAGGGACGTGACGCTTCCATCTGATTCTGCGCTTTGCGAATCTTGGAAGCAGCAACCATTTCCATTGCCTTAGTGATCTTCTGCATGTTTTTCACGCTGCGGATCTTTGTGCGTATCTCTTTTTCGTTTGCCACGCTTATAGTTACTCTTATCTAATCGATTGGTTAATTGACCAACCCCGATAGCCAAGCGCTATCCACTTTTGTGCAATCACGACGCCGCGACCAACTCGCCCCAACGCCTGTCTCTCTTACGCTCTATTGCCGCCCTACAAACCCACCCAATCCTTGAGAGCCCAGCGCTATCATTGATTCGCGGTAAGATGCCGCTCCTACATCTTTTCTTTAAAAAGCACCGTTCTCGGCGAAACCTTCACAAACGGCCTCCAAACCATCCTGAATGTCATCGCTGAAATCACCAGTCGAATCAATTTTTTCCAAGATATCAGCATTGTTTGAACGAGCGTATTCATGCAACGCCGCTTCGTAGTCACCAACCTTGGCGACGTCGACGCCATCAATGAAACCTTCGTTCGCCGCATACAGCGAAAGACCCATTTCGGACACTGACAAGGGTGAGTACTGCTTCTGTTTCATGAGCTCGGTTACACGCTGTCCACGCTCGAGCTGTTTGCGCGTCGTTTCGTCAAGGTCTGATGCAAACTGCGCAAATGCCGCGAGTTCACGATACTGCGCAAGCGCTAGTCGAATACCCCCGCCGAGTTTTTTAATGATTTTGGTTTGCGCTGCGCCACCTACACGCGATACCGACAAACCGGCGTTGATAGCGGGGCGAATACCGGCATTGAACAAATCTGTTTCCAGGAAGATCTGACCGTCCGTAATTGAGATCACGTTAGTCGGCACGAAAGCAGATACGTCTCCGGCTTGCGTCTCAATAATAGGCAGGGCCGTTAGTGAACCTGTCTTGCCCTTCACTTTACCGCCAGAGACTTTTTCAACGTACTCCGCATTGACGCGGGATGCGCGTTCCAACAGGCGCGAGTGAAGATAGAAAACATCACCGGGGTACGCTTCGCGACCCGGCGGACGACGCAGCAACAACGCTACCTGTCGATAGGCCCATGCTTGCTTGGTTAAATCATCAAAAACGATGAGTGCATCTTCGCCCTTATCGAGGAAGTACTCGCCCATCGACGTACCAGAGTAGGGAGAGATGTATTGCATCGCTGCACTATCAGCAGCGGATGCGGCGACGACAATGGTATGCGCCATTGCGCCCGTCTCTTCGAGCTTTCGTACCACGCCAGCAACCGATGAGGTTTTTTGTCCGATCGCGACATAAATACATTTAATGCCGGTTCCGATCTGATTGATAATTGCGTCAACAGCGACCGCAGTCTTACCAGTCTGGCGATCACCAATAATCAGTTCTCGCTGGCCACGACCAATTGGCACCATTGCGTCAATGGCCTTCAGACCCGTTTGAACGGGCTGATCAACAGACTTACGCTCGATAACTCCCGGTGCAACCTTCTCAATCGGTGCAGACAAATCAGTATCGATTGGACCCTTACCGTCAATTGGATTGCCCAAGGCATCAACGACACGACCAAGTAACGCTTCACCAATGGGCACTTCAAGAATACGGCCGGTCGTTTTGACCGTGTCGCCTTCCGAAATGTGCTTGTAGTCACCAAGAACAACTGCACCGACCGAGTCCTGCTCGAGGTTCAGTGCCATACCGAATGTGTTGCCCGGAAACTCGAGCATTTCACCGTAACGAGAGTCTGCCAATCCGTGAATACGAACGATTCCGTCGGTCACACCAATAACAGTGCCTACATCGCGCGCTTCCGCGGATGATTCGAATTTCTCGATTCGCTCTTTAATCAGATCGCTGATTTCAGAAGCTTTGAGTGCCATTTTTATCTTCCTCTTTAGGAGATCAACGCGTTAGTCAGGCTAGTTAGCCGTGCACGCAGTGATCCATCAATAACAACATCACCGGCGCGAATAACGGCGCCTCCGATGAGGTTTTCATCTATTTCTGTCGACAGGGTGACGTTACTGCCTAAGCGCTCTTTCAACGCTGCGGCTATGATCGCCTGCTGCTCAGCGCTCATCAGCGCTGCCGACGTCACGGTTACGTCGACCGTATTCTCCACGGCTGCTTTCAGCGCATCGAAATGCTCCGCAATTTCGGACAACACATTCACTCGCCCATACTCGAGCAGCAACTTCAAAAAATTGGTGCCGTGTTCGTCATCACCCGATAACACGCCGACATCGCTTCCCGCCGAACCAATAAGACCCGCCAGGAACTCCAGTTTTTGTGCGTTCGACAATGTCGGATTCGCGAGAAAGGTAACGACTTCGCCATTCGCCAAAAGACTTCTCGCCACTTCAAGCGAATTTGACCAGCTATCGAGGTTGCTGTTCTCTTGCGCAAAGTCGAACGCCGCTCTGGCATAAGGCCGTGCAATTGTATTGTTATCAGCCATTCGTTGCTCTTACAGCTCGTTTGCCAGATCGCTCAAGATATCCGCATGAGCTTTCGGATCTATTTCACGGCGCAGAATTTTTTCTGCGCTCGCCACAGCGATAGCAGAAACCTGCCCGCGCAGTTCTTCTCGTGCACGATTAGTTTCCTGCTCAACGTCAGCCGTCGCCGCCGCAAGTTGGCGTTCACGTTCTTTCACGCCACTCGACTTGCCTTCGGCAATAATGTCGTTGGCCCGCGCGTGCGCCTGATCAAGAATCGTTGTGGCTTGTTTGCGCGCTTCATCGACAATATCGCTGGATTCGGCTTGCGCCTTGTCCAGACTTTGTTGACCACGTTCTGCTGCCGCCAGGCCCTCTATAATTTGCGCTTGACGTTCTTCAATCGCGGCCATAATCGGCGGCCAGATCTTCTTCATACAGAACCAGACGAACACGAGCATCGCGATCGACTGGCCCAGCAGGGTCATATTAATATCCACGTTTCTTCCTTTGAAAAAGCCGCTATGTTTGCGACGCTTTTTCCAATCTCAGTAGATTACAAAACATCTATACAAATGCGGTTAGCCGCCCGCTAAGGCCGCGTTAGCTTCTATTAACTGCGCGATGAACGGGTTTGCAAAGGCAAAGTACAACGCGATGCCAACACCAATCATGGCGACAGCGTCAAGCAGTGCCACAACGAGGAACATTTTGGTTTGCAGCATCGGTGCCAATTCAGGTTGTCGCGCAGCGCCTTCAAGAAAACGTCCGCCCAGCAATCCCATGCCAATGCCTACGCCGAGTGCGCCAAGGCCAATCAATAGTGCTACGGCGATAGCCGTAAACCCAATTACAGTTTCCATCAAATTCTCCAGTACGAGATCAGGTTAATCAAAATAAATTAGTGTTCTTCCATTGCCAGCGTTAAGTAAACCACCGTCAACATCATGAAAATAAACGCCTGCAGGGTCACAATCAGCACGTGGAAAACTGCCCAGCCGAAGTGGAGGGGCAGTTGCCAGACGCCAAGCAACGCGATCAGGATAAAAATTAGCTCACCGGCAAACATATTGCCGAACAGGCGCAGTGACAGTGACAGTGGCTTGGCCAACAGCGCAACAGATTCAAGTATGAAATTAAAGGCAATAATAAAGGGCGCTGCGATTATCGCTGGACCTTTAAATGACGGTGCGATCGGGTGCAGTGTTAACTCGCCAATGAAGCCGACGATACCTTTGCTTCTGATCGAGTAAAACAGGACCAAAAAGAAGACAGCGATCGACATGCCAAATGTAATGTTCACATCCGTTGTTGGCACCACCTTTAAATAAGGGATACCGACAGCGGCACCCGCCATAGGCAACCAGTCGACCGGGATAAGGTCCATCAGATTCATTAAAAACACCCAAACAAATATTGTCAGGGCCAGCGGTGCAATGAGTCGGCTCTTACCATGAAAGGTGTCTTTGACACTGGAATCGACGAATTCGATAACGATCTCGACGAAGGCCTGTAACTTGCCCGGCTTTTTTGAAGATGCTTTCTTAGCCGGCCCACGGAACATCAATACAAATAAGAAACCTAGAAAGATAGAGAAGAACATCGAATCGACGTTTACGGCCATGGGATTGCCGGCGCATTGATTCCACACCCAAGCATCATCCACTTTGCACACCTGCAGATTTTGCAGATGGTGGGCAATATATTCGCCGGACGTTTGTGCTCCGTGTCCGTCTTCAGTCGCCATGCGTATCTCTCTTGTTAATTTCCGTCTGTTTGTCACGCATCAGAAAACCTGAAAACGTCATCAACTGAGCAGCAATGAATCCCGCAAACAATGCGCCCGCAGCTAACGGTCGCACCAGCGTGAACACCATGCTAAACATCAGCACAGTCAAAGCCAGTTTTACCAGTTCCCCAATATATGCCGCTTGAACCAGAGCACCTGCACCCGGATCGCCACGTGGCACCGCTAATCGAAACGCTAAAAATGCGTTTGGGATGACGCAGGTGAGTCCACCCAAGAAAACCGAATAACCGGCGATCTTTCCGTCAAATCCCCAAAACAGCATGGCCAAAACCACGCTTAACCCAAATTGTGCGAGGAGGATTTTCGCCACCATTGGCTGCTTCTCTCCTGCACTAAAAACGCCACGTCCGTCGGCTAACCGTCGGTGTGTGGCGTTGTGAATTTCAGTCGTCCAAGCGGGCCTCTGCTCAGGCGCCGAATTATAGTAGTGACGGCGGGTCAAGGCAACAGACGAGATCACATCTAAATCCGCTATTCGCAGGAGTTTCATGAGGGTTCGAATTGGACTTTCAAGTGAATTCCGAGATTCTAGGCAAGTATTCTGCGAAATGCGACTTAGTGCGCATTGTGGTTATTTTTTCCCATGTATAAGGTTAATCTGCGCCGATTCCAGCGCAACTTTCGGCGAGCTCAAGTTGATCTTGATTCTTCCGATACCCACGTGAGGGGACCTTATGTTGTAGGTTGTTAGTGAATCTTTGGGCCGTTCTCAAACGGTGATCGACGTTGCTCGAGAGTTCAGCCTAACAATCAGCTTTTTTGGTGATATCGAAATCCTGGGTCGATTGATGGTCGGAGAATCGCGCCGGCTGGTCGTGCTCGGAGAGCAGGATATCAGCAACCAAATTGTAGATACACTGTTCCGCGCCAATCGGCACGCCAAATTCGGCCTTGTTGTGAGTGCCAGTGAAGATGAACTGCGCGCCAGCAATCGGGGCCGAGCAGCAAAGACTTTGGCGACTTACCCGATTGTCGAGTGGATCGCCGCAAAGCACGATGTCGACATTCTGAGTGCTGCACTCAGAAAATGTCGCCGCCGCATGTTGAAACTAGGCAAAACCGAGCTGGAAGAGGCACTGGTGCGCCGCGAGTTCGTTTTGCAATATCAGCCCAAAGTTGAGCGCAGTGATTCAACCGAATGGAAGGCCCGTGAAGTTGAAGCACTCATTCGCTGGCGGCACCCGCAGCACGGACTGCTTGGTCCACTGGATTTTTTACCTGAAGCTGAGGCTTTTGAGCTAATTACGCCAATTAACGAATTCGTCCTACATGAAGCCGGGGCGCAGCTAAATCGCTGGGCGGAACAGGGGCTTGAGCTTAGTGTCTGTATCAATCTTGCTTCCAGTCAACTGAACAACCCGGTGCTTGCACATACCTACCAGAGAATTGCCAAAAAACAGGGCCTGGCTTGTTCCCGCTTTACTTTTGAAGTCACTGAACAGGACGTCGCAAATTACAATGCGCCACATTTAATGATGTTAAACGAAATGCGTGAACTCGGCTTTCGCGTCTCTCTAGATGATTTCGGCGTCGCTGTGTCATCGCTTGGTACATTCGAACAATTGCCTTTTGATGAAATAAAAATTCACGCGTCTGCACTAAAACGTGCTCGTCAAAACCCAGTCAATCTAAAGGTTCTCGCGGCAGTAATCGGTCTTGCACATAATCTGGGCATTTCCGTCTGCGCGGAAGGCGTTGAAGATCAAGAAACCTACGAATTCTTGAGTACTATTCAATGCGACAAGATGCAGGGCTACCTTATCTCAGAGGCGGTCATGCCAAACATCATTCGACGCGTTTATAGCGCAACGTCCGACAGCCCGGTGACGGTCACGTAGCATTCTAAAAGCTGAAGGCGAACCAAATCTCAGTGGATATAGCGAAGATGGACGCGGAAATTGAGGTCGAACGAGCAAGAAGAATTGCCGAGGCTAATAGCATCGTCAATGACAGCCTGACAGCGCAGTACCGGCAACATAATATTAATGTTGCGTTGCAAAGCTTCGCCGAGAATAAAGGTCAGCTGGTCGTCATGCAGGGCTTTGATGTGACCTTGGATACGCAACGATTTCTGACTAATAACGGCAATCAATAGCCTATCGAAAATTTAGAGTATGGAACGCTTCGCAAAGGGCTTTATATTTTCAAGGTCAGAGTAATACTCTGACCCGGATTTAAGATGTTACTTGATGTGCTTGAGGATACCGTCGAGTTCATCCAGCGAGTTGTAGGCAATAATTAGTTTGCCGTTACCTTTTTTCGAATGATCGATGCGTACTTTTGCGCCTAGTTTGTCGGTCATATCTTTCTCTAAGCGTTGAATATCCGCATTGGCACCTACTTGGGTCGTTGCGGACTTTTTGGTGCCCTCTTGCATACGACGAACCAATTTCTCGGTCTCTCGTACAGAAAGACTGTTCTTAATTACCTGCCGCGCAGCGTCGTATTGTTGCGTCGTATTTGTGATTGCCAGCAATGCCCTCGCGTGGCCCATTTCTATTTGTCGGGCCTCGAGCAACGGTTTAACTTTATCCGACAATTCCTGAAGCCGCAGCAAGTTGCTAACCGAGGCGCGAGACCGACCGACAGCATCCGCGGCTTCAGCGTGAGTCAGATCGAACTCACGAATTAAACGATCCAACGCACGAGATTCTTCTAAGGGATTAAGGTCTTCGCGTTGAATGTTTTCAATAAGCGCCATCGCAATCGCAGCATCGTCCGGCACATCCCGAACGATCGCTGGTATCTCTTGTAGGCCGGCCAATTGCGCTGCTCGCCAACGTCGCTCACCGGCGATAATTTCATAGCGCTGCGAGTTGCCGACTCGTCCAACGGGGCGCACAATGATGGGTTGAACCACCCCTTGTGCGTTAATGGACTTCGCAAGTTCTTCCAGGGAGTCTTGTCGCATATCAACACGTGGCTGATATTGGCCGCGTTCAAGCAAATCCACCGGAATGTTCAACAATCCGTCGACGTTTGTCGCGCCGTCAGCGGGTGCCCTGGAAACGGACTTACTTAAGAGTGCGTCGAGGCCACGGCCTAGTCTTTTTTTCTTCGTCATGCTGAGTCTATGTCTTTACGGTCATTGGTTGTGTTTTCTAGTGAACGACAGCTTGTCGCTCATCTTCTCTGCGTAGCACTTCACCCGCAAGCGCCAGATAGGCTAACGCACCTCGCGAATTTCGGTCGTGGTATAGCACTGGTCTCCCAAAGCTAGGGGCTTCGGCAAGACGCACATTACGCGGCACAACAGTACGAAAAACCTTATCGCGGAAATGGCTGACCAGTTGATCAGATACTTCATTGGAAAGATTAATACGTGGATCGACCATGGTACGCAATAAACCGTACACCTCAAGTTTGGTGTTAACTGAATCTCTGACCTGCTCTATCGTATTAAGAAGCGAACTCAGCCCTTCCAAGGCATAATATTCGCACTGCATCGGTATCAAAACACCGTCCGCAGCGGTTAATGCATTGACGGTCAGCATGTTTATTGAGGGCGGGCAATCAATAAGAATAAAATCGTACAGACCAGCGACAGGTGCGAGGGCCTTGCGTAATTTCATTTCGCGACCTATTTCCTGCAATAGCCGAACTTCCGCCAAGGTGAGGTCTTCATTACCGGGCATGACCGCGAAGTTTCCTTCTAGTGCCGATACGATTGTTTCGGCCGCGGTTGCGTCACCGAGTAAAACATCGCAGGTCGAATTCTCGACCTCTGCTTTGTTGATCCCGCAACCCATCGTCGCGTTACCCTGTGGGTCGATATCAATCAAAAGCACGCGCCGCTGCGTCGCCGCCAGCGAGGCAGCGAGGTTCACGCAGGTGGTCGTCTTTCCTACGCCTCCCTTTTGGTTCGCAATGGCGATTATTCGGGTCACAGTATTTCTAAACTTCCCTTTTGGTTTGCAATGTCAATTATTCGGGTCATCGGGATCTACACTATTTCCTGCGAAGGCTGACAACGTGCCGAGCATGCGCCTCGAGGAAAGGCACCGTCAGTTTTGAAACGCTGTATTCCCATTCGGGACATGCGGTGAGGTCCTCCAGCTCTGCGGCTGGATGTTTCCCTTTGAGCGCTAACAACTGTCCGTCCTCTCGAACCAGATGAGCCGAAATCTCAACCAGTCGCGGTACCGTCGCTAAAGCTCGGGCGATCACCGTATCAAAGGGATTGGCGGGTGCATAGTCCTCTGCGCGAGCTTTTGTAGCGATGGCATTGGATAGACCCAATGTGGCGATCATGTGGTTGACGAAACTAATCTTTTTGCCATTACCGTCCAACAACGTAAATTGACGCTGAGGATTGATAATGGCGAGCGGTAAACCAGGAAATCCAGCGCCGGTACCGATATCGAGTATTTGATCACCGGCCAGATGGGGTGCGGCCGCCAGACTGTCCAGCAGGTGGGTCTTAACAATTTCGTCGCTTTCCAGGACCGAGGTCAGGTTAATCCGCTTGCCCCATCGTTGCAGCTCCAAGACAAGCGTTTCGAATTGCGAAAATGCCTGATCTGAGAGAGTCAGGCCGAGAATCGCAGCACCGCTTGCAAGACGCTGTCTTATGCTGACATCGCTCACCAATCAATCCATTTGCAACACATCTGGCGCTTACTCCCCGACCAGATGTTCCTGGAAAAACTGGACGGTTGCCTGTTGGTATATGTCCCGGTTTTCCTTTTTGCGATAACCATGGCCTTCATTGAGCGCATTCATATACCAGACCGTCAGGCCTTGTTCGCGCAATGCGGTAACCACTTGTGCGGACTCAGTGACCGGCACACGCGGGTCATTTTCTCCTTGAACGATTAACATTGGAATGTCTATTTTGTCCACATTGTTTAGTGGCGCGATTTCTTCAAGGTATGCGCGCATCGCTGGATCTCTTTCATCACCATATTCAGCCCTTCTGAGATCGCGACGGTAGTCTTGGGTATTTTCAAGGAAAGTAACGAAATTGCTGATTCCGACGATATCAACAGCGGCTTTCAGCTTGTCGCTAAAATGAAATGCACTCGCGAGCACCATGTAGCCGCCATAGCTACCGCCAAAGACTGCGATGCGATCGGCATCAAGATCGTCTTGCGTACCTATCCAGTCGAGCAATGCGCCAATGTCCTTGACCGTATCTTCGCGATTGAAACCGTTATCAAGTGATAAGTAGTTTTTGCCATAGCCGGAAGAACCGCGAACATTCGGCAATACAACCGCGACGCCCAACTTATCCATCCACATTTGATAGGTGCTGGAAAACCTGGGTCGCGTTTGACCCTCGGGCCCGCCATGAATTGAAACAACAACGGGAAACGGCCCTTTGCCAGGCAGCTTGTACACCCAGGCTGGAATGTACCGACGCTTACCCTCGACTTCATCAAACGTTGGAAAATTCACGAGCTCCGGCGCGCGAAATTGAGTGGTATCAAGACCACCAACCTCGCTCGTAGTCCAGCGGGTCAACTCGCCATAATCGAGCGGTGCTACACCCAGATCCAACACGAATGCATCGCTCGGCGTTTTCGCCGAATTGACTGTCATGGCAAGCTTGCTGTCATCAGGACTGAACGTTAGGCCGAAGACGAGACCCGTCGGAATAACATCTACAGAACGGTATTCCCGAGTTTCTGTATCAAAAAGATAAACACGCGACGTGCCACCTTCGTTGACCGAGAACGCAATGCGACTACGATCATTGCTTAGCTCCGCGCCGCCCACGTCCCACGCGATGCCAGTGGTCACTATTTCGGCGCTAGCGCCTGCCTCGGCTGATTGCCAGGCCAGTTGTCGAAATTCACTGCCCTGATCCGTGATGTACCAAATACCATCATTTTCTTCGTCAAACGCGAGCGGGTAGTTCGCGCTGCGATTATCAATACCGCCCGCAAGCAAAGTGAAAGCACCTGTATCCAGATCGAGAAGATTAATGCGCGAATCAGCAATACTGACGTAGTTGGAAATAAGAACCTTGCTACCGCTCGCTGAAAACTCTGTCGGGTTCCAGTAGGTACCGTCAGGCGCTTCCAGCACAACCTTCGCACTATCAGGGTCTTCGGGTTCCATTAACCAAACGTCGTTAGAGGTGCCGTTACGACGCGTACTCGTATAGGCGATACGTCTACCATCGCGATCCCAAGTCGCACCGCCGTTACGCGACTCACCGTCCGTCAGCAATGTCGTGGTCCCGTCAATGGGGTCAAGAAGGAAAATTTGCGAAAACTCGCTACCGCCGGCATCGCGCGTAATTATTACGTTGGTACCGCCAGGCTCGCGATTGACACCACCAACAGGCTCGTCAAAGAACGTAATCTGGTGTCTCGCTCCGCCCGGCATATCGACGCGGTGAATCTGACTAACGTCACCGAAGCGCGTCGACACATACATGCTTTGGCCGTCTTTGCTCCACTCCCGAAAACCGGCCGACCGCACATTCTGATAGCGCCGCAGGTCTTCCACAATCTGTGCCGAAATCAGCGGCACGTCTTCCATCACCAGATTGCCGTTGTTCGCCGTTCGCACGACGGTTTCTGCGACCGAGCTGTGGGAGATAAATAGAAAAACTACACCACTAAAAATGAGTTGGATTGGCCGCATTTTTTCTCCTGAGTGTTTGCACGGTAGGGATTTCCGTAGCGAGAAGGTGCCACAGCGAGGACAGTTTTTCGATCTTTTGAGGAACATAGTGGATCTATGTGACGAAAAAGATCGAAAAAATGGACCGCTGTGGTGCATTCACAGCAGGACTAATTCCTACCCTCGCAAGCTCTTGACGTTAGACCACGAGAAGCGCCATGAAATCATCGACCGGCATACTGCTAAGCGTCGCTCGGTCCGCGCAAACGGCGTCGAGTTTTTCCCATTGCGCGTTTCTTAGTTTTCCGGACACGCTACCTTTGAATTTCTGTATCAGCACAGGAATACCCTCTTCTCTGCGCTGGCGATGGCCGATGGGATAGTCGACCGCGACTTTCTCGGTACTCGAGCCATCCCTAAAAAACACTTGGATTGCGTTGCCAATATAGCGCTTATCCGCCGCAAAATAGTCTTTTGTATAGTTTTCGTTTTCACGAACCTGCATTTTTTCGCGCAATATATCGATTCTGGGATCATTAGCGATATCGTCTTCATAGTCCGCAGCCGTTAATCGGCCGAGAATCATCGGCACTGCGATCATGTATTGAAGGCAATGATCTCTGTCCGCGGGATTATCTAGCGGGCCCGTCTTATCAATGATGCGAACACCCGACTCCTGCGTTTCGATTTCAATTCGCTCAATATCATCGATCTTATCTTTTGCTTCTGCATGCAAAATCATTGCAGCTTCTACCGCCGTCTGCGCGTGGAACTCCGCTGGGTAGGAAATTTTGAAGAGAATGTTCTCCATCACATAACTGCCATAGGGTTGCGTGAACGAAAATTCATTCCCTTTGAACATGACGTCGTAGTAACCCCAGGTCTTGGCGGTTAATGCCGATGGGTAACCCATTTCTCCGGTCATTGCGATGAAAGCGAGTCGAACTCCACGACTAGTTGCGTCACCAGCAGCCCAACTCTTTCGTGAGCCTGTATTCGGTGCGTGGCGATAGGTTCGTAACGAACACCCATCGATCCATGCGTGCGAAACAGCGTTAATGACCTGTTCCCGATCACCGCCAAGCATGCGGGTCACTACGGCTGTGGTCGCGACGCGAACGAGAAGTACGTGATCTAGACCTACATGGTTGTAGCTGTTCTCCAGTGCCAGCACACCCTGAATCTCGTGCGCTTTGATCATTGCAGTCAATACATCCTGCATTGTAAGCGGCGCTTTGCCTTCCGCTTTATTCAAACGGCTCAGATAATCGGCAACGGCAAGAATTCCGCCCAGATTATCGGATGGATGTCCCCATTCGGCAGCAAGCCAGGTGTCATTGAAATCGAGCCACCGAATCATCGCGCCAATATTGAAAGCGGCCATAACGGGTTCGAGTTCGTAGGATGTACCGGGTACGCGAGCACCGCCTGGCAACGTTGCACCTGGCACGATCGGGCCGAGAAGCTTGGTACACGCGGGGTAATCGAGCGCTTGAAAACCGCACGCCAGTGTATCCATTAGACAGTAATGTGCCGTTTCAAAGGCCAGTTCGCTGCTGACATCGGCATTGCAAACGTAGTCTGCGATGTCGACCAGAACCTGATCATGCGTCGGCCGCTCAGCCGAACGAATATCGTGTGATGACATGGGGGTTTCCTGTAAAAAATTGAATCGGGGTCAGAGTAGTACTCTGACCCCGAAATTTATCGTGCCTCGATCGGTACGTACATCTGCAATCCCGGACCGACATAGTCGGCGGCAGGACGAATCAACTTATTGTCCGCACGTTGCTCCATGATATGGGCAGCCCATCCGGTTATACGAGAACAAACGAAAATTGGTGTGAAAAAATACGTGGGTATACCCATGAAGTGATACACACTCGCCGCGAAGAAGTCTGCGTTGGCGAAGAGTTTCTTTTCGTCCCACATCACTTTTTCAACGGCCTCTGACACTGCATAGAGCGTCATGTCGCCCGCTTCTTCAGCAAGCGTTTTAGACATACGTTTGTTGACAGAATTTCGCGGATCGGATGTCGTGTAAACGCGGTGCCCGAACCCCATAATTAAATCTTTGCGCTCTAGCATGCCGTGAATACCAGCGGCCGCTTCTTCAGCGGTTTGATATTTTTCGATAAGCGCCATTGCCGCTTCATTCGCGCCCCCATGTAGCGGACCACGTAGTGCGCCAATAGCGCCAGTTACTGCGGAATGCATATCAGAAAGTGTTCCGGTAATAACACGGCCCGTGAATGTTGAGGCATTGAACTCATGTTCTGCATACAAAATAAGTGTTGTGTCCAGACATTGTCGATGCAAGTCACTAGGCGGCGCATCGTGGAGCATGTGCAAGAAATGGCCCGCTACACTGTCGTCATCTTTTTCGGTATCAATGCGTGTGCCATCAGTGTGAAAGCGATGCCAGTACAAAAGCATTGAAGGCAAGCATGCGAGTAATCGGTCAGCAGTGTCCGCTTGATTTTCAAAACCGTTTTCCGGTTCGATATTACCGAGAAAAGATACTCCCGTGCGTTGTACGTCCATCGGATGTGCATCAGCCGGAATCATTTCTAATACTTGTTTGAGCCCATCAGGCAAACCGCGTAACGATTTAAGTTTTTGGATATAGGCATCAAGCTCTGCGCGCGTTGGTAGCGCCCCATACAACAGCAAATACGCAACTTCCTCGAAGCTCGCGTTGTCCGCGAGATCGTAAATGTCGTAACCGCGATAAGTGAGTCCCGCACCCTCTTTACCCACCGTGCACAACGCTGTCTTGCCTGCGGTGACGCCTGCCAAACCACCTGATTTCTTACTTGATGTCATTCTTAGTGATCCCTCGTTATTTGTCCGTCAATCCTTTATCGAAAAACAATTGATCCAGTTTCTTTTCGTATTTGTGGTAACCCAGAACGTCGTACAACTCGTCGCGAGTTTGCATCGTATCGATGGCACCAAGCTGGGTGCCATCGGTGCGGATTGTTTGATAGACGTGTAACGCTGCCTTCGACATGGCGCGAAACGCTGACAGTGGATAGAGCGCCATACTCACGCCGACCTTTTCCAACTCCTCTGTGGTAAACGTGGGCGTCTTACCAAACTCCGTTAAATTCGCCAACACCGGGGCATTGATCGTGTCTGTGAACTGTTGATACTCAGGCAAGGTGGTCAACGCTTCGGCAAAAATCATATCCGCGCCCGCCTCAACGTAGGCTGCCGATCGATCCAACGCTGCTTGCTGGCCTTCAACCGCGTGAGCGTCCGTACGCGCCATAATGGAAAACCGATCATCCGTACGAGCGTCAACAGCAGCTTTGATGCGATCCACCATTTCGCCGGTCTCGACCAACGCTTTACCAGCTCGATGGCCGCATCGCTTAACACCGACCTGATCTTCGAAATGGCAGCCGGCCGCGCCAGCCCGGGTCATTTCATGCACCGTTCGTCCAATCATGAATGCGCCACCCCAACCCGTATCAGCATCCACCAATAAAGGCAGTTTGGTGACAGCGCTGATACGACGAACGTCCTCGCACACATCGTTTAACGTCGTCATTGCGAGATCGGGCAGCCCAAATGATGCGTTGGCGACCCCAGCACCGGACAGATAGATAGCCTTAAAGCCAGCATCTTCGGCTAAAAGCGCCGAAAATGCGTTTATCGTGCCTGCAATTTGCAACGGCCGCTCTTGCTCCAATGCCTGCCAAAATCGTGCTCCTGCACTCATACCGATCGATCTCCAATAATGGTTTCAGGCGAAAATTTTAATCTTTATTAAAATTTTCTGGACGGGAATTCTAAACCACCAGAGGACCAATCCCCAAATTGCCTGGTTGCTATCGGCAGCACAGCGGCCAGCCTGAAGGCCGGCAGGGTTTATTCGAGAACAGCACTGGAACCGCAGGCGCTTAAGGCGCTCTGATTTTATCCACAGGACCTGCTTCGCTGGTCAATACTGCTTTTAAGATGGCACCTTTACATCGATAACCGGGTCAGACCCATTTTGGACGACCCAATGATCTCAAAACGATTAAGTTTTCTTTCCTTAGCCGCTTTTTCTCTCGTGCTGATCGGATGCGGGCAAACCGCAGGCGAAGCCGAGAAAGTTGCAGCGACCCCCGCAGTAGAAGTACCGGTCGCCAGCAATACTGGGTTTGGCTGCGCTTCTTACCAACCATTCTCGTACCGCAGAGGATCGTGACCGCGATGCAGCTCGTAAATCGGCCGACGTAATGGAATTTCTTAGCATTACGCCGGGAATGTCAGTAATTGATGTGATAGCGGCGGGGGGTTACTACACGCAGGTTTTGTCGTTAGCGGTTGGATCTGAAGGACACGTGATCGCACAGAATCCAGCGATGGCGCCAACGAAAAAGCCATTAGTGTGCAACTTGCCGATGACCGTCTGCCGAATGTCTCGCGTTTGAATATTGAGTTAACAGGACTCTCGCTGGCAGCGACTCTCCATACGATGCAGCCATAACAGCGCTAAATTATCACGACATTTACAACGGCTTCGGCGAAGAAGCGGCGGTAGCCGCATTGACGGTGGTATTCAACCGCCTGAAACCGGATGTTGTATTCGGCATCATTGATTATGAAGGTGTCGCAGGCAATGACAACGAAGCGTTGCATCGAGGCGTTAAAGCAGACGCAATAGGCGTGGCGGAGGCAGCCGGCTTTATCATTGAGGGCGATAGTGGCATTTTACAACTGCACGACGACGACATGAGCCTTCCGATTTTCGATGCTGCAGTGCGCGGCAAAACGAACCGCTTCTTGCTCAAACTTCGTAAGCCATCGGAATAGGTGTTTTAGGGTAAGACTCTGACCCTTTGTTATCTAACGGATGAGGTCAACGTGCAACGACCCCATTCCAGTGAATTCAATTGTGGCGTTATCACCGGTGCTGACAATCAAAGGCTCACAAACTGTTCCCGATACAACAAACTCGCCGGCCCTTAGGTGCATCCCCCACTTAGGCAATTCGTTAGCGGCCCAAAACAGTCCGGCAATCGGGTCTTCTCCCATAATGCTCGTGGTTGAACCATGATTTGTTTCATCGCCATTGACGGTTACGCGTCCATCGATGTCCGCAAACTTTAAGTCGGCTAAGTTATAGCGCTTATCAGCCAAGACAACTCCGACAGCAATACCATTGTCTACGATAGCGTGCTCCCGAGACGCCGGGAGTGTCGCGCGAAAACCGACGAACTCCATCGCAATGCCGACCGAGTCGATGGCGGCAATGAGTTCATCACGCGTGACCACCGGACCCGGCAGATCATGCTTTAAATAAAATACAATTTCGGGCTCTGCTCTAGCTTCATCATAAGTGAAATAGCGAGTCGATACGGGTGTCCCTTCTTTGTACACGCGTTCGGACATGTAATGACCGACGATAGGATCCAAGACTTCATCCGACGAGGCTTTGCGCGTCCAGCCCAGTTTCCACCCTACGTGCTCGTCCGTCTTACGACTTTCGATGAGTCGGCTTCGCTGAACCGCATATGCGCGGTCCCGACCGAGGTCTGGAAAGTGCTCAGCCAAAGCGCCGGTTTGCGTCCCGTTCAATTCATGGTGCAGCATATGATTCCGAATCGCCTCATTGCTGGAATCTGGCGTCAACACAGACGACTCAGCGCCGTCCTGCCCATTTACCGGGTAAGCCATAAGGCTAAATATTAGTATTGCAGCGCTGCGCATCGTCAATTCCTCAATGAAATTCCAGAGTTGATTCTGCAGTCTAGCTTGAAGGCGACCATCTTTTGGGATCAAAATAGGTGCTGACCTTTTGACACCACCACAATCGTTATTGGGCTGAGGAAATATCGTGAAAAAATCTGATCGTCTTCTGGGTATGGATCGCGACATTAGTCGTCGCGATTTTCTTAATGGCGTCAGTGTTGCGGTTGGCGCGTCAGTCTTACCCGGAACGGCTTCCGCTCAGGATATTGGCGCCCAGGATGTGCCCGGCTACTACCCACCAGGACTAAGCGGGCTGCGCGGTTCCCATCCCGGGTCTTTCGAAGCGGCGCATAGCGTGCGTGATGGCGCGTCATTCTCCGCTGAAGATTTGGGCGAACAATATGACCTTGTCGTGGTTGGCGCAGGTATCAGTGGACTGTCGGCCGCGTATTTTTACCAGCAGGAAATGGGTCACGATGCCAAAATTTTGATTTTGGATAATCACGACGATTTCGGCGGCCACGCAAAACGAAATGAATTCGAGATTGACGGAAAAAATATCATTGGCTACGGCGGTACCATGCTCATTGAAGCACCGAGCGGATACCCGGAAAACGCGAAACGTCTAATCAAAGAACTAGGCATCGACACAGATCGTTTCTACGATTATTTCGATCAGGAACTATTCGCTTCTCTGGGTCTTCAGCGCGGCCTGTTTTTCGACAAAGAAACATTTGGGTCAGATCATTTGGCCGTCGGCAGCATGATCGATCCGGAGATGTTTGCAGAGTCGCCCCTATCTGCTGAGGGAAAAGCGGACTTACTACGTTTGTTCAAAGACGAACGCCATTATTTGGACGATGTGCCGCCAGCGAAGCGTGCTGCCTTTCTTGCTAACATGGACTATCAAACTTACTTATCTGAACGCGCCGGCATGGGTGATGAAGCATTAAAGGTCATGTTGTCGGCCGCACGCGGCGTATGGGCAGTGAATATCGATGCGTATCCGGCAGACGCAGCCTGGAGTGGTGGCTATCCCGGTTTTGGTGATCTGAATCTTAGGGCCGAATCGTATCGCCGCGAAAGCGATCATGAAGAACCCAATATTTTTCACTTCCCCGATGGCAACGCCACGATTGCGCGCTTACTCGTTCGGAAGATGATCCCGGCCGTGGCAGCGGGCAGCACGATGGAAGACGTCGTCGCTGCGCGATTTGACTACCGTCAGTTGGACCAGCCAAAATCACCGGTACGGGTGCGCCTGAATAGCACCGTCGTGCGCGCACAACACGCAAATGACGATCTTTCAAAGCCGGTAACTGTCTCGTACTTTCGTGACGGTAAAGTGCGTAGCGTACAGGCCGCTAAAGTCGTTATGGCTTGCTACAACGCAATCATTCCGCACATGTGCCCGGAGATGTCTGTGAAACAAAAAACAGCCCTTTCGAATTGCGTACGCGCACCGCTTGTTTACACCAATGTTTTGATTCGAAATTGGCGTAGTTTTGCGAAATTGGGCGTCAGTCGCATTAACTGTCCAGGCGGCTATCACAGTGGCGTTACGCTCGATTACCCGGTCAGCCTTGGTGGCTATGATTTTGCCAAAACGCCGGATGATCCGGTCGTATTGCACCTCACTCGAGTACCAGGCCAGCCGGGACTTAGTGCAAACGAACAATTTACGGCGGGTAAGCGTGATCTGCTTGCGACGTCTTTCGAAACATTTGAAAGGAATATTCGCGACCAGTTGTCGCGAATTCTAGCCCCGGGCGGTTTTGACGCTGCACGTGATATTGCAGGCATCACAGTGAATCGCTGGCCGCATGGTTACGCCTATGGCTACGATCCGGAATCGGATCGCGTCGCGTTCGAGCCCAGCCGCTGGCCAGCAGAAAAACGACACTGGGAATTGGGCAGTCGACCGTTCGGCAACATTAGCATCGCATCAACCGATGCCGCTTCGAACGCGATGACTGAATCCGCAATCGAAGAGGCGCATCGGGCAATTAAGGACCTGAGGAACCTTTGATCAGTTATTCCAACGCCTGATAAACCAGCGTTTTAAACCGTGCAGTAATATCGCTTTCGGTCGGTCTAATCTGAGTCATGATGACACCAATTAATTGTTCGCTCGGGTCAATCCAATAGGAAGTATTGAACGCGCCGCCCCAGGTATAAACACCTTGCGAACCGAGCTCTCCATTGGCACCAATATCATCGATGACTTGAAACCCTAGTCCGAATTCCGCGACACCATCACCATCCATATCGATTCTTGGTGTACGCATCAGTTCGACAGACTTTCGCCCTACCAACCGGTTTCCATAAAGCTCGCCCTCATTCAAAAGCATTTGGACAAAGCGGGAATAGTCGAATGCGGTCGACGACAAACCTGCACCGCCTGAAAAATACGTCATAGCACCAGCAACAGGATAATTGGTGTTGCCGAGATCGGTGAACGCATCATCAGTATAGGGAACCAATTCTCCGTCTACTTCAGCATACAAAGCGACCAATCGATCGTGTTTATCAGCGGGCAAGTAGAAGTAAGTGTCATGCATCTCAAGGGGTAAGAAAATTTTGTTACGAAAATATTCGTTCAACGGGCGGCCGGACACCACTTCAATCAGATAGCCCAGAAGGTCGGTGCTAAGGCCATAATTCCACTGGCTACCCGGATCAAACAACAACGGCAACTTGGCAAGTTTCGCCATTTGTAACGCCAAACGCTCATCCTGATCCGTAAGCCCGTCGATGATTCCGTTCGCGACGTAGGTTTTTTGAATCGACGAGGGAATAAACGGATATCCGAGTCCCGAAGAATGCGTCAGCAAATCAACAATGCGAATTTCTCGGCTCGCCGCGCGAGATTCTGTCACCACCCCTTCGTCGTCGACCGTCACCATGACCTGGGGATCTGCAAAAGCTGGGATGTATTTCGATATCGGATCATTTAGTTGAAACAGACCCTGTTCGTAAAGCTGCATAACGCCAACGGTGGTAATCGCTTTGGTCATTGAGGCGATGCGAAAAATTGATTCATTCCGCATTGGCTCTTGTGCTTCTATATCGGCAAAGCCGAAACTTTTGTGATAAATCGTCTCGCCTTTTCTGGAGACCAATGCGACTACACCCGGAATTCTTCCCGCTTCGACCTCAGCAATAATTGCTGTATCAATTCTGTCCAAGCGCTCAGGGACGAAACCCGGCGTACCGAGCCCGTCGAAACTGAAATTTGTCTGCACTGCACACCCGGCGATAAGCCACATTGCAGTCAAATAGGACGTTGTTTTTTTCATTGCGCGAACCTGTTGGTCGTTCATTTGCTAATTTCGACCACTGTTCGGCCGACGACGCCACCGTCAATATACGCTTGAAAAGCATCAGGCAAGTCTGCGAATCCAATTGTATTACCAGCGATCTTATCCAAATGGCGAGGTTTCAGATCTGCGCCTATGCGCTTCCAAACCTGAAGTCGTAAGTGGCGTGGTGTATCCACTGAATTAATCCCGAGCAAACAAACGGCGCGAAGGATGAACGGCAGCACGGTCGTGTTGAGTTCATGGCTTGCAGCAAGTCCGATGCTGGCGATATTGCCGCCATAATCAGTTGTGCGGGTGAGCCAGGTCAGTACGTCGCCGCCCAGGTTATCTATCGCACCGGCCCAGGTGGCTTTTTCCATTGGGCGCTTACCAAGATCGAGCTCGCTGCGAACCAAAACACTCCGCGCACCAATCGATTGTAAGTAGTCAGCTTGTTCTGCTTTGCCGGTCAAGGCGACCGCTTCGTAGCCACGAGCATCGAGCATATCCAGCGCGATACTGCCAACGCCGCCTGTTGCACCCGTCACCACAATCGGACCGCTTTCAGGAAGCTGGCTGTTTTGTTCCATACGATGGATCGCCAGAGCGGCCGTGTAGCCGGCCGTGCCAATTTGCATTGCCTCTTTGGTCGTCATCCCTTCAGGGACTGGCACCACGGAATCGGCTGATACTCGAGCAACTTCTGAGTATCCACCATCGCGCGTCTCGCTGAGACCACAGCCGTTCACCAACACCGTGTCGCCAGCCGAAAACTCGTCACTTTCAGAACTAACGACGGTCCCCGCCAGATCGATACCACCGACGAGCGGAAAGCTGCGCAAAATTCGTCCGGCTCCAGTAGCCGCCAACGCATCTTTATAGTTGATAGTGGAATGCGAAACGTCAATGACAACCTCGCCCGGGGTCAGGTCCTCCAAACTGAGGTCGGTGAAATCAGCAGCGATGCCCGCGTCAGTTTGGTCAATACGATATGCACGAAATTTACTCATTAGTACTCCGGGTTTACGGATGATCGAGCCAAAACTCGAGTCCCATAGTGTTCAATACAACATCGATCTCTACGATATGGTTGATCTGTTCAACGCTACCACTGAAACCGTGCAGGTCAAGTTCGCTTTGAAAATAAGCATACAGGCTCGCATGCATGTTTTCGGTACGACTATCGTCACTAGCATGTTTTTTGGCGATCTCGACAAAATCATCGATACGCTTATGCATATCCTCGGCCAGTTTTGATAAGCCGCAAACCTCACTGTAGTGCGTTAAATAGAGCTTGTCAGGCGACAGTCCCATAATGCGATCAATTGCTTTATGCGCTTCGGGCGGATCAAAATGAATCGGCGTAGTGGTTGGGTAAATAAACTCACCGGCTGCCGTGTCAAATTCGCGATACGACAATCCAAAACTGTCGCCGGTGAACACGCCTGCGGATTGCGGATCGTTCAATACGTAGTGGTGTCGAGCATGGCCTTCGACGAATAAACAATGCATTTCCCGTCCCGCGAAATCGATGCTTTGCTCATCGTCTACAACAACAATGCGGTCAGCATCGATTGGAACAATCTCACCGTAAATTTCGGCGAACCTTTTCTCGCCATAGATGGCCCGTGCACCACGGACTAACTTTTTCGGGTCAACCATGTGTGGCGCACCGCGTGGATGTAAGACCGCTTTTGCGTTCGGTAGTTTCTGCATAAGCAGGCCCGCACCGCCCGCATGATCAAGATGTACATGAGTTAGGAAAACATAGTCGACGCTCGCCACATCGATGTTATTTTTTTCAAGAACTGCAAGCAGGTTGGGGATGGAGTCATTCGCACCGGTATCGACGAATGCTGCGCGATCATTTTCGACAATCAAATGACTGGCATCAAATAGCGGCCGCAGATGATCAGTATCAATCGCGGTAATGCCATCTTCCAAGCGAGTGGTTCTTGGTTGTTCGTCAAGTGTCATCGCTAGTGGTCCACCAAGGTAGTTTTGATGGGTTCAGAGTCATCCGGGTGGCTCCCCACTTTGATTAAGAGGTATGTCATCCGATTACGTTATCGTTTCTATTGGCAGGAGCGAGTCGTGAAGCGGTCGTCCGCAGTGTTGCGCCTCTTGGCAAAGACTAGCCATTGGCGGCGAACCGCTTCACAACTCGCTGAACCCATCAAAACTACCTTGGTGGACCACTCGACTACTCAAGCGTTTCTAATCCATCCATAGACGCATAGAAGTCCGCAATCGCCTCGATATCCGCATCGCTCAAATTTGCCGCAAATACTGTCATGACATTTCCGCCGCGAGTGCCGTCTTTGTATTGATGTAGCGCGTGCTGCAGATAATCGGAATGTTGCCCCGCCAACGTTGGTGGTTTCGGCGCTACGCCCTCGCCATCCGGGCCATGACAAGTCACACAGACTGCTGCGGCCGCAGATCCCGCAACCATCTCAGCCGTTGCTGAATCTTTGACAGGCTCATTTAGATCAAGCCAGCTCAAAATATCTTCGATATCTGTATCCATTAAGGAACTTGCGTGTGCCTGCATCGTTGGATGCGGCCGAGAACCCTCCCGATACGCCTTGAGAGCAGTTTCGACATAGCTCCGACTTTGCCCGCCGAGCTTAGGGACTCGATAAGAGGGGTATGCGTTGCGTTGCCCCTCAATACCATGGCAACCGAGACAGGTAAAACCAAGTTGTCGGCCTTGCTCAACGCTGCCCTCGGCTAAACCGGTCCGTGGCCAGGCGACTATAGCGGCGACAAGAATCCCCACAGCGAAACGACGAGTCATAAGTGTGTCCGAACTAAAAATGATGATGATATAGCCGTGGTGCTGGCCACGGACTCCTGAAGTAGCAATGGTAGTGACTGTCGTCGTGTATTTCCACATTGAACGGCATCATTTGTGAGGTGCGTGCTAGCATCTTTACCCTGTTCTTTTTTGAAGATTCCTATAAATGCAGCGCTGGCTTGTGATTCTGCTCGTAATTCTAGCTTTGGTTATATTGATATCATCGGGCATTGTCGGTCGACTGGCCGAAGAAAAACTTGCAGACGGCATCGCCTGGACGGAGTTGGATAGCCCCGGCGTTAAGATCGCAACGGAAACTTTCGAACGTAGCTGATTTACGTCTTAAGGGCGCCATCGCGTGGTTTTTGAAGACGGCCAATTTCAAGAAGCTACTGAAATATTTTCTGCCGCCACCGGTTCGCCGTTTGACCAGCGGGCACTGGATCGCAGCCAAAAAGTGTATTCCAGACCGTCGTCAGACACCTCCCATCGCTCGGCAGCCGCAGCGCGCTGCTTGCCGTCTCGGGTGTAGCCGATTAGGCCTTCTCCAAGATCGCGTTGGACGTCGTGCGCCTCAGCCGTTGCTGATTTGTGCATATCCAGTGATTCTGGCTCTGCCCCGTTGCCTCTGTTTAGCAGCGACTGAGACTCAGCAACCACGCCATGGGGTGGCGCGGAATCACCACACGCAGACAACAGTAATGTGGCGAATATCCCGAGGATAATGCCAGCGTATTTCGAGTTAAGCTTTTTTCGCAATGATAGGGTCACAACCGCAAAAATACCTTAATAAGATCGCTTTTCCGCGGTACGGCTCACCATTTATTACGAATACAGCATCGATCCTAGCCGGTTTTGTTTACGGGAGGAGCGTGTTTTTCGGTTGAATCGATAAACGCCTTTTTATTTTCTAGCAGACGCTTCTTTAAATGTATGAGTAGCAATGAGATGGTCGCTGGCGTCACGCCCTCGAGCCTGGATGCGTGTCCAAGCGTCTCCGGTCGCGTTTTTTCCAGGCGTTGTCGAGCTTCGTTCGATAAACCAACCACGCCTTGATAATCAAGGTCCGTCGGCAGCCTGAGTCCCGCTTGTTTGTTGTGTTTCTCGATTTCTCGCGTCTGTCGCTCAATGTAACCCGCGTACTTTGCGCGCACTTCCAGCTGCAACCCAACCTGCTCCGCCTGCTCATCGGACAGCTGGTCCTGCCGGTCTCGCGAACCAACAGCGCTCAGCGATGCGATATCTGTATAAGTGACATTGGGACGCCGTAGCAAATCGGCTGCGCGACACTCTCGCTTGAGCGACTCACCTAGTTGCTCACAATCAGCGTCGTTCAGTTGTTTGGGATGTATGACAATTGAATCGAGCCGGGCTTGTTCGTCACTGACCGCGGCGCGTTTCTCCACGAATGCTTGCCAGCGCTCATCACTAACGATGCCCATTTCACGACCCATTGGCGTCAGTCGAAGATCAGCGTTATCTTCACGCAGCAGCAAACGATACTCAGCACGACTGGTGAACATACGATAGGGCTCGCTAACACCACGTGTGACCAAATCATCAACCAGTACACCGAGATAGGCTTCGCTGCGCGTCGGATACCAGGCGTCTTTGTCTGCTGCTTTCCGCGCTGCGTTCAGGCCGGCAAGCAATCCTTGGGCGCCTGCTTCTTCATAACCCGTTGTACCGTTAATTTGTCCTGCAAAAAAGAGGCCGTCCATGCACCGAGTTTCAAGAGTCGACCGCAGATCCCGGGGGTCGAAGTAGTCATACTCGATGGCGTAACCAGGTTGTGTAATATGGGCGCTCTCGAAACCAATCATTGAGCGAACAAAACGAAGCTGCACCTCGTAGGGCAAGCTCGTTGAAATTCCGTTCGGATATATTTCCGTTGTATGCAAACCCTCGGGCTCGACGAACACCTGATGCGAATCACGTTCTGCGAAGCGCTCAACCTTGTCTTCGATCGATGGGCAGTAGCGGGGCCCCACACCTTCAATCAGACCCGAATACATTGCAGACTCCGACAATGAACCACGAATGATGTCGTGCGTTTCCGTCGTTGTACGTGTGATGTGGCAACTAACCTGTCGTGGGTGGTCCGCGCGGCTACCCAGAAAAGAAAATACCGGTCGTGGCGAATCACCGGGCTGTTCCGTCATTGCCGCGTAATTCAGTGTATTGCCATCAAGTCGCGGCGGTGTTCCCGTTTTCAACCGCGCCACGTTGAATGGCAAATCACGCAATCGTTCTGCGAGTCGGTTTGAGGGTTGATCGCCAGCTCGACCGCCCGCTTTTTCAGTCTTGCCGATCAGAATTCGACCACCGAGAAATGTCCCAACCGTTAATACGACCGTCGGCGCGTGAAAACGCAAGCCCATTCCGGTCGCAACACCCGCGACGCGCTCTCCTTCGACAATCAGATCTTCGACCGATTGCTGAAAGATCGAAAGTCCGCTTTGATTTTCGAGCGTTTGCCGAATCGCCTGGCGATATAGCACTCGGTCAGCCTGCGCCCTCGTTGCTCGAACCGCAGGGCCCTTGCTTGCATTCAAGGTGCGAAATTGAATACCCGCAGAATCAATTGCCTGTGCCATCGCACCACCGAGCGCATCAATTTCTTTAGTCAGATGACCTTTGCCAATACCACCGATGGCGGGATTGCAGCTCATTTGACCGAGCGTCGCGATATTTTGCGTAATCAGAAGCGTGCGCGCACCGGCGCGCGCAGCAGCAAGGCTTGCTTCCGTCCCAGCATGACCGCCGCCGACAACGATGACGTCAAATTGTGAATCCTTACGCATTGGTCATTTTTTGATCAGTTTTAAGGGGATCGCCATTCTAATCGCAGCCCGCCATAATCACCACAAACCTTTACAATCTTTTGCCCTTTCTAGACACTAGATAACCCCTTCGGAGTTTGGATTTAGACTTGAATAAATGCCTGAACTCAGCGGCAATGATGCTGCTATTTACACCTGCAATCCAGGCTTGGCCGCAGGACAGTACCCCCTCACCAACGCTACAACTTGAAGATTGCCGAATTCGAGGCGGCGAGGGATATTCCAGTATTAAAGCTCGCTGCGGCACGCTGGAAAGACCGGAAAATCCAGCTGCGCCAAACGGCAATATGCTGGAGCTTTTCGTTGCCGTCGTTCCCGCGCTAAGCCTGGAGCCAGATCCTGATCCGATGGTACCGATTGCCGGCGGTCCCGGACAAGCATCAAGCGAGTTCTATGCCTCAACAACAAACGCGTTTGAGGCCGTCCGACGTACACGCGATATTGTGCTTCTGGATCAACGTGGAACAGGAAATTCAGCGCCGATGACTTGTGAGCCTGACGAGGCTTTAGACGAGGGTCGATATTCTAGAGCGCAAACCATTGCTCAAACAGAAGCCTGTTTACTGGCGCTGCCACACGACCCTCGTTACTTCACCACCAGTGTCGCGGTACAGGATCTTGAGGCGCTGCGCCTGGCGCTGGGCTACGAGAAGTTCAACGTCTATGGAATCTCATATGGATCTCGCGTAGCGCAACATTATATGCGGCGTTATCCCGGGTCGACTCGCACGGTTGTCCTTGATGGTGTCGTTCCGCCGCAGCTCGCGCTTGGACCAGCCATCGCCATCGAGGCACAGAAAACGCTGGATAGAATTTTTTTGCGTTGCACAGAAAGCACTGACTGTGGAGAGCGATACCCGCACATCGAAACTGATTTTGCTGCGCTCAGATCGAGTCTTGCGTTAAAAACGGTCATGGTGCAACTGATGAACCCGGTTACGGGCGCAGCAGATGAAATCGAATTTGGCAACGACGAAATGGCAGGAGCATTGCGTCTATTGAGCTACCACCCAACGACAGTCGCCCTGATGCCGCTTTTGATTGACCAAGCGGTGAATGGAAATTTTAGGCCGCTTGCGGCACAAGCTATGATGATTAGTGAAGCGTTGTCGGAGTCGATCAATATCGGTATGCATAACGCCGTTGTTTGTACTGAAGATGCGCCTTTCTTCGCCGGCGAGAGTGTTACACAGGAAGCGCTGGAGACTACCTACATTGGCCCACTACAGCTTGATGCACTAAGCGCAATCTGTTCCGTTTGGCCTGCTGGTGTTTTGGATGATGGTTTTAAAGAGCCGGTTAGCTCTGACATTCCAGTGTTGCTCCTCTCGGGTGAATACGACCCGATAACGCCGCCCGCGTATGGCGATGCTGCTGCCTTGGAATTCGATAACTTCACTCACTTGACTGGCGCTAAACAGGGTCATGGGCAAGCGCCGCGTGGCTGCATGTCCGACATCATCGGCGATTTTGTTGCTTCAGCCGACCTCGACACACTTGAAACTGAATGCCTGAAGCGATTACACGCCATGCCGTTCTTTTTGGACTTTTCAGGGCCAGCGCCATGATTCGCGTTGACAATTTACACAAATCGTTTGGTGGCGTTAAGGCTGTAAAGGGCGTCTCGTTTACCGCTGATGATGGAAAAATCACGGGGCTTCTTGGGCCCAATGGTGCCGGCAAATCAACGACGCTTCGGGTTTTGTACACAGTCCTGACGCCGGACTCGGGCACCGCAACCATCGATAGCGTTGATGTCGTCACTGACCATCAGGCAGCGCGGGCTCGCATCGGCTCACTACCACACGACGCCGGGCTCTATCCCCACTTAACGGCGCGCGAGAATATCGCCTATTACGCGAAGCTTTATGATATGCCAGGGGATACGATTGATGGGGCAGTACAGAAGGTTATTGATCAGCTAGACATTAAGGATTTTGCTGATCGCCGCACCAAAGGATTTTCGCAGGGTCAACAGACCAAGGTCGCGCTGGCTCGCTCGCTAGTTCATGAGCCGCAGAACGTGCTGCTGGATGAGCCCAGCAACGGGCTCGACGTCATGGCAACGCGCTCTTTGCGCGAGCGTATTCGTGAACTTAAGAACGCAGGTAAATGTGTTCTTTTTTCCAGTCACGTAATGCAGGAGGTGGCCGCCTTATGCGACGAAATCGTCATCATTGCAGCGGGACAAGTGGCATTGCATGACACAATCGACGGCATTCGCAACGCCACGGGCTGTGAGGATCTCGAAGATGCGTTTGTTAAGGCCATTGAAATGGTTGATCCAATAGCGGCGCAAACGGCATGAAAACGATTATTACGGTTTTCATGAAAGAGGTTGTCGATAACTTTCGAGATCGTCGCACATTGATGTCTGCGTTACTCATGGGGCCCTTGTTCGGACCCATTCTATTTGCGTTCATTATCAATCTGTCTGTGAAGCAATCGTTAAGTAATGCTAACGAGTCGCTGGACCTCCCGGTCATCGGCAGTGAACACGCACCAAATTTAATGAGCTACCTTGAAAGCAACAACATCGTGGTCGTAGAGGGTCCGGAATCGCGAAGCGCGGCGATAGACAATGTGGCGAATGGTGAGCACGATGTTGTGGTGGTGATCCCCGAGACATTTGGCGAGAATCTCGCCAACATGGTTCCTGCCACCATCGAAGTCATCACCGACCAGGCGAACACTCAAGCAGAGCGCGAAACGCGTCGAGCCACACGTGCACTGCGAAGTTACGGGCAGGAACTTGCCGCAATGCGGCTGACGATGCGCGGCGTTGGTCCTACGATCATGCGACCCCTGAATGTTGATGAGGTGGATGTTTCGACGCCAAGCGGCCGCTCTGCAATTCTTTTGGGAATGCTGAGTTACTTCTTCATTTTTGCGCTTCTGACCGGCGGCATGAATCTCGCCATCGATTCGACGGCAGGAGAACGCGAACGCGGCTCACTGGAGCCACTACTTTGTTTGCCAGTAAAACGTGACCATCTGATTTATGGCAAGATTCTCGCAGCCTGTTTGTTTATGGCGATTTCTTTGAGTCTTAGCTTGACGTGTTTTCACTTTACGCTGAAGTTCATGCCGCTACAGGAGTTGGGTATGACGCCGAATTTTGGTCCGTCGGCGGTGATAATCGCTTTTTTGTTGTTGGTACCATTTGCTTTGGTTGGTGCGTCGCTAATGACCTTGGTTGCGTCATTCACTAAAAGCTTCAAGGAAGCCCAAACCTGGGTCAGCGTTGTTTTATTCGCACCGACGATGCCTATTTTAATCGTATCCATTCTTATGGTTCGGCCAAGCACGCTTTTGATGTTTATCCCGTCGTTAAGTCAACATTTGTTACTGGTCGGACTGATCAAAAATGAACCCCTTAATATGTTGCACGTGGCGGTGTCCGTCGGCGGAACATTGATCGTCGGAGCACTGTTAACCTGGGTTTGTGCGCGGCTATATAGGCGCGAGGGGCTGCTTGGCTAGGCCTGAAACGTTATTCGTTTTGGACAAAAAAGGGCCCGCTCATCTGCGGGCCCTTTTGGCTATTTAGGTTATTGAATCTAGGCGCTATTCAAAATAGTAACGCGCGTGCAGTTGAAAAATATTGACGTCATCCCAAAGGTTTGCCTCGATGCCAACGCCGAGTCTTTCGTTGAGCGCGAGAAGGGAACCTGCATTGGCTCGCGTTTCGCCATCAGCCTCGTCAAAATCTATGTAATCCAATCCACCGTACAATTCGACCGCTTCGCTAACCGCGCCACGCAAGCCCAAACCCACAAATAGCCCATCGGCATCTGCCGATCCTATTCCTGATCCGTTGATTTCGAGATAGCCTACGTTGGCACTGAGGTTAAGATTGCGTGAAATTTCCGTATGATAACCGCCACCAAGCTCTAGGATATTGATATCCACCCCAAAACTCAGATCGGCAGTTTGGTGCTGACCAAACACATGAAAATCATCGTCGATGCTAAATGATGCCGAAAATCCAAGTCCATCGGCATCGAAATTGTTACTGTCAAAATCGACGCGCCCGAATGACGCTTGAATGTAATCGTAACTGACTGTCTGTGAGCTAACTGACACTGACAGCACTAACAATAAAATTGAGACCAATGAACGTAACACGGCGCTCTCCTAAAATTGCCCAAGTAAGTTAAGTTGCAACCGTACCTTTGCTGTTGGTGCAGGGCTACATATTATGCTTATTAGAGGGGCACTGGTTCACAGCAAAAAGTGAAAAATGCTCCTTATGTTTGGAGCAAATTTGTAAAAGGTGACGTCGTTCGCGCCGGATTGATATAAATTTAATGATTCAAGACTGATCGGTCTACTTTCCAATGCAAAATTCAGAGAAGATTCTGCCCAACAGATCATCGCTGGAAAAGTCACCCGTTATTTGGCTCAGCGATGATTGCGCCAGACGTAGTTCTTCAGCAAGAATCTCGCCGGCTCTGTCATCTATTAATGCCGCATAACCGATACCGAAATGATCGAAGGCTTGTTGCAGAGCGACTACGTGACGACGACGCGCCGTAAATGCGCCTTCACCGCTATCTTCATAGCCAGCGAAGGCTGTCATTGCACTTTTGAGCGCATCCATCCCTTTGCCTGTTTTTGCTGACAGGTTTATTGATTGATTTGAGGTAGGTGTTTCGTGGGCATCATTATCGCAAAGATCTATTTTATTCCGAATCACAATGACTGGCAGATCAGAAGGGAACTCTTCTGCCAAGCTTTCTGTTTGCGGTGCCGTTGCGTCTTTAACCCATAAAACCGCATCTGCGGTTTGCATGACTTCCCTCGCTTTGCGAATCCCCTCTGCTTCAATTCGATCTGGGTTGTCCCGCAGACCCGCCGTATCAACTAGCTCTACGGATAATCCTTCGATATCAATTTGTTCTCGAATAATATCTCTTGTGGTCCCGGCCACCTCAGTGACAATCGCTGCGTCCTGCCCGCTCAAATAATTGAGGAGGCTTGATTTGCCAACATTAGGTTGCCCTGCAATAACGAAGCGCAGACCATCTCTGAGAATTCGGCCCGCGGCGGCTTTGTTAAGCAGGTCAGTAAAGGCAGCTTCACAATTTTTGAGTTTTGTAAGCAAAGCCTGATCCGAAAGAAAGTCGATCTCTTCTTCTGGAAAATCAATAGCCGCTTCAACGTGCAACCGAAGTTGGATGACGGTTTCGATTAGCGCAAATACGGCGATAGAGAAAACGCCCGTTAGTGATCGATGCGCGGCGCGCACCGCTTGTGCGGTTCCACTATCGATCAAATCCGCAATTGCCTCTGCTTGTGCAAGGTCGAGTTTTCCGTTTAAGAATGCGCGCTGTGAGAACTCTCCAGGCGCGGCACGTCTTGCGCCAAATTCGATCGCAGCTTCCAACAGCATGTTCGTGATAATGGGACCGCCGTGCCCTTGTAGCTCAATTACGGATTCGCCCGTGTAAGACGCGGGGCCGGGAAAGTACAAAACAATACCCGAGTCTATAGGACGCGATGCACCATCATAGAATATTCGATTGCTAGCATGGCGGGGTTTGGGGATGTCGCTCAGGATTTTGCGACCGACTGATTCCGCGTCGTCTCCAGATATTCGCACGACGGCTACGCCCCCTTTGCCGGGCGGTGTCGCAGGAGCAACGATAGTGTCTCGTATATATTGGGGCCGGTCGTGCATGCGGGCCTCTCAAGAAATCGTTGGGTAATCGGTCGTCCAACAGCGCCTGTATCTTTACAGATATAGGCAGATGGTTATTCGCTGGCCGATTTACCTTTTTTATTAGGGGTTTTTCGCTTGGTTGCTTCCTCGTGTACCAATTTATTGATGTACCACTGCTGCGCAATTGAAAGCAGCGTATTGGTCACCCAATACAACACCAGGCCCGACGGGAAGAAAGCAAAAAATGCGGTAAAGATGATCGGCATAATTTGCATCACCTTTGCCTGAATAGGATCGGCAGGTGTTGGGTTCAGTTTTTGTTGGCCGAGCATTGCGGCGCCCATGATAACCGGGAGGATGAAATACGGATCTCGGGAAGATAAATCAGTAATCCATAAGGCGAATGGCGCCTGACGCATTTCGACGCTTTCCAACAACACCCAATAGAACGCGAGGAAAAACGGCATTTGGATGAGGATAGGCAAACAGCCTGCAGCAGGATTCACTTTCTCCCGCTTATAAAGTTCCATCATGGCCTGACTAAGCGCTGGCTTGTCATCTTTGTATCGGTCTTGCAGCGCTTTCATGCGGGGTTGAATTTCCCGCATTTTCGCCATCGAGCGTCCGCTTGCTTCCGTTAGCTTATAGAACACCGCCTTAATTATGATGGTGACCAGAATAATCGCGAGACCCCAGTTACCGACGAATGAAAACACTTTGCTAAGAAGCCAAAACAGGGGATCGGAAAGTATGGTTAACCAACCATAGTCGACGGTTAGTGGTAGCTTTTCATGGATTTCGCTAAGTTGCGCTTGTAGTTTTGGTCCCACAAAAGCGGTCATTGTAAATATGTGTTCGGACCCAGCGGGTACGACGACGGAGGGCGTTTGAATCATGCTCGCGACCGAGACCGGTCCGTTGGCCGTGACGCTGTAATTATATTTTTCGTCAGATGGTGGAACTAAAGCGCTTAAAAAATGATGTTCAATAGCGCCAATCCAACCGCCGGTTACTTGCAGCGTATGCGGACCGTCTTCTAATAAATCGTCACGATCAAGTTTCTCTGATTTTTCACCATCGTAAATAATGGGGCCGTCAGACGAATATGAATCGACGTTAAACATTGATCGTTCTACTTCTCGAGAACGTCGCAATAGCTGGGCATAATCCGCGCCACGCCAATCTTCGGCACTGTTGTTGATGAGGCGATGGGAAATGTCAATTTGATAACTGCCGCGTGTAAAACGCAGTGTCTTTTCAACGACGATGCCGTCGGCACTTTGCCAGGTTAACGGCACCAAAAGCTCATCGCGGCCATTGAGTTCGTAATTGGTTTGTTGTGAGGAATAGACTGCGCGATGATCCGGTTTGCTGCCCTCACCAGCCGCATTCAAGCCGCTTTGTATGAGGCCCAATTCAATTGTCTCGGTGCTCAAAAGCTCCACGAGTTTATTTGGGTCGTCCTTGTGGACGGGATACCTCAACAAACTCGCTTGTTGCAGCGTTGCGCCTTCGGTGCTTATCGTAATATCAAATACGTCGGTAACGACATGGATCGTGGCAGCCGATTGTTCCATTAAGTTGACGGTCCCTTCCGCTGTCGGCGGTGGGTCACCTAGGGCGGGAGCATTTGAGGGGGTGGTACCGTCGCTTTCTGTGGGTAACGCAGGTAGGCCGACGTCACCTGGCAGCGTGTCACGTTCGGCGGCGGTTGTTTGTGTTGCTGTTGACGGCGGTAAGGCGTGATCCGTGACCCATGCCTGGTACGTCATCCAGATCAACATTCCAAATGTTGCCCAGATCAGCAGTCTTTGATTTTCCATGTGCGGTTTATCCTGCCGTTTTAGGCGTCTGGTCGCTACAATGCTGCCAGTGTTTTTTTAGGCTTAAAAATAGCGCCTTATTGTTTGCGTTTGTTGCTGCGGGCCGATTGAGTACCACGATATCGATGCCGGAAAGATACCCCTGCTCGTTACGGAACGATTCGCGAATGATTCGTTTCAATCGGTTCCGAGCGGTTGCTTTACGGCAATTCTTTTTGCTAACAGCCAAGCCCAGGCGCGCCTTATTGCTGCGGTTGTCCCGGTAGAGAATAGTGAACATCTTGTCGCGGCTGCGATTGGCTTGTTTGAATACTCGACCAAAGGAAGCCTTATCAGGTATCCGGCTTGAGTGCCTGAAACGGTGACTAGATCGGGTTTCGGTGTTTGCTTCCGTAATGATCTGACGGGGTCAGCCGCGCTATGGCGACAGCTTGGCCCGGCCCTTTGCGCGACGGCGCTTCAAAACCGACCGACCTGCTTTTGTTGCCATTCTTGATCGGAATCCGTGCGTGCGTGCCCGCTTCAGTGTGCTGGGCTGAAATGTTCGTTTCATTTGGGTGCCACCTGGCTAAATTTGCTTGCGCACAAGATGTGCGCTTTATCATCTGTCGGGAGATAAGTTCCTCTCTCCCGAGAAGGTCGGCAAGGGTACGCGTGGGCCTCTTTTCTGTCAATAGAATAAGGCCTTATGAGCGCTACTGAAATAGTGTCGAATTATGGCTGGTTGACGGAGCAGGTGGTGGTTTTTGCTGTCTGGCGAAGGCGTTATAGACGGTATAGACTGCCCAGTCTCGCCGAGAGACTACAATAATTTGCCGACTGGCATCGGGGACCCTTTTTGCAGGCTGAAACGAATCTATGGAACCGCTGTGTGCGCGATCTTCGGGCAGAACTGCCTGAACAGCAGTTCAACACATGGATTCGTCCGTTACAGGCGGTTGAAGAGGGCCAGGTCCTAAAGCTCTTGGCGCCGAACCGCTTTGTTGTTGACTGGCTAAATCAACACTACCTTGGGCGAATAGAGGAGATTGTTGGTGGATCAGATAGGGCGACGCATGTTGTTGTTGAGGTCGGTTCTAAACAATTAGAGAACGCAGTGCCAGCGCCTGCACGCTCACCTGCGCCTGCTGCGTCGCCTTTTGTGTCAGCCAAGAATGCTGTTCCAGTCATTAGCCGTTTAAACCCTGACTTTGTTTTTGATAATTTTGTCGAGGGCAAGAGTAATCAGCTTGCTCGAGCCGCGGGGCTGCAGGTGGGTGAAAATCCAGGAAAATCCTACAATCCTCTATTTATCTACGGCGGTGTTGGGTTGGGTAAAACCCATTTGATGCAAGCTATCGGCAACGCTATGTTGAAAAACAACCCGTCGGCCAGGGTCAGCTATGTGCATTCGGAACGTTTTGTGGGCGACATGGTGCGAGGACTACAGCACAATTCTATTTCTGAGTTTAAGCGACTGTACCGATCGTTGGATGCGCTTCTGATTGACGATATCCAGTTTTTTGCCGGCAAAGAGCGCTCCCAGGAGGAATTTTTTCATACATTTAATTCGTTGTTGGAAGGGCATCAGCAGATTATTTTGACCTGTGATCGCTACCCGAAAGAGGTTAGTGGACTGGAAGAGCGGTTGAAGTCCCGCTTTGGGTGGGGCCTTACGGTCTGCATTGAGCCGCCCGAGTTGGAGACGTCTGTCGCTATTTTGATGAGTAAGGCGAGTAGTGAGGGTGTTGATTTGCCGGAAGAGGTAGCTTTTTTTATCGCAAAAAGGATTCGGTCAAATGTTCGGGAACTCGAGGGCGCTCTTCGAAGAGTCATTGCAAACTCGACGTTTACAGGACGGCCTATCAGTTTAGATTTTGCCAAAGAAGCGCTTAGAGATTTACTTGCGATGCAGGATCGTTTGGTCTCGATCGAGAATATTCAAAAAACGGTGGCTGATTATTTCAAGATCCGTGTGGCCGATCTATTGTCACGGCGGCGAAGCCGGTCTGTAGCCAGGCCGCGGCAAATCGGTATGGCATTAGCGAAAGAGTTGACGAATCATAGCTTGCCTGAGATTGGTGATGCATTTGGGGGCCGGGATCACACGACGGTCTTACATGGTTGTCGCCGGATTGCGGAGCTTCGTGAGAGTGAAAAGCGGGTTGGTGAAGATTATATAAACCTGTTGAGAACACTAACAGGATGATGTGGGTAAACGGTGGATAACCATTTCTTAATATTTTATCCACAGGTAATACACAGTCAGTGCGCTTTTACTACCGTATTTATCCTTGTCTTTTTTGTTATGTAATTTATTGATTTATAACAAGTAAATTTTTTTATCCACAGGACTTGTGGTGCTTAATAATAGTAATAATAGTAATATTTTATATACTTATCCAATAATTATTAACAGGTGGATTCAATGAAATTATCAGCTGGACGTGAGTCTCTTTTGAAGCCTTTGCAAGCAGTAATAGGTGTTGTTGAGCGTCGTCAGACCATGCCAATTTTGGCAAATCTTCTTTTAGTCGCGAAGGACGGGGTTCTGTCAGTGACTGCTACTGATTTAGAAGTTGAGCTGGTGGCAGTTGCGGACGTTACGGTTGATTCACTCGGAGAAGTAACTGTTCCGGGGCGTAAACTTTTAGATATTTGCAGAGCACTACCCAGTGATGCCGAGGTGTCCATTAGTCAAAGTGGTGAGAAACTTAATATTAAATCTGGCAGAAGTAAGTTTTCGCTCACGACCTTGCCTGCGGCCGAGTTTCCGACGGTAGACGATATAAATGCTGGGCACTCAGTAACGGTTGCTCAATCGGTCTTAGCGAGATTATTGGAAAAGACTCATTTTTCGATGGCACAACAGGATGTTCGTTATTATTTGAATGGTCTGTTATTAGAGACCGGGAAGAATGTGTTGCGCGCGGTGGCGACGGACGGTCATCGGCTTGCGTTGTGCGAAGTTGAATTAAACGATAAGAATGCTCCTGACCAGCAAGTGATTGTGCCACGGAAAGGCATTTTGGAGTTGCAGCGTTTGTTGACCGGAGAGGGTGATTTGGCGATCGAGTTAGGCACCAATCATGTTCGCATTCAATTAGATGGAATTCGGTTTACATCGAAATTGATCGACGGGCGATTCCCTGAATATGAACGCGTTATACCGCAAGATACAAGCAATTTTTTGTCTGCGGATCGGGGCGGATTTCGAAGTGCGTTGCAGCGTACGGCTATCTTGTCCAATGAAAAATATAGAGGCATCCGTCTGATTATTCGAAACAACGGGATGGTGTTGCAGGCGCATAATCCTGAGCAGGAAGAAGCAGAGGAAGAGCTTGAGGCACAATACGAAGGTGAAGAAATTGAAATTGGGTTCAACGTAAATTATTTATTGGACGCTCTAAACGCTATTGAGACTGATGAAGTGAATCTCGCTTTGGTAGACGGTAATTCCAGTTGTTTGCTTAGAGAACCAGGTAAAGATGACTGTAAATACGTCGTCATGCCGATGCGCCTATAGGCGCTGTTCTGTCGCTTGGCTCTTTCAAGCTTAAAAATTACAGATTTCCGTTGTCTTGAGTCTGCGGGAATCGTGTTTGACCAGGGCAATAATCTTATTTATGGGCCGAATGCGTCAGGAAAGACGAGTATTTTGGAGGCGGTGGGGTATCTCGGTCGGGGGCGGTCATTTCGGGGTGCTAGCGCCCGTGAGGTCGTTCGTCATGGGCAGGACAACTTCGTCTTGTTCGGGAATTCGAGAGTTGGTTCTCGGGCCGTATCTCTTGGTGTTCGCAATGGTACTGGTGGCCTTGAGGTTCATACCGATGGAGAAAAGAGAGCGTCCGCTGCGGCACTTGCTGAATCTCTTCCGCTTCAGATCATTGATCCTGACGTTCATAAGTTAATTGCGGGTGGTCCTGAGGACCGACGTCGTTACATCGATTGGATCGCGTTCCACGTGGAACGTGGTTATCTGGATCTATGGCGGCGTTATCGGCGTGCGTTGAAACAACGGAATGCAGCATTACGGGGCAAGGTTCGCGCTGAGGGTTTGACTGGCTGGGATCGTGAACTCGTCGAGCTTGGGGGTTTGCTGAATGATGCGCGAGAACGCGTGCTCGATATCACCCGCCCGGGCCTTCAAGAACTAGGCAATTCGCTGGTCGGATGTATGATTGATTTCGACTATCAGCGCGGCTGGGCGGCAGACCGTTCTTTGAGTGAGGCCCTGATTGTTTCTGTTGAACGAGACCGGCAGGTGGGTACGACTCACGCGGGTCCACACCGCGGCGACCTAAAAATAAAGCTGGATGAGTGGCAGGCACGAAAGCTAGTGTCACGTGGGCAGCAAAAGTTGTTGGCGTGTGCTTTGATTCTTTCAGCAACGGGTGTTGTGCAAGCGCATCTCGATCAGCGATTGCTACTTCTATTGGATGATCCTGCTGCTGAATTAGATTCCGACTCTCTCAGTCGATTGATGGGGGTGGTTAGCAATCTCGGTTGTCAGGTGGTCGCAACGACACTGGAGGCGAACCGGGACCTATTTGATGCGCCACCGCGTCTGTTCCACGTGGAACACGGCGTTGTCCGCACAGTAGGGTAGAGCGCTAAAACCACTCCGAAAGGACGCGCACTAGCCGCCCTAAAATCACAAACTCAAAGATCCATCTGTAGCCCTTTATTTGACCCAAAATGATACAATGCGCCGGCTCTCTACCAAGGATTTGGAATGACCGACGACATCGAATATACCTCCAGTAATATCAAGGTCTTAAAAGGCCTTGAAGCGGTCAGAAAAAGACCCGGAATGTACATCGGAGACACCGACGATGGTACGGGTTTACACCACATGGTATTCGAGGTTGTCGATAACTCGATAGATGAGGCTCTGGCTGGCCATTGCAGTGTTATTTCAGTGACTATCCATGCGGATGAATCGATCACCATTATCGATGACGGCCGTGGTGTACCGGTCGATATCCATCCAGAAGAAGGGCGCTCAGCTGCAGAAGTCATCATGACTGTCCTCCATGCTGGCGGCAAATTCGATGATAATTCTTACAAAGTCTCTGGCGGCCTCCATGGCGTCGGGGTCTCGGTTGTTAATGCTCTATCGGAACACCTGGTATTGACCGTATACCGAGATGGTGAGATTCATCAGCAAGAATATCGGCACGGGGATCCTCAAGCGCCAATTGCCGCTATCGGAAAAACCGAGCGGACAGGCACAACACTGCGGTTTAAACCCAGCCCGGGGACCTTCACCAATATTCAGTACCACTACGATATTTTGGCGCGCCGGCTGAGAGAGCTGTCGTTTTTAAATTCAGGCGTACGTATAGAGCTCAATGATGAGCGGGACGAAAAAAGCGATGTCTTCAAATACGAAGGTGGCATCAGGGCTTTCGTGAATCACCTCAATAAAAACAAAACAATGGTTCATGGGACGGTTTTCTACTTTGAAAACGAGAAGGACGACGTCGTAGTTGAGGCGGCTCTGCAGTGGAACGACAGTTATCAGGAAAACATGTTTTGTTACACCAACAATATTCCGCAGCGGGACGGCGGAACGCATATGGCAGGTTTTCGAAGTGCACTTACGCGCACGCTGAATAGCTATATCGAAAAAGAACTCTCTAGCAAAAAGGATAAGTTTACACCGACTGGTGATGATGCCCGTGAAGGCTTGACCGCAGTACTCTCGGTGAAAATTCCCGATCCTAAATTTTCATCTCAGACCAAAGATAAATTAGTTTCATCTGAAATTAAAGGCATCGTAGAATCAGCAATGGCTCGGCGACTTGAAGAGTTTCTGTTAGAAAACCCAAAAGAAGCTAAAGCAATAGTCTCAAAAATTGTTGACGCCGCACGCGCCCGAGAGGCAGCAAGAAAAGCGCGGGAAATGACGCGCCGAAAAGGTGCGCTCGACATCGCGGGCCTACCTGGCAAGCTCGCCGACTGTCAGGAAAAAGATCCCGCTCTGTCCGAGTTGTTTCTCGTCGAAGGTGATTCAGCTGGCGGCTCAGCTAAGCAAGGGCGCGACCGACGCACTCAGGCAATCCTGCCGCTTAAGGGCAAGATCCTGAATGTTGAAAAAGCGCGTTTCGACAAGATGCTTTCCTCGCAAGAGGTAGGCACGCTAATTACGGCGCTTGGCACCGGTATTGGTCGTGTAGACTTCAATGCCGACAAATTGCGCTATCACAAAATCATTATCATGACTGATGCCGACGTCGACGGGTCACACATACGAACTTTGTTGCTTACTTTTTTCTATCGACAAATGGCAGAGTTAATTGAGCGCGGTCACATCTATATTGCTCAACCCCCGTTGTATAAAATCAAGAAAGGCAAACAAGAGGTCTATGTAAAAGACGACGATGAATTAAACGCATACATCATGAATGCCGCCCTCGAAAACGCCGCACTACATGTAAACGTCGATGCACCAGCGCTGTCAGGCACAGCACTTGAATCACTCGCTCAAGAACACATGACGGTCGAAAACATTATCAAGCGCCTTTCAAATCGTTATGAAGAAGTTTTGCTCAGGGCATTCAGCAGCACCGAAGAAGTTACGGAAGAGCATTCCGCAGACACAGACTTTCTTGAGGCGTGGACTAACAAACTTTCCCGGTTACTGCCCAAAAGTACTGGCGATCGCGCGACTAACGGGGACGTTGGTTCATACACAGCAGAATACGAGCCAGCGACTGAAGAAGGGGCGGGCGGCCGTATTGCAATACAAAAACTGCAGCACGGAATCAGCCAAACTCGTTACGTACCCCGAGAGTTTTTCGACTCAAATGAATATCGAGCCATCATGGCGCTATCAAGCAAACTAAACGGGCTGCTCGGCGAAAGCGCTTATGTCGAGCGAGGCGACAAAGATCAGCTGGTCAGTCACTTCTCAGAGGCCATCGAATGGCTGATGAGCGAGGGCCGGCGAGGCCAGTCTATTCAGCGCTACAAAGGCCTCGGAGAAATGAATCCAATTCAGCTCTGGGATACAACCGTTAATCCAGAAACCCGTCGATTGATGCAGGTACGAATTGAAGACGCTGTGAAAGCGGACGAAATATTCACCACCTTAATGGGAGACCACGTCGAACCGCGGCGAGAGTTTATCGAGAAAAACGCATTAACGGTTTCGAACCTCGACGTTTAGCGGTTGAGACAAGTAGGAACACGGGCTAGCTTTCGTTCTGATAGCCACGACTTATTTCCAGCATTTTTGTTTCGATCCAATCTTGAACCTCAAGATTAATTTCTTTGGCTGGACGATCACTTGGACCAATCGGCGGGCCGATACAAAAACGAATAATTCCGGGTTCTTTTTTAAAGCCGCGACGCGGCCAAAAATCGCCCGCATTATGGGCAACGGGCACAATCTTACATTGAGCTGCCTTGGCAAGAGCCGCACCACTCACGCCATAACGCCGAGTTTTTCCAAGCGACATCCGGGTGCCTTCTGGAAAAACCGTTAACCAAATTCCACGGGAAAGATGCTCCTTCCCCTGCTCAATTACCTGATTCACTGACCTATGCCCGGCTTTACGATCAATCGCAATCGGCCTCATAGCCGCCAACCCCCAACCGAAAAAGGGAATCCACAAAAGCTCCCGCTTAACCACCCAGGTCTGTGGTGGAAAAATGGCTAACTGCGCGTACGCCTCAAAAACCGTTGTGTGTTTGATCAAAATTACACTGGGTTCATCTGGAATGTTCTCCTCGCCCTCAATCACATAATCAAACCCACACAAAACTTTGCCGACGGATAACATGCTTTTCCCCCACGCTCTGCCGATCGCGAATCGAACTGAATGGGGAAATAACCCACATACAAATATACTCATTGCGGCAATGCAAACAGAGGCGAAGAAATAAATCTGGAATAAAAGAGAGCGCACCCAAATCACAAAAAAATCTCTATTCCGCGATCAGTACGGTGGCAGCATCCGCTAAATTCGCAAAGGATTCCACATGTCGCCCGGCCGCATTCAGCTCGGCAGCTGTAACCATCCCGTTACCCGTCAGCACTAATATAGGCCGGCCTTTTACCTCGATCGCCGCATCGATATCACGCAACGAATCACCGATGACCGGGACGCCACCAAGCGCTACGTCATAATCTTTCGCAAGCTGACGCAGCATTCCAGAGCGCGGCTTTCGACAATTACAGCCGTCGTCCGGCAGATGCGGACAGAAAACAATTTGATCAATTGAACCACCGTGCAAGCCCACCAGTTTCAGCATCTTCTCGTGAATTACCATCAAGGCATCAGCATCAAACAAACCCCGACCCAACCCGGATTGATTGGTTGCGACAACCACCGTAAAACCTGCACGAGTCAAACGCCCCACAGCCTCCGCAGAACCATCAATAGCCACCCACTCGTCAGCTGATTTAATATATTCGACAGAATCGTGATTCATGACGCCGTCGCGATCCAGAATTACCAGACGATTGGACACGTCTATTCCCGAGGGGTAAGGCTTGAGATATCGGCCACGCCCAAAAAGAGGGCGCGCAACTCCACTAACAACGCAAGGCGATTTTGTTGCAAAGCATTGTCGTCAACCATCACCATGACGCCATCAAAAAAAGCATCAATAGGCGCACGTAGTTCAGACAAGCGACGCAGAGCATCTGAATAGGCTCGCGCCTTTATCAACGGCACCACGTCATTCTGCGCCGACTGAAGCGCATGGAACAAATCGCGCTCTACATCATTTTGTAGTAACGCGAAATTAACCACCAAGTTGTCAGCGACTCCATCGGCTAATTTCGCTTTATGCAAAATATTAGCTGTCCGTTTATTGGCAGCCGCTAAACCGTTCGCCGCGTCTAGATCAACAAAGTGTGAAACCGCAACAAGACGCGCATAAAAATCCACCAGAGATGGCGGACGCCGAATCTTGACAGCCTCAAACATGTCGGTCGTGAAGCCGTTGTCTGCGTCAACGATGTAACCCCGCAGTCGCTCAATTATGTAGTCGTACAAAGCGTCCCGATTTTCGTTACGATCTTCCGTGGTAATCGGTTGTTGTAACGCCGCGGCTACCACCGCCTCTGAGAGGTCTATATCGAGGTCTTTCTCAATAAGAATTCGAACAACACCCAAAGCGGCGCGACGCAGTCCAAAGGGATCTCGATTCCCTGTTGGCTTTTTGCCCAGCAAAAATATACCCGCCAGCGTATCCAGACGGTCCGCAACGGCTAGTATTTGGCCGGCCACGGATTCCGGCAGTACGTCGCCAGCGAAAGCCGGCAAATATTGATCACCGATCGCCTGACATACCTCCGGCGCTTCACCTGAAGACGTTGCATAGTAACGACCCATTACACCTTGCAATTCGGGAAACTCCCCAACCATTCCCGTCAATAAATCACACTTCGCAAGAACCGCCGCACGAGTCACAAACTCTGTGTCCGCACCCACCTGCTCTGCAAGCAGGGATGCCAGAGCAGCAACCCTCATGCTCTTTTCATGTAACGTCCCAAGACCCTTTTGATAGACAACCTTTTTAAGGGCGTCGGTGCGTGACTCAAGAGCGCTGTGTTGGTCTGTTTCCCAAAAGAAGGCAGCGTCCGCCAGGCGCGGTCGAACAACGCGCTCATTTCCATCCCGTACGCGCTCCGGTTCCTTACTACGCAAATTCGAGATGGTAATGAATTTAGCCATAAGTTCGCCGTTGCCGTCAGTCACCGGAAAATAACGTTGGTGACTCGTCAGTGTTTGCACAATGACCTCTTTCGGCAAGTCCAGAAATACTTTGTCAAAAGCACCCGTAACCGCGACCGGCCATTCCGTCAACGCGGTAACTTCATCGATAAGAGGTTCATCACCCACTGCATTCCCGTCAACAGCCGCTGCCGCCTTATCCACGGCGGCGGAGATAATACTTTTCCGCACCGCGATATCGGCCACAACAAATCCATCTGACAGCAGCGTATCCGCATATACCGACGGCGAGCTAATGGGAATTTCACCGGACGACATGAAGCGATGTCCGCGAGTTAAACGCCCGGAAGCAATGCCAAAAACCTCAGCCGGCACAACCTGATCACCATGTAGCAAAATTAGCCAATGCACCGGCCGTACAAACTCACTGTCACCATCGCCCCAGCGCATACGTCGTGGAATGGGCAGCGCGTCGAGAGCGGAACGCATAATTTCAGGGAGCAACTCTGCTGCCGTTTTGCCGTGTTCTGTCGCGGAGTAGACCAGCCACTCACCGGCATCGGTTTTATCACGTGACAACGCGTCGAACTCAGCGCCACACTTTTTAGCAAAAGCAAGACCGGCCCTGGAAGGCTTCCCATCCTCACCGACGCCGATGGAAACGGGTGGACCTTTCTGGATGACAATACGATCTTCCTGGGCCTGCCCAACATCAGTTACAACAACCGCCAGTCGTCGTGGGCTCGCAAACGATCGCGCGCCGCCAGCATCCAGCCGCCCCTCTTTTAGACCGGCAATAATGGCATTGGTAAAGGCCTCACTTAATCGCCTTAGTGCTTTCGGCGGTAGCTCTTCCGTACCAATTTCAATCAGTAAATCTGAGGGCGCTCGAGTGCTCATTTGCTTCCCGATGATTTGCTAACCGATTGGATCATTGGGAAGCCCAATGTTTCACGGCTCTTGTAGTAAGTTTCAGCAATGCCTCGCGCCATCGTACGAACGCGCAAGATAAAGCGTTGTCGCTCACTGACAGAAATTGCCTGTCGAGCGTCCAGTAAATTGAACGTGTGGGATGCGGAAAGCATTTGTTCGTAGGCCGGCAGCGCCAGATCAACTTCAATAAGGCGCAGGCTTTCTTTTTCCGCTTGGTCAAAGCTCGCGAACAACGCCTCAACGTCGGCCTCTTCAAAGTTATAGCGAGATTGTTCGACCTCGTTCTGGTGATGCACGTCAGCATAACTTATTCGGCCAAGCGGTCCATCCGTCCAGGTGATATCAAAAATACTTTCGACGTCCTGCAGATACATTGCAAGCCGCTCCAGACCGTAAGTAATCTCGCCAGTGACGGGTCGGCACTCTAGGCCACCCACCTGTTGAAAGTAGGTGAATTGCGAAATCTCCATGCCATTTAGCCATACCTCCCAACCCAGCCCCCATGCACCCAGGGTCGGCGATTCCCAGTTGTCCTCTACAAAACGCACGTCATGAACTGTTGGATCAATGCCAATAGCACGCAGTGAGTCGAGATATACCTCCTGGAAATCGAGCGGTGAGGGTTTAATCACCACCTGAAACTGGTAGTAATGCTGCAATCGAAATGGATTATCCCCGTAGCGACCGTCGGTTGGCCGTCGGCACGGCTGTACATACGCTGAGCTCCAGGGTTCCGGCCCAATAGCGCGTAAAAAAGTCGACGGGTGAAAAGTGCCAGCACCCATTTCCATGTCGTATGGCTGGGCAATGACACAGCCGCGCTTGGCCCAGAAATTTTGCAGCGCCAGAATTAGCTCCTGAAAAGTCTGCATTTGGGCGGGGGTTTCCTTATCCATTAAAGTCTTGTTGAGGCTGAGACCCGACAAGGTGTCAGGTGTGTCCGTAGAAGCCGCGGAGTATAACCGCATATTGCTTCCCTGTGATCGTCCCGGCATGCGCGGAACCCAGCCGGGGCTATTTTTGAAATGGCCGCGCCCTTGCATCAATAGCCCGGGCGATGTCGCGTCGCTTGTACGCGTAATCAATTGCCAAAACCGCGCACAATCTATTCAATTGCACTAATATAGTGCGATGCGTTTCTATCCTGCACCATTATGGCGCGAAAACCCTCCATTAGTATGACATTAATGGCTTAAAAAACAACGCATTATGGCTAAGCTGAGCTTGGCACGGATCCTGCAAATACAGTCACAAAGCGACTAAGAACTACCTCCCTAAAACAACTGGGCTTGCCCAACGACATCCAACCCCTTCGGAGCACACCAAAATGACGCCTGCAAACGTACTCACCCTTATTCAAGAAAACGATGTCAAATTCATCGATTTTCGCTTCACTGACACCAGAGGCAAAGAACAACACGTCACCGTGCCCGCCAGGCTTGCCGACGAGGACCTATTCGAAGAAGGGAAAATGTTTGATGGCTCGTCAATTTCCGGATGGAAGGGTATTAACGAATCCGACATGATTTTACTCCCGGATCCTGACTCTGCGGTGATGGATATCTTTGCGGAAGACAGCACCATGAATCTCCGCTGCAACGTCATCGAGCCCACAACCATGCAAGGTTACGATCGCTGCCCACGATCGTTGGCAGACCGTGCCGAGGCCTATCTTAAATCAACCGGAATAGCAGACGATGCATTCTTTGGCCCAGAAAATGAGTTTTTTGTATTCGACGATGTTCGTTGGGATGCCTCGATGCAGGGGGCGTTCTACGCCATTGATTCAAGCGAGGGCGTGTGGAATTCAGGTAAAGAATATGAAAGTGGTAATACCGGTCATCGCCCGGGCGTGAAGGGCGGGTACTTTCCGGTACCGCCGGTTGATTCGTTACACGATATTCGCTCTGCAATGTGTCTGGCGATGGAAGAGATGGGCGTTGAAACTGAAGTACATCACCACGAAGTAGGAACCGCTGGACAATGCGAGATCGGCACCGTGTTTAGCACGTTGGTACGCAAGGCGGACGAAGTGCAAATTATGAAGTACGTTGTACACAACGTCGCACACAGCTACGGCAAAACCGCGACTTTCATGCCTAAACCTTTGGTGGAAGACAATGGAAATGGAATGCACGTTCATATGTCGCTCTTTAAAGATGGCAAGAACCTCTTCTTCGGTGATGGTTACGGAGGCCTGTCAGAAACTGCGCTGTATTATATCGGCGGCGTCATCAAACACGCGAAGGCCCTGAATGCTTTTACAAATCCCGCCACCAACAGCTACAAACGTTTGGTGCCAGGCTTTGAAGCGCCAACAATCCTCGCATACTCCGCAAGAAATCGGTCCGCATCTATTCGTATTCCGTATGTTGCCAACCCGAAAGGACGACGTGTCGAGGTACGTTTCCCTGACTCAATGGCCAACCCCTATCTCGCCTTTGCAGCGTTGATGCTGGCCGGTCTGGACGGTATACAAAACAAAATCCATCCTGGCGATGCGATGGACAAGGATTTATACGACCTGCCACCGGAAGAAGAAAAAGACCTTAACCTGGTCGCCTTTTCCCTGGATGAGGCTTTGGCTGCGCTTGACGGTGATCGAGCTTTTCTTAAAGCCGGCAATGTATTCGGCGACGATCTTATCGATGCCTATCTCAACCTCATGCAGGAAAATGTCACTCGTCTGCGCATGACCACCCACCCGGTGGAGTTTGATATGTACTACAGCCTCTAGATTCATGCAGTTCAGGAGTGTCCGAAAGTCGCAAAAATAGGCAAAAACTGTGATCCGAGCGGTATTTATGCGCCTGATGACTAGTCAAACAGAAAGTCGCACTGATATGTTCACCCTATGCTTAAGCGAATATTTATTGTCTCAATTTCGGTTCTCACCGCCAGTGTCGTTATGGCGCAGGCCTTTCGTTGGATTGATTCTGACGGTACCGTACATTACTCGGATCGGCCCACCGAAGGTGCTGAACAAATCTATCTGCCAGAAAGCAATCGTGGCACCAGACCGTATGCTCGCCCAGCGGCCCTTGCAGCGACAGCCGATGACACAGCAGGACCATCAGGACCTTTTTCATACGACAGCATCGAAGTTAGCGCGCCCGGCCCAGAAGAAACTTTGTGGAACATAGCCGGCGTACTAAACGTGTCACTGAACGTGCAGCCGTCTCTGCAGGCCGGACATCGAGTCCGGGTTTACTTCGACGGCGAAGCGAGCCTGGTCTCCGGGTCGAGCTTCCAGATTCAGGAAGTTCATCGCGGCGTCCACAACATTCAAGCCGAAGTTCTGGACGAGAACGGCCAACTGCTGGGGCGCAGTCAACCGAATCGCCTCTATGTTCAACAGAACTCGATCGCAAACTAGACAAAAAAAAACAGCGCACCACACGCGATGGTGGACCGCCACGCGCGAAGCATATCCTCGATAGTCTGAATACCGGTGTCGTCATCATCGACAACAATCTGTTGATCGAGATGCTCAACCCAGCAGCTGAAAATATCCTTTGCATAAGCGAATCCAGGGCTCTCAATCAGTCGCTCCTACAGCTTTTAGGCGATGACCAAGAACTGCAAGATATCTTGCAACGCGTGCAAGCAACCGGCGACAACTACGCGAACGAATTGCGACTCTCGCCAACCGAAATTCACGCCGCCGAGCGCCTTGTTGAATGTCGCGTGTCACAATTGACCGACGAACAGAATCGCGACGGCTTGCTAATTGAAATGTCCGATGTAACACGACGGTCCAAAATCAGTCGTGAAAATGCACTGCTTATTCAGCATGGTGCGGGACGCCAAATGGTTCGTCAGCTCGCGCATGAAATTAAAAACCCACTGGGCGGTTTACGTGGAGCAGCCCAACTTCTCGAACGCCAACTTGAGAGCAAAGAACTTACTGAATATACCGACGTCATTATTAGTGAGGCCGATCGTCTCGCTGCCCTCGTAAACACCTTGCTTGGACCCGGTGGACCGCCGAACAAGCAAGAGGTCAATATTCATGAGTTGCTTGAGTACGTCATGCGCCTGGTTACACCTGAGCTCGGCGAGAACATCCGCATCACCCGTGACTACGATCCGGGCCTTCCTAGCATCGCGCTCGACCGTGATCAAATGGTGCAAGCATTTCTGAATCTGGTCAGAAATGCGGCGGCAGCCTTGGGCGAACAGGGCCAAATCACGTTGCGCAGCCGCGCGGTCATGAATTACACCATCGGGGATACCCGACACCCGGTGATTGCCAGTATTGAAATCGAAGATGATGGACCCGGCATACCGCCGGAACTCCAGGATTCCATATTTTACCCACTTGTTACGAGCCGCCCTGATGGAACCGGCCTTGGATTGCCCGCCGCCCAGGAGCTGATCAGTCGTCACAGCGGCCTTATCGAATTCGATTCAAGACCCGGCAAAACAGTTTTCCAGGTCCGTGTGCCACTGACCGTCGCGGGCCATCCACATGGATAGACCGTTACGGGTATGGGTCGTGGATGATGACCACTCAGTACGCTGGGTGCTGGAAAAAGCCCTGAATCAAGCGGAGATGGAGACGCGTAGTTTTGAACGCGCGGAACATTTTCTTGCCGCACTGGAAGACGACGAGCCAGATGTGCTGATCACGGATGTCCGCATGCCAGGCATCGATGGCTTCGGCCTTCTTGATCGACTCGGAGAGAGTTGCCCCGATCTACCCGTCATTGTTGTGACCGCTCACAGCGATCTCGACAACGCGATCGCCGCATATCGTGGTGGTGCCTTCGAATACTTGCCCAAGCCGTTTGATGTAGACGAGGCCGTTCGGCTCGTCGAAAAAGCCGCTCGGCAGAAAGGTCGAGAAGCTGGCGAACTGCCAGACGCCGACGAAGACGTACCCTCACTGATTGGTCAAGCGCCGGCGATGCAGGAGGTATTTCGTTCGATCGGTCGCTTATCGCGTTCAAGCATGACCGTATTGATCACCGGTGAATCTGGCACCGGTAAAGAATTGGTCGCGCAAGCGTTGCATAAGAACAGCCCACGAACCGAGCAGTCTTTTGTTCCACTCAACACCTCAGCGATCGCCGCCGAATTGCTTGAGTCGGAATTGTTCGGACACGAACGTGGGGCGTTCACGGGTGCGGATGCACGCCGCATCGGCCGCTTCGAACAGGCTGATGGCGGCACCCTATTTCTGGACGAAATAGGAGATATGTCGCCGGCACTACAAACACGTTTGCTGCGGGTACTCGCGGAGAGCGAGTTCTATCGCGTCGGCGGGCAACAAGCGATCAAAGTGGATGTGCGGGTTATTGCAGCTACAAATCAAGATCTCGCGCGGGCCGTAAAAGAAGGGCGCTTTCGTGAAGATCTTTATCATCGCCTGAATGTCATTCGAATCAATACACCACCATTACGCCAGCGTCGTCAGGATATTCCCGCCTTGTTGACTCATTACCTCACCGACGCGAGTGCTGAGCTCGGCACCCCAGTGAAAGTCATCAATAGTGATGCGCTGGAGCTATTGCAGAGCTTTGATTGGCCGGGTAACGTTCGCCAGTTAGTGAACGCATCGCGACGTCTAACCGTTACCGCGCCCGGTGGCGTGATTACCGCTACAGATATCCCCGAAGATCTGGGTGGACTATCAAGTGGAAAAGGGCTGCAGGAAGAGTGGACTCAGAGTCTCGCCTACTGGGCCGAGAAGGAATTAACGACGGGCGCGAAAAGCCCGCTACTTGAGACTGCCCTTCCAGAGTTTGAAAAAACGCTAATTAAGATTGCAATGAACAAGGCCAAGGGCCATCGACAAGAAGCAGCCAAGATTTTAGGTTGGGGCCGGAATACCCTGGCGCGAAAAATTCGCACGCTGAGTTTGGATTAAACGCAGTCATTCAGGCCAGACGCTGGCTCGTAGGAGCGGCCTCCAGCCGCGAATGCAACGAATTTGATCGATGCAATAAAATCAACCGACCCACATCGCGACCTTCGGACTCTTGTCCATCAAGCCGCTCATATGACGGGCAGACCACGCTACTTCATCAAACAAACATAATTCGATAGATGGATCATTGCGTTGAGAATTTCTCTACCGACTTCCCCAGTGCCCTTCCGCCAACTTCTCGTCGATGTAGTTCTGATAGGGTTTTACAAAAAGCTGTTTGTATTGCTTCCAAAAAATTAGCCCTTGCTCATCTATCATGGGCAGTGGCCCGAGCACAGATATTAATCGCGCTTCACTTATCGCCCCCTTTTCGTACATGAAGTACGCAATGTCTCCGTGACGAAATAGCGTCACCAACGCCGTAAATTGCCTTAATTGCAGTCCATCGCCGACATCGTTGTAAATGAACGACATCATATCGGCGGTTTCCTGATCCGCGACGGAGAGTGCATTAAATTCGGAGATGTTGTTGATGAGCTCCTGATAGGCCGCGATCTCCATTGCCTGAGTGTTCTGAACCGTCTGCTGTGCGCTATTGCGGGTTTCAAAACCCACGAAAATCAACGACGCAATGATTGCCAGAAAACCAATACCCTCCAGAAGATCTTTCCATTTTTGTCTAATCATCACACGCGCTCTTATAGGTCTATTTTTCTAGTGGACGAGTGCGGCATCAATTTTGTCCAGAATTGAATTAGCAGCAACAATAGTGTCGTCGAATGCCTCAATCGTGTGGCGTAATTTACCAGACCGGCTTTCCACGATTGTGCGAAATGACGGGTCTTTCAGAAGCCGCGTCAGTTCAGCTTCGTTAGCTGATAACATCCGCGTGAAATCGGGTGTTGGCTGTATTCTCAGATTGGTCCCACCAATGCCCATAGGAACACCCCATCGAACCATGTATGGCAGGGTAATTTCGTGAACGACTTTGCTGTTGCCAAGTTGATCGTCCAGCACGCTGCCCCATTCTGCAAGCTCGTAGCGCAGCTCAAGATCGGAAAGAATATCTATCCTGCCAGCGGAGATTAGCGAATCGCGCACGCCACTGCCCAGATCAGTTGTTAATGGAGCCCGAAGCATCCACATAGCGTCGTCGATAGAATATTCCTGCGCGTTCCAAACACCGGTGTGCATCGATACTTGCAGGCTCTCTGAGGACTGCAACATTAAACCATGACCAAATTTATGTCCCTCCAACACTTTGAGGTGACGCTCGAATTCGATCTTAAGGCTCTGTAAGGTTTCCTACTCCAATTCTCGTTCTTGGCGTTCTTCCCACCATGCGTCAATTGTAAAAGCCAGGAGAATGCTGGCAACGATGGCTGCGGCTTCCGCCGCATAACGCAGCAAAGGTTTGTTTCGAAAATTGCCGTCGGGAGAGTCTGTCATCGAAATGAGTATACGGCGATTCACTACGCGGGGACTCGAATCATTCGGCTTTAAGCTCGCAGCGTGCCGACCAACTCTCGCGTCGATGCCATTTCATGGCGCGCTAAATAATCAGCAATCCCCGCGTTGATAGACGTGCAAACAAGTGGGTCGTAAAAAAGCGCGGTACCCACGCCGACCGTTGTTGCACCGGCAATCATGAATTCAATCGCGTCCTCCGCCGAGGTGATACCGCCTTGTCCAAAAACAGGAATATTCAAAGGGCCGGCCACTTCGTATACCTGGTGAACTTTGAGTAACGCTATCGGCTTTATCGCTGGCCCAGATAAGCCGCCGCGGACATTGCCAATAATTGGCTCACGCTTCTCGGCGTCAATCGCCATACCCATTACTGTATTGATAACTGCCAGCCCGTCTGCCCCCGCTTCAATGCAGCGCCGCGCGTTTTCTTGAATGTCGGTTTGATTGGGCGACAGTTTCGCGATAATCGGCTTGCTTGTACTTTCGCGACACGCGGCGACAACCCGCGCAGACATGTCCGGATCATTGCCAAACGACACGCCGCCTTCCTTAATGTTCGGGCAGGAAATATTGATCTCAATCGCATCGATCGGTGAGTCGTCGAAACGTCGTGTCACTGCAGCGTAATCTTCGATAGTAGAGCCGCACACGTTTGCTATGAAACGCGTTTCGTCGAAATCGAGACCGGGCAGTATGTCGTCTACGACAACATCGACCCCGGGGTTTTGCAGGCCGATCGCGTTTAACATGCCCATGGGTGTTTCGTAAACACGATGTGGTGCATTACCGAGACGCGGTTCGAGCGTCGTGCCTTTCAGGACAATGCCGCCGACATCGCGGTTGGAGAATCCTTTTATGCGAGTGTATTCCTCGCCAAAGCCAACGCAACCCGAAAGCAGAATGACCGGTGAGTCGAGGACCAGACCGCAAAATTCGGTGCGCAGAGGGCTTTCAGTCTGATTCAAAGCGTTGTCATTCGAATGTCATTCATGCTGCGCGCGATCTTACACGCCTATTCATGCAATATGCATAGTCTATGTTTAGCATCATTCTTTACGAGCCGGAGATTCCACCCAACACCGGCAATATCATTCGCCTTTGTGTGAACACCGGGACCAACCTGCATTTGATCGAACCCCTCGGATTCGAGCTTGATGAGCCGCGATTGAAAAGAGCAGGATTAGACTACCGTGAATTTGCCGATGTCTCCGTTCACACAGATTTACAGACCTGCCTGGCAGTCCTGGATAATCCGAGGGTTTTTGCACTCAGCACCCGAGCGACGACAAACTACTCAAGCGCAACTTTCGAGCCAGGGGACGCCTTTTTGTTCGGTCCAGAAACGCGCGGACTGCCGCAAACATTGCTGGAATCCTTGCCTTACAACCAAAGGCTGCGATTGCCAATGCAGCCGGATAGCCGCAGCCTGAATCTCTCGAATGCAGCCGCTATTGTTGTCTACGAGGCGTGGCGCCAGCAAAATCATGCGGGCGGCACCTAAAGATAACAAACTGGGTCAGAGCTCAATAATTGGCTCTGACCCAGTTTACAATCCGGTTAATGAATCTTGAGCTTTATACGGAACGGCTTCGACTCACACCGCTATCCGACGCGGACTTCGATATCAGTCTTGAGATGTTTAAAGATCCAAAGGTAGTGGAACATTTTTGTGATCTCATGACAGAGGAAGAAATTCGCGGAGAAATGCCCAACTGGACCAAACGCGGTGCCGATGGATGCATCGGAATTTGGTGTTCATCTGATCGAATGACAGGCGAGAAGTACGGTAGCGTCATGCTTTTGCCTATGGCGATAGAAGAAGACGATACCAATTACGATTTACTTGTTCCTGGCGAGATGCCACCGGGCCACATAGAGGTTGGCTACGCACTGAAATGCTCGGCATGGGGTAAAGGCTTTGCGACCGAAGCGTGCAAACGGTTGGTTCAATTCGCCTTTGAAGCAACCCAGCTGAATGAGCTCCTCGCGACCTTAGAAGAAGAAAATACAGCGTCAGTCAGCGTATTAGTGAAGGCAGGTTTCGTAAGCAACGGAAGAATGTTTTGCTACGGAGAAGATAGTCCCTGTTATCGACTGACGCGTTCAGAATGGGTCGAACAACAAGCAGCAGGATAAGATTCTATAGCTACTCGGGCTTTAAGCCGCGACTCATGAGCGTGCCTACCGCTTCGCGCGGGACCACATCGTCATAGAGAATGCGGTAGATCTCGTGGCAGATCGGCATAACGACATCCAGCTGGTCGGCAACTTCCTTGACCGCTTTGGCGGCGAGTACACCCTCAACGACTTGCTGAATCTCTTCTTGGGCGTTGGCTGCGGATTTTCCACTTGCCAGCGCGAGCCCCATACGCCTGTTACGCGATAAGTCATCGGTGCAAGTCAGCACTAAATCACCCATGCCAGCCAAGCCCATAAAGGTTTCGCTGCTTGCGCCTAACGCGACGCCAAGGCGGGTCATTTCGACTAAACCGCGGTTGATCAGCGCGATACGGGTGTTGGCGCCGAAGCCCAGTCCATCAGATAAACCCGCACCGATGGCCAACACATTCTTTACCGCACCGCCCACCTCCACGCCAATCATGTCTTGCGACGTGTAGGCGCGAAAATTTTCACCCGAGAGCGTCGTAGCCAACTCACTCGCAAACGATGTGTCATTGGCCGCAATGGTCATAGCGGTGGGCAGGCCGTCACCCACTTCCTTCGCAAACGTTGGCCCGGACAACACAGCCATTGGTCGCGCGTCACCTAACACCTCTTGCGCAACCTGATGGGGCAATTTGCCGGTCGATAATTCAAACCCCTTGGTGGCCCAACAGATACGCGCGTCACTTTCTAACAAGGGCGCCAAACGCGTCAATGTTTCACGCAGACCATGACTCGGAACGGAGACCAAGATGTCCCGCACCCCTTGCACACATGTGTCGAGATCGGTGCATACCTGAAGATTGTCGGGAAAGGCTGCGCTCGGTAGATAGCGGTCGTTACAACGATTCGTTTGAATCGCTCGAAGCTGTTTCTCGTCACGACCCCACAGTCGGACATCTCTAGCGCTGCGTGCAAACTGCAGCGCTAAAGCTGTACCCCAGGATCCTGCGCCAAGGACGGCAATGGGTGGTTTGTCACTCGACATTAAGTGCTCGCTAACTCCCGCCTTTGCGATGATCGTCTAGTGGGACGTTTCACCATTATTGCCGCCGGTTCCTTCCGCGGCTTTTGCTGCCGCTTGTGCTATTCCCTGTGCATATAGCGCATCAAAATTGATTGGCTGCAGCAGAAACTCAGGGAAACCACCCTTCGAGATGACAGCGGCAATCGCTTCACGGGCGTAGGGGAAGAGAATATTCGGGCAAAAACTGCCAACGAGCGCTTTCATCTCACTCTCAGCGTAACCGGTGATGAGAAAGATGCCGGCCTGATGAAGCTCCACCAAAAAAATAGTCTGGTCTTCTTCTTTCGCTTCTACCGTAATGGTTAAAACAACCTCGTGATTGTTTTCACCGATGCCTGTGTGTGCGCTGCGCAAATTTAAATCGGTCTTTGGAGCCCAGTCGGTTTTGCTGAAAACCTGGGGCGCTTGCGGTGATTCAAATGAAAAGTCTTTTACGTAGACCTTCTGAATCACGAGCTGTTTGTCTGCCGGTTTTTCGTCATTTCCCGCGACGCTTTTTTCTGCTGTTTTTTCGTCATTCTCTGCCATGCTGCCGTCCTGTAATTTGGTTAAATTCCTGATTAAGGTTGATATTCTGGCGCTAACAAGTCGTTAAGCTTGCCCTGTTGCTCCAATGAATAAAGTTCATCGAACCCACCAATGGATTCGTCGTTGATAAATATCTGCGGCACAGTTCTGCGCCCGCTTAAGTCTTCCATTTTCGCACGTAGTTCTGGATCTCTGCTGACAAGAAACTCTTCATAGCTGACCCCCTTCTTTGTCAGAAGCATGCGCGCGGCCGTACAAAAAGGGCAAGTCTCCGTGCTGTACATCGTAATTTGTGGGTCGTTGTTAGTGGTCATCAGAGATTAGTCATCGGTCCGTCGCTATTGTGGCCCCTATAGATCAGCCCTTACTTTTAGTCTTCTTTCCAGTAACCAAAGGCAAATTTTCCTGGGTCCATGCTGCAATGCCGCCCTTGAGTCCGTAAACACTCTCTACTCCAGACTTCTTGAGCATAGCAACGGCACGACCGGACGTCATGCCAGCGTCGCAAACCGCAAGAATAGGTTTCGTCTTGTACATATCGATCTTACTTTGATTCGCTTCGAGCTCGTCAAACGGGATGTTCTTCGCACCAACGATGTGGCCTCGACCGAAAACATCCGCGCTACGTAAGTCGATGATGACCGCATCTGCATTTATCAGGCTGACGGCCGCCTGCGGCTCTATGTTGGTGATACTGCCGGACTTAAGACGCAGCTCCGTGAAGATCAGCAAAAAGAAACTAGCCATTAGTGCGGGCACAAGGATCATGTGGTTTGAAGCAAATTCTAAATAGGCGTCCATATTGTTCCAAATTTGTTAATGCGCTTAAGATTTTGCTGGCAGCGACTTAAAATTCGCCAGCAGTCGTGGGCGGATCGGCCATTGTACCAGTGCTGTCAAGCCGCTGGTGCATTCATCGCCAAAGCCATTACACTTCACCCCCATGATTCGCCTGTCTTCTGCCATCCTATTATTGCTCGGTACCGTCATGGTCCTTGCTCAGAACAAGGATTTGACGCAAATCAAAGAGCGCGAACTGGAGGCAGTCCGAGAAAAAATCAGCGACCTCAAGACCAGCATGGACCGACGTGCGGTCAAACGCGATCTCATCACAGGCGAACTGGAGGCCGCTGAAGTCGTCATTTCGGAACAACGGACCCGATTAAAGGACTTGGAGCGACAACGAAGCTTCAGCGAGAAAAAGAAAGCCAATCTCGATGCCCAGCTTGAGATCAAGATGGCCGATATGCAGGTCGAAACCAAACAGCTGGAAGCTCAGGTGGTCGCAGCTTATACGAGCGGTGAGCAGGAGCGCATGAAGCTACTCCTGAATCAACACGACCCGGCCACTTTGGGTCGTTTGATGACCTACTACCGCTATATGAGTGAATTTCGGGGTGCTAATATTTCCTCCCTCAATCAGTATATTGATGAGCTCGCCGGGTTGCGGGAAGAAATGTCTGCTGAGGAGACGCGGCTTGCCCGTCTCACGCTCGCTCGCTATGCCGAGCTTACGGACCTCAATGCAGCCCAGGAAAAACGCCAAGGCTTGCTTGTGGCTCTGAAATCTCGAATTTCGGCATAAGGTTCAGAGATTCGGCGCCTAGCGGCAGAAGAGGAAGATTTGGCGCGCCTAATCGTGGAATTGACGAGCATTTTGTCAGATTACCCGATCACCTCAGAAGAGCCTTTCAGTAAATTGAGGGGTGTCTTGATCTGGCCAGTTTCTGGCGGCCTTAAGTGGAACGGGGTTGTTCTTACTGCACCCAGAGGACGGGAAGTCCGTTCGATATATCATGGCAGAGTCGTATTTTCTGACTGGCTCGTCGGCATGGGTCTGTTGGTTATTGTTGATCATGGTGACAATTACATGACCTTGTACGGTTACAACGAGACGACGTTAAAGAGCGCTGGCGACTGGGTAGCGCCGGGCGATGTTATCGCGACGGTTGGAGACAGTGGGGGCCAGCAACAAACCAGCCTGTATTTCGAGGTTCGACAAGGCACACGTCCGCTGAACCCACGTAGCTGGGTGACTCGCCAGCCTGGCACTTGATGTAGTCAAACCTTGCGCTGACAATAGGTTGGTCTACGCGGTCACTTTCCCGTAAATCGGTGTGCTATCGTCACTGGTCCATTCCATAAACACGCCTGCAAGCCAACACAATGCCTTTGAAAACCCGCGCCATTCTGGTCGTTGTTATTGGCACCATACTCGGTGTCAGCTTGTCCGTGGGTGGCGGCTTCATCAAGAACTTCGATCACGGATCATCGCGTGATTTACCCTGGGACGAAGCCCGCTTGCTCGCCGAGGTAATGGAGCGGGTCAAACATGATTATGTAGAACCAATCGACGACAACGTGCTTTTGGAAAATGCGATTCGTGGGATGGTTGCAGATCTCGATCGTCACTCTGCATTTCTGGGCGTGGATGAGTATCAGGAGATTCGCGCTAGCACCAGCGGAAAATATACAGGCGTTGGGATTGAGATAAGTATTGTTGCTGGCGCGATCATAGTCATTGCACCAATCGATGGCACGCCCGCGCAAAAAGCCGGCGTCATGTCGGGCGATGAAATTATCTTAATTGACGGCGTATCGGTTGCAACCGATGGCTTGGACGACACCATTCACAAACTCCGAGGGCGCGCGGACACCACTGTTTCAATGCAAGTGCGACGATCGGGCTACGACGACCCGCTGACTTTTCGATTAGTGCGTAAGAAAATCGAAGTGGCGAGTGTGCGCCATGAGATTCTGGATCAGTCAGTTGCCTATCTGCGCTTGAGCCAATTTAACCAGACGACTGCAGCAGAGGCATTACACAGTATCGCTGAATTGCAGCTTCAGGCAGAGGCAAACACTGGCCGTTCACTAACCGGCATGATTTTGGATTTACGAAATAATCCGGGCGGTATTCTGGATTCCGCTGTTGATATCACTGATATGTTTCTTGACGACGGTGTCATCGTGTCGGCAGAGGGAAGAACGCCCGAGTCGCGTTTTACAAAATTGGCTAGCGAGGGAGACATCTTAGATGGAATTCCGATTGCTGTACTCGTAAACGGCGGATCTGCCTCTGCGTCCGAAATCGTTGCGGGCGCGTTGCAGGATCACAATAGAGCCACAGTCGTGGGTACCCAGACATTCGGCAAGGGCCTGGTTCAAACTGTCATGCCCCTTTCCAAGGGCCGTGCAATCAAGCTGACCACCTCGCATTACTACACACCCTCAGGTGACTCGATTAACGGCACAGGTGTCAAGCCGGATTTATACGTTGAATCTTCTGGGCCGTATCCGGAGCAGAATTTGCGCTCCATGCTTGATCGGGAAGGCGATGCCCAACTTATCGAAGCACTAGAGCTACTGCGCAATCAGCCAATATTGCAGTCGCAGGCGCCCGAATAGCCACTCAAGTGATTCGGCACACAGGTGCCTTGTTGCGCCGCATAGTGGCATTCGTGGTTGCGTTGCTGTGCCTATCCAGCGCCGTTCATGCGGATGAACACCGGCCCAAAATTGCGCTGATTATTGACGACCTTGGCTATGAACGTGTGGCAGGAGAGCGCGCCATCGCACTGCCGGGCCCGGTCGCATTTGCCGTACTGCCGCATACGCCAAGAGGTGCTTTTCTCGCAGAAAAAGCGCACGCCGCCGGTAAGGATGTGTTGCTACACCTCCCGCTTCAGGCAGAGCGCGATCATGAGGCTGTTCCCGGTAGTTTGCTGTTGGACATGACTGAGCATCAATTTTCGCAGGCGTTCACGAAGAGCATTGACGCGGTGCCGTTCGTGGTTGGCGTAAACAACCACCGAGGTAGTTTGTTGACGCGACATCCAGGCCACATGACTTGGCTGATGAACGAAATCCTATCGCGAGAGGATTTGTTTTTCGTTGATAGCTATACAACGGCAGAAAGCATTGCTTTGAATATTGCGCTGGAAAGCGGCGTGCCGGCAGTACGACGTGACGTTTTCCTCGATCCGGACCAGGCGCCTGAAACATTGGCGCGGGAATTTTCCAGGCTCAAGAAACTTGCGCGACGGAAAGGCTTTGCCGTTGGAATAGCGCATCCATACAAAACAACATTAGCGTTTCTTGAAAGTGCTTTGCCTACTCTCGAAGCCGACGGATTCGAGCTAATCACGATTAGCGAACTGGTTTTATTGCGCACCGACTCCGTAGCAGGAAAATAAGCGATGGGTTTCTACAACGATCGCGTTTTGCCGGCGATGACCGATAAACTATGTTCATCGAGTCCTACTCAAAAACAACGACAGAAAATTGTGCCATTGGCTGAAGGCGATGTGCTTGAGATCGGCATGGGCAGCGGCTTGAATATTCCATTCTATGCGACGGAAAAGGTTCGCAAGGTTTGGGGTCTGGAACCCTCTGCGGGCATGCGGGCACGAGCAAAACTGCTGGTCGATGCATCGCCGCTCGATATTGAATTTATTGATCTCCCGGGAGAAAAAATTCCGCTGGAAGATAATAGCGTCGACACGGTTTTGATGACCTACGCGTTATGTACCATTCCGGATACCCAAGCGGCGCTTGAGGGAATGCGACGGGCGCTAAAGCCGGGCGGTCAATTATTGTACTGTGAACATGGCATTGCGCCGGACGAGAAGGTTCGGCGATGGCAAAATTGTTTAAATCCCGCTTGGAGAAAAGTCGCCGGCGGCTGCCACCTGAATCGCGATATCCTGGCGCTGCTGGCCGCCGGCGGATTCACTGTAAAAACAGATGAAGGACTGTATATTCCAGAGATTAGGGTCCTTTGCTATAACTACTGGGGCAGCGCGCAGGCCTAAGGGTCCTAAGCTTGAACAATTCGAGGCGGATAGCGTCCAACACGACTGAAATATAATTCATTAAGAACCTATGAACAGGCAATCAACCATTAGGATCGCGTTGGCGACACTGATCTTATGTCCATTCGCGTGGAGTCAGGGGTTTGCCCAGAGCGCCCCCGAGATCAAAACAGAGTCGGTTGCCTGCACGATGCAATACGACCCTGTTTGTGGCACGGACGGCCGCACTTACTCCAATGATTGCGTGGCGAATGTCGCCGGCGCTCAAATTGTTGTTACAGGAGAGTGCCCGCCAGTGGCTCCGGCCCAAGATACATCGCCGGACGATCGACCCGTTACAGGTGAGTTGTGCCCTGAAGTTTATTCTCCCGTTTGCGGCATTGACGGAAACACCTATGGCAATGAGTGTTTGGCCGCAGCAGAGGGACTCGATGAGGTGACCGTCGGTGCCTGCGTAACGGTCGCCGAAGTCTGTCCCGATGAGTTTGAACCCGTGTGTGGTGTTGATGGCAACACCTATAGCAATGTTTGTTTTGCGAGTGTTGCTGGCACCGAAGTCGAGAATCTAGGCGCTTGCCTCGGCACAGGCTGCCCCGCTGACTTCGATCCTGTTTGTGGCGTCAATGCTCGCACTTATCAGAATCGCTGTGAGGCAGAGGTAGAACGAATTCCGGTACAACGTGCGGGTGCATGCGACGTTGATAACTGTCCGAAAGTTTATATGCCGGTTTGTGGGCCAGATGGAACCAGCTACGATAATTCCTGCGAAGCCCAAGCTGCGAATGTGGGTTTTGTCACTGAGGGCGCATGCAACACGCGAGCGTGTCCCAACATGTACGTGCCTGTTTGTGGCGCCGATGATCTAACGTACGGAAATGCCTGTCTTGCGGAGCGCGCTGGCGAACGCATCATGCATGCCGGATTGTGCGAGGCGCAGGGTCGAAACTGTCCGCGTATCTATCAGCCCGTCTGTGGCCTGAACGGTGTTACCTATGAAAACGCCTGTCAGTTAGAGAACGCTGGCGAATCGCTTGCTTATGCAGGTGCTTGTGTCGGGCAATAAATCGGCTTAGTCGCCAAAAATCTAAGACCCGCGAAGATTGAAAAAAATGATGGCGCGATCATCTCTGTTGCTGGTATTTGTTGCGTGCCTGGCACTCGGTCAGGCGAATGACAATGAAGATGGCGAAGTCCGCTAATCACTGCATGGGTCGTCAGATCCTTCGAATCGTAGAGGACGACGTCGTCGGTACGTTCGTCTGCTTCCAATGTCATGGCGCCTTCCTAAATAGAATGCGCCCAGTTTTTCGTAATCAAGCATGAGTTATTCCAAGCACGTAGAAGGAGATCGATTTTCTGCGATTAGTTGTGCCTTAAAAATTTAATCGGTTTTGGCAGATGAAACGCGATACATCCAGTAACAAACGGCAGCCATTAACAAGAGGCCGGGTCCGCCGCCCAAGCTCAAAAGATGGTTCAATGAGAACACATCAGGATTCTCGGTAAGCACAATGGGGATGGCCATAAAGATGCCGACCAGTGCCTCACCGGTAATCAATCCTGCCGCAACCAGCATACCGTTGCGCATGCTTGTCTCTCCATCGGCACCCCGTTTGGCGTGTACTTTGGCTGCGAGGTGTGCGACCACACCGCCGATAAGGATTGCCACTGATAGTTCAAGCGGCAAATAGATCCCGACCGCGACGGCAAGCACTGGCATGCGAAAAGAAGAGCCTTTCGATTTTAGAACCTCGTCCGAAATAATAATCGCGATGCCGATCGCTGCACCAATGATGATCATCGTCCACGGTAGCCCACCTTCAAAAACACCCTGTGCGACCGAAGACATCAAGGTTGCTTGTGGAGCCGCCAATGCCTGTGGGAATTCTTCCGTTTTTGGTCCAATGCTGTAGGCCTTGAGCATCAGATTTAACACAGGCGCCATGATTAGAACGGACGAGACGACACCGATTCCCTGCATGACCTGCTGTTTCCAGGGAGTGGCACCCAATATGTATCCGGCCTTCAGGTCCTGCATGTTGTCGCCAGCGATTGCCGCGGCACAACAAACCACTGCGCCAATCATAATGGCGGTGGGCGCCCCGATCGGCGAATCACTGCCCATCATCATCAGCAAAATTAAGGAGGCGAATAGAATTGTCGCAATGGTAATGCCCGATATTGGGTTATTGGACGAGCCAACCAGGCCTGCCATGTAACCGGCGACTGACGAAAATAGAAACCCGGCGACGACCATGATCAAGGTCATCGATAAGCTGATGCCAAAATTATCGACAATCGATTGGTACAGAAAGAATATGGGGATAACGAACAATGCAACGCCGATCATGACGTAATTCATCGGCATGTCCCTGTCCGTATGACTGGTCGCAACCGGCGCATCAGATTTGTACTGTGCCATTCCGCTCTTGATGCCATCGACCAATGAGCCGCGCATTGAGATCAACGCCCACACGCCACCGATTACCATTGCCCCGACCCCGAGATAGCGAATCTGACTTGTCCAGATTTCCCATGCCAGGTCTTCGGGGCCTGCTCCGGACTCATACAGCGCCAGCATTTCCGGACTGCTCTCCAGGAAGAACGTGGAGAAGATTGGAATGGCGACAAACCAGGAGATGGCGCCGCCCAGGAAAATCAGCACGGATATATTCAAGCCCACAATGAAACCAACGCTTATCAGCGCCGGAGATAGATTGGTGCCGACGTACGCTATCGTGCTGGTGCCGACGTACTTGGCAGTCTGCGCGACCCCGGCGAGAACAATCAGTCCCGTTGAGCAAAATTTGATGACTGCGCCGGTAATGCCAGCCAGCGCAAGGAACTTGATACCGCCGGAGCCGTCGTCTCCGACCTTCAATACCTCAGCGGTGGCCTTGCCTTCCGGATACGCGAGTTGCTGCTCTACAATCAGTGAGCGCCGCAGCGGAATCGTGAACAAAACGCCTAGAAGTCCGCCGAGGCCCGCAATGGCGGTAACCCACCAGTAGTCAAAAACTTCCCAATAGCCCATTAGTATCAGTGCGGGCAATGTGAAAATTACACCCGCCGCTACAGATTCACCTGCCGACGCTGCCGTTTGAACAATGTTGTTTTCAAGAATGTTGGAATTCTTGAACATTTTTAGAACAGCCATCGATATGACCGCGGCAGGAATCGACGCCGATACGGTCAGACCGGCAAATAGTCCTATGTAGGCGTTGGCAGCGGCCAGTACGGCAGCCAAAATGATGCCAAGTAAAACGGCCTTAACGGTGATTTGTGGCGGGACGGATGGTGAATTCATGGACCTCTCCGGTTCTTATTTTGTTTGATCGGACTAGAGCCTAAAACCGGCATCGAGCCGGCGAAGGTCTACATTTTAGCTGACCGTGCCGTCTGTGCCTATCTGGCGGCGGCGACAGGTGCCGGGCCGTGCGTCAGGGATGCGGCCCGATATGATACCTTTGGCTCGCCTGTGCTGACTGATTCAGCCCAAGAATCTAGATCTAAAAACAAAAAGAGGGCGGCGGCAATAGAGGGTATTCACCCTCCGCCACCACCAAAGAGGATGCAAATGACCTATATCGTTGTCGTTGTCGGCTATGTCCTAATGCTTCTCGGTATCAGTGTCTATAAGAGCCGTAGCGTTAAATCCGCTGAAGATTTTATGGTCGCAGGTCGCAGTGTGCCGGTTTATATGTTGGTGGCGACACTCGTTTGCACCTGGATCGGTTCCGGTAGTCTTTTCGGCACGGCCGGCCTCACCTTTCGTACCGGGCTCTCGGAGCTGTGGTTTTCCGCCGGTGCCTGGGTCGGCATTCTGGTGATCTACATGATCGCCGCACGTGTTCGCCGTATTGCGCAATACACGCTCACCGACCTTCTTGAAAAGCGCTATAACCAGTTGGCCAAGGTGCTGGGCACAATCACCATCATCATTGCCTACATGGTTATCGCGGGTTACCAATTCAAAGGTGGCGGACGTTTTATCGCCATTTTATCGGATGGTTCTATTTCTCTCGAAACCGGGATGATTATTGCCGCATTTCTAATCGTGGGATTTACTGTTCTTGCTGGCATGGTCTCAATTGTCTCGATCGACATCTTTAATGGCAGCATCATGCTGGTAGCGATGGTGCTAACGTTGCCGTTTGCGATTTCGGGCCATGGCGGATTGGACGCGGTCATTACGACCATTCAGCAAACCCAACCGACCCATCTATCGTTAATGGGTGGACACGACTTCGTCTGGGTAGTCGGCATAGCATTGCCGACATTCTTGTTGCTCATGAGCGAGAGCAGCATGTACCAAAAGTTTTCATCGGCTGACAATGAAGCGAACGCGCGCAAGGCCGTCATGGGAATGTTCATCGGTGTCGTCGTTGTCGAAACACTCATGATGCTAATTGCATTGGTGGGTTTTGCCATTTATGCAGATGACCCGCGATTCTTCCTTGTCGATGGCAGTATCAATCGGGCGATGGCTGAAGAAATTATATTGCGGATCGGTTTCGAGCAGCTACCCGTTGTTATCGGTTCGTTACTACTCGCTGCAGGCGCTGCGATAGTAATATCAACCGGCAATACTTTTTTAATGGTGACATCGACGAATGTCACGCGCGACATTTTTCAGGCGTTCTTTTATAAGAACGCAACCGCGTCACAGATCCTCTGGATCCAACGCGCCTGCATCGTTGGTATCGGCTTGCTGGCCTATCTCATGATGAGTCAATTCGATACGATTCTTGAAATGGCGTTGATGTCCTACACTATGATCGGCGCGTCGCTCGCACCACCGCTACTGGCCGCGTTTTTCTGGAAACGTGTGACTTGTGCAGGCGGAGTCGTATCGATCGCTTCGGGAATGTTGACCGTGGTCATCATCGCGGTTCTGAATTCAGTCTATAAGGGCAGCGCTGAAGGCATAAACGTTTTGGGTGTTTCGTTTCCAATGGACACAGACTACATTGCGATTCCCGCAGTCATTGTGTCCGTAACGACGTTGGTGGTTGTGAGTTTGTTAACGGCCAAGCCGCAGCAAAGCGATTGGGAAGAATTCATCGAGGCGTAATGTCTTGGACAGGGTCAGAGTCTCGACCCCGACCCTTTCACGCGACAGAAACTGGGTCAGAGCCGTTTATTGGGCTCTGACCCAGTTTTTTTAATTTATAGTTACTCTTCACTTGCTTCTTCTTCGAGTTCTACTTTCCGAGTCGTGAAGAATCTCGACATCAAAATGCCGAGCTCGAACAAAAAATAAATGGGCACAGCAAGAAGTGTCTGGCTGATGACGTCAGGCGGCGTTAGGAACATGCCAATGACAAACGCGCCGAGAAACACATATGGCCGGGCTTTGCCCAGTTTTTTCGGCGTAGTAAGGCCTGTCCATACGACCAAGACAGTTGCGATCGGGACCTCGAACGCTATGCCAAACGCGAAAATTATGGTCGTAATGAATTCCACAAAACGCGCGATATCCGTTTGCGCCTCGACGTCGTCGGGCGCTTCTGCAACAAAGAACTTAAAGACAAGCGGGAAAACGATGTAGTACGCGAACGCTATCCCCATGTAAAAAAGTGCAATACTTGATGCAAGCAATGGGAACGCGAAATGTTTTTCCTTTCGATATAAGCCTGGGGCGACGAAGGCCCAAATCTGGTATAGGACGACCGGCATACCAAGAAACAATGCGACAAAAAGCGTCAGCTTGACGGGTGTGATAAAGGTTGAAGCCGGATCTATTGCAATAAGTTGGCCGCCCGGCAGTACGTCCACTAGCGGTTGAGCGACCATAGTGAAAATTTCGCCGCGCCACGGTACCAAAAAAATAAACAACACGAGTACGACACCAAACATTTTCAGCAAACGATTTCGCAGTTCAACAAGATGCGATATCAACGTGCCTTCAGCTAAATCATCGTCCGTGGTTTCGGTTGTTGCCTCGCCCTGTTCCGTCACGATTCGACTTTCTCCGCGATCTTATCGTCGCTTGCTTCTGGTTCTGATTTTGGTTCGTGATCATCGACGTTTGATTCCTCGCCCACTCCAGTGCCTGTTTCTTTAGTGGCATGTGCTGGCGAGTAATTATCGTCGTCGCGAGGAAGGGTAGGCTCTGATTCGACAGCGCTTTCCGGTTCAGTGTCGCTATCCGGCGTCTCTGTATCAGGCGAAGTTTTTTCAACTGGTTTCGGTTGTGTCGATGGTGCTCGGGATGCGGGGGGTGGATTGATTTTGAAGGTGTCGTTCAGATCAAGTTCTTCTTCCAGCTGTCGCTTCATCACGCGCGTCATCCGGCGCGCCTGACCCAGCCACCCACCAATCTGATTTGCGACGCGCGGTAAACGCTCCGGTCCTAAAACGACCAGACCAATGAGCAACAAAATGATCAGCTCTCCGCCGCTGACTCCGAACATAGATCAGGATCGTCCTAGTGAGCTAACAAGCTAGCTTTGATTGTTCTTGGTGGGTTCTTCGGCTGGAGTTGAGTCAAAGCTCGCGTCTTTGGACTGGTCGTCGAGCTGTTCCGCAGGTTCCTGCTCTGCAGAATCCATTGCTGAACGGAATCCCTTCACGGCTCCGCCGAGATCTGTGCCGAGTGACTTAAGGCGCTTGGTACCGAAAATGGCGATAACAATCACCAATACGATTAACAGCTGCCAAATACTGACGTTGGCAAACATCGTTTTCCTCTCTTCGGGCTGCTGCCCGTTTATTCACAAGGGCTTTTGCCCTTTCCTGGATGAGGGCTAAGCCCTTCTACATTCATAGTACAGGCGTGAGCCCAATAAAACCGGTCGAAGATCACGTCTCAAGTCAGAAAGACTTCTGACGTTAAAGAACGGCTCGCGTTTACGCCTCAAGCCAGAACGTTACCGGCCCATCATTTAGCAATGAGACTTTCATATTGGCGCCAAAAACGCCGCTTTCAACCGTGGTGAGTCTCTCACGACATTCTGTCAGAAAGTCCTGAAAGTAGCGCGCCGCAATTGTTGGCGATGCAGCCCGGGTAAAGCTCGGACGGGTACCCTTCCGCGTGTCTGCCGCTAATGTAAATTGTGGCACAACGAGCAATTCCAGCTGTTCCTCAAGCACACTACGATTCATACGATCAGCCTCGTCCGGAAAGATCCGGTATGTGAGAACTCGCTCAACCATGCGCGCAAGCGTCGTCTCAGAGTCTTCCGACTGAACCGCCAGAAAGACTAGCAAACCACGTCCAATAGAGCCTGTAATGGCTCCGTCTACTGAAACACTGGCATGACTGACGCGTTGAAGCAGACTGATCATTGGGCGGGTGAAAATCCGATTAGGGCTGGTCGCGGCCGCACATCATACCCGTGTTCTTGCCTGTTATGAATCCACCCAAATCTCCCTGTTTCCGAGCTTTTGACGGCTCGCAATGGCCGTTGTGGTCTATGGCAGGCTTGCCTGTGTGGGTTATTCGCAAAATCCCGGATCGAGCTGACAGCAATGTTGGGTTCGGATTGCGTGGCTAGCGCCCAAGGACGGGCAGTTGGGGCCTTTGCGCTCCAGCTTCACATCAAGGTTGGGGCCCCGATCTTCGGGTCGGGGCTGTTTTCTGCCCATCTTTAGGTCTGTGGATAACCACTTGTACCTTGTTTTATCTCTATAAGTGAAAAATTAAACCCACTTACTAAAGATTTACTAGTAATTGGGTTAATAGTATAAATTATTGCTTTATAAAAGCTTCTAGGTGGTAAATAAATCCCTAAAGAAACCAGTATGCAGCTGACCCATCGACCTCTAAACTGTCTTGTCGTAAATGCATCCTTTTTCAAGACGGAAATACAACACAGCATGAAAAGACGACAATTTGTTACCGGAGTGGCTGCCGCTGTAGGTCTCTCAGCCTGTGCTGAAGAAGAGACGGCCTCAACGACTTCCGCCAGATCAACGGAAACATTTGAATGGAATATGGTCACCAGTTGGCCGGCAGGGTTGCCCGGCATTGGCGTCGGGGTGCAAAATCTCGCCGACAGGCTGGAAAAAACCAGTAATGGCCGCCTAAAAGTCAAAGTATATGCGGGCGGCGAGTTAGTCCCGGCGCTTGAGGTGCTTGATGCCGTCAGTCGCGGCACGGTCCAGATGGGCCATGACTCCGCGTACTACCATCGCGGCAAAGTTCCCGCCGCACAGTACTTCACCGCAGTTCCATTCGGTCAGACTGTGCATGAAAAAAATGCCTGGCTTTACTACGGTGGTGGCCTCGAGTTGTGGCGAGAGCTCTACGCGCCTTTTAATGTTATTCCGTTTGTCGCTGGCAATACGGGCGTACAGATGGCGGGCTGGTTTAACAAAGAAATTAACTCTGTCGCGGATTTGAAGGGATTGAAGATGCGTATTCCCGGCGTTGGGGGAGAGGTGATGCGACGGGCCGGTGTAACGCAAGTGAACGTTCCGGCTTCGGAGATATTCACTGCGTTACAAACCGGAGCCCTGGATGCCGCTGAATGGGTTGGACCCTACAATGATATCGCGCTGGGCCTGCACAAAGCTGCGCGCTATTACTACTATCCGGGCTGGCACGAACCCGGTCCTATGTTGCAGTTCACCGTTAACCGCGATGCGTGGAACACACTGCCCGAAGATCTACAGGAAATTATTGGCACGGCCTGTCAGGCAATCAACGTAGACATGATGGCTGATCACACCTGGGGTAACGCGGTCGCGTTAAAGCAACTAAAAGAAGATCCGAATGTTGAACTACGACGTTTACCCGATGATGTATTGAAATTACTCCGACAATACAGTCAAGAAGCGCTTGATGAATTGTCAGCTAACGATGAAGGGGCAGCCCGTATTCAGGCATCCTTTAACGACTTCCAAAATATGGCTATTCCGTATCATGAGATCAGCGAGATGGCATATCTAAACGCCCGCTCCTTGTAAGCTCCCAATGAAAAACAATTCATACGAGACGAAGCGTCAATGACGAGCCCGACCGTTAGTCGAAAAGAACTACGCCCTTTACGTTTCTAGGACAATCGCCAGAAATATTTGTACATCGTTAACACGTGCGACGAAAAATTGGTGGTCGCCGAACGTGCCTCGCAAGAATTGTCTTACATACAGCCGACGCCGTTAGTCGTTCAAGCAGAATCCAGGGTCAGAGTAGTACCCTGAACAACCGAGCTCAAGAGCCGTAAATTTTATTCGGCAACCAGGTCACAATCTCCGGAAAAACGGCGAGGATGATCAGAGCTAAAACTTGAATCCCCACGAATGGAATCACCCCACGGTAAATCTGTCCGGTTGTCACTTCCGGGGGTGCGACACCGCGCAAGTAAAATAACGCAAAGCCGAACGGCGGCGTCAAAAAAGATGTTTGCAGGTTGATCGCAATCATAATGCCAAGCCATACTGGATCGAGACCCATCGAGAGCAAGACGGGGCCGACGATGGGCACAACCACAAATGTAATTTCGATGAAGTCCAGTACAAAACCCAACAAGAACATCACTAACATAACGACCAGCAAAGCGCCGAATACCCCACCCGGCAACCCTTGCAACAACTCGCGAACGCCATCGTCACCACCGTAACCACGAAAAACGAGCGAAAATACTGACGCGCCAATTAAAATCAGAAAAACCATACTGCTGATTCGAAGTGTTCCACGCATGATTTCCTGCAAACGGACATACGTTAACCCGCCGCGCTGCAATGCAATTAACAAAGCACCCATCGCACCAACCCCAGCGGCCTCAGTCGGTGTCGCAAGCCCACCAAGAATCGAACCAAGCACTCCGAAGATGAGCAGCAAAGGCGGAAACAACGCGTTTAAAAGTCTGCTAAACGAAACTGCTCGCTCATCTGCACTATGTGCGGGCATAGCATCAGGCTTAACAATTGCGGTAACAACGAGATAGAGAACGTACAGACACACCAACAACAAACCAGGAATCAAAGCACCAGCGAACAAATCACCGACAGACACCGTCTTTGGCGAGAAAATCCCCTGAGCCAGCTGAGCTTGTTGATATGCCGCTGACATCACATCCCCAAGCATCACCAAAATTATAGAGGGCGGGATTATCTGACCCAGTGTTCCTGACGCACAAATTGTGCCAGTCGCAATTTCCGGGGAGTAGCCGCGTTTTAGCATAGTAGGCAAGGATAAAAGGCCCATCGTTACAACGGTTGCCCCAACAATTCCAGTGCTCGCTGCCAGCAGCATTCCCACCAGAGTGACCGAGATACCGAGTCCGCCACGAAGCCTGCCAAAAAGGGCACTCAACGTATCGAGCAAATCTTCTGCTATTTTCGCCCGTTCCAACGTAATGCCCATAAACACAAACAAAGGCACCGCAATTAGGGTTTCGTTGGTCATGATGCCGAACAATCGACTGGGTAAGCCCGAAAGAAACGCCGCCTCAAAGCCCCCGCTGATAACCCCTATCGCCGCGAATAGCAATGCCGTTCCGCCTAACGAAAACGCGACCGGAAAACCCGCGAGCAGTAACAATATTACTGCGAGAAAAAGTAATAGAGCGACCCACTCCATCGTTAATCGCTCCGTATCACGGCGAACGATTTCAAAGCCAACGACACGCCCTGCAGCGTGACCGCAACCGGCATCAATACGAGAAGTGACTTAAGCAAAGGAACAAACGGGTACGGTAACCCGCCCGAATTTCGCGAAACCTCATTCAATTGCCAAGATGAGCTGACATATTCGTATGCCTCATAGGCAAAGAAACCGCACAACGGGAAAACGAATACCACGACACCCATCAGATCTACCCACGCGCGTTTGCGTGCAGACATCTCTCGATAGAAGATATCAACTCGCACGTGCTCGTCCCGTTGCATCGTGTAGGCGGCCCCTAGCATGAATACTGTCGCATGCATCCAGGTAACCGCTTCCTGCAACCAGATGAACCCACTATCAAACACGTAGCGAATGACGACAATCACGAAAGTGACCAGGACCATTCCGAGTGTGAGCCACGCCGTTGCGCGACCGATCGCAATACTAATTCGGTCGATAAACGGCAGCTGGGCTGCCTGGCTATCGGTCATTAGTGCCGCCAAAATGTTGGCGTGAATAAAACCAATAGTGTGAAAATTTCCAAGCGCCCAAGAAGCATCCCGACAATTGCAATCCACTTGCCGGTGTCGCTTACCGTCATGAAGCCTGCCGCAACCTCACCCAATCCCGGCCCTAGATTGTTGAGTGTCGCCGCCACTGCTGAAAAAGCTGTTACTTGATCCAGCCCCGTGGCCATCATCGCAAGCATCATGACGCCAAATACAACGACGTATACAGAGAAGAACCCCCATACTGCATCGACAACACGGAAGGGGACGGCATTCTGTCCAAGCTTCACCGGAATTTCGGCGCTGGGATGTACCAGCCGCACAATTTCCCTTGCGCCCTGTTTTGCAATCAAGAGCCAACGTATGACCTTGATGCCACCGCCCGTCGATCCAGCACAGCCACCAATGAAACTCGCGAAAATCAGGAGGACCGGCAGCGCTCCCGGCCACGCCGCATAGTTTGCCGTCGTAAAGCCAGTCGTCGTTGCGATCGAGACCGACTGAAAAAGCCCGTTCATGAAAGAATCGAAAGAGTCACCGTAAGTGCCAAGAACGAACAAGGACACGATGACGATTGAAGCAAGGACCAACAGTATAAAAAAGTATGCCCGAAACTCTGGATCTCGAGCGTAGTGCCTGGCAGTAACGTTTTTCCACGCGAAGAAATGTAAGGAAAAATTTACGCCGGCCAATAACATGAAGACAATGGCGACGAGATCAATGGCCGTGCTATCGAAATGCCCAATCGATAGATCGTGTGTCGAGAAACCACCGATCGCAACCGTAGAAAATGCATGGCAAAGTGCATCAAACCATCCCATGCCAGCAAACATGTAGCCAACCATGCATAAAATCGTAAACGCGAGGTAAACATACCAAAGCGCTTTTGCGGTCTCAGTGATGCGTGGAGTCAATTTCGTATCTTTAACCGGACCCGGCGTTTCCGCCCGATACAACTGCATGCCACCAACACCCAACATTGGCAAAATGGCGACCGCCAAAACGATGATTCCCATTCCACCAAGCCATTGCAGTTGCTGTCGATAATAGAGAATGGATTTCGGAAGTGAATCAAGGCCGGTTAGAACCGTTGCGCCTGTTGTGGTTAAGCCTGACATCGACTCGAAAACCGCATCTGTAAACGACATTGACGGAATATCAGCCAGAAACAATGGCAACGCGCCGGCCGTGCCCAGTACCGTCCAGAAAGACGCGACAACCATGAACCCGTCGCGTAATCGAAGGTCTTTCCGCCGTCCACGAACAGGGAACCAAACGAGGAAACCAGCGAACAGACTAAAGCCGAAGCTTTGGACAAAGGCCAACCAAGACTGGTCCGCAAAGCCAAGGCTAAACGCCAACGGCGGCAGCATGGTTATACTAAACATCATCAGTAGTAGACCGAGGATGCGTTGTGCGACTGTCCAGTTCATCTCGAGTCTAAGTTACACGCTGCTGGTTGAGTCAGACGAATGAAACGCTGACCTGAAAGAGATTTTCAATTTTGTCGATCTTACGTCGGTCAGTCATGAAAAGAATTACGTGATCGTCTGTTTCGATGACGATATCGTGATGCGCCATGATTACCTGATCGCCACGTACAAGGGTAACGATATTAGTGCCACGCGGAAGATCGAGGTCTTCGATTCTTCGGCCGACCACTTGTGACTCTTCTCTGGTGCCATGTGCGACTGCTTCTATCGCTTCTGCCGCCCCACGACGGAGCGCATGAACCTTGACCACATCGCCCCGTCTTACGTGGGCAAGCAACGAACCAATCGTAACCTGTTGAGGAGAGATTGCGATGTCAATCGAACCTGATTCGACCAGTTCTGAATAAGACGGTCGATTGATTAGCGCCATTACTTTATGGGCGCCCAGCCTTTTTGCGAGCATTGCGGAAAGAATGTTAGCTTCTTCGGTATTCGTCAGCGAACAAAAGACATCAACGTTGTCGATGTTCTCTTCCAGCAGCAATTCTTCATCAGCGGCGTCCCCGACGAGAACGATAGCTTTATTGAGCCGCTCTGAAATCACACGAGCGCGTTTCGGGTTCCGTTCAATGATTTTTACCTGGTTCGTTTGCTCAAGCGCCAGTGCCAGACGCACTCCAATGTTGCCACCGCCAGCGATGACAACGCGCCGCACCGGGTCTTCCAGTTTACGGACTTCGCTCATAAAGACGCGTACGTCCTGACGCGCCGCAATGAAAAACACCTCATCACCATCACGAATGACGGTGTCACCATCGGGTTGCAGCGATTTCCCATCTCTGTAGATAGCGGCGATACGACCTTCCGTATTCGGAATATGTTCTTTGAGCGTCGCGATCTTCTGGCCAACCAGCGAGCCACGCTGATCTGCCCGTGCACCCACCAGTCGAACTCGGCCCTCTGCGAAATCGAGCACCTGCAACGCGCCTGGATAACGTATGAGTTGTTCGACGTATTCGCATACCAATTGTTCGGGGCTGATTCGCACATCAACAGGAATCGCATCCTGAGTAAAGAGCTGATGGGCGTTCATAAATTCGGCACTGCGAATGCGCGCGATCTTCGTTGGTGTGTGATAAATGGTGTACGCAACCTGACAGGCGATCATGTTTATTTCGTCAGAATCGGTGAGCGCGACAATAATATCCATATCCGCCGCGCCAGCCCGTTCAAGCACGTCTGGATGCGCAGCGTGGCCGACCACGGTACGAATATCGAGGCGATCCTGCAGCTCACGCAACACCTCGGAGCGCATGTCGACAACGGTGACTTCGTTCGCTTCTTCGCGGGACAGATGATAGGCAGCTGAAGAACCAACCTGACCGGCGCCAAGAATTAATATTTTCATAGTCTGGTGATGACTCGGTAACTCGCGCTCATCTTACATGAGATCGAGATTGGCATAGGCAAGTACCAAAATTTTTGTGCCGACGGTCTCAAAATTGACCTCAACCTGTGCATGCGCGCCCTGACCGCTGCAATTGAGGATTACGCCATCACCAAACTTCGCGTGCCGGACGCGTTGCCCTAACCGCACACCAAGCTCAGCGCCGGGCGCAACACCGCTCGCGGTGCGAGCATGTCGTAGCGGTGACTGAATGGGGCGACTGACCTGCAGCTGCACCTGCGCTCGCGGTCGTATTTCCTCGACCAACTCATCGGGAATTTCACTGATGAAGCGCGAGGCTTGCGAAAAACTGTCCGTGCCATGCATCCGCCGTTGTTCGGCGTGCGTGATGTACAGGGCTTCTTTTGCCCGCGTGATGCCCACGTAGCAAAGGCGCCGTTCTTCCTCGAGACCCTGCGGATCCGCAATAGACCGTTGGTGGGGAAATAGGCCATCTTCCATCCCGCAAAGAAAAACCAGTGGGAATTCGAGGCCTTTTGCGGAGTGCATAGTCATCAATTGCACACAATCTTCCCAGGCCTCCGCCTGTCCTTCGCCCGCTTCCAGGGCGGCGTGCGATAGAAATGCGTCCAGTGGAGACATCTCTTCCACTGGATCGGGCTCGAAGCCCTTTGCCGCGCTAACCAGCTCTTCCAGGTTCTCGATACGCGTCTCACCGCGCTCACCTTTTTCTTTCTGGAATAACTCAATCAATCCGCTGGCCCGAATGACGTGATCGGTTTGCTCATGCAGATCAAGCCCGTCGGTGTCTTTGGCCAACCGTTCGATCAAATTCAGAAAAACCTTAATAGCGGTGGCTGCTCGACCGCTCATCCCATCGCTGGCGACTGCGCCTGCCGCACGCCACATAGAACAACTGTTCGCGCGTGCGTAGCTGCGCATCGAATCCAGTGTTCGCGCACCAATACCGCGGGTTGGTTTATTTACGATGCGTTCAAACGAACTGTCATCGTCGCGATGCGATATTAAACTCAAATAGGCCAATGCATCCTTAATTTCTTGACGTTCGAAAAAACGTAGACCACCGTACACGCGATATGGCATTCGCGCGTTGACGAGCGCTTCCTCAAGTACCCGCGACTGTGAATTTGATCGATACAATACCGCTGCATCGGCCCGGGCATTACCCTGATCACTCCACGTACGTAATTTGCCGACGACAAAATCCGCTTCATCGCGTTCATTGTAGGCAGAGTACACTCGAATCGGTTCGCCTCGGCCGCCCTCAGTCCACAGGTTTTTCCCGAGCCGTCCGGTATTGTTCGCAATAACCGCATTGGCGGCATCAAGAATAGTCTCTGTCGAGCGATAGTTTTGTTCCAATTTGACGACCGACGCTCGTGGAAAGTCCTTTTGAAACTGCTGAATATGCTCCACACGAGCACCGCGCCAACGATAAATAGACTGATCGTCGTCACCCACGACAAACGGCACACCAGTCTTGCCGGCTAACAGTCTTAGCCAGGCATATTGAATTGAGTTGGTATCCTGAAATTCGTCAACCAGCAAATGTTGGAAGCGCCTTTGATAATGCGCTAACAGCTCTGCGTTATCGCGCCACAACTCATGCGCACGCAACAGCAATTCAGCGAAATCGACCAGACCTCCACGATTACAGATTTCCTGATATTGCTGGTAGAAAGCAATTTGCTGGCGCCTGTTAGGGTCGTTTTCATCGTCTAAATGCTGTGGACGCAAGCCCTCGTCTTTCTGCGCGTTGATGAAGTATTGAATTTCGCGCGGCACCCAACGGTCATCTTCGAACTCGAGTCCCTTGATCAATCTTTTGATAATACGGAGTTGATCGTCCGAATCGATGATCTGAAAACTTTGTGGCAGGCCAGCTTCCTGCCAATGGCGTCGTAACATCCGATGCGCCAGCCCGTGAAAGGTACCAATCCACAGGTGATTAACTGGAATTTGCAAGAGCGCTTCGATGCGCCCACGCATTTCTGCAGCGGCCTTGTTCGTGAATGTGACTGCTAGCAAGCCCTGCGGCGAGACGCCCTTGACATCGATTAGCCAGGCAATGCGGTGTGTTAGTACCCGCGTCTTGCCACTACCAGCACCGGCGATAACCAAAAGAGGGTCAGCGGGCGCAGTGACGGCGTCGCGCTGTGCATCGTTAAGCGATTCAAGAATTGGGGTGACGTCCATGACAACTTTTCTAGGGAGATTTAAGGGTCTTCAGGCAGCGCAGTCTAGCAAAGAATGACTGCGTGGGAGCGCTTACAAATTAGAACGCCATTCGATATTCGCGATCGGATTAAGCAGGTTTCAGGTTCTTTTTCATCGATATAGGGTATCCAACAAACGGCGACTTTGTCGATTGCAGCGTGCCGCAAATGACCAGGCGGTAACTTTAGTGTCTTCGATAGAAGAGCACGCGTTAACTTTGCAGGAAGGCGCATCCCCCGATCGCAGACAGTTCTTCTGCGAGCGCTTAAAAATCCAATCGAACGATATAGTAGTGATCGATCAGTAGCGCCATGAAAAGGAACATGAGGTAGTTAATGGAGAAGCGGAATACCTGCATTGGTAGCTCAACACTGGTATCACTTTTCATTTTTATGGCGTAGTAAAGAAACCGCCCGCCAAGCCCTATGGCAGCAGCAAGGTAAATCAATCCGCTCATTCCGGATAAATAAGGAATGATCGTAAACAACACCATAAGCACGGTGTAAAGCAAGATGTACTGTCGCGTGAAAGCTTCGCCATGGGTGACGGGCAACATGGGAATGCCAACACGCGCGTAGTCGTCTTTTTTAGCAATGGCCAGCGCCCAGAAATGTGGTGGCGTCCAGGTAAAAATAATAAGGAATAACACCAGCGCGTCACTGTGAACCTCGCCGGTTACCGCTGCCCACCCAAGTACGGGCGGTGCTGCGCCTGCTGCACCTCCGATAACAATATTTTGTGGAGTCGCGCGTTTCAGATAGACGGTATAAACAACCGCGTAGCCGACCAAAGACAAGAATGTGAGCACTGCAGTAAGCGGGTTCACGACAAACCAGAGTAAAGCCATCGAGATGACGCAAAGAATCATCGCAAACGTGAGGGCATTACTTTCCGATAAACGCCCTTGTGCCACCGGTCGGTTGTGTGTCCGTGACATTTGTATGTCAATTCGTGCATCCAGCACGTGGTTGACGACCGCGGCCGACGAGGCAGCCATGCCAATACCCAGCGTCCCAATGACCATCGGTATCGCACCTGGCCAGCCGGGCACGGCCAAGACCATGCCAACAACCGCCACGAACACAATGAGCATGACGACTTTTGGTTTCGTCAACTCATAGTAGTCCCGCCAGTGTGCAGATTGTTGCAGTGTGCTCACGGTCATGTTTCACCCAATTCGGGAAAGCTCCAGCAAATGTTTCAGGTCGTCAGTGATATCGCCAGGTGCTAAATCTGGCGCAAAATACATAATCAGATTATCGAGTGGATCAATCAGAAAAATTCCACCTGCGGGAATTTCACTCGGCCGTTTCCCCTCCAGCAACTCCGCAAGACCCTTATTATCAATGGTTATTAGGCCTGCATCCTCATCGCCGCGAGATATTTTATCCGTGGAGGCAGAACCGTGCAAGAAAAGACGGCTGACTCGATCCATTTCCTTGCCAAGCATCAGACGAATCTGCCGCTGTCTGTGCAGTGCCTCGGTACAGACAGCGTCGCATTCCGCCATATTCATGTACAAAAGTCGCCACGCCTGCTGAGTGTCCTTCAAATCTTCGCGAGCGGACAAAAATGCTTCCAGCGCAACAATCGGCAGCAACAATTCTCCATGGTTGGTACGCACGGCAGGTTGCAATCTGTCCGTTGAATACATCCAGGTCGCGAATATCAGCGGGCCAAAGAAAACCAGCGCAATGATTCCGATTTGAAATCGGCCACCGCCAGATAAATTTTCACTCACGTCGACGTCTCTTCTTTAGATGCCAAAAAAATAACACGATGACAGTGGTGGCCATCGCAAACCATTGCACCGCATAACCATAGTGGGTCATCGGACCGCTGATGTTGGGTTGCCAGCTGCGAAAAAAGCCGTCTGGCTCGTCCGGTGCCAGAAGCAGAACCATTGGCAACAGTTCCACATCGAGTGCTGTCGCAACTTCATTGAGGTGAGGATATACGGCTACGCGCGGCCAATCCTCACCGCCTTCAAACGCCTCACCCGGACGGATGGCGACTCGCGGCAGACGACCGACCAGACCACGAACGGCGCGCCGGTTCGTCAGTACGGCCAGTTCCGGAGGTGACGCATTGGCTGTCATCGCTTTTGGCGTCCAGCCGCGATTGACTAAAAGCAATGGCTCATGATCAGTGAGTCTAAATGGCGTGATCACGTAGTAGCCAGGTCGACCCTCTCTGACGATGTTGTCGATCAGTATTTGTCGATCCGGCAAGAACTCGCCGTCCGTTTGTATACGAACGAACTCTGCAAGCGATGCAAAATCGCTGACCCGTGCATATGGAGTTTCGCCTTCAAACATTCTAAGGAGTGCGTTTTTTTCAGCTGCGCGATCAAGCTGCCATAACCCGAGGGATGCAAAGACAGCCACAAAAATCGCACCCGCAATGGGCGGGAACACTCTTCGGAACATCGGTGTCTTAATCAGGTCTTCGATCACGATATAATTCTTTTTTGTTCGCTCTTTTATAAAGATACTATTTAGATGAAATTAGTCATCATAATTATTCTGGTTGCAATACTTGCAAGCCTTGGTTTGGGTCTATGGTTTCTGGCCAAGGACGACCAAGGTTCAACACGAGTGCTCACAGCATTAAAAATTCGCGTTCTCCTGTCCGCCATTTTGATCGGATTTTTGGTGTTTGGCTACTTTCAGGGCTGGATCAGCCCACACACCTCTCTAGAGGGTTCTCCACTCCCGACAGCCGACACACGGCTTCAACGAGATTGCTCAAAAATTGTAAGTTCGTCATTGCGAGCGTAGCGAAGCAATCCATAAAACTCACGAAAAATGGATTACTTCACTGCGTTCGAAATGGCAATTCCACGGCTTCGCACAGCCGCGGCTGTAGTTTTAGCTGCCGCTCATCACTTGTTCTACGGCTATTGGCTTTTCCTGCCGATCGGTCTGGCCACCGTCCATCTGATACGGTGTGAGCGGACAATCTCGGGTTTGAACGTCGACGCCACTCGTTCTGATGTCGAGAAAAGTGGTCGCTGCGTAGGTAACAATGATCTCAATATTGTTCCAAACATCCGTATCCATGTTCGAATGTTCGACTTCAAGCTGAAAGGGCTGGCCTGCCTGGAGGGTCGCGGCAGATATTGTAAATTCGGTAGCAGCGAAAGTCAGAGCGTCCGGATTGCTAATTGCGTGACCACTGTGCTCGATCTCATTTCCCTGACAATCACCGACGATCACGTAAATCATGTCGTCAATCGTGCCGTTTGGATCAGCGGACCCTTTGGCAAAGGCGCTCCAGCGGACGACCAGATCCAGGTCATGATTGACCGCAGATGGCTCTATTCGCGCCTTGTCTTGGTAAAGAAAGACCTCAATTGGGCCGGGATTGCGGATTTCTCCATGATCCCGTTCAAAAGTGGCTGGCAGATTCCGCACGTTTCCGTCAGGCGTGTCGAAATTAAAGAAGTAAGTCGAGTCAGGAAAATTTTCTGTTAGCGCATCGATACTGTATTGGCGCGTGCCTGCAAGAAACTGAATTTTTCCTTCCGGAAAGCTCAGACCATCCGCAGTGTCGCCCGGCCCCTGTAAATATCCGTTTGTGACATTCCCATTCTCGGTTAGAAAAATCTCGGCGAAAAACACCGTATTCAACAGAGAAAGATCGCTGTCGGTCGACTGCCGATGGTTAATTGATTTTCCAAGAACGACATAGTCTGCATGTTGTTCTTGTGCGTGCGCGGTCATGCCAATGCAGAGCATGAATCCGAGCGATAAGGTGCCGCGGATAATACAGAATATATTCATTTCAAATAGCCAACTTAAAATACTGCTCGGTCGTTCGCTACATCCAGTAAACAAAGACGTAGAGCCCAACCCACACGACGTCAACGAAATGCCAGTACCAGGCCGTTGCCTCGAATGCGAAATGTTTCGTTGGCGTAAAGTGGCCCTTCATCACCCGCAACCACATGACCGTGAGCATGATTGCGCCGATGGTGACATGCATGCCGTGAAAACCCGTCAGCATATAAAACGTTGAACCGTAGATTCCAGAAGACATCGTCAGATTCATGTGCTGATAAGCTTCAATATATTCTTCGGCCTGCAGTATCACGAAAATAAACCCGAGAATAAAAGTGGCTGCAAGCGAGACCTTCAGCAATGCTCGCTGGCCATGCAGCAACGCATGATGTGCGACCGAGACGGTGGCGCTACTCGTCAGTAAGATAGCGGTGTTTATAAGTGGCAATCCGAATGGGCCCATTGCTTCAAAATCGCCCCCGATATTGCCCGGCCCGTTGGTCGGCCAGGTGCTCTCGAAACCGTCCCATACGAGAAAATTGGTGAAAAAGTTGTTGCTGTCTCCGCCGAGCCATGGAACCGCCATGCTTCGCGCATAGAAGAGCGCCCCGAAAACAGCACAGAAGAACATCACTTCTGAAAAGATGAACCAAATCATCCCCAAGCGAAACGACATGTCGACTTGATTGTTGTAACGGCCGCCCTCACTTTCGGCGATAACCTCACCAAACCAGCCAATCATCATAAAAATGATAATCGCGGCTCCAAATAACATGACCCAAAATCCTGGATCCCCGCCGTTTAACCAAACGGAGACCCCAATCATCATGAAGAAAAGCCCAGCCGAGCCGACTATTGGCCAGTGGCTGCCGTGAGGTACGTAATAGCGATCGTCGGCGTTAGACATAGATAGATTCGGTTGTTAGCGTCCGCTGTCCTGTGAAACGGTCTCAGGTGCAGCGAAGTTGGTCGCGTCAAATAGTGTGTAAGACAGGGTAATGGTGTCAATAAATTCGGGAAGGTCTGAATCGATTAAAAATCGAACCGGCATTTCTTTTTCTTCCCCTGCCGAAAATTCCTGAGCCGTAAAACAGAAACATTCCAACTTCTTCAAATATTTCGCCGCCGAACTTGGCGATACACTAGGGACGGCCCGAGCAACTTTATGGGAATCGGATGTATTTCGTGCCAAGAAAGTCGCTTCATAGAGTTTGCCTGGATGAATTTTCATTCCATCTTCTGCCGCACGAAATTCCCAGGGTGCGTATTGGTTTATCGTAGTGACAAATTCCAGTTTGATTTCGCGAGATCCATCGATCGCTTCGTCGACCATAGCAACTGCAACCGTGTTGGTTTTGCCACCAAGACCCGTTACCTCACAAAAAACATCGTAAAGCGGCGGCAGAGCAAAAACACCGAACAAAAACATTCCGCCACCGAACGCAATCAATCGCAGTGTCAGCGAACGGCTTTTTAAATCAGGCGCTGTTGTATGTTTGTCCATCACTTATTACGACCTCACTACACCCATCAAAATAAACCCGAAGTAAAACGCGCAGGCAATTATGGTCAATATAATGACCGTTTTGCGTATCTTACTTTTCTGCTGTACTTCGCTCACTAGAATTGGCTTTTAAGAAAATGCTGCTTTGGAAGTGATGCGTGGCGGCGTGTCGAACGTGTGATGTGGCGCTGGTGACGGTACGGTCCACTCCAGTCCTTGCGGGTTGTCCCATACAGCCGTCGTGGCTTTTGGCCCCTTCTTCCGTACGCATTGATATACAACGTACACAAACAGGAGCTGAGACAAGCCGAAGCCCATAGCTCCGATGCTGGCAATCGAATTAAAATCCGCAAATTGGGTAGAGTAATCAGGAATTCTTCGAGGCATCCCCGCCAACCCTAAAAAGTGCATTGGGAAGAAGGTCATGTTGACAAATATAGTAGATAACCAAAAGTGAACTTTTCCCAAACGTTCATTGTAGTAATGGCCCGTCCATTTCGGTAGCCAGTAATACACAGCAGCCATCAGGCCGAAAATTGAGCCCGGCACCAAGACGTAGTGGAAGTGTGCGACCACAAAATACGAATCGTGATATTGAATATCGGCAGGGACGATGGCGAGCATTAGCCCGGAGAAGCCGCCAATGGTGAAGAGAAACAGAAACCCTAAGGAGAACAGCATCGGCGTTTCAAAAGTCATCGAGCCCTTCCACATCGTTGCCGTCCAGTTAAATACTTTTACGCCGGTTGGCACCGCAATTAGCATCGTCGCGAACATAAAGAACATCTGTCCGGTCAGCGGCATACCGACGGTAAACATGTGATGTGCCCAAACGATAAAAGACAAAAATGCGATGCTTGAAGCGGCATAGACCATAGAGTCGTGACCGAACAGCGGTTTTCTGGCAAAGGTCGGAATAATTTCTGACACTACCCCAAACGCTGGCAGAATCATGATGTATACCTCGGGGTGCCCGAAAAACCAGAAAATATGCTGGAACATGACAGGATCGCCGCCGCCCGCGGCGAGGAAGAAGCTAGTGCCAAAAAACTGATCTGTGAGGAGCATCGTCACCGCGCCCGCTAGTACTGGCATGACAGCCAACAGAAGGTATGCCGTTATAAGCCAGGTCCAGACAAACATTGGCATCTTCAACAAGGTCATGTCGGGGGCGCGCATGTTGATGATGGTCACGATCACATTGATTGCACCCATGATGGATGACAAACCCATCAGGTGTATGGAAAAAATTAAAAATGGAAACGCGTCCCCGGTTTGTAACACCAATGGCGGGTACATCGTCCAGCCACTGGCGGGTGCTCCGCCGGGCATTAACAAGGTAGAGCCGAGGATGCTGAAGGCAACCGGCAAAATCCAAAATGACCAGTTGTTCATTCTCGGGAGCGCCATATCCGGCGCGCCGATCATGAGCGGAATCATCCAGTTTGCCAGACCCACAAAAGCAGGCATCACTGCACCAAACACCATGATGAGTGCATGCATGGTGGTCATTTGATTGAAAAATGCTGGATCGATAAATTGCAGGCCAGGCGTGAATAGCTCTGTGCGAATGATCAATGCCATCAAACCGCCAGAGAAGAACATGGCGAGACTAAAGATGAGGTACATCGTGCCAATGTCTTTGTGATTGGTCGCGTAAACCCAACGACGCCAGCCCTTAACCGGGCCGTCGTGACTATGGTCAACGTGAAGGTCGTGGTCGTCGGCAACTATTGTGCTCATCGAACGTCTCCGTCGGCAGCCACATTCGAGCTACCCTTTTGCCTATCGAGCCATTCGTTGTAGACGTCTTCTTCTAGTACCTCTACTACGATAGGCATATAGCCGTGATCCATGCCGCAGAGTTCTGCGCATTGGCCGCGATAGACACCCACAACGTCGGCGCTAAACCAGGTTTCATTGATAAAGCCCGGCACAGCATCTTTCTTAATCGCAAGCTCGGGTACCCACCAGGAGTGCACAACATCATTTGATGTCAGCAAAATTCTCACTTTGGCGCCTTTTGGTACCACTAAGGGTTTATCCACTTCTAACAAATAGTTTTCGACCGTTTCGGGATCTATCCCTGAGCCGCGACGTCGTGCTGCGACGCTAGAGCGTGCCAGACTGCTATAAAAAGCAACATCTTCACCCTGATAGCGGTAATGCCATTTCCATTGATGACCCGTTACAACTACGGTCAAATCGGGATCTCGGGTATCTTCGAGTTTGATCAATAATTCCGCAGACGGAACCGCCATGATCAGGAGGATTACGACCGGAATTACAGTCCAGATTATCTCTGCGGTGATGCTGTGCGAAAAATTAGCAGCGACAGCGCCTTTGGATTTTCGATGTGCAAATATCGAATAGATCATCGTGCCGAAAACGACTACTGCGATGCCGACGCACCACCAGAAGACCACCATGTGAATTTCATAGGTTTCGGCACTGAGCTCTGTTACGCCTTTCGGCATATTGAGCGTCCAATCTGCGTTAGCGTTCGCCGCTCCTAAAAGCGCGAATACACCCATGTAAATTTTCCGAATCATTGCTTTTATTACCCTGCAGCGAAACCTTGGTCGCTGCATAAGAATTTCATATTGTCGCCCGTGTTTTAACCACTTTAAATAGACCACAATCGGGCACACGAGTTTCGGATCTACGACCGAATTACCTGAATATTTAAACTATTTGTTGTGGGTCCGGCGAAGCGGCCGGCAAGGCACGCGAAGTTTACTGAAACGACTTCCGCCATGCAAACCCCTCATACAGACGTCAAAAACAGAAAGTATTTCTAAATCAATACGTTATCAATACGGTTCGTGTAACTTTCCGGAGTGCATCGATCCTTCATACTCAGCGCCTCTCGCGGCGCGGTATCGTGTTGGCATCCAGATGAAATTCTCCATTTTTCGGTCGAGGGCCGACACCCCACGCATGTCCGTAAACGAGCTCTAATGTCATCTTGAATCGATTGCTTGCTATCTCTTTTGTGATCGCGTTTTCCATGCGGGTGAAGCGATTCTTGCCAGTCAAAGATTTGCGACGGGGGGCCAGGCTGTTTCGCGCCCCACATGCGCTTAAATCGCGATACAAGGAAATCGTGTCCTCATAGGTTACCGTCAGATAGTCAACATCCAGTACTGGGTCGGCGAGACCATTTTGCAATAGCGCATCACCAACGTCGTGCATATCGGCAAAGCTACGCACATGAACATCTGAATCGACCGTAGCCCAAGCTCGGCGTAGCTCGTTGAGACTGTCAGGCCCAAGAGTTGCGAACGCGAAGACACCGCCCTTTTTTAGAATACGACTGATCTCAGCCAGACAGATCGAAAGGTCATCTATCCAGGGCAGAAGAAGGTTTGCGAAAACCAGATCGACGCTGTCACTGCTAATAGGCAATTGATTGGCATCTGCACGCAATTCGGACAATTTGGAAAAGAACGGCTTGTTGCCCTTGGCCAACGCAAGCATGTCCACCGACAGATCGAGCGATACAACGCGGCTTTTCCGATAGCGCTTGGCAAGCGCTCGGCTGCCAATGCCGGTTCCGGCGCCAATATCGAGAATCAGGGCTGGTGACATAACCACGGGTGCCAATCTATCGAGAAGGGCGCGCAATGTTTGTTGATGAACAAAACTTGCCACATCAAATGAACTTGCGGCGCGTGCGAAGCGTCGCTGCATGCTCTGATGATTGATCGTGTCCCGGGGCGAATTCATGAACGCAGTATACTTTTTCGTGACGTTTTGGCCGTTTTCTCATTGTGTGACGCGCTAATGCTCAGCGGATACTGGGTCGTGTTCGAGTTCTTGGGAAAATTCAGTCTGGGTCATCATTGCGTTCTTTGCGCGAGCCCTGGCAACGAAGACCGAATTTGCGGTCGGCGCGTGGATGTCTTGCCCTGGAATCATTGCCATTGCGAGCGCTGTGGCCAGCCAGTTGTGGCGGACCAGCCGGTTGGTGTTTTTTGCGCCGATTGTCAGAGTAGCACCCTGCTTTTTGATCGGGCCCGGTCCCCGCTACGCTACGCGTTTCCGGTGGATACGGCGTTAAAGGCGTTGAAATTCAAACGGCAGCTTATGTACGCACCAGCATTCGCGACAATCCTGGTGCCGACCCTTCACGAGATATTCCCGCATGTTGATGCACTCGTACCGGTCCCACTGCACCGCCTGAGACATGCTACGCGTGGATTTAATCAGGCCATTGAAATTTCGAGGGAGCTCGCAAGCCACACGGGATTGCCAATCAATCATCAAACCAGGCGTGCCCGACGAACCACAACTCAGTCCGGGCTTTCGGCGAGCAAACGTCGCAAGAATTTGCGTCAAGCGTTTGCAGTTAATGGCGCTTTAGATGCCAAGTATCCGTTGATCATTGACGACGTCATTACGACGGGTTCTACCTGCGACTATTTGGCCGCCGCACTACTCGCTGCCGGCGCGAAGAGCGTCGACGTACTAACGGTTGCTCGTGCGTCTATAAAACTGTTGCGGTGACGAAGGTGTAGTGCAGAACTATGCCGATGAATATCACCATGCCGACATAGTGATTGTGCAAGAAGGCTTTTAAACACGCGTCAGGTCGTCTACTGCGCGCAAGCCACTGGTGATAGGCCATTAAGATGGCCGCTACACCGACTGAACCGAAATACCAAATTCCGAGTTCAGCCATGTCACCAATAAAGATAAGCGAGACCAGCATCAGCATTTGCAATCCGCCGATGACGAATAGGTCAGCTTCGCCAAATAGAATGGCAGTCGACTTCACGCCAACCTTTTCATCGTCTTCGCGATCGACCATCGCGTAGAAGGTGTCATAAATGACGGCCCAAATGAGCGCAGCCCCAAACACGAGCCAGGCAAGCTGCGGTGCTTCGCCGGTTTGGGCGGCGAACGCCATCGGCACTGCCCAGCCGAATGCAGCACCAAGAACGAATTGCGGTATGGAAACAAAGCGTTTGATGAACGGATAGAGAACGGTCAGACCAGCGGCACCCACTGCGAGCATTTGAGCCAGCGGATTGAGCATCGCTGCCAAGCCAACTGCGATTAGTGCCAGCGCAACAAAAAGAGTCAATGCTTCTGCGGGAGCAACAGCGCCCGATGCAATGGGCCGTGTACGTGTTCGCTCAACATACGGGTCGATATTGCGATCTGCAAAGTCATTCAACACGCAGCCTGCGGAACGCATCACAATGACGCCCAACATAAAGACGAGAAATATGCCGCCATCAGGATGGCCTTGCCCTGCTAGCCATAACGCCCACAAGGTTGGCCACAGTAAAAGCCATACCCCGATGGGTTTGTTCAGTCGCATCAGCTCGATGTAATTCTTAAGCTGTTCGATAAACCCAGGCAATGCCGGTCGAGCTGGTTTTTGCGGTATCGAGTTATTCAACAGTGTTCGCCAATCCAATCAAGGATGCAAAATACCAGATTCAGACTTTGCCGTATTGGTGCTCGTTACCTAGCCAGCGCCGGATGATCGCCCGACTGGCATCCGGAAAGCGCTGTTGAATGGTCTCCGCACTCTTCTGCACCAGGGGCATAAGCTCCGTATCGCGTACGAGATTGGCAATACGATATTCCGGAAGGCCGGTTTGTTTGGTGCCGAGCAATTCGCCGGGGCCGCGCAACTCGAGATCTCGTTGCGCGACGAGAAAGCCATCATTCGTCTGTCGCAGCACTGCAAGACGATTCCGCGCTAGTTGCCCAAGTGGCTGCTTGTACAACATGACGCAATGACTTTGTGCGGCGCCCCGACCAACTCGGCCGCGTAATTGATGCAGTTGTGACAAGCCCATTCGTTCTGAATTTTCGATGATCATGAGTCCCGCGTTAGGGACATCCACGCCAACCTCGATGACGGTTGTGGCCACTAAAACATCGATAGCACCTGCCTTGAACGATCGCATGACCTTTTCACGTGCCGTATTCTTCATGCGGCCGTGGACAAGGCTGACTCGAAGAGTATCGAGCGTATCCGTTAGCATCTCGAAACTCGCCTCAGCCGCCTGATAGTCGAGCAATTCTGATTCATCGATGAGCGGGCAGACCCAATAAGCCTGTTGTCCTTTGGCGCAGGCTTGTCGTACACGTTCCGCGACCTCGCCCCGTCTGGATTCGGGCAGCGCAATAGTCGTGACCGGCTGCCGTCCCGGCGGTAGTTCATCAATCACTGATGTATCCAGATCTGCATAGGCAGCCATGGCAAGGGTGCGCGGAATCGGCGTTGCAGTCATGACCAACTGGTGCGGGTGCTTGCCGCCCTCTTTACCCTTGTTACGCAACGCGACTCGCTGATGTACACCAAAGCGATGTTGTTCATCGATCACTACGAAAGCGAGATTGGCAAACTCAACAGCGTCCTGAAATAACGCATGGGTACCTATAATAATTTTTGCTTGTCCGCTGGCTATGGCCGCCAGCGACGCGCGGCGCTCCGCTTGTTTTTGACTTCCTGACAGCCAAGCGAGCTCTACGTCCAGATTCTGAAACCAATCGGAAAAACTACGCATGTGCTGCTCGGCCAGTAATTCAGTTGGTGCCATCACGGCAACCTGTACGCCGGCGGACACCGCTTGTGCACAAGCGAGGGCCGCTACGACTGTTTTACCCGATCCCACATCACCCTGAATTAAGCGCATCATTGGGTGGGCGACTTGTAGATCCGCTTTGAGTTCGGCCACGACTCGTTGCTGTGCGTTCGTTAATGCGAACGGCAGGGCCGCGAGGAAACGTTCCTGCAAACCAGACTCATCCAACAAAGCATGCGCTGACTCACGCGCCGCAAGATTGCGTAAGTTGCGCAGGCTCATGTAATGGGCGAGTAGCTCCTCAAACGACAGACGTACCTGACAGGGATGATTGCCTGCTTCAATGCTCGCGAGATCAACATCCTGCGGTGGTTGATGCAGGTAGCTAATGGCGGCATCTAACTTCGGTAGCGATAAGTCTTGTAGCACTTCCTCCGGCAAGAGCTCGGCTGGCGCCTCTGAACGCATTAAGCCGAGCGCCTGTGCGACGAAATTTCGCAGGCGGCCTTGCTGGATCCCTTCAGTCATTGGATAAATTGGCGTTAGTGCGTCATCGACCTCTGGCTCCTGTTGCTCGCGCAGGATCCGATATTCAGGGTGCACTATTTCGTAGCTGTTCGGCCCCGCTCGTACATCCCCAAAACAAGTAACGCGGACACCGTTTTGAAACTGTAGTTGTTGCTGCCGCGAGAAATAGAAAAAGCGCAGTGTAATCTGACCACTATCGTCGCTTATTCGGACCAACAAACTGCGTCTACCGCGATAGACGGTTTCTGCCAACAGGACCTCTCCGGAAATCAGACAACGCATGCCGGGTCGAGCAGAACCGATGGGTACTAATGTCGTGCGATCCTCGTACCGCAACGGCAGCAGAAAGAGTAAATCTTCTACTCGATATAGATCGAGGCGCTGCAAAATCTGCGCAAGCGCAGGTCCAACACCACGCAAAATTGTTAGTGCTGAATCAAGTCTGGATTCTTTTCTGGTCATCCTAACCAGCCGGATCTGAAGTTGAAGCTACAAAGCCAGAATTGCGTCCGCTTCGATGTCGACACCCTTCGGCAGCCCAGCAACCTCAAGGGCGGCACGGGCCGGAAAGGGCGCTGTAAAGTATTCCGCCATAACGCTGTTAACCGTGGCGAAGTTACCCAGGTCTGTTAGATAGATTGTGAGTTTCACGATCTGATCGAGATTGCCTCCGGCTTCCTCGCATATCGCACGAAGACTGTCGAATACACGTCTCGCCCGTGCCTCAAAATCCCCATCGACAATTTCCATTGTCTGTGGATTAAGTGGAATTTGGCCGGACACAAAAACGAGGTTGCCTGTTCTAACAGCTTGCGAGTACGTTCCGATCGCCGAGGGTGCGTTATTGGTTGATATTATATTCTTGGTCAACTGACTCTCCGATGGTAAAAATAATGTTAATTCTTGCGCGGTAAAGCATGTGGATGATTCGCTTCTCAGGCGTGCGAATCAAGGTGCAGTTTACAATTCAGCATGCGTGATACGCGAGCGTATTTGATTAGTCGCTGTTAATTATCGCGACTAACCCGGTGGGCGTTTTTCATATTCTTAACGTTGCGCATAATTCGCGCCAGATGCACCCGGTTTTTGACCTGTAGGAGGAACGTTATAGACGACACATCCTGATGGCGGTTAATGACCGAGACCTCCTCAATATTCGATTCAGAGGCAGCGATGACAGCGGCAAACTCGGCTAATACGCCGGTCTTGTTCACTGTCTCCACCTGAATTTCGCTTGAGAAGTCCCTATCAATACCCTCTTCCCAGCTCACGGCCAGCCACTTTTCTGGCTGCTTTCGGAAATTAATCATGTTGCCGCAGGTATTACGGTGAACGACAACGCCGCGACCCGAGCTCAAATAACCCATGACATCATCGCCAGGGATCGGATAACAGCACTTGCCGTAGCTAACGACCATGCCTTCGGTACCGGCAATGACGAGATTTGCAGTCGTTGTTTCGTCATCAGCGTCGTCCGGTATGCCGATCAATAAACGCGCGGTCAGTGGTGCGAGTCGTTCGCCAAGACCGAGCTGGCTATAGAGATTAGTAGGTTCGACCAGATCGAGTTCATCCAGCGCCTCGCGTAAACGAACTTTTCCGACTTTGCGTAGTGATGAACCGAGATCTTTTAGCGATCGGTCGAGCAGCCGCTTGCCAAGGTCGACTGATTCGCTGGAGCGCATGTTGCGCATGTATTTCTGAATCGCTGTGCGAGCCTTGGCTGTGGTGACAAAAGTGACCCAGTTCGGATTGGGCTTGGCACCTCGTGCGGTCACGATTTCGACTGTCTGACTATTTTCCAAAGTCGTTCGCAGTGGCACCAGAGTTCGGTCAACCTTTGCGGAGACGCAGCGGTTGCCAACGTCTGTATGGACGGCATACGCAAAGTCGACAACCGTGGCACCTTTGGGAAGCGGTAAAATATCGCCCTTAGGCGTAAATACATAAATTTTGTCGGGGAACAAATCCACCTTGACGCTTTCAAGGAACTCTTCGGACGTTCCCGTTTGTTGGATCTCATCTAAATGCGAGAGCCAATCACGTGCGCGACGCTGCGGTCCCGCTGTGGTCTTATCGATGGCTTTGTATTGCCAGTGGGCGGCCACACCCGCTTCCGCAACGGTATCCATATCTTTGGTCCGAATTTGTACCTCGAGCGGTAGGCCTTTCGGACCGAACAACGTGGTATGCAGCGATTGATAGCCATTGATGCGCGGAATGGCAATGTAGTCTTTGAATCGGCCCGGCATCGGCTTGTAAAGACCGTGGACGATGCCTAGTAGGCGATAGCAGGTGTTCACGTCGACGACGACTATACGAAAACCGTACACATCTACAACATCGCTTAGTAGGCGTTTCTTCTCCGCCATTTTCTTATAGATGCTGTAAAGGTGCTTTTCACGGCCATGTACCTCGCCAAAAATTTTTTCTTCTTCCATTGCTATCTGAATGCGCTCGGAAATTTTCTTGACGATCTGTCGTTGGCTACCCTTGCTTCGTTTGAGCGCCCGCTTCAGAACGGCATACCGAAATGGATAGAGATACCGAAAGCCCAAATCTTCGAGCGCAACCTTCAAATGATTGATGCCCAGCCGATTCGCAATCGGCGCATAAATTTCGAGGGTTTCTCGTGCAATGCGCGCCTGCTTTTCGCGTGGCATTGCATCCAGCGTTGACATGTTGTGTAGACGATCGGCGAGCTTTACAAGAATGACTCGAATGTCTTCGATCATCGCCAGCATCATCTTTCGAAAACTTTCTGCTTGCGCCTCGGCTCGATTCGTAAAATGCATTTGATCGAGTTTACTCACGCCATCGACCAGCGCCGCAACTTCTTCACCGAATTCTTCTTTGAGTACGGAAACAGGAATATCAGTGTCTTCTACGACGTCGTGAAGAATGGCGGCTACGATCGTCTGTGGATCGAGGCGCATTTCTGCCAGTGACTGCGCGACAGCGACCGGATGAGAGATATAAGGCTCGCCCGATATGCGGGTCTGACCCGCGTGTGCGTGCGCACCGAACTCGTAGGCCTTGGTGATCTGCTCGATTTGATCGTCCTGAATGTAGGACTCCAGCGTTTCGATTAGGCGCCGGAGGTCTTTGCTACGTCGAGGCGATGTACCGGGAAGTTTGGCTAAAAGGGCGGCAGCGTAATCCATGACTGAATCATAGCTAAAAGTAACGGGGTCAGAGTAATACTCTGATCCGGTTCTGCTTATTTTGCAGGTGGATACGAAAAAGGGGTCAGAGTATTACTCTGACCCCCAGATGTAGCTGTTCTTGCAGTGATCAGTCGCCGATGGAGATCCCGCGCATAGGCAGAATCTCTTCTATGGCTTCGGGCTGCATGAACTCCTCGGGCATCGGCGTTTCAATTTCCTCGAGAATAGAAGGCGTTATGTGGCCTGCTGCAATCTCGCGCAACGCAACAACTGTCGGTTTGTCATTCTCAACTTCAACCAAAGCATCAGCGCCGTGAGCAACGCGTCGAGCTCGTTTGGCCGCAACCAATACCATTTCAAATATGTTGTCTATGTTGCTGAGACAATCTTCGACCGTAATTCTGGCCATGAATTTCCTACTCCACGAATGCCCATTGTGGGCACTTTTTAATCAAGACCCACCAGTTTAGCGCAGAATTGCATCTCTACACCAGAATATTATTGATCTGTTCGATCAACATCGCTTGGCTGGCATGGTTTCGTTCGCCCTCACCGGTCAAGATTGCCTCGAGCCTGTCGACGGCCTCAGATAAATCTTCATTTATGATGACGTAGTCGAATTCGTCCCAATGTGACATATCGCCCAAGGCATCCGCCAGCCGTCTCGCGATCACGGCCTCACTATCCGTTTGCCGACCACGCAGGCGCCGTTCAAGTTCAGGGCGGGATGGCGGCAGAATGAATATGCGGACACACGCTGGCATCGAGTTACGCACTTGTCGCGCGCCCTGCCAGTCGATCTCGAGAATGACGTTGGCCCCCGCGCCGAGATGTTCTTCAACTTGTGAGCGACTCGTCCCATAGTGGTTGTCAAAAACCACCGCAGATTCCAGAAGTTCGCCCTGCTCCCGAAGATTGAGAAACATCTGGTCGTCGACGAAAAAATAGTCGCGACCGTGTTCTTCGTTGCTTCTTTGTTGGCGCGTCGTATAGGAAATAGAAAATTTCAAAGCCGGGTTTCGCTCGACCAACGCTTTTACCAAAGTGGTCTTGCCCGCGCCCGAAGGGGCTGCAATTACGTAAAGGCTGCCGGCGGCGTTCACAATCTTTACTCGACGTTCTGGATCTGTTCGCGCATTTGCTCGATCAGCACCTTCAAATCGACTGCGGCGTTGGTGGTTTCTTTATCGGCAGACTTCGAACCCAAAGTGTTTGCCTCACGATTTAACTCTTGCATGAGAAAATCAAGGCGACGTCCAACGGCTTCATCTTTGTCTAGCGCACCGCGCACTTCGCTGACATGGCTTTCGAGTCGATCGAGCTCTTCATCGACGTCCAGTTTTTGCGCGATAAGGGCAAGTTCTGTTTCAAGTCGCGTCGGATCGGCCTCAAGATCGAGTTTGTCGATACGTTCTTTTTGTTTCGCCCTAACCGCATCCAGGACCTGTGGCATACGCTCTCGAACGCTGGCACCAATCACGACAATGTCATCCAATCGAGAGACGAGCATTGTGGCAATGCGCTCTCCCTCACTGCCGCGCATCCCCTGCATTTCAGCCAATGCCACATCCAGGATCGCCAGCACCTCCACAAATAACGGCTCCGCATCAATTTCCGGATCCGTGACAACGCCTGGCCAGCGCAGAACATCCAGCGCATCAGGCGCACGTGTATCGTCCATTGCTGCGGTTATGTCCTTGATGCTCGCGCTAACCTGTTGAATCAGATCGCTATTGAGATTGAGTCCCCTCGCACTGGCGCTGCTTCGCCGCAGGTGAAATGAGCACTCGACCTTGCCGCGAGACAAGCAGTTGCCGATCTTCGTACGCAGATCGACCTCTTTAGGCCGCAACTCCTCGGGTAGACGGAACTGCACGTCGAGATACCGATGATTCACTGCTCGCAGCTCGCAGGTCAGCGTACCGAATGGTGTTTCGGCAACGGCGCGAGCAAAGCCGGTCATACTATTTAACATGCTAAGGAACCTCTGATCGATTGTTTCATGGTTGTTGTCTAAGAACGGAAAGTTCAAAGTACAAGGCGAATCTGGTGTTTCCATCACGGACAAACACACGCCGTGGCGGGATACTGCCCGAATTCCAGTGGTTTGAGAATGCAGTCGTTTTGCTTATCTGATTATTTATTCTAAGCTGGCTGACCGGCGAGGGCGATTTAGTGTCCTAGACGAATTGTGATTTAACTGAAATGAAAATCGAGTACGCCAAAGTATATGCGGTAGGTGATCGCACGGACAACCAGAACCGGGCCGCAGTCGTGGTTGGTGAGGATGCCGCGATCATGCTGGTATTCGATGGCATGGGTGGACATTCTGACGGCGCCAGGGCGGCCGAAGTCGGAATGCAAGTCGTTCAGGATTTGTTTACGGCCGCCAAGCTACCCATTTTCGATCCGCAGGGGTTTCTTTATATGGCCTTGGCGCGCGCCCACGATGAGGTTGTAAAAATTGGACTCGATCAGGCAATCGACTTTCGTCCGCGGGCAACTTGCGCAATATGCCTTATCCAGGAAAGTGGTGCCTGGTGGGCGCACATTGGCGATAGCCGTATCTATCAAATGCGCGCTGGCAAATTAATAGCGCGTTCGCGTGACCACAGTCATGTAGAAGTTCTGATCCAGGAAGGCGCTATCACCGAAGAAGAGGCGCAGGATCATCCGATGCGCAACTTTGTAGAATGTTGTATTGGCGGCGACGCGTCCGTTCCTGATATGACTATTGCGCGAATGAAGCCGCTGGCGCCGGGTGACGTGCTACTGGCCTGTTCAGATGGTCTTTGGTCGGGTATGACTGACGACGAGATGGCAGAAATGGCCACACGGAAATCAGACAGTCTTGCGGAGAATCTCAAGTCCCTCAGCATGAAAGCGTTGACAGTGAATTCGCCCTACAGCGACAACACGACTGGCACCGCTATGCTCTGGTTGGGAGAATAAGCGCCACATCCTCGTTAATCACCCGGTTCTAGAAAAGCTCTGACCCAAATCCGCCTGTCAACGTTAAGGAACACGCACTAGAATGGTGCGGATTGATTTTTAGTGACCAATCTCAACAATGGGTGACCCACCCTATTTTTAAACAACAAACCAAGGAGTGCCCATGCGACCCAGCGGCCGCACACCGGATCAACTGCGCCCGGTAAATTTTGTCATTGATTATACTAAACACGCGGCGGGAAGCGTGTTGGCCGAATTCGGTGATACACGAGTACTGTGCACGGCGAGCGTCGAAAATCGTGTGCCCAATTGGTTGCGCGGCGGCGGTAAGGGCTGGGTGACCGGCGAGTACGGCATGTTGCCTGGATCAACCAACAGCCGTGTAGCGAGAGAAGCTGCTCGGGGCAAACAAAGCGGCAGAACGCAGGAAATTCAACGACTCATTGGTCGATCGTTGCGTGCAGCTATGAACATGAAGGCTTTAGGGGAAAAAACCGTCACCCTCGATTGTGACGTGTTGCAGGCGGATGGCGGTACACGAACTGCGGCAATCAGCGGAGCATACGTGGCGTTACAAATAGCGATGAACCGACTATGCGCACGCGGTGAAATAAAATCGAACCCGGTTCACGGACAGATAGCGGCTATTTCAGTTGGTATTTACCAAGGCACGTCGGTACTCGATCTTGACTATGCAGAAGACTCGCAAGCTGAGACGGATATGAACGTGGTCATGAACGACGCAGGACGTTTCATCGAAGTGCAGGGCACGGCAGAAGGGCACGCTTTCAATCGTGACGAGTTCGATGAGTTGTTGAATCTGGCGGACAAAGGCATAGCGGAAATTTTGCAGCTGCAAACAATCGCTATTGAATCGGCTAGCTAATAACCCTTGAAGAATTTTCCCGAAAAAATTGTTTTAGCGACAGGCAACGTCGGCAAACTCAAGGAGATTAACGAACTGTTTGCAGCAATACCGACAGACATTGCGGCGCAAGGCGAGTTTGGAATTGAGTCACCTGAAGAAACTGGCCAGACCTTCATGGAAAACGCCTTGTTGAAAGCCCGTTACGCCGTCCAACAAACGGGCTTACCCGCAATTGCAGATGATTCCGGATTATCCGTTGATGCCTTAGACGGACGACCCGGTGTGCACTCTGCTCGCTATGCCGGGGAGGATGCGACGGATGCACAGAACATTGATCTGTTGCTTAAGGAATTGGATTCAGTGGCGGAAGATTTACGTGGTGCAGGATTTCATTGCGCGGTCGCGCTGGTTTTTCCCGATGACAAACATGCACCTCTAATTGCCCAAGGTGTGTGGCGTGGTCAAATATTACGGCAGCGCGAGGGAATCGGCGGTTTCGGCTACGACCCTGTGTTCTATGACAAGGCCGAACACAAAACCGGTGCGCAAATGAGCCGCACCGAAAAGAACGCGGTTAGTCATCGCGGCAGAGCGTTCAGTGCGCTTTTACCGCAAGTCGAAGCGCTTCTCGAGAAAAATTAGTGGCAGATTATTTGCCAGCTTTGTCTTTGTATATTCACCTACCTTGGTGTGTTCGAAAATGTCCGTATTGTGATTTCAACTCACACCGGGCTGGCGACAATCCGCCGCGACGACGATATATCGACGCATTGAAACGAGATTTACAGAACGAGGTTCCGCGTGCGGAGCAGCGCACCATCGTGAGCATCTTCTTGGGCGGTGGAACGCCCAGTCTTTTCACCGCTGATGAAATCGCGGAGGTGCTCGAGGAGTGCGGCAAGCAGTTTCAGCTTGCTGATGATTGCGAGATCACCATGGAGGCTAATCCAGGCACTGTAGAACGAGGCACGCTGGCGCACTATCGACAAGCGGGCGTAAACCGTTTGTCGCTCGGCGCACAAAGTTTTTCTGCCGATACTCTCGGCGTGTTGGGCCGCATTCATAGTCCGGATGACATCAGGACTGCGTATGACGAAGCAGTATGCGCGGAATTCAACAGCATCAATATTGATTTGATGTTCGCCTTGCCGGGTCAAGACTTACAAGGGGCTATTGCGGATGTGGATGCATTGCTCGAACTGGATCCACCGCATATTTCCTATTACCAACTTACCCTCGAACAGAATACGGTGTTTTACAAGCGACCTCCGGATGGAATGCCAGACGAAGATCTGGCGTGGCAGATCCAGGAAACCTGCCATGAGCAATTGCAGCGAGCCGGGTTTGAGCAATATGAGATTTCCGCATTCGCGAAAGGGGGTCATCGGTGCAAGCACAACCTGAACTACTGGAATTTCGGCGACTATCTCGCCGTGGGTGCGGGTGCACATGGCAAAATGACGGTCGACGGGCAGCCTGCATACCGTTATCAGAAGCCAGCAAATCCGCAAGTGTTTATGGAGTGGGCGGAAGACACGGAAAGCCAGCCGAAGACGGAAATCATTCGTGGCAAGGATGTAGGCGTCGAATTTATGCTCAACGCGCTGCGATTGACGGACGGATTTACCGCCTCGGCGTTTCGCGAGCAAACGGGATCAGACATTGGCACATTGGAAAAGCCGCTAATGCAGGCCGAGGCAGATGGCCTGATTGAGCGGCGAGACGTGGATCGATGGTGTCCGACAGAGACAGGATTTCGCTTTTTGAATGATCTTCAAGCGCGTTTTCTAAACTGATTTGAAGCGGTAATTCCGGATATTTGACGCCTGCCATTGAGCTGGGTTTATACACAACAGTCTGCCGGGCCCTGTTTTTCCCGTACCATAAGCCGCTTAACTAAGTTCAGTCATTCAGAGTCACGTGTAAATGATTGATATATATAATAATTCGAAATTGGACACAAAATAGACATATTGGAAACTCTGCTTTAAAAATCCTCACTTAGCACTGTTGTCCAATTTTCTTCCACAGAGTTATCCACAGGAATTGTGGATAAAATAGCGCGCCGGCGCAGCTTACTTGCGGCGGCCGTATCTTAGCTATATCCTACGCGCCCTTTTTCAATCGCTTGTACAATTAAGGACGTCCTTGAAATGAAAGCTGAGATCCACCCTAATTACAGCGACATCAAAGTCACTTGTAGTTGTGGCAACGAATTCAATACCCGTAGCACCTTAAGCGATGATCTAGCGATTGAGGTTTGCTCGGCCTGTCACCCTTTCTACACCGGCAAACAGAAAACGATAGATTCTGGCGGCCGTGTTGATAAGTTCCGTCGCAAATACGGCATGGGCTAACGATCTGCAGCGTCTTTTCTGCGCTCGCTGACGGCTAAAGAGCTCCAAACGACTCTTAACGGGTCGTGTCGATCGATACAGCGCCTAAAATTGTCGCGAAAGTCTCGAGGGTCTTTAGCCAAGTGGCCTATAAGTTGCTCTGATTTCTGGCATCCGGCACCATAGTAGGTCGCTGCCGGGGCATTGCCGCGGCTTAAATTCTGGGGATTGTTAATGCCGTGTTCTTGCGGCCATGGATGATTGCTGGATTTTCCCAGCGCCAGACTGAGGACGCTATGACTAAAGACGCGTATACGCTTACAAGCCCAGACGGCAGAACAATGGAGCTGCCAATACGTAGTGGCACAACCGGGCCCAAAGTTATCGAGATAGACGGGCTGTATGCGAATCAAGGCGTCTTTACCTATGACCCGGGCTTTGTTTCCACTGGAAGCTGCGACAGCGAAATTACCTTTATCGACGGCGAGAAGGGTATTTTGATGTACCGGGGCTATCCGGTAGAGCAACTCGCCAAGCATTCCAATTTCATCGAAGTCGCTCACCTTCTCTTATACGGGGAATTACCGACCAGTACGGAACTTGAGAAATTTGATACCTCTATTCGCCGGCATACAATGCTCAACGAAGGCATGTTGCGCTTCTTTAACGGCTTTCGTCATAACGCCCATCCGATGGCCGTGTTGTCCGCGGTGGTGGGATCTATGTCAGCGTATTACCACGATACGATGGATGTGAACAATCCGGCTGTCCGTGAAGTCTTTACGCATCGGATATTAGCGAAATTACCGACCATTGCCGCCGCTGCGCATAAATTGACCGCTGGGCAGCCTTACATTTATCCGCGCAACGATCTCAACTATTCAGAGAATCTTTTGCACATGTTGTTCGCGGTTCCCGCAGAAGAGTATGAAATCAACCAGGTCGCTGCTGAAGCATTGGACCTTTTGTTCATTTTGCATGCTGACCACGAGCAGAATTGTTCGACATCTACTGTTCGCATGGCAGGAAGCTCCGGCGCGAATCCATACTCAGCAATTGCCGCGGGTATATCCGCCCTATGGGGGCCCGCTCACGGTGGCGCGAACGAAGCTGTACTGCGCATGCTTAAAGAAATTGGCGATGCGAAAAATATTCCAAAATTTGTTGCGAAGGCTAAAGATAAATCCGATCCGTTTCGTCTTATGGGTTTCGGACATCGTGTTTATAAGAATTTTGATCCACGCGCGACCATTATTCGTGACATGTGCCACAAAGTGCTTGAGCAAATGGGACGCACCGATTCTCCGTTGTTCGAATTGGCACTTGAGCTCGAACTGGTCGCTTTGAAGGATGAATATTTCATCGAGAAAAATTTGTATCCTAACGTCGATTTTTATTCTGGAATCATTTATCGCGCGCTCGGAATTCCGACTTCAATGTTCACGGTTATGTTTGCCATTGGCCGAACAGTGGGTTGGGTCGCACATTGGCGCGAGATGATTACGGATCCGGCCGGCCGCATAAGTCGACCCCGGCAGATATATTCAGGCGCGGCTGCTCGAGATTACGTTCCTGTCGCAGAACGCGGCTAGAAGGATTCGCAGGAGCGCCCGCCAGGTGCGATGAATTTTGAATTCGCCGCAAGATGCGGTTCCTACGACGGACCGTAAAAGAGCACACTCTTTCTAGAGTAAGCGCTCGACGGACGATTGGTCTGCCCGCTTCATCGGTCTGCCATCTACCGGACTGATTGGTGCTTGCCGCATGCCGTCGACCGGAAACACGGTTGCCTCAACTGTCCAGTCGTCTTGCAGGAAACGAAAACCTGCATATGTTTCCACTTGATCGCGGCGGCTTTTAAGGCGGCGTTCAAATGGTTTGTAGCTCAGCACGAGTTCATCGAATCGAAACGCGACCCGTTCGGGAGTATCGGTAAAAACATGTAAATTTATTGTTGTGTTTGCGCCAGCAGTACCTTGAAGAACCGGGCCAACCAGGCGTGGTTCAAATTGCGAAAGAACTTCCATCGCTGCGATCGCAGAACGGCGCAGGTTTTGCAGCAGATCAATGTGCGACTCTCCACCGAATAAGAGCAAGTGATTACTGATTGCCGCCTCAATTTCGCTGTTGTTAGGTAACACACCTTGCGTGCTCATGCCGAGACGTTCCGCCGCTTTCGTTTTGGCCACACGAAAATCGGCAATGCCCTGCTCAACAATAATGCGCGCTGCTTCCTGCGCTAAAACCTGTCGTGCACGATCACTGCCTACTGCGCTTTTTTTAGTCATGCGCCTGTCTTTGATGCAGGTCTATAAAGGCCGTCTTAAAACAACTCTTCGTCTTCTTCGGCAGAATTAAAAATATCATTTATGGCCCCCGAGTCTTCACACACCGGCACATGATCCTCGCGGAACTTCTCAAAAAGGACATCCGCAAATGGATGCCCCACCTTTGCTGGGCAACCTGTGGTTTTGGAAATTCTAACGGTAACGATGCCTTCTGGAGAGGCCAATTGATGGTTAGGCACACCAGCCAATGCCAGTCGTGCAAACTCGATCCAGATTGGCAGGGCAGTTCGCGAACCCTCTTCGCGTGGACCCAGCGGAAGGTCATCATCGTAACCTACCCATACGACGGCGACTAAGTCGGCGTTGAAACCTGCAAACCACGCATCACGACGATCGTTAGAGGTGCCAGTTTTTCCCGACAAGTCGGTACGGCCGAGCACCCGCGCGCGCACCGCTGTGCCACGTTTGACAACGTCGCGCATCGCATCCTGAATGAGAAAAGCGTTTTGTGACGAGATAATTCGTTCGGCCTTATTGATATCTGCGAATAGTTCTGGCGCGGTTGTCGCATCCGGGCGAAAGGTTTCGGCAAATTCAGCCATTTGTTCCAGTGCTTCCCTGTTCTCCATTCTTGCGAGCGCTTCGACCTCAGCAATCGATTCCTCGGTCGGCACGTCGGGTGCCGTATCAACGGAATTGGCACCCACAACAACCGTGGCGGTATTCGACGAGCTAACATTTGGCATTGGATAAAGTGCTTCAGACATTGCTGGACGACGCTCTTCTTCCGGCTCACATTTTTCGCACACAACGACGGGATTCGCGCGATAGAGGACTGCATCGTCCGGGCCGATTATGGTGCCAATAACATAAGGTTTCACCGCATAGCCGCCGTTAGCAAACGTCGCATAGGCCTGCGCCATATCGAGAGGCGATGCATTGCCGCCGCCAAGCGCAAGAGAGCCATTCCGAGGCAGCGCCGAATCGTTGAAACCAAATGGCCGCAAATGATTGACTGCAAAACCGACCCCGGTGTTGTTCAACAACAAACGGACTGAAGCGAGATTCATCGATCGCACCATCGCTTCACGCACGCGCTGCTCGCCATAAAAACGACCGCTGTAGTTAACAGGACGCCATAGCCGCTCTAATGCCGATGAATTTATAACGACGGGCGCATCAAGCACGATGGTCGCGAGTGTGTTGCCAGCATTCAATGCGGCGGAATAAATAAACGGCTTAAATGAAGAGCCCGGCTGCCTGGCGGCCTGACTGGCCCGATTGAATTTACTCAACGAAAAGTCGAGTCCTCCGACCAAGCTGGTGATTGCTGCATCATGTGGATCGACGGACACTAATGCGGATTGCGCATCAGGCAGTTGGGCGAGCGCCCAATCGCCGATCGTAATCGGCATGACATATATGATGTCACCGGGCGTCAACACCTCATCAACCGATTGCGGTGCCGGGCCAAATGACTCACGATCAAAAAATGGATTCGCCCATGAAATGCCATGCCAGGGCAGCGTGGCGGCAACCCCATCTTGGAAAACAATATCTGCGGTGTTGTCTTCGTTCAGACCAACGACCATCGCGACCGATAGGCCCGCGGGGTTACCGTAATCCTGCAATGCCTGCTGAATTTCGATCGGCCAATCCGCAAAATCCTGAGTGAGAATTTGTGTGTCAGTTTCCAGTTGCGCCAACGGACCGCGATAGCCGCGTCTGCGAGTAAATTCGAATAAACCATTTCGGACCGCGTAGTTGCCCGCATCTTGCAGGCGGGAATCGAGTGTTGTGATGACCCGATATCCTGCGGAGTAAGTTGATTCGCCGTAGCGGGACAGCATTTCCTGTCTCACCATTTCTGCTACGTACGGTGCCGAGAGTTCATTCGCTGTGCCGTGCAATTTCGACTGGACGGGGTAGTTCATCGCCTCTTTCAACTGCGCCGCATCAATGAAATCCAGCGCACGCATACGACCTAGAACATAGCTGCGCCGCATGGCAGCATTTTCCGGGCTGCGCACCGGATTATAAAAAGATGGAGAAGGCAGTACGCCAGCCAGGGTTGCCGCTTCTGCGATATTGATGTCCTGCAGGCTCTTGCCGTAAAACACTTGTGCCGCTGCAGCAACGCCGTAAGCACGTTGGCCAAAAAACATCTTGTTTAAGAAGAGCGCCATGATCTCTTCTTTGCTGAATTGTTTTTCTATCTGGTACGCGAGGAACGCTTCACGCAGCTTACGAGTAAATAGTTCTTCACGAGTAAGAAAATAATCACGAGCAAGCTGTTGCGTAATGGTGCTGCCACCACTTCTGATTTCACCTGTGCTGACCAATTGTAAGCCGGCGCGAAGAATACCTTGATAGTCGATGCCCGGATGTTCAAAAAATCGATCATCTTCAGCTGCGATAAAGGCATCTACAACGTAGGACGGTAGATCGTCGTAATCGACCAAAAAACGTCGCTGCTCTCCAACTTCCTCAATAAGCCGTCCGTCTCGACTGAAAATCCGCAACGGGATTTGCAGCGGTATTTCCTTAATGGTTTCTGCTTGCGGCAAGCTTGGTGCGACGTAGGAATATGCGCCGATCACGCCAGCGGCAACACCGATGACAGTTATTGTGCCCAGTCCAGCAAGTAGCGTGAGCCAACGCAACACACGGCGAGCGGGCGAAATTCTTTTAAAGCGTACTTTTTGCATCTGTATGCGCGTTTTCCGGCGGTTTGGTTAATAAATGCGAGGTGACGCCATGCGGGTCATCGCAGGTAGGATTCATTTTGGGCAGGGCCAGTGAGCCAAATCGCATGCTGGCCTCCAATTGTGGCATTTCGGTGGCAACGGGTAGGCTGAATGATAGCGACCTCTGCTTGTTTGCTGCAATGGGTGCATTATCAGCGGATATTTGGCGTCCTGTATCGATAATCGAGCCTCGAATGGTCCGTTTTTGCGGTTAGCGTGGTATTTCCGGTCGACAAATAGCCCCGGCTAACGGGGCGAAACTAGACCTCCATCACAGGTCCGCAACAAAAATCCTGAGACGATACGAGCCGACAACCAGTTCACGGAAAGCCTCCTTGTACATCAGTAACATATGGATCGCTGGATCGTGAACAAAGTTACGTTTTATTTAACATTTTATTGATATATAGTTAAATCGATTTGTTGAGGCCCAGATTAAAAGTGCCTCGCAACCTACCGACTTAGAAGGAAAATACGTGCTTTTTGGAAAAAAATCACAACCTCTTTTGGGCCTCGACATCACCACCTCGTCGGTCAAGTTGATTGAGCTTTCTAGGAGTGGAAAACGCTATCGGGTCGAAGCCTATTCAGCAGAGCCAACTCCGCCAAGTTCGGTAAACGAAAAGGCGATTGTAGACGCGAAAGCTGTCGGTGAGGCCATTCGCCGCGCAGTCAAACGCGCTGGCGCTAAAGCGACCGATGTTGCGATAGCGATTAGTGGTGATGCCGCCATTACCAAAGTCATCCAGATGCCATCCTCCCTTTCAGAACGAGATCTTGAGGGACAGGTTGAGATCCAGGCTGATCAATACATTCCGTTCCCGATGGAAGAAGTGAGCTTCGACTACGAAATTGTCGGACCGAACGAAAATGACCCTGAGCTTATGGACGTACTTCTGGTCGCGACTCGTACAGAAAACGGTGATCAGAGAGAATCCGCGGTGCAGGCCGCCGGTCTTAATACACACATTGTCGATGTAGAGGCCTTTGCGCTTGAAAACGCGTGCCAGCTTCTAAGTCATCAAATTCCAGATAATGGCACCAACCAAACGGTCGCTATTGTCGATATTGGTGCCAGCAGCACGACGTTCAGTGTGTTGCAGGACCTTAAAGTCGTCTATACGCGCGATTTCGCTTTTGGAGGGCAACAGCTCACTGAAGAAATCATGCGGACCTATGGTCTGTCGATGGAAGATGCAGGCCGGGCTAAAAAGCAAGGCGGATTGCCAAGCAACTACCAGCCCGAAGTTCTGGAGCCGTTTGTCGACGACATGACGCAGCAGGTCAGTCGGTCGTTGCAGTTTTACCTTGCATCAGGCGGTGGTCGCGAACAGCCGGACATGATTTTAGTCTGCGGAGGCTGTGCAAATATTCCAGGAATAGCTGACGTAATTTCTAGCAGAGTGGGTATCCCGACCGAAGTGGGAGATCCGTTAGGACAAATGGCGGCTTTGTCCCAAGTATCGATACCCGGTCTGTGGAAACACAAGTACTGGTTCGTGATGGTCAAACAGTCGTTCTTGGCGGTATTTACGAAACCGAGACTCGTGAGACAATCAGCAAGGTACCGTTCCTGGGTGATATACCGGGCGTTGGCGTTCTGTTCCGCTCAACATCGGATGTGTCGAACAAAGCAGAATTGCTGATATTTGTAACGCCACGGATTCTGAACGAAGGATCCAGCATTTATTAATAGTTGCTCGCTCATAAAGGTTATTGGACTATAGGAAATAGGAAAAAGCCAACCTTCGGGTTGGCTTTTTCCGGCTCAATAAAAACAAATGGCAAACCCTAAGAATCTTTTTCTAATTGGCCCCATGGGGGCAGGAAAGTCGGCAGTCGGCCGCCAGCTAGGCCGTCTTATGCATTTGAACTTCGTGGACAGTGACGAAGAAATCGAAGAGCGTACCGGCGTTGATATTCCTTTTATCTTTGAGAAGGAAGGCGAAGAAGGATTTCGCACGCGCGAAGTGAAGGTAATCGATGAGCTGTCACAAAGGCAGGGAATCGTATTGGCGACAGGTGGCGGTGCCGTGCTTGATGCCGAAAGTCGTAGCCGATTAGGAGCGCGAGGATTCGTTGTTTATCTTCACACTACGGTCCAGCAACAACTTGATCGAACGAAACGCGGGCGAAACCGGCCGTTGCTGGAAGGTGGCGACAGAGAAAAAATCCTGGAAGAACTCATGACCGCACGCGATCCCCTGTATCGCGAGATTGCTGATCTTACGGTCGAGACCGATGGGCGCCGAGTTCAGGCAGTGGCCAGAGACATCGTCGACGCTCTCGGCTAAGCTGCGCGCCCCCGATGGCGTGGTATGTCGTCAAAAATGTATTCAAAATAACCATGTGCCGTGTGCGCTCTGTCTTTTCCTCGCCTCGCGCGCAGTAAAGAAGCTCACAACGGTGCATGTTAAGTCACATGATCAATACAGCGTCGGATCACGATCTCGATCTGACCCTCGGCTACTTAGATCTACTCATTTGAGGTAGTCTTCTCCGCTTGATGAAAACGCACACGCTGAATGTTGATCTCGGTGAGCGCAGCTATCCAATCGTCATTGGAAGCGGCTTGCTCGGGGGCGGTTATGACTTGTCGTCGCACATCGGTAGTCAGTCCTGCCTAGTGGTTAGTAACGATACGGTCGCGCCGCTCTATCTGGATAAATTGATCGAGTGTTTGCCGGGGCTTGATACGCCTTCTATTTCGCTCCCTGATGGAGAAGCATTCAAAACGGTAGCGACCGCGCAATCCATTCTCGACGAACTGGTCTGTTGTAGGGCCGGGCGGGATATTACGGTTGTCGCACTTGGCGGCGGTGTGGTTGGTGATATCGCCGGATTCGCAGCAGCGTGTTACATGCGAGGCGTGTCATTTGTGCAAGTGCCGACAACGCTGCTTGCGCAAGTGGATTCATCTGTCGGAGGAAAAACGGGCGTCAATCATCCGGGTGGCAAGAATTTGGTCGGCGCATTCCACCAACCTGAAATCGTCCTGATCGACACCGATACCCTGACAACGCTTTCCGATCGAGAGCTACGCGCGGGTCTTGCAGAGGTAATTAAGTACGGTGCGAGCATAGATTCGGAATTCTTGGATTGGCTGGAAGAAAATATGGAAGCCCTGCTCGCACGTGACGCCGATAAACTTGCCTACGCCATTCAACGATGCTGTGAAATAAAAGCGCGAGTGGTGGCGGAAGATGAAAAAGAAGCCGGTGTTCGGGCGTTGCTAAATTTTGGTCATACCTTCGGTCATGCGATCGAAAATTCCGTTGGTTATGGAGAATGGTTGCATGGCGAGGCGGTAGCGGCAGGCATGGTGATGGCCGCTGAACTCAGCGGTATCTCGGCCACAGATCAATCTCGTTTGAAGTCACTCATCAGTGCCGTCGGTTTACCGGTTTCCCCGCCACTGACTCGGGCCGGCCAACTGCAAGATGCGATGCAACTCGACAAGAAAATACTCGCTGGAAAACTGCGCTTTGTTCTGCTGCGTGAATTGGGTGAAGCCTATGTCACTGATGACTACGATGCGACAACGTTAGCGACTGTGCTGGCGGGTGCGGAAACCTGATGGCAGAAGCCCTGACCGCTTTGGCGCCATACGCGGCGAACGAAGGGAACAGCCAGGGTCGCCGACATAAAGAAGCGCCCCCTACTCATCGGGGCGAATACGAACGCGACCGGGATCGAGTTATCCATTCGACCGCTTTTCGCCGCTTGGTTTATAAGACTCAGGTGTTCGTTAATCATGAAGGAGACCTCTACCGGACGCGCTTGACGCATTCACTGGAGGTGGCTCAGATCGCGCGCACGATCGCGGGCGCCTTGGGTATCAACGAACCGCTGGTCGAGGCAATCAGTCTTGCGCATGATTTGGGGCACACCCCGTTCGGTCACGCGGGACAGGATGCGCTCAATACTTGTATGCGTAATTTCGGTGGGTTTGAACATAATTTGCAGTCACTACGTGTCGTGGACGAATTAGAAGAAAGGTATCCGGAATTTCTTGGCCTGAACTTAACCTTCGAAACACGAGAAGGGATTCTCAAGCATTGCTCGTCAAAAAATGCTCGTCAGTTGGGCGATGTCGGAAAGCGATTTTTGGACCGAACCCAAGCGGGTCTCGAAGCACAGTTGGTCAATCTTGCAGATGCGATCGCCTACAATAATCATGATGTCGATGATGGTTTTCGAGCGGGACTGATAAGCATCGAGCAATTACGCGAACAGACTTTGTTCGGTGACCACTGTGACGACGTACAGAATCGATACCCGGATCTGGATGACCGTAGAGTTATCTACGAAGTCATTCGGCGCATGATCGGCTACCTGGTGGATGATCTTGTTACGACTTCGGTGGCAGAAATTCATACACACATGCCAGATACAATCGATGCTGTGAGAAGCGCGCCGCACGCAATGATTCATTTCAGTGATACTGTCTTGGAGCAGCACTCATCGTTTAAAAAATTCTTGCGTGACAATTTGTATCGACACGATCAGGTGCGAGCAATGAACAAAGATACACAGGATATCGTTGAAGTATTGTTTGCCCGGTATATGTCTGATCCGATAGCGCTGCCGGAATCGTTTGCAGCAAGGGCCAGTTCCGGAGGCGAAGATGTTCAAGCTCGGGTGGTGGCTGATTACATCGCCGGTATGACTGATCGTTTCGCAATTGCCGAGCATGAACGGCTGACAGCGTAAAAAATCGGTGTTGGAGTGACGCTCTGACCCCAATTTGTTCACATTCAAGTTACAATCCCGCGCGATCTCTCTGCAATCGGAAGAAGCGTGAACAACAAAAATATTCCAGTTAAAGACCGCCTGATTTTTGCAATGGACGTGCCGGATTGCGATCGCGCACGCGCATTGGCCGATGAGCTTGGCGATTCGGTCACTTTCTATAAGATTGGTCTTGAGTTAATGATGAGCGGTGGCTATTTCGAGCTGCTTGATTGGCTGTTGGCGCGCGATAAAAAGATTTTCGCTGATCTTAAATTTTTTGATATTCCAGCGACGGTTGGATCCGCGGTTAGACAACTCAAAGATCGCGGCGCTAGCTACGTCACGGTGCATGGAAATCAGTCAATAATGGAAGCTGCTGCTGAAAATAAAGGCGACAATCTGAAAGTATTGGCCGTTACCGTCCTGACGAGTCTCGATCGGGGTGACCTGGATGATTTAGGTTTCGAATGCGACGTAGGCGCTCTCGTCTTGAGTCGAGCGAAACGCGCTCTCGAATCAGGTTGTGACGGTGTTATATCGTCTGGCCTCGAAGCACCGAAATTGCGCGAGTTTATCAACAATAAATTATTGGTGATCACGCCAGGGATTCGCCCCGTCGACAACAAACCCACAGGCGATCAAAAACGTGTGGTGAGTGTTGAACAGGCATTCACCAACGGTGCCGACCAAATTGTTGTCGGTCGCCCGATCAGAGATACGGATAGTCCGCGCGCTGCCGCTGAAGCAATTCAATCCACCATCGCGGCGCAGTTCTGATGCCGGCGCCTCTCAAGAATGATCTTCTGCTGCGTGCATTGATGCGAGAATCGGTGCCGCGCACGCCCGTTTGGATCATGCGGCAAGCCGGCCGCTATCTACCAGAATATCGGGCGCTCCGCGCAGAGGCTGGCGACTTCATGAGTCTCTGTGCCAATCCTGAGCTCGCATGCGAGGTGACGCTGCAGCCGTTGCGGCGCTTCAAACTGGATGCGGCGATTCTATTTTCCGACATCCTGACCATTCCCGATGCGATGGGTCTCGGACTTTGGTTTGAAATCGGAGAAGGGCCAAAATTCAAAAGACCCGTCAGGACGGAGCGCGAGATAGATGTGCTCGCCGTGCCGGATGTTGCGGACAAGCTCGGTTATGTTTTCGAGGCGGTTTCCCGCATTAGACGCGAACTCGATGGCGACGTACCGTTGATTGGCTTTGCCGGTAGCCCCTGGACGGTTGGGACGTACATGGTTGAAGGTGGTTCGAGTCGCGAATTTCCCAACATACTCGGGCTCGCGCGAGAGAACCCTGCTGCGCTACAACGAATGCTTACCACCGTTGCGGAAACCACAACAAACTATCTGAATGCGCAGATCGACGCGGGCGCGCAGGCCATCATGATCTTCGACACGTGGGGCGCGGCCCTGGATGGAGATGAGTATCGCCGTTTCTCGTTGGCGAGCATGCAATCCATCATGGATGGTCTGCAGCGAGAAAAGGATGGACAGAAAATTCCGATTATCCTTTTCACAAAAGGTGCCGGATCACTGCTAACTGATATGGCCGCTACCGGTTGCGATGCGTTGGGCGTTGACTGGACGACAAGTCTGCAGGATGCGCGCACGCTGACGGATGGCAAGGTCGCATTGCAGGGAAACCTGAATCCCGCGACGTTACGTGAATCGCCTGAGGTAATTGAGCAGGGTGTGGCTGACGCATTGGCGAGTTACGGTCATGGATCGGGACACGTTTTCAATCTCGGGCACGGCATAACCCCTGACATTGATCCGGATAATCTCGGTGTTTTAGTCGACGCTGTGCATCGACTAAGCCCGCAGTACCACAACTAACGCCCCCAATAACTGGGTCAGAGCCCGTAATTGGGGCGTGGGTGAATTGATATTCGCGAGGATGTTATCCGGATAAGACTGTAGCCGGACTTATCTGAGCATTAGTCTTCGACTATGCGGCGACCGGCTATATTCAGTGCGTCATGAATGATGGGCCACGCATTGTCCAGCAGTAGCGGTTGCGCCTCCGCATTCGGATGAATGCCATCGTCCTGCATTAAATCATCATTAAGTGCCACGCCTTCCATGAAAAATTCGATCCACGGAATGTCGAGTTCTGCTGCAAGTTCGCGATAAACGCCTTCGAAGGCCTGTGTATAACGCGGACCGTAATTGGTGGGGATGCGAATCCCTAAAATCACGATTTTGGCACCGTGATGCTGCGTCGTTTGAATGATCTTGCGCATGTTGTCTTTCATGACGTTCGGTGGAAAACCACGCAAACCGTCGTTTCCGCCGAGTTCCAGAATGACGAGATCCGGATGGAAGTTTTCCAGGGCTGCACTGATACGGGTTTTACCCCCTTCAGTTGTTTCGCCGCTGATGCTGGCGTTAACGACACGATGTTCGTACCCTTGTGACTCCAATCTGGCCTGCAACAAAGCGGTCCAGGATTGGTCAACATCTATGCCATAGCCGGCGCTTAAGCTGTCGCCGAATACCACCACGGTCGGTGCGTTGGCGGCGAGTGTCGTACCCACTGATGAAAACAAGAAAAAGGCAAGTAGTCGTAACATGTCAGATCAATTAAATAACGGAAGCGCTGTCCTAACAGCCAGCAATGTGACCAAGCAGGTTAGCAGTCCTGAAGGTACTCTGACCATACTTTCAGACGTCAGTTTCGCAATTGACAAGGGAGATTCGGTTGCCATCGTCGGCGCGTCTGGCGCTGGTAAGTCAACATTGCTTGCGCTATTGGCGGGCCTCGATCTCCCGACTTCCGGCGAAATCGGGCTCGACGGCCAAACCCTGACAAATCTTGACGAAGATGGCAGAGCAGCGGTACGGGCTGCAAGCGTTGGTTTCGTGTTTCAGTCTTTTCACCTGGTGCCCTCACTCAATGCGTTAGAAAACGTCATGTTGCCGCTGGAATTGGCGAGCAAAAGTGATCCGCGGCGTACAGCCATGCAGATCCTCGAACAGGTTGGACTCGGAGAGCGCTGGAGTCATTACCCGGCGCAACTTTCCGGCGGAGAAAAACAGCGCGTCGCAATCGCACGATCATTTGCGACGGAACCTGCCGTGTTGTTTGCTGATGAACCGACCGGCAATCTCGACAGCAACACTGGCGATCGCATCATTGATCTGATGTTTACGCTCAATCGAAATTCATCCACGACACTCGTATTGGTTACACATGACAAATCTCTCGCGGCTCGTTGTGATCGAGTGATTAGCCTCGATGCCGGTCTTTTAGTGAGTGACGAGGAAAATCGCGCGTGAAAGCGGTCTTATATGCAATAAGAACGTTCGGCAGGGAAATTCGTTCCGGCGAAGTTGTCGTTCTTTTGGCGGCAGTCGCTTTGGCGGTTGCTGCTCTGACTGCCGTGGGATTTCTGACTGACCGCATTGGTCGCGCTGTCGAAAGACAAGCAAATGAAGTGTTGGCGGCGGATCTTCGCTTACGTACGCCTGACCCGATTCCTGCCGCCTGGCATGCAACGGCATCCGACCACGGTTTACGCTCGGCAGAAACACAGACCTTCCCGAGTGTCGTATTCGCCGGCGATTTCAGCAGTCTTGCAACGATAAAAGGCGTTACCGAAGGCTACCCTCTGCGTGGCAATGCTCGCATCGCGAGCCAGTTGTTCGGTGAGCAGCGAGTTGCCGAAGGGGTGCCTGCTAGTGGCACGATCTGGGCCGACGGGGCTCTAATGGCGCGCTTAGACGTTGCTGTTGGCGACCGGGTTTCCGTCGGTGAGGCGGAAATGGTTATTGATGCGGTGCTTATGTATCGCCCGGATCAATCAATCGGATTTGCATCGCTCGCACCCTCGTTGGTTATCAATGCATTGGACCTTCCCGCGACCGCGCTCATTAATGAAGGGAGTCGTGTTAGCTATGCGCTGCTCGTCGCTGGCGATACAAATGCAGTTGACGATTTTTATGAAGAAATTGAGGTTCTCTTGCCCGAGTCCGTGCGTAGCCGCAACCGTGAAGAGGGTAGTGATCGAGCCAGCAACGCAGCCGATCGTGCACAACGGTTTCTTTCGCTGACAGCAGTGATTAGCCTGTTACTCAGTGCGGTAGCGATTGCCATGTCGGCGCGACGCTTTGCACATCGTCGTATGGATACGGTTGCTCTGATGAAGAGTCTCGGGGCAAGCCAGCAGTTCGTGATCTCGGCAGCTTTTGTCCAGCTCGTGTTACTAGGCATATTGGGTGTCTTGCTTGGCAGTGTTATGGGATTTGTCGTGGAAGCGTTAGTGACCAACATGCTCGCTGACGTTATTCAGGGTGATCTGCCGCCCGCTGGTTTTACACCCGTTTTCCTGGCCTGTGGAAGCGCCCTTATTCTTCTCATCGGTTTCGCACTACCTTCATTATTACAGCTACGCGACACGCCGCCATTGCGAGTCTTACGCCATGATGAAATGCCGCCGGCACCATCGCGCCTGTTGGTGGTGGGAGCGTCGCTGCTTGCGGTTGCCGTGATGTTGTATCAGGCAATCGGCGACGGCCTCATGTTGTTGATTGTCCTAGGCGGCATGTTGATCGTTTCTGCTGTTTTGTACGTCGCGGGTCGCGGCCTCGTGATTCTAATGGGTCGTTCACGTGGTGGCGTCGGCATTGCCTGGCGCTATGGTCTCGCGAACGTTGCCCGACGTGGACGAGACAGTGCGATTCAAGTGGTCGCTTTCGGCCTCGGTTTAACCGTGTTGTTGCTACTGACCTTTGTACGTACCGATTTGCTGGAGGAGTGGCAGCAAACATTGGACGCGAATGCGCCCAATCACTTCCTGATCAATATTCAACCTCAAGAACGATCGTCAATAGAGGCAATATTTGCCGCAAATGGAGTCGCTGCACCGAATTTCGTGCCGATGGTGCGGGCGCGTATGAAAACCATTAATGGCGAAGACGTTAAGGAGCGCGAGTATCCGGAGGAAGGCGGCAAATGGATGGCCAATCGAGAACAAAATTTGACGTGGGCGACGCACATTAGTGAAAGCAACGAACTGGTCGACGGCGAATGGTGGCGTGCTGACTATGTCGGCGATCCACTGGTGTCATTGGAGGAAGACGCTGCAAGAGAACTTGGCGTCGAGCTCGGCGATCGGCTTAACTTCATCATCGCCGGTCGGGAGATTGAAGCGAAGGTTGCCAGTACACGCAAAGTCAATTGGGATTCGTTTCAGCCTAATTTTTTCTTAGTAATGTCACCGGGATCATTAGATAACTACCCGTCGACCTTTATCTCCGGCGCGCGCATCCCGGAAGAGGGGAAGGGCACTTTAGTTGAATTGGTGCGCAGTCACCCCACCGTTTCGGTCATCGACATCGATGCCATTCTGGTTCAGATTACTGGCATCCTCGACAAGGTCAGTCTTGCTGTACAGGCAGTATTTGTCTTCACGCTCGCGGCAGGAATCGCAGTCTTATTTGCGGCGGTACAATCCACTATTGATGAGCGTCGTTTCGAAAGCGCGATGCTAAGAGCGCTCGGCGTGCGGCGACGAACGGTGCTGTCGGGCGTGCTAACTGAATTCGCGGCCCTTGGGTTTGCGGCCGGCCTCCTCGCAGCGGCGGGTGCCTCAATTCTCGCTGCCATCGTGACAATACAGTTGTTTGAACTCGACTATGCGTTCAATCCTCTGCTCTGGCTGGCGGGTTTGCTTGGTGGCATTGCTTTGGTGTGCGTGAGCGGATTTATTGCAGCACGCGGTGCTATCAATGCGCCACCCGTTGACGTGTTGCGGGCCGCATGAAGCCGTGAGCGAAGCCAGAAGCATATTATCTTGCGGTGCGGTTGTCGTGCGTCGGACAGATACGGGTTGGCTCACACTAATGTTACGTGCATACAAGAATTGGGATTTCCCAAAAGGCATGTGCGAGCACGGCGAACAACCTATGGAGACGACGCTCCGCGAAGTTGATGAGGAATCGGGAATTTCCGAACTGAATTTTGATTGGGGTGACCGATACATGGAAACTGGACCTTATCATCGCGGCAAGACCGCCCGGTATTACCTGGCAAATACGATTGAAGAGAAAGTGATTATAGGAATATCGCCGGAACTCGGGCGCCCAGAACACCACGAGTATCGCTGGGTGAGTTTTGACGAAGCGCATGACCTGTCTGCGCCCCGGGTAAGGGGCGTTGTCACCTGGGCGCGGCAAATCATCGGGGCTTAACGTCACCGACTTCAATCGAGGCTTGCAAACCCCGTCGATATTGAGCAAATCGACCTTCCTTTCCACTCCGCTCCCTGATCAATCATGAAATAATTAATCCGGTGTTCCCGAAACGTCGTTGCCGAATCATTTCTCGTCGGCCAGGCAAGCAAGAGGATTCATAAGAAGATGTGGAAACTAGTATTTTCTGTTTTGCTCGCCCTGCCGTCGTTGAGCGTTTCGGCAGCCGACCTCGTCTTTCGCAACGGAGATGTATACACCGTCGATGCGACACGAAGCTGGGCAAGCGCCGTCGCGATCGAAGGCAACCAGATCGTATACGTAGGCGGAGAAGAGGGCGTTCAGTCCTTTATCAATGAAGACACAGACGTTATCGATCTTGATGGGCGCATGCTGTTGCCTGGATTCCACGATGGACATCTTCACCCGATGGGCGGTGGCGAAGCATTGTCCAAACTCGCGCTCGACGGCGTGTACGATCGCGAAGATCTATTTTCGCGTATCCAGACCTACGCGGAAGCAAATCCTGAATTATCGTGGGTGCTCAGACAAGGTTGGATAGAAGCCCCGTTTCTACCGGCGGGCGTTCCCAACAGACAAATGTTGGACCGACTGGTCCCGGACCGTCCCGCATTCTTTTACAGCGCATCACATCATCAGGCGTGGGCCAATTCCAAAGCGCTGGAAATTGCTGGCATCACGGCTGCCACGCCAGAAACAGAGAACGGGGTCATTGATCGCGAAGAGGATGGAACGCCGAGCGGTTCATTACACGAATCGGCCATGGATCTGGTACGAACGCATGTACCCGAGATGACTGATCAGGATCGCTTGGCTTCGGTGGGGCGAGCCTTGGACACCATGGCTCGCTATGGCATCACAGCATTCATGGATGCCGGGTCCAGTCCCGAATCGGAACGTGCGTTCTCCACCTTGCACAATCAAGGTGCGGTGACGGCACGGGCAGTCTTGTGCCAACGCTTCCATGCGGAAATCGACGACGAAACACAAATCGCGGCAATGCTCGTGCGACGACAACAGTTAGATCATGAGATTTTACGCGCGACCTGCGTGAAATTGATGTTGGATGGCATTGTTGAACACCACACGTCGGCCTTGCTCGAGCCCTATGCGGACAAACCCGAATCTCGCGGCATGATTTTCATGCAGCCGGACCAAGTCAATCGCGTGGTTGAGAAACTCGATGCGTTGGGATTTCAGATTCACGTACATAGCATTGCCGATCGCTCGACTCGAGTTGCATTGGACGCGTTCGAGAATGCGATTCGGGTGAATGGTTTCCGCGATGCTCGACCGACCCAGGCGCATTTGCAGTTGGTCAATCCTGCGGACATTCCGCGATTTCGCGCGCTGGGCGTCATTCCCAATATTTCACCCATATGGATGCGGCTGGATTTCTGGGAGCAGATGGCGATCGATGCCATTGGACCAGAACGAGGCGCACAACTGTTTAATGCGCAAGATTACCTGCGACATGGTGGCAATCTCGTTTGGGGCACAGACTGGTCAGTCACCAGTCTCGCGCCGCTCGAGGGAATAGAAACGGCGGTCACCCGCCGGCATTTGGGCGGTGTAAACCTGGGGAACATGCAAACAGACAAAACCTGGATGCCAGATCAGACGCTGAATCTCGAGCAGGCCATCGCCGCCTACACCATTCAGGGTGCGTATCTGATGCATATGGAGGACAAAACCGGCTCAATTGAAGTAGGCAAGTTCGCTGACCTTGTCGTGCTGGAAGAAAATCTCTTTGAGATACCGGCGCTCGAAATTCATTCGGTTAACACCGACCTGACGGTATTCGATGGACAGACTATCTATCGTCGCCAATAAGTGATCGCTTACGCGGTTTGTTATGCGGCGCACGCATCCACCAAATGCAAAACGTTGCTACCGGTGCCGCTGTTTTCCTGGAGGATTTTAGACCACCCGATTACGTGTTTCACCAGAGATGAAAGCGGCGACATTCGCCGCCACTTCGTTAATCGCATTCTGTCGATCTTCTATCGCACCCCAGGCATTGTGTGGCGTCACAATGAGATTCTCACCGGTGTACTCAAGAAGCGGATCGCCATCCGCTGGTGGCTCTTGTCGTAGTACATCAATAGCAGCGGCTCCAATTCGACCACTTTTGAGTGCTGCCACCAATGCCGTTGAATCTACCAACCCACCACGAGCAGTATTAATTAGCATCGCGTCCTGCTTCATTAATGCGAGTTCGCGCGAACCGATAAGATTTTCCGTTTCTGCAGTTAACGGACAGTGCAGTGAAATGACGTCGCTGCGTGCCAGCAGTTCGTCAACGTCAACTCGTCCATCGCCGTTCGTCGCACTTTTTCTTCCGCGTCTCGCAATCAATACCTGCATATCGAATGCTTTAGCCATGCGCGCCACACCCTTTCCCAGGTTTCCGTGACCGACTATGCCAAGCGTCATAGCAGAGAGGCTGCGAATTGGAAAATCTAACATGCAAAAGTCGCTGGCCTGTTGCCAATTCCCGGCGCGGACCGATGCGGTATAACGGCCGATATTTCTTGCCATGTATAGCAATACGCCAAAAGTATGTTCGACTAGTGAAGCGGTGCAATAGGCGCGAATATTGGTGACGGCGACCTGTCTTTCCTTTGCCGCGACTAAATCAATGTTATCGGTCCCAGTTGCGATGAGACCGATATAGCGTAATCGTTCCGCCGCCTCGATAACTTCGCGAGTCACGCGGACTTTGTTAAGGAAAATATATTCCGCGTCTTTGACTCTGTCACGCACGTCTTCAGGGCGTGTGAAATTGTGCACAGCTAATGACGGAACGGCCATTCGCAAAGGAGAAACGTCAACTTCGTCAGGACCAACGGTTGCGATATCAAGAAAGACTGCAGACATAGTGTATGGTTCGTTCCGTTACGATCGGCTTAGTCACGAGTGGCCAAGATGAATGATGAATTCTGGAAACGCAAACGTTTAGGCGAAATGTCCCACGATGAGTGGGAGTCATTATGTGATGGCTGCGCGCTCTGTTGTTTGCAGAAAATCGAAGATGAGGAAACCGGCGAGGTTTTCTATACGGACATTGCGTGCAAGCTATTGGATGTATCTAGCTGTCGGTGTGGTGATTATGCCGCGCGAGCGAAGAGAGTTTCAGATTGTATGGTGTTGGCAGCCGATGATGTTGCGGCATTTAAATGGTTGCCAACGACGTGTGCCTACCGACGCCTGGCGGATGGTGGTGATCTGCCGGAATGGCATCCATTGCTAACCGGCGATCCGGAATCAGTACATGCAGCTGGCATCTCCGCTAAGGGAAAAACGACAGCCGGAAAAGATGCTAGCGACTGGACAGTATTGAGAAAACTGGGCTAGCCCGTATTCTGCAATCCCTGTGCAATCCCATTGACGCTTGCGAGCAACGTGTTGAACAGGGCGGAGTCTTCTCGATTTGTATTGCGCCAGCGACGTAGCAGATCTACTTGCAGCAAACTCATTGGATCGACGTATGGATTTCGCAGCATGATGGCGCGCTGTAAGGTGAAATCGCCTTGCAGCAGTGAATCGTGATCCGAATATTCAAGAATCAAATCACGCGTTAATTTGAATTCTTTTTCGATATGTGGAAAAAACTCTTCGTGTAAATCTCCGGCAAGTTCCGAATAGAGTCGGGCAATGCCCAAATCTGCTTTTGCCAACACCATTTCTGCGTCCGACGTCAGCGCCCGCATGAAATACCACTCCCGGAACATATCTCTGAATTCCGTATCATCGAACTGCTCGGCTGCGGCAGCCAGTCCACTGCCCAGGCCGAACCATCCCGGCAACATCAAGCGGCTTTGGGTCCATGAAAACACCCATGGAATGGCACGCAGGTTCTCTGCACCCTTACCCCCTCGGCGCGACGCTGGTCGCGACCCGATGCGCATACGTTCAATCAAATCGATTGGCGTGGCGAGGCGAAAGTAGTCGTAGAACGCTGGCGTTTCGAATATTAGATCGCGGTAGGTTTGACGGCTGACATCGGCGATGACTTGCATCATGTCATGCCATTCGGGCATGTCGTTGCCACGGTGCTCCGGCATAGCGGTCGCAAGCGCTACAGATCCCGTTACTTGCTCCAAGGTCCGCAGTGCAATTCCGCGCAGGCCGTATTTTTCATTAATAATTTCGCCTTGCTCGGTCACGCGCAGACGGCCATTAACCGTTCCCGGCGGTGCGCCGAGTACTGCAGTGTGTGTTTTTCCACCACCGCGACTAATGGTTCCGCCACGGCCGTGAAAGAGGTGTAGCTCAATGTTCCGCTTGGATAGTACTTCTACCAATTCAACCTGAGCGTTCTGCAACGCCCAGCGTGCCGACGCAAGCCCCGAGTCTTTGTTGCTATCGGAGTAACCGATCATGATCGTTTGACGATCTTCTCTTTGGCTCAAATGCGCACGATACAAATCGTTGTCGAGCATATCTTCCAGAATGGCATTGCCGCGTTGTAGGTCATCCACGGTTTCCAGCAACGGAGCAATGTCCAATGGGACTTGGTTACGTCGATTGTGCAGTTCACTCCAATTAGCCAGCAGCAATACCGACAAAACGTCATCGGCCCCTTGCGTCATGCTGACGATAAATGGACCAATTGATTGCTTACCGTATTTGCGACGGCAAAAAGCAATCGCCTGAAAAACGGCGAGCGTTTTTCGTGCGACTACGCTTTGGTGATCGGGGAGAGAATCACGTGACTCGATTGCCTCGACGACGCGAGCCAGCCGATCATTCGGATTCCATTCCAGCCAGTCGTTTTCCCCCAGTAATTCGCCAACGACTTGCCGCAGCACCAAGGCGTCCTGGCGTACATCAAGCGTGAGAAAGTGAAAGCCAAAGGTATCAATTCGTCGCTGCAGTCTGCGAACGGTAAAGAGCCCCGCGTTCTCTCCATTATTGTCTGCGAGACTATCCGCAAGGATACGAACGTCTTCAATGAGTTGTTTCGCAGATTCATAAGGATAGGCATCATCGTCGTAAGTTGCCTGCAGGCGCGCCTGCACAAGACGCAGATACACTCGGTAGGGCATTTCGCGATGGCGGGCCGGTACGGCGTGGTAGGCCGGCTGAAACATTCTGCGGTAGTGTTCAATCTTATCGAGAATGCGTTTATCGATTGCAACACGGTCAGTCGATTGAGATAATTTGGCTGAAATAGCAGCACACTCTCGAAAGTACAGATCGAGGATCAATGATCGTTGCCGCGCGAGAGTGGAGCGAATGGTCTTCGCATTGACGTTAGGGTTGCCATCCATATCGCCGCCAACCCATGATCCGAATCGAACCATGCTGGGAACAGAAAATGGTTCACCGTCTTCTCCGTAAACTCTGGCAACGGCGCTCTCTATGTCTTCATAAAAAGGAGGCATCGCCTTATAAAGCACATCGGTCATAAAAAACAATACGTGCTCAAGCTCATCGGCGACCGACATCTGTTCGGAAGGGTGCTCGTCAGTTTGCCAGCCGGTCGTCATTTCCATCTTGATGTTTTCGAGGCAAACTTGAATTTCCTGCGCCGTCATGGTCGGGTTCAACATATCAATCAAGCGCCGCACGATATTTTGTTCTTTGCGAAGAATGGTGCGCCGGGTCGGTTCGGTGGGGTGTGCGGTAAAAACGGGTTCAATACGGAGACGGTTGACCAGGTCTTGCAGCTCTGCCCGGCCTAAACCAGCCGCTTTGAGTTTGACGAATGTTTCCTCAAGTCCCCCCGGCTGGAATTGCCCGGTTTCTTGCAGATATTTTCGTCTGCGCCGAATGCGATGGACTTTTTCGGCGGTATTAACCATCTGAAAGTAGGTCGAAAATGCCCGTATTACCTCCATTGCCACTGGCGTATCAAGGTCGCTTACAAGGTCCGCCAGGCTTTCACCAGACCGTTCATTATTCTCACGGTGGCGGATGGCGCGTTGGCGAGCACTTTCTACCAACTCGAACAGCTCGTCGCCCCCCTGATCCCTAAGCAGGTCTCCAACCAGCGTGCCGAGCGTTCGAACATCATCGCGAAGTGGCTGATCCTTCTCCTCGAAGGTGATGTCCTGTCGTCGTAATTCTTTGTGCACTGTAAATTCTCGTCCTGACTCAGTCGCGAAAGTTGTCGTACTGTAAGGGTAGGTCGGTATCTTCTTCTTTCAGTAGTGCGATCACGGCTTGAAGATCGTCGCGCTTCTTACCAGAGATCCGCAATTTCTCGCCTTGAATCGACGACTGAACCTTAATCTTGCTGCTTTTGATTTTTTTTACCAACTCTCTGGAAAGTGCGGCCTTGAGACCTTGGCGCATGATGATTTTTTTTCGTGCAACACTCCCGGCCAATTCTGTTTGCTCTGCTTCTAGACAAGCAATATCGATGCCTCGTTTTGCTAGTTTCTGATGCAGAATGCCCAGCATTTGCTGGAGCTGAAAATCAGTTTGGCTGGTCATCGTGATGATGTTGTTCTCGAATTCGTACTTCGACTCAGTGCCTTTAAAGTCAAAGCGCGTCGTAACTTCGCGATTTGCCTGATCGACGGCGTTGCTTGCCTCATGAGCATCAAATTCGCTCACGACATCAAAAGATGGCATTACTTCCTCCCGGCCCGAGTAGGCTCAGTTATTCTCTGCTGTTTCAGAATCGGCCGGCGTCATGTCCGTCGTTGCTTCTTCGCTGGATTCGGCAAGTAACGTGGTGGTGAGTTCGGTAAAACTGTTCTGTAGACTGACATAGTGTTCGCCCGTTCCGGGACCGACGAATCCAGTGTGGATTTGTCGAACTTGTCCGGCCCGATCAATGAATATCGTTGTAGGAAATGCGAGGACAGCACTCAACGTGGGCAACGTTTTTGCTGCTTCCGTCTTATCAGAGATGCCGGCGATCAGTGTGTCATATTCAATATCGAACTTTTGCTTAAAATTGCGCGCTTGCTGTGCCGCGAGATCTGCGTCGTCAAAATGTTCGAATAGTAGGGCGACGATCTCAAGCCCATCGTCCCGATACTTCTTGTGAAACGGTGCCAAAAAACGCGCCTCATCGTTGCAGTTGGGGCACCAGGTGCCAGCGACGGTGATGATCACAACTTTATCGCGATACTTTTCGTCGTCTATGGAGATCATGACACCGTCTTCGTTCGGAAACTCAAACTCGAAGCGGTCATAGCTGGGATTTAGAAAGGTTCGCTGAAATGCGTCGGGAAGCGCTGCACGTTCGTTGCGAATCCCCGACCAGTTTTGGTGCCAGGAAGTACCGGACCAAAAATCTGCGTTGACGATCTTTCCCTCTTCATTAACCTGACCCGAGAAGATATACACGTGTGCGCCATCAAAGGTGGATAAGTGGAAATTATTGCCGCGAACATGTCCGGCAAGAAACCGATAGTCGCCATTCGGATGCAAAAAGGTGCCAAACAGGCGTGCGCCACGCTGCGCGAACTCGCCGATGTAGGTCGAATCGTCGCTTTCCGCCCCATGGAAGGTAACGGCCCAGCGTCCGGATAAATCCCTGTTAGGTGAAATGCCGCTTTCCGGTGTGGCCTCGCTACCAAGCGTTGCGACGAACGGCATCGATTGTGTACTTCCAAATTGTTTTACTAAAGTGAGATCGCCGCGGAGTTCATCATTCAGTAGTTGTGCCTTGATTGTCGTATTGAAGCCGGGAAAACGGAGTGTTAATTCACCGTCGGTGAAGCGGACTTCGTCAACTTGCACGCGTTCCTGACCATTGATCAGGCTCGCTCGATGAGAATCTCCGTTTCGACTAATTTCGAAGCCGGTTTCGACATTACCACCGGGAAGCGTGATATGTGCTTGCCAATAGCCGTCATTCAATTCGGCGACCAGCGATGAATCTGTCGGTTTCTGGCAACCGTAAAGCGACGCTGTAGTGAGAACAACGAATAGCGTTCTGTGGAACAATTTGCCGCTCATTGACGCTGCCCTCCCATATTCAGTACCTGCATGCAGCTGAATTGCTGACATGGGGTAAGTGTAACGCAGACCGTCTCATGCCGGGGCCGTGCAAGCGGAAAATCTTAACGTGTTGCCCACATATTGCCGGTCCCCCTAGGCTTCAAACGACGCAGAATTCTTCCTTGTCCAAGGAAGGACCCTAATGTTCGATCACACACAAACGAAAGAGTCTCGCTGGTGGCCGGCGGTTGACGCCCATGTTGATACGACGCATGCCGAAATTACTGCTTTGGGTTTCGACCTGCCGAAACTGAGTAGCACCCATCCTTCTGTGGCTGGAGGGTTGTCGATTCCAGTGTCCGTCAGCAAGATAATCGCGGATAAATTTGTGGCAGAGGCGTTTCTCAAAAACCTGGCGTGCTTGATCGCGAAGAAAATCCCCATTTGTCTACAACCCAAAGACTTTCCCGATGCTTACACACCGATCGACGCGTGGCGGCTGCTCTGTGAAGCGGTAGCAGATCACTTGTTGCAAAAGAAGTTGCCCAAACGACAGATCGCGACTTGTATGTATTCGCATCGAATGCCGCTCCCGGCCTATTGTCTTATTGCGGATTCAATATTTGGGCGAGGGCGTCGCTACGTATTTCTCGATGGTCTGCAGATGGCTGTTCATCGCGACCCCCGCATCGAGACTCGTACCAGCGCGAATTGGATTTTTCTATGGCGACAAAGAAACGTGGATTATCCCGTGATTCCGGTTTACGGCGGTTTTTTTCGTAGCGCATGCAAACTCCTTGCTGATGAAACCGCGACAACGATCGAACCGGCGGCGTCAATGCTGGTGCCAAGAGGGACCGCCTGGATGCCCATCGGCTTACCCATTACCAGGTTTTGCACGGACGCTGGAAGAATTGACCAGAAACGCCTCGAAGACGCACTGCGAGCGCTGGTCCTACTCGCCGATCAATTGATTGATGAATCTAGTTGGCATGGTGCTCTGCAACGAACCGACGCCTCGCGGTTCACATTTCGGGGCTCGGCGATCTACTGCAAAAGCGCGGGCACCCTCCGAGTTCGCTTGAGAGTCTCGAGTGGTTGACGCATCTGGTTCGCGCTATAAGAAATGAGCTGCTTGCAACGTCCGCAAAGCTCGCTGCCCAACGCGGTGCGCTGCCAGCGTTGCTGGATACCAATCTTGTCGGTCATTGGCAAGAGGGCACACAACGAGATCGTTGGCAGCGCCATTGGCGAACAGCGGTCAATCAAGCGGCGCTACGAAATCGTAATCTGTTGGTCTTATCTCCAGCGTCGGTATTGCCGAGTAATGGGGTCAATAGCGCTGCATTTACGGATCTACTGCCCTTGCTCGCGTTGGCAGATGCCTGGAGTTTCGCCTGCAATACGCCTACGCCAGATTGGACATTGGCTCAATTCAAAGACTTTCATCGCCGCGCTTGCGCGACGATCCAGGCGTCACAACACTCTTCTTTCGTTGCAGCCAGGGTATGAACTGAGATACGGTTTGAGGCCGGCTTCAACGTCTTCCAAAGACCGAAAAGCGCATTCTCTGAGAATCGATTGCAGCCTGTAACACCTGACATACATGGAGTCGCGGTTCTTCTGATTACGGCATTAGCGCTGTTTCTTTTTACCCGCGACCGCTTGCCACTTGAAACATCAAGTTTGGCAATACTGATCCTCCTCGTCGCTGGTTTTCAACTTTTCCCCTATGAGTCTGGCGGCGCACCACTGGGCCCGGCGGAATTTTTCGCAGGATTCGGCAATGAGGCGCTGGTCGCCATTTGTGCATTGATGATGGTTGGTAAGGCTTTGGAAACAACGGGCGCCTTGCAACCCTTGGCATCGGTGGTCGCTCATGCCTGGTCGACGCGACCCGTGTTGGCATTGCTGGTCACTTTGATTGCCGGTGCAATACTTAGCGCGTTCATGAACAACACCCCTATTGTTGTGTTGTTGATGCCGATTCTTGTCGGTGTCTCGATGCGCGTTAAGTTTCCGGTATCCGGCGTCATGATGCCAATGGGGTTGGCGACCATTGTCGGCGGTATGGCCACAACAATTGGGACGTCGACTAACTTGTTGGTAGTTGGAATATCCCAGGACCTTGGTCTGAAAAGTTTCGGTATGTTCGAATTCGCACTTCCGGTCGCAATCGTAGGCGGTGTCGCAATCATATTCCTTTGGTTGATTGCACCAAAACTAATTCCAGATCGAGTTCCGCCTCTGGCGGATACATCGCCGCGCGTGTTCAATAGTCAGTTATTCATTAAAGAAGGCGGTTTTGCCGCCGGCCAGACCTTATCCGCCGTATTGGCAAAAACCAATGGCAGTATGCGCGTGGAGAAGATTCAGCGTAGCGAATCACTTTTTCTCGCAAAATTGCCGTCCGTCACGTTGCAATCGGGTGATCGCCTCTTCGTTAAGGACTCTCCAGAAAATCTCAAACACTTTGAAAATCTGTTGGGCGCAACGCTATACAATATTTCCGATAGCGAACATCCCATTGATGAAGACACGCCGTTAAAAGCCGAAGGTCAGCAATTGGCTGAGGTTGTTGTCACTCGCGGATCGCCGTTGCACTTGCGCAGTCTTGCTGCGGCACGCTTCAGTTCGAGCTATGGCTTGTTGCCATTGGCGATACACCGAGCTCGTGCGCCTAGCTCACAAGTAATGGGCGATCTAAATACCATTCGCTTGCGCGCCGGAGACGTGCTGCTCGTGCAAGGGACGAGGGATTCGATTGATACCTTAAAATCCAGCGGCACGATGCTGGTCCTTGATGGCACGACGGACCTACCCCACACGCATCTTGCAAAACGTGCGCTGGCCGTGATGGGCCTGGTCATCGGCGCCGCTGCATTCGGCATCATGCCGATTTCTGTTAGCGCGCTAATTGGCGTCGGGCTCATGATATCGCTGGGTTGCCTGACGTGGCGAGACGCCGGCACCGCGCTATCAACGCAAGTCATTATGATCATCGTCACCAGCCTGGCCTTGGGCAAGGCACTTATGGGCACTGGCATGGCCGACTACATCGCGATCGGCTTCGTCAGCGTAGTGGCCGATTTTCCCGTACCGATCATATTAAGCGCTTTCATATTGCTCATGACCTTGTTGACGAATGTTGTGTTGAACAACGCCGCCGCTGTCATTGGTACGCCAATTGCAGTTGCCATCGCCGGGCAACTGGGAGTCGATCCAGTTCCTTTCGTCCTCGCAGTGCTCTTGGGCGCCAACATGAGTTTTGCTACACCTTATGGCTATCAGACCAATTTGCTCATTATGAGTGCTGGAGGCTACAAATTTTCGGACTTCTTGCGCGTCGGAATTCCACTCACAATCATTATGTGGCTTGGGTTCTCATTACTCTTGCCTCTTTTATACGATTTGGGTTGAATGGAATTCGTGCTTTTAACTTGACGATCGCATACTGCGCAGGGATACTCAGGCAATGAACGCAAACCTCATTGTCAATCAAAACTGGTGGTGGCTTCCCCACAAGGAACGGGCGGCTGACTAGCGTTTAAAAAAACACAGACACCAAAAACCCGTCTCCACCTCAGCAGTGCAGACGGGTTTTTTTATGCATGGACGCATTTATGTCGCGAAGGACAGGACGTCCGAGAGCGGCGCTTATGCATGGACGTACGTGCTTAGATCGAAATAGACAAAATATGGGTCAATTAGCAAAAAAATGAAACCACCTTTTGACATTGCGGCAGATCTGGACACACCGGTATCGGCCTGGTTGAAGCTTGCCGCGCTTCAGCCTCGCTATCTGTTGGAGAGTGTCGAAGGCGGTGAGCGCCTGGCACGTTATTCGTTTTTGGGGTTTGGCGATGCGTTAGAGCTAACGCTTGATCAGAAGGGTCTGAGCATCGGTACACAAATCCTACCGCGGCCAAAGAACCAACACGAATACCTCGACGCGCTTAGACAGGGGTTGGCTTTAGCCCCTCGACCAAAACTGCAGGTAGAAGGGTTGCCATTTGCGGGCGGACTTGTCGGTGTTTCCGGCTACGACGTTGTGCGATTGTTCGAAAGACTTCCCCATGCGACACAACCGCAAGCAAGCATTCCTGACGCAGCATTTTATGCGACGTCGTCTGTGCTGGTGTTTGACCACCTGACGCGCCGAGTCGCGTTGCTCCATGATGGGCCTGAAGCAGAACGCGCGAGTTTACGAAAAGAGGTCATGTGTCTGTTGAGGGGTGCAGTACCGGTTTCAGCAGCGGAGATTTCAATCTCAGCGGCAGCGGCGGGTATGTCCCAAGATGACTATGGAGATCGTGTACAGGCCTGCAAAGAGTACATTTCGTCAGGTGACATTTACCAAATTGTTTTATCTGTGTTGTTCAAAGGCCGCAGCAATGCCTCGCCGTTTGAGGTGTACCGCGCACTACGGTTGCTGAATCCGTCGCCCTACATGTTCTTTTTCGATTTCGGTGATTTGAAGGTTGCAGGATCTTCGCCTGAAGCGCTGGTTCGACTGCACGGCGGCCAAGCGTCGCTGCGTCCAATTGCCGGTACGGTTCCACGTGGTGCGAACATTCGCGAAGATCTTAAAAATGAAGAAGATCTTCTTGCCGATCCCAAAGAGTCCGCGGAGCATGTGATGTTGGTCGATCTTGCGCGCAATGATCTGGGAAGAGTCGCGGTGCCCGGAACAATCAACGTCGATCCGTACCGCGCGATTGAGCGTTACAGTCATGTAATGCATATCGTCAGCGGTGTGCAGGGTGAGCTTGCGCCTCAACACGACGCTTTCGATTTATTTGCCGCGAGTTTTCCGGCCGGCACTTTAGTTGGCGCACCCAAGGTGCGCGCGATGGAAATTATTGAAGAAATGGAAGCGACCGGGCGAGGACTCTATGCCGGTACCGCTGGCTATTTTGGTGTCAACGGCGATATGGATCAGGCAATTACCATTCGAACGTTGGTATTCAATGGCGATGAGTATAGTTTTCAGGCAGGCGCCGGCATCGTTGCCGATAGTCAGCCCGTTAAGGAATACAAAGAAGTACTCGCGAAGAGTGCGGTTTTGAGAAACGCGCTGGAAATCGCTGGAGAAGGACTGTGAGTCAGGCACGCATTCTCCTGATTGATAACTACGACTCCTTTACCTATAACCTCGTACAGGCATTCGCGGCGCTCGGCGCAGACGTTATGGTTTATCGTAACGACATGCTTGATGTTGCGACGGCGCTAACGCTCGATGCCACGCACCTGGTTATATCGCCCGGCCCTGGGAAACCAGATAATGCGGGAGTGTCAGTGGCCATGATCGATGCGTTCGCGGACAAAACGCCGGTTCTGGGGGTTTGTCTTGGACATCAATGTTTGGTGCAATCGTTTGGCGGGAACATTGTTCGCGCGGAGCGATTGATGCATGGCAAGACCTCTGCGGTCACCCACGAGGGGGGTGCGTTATTCGAGCGATTGCCCAGCCCTTTTGAAGCCGGTCGGTACCATTCATTATGTGTGGACGATGAAACATTGCCGGCAGAGCTTATCGTTACAGCACAAACAGCGCGCGGCGAAATTATGGGGGTACGTCATCAGGCGTTCGCGCTTGAGGGTGTGCAGTTTCACCCGGAAAGTATCCTAACGCCGGAAGGTGACATGTTGATGGAGAACTTCATGCGGATGAAGATTAATGCCTAGAAACTATTCGAAAGTCCTTGATGACCTGCTCAACGGTAACTCACTGAGCGAATCGGAGTCGGCGGCGCTAATGCATGATCTGGCGGGCGGTGATCTTGTGCCGGCACTGGCAGGCGCATTGCTCGCGGCATTGCGTGCCAAAGGAGAGACTGCGGACGAAATTCGAGGTTTTGCTACGGCCATGCGCGAACTTGCGATACACCCGGCTATTCCCGACGGTCCGCCAACAGTTGATACCGTTGGTACCGGCGGGGATGGCTCAGGCAGCCTCAATCTTTCTACCGGAACCGGATTGCTGGCAGCAGCAGCGGGTGCCCGCGTCGTCAAACATGGCAATCGTTCCATTTCCAGCAAGTCTGGCAGCGCCGACTTGTTGGAATGTCTCGGCATGCCGTTGCCGCTCAATGAGGCGGCCAGCATTGATTGTCTGGCAACACTTAATTTTACATTTCTGTTCGCGCCCGCCTATCACCCGGCTATGAAGGCCATCATGCCGGTTCGCGGCGCGCTCGGCGTCAGGACAGTGTTCAACGTCCTTGGTCCGTTGACCAATCCAGCGGCACCACCGTATCAATTGATCGGTGCATTTAGTCCCGATGCGGCCAAATTGATGGCTGATACCCTGGCAGGAATGCCGATTGAACGCGCGTTTGTTGTGCACGGCGAACCAGGCTGGGATGAGGCAACGCCTGCTGGAGATTTCGTGCTTTACGATGTTCGCCCGGGGTCCGTTGTAGAATCTAGCCGATCTCCCGAAGACTACGGATTACAACGCTGTAAACCGGATGCACTGCGGGGTGCGGATGCTGCTCATAATGCAAAGGAATTAGCGCGTGTTTTAACCGGCGAAGATCAGGGCGCGCACCGAGATGCATTGGTAATGGGCACTTCCCTGGTGCTAGAAGTCGTGGGCATTGCGAGTGATCTGCATGATGGTGTCGCACAGGCGACTGCAGCACTAGACAATGGCAACGCAGCGAAATTTCTCGATGACTTTCGGCAGCATTTTTCAGCCTGATGGGCGATTTTCTGAAAGAAATGGCGGTAAGCAGTGCGGCTCGGGCCGCCGCGACATCGCGAACGGTGACTGCGAAAGATCTCGATAAACCTGTGTACGCTTTAAGGCTCAGCACCTTTGATCTTATTGCCGAAATAAAAAACCGCTCGCCGGCTGAGGGTGAACTGGCGGCGAACGCGGGCAGTCGCGTGTTGCGCGCGCTCACCTATGCGGAAGCGGGTGCCGCGGCAATTTCCGTGCTGACCGAACCGGACAAGTTTGACGGTGAGCTTTGGCATCTCGAAGAAGTTGTTGAAGCAATTTCCGCGACCTCAACGCCGGTTATGCGCAAAGATTTTTTGGTTGACGTTGTCCAAATTATTGAAGCGAAGGTAGCGGGTGCGAGTGGCGTGTTACTGATCGCTGCAATGCTCAGCGACACAGCGCTCGCGAGCATGTTGGACTGCGCTTTTGAACACAATTTATTCGTATTACTTGAAGCGTTCGATGAAGACGATCTGGATCGATCAGTTGTGTTGTTGAATCGTTCGGACTATCGCGAACAAGCAGAAAAACACAAGTTGTTGCTGGGCGTTAATACTCGCAATCTGCGCACCTTGAAAGTTGAGGCGAACCGGCTTGAGCAGTTTGCGAAGAAACTTCCGGGTGGAGTCGTGTGCGTCGCCGAGAGCGGGCAATACACTGCTGAGGATGCTTCTCGCGTCACGCAGTGGGGTTACGCTGCAGCATTGGTTGGCACGGCTTTGATGCGCGCCGAAGATCCGGGAAAGTTAGTGAGCGACATGCTGCAGGCCGGACGAGCGCACGCGGCATGACGGTGATGGTGAAAGTTTGCGGCATGACGGATTCCGCAGCGGTGGAAGCCGCCGTTGCGGCCAATGTCGATGCAATTGGCTTCGTATTCTTTAAAAAGTCTCCACGCAATGTTACTCCCGCGGAAGCCAGGACGCTTGCCAGCGACATTCCAAAACATATTCGCCGCATTGCAGTCATGCTGCACCCTGAGGCTTCGTTGTGGCAGGAAGTGGAGGAAGTGTTTCAGCCTGATGTGTTGCAGACAGACAGTGACGATTTTGCCTATTTGTCAGTCGCACAAGGAGTCGAGCAATGGCCGGTGTATCGCGAGGGTTCAGTGGATGATGAAACGGCATTGCTGGAGACGTATGTATACGAAGGACGAAAAAGCGGACACGGTCAAACGGTCGACTGGAGTCGGGCGGCAAACATTGCCAAACGTGGTCAAATGATATTGGCCGGGGGCTTAAGTATCGAAAATGTAGGCGATGCGATTTTACAGGTGCGACCTTTCGGGGTGGACGTGTCGAGTGCTGTTGAGTCATCACCGGGGAAGAAGGATGCCGCTAAGATCGCGGCTTTTACCGCTGCGGCACGCCGCTGCTAATAGTTGATCAGAGATTGCCAAGGAATAAACAATGAGTGTGGTTTTAAGCGCTGATGAAGCCAGCGAGCTTCTAAAAGCATCGATCGCAGGCAAACTGCCCGACGCTAGAGGTCGATTCGGTCCGTACGGCGGTCGATATGTTCCAGAAACGCTGGTGCCGGCCTTTGAGCGTCTGGAACAGGGAATCGCTGATCATCTGCACACGGATGACTTTCAGAAAGAGTTTTGCTCTGAGCTAAAAAATTGGGTGGGTCGCCCAACGGCACTGACGTTCGCGCCAAGATTATCGGAACGCTGGGGCGCTGAGGTTTGGCTAAAGCGTGAAGATCTCGCTCATACGGGTGCACACAAAATTAACAATGCTATCGGACAAGCGTTGTTGGCGAAACGGCTCGGTGCGAAAAGAATCATTGCTGAAACAGGCGCTGGGCAACATGGCGTCGCTTCTGCCGCCGCATGCGCTCGTGTTGGGTTGCCGTGTCGGGTTTACATGGGTGCCGTCGACATCGAGCGTCAAGCACCGAATGTTGATCGTATGCTTCGCTTGGGCGCCGAGGTTTTTCCGGTAGAAACGGGTGACAAAACCCTACGTGCCGCGATCGATGAAGCGTTGCGTGAATGGGTGACCGATCCCGAAGGAATTTACTACCTTATTGGTTCGGCTGTCGGCGCACATCCCTATCCCTACCTCGTACGCGAACTGCAATCTGTTATCGGACAAGAGGCGCGCGAACAGATTATTGCTCAAGCGGGCGGGTTGCCTGATGCCGCATTCGCCTGTGTAGGGGGTGGATCCAACGCTATTGGGCTCTTTTATCCTCTGTTGGGTGATGCCGAAATCGAATTAATCGGTGTTGAAGCGGGTGGCACTGGCGATGGGTTGGGGCAAAACGCGGCGACGCTCGCGACAGGTACGCCCGGCGTTTTACAAGGCAGCTATTCCATCATCTTGCAGGATGAGAACGGTAATGTGCGGGAAACGCATTCAATCTCCGCAGGTCTCGACTACTCTGGCGTTGGTCCGGAACATGCTTTATTGCAAGCCATCGGTCGGGTGACCTATGTCGCCGCAGGAGATGAGGCGGCATTGGCAGCGCTTGAAGACCTATGCGAAACCGAAGGCATATTGACTGCACTTGAAACGGCACACGCCTACGCTGCGGCGAGTGAATGGGCAGCCAAGAATCCAGGCAAGCGCATACTGATCGGGAATTCTGGTCGAGGCGACAAAGATATGCCGACATTGAAGCAGCACCCGATAAGGAACAAACCCAATGCAGCCACATGAGCGTATAGCAACTGCAATTCGCGCGGCAAATGATGCAGGACGAACAGGCTTGGTACCCTTTATAACCGCGGGCTATCCGGACCCCAAGCGTTTCATTGAAACACTAAAGTCTGTTGCCAATAACGGCGACGTGGTCGAGTTGGGTATTCCGTTTTCAGACCCGATGGCTGATGGGATGACCATTCAGCGTTCAAGCTTCGTCGCGATTGAAAACGGCGTGACGCTGCGCTGGATTTTCGAACAGCTTGACTCGGCAGTTGGAGAAATCGATACGCCGCTGGTGATGATGTCATATCTAAATCCACTTCTAGCATTCGGCTATTCTGATTTGGCACGCAGAGCCCGCGAGACAGGTGTGTGTGCGTTTATTGTCCCGGATTTACCCCTTGAAGAAAGCGACGATCTGCGTGCGGCATTGGATGCTGAAGGCGTAGGTCTGATTCAGTTAGTGACTCCAGCGACACCGCCAGAGCGACTTAAGAAATTAGCGGATGCGTCGCGAGGATTTCTTTACGCCGTCACGATTACCGGCATAACGGGTGGAGATGCCGGACTACCCGATACGCTGGTGAGCTATCTCGATGCGGTCACCGCGGTCTCCGCAATACCTGTGTGTGCAGGCTTTGGCATTCGCTCGGCTGATGATGTCGGTAACGTGGGCAAGCACGCAGCTGGCGCGATCGTTGGCTCTGCATTGGTGGAGGTTCTTGAGCGTGGCGACGATCCGGAAGTCTTTCTGCAGGGTTTACGTTGAAGAAAGTAACGGCGGATGATTCGCTGGTAACCATCAGTCATTACAAAAATCTCCTGGAGAGCGAGGGGATCCCGACATTTATTAAGAATGAACATTTGGGTTCAATCGTCGGTGAGATGCCGTTTCAGGAAGTGTGGCCACAACTCTGGGTGCGCAACGATCTGGATCTTAACCGAGCGATAGAATTACTCGATCAACAAAAGCTGGCGGATGAAAGCCCCTCTGAACCTTGGAAGTGTGGTCAATGCGATACCGAAAATGAAGGGCAATTTGCAGCTTGCTGGAATTGCAGTGCGATATCTTGCTAGCTGATATCGGGGTCAGAGTACAACTCTGACCCTAGCGTTCTAGGTCATGCCGCGGGAAAGCAATCGCGTCCCCGCAATTTCACTGCGTAGAATTCTCGAAACTTTGTCGGCCTGAATTGGACGGCTTATGAGAAAGCCCTGTGCGAGATCACAGTTGCAGCTACGCAAGAACTCAAGCTGCGATATTGTTTCCACACCCTTGGCAGCAACTTCTATATCCAGGTCACGCGCCATGGCGATTGCCGCGCGTACGATGCGTTACTGGCAGTGTTGATGTCGATTTCAACGGCGACGTTTCCGCTGAGATCAATATTGAAACCTTTAACGGCAGTATTTGGAATTGTTTCGGCCCGGATGCGGTTAAAACGAGCAAGTACGCACCCGGCCGTGAGCTGGACTTCACGGAAGGCAGCGGTAACGGCCGGGTAAAAATAAGGACGCTGAATGGCAGTGTGCGTTTGTGTAAATAGGTAGGGCCGGCAAGCAACTCGGCCGCCCAGCGGGGCGAGTTGCAGGATGCATCGAGTCTAAAGCGCGCGCAGGGACGGCAACAGGATGTTACCGGTCAAGCAATTCATTTCTTTCAGCACTGATTGGATTGCATCGCTGCGCTCGCGAAGACAGTAGCGGCGTTGTGAGGAGCCAGCACACCCCAAGCCCCGTCTTTGCGAGGAACGAAGTGACGAAGCAATCCAGTTCCTCCGGCCCAGATTGGATCGCGTCACTGCGGTCGCGATGACCATTGCAGCGGTTTTAGTCTTGATTGAGACCTTATTTTTGCGGTCAAAAGTCACAGACTGATGAGCGCCGCTTTGTTATTCTTGCATTCACATTATCGCTATTGATCGAGACCGAATTTAGGCTTGAATAGAGGCATCATGGCTCGTCTTCTTAAAGTAACTCTAATCATTGCTGCCGTTTGTATTGGCTTCGTATTGGTCGCCATTATTTCGGCACTCATGTTTTTCGACCCGAATGAATTCAAAACGCAGATTGCCACCGCTGTAAAAGATGAAACTGGGCGTGAGCTCGTCATCGAGGGCGACCTGAGCCTGACGCTATTTCCATGGATTGCAGTCGAAATCGGCCGTACGGAACTAGGTAACGCTGACGGTTTTAGCGCTAATACCTTCTTACAGTTCGACCAGGCGAAATTGAGTGTTCGTTTGTTGCCTCTTATTCTCAGTCGGCGGCTAACCGTGGGCACTGCTTCGCTGGACGGCCTGGTCGTCAATCTCGAAGTAGATCGCAACGGAAACACCAATTGGGACGATTTAGCGGGGTCAGATGGCGAGGTCACGGAATCGGAGTCAACGGCAGTGGCCGGCGGTGCCGTGATCGACGTGGCCAATATCGACATAAATAATGCCAACGTCTCTTACATGGATGGCCAGGCAGGTTCGTCTTTTGCGTTGCGCAATTTATCGATGCAAACGGGACGTATTGTCGCCTACAGGCCGATTGACCTATCAGCTGAATTCGACTTTTCGTCTTCTCCAGGCGAACTCGGTGGGCATCTTGCGATTCGAGGTGTTGCGAAAATGTCGGATGGCGGTTCGATGCTTGATGTAAGTGGGCTGAATGTTGCTGGAACATTGCGCGGCATTGTCAACGAACCCACAGATTTCAACTTCGATGCGCGCGCCATCAGCGTTGATACTGCAGAGCAAAGTATCGACGCCGGCGAGCTGGATCTAATGCTGCTCGGGTTGTCGATGGCAGCGGTTGTCGAACCGTTTTCCTACGCTGATTCTCCACAACCGAAAGCCGCATTGCGGGTTGCTGAATTTTCGCTGAAAGAACTGATGCAAGTGCTGGATATAGCACCACCAGTCACTGCTGATCCCGACGCGTTAACGCGGGTTTCTTTTAGCGCGAATGCCGCGATGACGAGTACAGCGCTCGCTCTTTCTGGCATGACGTTAGAGTTGGATGACGCAACGATGACAGGTTCGTTATCGGTGCCGACCACCAACACAGGCGTATTGGTGTTTGATCTCGACGTCGATGAAATTGGATTGGGCGCCTATATGGCTCCTGTTGATGAAGGTCGTGCTGCGTCGACTGACGAGAGTAGTAGCGACGTTGAGATTCCGGTTGATCTGATTCGCACCTTGAATGCTAACGGTAGTTTCGAAATCAGTCGTGCGTTTCTGTCCGGTATGGAGTTTCAAAATCTCGAATTAGGTGTGAATGCATCGGGCGGCAATTTGCGCCTACATCCGTTGGCGGCTGACTTTTACGACGGCACGTACCGTGGTGACGTTAGCATTGACGCATCAAACGATGTACCTACTATATCGGCGAACGAGACGATCAATGGCGTCAACTTGGCGGCGATGGCTAAAGCGTTATTCGATACAGACAACATTAGCGGCTCAATCAATGGACAATTCGTCGTCAGCGGCTCAGGACAGCGGCTTTCCGCCATACAACGTGATCTGGATGGCACCATGTCTTTCGAACTTGCTGACGGTGCTCTCGAAGGCACGGACGTCTGGTATCAGCTGCGCAAAGTGCGCGCCTTGTTTCGCCAGCAAGTGCCGCCGGAACCCATACTGCCAGCGCGTACGAAGTTTTCCGCCGTAACGGCAACTGGTGTTATCACGGATGGCGTATTTCAGAACGACGATTTTCTGGCAGAGCTGCCGTTCTTGCGCTTGACGGGTGTGGGCATGGTCGATTTGGTCTCCACCGAGGTTGATTACGGTTTACAAGTGAGTGTTTTTGATCGACCCGAGTTTATGTCGGGCGCAACAGAAGCCGAGCTTGCCGATTTCTCTGAGACGGTGGTGCCGCTTAAGATTACCGGACTACTCAGTGCGCCAAAAGTACGGCCTGATATCGAGGGAATCTACCGGGGTCGGGTCGAAGAGGCGATCGAGGAGAAGAAGGAAGAACTCAAAGATCAACTGTTGAACAGACTGCTTGGTGGTAGTAACGATGCGCCTGTGGAAGGCGCAGTCGACGATATTGCGCCAGAGGAAGAGCAAGAAGAAGACTTCGAGGATCAACTTAAGAAAGATTTACTCAAGAAGCTATGTCAGTAAATCAATTTTGAGGCAAACTCCAGAAATTCGTGCCATTTTAATGCTGGCTATTCTGCTGCTTAGCTCATTTTGTCTCAATGCGGCTGAGCTGCGCAGCATTGAGGTCGAGCGCGACGACAATCATTACACCATGACGTCAGTGAGTTGGTTGGACGTCAAATCTAAAGTGCTCTACGCGGTGTTGGAGAATCACGATCTTTTTACGCACTTTACGAGCGCGGTGGTCGAATCTCGCAATACGGAAGCTGATGGGGAAGGTCGGCCGCAGTTTTATACTCGCTTTGAAGGCTGCGTTATAGTGTATTGCAAATCATTCATTCGCAATGGCTATCTTGAGTTGATGCCGCATACGAACTTGGTCGCTATCGTTGATCCCGATCGTAGTGACTTTAAACGCAGCGTTGAAACGTGGTCGCTCACCGAGGAAGACAGCGGCACGATCATGGAATATACGTTTGACATGGAACCAGATTTTTGGGTGCCGCCTGTTATTGGTCCGTTCTATATCAAGCGCGCATTAAAAACAGGCGGCGAGAAAGCCATCGACCGAATTGAGGCATTAATCTGGGAGCTGGAAGCGGCTCTCGAGCAAGGCCCTAAAGTGGCCGTTGAGCAGAATTAAGAAGCGGCCGTTGAGCAATAAGAGATTTGCGGACAAGGTTGTCCGTTGGTTTAGTCTTCACGGACGTAAAGATTTGCCCTGGCAGGTCCAGCCAACGCCGTATCGGGTATGGATCTCCGAAGTAATGTTGCAACAAACACAGGTCGCAACGGTAATCCCTTACTTCGAACGATTTATGATTTCGTTTCCAAGCGTCGAAGCGCTTGCCGATGCGGCGATCGACGATGTGCTCCATCACTGGTCAGGCCTTGGCTATTACGCGCGTGCCAGAAACCTGCACAAGTCAGCTCAACGAATCCGCGCCGAGTTCGATAATCAATTTCCAAGCGATTTCGACGATGTACTGGCGTTGCCGGGCGTAGGACGATCAACTGCGGGCGCGATTCTCGCGCTTTCGGGAAATGAACGGCACGCTATTCTGGACGGGAATGTAAAACGGGTCCTGGCGCGGCACAATGCGATCGATGGATGGGCAGGAAAACCGGCTGTTGCCCGTGCACTTTGGGAAATTGCTGAGGAAAAAACCCCGACTAAAGACATCGCCAAGTACACACAGGCGATGATGGATCTTGGGGCAGCCGTGTGTACTCGTACCAAGCCGAGATGTCCCGAGTGCCCGGTTGTGGATAGTTGCGAAGCACACGCTTTGGGAAAGGAACTTGAATTTCCCGGCAAACGACCTAAGAAAGTAAAACCGTTGAAGCAAAAACATATGCTAATGGTTCAGAATGGCAACGAAGTCTACCTGGAGCGACGACCAGCAGCTGGAATTTGGGGCGGCCTGTGGAGCTTTCCCGAGCTGGACGATGAAAACGAGATTGAAGCATGGTGCGATCGAGTGATCGGTACTCTTCCCGTTGATGTTGAACGATGGGATACTGTGCGTCATAGATTTACGCACTTTGATCTGGATATTGAACCGATTGTGGTGACGCTGAGCCATGGTGCATGCAAAGTTCAAGACAGCGGCGAAGAGGTTTGGTACAACGTTAACGCACCACAGCAGCTTGGTATTGCAGCGCCGGTGAGCGATCTAATTGATAAACTGAAAGAGCAGAGTGGTTATGTCCCGAATGGTTAATTGCATCATCCTGAAAGCTGAAGCGGAAGGGCTCGACTACGCGCCTTATCCCGGCGAACTGGGACAAAAGATATACGACGGCGTATCAAAAGAAGCGTGGCAGCGCTGGCTGGCTCACCAGACGACGCTTATCAATGAGAATAGGCTTACACCCATTGAGCCCGAGGCCCGAAAGTTTCTTGAAACCGAAATGGATAAGTATTTCTTCGGCGAGGGATCGGCAGCTCCGACTGGGTACGTGCCCGAGTAGCGTAACGGATTCGCGCTCCGGGATGACGGCAGCGAGAACCCGAGCGCCTCGCGCGCTCCCAACTCGGCCAATACGAGAACGTAGTTGAGGAACCCATCCCGATCCCGTCTTTGCGAGAAGGCGCAGTTGAGGAACCCACGCCAACCCCGTCAGGGAAAGGACGCGCACATGAGCAATCCGTCTCAACCTCGTCACGGAAAGGACGCTCACCTGAGGGATCTACCCCAACCCCGTCTTTGCGAGGAGGCGTAGCCGACGAAGCAATTCATTTTTCTTTTAACGCCAACCCGCTCGCAATGATGAAACAGGATATTTCGTTTCCCGCGTACTAGCCAACGTCGACAAACCAATCAGAAAAGACGCCCGATCCGGGATGGTCGAGTTTCGACAGAACTTTTATTTCGATGCTTTGCTTGCCAGGTGGAAATATAAGCATTGCTTCGAACCTTCCATCCCACGGCACTTCTTCTTCGCGCCCAAAGGGTTCTGTCGCATCTGCACGATGCATATCTACATCGTTAACGTTGACAATTTCCTCAATAACTCGAGCTTCCACCCAGTCGTTCGCCGAATGAAGGTCTGCAAACTCTGTTGGTTGATCTGGGTTTTCCATGCGCACGAATAGTTTCACGTGATCGATCGGACCGTAAACATTTCCGTGCGTGATTCTCATGACGGTTTCTTGATTTGCCAAAGGCGAGTCGGAGATTGTTTTTCCGAAGAGCACTGATTCGCCCCCGATTTCCCAACACCATTTGGTGTTAAAGCTATCTCTCGCTACTGCGACCATTTGTTCACCTCAATCCATATCGGGGGCCGTCCGTAGAGTTTCGCCTTATGGCAACGGTAATTCCGTGGATTTCGTCACCGTCCTAATCGCAACACTCGAATTCACTCGGGAAACGCCAGGCAAGCGTGTTAACCCCTCGTTGTGTAATCTCTCGAAGTCGGCCATGTCTGATACGACTACTCGCAGTAGATAATCGAACTCTCCTGTCATCAAATAGCACTCCATAATTTCTGGAATGTTTTTAACTGCGATCTCAAATGCGGCGAGCTCGCTTTGTTCCTCACGTCGCAGGGCAATGTGTACAAAAACGGTTCCGGATAAACCCGCTGCTTTCTGATCCAGCAGTGCCACGTACTTTTCAATCAGTCCTGCCTGCTCCAGCGCGCGGACTCGTCGTAAGCAGGCGGATTCAGAGAGGTTCACCAGACTGGCAAGCTGCACATTGCTGACCCGGCCGTCGCGCTGCAGGGCGGTCAGTATGATTCGATCGAATCTGTCTAGCTTCATGGAGGAATCTTCTAATAATAATAAATTTATTAGCAGAATATGCCACAACGAGATCTATTATGCACTGAAACTGCAAGAGAATTGCGCAGGACAGACGTTATCCTGTGAAAATAAATGAAAACAAACAAGATTCGGGGAGAATCGAGATGAAGGTCGGAGTACCTAAGGAAATCAAGATTTTGGAGTATCGCGTGGGCATGGTGCCGGCGGGTGTACGTGAACTTAGCAACGATGGTCATGAGGTCATCGTCGAAACCAATGCGGGTGCTGGTATCGGCATGACGGATGCGGATTATGATGCAGCAGGCGCGAAAGTCGTGGCTACCGCAAAAGAAGTATATGACTTAGCGGATCTAATCGTAAAAGTTAAAGAACCGCAGCTCAGTGAATGCGGCATGTTGCGAGAGGGCCAGGTCCTGTTTACCTATCTGCATCTCGCTGCAGATCCGGCGCAAGCAGAAGCATTAGTTAAATCAGGTTCGACTGCGATCGCTTACGAGACGGTTACGGCAAATGATGGTTCCTTGCCTTTGCTAACGCCGATGAGTGAAGTAGCAGGTCGCTTGTCCATTCAAGCGGGCGCATTTGCGTTGCAGAAGGCGAATGGCGGGCGCGGTGTTTTGTTGGGTGGTGTACCTGGTGTTGCGCCCGGCAAGGTTGTTGTTATTGGCGGCGGCGTTGCCGGATTAAATGCAGCAGATATGGCAGTTGGACTTGGTGCGGAAGTGACGATCTTGGATCGATCGGTGCCACGTTTACGAGAAATCGAAAATCGTTACGGCGGGCGAATCAGAACGCAGTACTCGACGATTCAGGCTGTCGACACATTGATTCCAGATGCGGACTTGTTCATTGGTGCTGTTCTGGTTGCAGGTGCCGCAGCACCGAAATTGGTATCAGCAGAGCAAGTTAGCAGGATTCGACCTGGTGCAGTTTTGGTAGACATCTCCATCGATCAAGGGGGTTGTTTCGAAACCAGTCGTCCGACTACGCATGCAGAACCAACTTATACCGTTGATGATGTGGTCCACTATTGTGTTACGAACATGCCGGGCGCGGTGCCAAGAACATCGACGTTTGCTTTAACAAACGTCACATTGCCTTTCGTTAAAGCGCTGGCGAATGACGGATGGCGTGAAGCCTTAGGAAAGGATGCACATTTGGCAAATGGTTTGAACGTGCATGCAGGACAAGTGAATTACGAAGCGGTGGCTAGCGAGTTGGGATACGACTACCAGTCAGCTGAAGATGCGTTGAAAGCAGCCTGATCGACTTCCCCCTGACCAGAACGGCTTTACTTAGCCGGGCGTTAAGCCCGGCTTTTTTATGCAGGGATGTATTTATGCCGCGGAGCTCTTGGATGGGCGAGCGCGGTGGTTGTTTGTAAGCGCCCGTCGTTGCGATGAGTCAGAATCCGATGGCCTAGTCTTCGTGAGTCGTGAAGGGGCGCCGAAATGTTCCGGAGCCATTTTGAACGAACGACGAATCGGCACGACAGCCGATTCGGACGAACGAATGAAATGAGTTCGCCCGACGGCCGAGATGCAGGATGTAACAAGTCTACAACGCGGGGGCGGCAGCAGGATGTTGTCGGTCAAGCAATCTATTTTCCCTAAATGCTGCTCTAACCTTCCACGCAATCAATCGCCAATAACAATTCATTCAAGTCATGAAAAGAAAAAGCGTTTTGTCCTGTCATATCCCGAATGCGTTGCACTCGTGAACAGATCGTATTCAAATGCACCGACAACGCTTTCTCTGCCTGTAAAACATTCATGTCAGTATCTGCATATGCACGCAACGTTGCCGCTAGCGATCCACGCAGGAAGAGAAATGTCACCTTGCTGCTTGATAGCGCGCAACATGATTTGATGAATAGGAATTTCCGAGTACTGCACAACACGTTCAGCAACAGTCGCAAAATCCAAAGCGAGTCGGGACTCCTCTAACGCGCGCGGAATGTGAGACGTCGACGGCTGATCGGTGCTCATACCTAACAACACCGCTGGTCCCATTTTTAACAAGGCGGGTCGTACCCGTTCTGCGAGTGTCGTCTTAGCAACGGTCCATCCGGATACGCGTCGTGTTTCAGAAAAAATTGCGATAACAACGTTGTCAGGAATGCCGAAAAGCTTTCGTACGGGTAGTGACGTTGTGACGTCATCAAGCGTCGATATCATTCGCTGTGCGCGCGGGATTATCCAGTTCAGTTGGGTCTACAGGCTGCCCAGCAACCACGTGTTTAGTAACTCAGTGCGTTGATCGCCTTTGACTTCTACGAGACGCCGTGTACTGGTCCCGTATTCTGCTGCGGCAACCGTGGAAATCACCTGTTGCAAATTATCGCTGGCTGTCACCGTCGCGCAGTCCTAACCGCACGCTTAAGTTCAATTTTTTCCAAAGTAAAATCTACCAATTCGCATACTTTACCGTGAACCTCATCATCGCTACTTGTTCTAATTCATTATAGGATGACAGTATCGATTTCAACGAGGTGAATGCCTATGGTCGATCCAGGAAGTAGGGAACAGGTCATGCAGGTTTGCAACCTGCAGGACTACTTTCGTTCCACGATTGATGAAGTTCTCTTGCGACAACGTGTCGACGTTGACCCTCACGCCGCCCACTATGTAGTCAATCTCCTCACACTGTATTCCCGCTCAGACGAACTCTACGAAGATGGTGGTGACTGTTATGGCATTCGCCCTTTAGCGTTGATGATGGTCGACGCAACCGAAGCGGAGACCGTCGAACAACGCAACACGATATTGCAACGGATCGGTGATGTCGCACTTTTTGTGTCTAGCTTTTTCGCTGACAGCATGGCGACTAAAGCGGTCGACATCGACTACTACATCCATATGGGCGGCAATGTATACGGATCTTTATCAGACGAAGTTCGCGGCACGTTTCGCGGTAACGCATTTTCTTCAATTTACGGCGAGCTCGCATCGAAGTTTCAAGTTCTGGTTGATGTTCTAAATGAAATTAAGGAAGGGCCCATAAAAAAGGATGCAAACTTATTGCGGACCTATGACGTCTGGTTGAAAACAGGCAGCCGCCGCGCAATGAATATTCTGAAACAGAACGGCGTTGTGCCCATTGGCCACGCAGGTATGCCCAGTCACTAATATGCTGGAAAAACTCCAACAGCAACTGAATGAAATTTACCGAACGGATGCTGGTGTGGATGTTCGAGAATTTCTAATTACCGACGAAGCCGTCGCGCAGTGCTTAAGTAACAACACAATGCTTGAGGGTGTTGGTGAAACATTGCTCCTGAAGGAAGAAGCCGACGGTCTTGCAATGTCTCTGTATCTCGAACGCGGAGTACTAGACCGTTTGGAATCATCTGACGCTATTAACGATCTCCAAACCAATCAGTTGGACGACCTGTGCAAGGTGATTGAGGGTTTGAGTCATTTCAATTACATGGTGTGGAAAGCAGGGCAAGACCGAACCGTTTCGCTTCTCGAGTTAGAACTGCAGGCAGAGATCGACAAGTTCGTGAGCACGATGCAACTCGCCAGAGACCAGGGTGATTCTGATTTGTTGAACGGGCTCTATCGACGCTTGTTCGACCGTGTAACGTTTCGGGAAAACCTCGATGAAGAACAACAAGAGCGCTATCGAAGCGCTAATGAATACGCCGCGCGTTTCTGCCGAAATTTGCGTAACAAACTAACGCAGGACGGCGACAGAGCACTCAATGAGTTGCGTGCGTTTTATCGCTTGCAGCTGCCGGAGAAAATTAGCCACATTCATTCGACCGCCTGGACGAGCACCGGATCAGGCTAAATCATTGATGGTTTGACAGACGCTCGTCGCTACACACTTGAGTTACGTCATAGCGACGCTTCTCGATTTAACTGCGTCAATGCCCTTTCGACGGCTGACTTATCCTGTCTTTGCGAAAAGCGACGCGACGAAGCAATCCATTACCCTGACAAAGTGTGGATCGCGTCGCTGCGCTCGCGAAGACGAAGCCCCGGTGTTCGAGTTGTAGCGCGAGGAACTGGTCGGAGTCCTCAACTCAACCTGCTATTTATTGACGACTAGAAAGGCGGCCATCGCGACGCGCCTGAGCCTGCTCATAGCGGCGTTTTTCGATGTCAGTGTCAGGCAATACAGCGGGTACGCTACGCGTCTTGCCAGTCTTATCTAAGGCGACAAAGGTCAGATACGCGCTTACTACGTGACGGGTGTTGCCGGTGTAGCTGTCTTCCGCAGTCACGTGTACGCCAATTTCCATTGAGCTGCGCCAGCTACGGTTGACTGCAGCTTTTACCAGCAGCGTGTCGCCCCACTCGCGCCGGTGCGAGAAAATTCAAACTGTCGACCGCAGCAATCACACACGCTGGCCCACTGTGGCGTTCCGCGACAATAAGCGCGGTTCGATCACACAGGCTCATGACCAGGCCGCTAAACACCGTATATTTGGAATTCAGGTCATTCGGGAAGACTTTGTATACGTTCTGATCGACTGACGATGCGGAAGGCGCTTTACCCGATGTTGGCATTGCTTGTTTGCTCCATTGCGTATTGCAGTAAGTTTCTTGTAATTCGTTGCTTCATGTTTTGCGGCTCACTCAAGGCCATGTGGTCAATAGCCGTTGAGTGGTCTGATTCCGACGACGCGAGCATTGCTCTACAAACCGTCTTGAGTTTCCCCGTCGGACTCATGGTTGCCGCCTTCAACCACTCCAGCGCCAATGCGAGATCCTGCTCTGTCTGGCTCAGGTCGGTGTCCAGCGGGTAGTGCGGGAAGTAGGGGCGAATATGCTCGTCGCGAAAAACGCTGCGCACTTTCTCAAGCGTATTTTCGTCACCGTTCAACGGGCGATCTCCGTCGAGCTTGCCGGCGCTCACGGCCTGGTCGCGCAATTCCTTCTGAAAGGCAGCATCGGTAATGCCAAGCATTGCTTCAATAACATCGCTGTCAGTCTTGCCACGCGTCGCCGCTATACCGAACTCTGATACATACAGGTCCCGATGATGTCGGGGCACAGTAGTGTGCCCGTAAGCCCAACGTACATTGGATTGCATCTTGCCCTGCTGAGAACGCGTCGCGCGTAACATCAAAATAGATTGCGCATCGTCAAGCGACTGCGCCATTGACACGAAATCAAATTGGCCACCAACGCCGCTTACCACTCGTCCGTCTTCTAATGCATCCGAAACCGCAGCGCCGAGTAAAGTCACCATCATCGTTTCGTTAACGAAACTCGGCATTCGTCTTTGCTGTCGTTTTCTATGCTCGTCGCCGAACAAAGTGTTGACGGATGAAATGCGCGTCATATTGATACGCGCCCTTTGCTTCTCACTGAGTGCACGGAGTTTCGAGTACAGATTATTCGAACCAATTAAAAAACCGGCATGAATAACAGCATCGTCTTGGCTATCAGCCGGACGTTTGATTAAGCCCGCTTCAAAAAGCGTAAAAAGCGCGTCACTCATTAATTCTGTGGACGCAAACAGGCCTTTCTCGAATGGCGCGGTCTCAATGGGCAGTTCCTGACGTCGTTTCGATGCGGTGCCGCCGGGTAAGCGTTCAAGAACTTCTGTGAAGACCTTTGGATCTCGGTGTCGCAGAATCAAACAATGTGCGACGGCGTCGCTAAGCGAACCAATGCCCACCTGTAACGTGCCACCGTCACGTATCAAACTAGCGACGTGCATTGCGGCAGCATAGTCGCCGGGGAGGACACGTCGATTGGGTAATGGAAACAAGGGAAAGTCGTCGCCTTCCTTATCGAGAATAAAGTCGAACTGGTCGGCGGCCAGCTCGGCGTCACCGAGCATATAGGGCATGTTGCTATTCACTTCACCAACAACGGCGACTTGCTTGCCTTGCTCGCGCAATGCTTTAAATGGTGGCAACAGGTCGAGGGTTACCTCTGGGTTGCTGGCCAGGCTGTATTGATCTGCACTTTGCTCGCGACTTGCAACCAAGTTGGCAATGACGTTTACCCCAAGCGCCAACAGTTCTGATGCAACCTGGCTGTAATTGATGCTGGCATAGTTTTGTTGCGCCAATGTGTTGCTGAGATAGGCCCCGGGCCGCAGATAAAATTCACGTACGGTCACATTCGTTGGCAGGGTTCGTCGTCGGACGTCGCTCGCATAAGCAGGCGTCTGCCAACGTGAATACAGTCTCTCTACTAACGGGGCGAGGAAACGATTTTCAAGATCGCTGCGTCCAGACGGCACTTCGAGCGTTAGGCCCGTAAAAATATCGAGAGATATTGAGGGGTCGGATTTCGCACGCGCATATAAAGCATCTACAACGTTTACGGCTTTGCCAATTCCAATGGGCAAACCGAGCACAACTTTTTTGCCGACCGTTGCAATAATCGCGTCGACGAGCTCGGTTGCGGAGTTAAAAACACGGCTCATGAAGTCACGGTTGAATCTCTATTGTTCATCAAGAGTTACCAGACTACTTGATGTTTCGAGCATCCTTTAATAGATCGTATGCCGCGTTAAGCTCGCGCGAACGCTCTTCAGCAACCGGCCGCATGCTTTCAGGTAATCCGCGACCGGCGAGTTTGTCGGGATGGTTTTGACTGATGAGTTTTCGATACGCCCGTTTGATCTCGGCATTGGTGGAATCGGGCGTGACGCCAAGCGCCGTGTAGGCGTCAGCAAGTAAGTCTTTCGTCGGTCGACCACCTGGTTCTGAACGCCTCCCAGTGGTGGCACGTAACAGCGCCTCGAGCTGAGAAACATCCGTCTCGTTCAACCCTAAACGCCGCGCAATGCGTACCAACATGACGTGTTCGGCAGGATCGACCCGGCCATCTGCAACAACGGCCATCACCTGTAATTGCAGGAATAACTGGACCAAGGGTGCGCGGCCGCGACTTACTTTGGCGAACTCGTCGACGGCAGCATCCAGATCGAAATCTGACTGTTTACCGCGGCTGAAAGCGGCTTTTGCCTGATCGCGCTGCTCACCGTGCAAATTCATCATTTTGAATATCTGCTCGACAGCGTCGATTTCGTCGCGCGATACGACGTTATCTGCCTTGCAGAGCGCCCCCATGATGGAAAAAATGGAATCGAAAAACTGCGACTGGACGACCCGCAAACCACCAATGATGGAGCGCCGCAGGGCGTGCCCTGCGTAATAGCCGCCGACACCGCCAATTAGGGCCCCGGGCAGCCCGTCGATGCCTGCGCCGATCATGGCGCCAATGAATGCAATAAACATGGGTGTAGTCTAGCAACCAAGCGAGTGAGCAAGCACCATACATAAGACCAAATTTTCTCATCGCAAGGCAGAAAATAGGTAACCGTAGGGGTGGCTTCCAGCCGCGAATCACAACTCGCTCTGCTAATATGGTTCGTTGCTACGTTAAGGCAGGCTTGACTGACCGGCCCGGCCTCGGTCTAATACGCGGCTCGCGAACAGAGGGATTTCTCTATCCCCGTCATTGCGAGGAGCAAAGCGACGAAGCACACCAGTCATTTTGCAAAGATAAAGCACCACATCGTGGCCAGGTAGCTCAGTTGGTAGAGCAGCGGACTGAAAATCCGCGTGTCGGTGGTTCGATTCCGCCCCTGGCCACCATT
>Ga0315339_1000038_pt1 | contig 247063 bp, 226 predicted proteins | sample ASW17metaG_FD_204514 | JGI IMG/M metagenome (GOLD analysis project Ga0315339, IMG submission 204514) | Ammonia-oxidizing marine archaeal communities from Pacific Ocean, United States - ASW #17 | ecosystem: Environmental > Aquatic > Marine > Oceanic | place: USA: California | collected 2016-12-05
TACGTCTCGCCATGGCAGACCCGCTCGACTTACGCGCGGTAGATGACCTTCGCTTCCAGACGGGTCGGCGCATCGACCCGGTGGTGGCGACTCCGGAAGCGGTCGGTGAGGCACTGGACACTTACTACGGAAGTGAACTTCCAGAACTCGTGGAGGCCCTCCCGAGCGAGATCCTAGTTTCCCGAACAAGAGATGCGGACGAACTCGAGCGAGCGACCCGGGCTGCGCCCGTCGTGCGCCTGGTCGATCGCATGATCAAGACAGCCATCGACGAAGGCGCGAGCGACATCCACGTCGAGGAGACCGGCTCAGATGTCCGCGTCCGGTACAGGATCGACGGCAAATTGAAGAAGGCAATGGAACTGCCGTCCGAGGTTCGGCGCGCGGTTCTCTCCCGCCTCAAGGTCATGGCGGGTATGGACATCTCCGTCCGACGCCGTGCTCAGGACGGGAGCATTGACCTGCCTCACGACGGACGGACGCTCAATCTGAGAGTGAGCACACTCCCCGTGAATGGCGGGGAGAAGGCCGTGGTTCGCATTTTGGACCCTAGCGCAGCGCCGCCCAATCTCGCAGGCCTCGGCTTCGACATGCGGGACCTGAAAGCGATCCGAAAACTTCTCCTCAAGGGCGAAGGAGTCGTGTTGGTCGCCGGACCGACCGGGAGCGGAAAGAGCACAACGATCTTCTCTGCCCTTTCCGAACTCGACCGAGATACGCGCAACATCGTGACTCTGGAGGATCCGGTGGAATACCGTCTCCCCGGCGCGAATCAGATCCAGGTCGATAGGCGCGCCGGCCTGGGCTTCGCCGACGCTCTTCGCGCGGTACTCCGACAAGATCCGGACGTCGTGATGGTAGGGGAAATCCGCGACGCTGAGACGGCAGAAATCGCGATGACCGCCGCAGTCACCGGACACCTCGTCCTGTCCACAATTCACACGACGGACGCCCCCGGCGCGATCACCCGACTTCTGAACATGGGCGTGCCTCCCTTTCTCGTTGCGGGAGGCTTGTCGGGAATCGTCGCCCAGCGACTCATCCGTCGGAGTTGCCCGACCTGTCGAGGCAGGGGATGTGGCCTATGTGGGGATGGGCACCAGGGCCGTACCGGCGTATTTCAGGTGCTTACTCTGACCGATCCCCTTCGAGACGCGATATCACGTGGTGAGCCGACCGCCCGGATCAGAGCACTGGCATCAGAGGCTGGGATGGGCTCGCTCGCGGCAGATGCTCTCCGCGCCGTAGCTGCCGGGCACACGACACCTCACGAGATCACACGTCTTCTGCATGCCGCGGCAATCACCGCCAGGCCTTGTCGAGCCTGTGACGGCGCCGTGCCACTCGGAGCGACGGCTTGTCCCAACTGCGGCCACCAAGACAGACGCAGCTGCTCGTGCGGAAGAACCCTCGAGAAAGGCTGGCGATACTGTCCGTGGTGCGTGAGACCCGCCGTGGCCTGATTCTTAGCCGAATTCTGCCTCGCGGACGGTGAGACCGTGAATCCGGTCGAGGTCCAGCTCCACGCCCAGTCCGGGGCCTGTTGGGACCTTCATGACCCCGTCCTCGACCTCGAATTCCGGCGTGACGATGTCCTGCGACCAGTAGCGTTGGCTCGCCGAGATATCCCCGGGCAAGGTGAAACCAGGCAACGATGCGAGGGCCAGGTTGTGAGCCCGCCCCACACCGGATTCCAGCATTCCTCCGCACCAAACTGGCAGTCCAGCCGCACGCATGGTGTCGTGAATCCTAGAACTGACACCGAATCCGCCCACCCGGCCCGGCTTGATGTTCACGATCCGGCAGCTTCCCAGCTCGAGTGCTAGCGCTAGGTCGCCCTCCCCCTTGATGGATTCGTCCAGGCACACTGGCGTCTCGATCCGTTCCTGCAGACGTGCGTGCTCCAAGAAGTCATCGTAGCGGAGCGGCTGCTCGATCATGGTGAGATTGAGCGCATCCATTTCACGCAGCCGGTCGGAGTCTTCGAGCCTGTATGCAGAATTGGCGTCCGCCATGAAGAGCGTGTCCGGAAAACGCTCACGAAGACCCGCGAGCATCTCGACATCCCGTCCCGGCTTGATCTTGAGCTTCACTCTCGCGTAGCCGTCTTCCAGATAGCCTGCCACTGCCTCGTGAAGCTCTTCGTCGGTCGGCTTCAGTCCGATGCTCACACCCACTGGGACAACATCACGCTCCCCGCCGAGCTTCTTCGAGAGCGAGACCCCGTCCATACGAGCCGCGAGGTCCCATCCCGCCATTTCGACCGCGGCTTTCGACATGCCGTGCCCGCGAATCCAAGACACAGGGCTCAGGATATCCTCTGGCCCGGAAGCTTCACGTCCCACGATGTTCGGCAGGATGAAGTCGGTCAGGATGTGCCAGGCGCCATCGGTCGTTTCGTAGGCGTACGAAGGGTCTTCGGAGGCCACACACTCACTCCAGCCCTCTTCCCCATCTGAATAGAGGGTCAAAAGCAGGATTCGACGATCCTGCTTCCCTCCGCTGCTGATCTCGAAGAACTCTTTGAGGCGGAGCGGAAGCTCACGGAGTACCGCGCGTTCGATCTTCATAGATTCGTTGGGTTGGTGGTCACTACTCAGCCTGGATCTTGGCGAGCAGGTAGTCAGAGGTATGGTCGCGACGTAGCAACTCTCGAGCCTCGTAACCGGCGGCAAGATAGTGCGTGAACACAGTTCGGGTAGCCAAACGCCACTCGAGTGCGAGTTCAACGCTTCGGTCCAACATGCCCGCCACATCCGACGGGATCGACACCAGCAGGCGATCCGAGTCGATATCGAGAACCGGCTCGAGTGGGCCAGGGTCCTCACTACTCCCACTCCCCCGGAGCGCATAAGGGATCGAGTCCGCGTCTGAGATGGTGAACACCTCGGTGCCCTCGAGCCGCCTCGCGACGCGTTCGGACTCCAGGAGCCAGAGCGGAATCATACGATCCGTCCCTATGCCGCGATGGAGAGGCGAGTCGGTCTGCCCGTACATGTCGCGGGCGTACTCGCGTACCACGATACCCAGCTTGGCAAAATTGAGATACGCATTCCGAGACTGCAGAGGATCGAAAGTCCAATGCATACGCTTGACTCCAAGCTCCATCACACGGTCACGCTGATACGCCTTGAGCTTGGTCCCCAGTCCAGAATCCCTCGCTTCCTCCCGGACCGCGAGCATGTCAGACCAGTGCACGAGCTCGCCACCGCGTAGGCCCGTCATCCCGAATACGAACCCCACTAAGTCACCATCCGCAGTATATGCGCCTGCAGATACTCCGCCGAGAATCTGAGACACCTTCAGGATCGCCGGAGGCACGCGCTCGGAGAAACCTTGGCCCCAGGTCTCCTCTTGAAGCTCCACACACTCACGGAACTCTTCGATCGTCTCGAAGGAGCGGATCGTGTACCCACGCCACGTCTCAACCATTAGCCTGCGCCGCACGGAGTCATGAGGAGTTCCGCTAGAAGCGCCGCCCTCTCAGGCATACGATCGATGACTACATGTTCATGGGTCGCGTGAGCACCGTCACCCACCGAGCCAAGGCCGTCGATGGTAGCGGTGTATTGGCTGGTCGTGTTCCCGTCGGACCCTCCGCCCGAGATCTGCTCATCAATCGACAGGCCCAGGCGATCCGCGGAGGCTTGAGCTGCGAACCAGAGCTCGCGGTTGCGAGGCGTACGCTCCAAGGGTGGCACCTCGATTCCACCGGCCACGTCAATGGAGGTCCCCTGGGTCTGGGCCTGCAGGCCATGGATCTTGCCGTCGATCCACTCGCCGTCAGCCATCGTCATGATTCGTACATCAACAACCGCCGTCGCGCGTGCCGCGATCACGTTGGGACGTGTGCCGCCCTCAACGACCCCGACGTTCACGGTCAGTCCCCGTTCATGATCGGTGAGCGCGTGTAGCGCCTGCACGACATGAGATAGCTCCTGTATCGCTGACGCTCCACCTTTGGGGTCGAGGCCCGAATGAGCGGCTTTTCCGTGAATCGTGAGGTGATAACGCGCCACACCTTTCCTTGCTGTCTTCAGTGACCCCTGTGGACCCAAGGACGGCTCGAGCACAAATGTGCGGTCGACGTGCTTTGCGACGAGCCGTACGTAACGCTGTGACTCAGGGCTACCCGTCTCTTCATCCGAGTTGATGAACCACACAGGCGTGAGAGGGAGCTCGTGCCCTAGATCACGGAGTGCACGGAGCGCGAAAATTCCCTGAGTGATGCCAGCTTTCATATCGAAGGTGCCGGGACCATAGAGAACCCCGTCTTCGATTCGGACCGGCATAGACTCGGTCGTACCGATGGGCCACACCGTGTCGCAGTGCCCCATTAAGAGCTGGGCGCGTCGCCCTTTCACCCGACCGGACGGTTTGGCGAAGAGGTATCCACCGGTCTCCACGCCACGGCGGTGCCGAACCGAGAAACCGAGGTCTTCAAAGGACTCGGTGAGTTGGCGTTGAACGGCAGCTTGGGACGACGGCACGTCCGTCGGTGACTCTACGTTGGCCAATGCGACAAGCATCCGGGCCATCTCGTCCTGACGCTCACGCAAATACGCCAGTACCTCCTGCGCTCGTTCCGATGCGTCGCTCAAGCTCTTCCTCTCAATCGTAAAAACCCGCCCTCAGATAACTCGTGTCCAGCAACTCGACGGGATGAAGCACACCCTCTGGGGCGCCCTCCAAGAACAGACCCGCCCCGATCTGCATCATACACCCCGGGTTCGGCGTCGCGAGTGCGTCGGCTCCACATGCCCTCACGGCAGCGACCTTGTCGCGGCCAATCTGGCCGCCGAGTTCGGGATGGGTAATGCCGTAGATGCCCGCACCTCCACAGCACTCATCTGCTCGGTCTACAACGCGGACCTCAGCCCCGGGGACAGCCCCCAGCACCTGGAGCGGTGCGGTCTCGACCCGTTGCGCATGAAGCAGATGACAGGGGTGGTCGTACGCGATGGAGCACACCACCTCGGCCCCCTGCCTCGGGCCCGCGTCAGCGAGCAGTTCCGTGGCATCCTTGACCCTGGCCGCGAAGGTGCCTGCCCGTTCAGACCACTCCGCATCTGCCTCGAACAGCGTTCCGTAATCCTGCATCGCAGCACCGCACCCCGCGGCGTTGACCACGATCCAGTCCACGTCCACCAACTCGAACGCCTTGATGTTGGCGGCAGCCAACGTACGTGCGCCATCCAGGTCGCCGCTGTGGACGTGCAGGGCGCCGCAACAGCCCTGCCTTTTCACTGGGACAACCAAGTACCCGTTCGCCTCCAGCACACGAACCGTCGCATCGTTCACATGAGAGAAGAGTCCTTGTTGAACACATCCCTCTAGGACTCCGACACGACCACGGGGAGTCGGTACCGCGTTGGGCGCTACCCCTCTTTGCTCAGCGCTCACCTTGGGTGGCACCCACCTTCTCGTTGACGCGAGCATGGCCATTCCCAACTTCGCGCCACGCAACGGCCCTACCGCCGGAACAACACGGCCCATGAGCGACGCCAACCCCAGCGAGCGTATCACCCGCCCAGGAAACAGGACCGCGGCACGGAGGGTCCGACTCGCGAAGACGGTCAGAAGCATCCGCGTGAGGCGACTCGGCGGGTGGTGCTCCGCGACGGTCTCACGGGCCAGTTCTAGGAGCGTGCCGTACTCGACCCCCGAAGGGCATACCGGCTCACAAGCGCGGCATCCAAGGCATCGATCGATATGGGTACGAAACGCATCCGAGGCCGGATTCATGCGTCCTTCCACCACGTGCCGCATGAGGTGCAAACGGCCCCGAGGTGAATCGTTTTCATCACCTAGCCGTGTGTAGGTCGGGCAAACCGGTAGGCAGAAACCGCAGTGCACACAGGGCAGCAGCCGCTCCTGTTGGGCGGCGAGGGCATCCGAGAGGGTCGTTGTCGGTGAGGTCATCTACGACGTCTTCATGGTTGTGGACTCCACATCACGCCGCCGGGGTCGAACACTCCCTTGGCCCCTGCGTTCAACACCACAACCTCGGGATCCAGTGGCCGACCCGTGTTCAAGCACCCATCAATCGGAGCAGTGGTGCCAACCGTCACCGCACATCGGTACGCGTCGGCGGAAATCGTGGCGTCTGGGATCTCCTGCGCCTGGCGAATCAACTCGGCCAATTCCGTCCCTTTACCGAACATTGTGACAGTGTGGGGCAGACCGACGCCGGCGTCCCGTGTCGCTCGAGCGATCTCGAGTGCCTTCTCACCCTCGAGGGATCGGAACTGAGAACCTACGGCCGCCTCAAACGTCTTTTGATCGGCATCAACGGTCGGCGATGCACCATGAAGCCTCACGAGCAACTTAGGCGCGCCATCGTGATTCGTTATGACGATCGAGACGGGCAGGACGGACGCGGTCGCCACGCGTCGTGCGGCCGGAACGAGATCCTCCAGACGTTCACCTTCCAGCACCAAGACCCGATCCACAACCGGCACGGGAAACAGCCGTAACGTGACGGAGGTAATCACAGCTAGACTGCCGCGGCTGCCGACAACGGGGCGCAGCAGGTCGAATCCAGCAACATTCTTTACGACTCGGCCACCCAACCGCAAACAACGGCCATCCCCGCACACGACCGTGGCTCCGAGCACGTGGTTCTTTATGTCGCCATAACCGGCCCAAAGCGGCCCGGTCAGCCCGGCAGCCACCAACCCGCCCACCGTACGTGACGAAAACGTGGGCGGATCGAACGGGAGCCACTGTTGGTTGGGCCGCGTCGCTTCGTGCAACCCAGAGATCGTCAGTCCTGCACCCAAGGTGATCGTCAGGTCGGCAGGCTCATAGATATCGATGGACGAAAGTCGATGGGTCGACAGTAGTACGTAGGGACCGGCAGCATGCTCCCCCCCCACACGCTGTCCGGTACCGATCGGAACGATGCGCCTACCCGACGCTCCTGCCCATCGCACGACCTCGACCACCTGCTCGACACTACCCGGCAGAACAACGGCCTCCGCAGCCGCAGCCAACGGGCCCCTGCCTCCGGTATCATCCAACGCCTCCGCCGGAACGATGTCCTCGATAGCTGTCTTCACGTCCTCGCTCAACTGGTTTCCTCAACATCCGGAAGCACTTTCCCAGGGTTAAAGAGCGAGTCGGGATCAAACACCGCCTTGGCCGCGGCCATGGCGGCAAGCTCTATGGGCTCATGTACGAGCGGCATGTACTCACGCTTGTCCACCCCCACACCATGCTCACCTGTGATCGTGCCGCCGACCTCAACGCACAGGACCATGATCTCCTTTGAAGCACGCTCGACACGCTCGAGTTCGTCCGCATCATGGCGGTCGAAGAGGATGTTCGGGTGGAGATTGCCGTCCCCTGCGTGGAACACATTAGCGATGTTCAGTTTGTATCGGGTCCCGATGTCCGCGATCCGCGACAGCACCTCAGGCAACTTGGTTCGCGGAACCGTCGCGTCTTGAACCAAAAGATCCGGCGCGATCCGGCCCATCGCGCCGAATGCCTTCTTCCGGCCCTTCCACAGAGCCATGCGGTGTTCTTCGTCGGTCGCCCGTTGCACTTCTCGAGCACCTTCGGCGAGACAGCATGCTTCCGCCCGGTCGGCATCGGCATCGAGTCCAGCCTCGGTCCCATCGAATTCGATCACCAAAGCTGCTCCGGCATCCACGGGATAGCCCGCAGCAAATACACTGGCCTCGACCGCCTTGATCGTTTCACTGTCCACGATCTCCACCGCAGCAGGGAGAAGGCCGGAGCCCATGATCGACGTCACCGCACGTCCGGCGTCCTCCATGGTGTCGAATATTCCGAGAAGTGTCCTCACCCCTTCAGCGATCGGGAGGAGGCGCACCTCGATCTCTGTCGCAATGCCAAAGCAGCCTTCGGAACCGACGAACAATCCGACGAGATCCAGCGAGCCGTAGGGGTCATACCCTGCACCACCTAGCTCTACGACCTTGCCTCCCGCGAGCACCACGGTCAGACCCGTCACGTACCGTGCAGTCACACCATACTTGAGGCAGTGCGGGCCACCGGAGTTCTCGGCAACGTTCCCGCCCAAGGTGCATGTGCTCTGCGAGGAAGGGTCTGGAGCGTAGTAGAGACCATGCGGCTTCGTCGCCTCGGTGAGTCGAGCATTGATGACTCCCGGCTGGACCCGAGCTAGTCGATTCTCAGAGTCGATATTCAGAATCGTGTTCATACGTGCCGTGCCTAAAACGACACCGTCAGAAGTCGCGAGCGCTCCCCCAGATAGCCCAGTGCCGGACCCGCGTGGGATCACGTCGATCCCCTCGCCGTGAAGCACCGCGACCACCTCGGCGACCTCGCGAGTCGTTTTGGGCAGCACGACGGCCCTGGGTGGCACCCTGTACGCCGACAAGCCGTCAGATTCGTAGACCACCAGGCGGTCGGGGTCCGTGATCACGTTCTCGGAGCCAACAGTGTGACCGAGTTTGTTCACGATCGCGGAGGGAAGGGGCGTACTCATACCCAAGGATACCCCGCGAAGAAGCCCCGGTGCAACACAACTCCCTCAGTGTTCAACGACACTTCGGACATACTCCAGCAACGCACCTAAGCTCTGGAGGGCCGGGGCCCGCATTCCCTTCGGAAGCGTGTCTCCGTAGACGACCTCGAGAAGTCGCGCCGCATCCGCTCCTGGATGATCAGCCAAAGCCGCCGCTACCTGAGCGATTCGCTCCCGCCGGTGGGATTCGAAACGGTCCAAGGCGTTCGTTGGGTCTTCCAGCGGAGCACCATGGGCTGGATAGATCAACTTGAGCCCCAGGCTGCGCAAACGGGCCAGAGAATCGAGATAGTCAGCCACGCATCCCTCGTATTCAGCGACCCAGGTGGTATCACCCTCACCAAGCAGTAAGTCGCCGACAAACAGGGCGTCCTGCCTTTCCCAATGGAAGCAGAGATGCTCCCGGGTGTGGCCCGGCGTGTGGAGCGCGATGAGACTACCGACGTCGGTGACGACCAGATCTCCATCGGCCAGGACATGGTCCACGCCCGCCACGCCCTTAGGACCCCAAACAGACATCGAGAAGCGGTCCGACGAACCGGCGCTCGCTCGCTCGGCCGCGTGTCGAGTGACCGCCTGGGCCACAGAGCCAACCGCGGCAGCGTGATCGGGATGCCCGTGAGTGAGCAAAATCTTCAGTTCCGTTACCGATTCTACCGCCATAGCCAAGGCCCGGACATGGTCTCCCACATCCGGGCCCGGATCAATCATGGCGACGCTCTTGGTACCTACCAGGTAGGTCCGCGTCCCATCTAACGTGAAAGGACCGACGTTTCCCGCATTGAGGAAGCGCAGGTGGTCCCTCACATCGCTACGCGCGACGCTCCGCCGCGAGCTGCTCGGCGAGCTTGTCAGCGATGGCGATCAACGCCATCTCGTCCTCGTCGGTGAACGCAGCTTTATCATCAGAATCAATGTCGATCTGACCGAAGATGTCGTCTCCGGCGCGGATCAAGATCACCAGTTCTGACTGCGTGTCCGGTGAGCAAGCGAGGTAACCCTCGTCGGCGCTCACGTCGGCAACATTCAGGTTGGTGCGCTCAGCCACCGCTCGACCGCAGATACCGGTGCCTACCGGAATCTTCGAGTGCTCGGTGCCAGACCCGACGTAGTTATGGAGCCAGAGCTCCTGATCGGCCTCATTGAGCAGGTAGACGCCGACCCAGTGGAACCGGTCGTCGTCCGCTACGGCAATCGTTCGAACTGCTTTGCGGAGGAGGGCATCCGAAAGGTGCCCGTCGTCCCGCATCTCCTGCAGTTCCAGTATTACTTCTCCAGAATCCAAAGCCATTCTTGCACTTCCATCAGAACGTCACACTCGCGCCGGCGCGGTCCCGTGCAAGCTCACAGCAATCGGGCGGAAGCTAGTAATCAGCAAAAGCCCAGTGGTTCCAGTCGTCGGCGCCTCTCACAGCGAGAGGAATCCGCGGTCCCGACGACGGGCACGAAGGGTAGAGAAGGCCGGGAGAAGGGTCAACGCCATGTGCGAGGCGGACTTCCCGGAGCTAGCGGGGCGTGAAGTCCGTTTCCGGAGTCAGCTTGCGAATGAACGCCGCAATGAGCTTGGCCGAGTGAAAAAGATCCTCGATGCTCACGACCTCGTTCGGGGAGTGCATATAACGATTGGGGACCGAAACGAGCCCTGTCGGCACGCCGGATCGGGTGAGGAAGATCCCGTCCGCATCCGTGCGGGTCGCCTTGGGAGAAGCCTGAACGGTATAGGGAATCCCCTCCTCTTCTGCCACAGCGGCAAGCATCTCGAAAACCTCGTTATGCGCAGCCGACCCACGGCTCAGGACCGGGCCTCCGCCCAACTTATGGTCACCCAGTTCCTTCTTCTCCACACCTGGGGCATCGGTGCTAAACGTCACATCCACAGCGATCGCAACATCTGGTTCGAGCGCATAGGCGCTCGAGCGGGCACCGCCTCCTGTATAACCGATCTCTTCCTGGACGGTCGCTACAGCTGTCGCACACGCCGCCGGAGGATCGTCCGACAACATCCGGATCGCTTCAAGCACGACGAACGCGCCGATTCTGTCGTCGATCGCTCGGCTCGCGATGCGGTCACCGGCGAGGCGTACCATACTCTGTAGGACCACCATCGGGTCGCCGACTCGGATACCCAGAGCCGCGACCTCGTCGTTGGATTCCGCACCCACATCGACCCAGAGCTTCTTGGTCTCTGATGCTTTGATCCGGTCATCGGCGGTCATCAAGTGGATCGCCTTCTTCCCGATCACACCGGTGACGTCGCCCCCCCTGCCCATGATCGACACTCGCTGTCCAACCAGCACTTGGGGATCCCAACCACCGATCTCATCGATATAGATGAAGCCGTGGTCGTCGATGTGCGTGATTTGGAGTCCGATCTCATCGATGTGACCGGCGAGCATGACACGCGGCGAACCGCCGGGATTCACGACGGCGAACGAATTGCCTGTGACGTCCACCTGCACGTCGTCCGCAAACGTCTCGGCCTCGGCGCGCCAAGCTCGAGCAGCGCGTACCTCGAAACCTGAAGGACCGGCTGCGTCGAGGAGTTTCTCTAGGAAAGAGATGTCGTGGCTCATGCTGGTACCCGGTCGTTGTGAACTGGTGAGTTAAGCTAGACATCCACGGAAGGGCCAGCCAAGGCCGTGCTCGCTTGCTCCGCTCCACATGCACACGGCAGCTTGTCTCATAGTGATCACGCAACGGCACTTACCGGAGAACGACATGAGCGGCAAGATGGATCGACGCGACTTCATCAAGGTCAGCGGGCTCGGCGCGGCAGCGGCAGCGACCGTGGGAGCGAGCGGGTGCGTACCGGATGCCACCCCAGCCCCCGGCTCGACGGACGCCTGGTGGACCACTCAGGCGTTCGAGCTCGAGGAGGCCACTATTGCGGGCCTCACCGATGACATGGCCACGGGCCGACGATCATCCGTCGACATCACTCAGCTGTACCTCGATCGGATCGCTGCTCTCGATCGCGACGGGCCACAACTCCGCTCGATCATCGAGACGAACCCAGAAGCGCTCACGCTCGCGGCTGAGCTCGATGAAGAACGCGCGGCCGGAAATGTCCGAGGTCCCCTTCACGGCATTCCGATCGTCGTAAAAGACAACGTCGACACTGCGGACGGGATGATGACGACGGCCGGCTCATACGCGCTGGAAGGTCACATCGCGTCGCAGGACAGCCATGTGGCTGTGCAGCTCAAAGCGGCAGGAGCGATCATCTTGGCCAAGGCCAATCTCTCGGAATGGGCCAACTTCCGGTCCACGCGCTCGAGCTCAGGATGGAGCGGACGAGGCGGGCAGTGCGGGAACGCCTACGCTGTCGACCGGAACCCGTGTGGTTCCTCCGCAGGGTCTGGGGCCGCTACATCGGCCAACTTCTGTGCCGGTTCGATCGGGACTGAAACGAATGGCTCGATCGTTTGTCCATCTTCAGTGAATGGCGTCGTCGGTCTCAAACCCACGGTGGGCCTCGTCAGTCGCTCGGGCATCATCCCCATCGCGCACACACAAGACACAGCCGGACCAATGACGCGGACGGTGGCGGATGCCGCGGCAATGCTCACGGCATTGGCTGGAGCGGACCCGCGCGACCCCATGAGCGCACCCGCCGCTCAATACACTGACACCGACTACCGGGACTTCCTGGACGCCTCAGCGCTTCGGGGCGCCCGCATCGGCGTGGAGCGCAGCTATTTCGGTGCGGACCCGCATCGGGACGACCTGATGGAGCAAGCGATCGTCGACATGGCAAACGCCGGCGCAACGATCATCGACAACGCCGACCTGGTGAACCGATCCAGAATCGGGGCGCCATCGTACCAGGTGCTGCTATATGAATTCAAAACGGACCTAGAACTCTACTTTCAAAGTGTGGCGCCAGAACTGAACATGCGGACGCTGGACGATCTCATCGCATTTAATGAGGCGAACGCGGACCGTGAGATGCCTTGGTTCGGACAAGAAATCGTGATCGAGGCCGCCGCGAAGGGAGACCTGAGTACCCCTGAGTACTTGGAGTCCAAAGAGACCGCACGGCGCTACTCCCAAGACGAGGGCATCGACTGGCTCATGGAGGAGCACCAACTCGACGCAATCGTTGCGCCGACCACACGCTCAGCATGGAAGACAGACTTGATCAACGGTGGAATCTCGAGCCTCGGGTCGTCCAGCAACGCCGCAGTGGCCGGGTATCCGAGCATCACCGTCCCAATGGGGTTCGTTCACGGACTTCCCATCGGGATGCTCTTCTTCAGCCGCGCATGGGACGAGGGTGGCTTGATTCGCTTGGCCTACAGTTATGAACAAGCGACTCAGCACCGACGTCCTGCGAAGATGCTGCCGACGCTGGACCTGCGGAACCAGTAGGCTGCGCCGATGCGGGTCGAGTAGCTAAACGTCCTCGCACTCGATCTCGATCCCCTTGGCAGGGTCGAGGTCGGGCTCGCGGGACACCTCAGTCTGCGGAGTGTCGAAGCCGGCCGCCCCGCCACTGAAGCCGCCACTGAAGCCGCCAAGGCCCCCCGCACCCATCGAAACGACACGCACGGTTCCGTCTTTGATCTGGCCTTCGAGTCGTGCTTTCACCCTGCGCTGAATCCAGCGCCGCGTGAGCGGGAAGAGCAGGGCAAAGCCCACGAAGTCAGTCAGCACACCGGGGGTGAGCAGAAAGGCGCCCCCAATCAGCACTGAAGCGCCATCCAGCATCGCTTGGCCGGGCAGCTTGCCTTGAGCCAGCTCTGTCTGGAATTGGAAAACCACCCGAAGACCCTCGGCGCGCGCGAGGGCCGCGCCTCCGATTCCGGTGGCTACCACGAGCGCCAGCGTGGGCACGATCCCCACCCACTGCCCCATCTCGATCAGGAGCATGAGTTCCAAGATGGGGACCACGACAAACAGGAGAGCCAGCCGGCCTAAGACGTTCATGCCCAATCCTACCCTATTCCTCACGAGATGGGTTCATTTCGGCACGAACTTCGCAGTTGAACCGTAGGACGCCCGGAACGAGGTTCCTTACGTTGCGGGACCACCCCTCACGGGTAGGGGTATCCCGACATTCAGACTCTCTCGCTCCAGAAGCGAACGCCTCACATGACCATAGAGCAGACCTATTTCCGGAAAGGCTTCGGACTCAAGAAAGAGCTGAAGCCGATCATCGACAATGAGTACCAATCGGCGTTGGTGGAACGGATTCGATCGCGAGGCTACACCGACACCTTCGGCGACGTCACGGTACGGCTCGCTCAGGAGTTTGGCTTCTGCTACGGTGTGGATCGGGCTGTCGACTATGCCTACGAGACGGTCCACAAGTTCCCTGACAAGATCATCTATCTGGTCGGCGAGATCATCCACAATCCGCATGTGAATCACCGGATGACCGAAATGGGCATCCGCTTCATCTATCCGGATCCGGTCGGCGAATTCGACTTCGGACACATCACCGAAGACGACGTAGTCATCATGCCGGCCTTCGGGGTGACCTTGTCAGACTTCAACACACTCCGCGACATCGGGTGCGTTCTGGTTGACACCACCTGCGGCTCTGTGCTTCACGTTTGGAAGCGAGTGGAGAAGTACGCCAGGGACGGCTTTACAGCCATCATCCACGGGAAATACACGCACGAAGAGTCCAGAGCGACCGCTTCCCAGGTCAACAAACACGAGCAGGGCAAATACATCATTGTGCGGGATATGGAAGAGTCAGAGCTCATTCGTGACTACATCTCCGACAGCCCTGACAAACTCTCTCGCGAAGCCTTCATGGCCCACTTCGACAAGAAGTCATCCGTGGGCTTCGATCCCGACGTGGACCTCGCCTTCGTAGGCGTGGCGAACCAAACCACCATGCTTGCCAAAGAGTCCTTGGCCATCGGCTGGAAGGTCCATGAGTCGATGGTGGAGCACTTCGGGGAAGAACACGCCTCCACACACTTCCGGTCCTTTGGAACGATCTGTTCTGCGACCCAAGAGCGGCAAGACGCGGTAGCTGACATGATGGAGGAGCCACCAGACATCATGCTTGTGATTGGCGGTTACAACTCGTCAAACACCAATCACCTCGCGCATCTTTGTCAGAAACACACCCGGACATTTCATGTAGAGGACGGGGCGTGCATCGATGTGGATCGCGGAACGATCCGTCACAAGGTCGAGCTCGACCCGGACGCGCCTGAGGTGCTGGATACGGACTGGCTGCCTGAGGGGCCATTCCAACTCGGGATCACTGCCGGCGCTTCCACCCCGAACAATAAGATCGGTGAAGCTTTGGTGCGGGTCTTGAACATTCTGGGAATCGATGTGCAAGCCGAAGTGGAGACTCAAGCGGTCTAATCCGAGGACTAGCCGGCGCGGCCGCAGCCGCGCCTAGAGCAGTCAGGCCAGGTCGTTTTCTTGGAGGCCCACGCCCAACGTCTTGAGATGACTGCGCAGTGAGTCTTGTGCATCCACGTCCAAGTGACGGGCCAATTACTCGATGTGCTCCACGTGTCCTTGAAGCACATCAGCAATCTTCGCATGCGCGGCCTCAGTCAACTTCGCCCGAGTCACACGGCGGTCTTCGGGTGACCCTTCCCGATAGACGAGGCCCTGATTCTCAAGACGATCCATCACATATGTGACGTTACCGCCGGTGACCAGCAGTTTGTCTGCGAGGTCACCAAGCGATAGAGGACCGAGGTGGTACAGAGCTTCGAGGACCCCAAACTGCGGGGCGGTCAGACCATACTCGGCGACCTTTGAGTATGACGGCCTTTTAGAACGATGCACACCATCGAGCCAACGCAATCCACCTGCGTAACACCCGCTCCTGATCTTCGGTCCAATCTCGACTCGCAGGCTCTGCGACGATTACGGTGGGCGCAGGCTCCGGTTTGGTTCATTGGACTAGATGTGTATGGGTCGTCCCAGGGCCGCGAGTGCACCTTCCGCAACGCCTTCCGAGAGCGTGGGATGTGGGTGCATGGCCTTTTCCATTTCTTCGACGGTCGCCTCGAGGTGGCGACCCACGACGAACTCGGCAATGAGTTCGGTCGCATGTGGCCCAACAATGTGGGCACCTAGGATCTCCGAGTACTTCGTGTCTCGGATCACCTTGATGAAGCCTTCGGCATGTCCCGCCGCAACGGCCCGCCCGATCCCGGTCCACGGGAACTTACCCACCTCAATGTCATGGCCCTGCTCCTTGGCCTGCGCTTCGGTGAGGCCCACGGACGCGACCTCAGGATGGCAGTAGGTGCAGTTCGGGACGTTCGTGTAGTCGACAGTGCCGTGACCCTTTCCTGCAATGTGTTCCACACAAGCGATGCCTTCGTGGCTCGCCTTATGCGCCAGCAGTTGTTTGCCCGCTACATCTCCGAGGGCATAAACCCCGGGAACGTTAGTCGCGAGCGTATCGGTGACCTGAATGAATCCCCGGTCGTCTACCTTCACGCCGGCAGACTTGAGGCCCACATCTTCAGAGTTCGGCACACGGCCGACAGCGGAAAGTACGTACTCGACCTCAACGGTTTGATCTTCACCCTTGCTGTCCTTGTAGGTGACGGCGACACCGTTGGCACCGACCTCGGCCTTCTGGAAGAACGCGCCCGTATGGATGTCGATGCCACGCTTCTTGTAGGTGCGCGCCATGAACTTCGAGACTTCAGCGTCCTCCAATGGAAGAACACGATCCAGGCCCTCGACCACCGTCACCTTGGTGCCAAAGGCGTCGTACACATCGGCGAACTCCATGCCGATCGCGCCAGCACCAACAATGAAGAGCGACTCAGGTGCTTTCGTCTGCATGAGGGCACCTGTGGACGACCAAATCCGGTCTTCATCAATCTTGAGAACCGGCAGATCACGGGGACGGCTTCCCGTCGCGATGATCACGCTGGTGGCGTCGTAGACTGACTTGGTACCGTCTGCCGCTTCGACCTCAACCTTGCCTTTGCCCTTGAGGCGACCATAACCCTGGATGTGGGTGACCTTGTTCTTTTTGAACAGGTACCCGATCCCCTTGGCCATCTGGTCGGCAACGCGTCGGCTCCGCTCCTGAGCGGGCTTGAGGTCGAAGGTGACATCAGTCGCCATGATGCCATGTTCGGCCGCGTTCTTCATCTCGCTGGCCAGGAAAGCGCTGGAGAGCATCGCCTTGGTTGGGATACACCCGATATTCAGGCATACACCCCCCAGCGCATCGGTTTCGACACACGCCACGTTCATTCCGAGTTGGGCGGCTCGAATCGCAGCTACGTATCCACCGGGACCACTCCCGATGATAACCAGGTCAAAGCGTCCGCCGTTGGTGCCAGCCACGCGGTTCCTCTCTCTTATAGGTGGAGGTCATCCAACAACCCCGCACGCGTCAACATTTGAAGTCCCGAAAGTAGATCCCTCAGGATGGGCGGTAAATATAACTCGGAACTGACTGAAGAACTGCTACACGGGACGCGTAACCTGAGTCGAGGGCGAGGATGCTTGAACCCTTTGCCACGAAGTGCCCCAAACACCTACAATCCCTTGCGGGTCGGGAAGAACACTTGGCGGGAGATAAGGTCATGTGGGAGCTATTGATCGTCGGCGTAATCGTCGTTGGCGCGATCGTGATGTACAACTCACTGGTACGACTTCGGGAAACTGCGGACGGCGCGTGGGCGGACATCGACGTGCAACTGAAGCGGCGCTACGACCTCGTCCCGAACCTCGTCGCGACCGTGAAGGGGTATGCGGGACATGAAAAGGACACGCTCGAGGGTGTGATCGCAGCGCGAACGAATGCGATGTCCGCTCAAGGCCCCGCCGCAAAGGGCGCAGCTGAGAACATGTTGTCCGGGACGCTAAAGTCGCTCTTTGCTCTCTCCGAGGCGTACCCACAACTCCAGGCGGCGGACGGATTCCGCGACCTGCAGAACACCCTGAGTGAGATCGAAGACACGCTGGCGCAGGCCCGCCGCTACTACAACGCGGTCGTTCGGGACTTCAATACTAAGACTCAGACGTTCCCAAGCGTCGTCATCGCCAAGTCGTTTGGGTTCATCCAACGCGAGTTCTTCGAAATCGAGGAAGCGGCAAAGGCTGTCCCCACCGTCGATTTCAATAGTTGATGATGGGTGACCGGCGCACGGGTCTGACAATCACGGCCCTGGGCGGGCCCCTGAGGCCATTCCTCTGTGGTCTCGTCCTTGCGGTCCTTCTTTCCTTGGCGGGAAGCAACGCATCGGCACAGAAACGCAGCATGGTGGTGGAGCGCTTCGACGCCACAATCCAAGTCGAAGAGAACGGATGGATCGACGTGCGCGAAGAGATCCAAGTGCGTTTCACTGGGTCGTGGAACGGGATCTTCCGGAATATTCCGGTCGAATACCGAACACCGCAGGGTTTTTCGTACAAGCTCTGGCTCGACGATGTGTCCGTGACGGGAATGGACGCAGTGCCGCTGGAGTACTGGAACAAGCGCGAGCGGCACTACCGCCAGCTGAAGATCCGAGTCCCAGGTGCCAATGATGCCGTAAGGACGGTGGTCATCCGGTATCGAGTACCCAATGGCCTCAAGTATTGGGACGAGTACGAGGAACTCTATTGGAATGTCACCGGGGACGAATGGGACGTCCCAATCCAGGCCGCGACGGCCACTATTCTGCTTCCGGAAGGGCTGGATGGCCTTCGCACGGCGTCGTGGACCGGTGGATACGGCTCGACGGAGAACGAAGCGAGTGTCTCAGAAATAGAAGGTGGATTCTATTTGGAGTCGAGCCGGGAGCTTAATTTTCGAGAAGGAATGACTGTAGCGATCGCGTGGAACCCGGGCGTATTGAGTCGGCCCACGGCTTTCAGGGTCGTTGGGTCGTTCCTACGTGCGAACTGGCTACTGTTTCTGCCCCTTCTTAGCCTAGGCTTGATGTGGCGTGTGTGGTACACCCGCGGCAGAGACCCGCGCCGGCTGCCCATCGCGCCTCAATATTCACCCCCGGATGATCTCACGCCTGCCCAGGCCGGGACCTTGGTCGACAATCGCCCTGACATGCGAGACATCACCGCGTCCTTGGTCGATCTTGCCGTGAGGGGGTATCTCCGGATTGAAGAGGTGGAGAACTCCGGACTCAAGAAGTGGTTCAAGAGCACGGACTACCTGATCGTTTCGCTGAAGGACACCGAAGCGCGTAGCGGGCTTCATAGACATGAGCAGGAGATTCTTCGTGGGGTTTTTGCAGGCGGAGAGGAACCTGTCCTGCTCTCATCACTCGAGGCGGAGTTTTACACACACCTGCCTTCCATCAAATCAGCACTTTTCGAAGAGCTCTTGGAGCGGGCCTACTATAACAAGCGCCCGGACAAGGTCTTCCAAGGATATTTAGCTCTCGGGGCCGTGGTCCTGGTTGTAGGCATAGCCGGCGGCATTCCGCTTTCGGGCTTTCTCCAAATGTCCGTTCTCTCCGCGATCGTGGGGGCGGTGGGAAGTGCACTGCCGATTATGATTTTCGGGATTTGGATGCCCGCCCGAACGGGCAAAGGAGCCAGGGCATTCGAACACGTCCTCGGATTCGAGGAGTTTTTGGATCGAGTGGAGTCAGATCGATACGAGAGGATCGAGAAGACGCCCGAGATGTTCGAACGATACCTCCCGTATGCCATGGCTTTCGGTGTGGAAAAGCACTGGGCCAAGGCATTCGAGGGGATGTTCACCGAGCCACCCGACTGGTATCACGGAAGGTGGGATTCCGGATTCCGGACCATTTATCTGACGGATAGCCTCGGGAGCATGAGTTCCGCAGCCGGTACCGCAATGGCGACAGGGCCGCGGTCCACTGACGGATCGGGCTTCAGCAGCGGAGGGGGTTTCTCCGGAGGTGGCGGCTTCTCTGGTGGGGGTTTTGGAGGAGGTGGTGGCGGGGGTTGGTAGGATGTGCGGCTCACAGGGAGCGGACGGCGAGGATTCACACCGAATCCGTCGTGCCGCCGTGGAGCATGGGTAACTAAGACCAAGCTGGTCTATGCTGGCGTTCGGTGACCGCGTCAGCCCTGAAAGACAGGAGGCCCCGTCCGGTGAATCCGGGCGGGGCCTCTTGCCAGCATGTGCCGCCCAGATCGGCCGGCGACTGCACCTCACGGGCTACAGCAAAATCGCGGTCGGCTCCTCGAGCATGCCCTTGAGCGTCTGCAGAAAACGAGAACCCTGCGCGCCATCAATGACCCGGTGATCACAGCTCATTGTGATTCGCATGCGCGGGCGCACCATGACCTGCCCGTCCACGACGACTGGAGTATCCTCGATTCCGCCAACGGCCAGGATCCCAGCCTCAGGCGGATTGATGATTGCCGTGAACTCGTGGATCCCAAACATCCCGAGGTTCGATATCGAGAACGTCGAGCCGGTGTATTCCTCGGCCTGCAGCTTCTTCTCACGAGCCCTGCCCGCGAGTTCACGCACCTCTGTGCTGATCTGAACAAGTCCCTTGGCATGGGCATTCCTGACCACCGGAGTGATCAAGCCGTCTTCGATCGCAACAGCTACAGCGAGGTGCACGCTGTTGTAGCGACGGATGAATCCGTCATGCCACTGGGCGTTGCAATTCGGATGCTGTCGTAGAGCAGCCGCTGTGGCTTTGAGAACGATGTCGTTGATCGAGATTTTCATCCCGTCCTTCTCGAGCATGCCGTTGATGCTCTTCCGCGCTTCCATCACCCGGCCCATGTCGATGTCCATGGTGAGGTAGAAGGTCGGAACTGGACCAATCGAGGTGACGAGGCGCTTGGCGATCGTCTTCCGCATTTGTGAAACGGGGATGTCCTCGAACTCAACGCCGTCAGAAGCCCACGTGGCCGGAGCGGCCACGGGAGCAGCGACACCCGAAGACTTCGCAGCCTCCACGTCACGCTTCACGATACGTCCGCCCGGGCCTGAACCAGAAACACGTGCGATATCGACACCCATCTCTTCAGCAAGCCGCTTCGCGAGAGGCGAGGCCTTCACACGCCCACTCGTTGCCACGGGCGCAACAGCTTCCTGCGCCGGTGGAGCAGGGGTCGCTGCCGGAGCGACTGGGGCCGCGGCGGGTGCAGGCGCAGCAACGGCCGGTTCTGCGGAAGCCTCGGCGGCCGGGGAAGCACTACCACTCGCCCCCTGGATCCCAGAAGTGTCTTCGTCAGCAGGGGCGATCACTCCGATGACAGCTCCGACTTCAGCCACGCCTCCCGCGTCCAAGAAGATCTTCCGCAGGATCCCATCGCCACGGGCAATAAGCTCCATGGTCGCCTTGTCGGTTTCGATCTCAGCAATGACGTCGCCATTCCTGATCTCGTCGCCTTCCGCCTTGAGCCACTGCACGAGCTGTCCTTCCTCCATGGTCGGAGAAAGCGCTTCCATATAGACCTTAGTCGCCATCTATCTCTCTCCGCTCAGCGGTAGAGAACTTTGAGACAAGCCGCGACAACCCGGTCGGCATTCGGCTTGGCTAAGTTCTCGAGGTTCTTCGCGTACGGCATTGGAATGTCCGCCTGAGTAACCCGCAGGATCGGAGCGTCCAAGTGGTCAAAAGCCTCCTCCTGGATCATCGACACGATTTGTGCACCGGTTCCAGCATACGGCCATCCCTCTTCCAAATACACAACACGGTTCGTCCTGGCCACCGTCGCGAGAATCGCGTCCATGTCCAAGGGACGAATCGTGCGCAAGTCGAGGACGTCAGCATGAATCCCGTCCTTCTCCAAATTGCCGGCAGCCTGAAGCGCCACATGGACCATCTTGCCGTGCGTAATGATCGAGACGTCTCCGCCTTCGTGCTTCAAGTCGGCGACCCCGAGCGGGATGATGAAGTCATCATCCTCCGGCACCTCACCCTTTAAGTTGTAGAGCAACTCACCTTCCATGAACGCGACGGGATCTTCGTCTCGGATCGAAGCCTTCAGCAGCCCCTTCGCGTCCGCAGGCGTCGCGGGCGTAACCACCTTACAGCCCGGAGCATGCGAGTAGTACGTCTCACAGGCCTGGCTGTGCTGCGCGGACAACTGGAGCGCTGCTCCGGTAGGTCCGCGGAACACGAGAGGCATCGGAAACTGCCCCTCGGACATGTAGTGCATCTTCGCGGCACTGTTGATGACCTGGTCAATCGCCAGGAACGCGAAGTTGAACGTCATGAACTCGACTACCGGGCGAAGGCCGGCCATTGCGGCGCCCACACATAAGCCTGTGAAGCCCAACTCGCTGATCGGCGAGTCCACCATCCGCATGTCACCGAACTCCTCAAGCAGCCCCTTGGACACCTTGTAGGCGCCGTCGTACTGAGCCACTTCTTCGCCCATCATGAAGACGTCTGGGTCGCGCACCATCTCTTCCCGAAGCGCTTCGTTGAGCGCATCGCGGTAGGTAAGGATGGCCATGGTTACTCCTCCCCTCGGCCATCAAAGAAGAGACGGCCGTTCGCGTTGATTTCGGCCCAAACGTTGGCATACAGCTGGGACGGATCCGGTAGCGGAGACGCCTCAGCGAAGTCCGCCGCACCCTGGGAGATCTGTCGCGCTTCAGCGTCCATCGCCTCAAGACCTTCTTGATCCATGTGTCCCGCCGCAAAGAGGTGATCCCGGAGAATCGTGATGGGATCGTTCTCTTCCTTCTTCTTCTCGACTTCAGCTGTGGGCCGGTACGTCCCCGACACAGGGTCGGACATTGAGTGGCCACGGAATCGGTACGTCTTGAGGTCCACAAAACGGGGACCGCCGCCGCCGCGGACCTCCTCAGCGAGGTCACGGAAATGGGCGTACGTCGCGAGCACGTCCTGACCGTCGACCGAACTGGATGGAATCCCGTGAGGCACCGCCTTGCTTGCCATGTCGGTCTTCGACACGCGGCTGAACGCCGTACCCATTCCGTATCCGTTGTTCTCAACGACATAGATGGCCGGAAGCTCCCACACGGCCGCCATGTTGAGTGCCTCGTGAAATCCGCCCTGATTCACGGCAGCGTCACCCATGTAGACAATGACAACGCTGTCTTCTTTACGGTATTTGATCTTCCAGGCGATACCGGTCGCGAGAGGCACCTGTCCACCCACAATGCCGTGCCCGCCCATAAAGCGAGTCGCGGCATTGAAGATGTGCATGGAGCCACCCTTACCGCCGGAGGCCCCGTCGGCACGACCGTAGAGCTCGGCCATGACCGCATTGGGCTCTACACCCTTGGCGATGGCCTGTGTGTGCTCGCGGTAAGCGCTCATCACATAGTCGTCGTCACGCAGCGGCTTGATGCTACCGACGCAGGCGCCTTCTTGCCCGATGTGTAGATGGCAGAAGCCACCGATTTTCCCGATCGCATAGGCCTCTTCGACCTTCTCTTCGAAGCGGCGGTAAAGGAGCATGTTGCGAATCATGTCGAGCGCGAGCTCCGGGCTCACGCCGTGCTCTTTAAACACGTCGACCTTCTTCGTGCTCTTCTTTTTAGATTTTGTCTTAGTCTCGGCCATCTCAGGCTCCACTTACGGGTCGGCCAGGACGGCCGAGCTCGAGTTGAACGAGGTCTAGTCTGACTTCTCCAGGCGCCGGAATATCAGCTTCTAGCACACTCTGAATTTTACCAGGGCCGCCTGCTTCCACTTCACGGGCCTGTTCCTTCGCGTGGTAGCTAGAACGGACGAGCGGGCCCGACTCGACGTGCTTAAATCCGAACTCCTCTTCCCCAATACGTTTGAGCTCAGCGAACTCGTCCGGAGTTACCCAACGCGCGACGGGAATATGCATCGCTGAAGGCCGCAGATACTGGCCCAGCGTCAGAATATCGACGGCCGCTTCTCGCAGATCAGCCATCGCCTGCTTAATCTCGTCGAGCGTCTCTCCCATGCCCAGGATGATTCCAGTCTTCGTGAGCATCGTCGGGTCCAACTTCTTCACCGCACCCAGGAACGAGATCGAGCGCCAATACCGACCACCCGGACGCACCTCCGGGTGAAGGCGGTCGACGGTTTCCAAGTTGTGCCCAAGGATCGCGGGCTTCGCATCAACTACGACCTTGAGTGCGTCTTCGTCGCCCTTGAAGTCGGGGATCAAGACCTCGACCGAGCAGCCAGGAACAGCTTCGTGGACCCGGTTGATCGTATCCGCATAGATAAAGGCACCGCCGTCAGGCAGCTCGTCACGATTCACGCTCGTGATCACAACGTGCTCGAGCTCCATGGCCACGACCGACTGCGCCACACGGCGCGGCTCGTCGGTGTCGAGCATAGTCGGCATGCCGTGGGCGACTCCGCAGTACTTGCAGGAGCGTGTGCAGACGTCTCCCAAGATCATGAACGTCGCCGTGCCGGCCTCCCAGCACTCCCCGATGTTCGGGCACGACGCTTCTTCACACACCGTATGCAGACTCTCGCTCCGCATCATCTTCTGCAGACGGAGGTAGTTCTCACCACCGGGCGAGCGGACTTTTAGCCACGACGGCTTCCGCGACCGAATATCGATCGTTTCCAGGCCCTTATGGGCCGGAATATCAGATTTACCCTTCGGCTTCACGATACCGGTGTTCTTCCCGGTAGGCGCGTAGCCGTATGGCGTGTCCGGCGCGGTCTTTAGTGACATCGATACTCCAGCCGTGTCGCTAGATACGGTGGCGGGCCGTATCGGGCAGACGACGCAGCGTCTTTAGACAGAAGAGCTCCCCGGAGACCTCTAGCGTGTCTGCTCGTAAACAAACGTCGCAGACCCTTGTGGGGGAGCCAGAAAAGGTAGCCGAAACGGGGCTTTTACTACAAGGCAGGGCGGATATGCGGCCCCTAGAGACCCACCCCCATCCCTTGGAGCAAATAGGCGACGCTGAACCCCATATATGTACCCACCGCATACCCCAATAGCCCAACAATGACACCCGGAAGGATGAATCCAGGCCACCCACGGGAAACCGCAACAGCCAGCGCACTCGAAGGGCCACCCACCGCCGCCTGGGACGCCACCGCGAGCGTGCCGACATCGATGCGCGCCAGTCGGCCGACTCCGAACACGAAGAGTCCGTGCACGGCCACCACGACGACCGTGTAGTAGAAAACCTCCAACCCTACTGCCAAGATCTCCGACACTCTGGACCAAGCACCGATCACAACGAAGAAGAAGTGAAGTGCCAGCGTGCCCAACTGGAGCGCACCCTCTGGCTTGGTGAACCACCGGGTGTGCCCGACGATCAAGGCAAACGTGGTCAGCCACAGCACGGAAGGGATGCCGCCCATCCAACCAGGAATCGAGCCACTCTCCGCCAACCAGCCGAGCAGTCCGGCAGCACCTTCAGCTGCTGCGAGCAAGATGATTCCAAGCGCCATCAGCTTGGCTAAATCCAACGTCGACAAGGACGCCTTCACGAAGAAGGGATGATGCTCTTCCTTGGGGGCGCCGGACTTCACACCATCGGCGTGCGCCATGGCCGCTTTCGGAACCGGTGGGTAGAACTTCCCGATCCAAAGCGGGAGCATCAGCGTCGCCGCGAGCCACACCGCGGTCATCGTCGCGTCCGCAGCCGTGGCACCCGCAAAAAGAGCTGCGGGAAGTTCGAGTCCCCGGCCAACCGCAACGAAATTGAGCGATCCACCCGAGTAGGTACCTGTAAGCGTACCCGCCAGCCTCCAAGTATCAGCCCCGATCGCATCGGCGAAGACCAAGGCGCCAACAAAGGCGCCCAACGCCGTACCCATCACAGCGATTCCGAACGCGGCGACCATCCGAGGCCCCGCGAGCTTCAAGTCGCTCAGGTTCACGGCCAGAAGCAGCCAAGCGATTGCGACCATCGTGACCGGCCCCGCGATCGTGTCGTACACGGGTGAAGTCGCCGGAATGAGGCCCGCGTTGGACAGAATCGCGCCCACGATCAGAGCGAGAAGGGACGCTCCTATTTTGGAGAACGCGGGCACCTTCCAGTCCAACCAGAAGGCTAGTGCCGTGGCGCCAGCGATCAGTGCCGTGAGCGGAAGCGCGCCCTCGATCAACGGACTGCTCCTTGGTCTTCGGGGAGCTCGTCGGACTGCATTGCCTTTCGGCGTTGGTCGCGGCCAAGAATGTGATCACGCACTACTTCGGGATCGTCCGTGACACACATGAGGTCGAGATCTTCGTACGCGATCTTACCCTCCGCGGCCATGGTCCCCTTGAGCCAATCCAAGAGTCCACCCCAATATTCCGTCCCAAAAAGCACGACTGGGAAGTGACGTACCTTGTTGGTCTGGATGAGTGTCAACGATTCAAACAATTCGTCCATGGTCCCAAAGCCACCCGGGAAAATGACAAACGCTTGGGCGTACTTCACGAACATCGTCTTCCGAATGAAGAAGTATCGGAAATCGATCGAGACATCGACGTAGGAGTTCCCACTCTGCTCAAACGGCAGTTCGATGTTGCACCCCACAGACGTCGCACCCGATTCTTTAGCGCCCTTGTTGGCAGCCTCCATCATGCCCGGACCGCCACCCGTGATAATCGCGAATCCGGCTTCGCCTAGGAGTCGGGCAGTTTCAACGCACTTCTCATACATCGGGTCGTCACGATTGGTGCGTGCAGATCCGAAGATCGACACAGACGGGCCGAGCTCCGTCATCTCTTCGAAGCCCTCCACGAACTCACCCATAATCCGGAAGACACGCCAGGCGTCTCGCCCAATGGTCTCGAGTTCCTCGACGCTTTCGAGCAAGCGTTCATCTTCCGTCGTTCGATCATGCGGGAAGGGCACCGCGTGGTCGTTACTACGTCCGGGCTGCTTACTCATACGTCGTCTGCCTCAGTTGTGATCGCGGCTCCAGCGGCCTGCCCGCCCGAGCGCCTCGCGATGTCCGAATGGAGGGTCCCAACCCAACACGTCACGAATGCGGTTCGATTGATAGGGGTTGTCGTTGAGGACCAACCGCGCAACACGGGACAGCGGAAGGTGCTTCGCCCCAGGTGCCGAAATGCCGAGCGTCTCCATGACCAACGCCCCCCCCCTCACGAGGGCCGCTGGGACCCTCACAAAGCTCGCTCGCTTGCCGAGCCCCTCGCTCAGATACCCAAGCAGTTCTCGTTGTGTGAGGGGGTGGTCCATCCCGATGTCATAGGTCGCACCACCCTCACCTGCCTCGAGGACCAAACGAATCGCAACCGCCACATTGCCCGCGTAGACCGCGGGAATCGTGTTCACTCCCCCTCCGGGCAACGGCACGACCGGAACTCTCAGGATCTTCCGCAAACCCGGAATCATGAGTCGGTCTCGCTCACCGTATACCGCACAGGGCCTCACGATGGATACCGGAAGACCACGTGCTGCTTCGATGCCACGCGCCACGTCTTCGGCCTCGCGTTTCGACCTGGCATACAGATCGCTCGCAGCGATATCGGAATCGATCGGCGAGTCCTCGCTGACCGGTCCGTCAACGGACCCATAGACCGCAACCGACGACACATGGACAGCATGGCCGATGCCCGCCATCGAACTCGCGGACAGGACATTTCGTGTGCCATCGACGTTGACGGCGCGAATCTTCGGCCACGCTCCTCCGGCGTAGACCAACGCTGCACTGTGGACCACATGGGTGCAGCCATCCATCAGAGGGACAAGTGTCCCAGGGTCGTCGCGAACGTCACCCTCAACGAGTTCACACTCCTGCTCCTGCAAAAAGAGCGTGTCCGCCTCGCGACGATGGAGCGCTACGACCTCGTGGCCCGAACGGCGAAGCTCCTCGGCCAAATGAGTGCCGAGGAGCCCTGTACCGCCCGTCAAAAAGACGCGCACTTCGTCGTGTCACTCCAGACAGGCCTAGCGGCCTGCCAGGAACGCCTCAGCGGTAGCCTTCAGAGCGTTGGTAATGCCCGAATGGTCCAAATATTCGGGAAGTGCATCCGCCATCTGCGCGTCGTAGACGTCCACGATGTGCTGGTAATGCGTGTGGGCGAGGTCCGGATCGCCAGACTCATTCGCTGCCGCCGCCGCTGCTGATAGCCCCAACAGGTGATCCGGATTCAGTCCCAAAATCAGCCCAGCTGTGGCCAACGCTTCGTCTAGCCGGAAGGCCGTTCGTTGAAGTAGCGAAAGGTGGAATAGGCCGTCGGCATCGAGAGGTTGAGCGATCACATATGCATCGATCGCCATCGGCAGAAACGCATTCGCTTCAGTGGAATCCCCCGCAGAGATGGACGTCATGACCCGATTAAAGAGCCGCTCTGCCGCCTGCAGCGGCGTCATCGAGTTCAGATCCACCGCCGACGCACCCGTTGCGACGCCAGTCGCGGGTACGCCTTGCACTTGCTCCGGTTGGGCATCCGGTCGGATCGCCTGAACACCGACCACGACGATCAGTCCGAACAGCGCAAGGCCGGCAATCCACCAAGGAAGGTTTTGCCCCCCCACGGTAGCGACAACTGCGGCCTTATGTTCTGAGCCGCTCCCACCCGGAGCCTTGTTGCCACACTGATTACAAAACTTGGTACTCGCTGAGAGTTTGGACCCACACTGGTTGCAAAAGCGGCCGCCCAGCTTGGTGCCACAGTTTTGGCAAAAATTGCCTGTCGCAGCCTTTCCGCAGCTAGGACAGAACGGCTTGCCCCCCGCGGCCATACCGTCGGACTTGGTCATTTACGAATCGCGTTGAAGAGGAGCGGCCATGTCACAACAGTCTGCGCACGGTAGTTCGGCTGGAACCCGAACAAGACAACCGACCCCTCGCCAATGTCGGCTTCCAAAATCGCGGGCTCACCCTGGATGTAGTCCCCACCCAGGACCCAACCGGAGAGAAGCGGGTCCCCCGACCCGTACCGCGCTGCGACTCGTACTCTCGGATCGTCTACGTCAAAGGCCATGCTACTGCGCCAGTACCAGGACGAGACCTCACTGCTCATGCCTTCGTTGATCTCAGAGGCCCCATCGAGTTCGAGGCGCAGAATCGAGCCCGGGATATAGAAGTCCGTGTTGGACAGACCTGCCGTAGCGTTGGAGACCTCTAGGTCAAAGAGGTCCGAGACGAATCCCGTCGCTGCCTCGATGGCGATGACGCGTCCTCCGTTCTCCACGAACGCCTGGACTTCAGCAACGCCTTGTTCACCTAAGCCGCCTGTGTACTCAAGAGGAAGCTGGCCTTCACGATACCCCGACGTGATCGAGTTCGGGCTCTGGGCCTGGAAGATCAGAACGTCGTAGTCCTGGAGGTCGCCACCCCTGATGTTCGCGTCGTGCAGCGTGTCGTACTGCATTTCGTATTGATCGAAGACCCAACGCTGCCATCCAGCCGGCATCGGCTCCTGCCAAGACTTGTACATCGCCACACGAGGGGCGTCCGAACCCGACAAATGGTCTGGGAGTTGGAAGTCGAAATCTGGCGCGTCAATCGGATCGGACAGGCCCACCCCGATGTCTCCATCGATTGCGACGGTTTCGAAATCGAACAGATAGCCGAAGGTGTGTGCGGTCACGTCATAGGGCCGCAGCGGCGGGCCACCCGGATATTCGCGGAGGTCCGGGTAATGCTGGATCTCGAACATCGAATTCGCAAAGCCTGCCCAAGGCTGGTTCATCGGGACCACATAACTGCCTGCTGGAAAAGTCATGCCGTCGATAGTGAACGCACCCTCGGACGCATGGACCTCGACGTCAGCGAGAACCAAAGAACGGAGTGCGTACTGCACGCCGGTCTGGTTCTCCTGCCCGCCCGGGATGATCCAAGCGTCAGGCCATTCGTCCCACTTCTCCACCGCACGGTCGGTCACGCCATGGAAGTTCTCCAACCAGTAGCGGCGGTTCTTCGCAGCGTTGGTCAGGAGCGCCATCGCGCCCGAGAACTGATACTCGGTGATGTCAGGGAGACCCCAGTCGCCACCTTTCCACGGATTCGGAAAATTCCACGACCTCTTGCTCGCATCAAATCCGCGACCCGGTCCGAGCTGGTCCGGAGAAATCGTGACCGGCGTGGCAAGGCGAGCCGACGCTGTCTCCGAGAGGATCCTCGCTGAACCGTGGTAATGCATGTACGCACGAGCCGGCGTGAAGGCATCGTACTGAGCGTTGATCACGACACCGGCCTTTCCCTGCGAAGTCACCTCTGCAGCCATGTACGCGCCTAGCTGGTTCACTGCCGTCGTTAGAGCCGGGTCGATGTTCGGCTCCCAAGGCTCGATGTAAGGCGGGAAAAAGATGCGAGCACCTGTCGCGCCCATTTGGTGGATGTCGTGAACGATCTGAGGGTGCCAACTGTTCTGTGCTGCCACGGTCATGATGGTCTCGTTCTGCGTGAACGCATACCAGTCACGGTTGTTGTCGTGCCCCACGTAGAACTGGTACAGCCACGGCATGGGCGCGGCTTCGAATTCCGTGCCCACGTGCTCGTTGTACCAATTCGCAACCCACTGCAGTCCGTCCGGATTCAACGAGGGGATTTGCAGGAAGATCACGTTGTCCAAGATCTCCTGGACCTTCTCGTCGTTTGACGACGCCATATGGTAGGCCAAACGCGCTGCGGACTGGCTGCCGCCAACCTCTGTGGCGTGAATCCCGTGGGTAATCATCACCACAGCCTTGCCCATATCGAGCAGCCGTTCGAGGTCTGCCTCTCCGGAGATGGTCCGAGGATCCGCAAGCCTCATTTGGATCTCGCGGAGCTCGTCGATCCGGGCGTGGTTCTCCGGACTTGTGATTGTCAGCATCACAAACGGATTCCCCGACACCGTCTCGCCTAGAGACTCGTAGGACACCCTAGGGCTTGCCGACGCCAAGTCCTGGTAGTAATTGGTGAGCTGATCCCAGTTGGCGAGGCTGCGATCCTCACCGATGTCGAACCCGAAATGGTCGCGCGGAGTAGGAACGCTCTGAGCGGCTAGAGTTGGGGCAACGAGGGCCAAGGCCGCGAAGGCCGAAATGAGGCGGCGAATCATCGAAACTCCTTATGGGCCACGCTGCAGAATTCCCACCAGCAGCGAGACGGAATGTGCGGTGTCCGGATACGGTACCGCTGCTCTGAGGGGGCGGCAACGGATCCGCGAGACTACCCGGCCGCTCGTCCGCAGGGGTGCTCTGTTCACGTGGCTCGCTGCATTGTCGACGACGCCAGCCGCCAGCCAAGACACAATCCCTCCAGACACCTACACGGATGCGGGGGTTGAGGCTTTGATGACTCGGGCACGTGCCGCGAGACACCGCACCGCGGAGGGCCTCGAGAGCTATGAGGGCACGCTTCGCCAGCGGATTTACTTCGGGCTGACCGCGCTCAGATTCCGCCGTGAACGGAGCCTCTTGAAGCACGAGCGCATCGCCAACATTCGTTGGTCGTCCGACGGATCACGCGTGATCCAGTGGACGGGCATGCGGTCGGCCATCCCCATCGCGGGGTTGGACACAGGAAAGCCGGGCGAACAGGCAGCTGTGCGGATCGCGTACTCCGACAGCGCTGGGTCCATCCGTGCTGGCGCCGAGGCAAACGAAGAGCTCGCCGAAGACATGGCTACGGACCTCTTGGACGAGACCGACATGCCGGGCTTCGACTTCGACCCGGGAAGCGAGCAGCTCAAGTTCGGCGACAGCGATTGGGCCCTCCACCCACTCACGGACAGCGCTGCGCTCCACTACCGCTTCGCATCGGGCGACACACTGACCATCAACCTCCCAGCAAACGAGCGCGATGTCGTGCTCTATGAGGTGTTGGTCGAACCGCGACGCGCAGACTTCAACCTGGTCGCCGGCTCACTCTGGTTCGACGCAGCCAGCGCGTCACTCGTCCGCGCGACATACAAACCCGGAGGTCCATTCAACCTCGCGATCGACGAACCCGGTGACGCGGACGACGTACCCGGATTCATACAACCCACTGAAGCGGACATCGATTACATCACGGTCGAGTATTCGCTGCAAGAACTCCAATACTGGCTGCCGCGACGTTTCGCATTTCAGGGAGAGGCGCGGCTGGGAAGCCTCATGCGCATCCCGATCACGCTCGAATGGCATGTGGGCGGGTACATCGTCAACGAAGCCCAATCGACCCTGTTTCTCGAGGGCGAACTGCCGGACGGGTGGCAGAGACAGGAAAACGTCGAGGAAACCGACGATGGAGTTGAGATTAGGACAACGGTAATCGTCCCGACGACTGACGAGCTTCGCGAGCCTACCCGTCTCTCGGAGTCCTTCGGCGAACAATCTCCGTTGGCATTCAGCACCGCGGAGATCGAGCGGCTTGTGGACGAACTCGACGGGCTCCTTCCGACCTACCACCGGTTCCGGCCGTCGTTCGCGTTCGGATTCGGATTCGGATTCAAAAAGGGCATGCTTCGGTACAATCGGGTAGAAGGGCTCAGCGTCGGCACAACCATGACGATCCCGTTGTCGACGAACACCGACTTCGAGGCGATGGCCCGCATTGGGAACGGAGACAAGTCGCTCAATGCGGCGGCTACGTTCCTGATTGGCTCGGAAGCAGGCCGCTGGACGCTCGAGGGATATCATCGCCTTCAATCGATGGCGGACGAGCACGATCCCTTCGGATTCACGAGCTCGGCTGGCAACCTGTTCCTGGGAAATGACCGCGGTGAGTACTACCGGGCCGCGGGTGCCGCCGCCGGATATCGTTTCCGGGGCGAACGATTCCGCTACAACCTCACCGCATTCTCGGAACGACAACGTGCCGTCGAACTCGGCAGTGAGTTCTATCTCTTCGACTTCGCGCGAGACAAGATCGTGGACGGAGTTCTCGCAGCAGAACATGTCGATCTGTATGGGGCCCGTGGTTCATTCGGCTGGTTCCACGGGCAGGATCCGAACGGACTGATCGTCACCTCGAGGATCACCGGTGAGGTCGCCTCAGGTGACCGCTCATACCAGCGGGTGTCAGCCACACTCTCGGCGAGTCATTCGCTCCCACTGGGCCTTGCCGGCGCTCTCGAGGTGGGAGCCGGGACGTCTTGGGACGACCCGCCTGTCCAACGGGAGTTCTTCATGGGTGGCGCAGGAACCTTGAGGGGCTTCAATCGCAATGGGCATCGGGGCCCGACTTATTGGCGCTCCCGAGGCGAGTTGGCCACGGGGCTAGCCGCGGCACGCCTGAGCATCTTCTCTGACCTGGGGTGGGTCGGCGAGCGCGAAGCGTTTTCGCTGGCTGATCCCCTCGCCTCCGTAGGGATCGGGCTTTCGCTGTTCGACGGACTGTTCCGTGCCGACCTGGCGCGCGCGGTGCGAGGGAGGACCGGATGGAAGGTGCACCTATACCTCGACGGTTTGTTCTAGCCAAAGGACCGGCCGCTGTTGTCTTAACGGGGCTTCGACGTATACCGTTTCGGGTCCTAAGAATTTGTTCGGAGGTTGAGATCGTGCGTCGCCCTGTTTTAGTCCTGCTTCTCGCAATTGTCGCGGGCTGTGAATCGACCTCGTCCGATTTCCCCCTGCTCGACGGCGGTGAGATTGAACAACACATGAGGACACTCTCATCCGACGAGTTCCTTGGCCGTGGCCCAGGCCACCCAGGTGGCGACATGGCGGCCGAGTACATCGGGGCTCAGTTCGCCTCTTGGGGACTCGACGCACCGGATGGGTCTCACTTTCAAGCCGTGCCGATGGTCGGAACCACGACGGACCCCGCGAGTGCGTCGCTCAGCTTCGGTGGCCCGGGCGGCGCGGTGACGCCTGCCTACATGGACGACTTCGTTCTGAATGCGGGGGACCCCGTCGCAGAAGGTGCCGGGGGCAGCGCCGAATTGATTTTCGTGGGATACGGCATCAACGCTCCGGAGAACGACTGGAACGACTTCGCGGGCGTCGATGTCGCGGGGAAGTACATCATGATCCTCGTGAACGACCCGCCAGCCCCTGCCGCCGAACCCGATCTCTTCGGTGGTCCTGCCATGACGTACTACGGCCGTTGGACCTATAAATATGAAGAAGCCGCCCGTCAGGGCGCACTTGGGGCCATCATCGTGCATGACACGGAGCCGGCAGGATACCCGTGGAGCGTCGTTCGTGGGGGCTGGTCCGGCGAACAGTTCGCCCTCCCGCCGGATCCGTCGGGCCCCACCCCAGCGGGCATGGTTGGGTGGGTATCGCTGGACGTCGCCACCGAGGCTCTCGCGGCCGCGAATTTGGACTTTGAGGACCTCATGGCCCAGGCCGCTGGGCGGGAATTTGCTGCGGTCGAGACCGGAGTCATCGTTACGGCGAGTGTGGAAAGCGCTGTCCGAGAGGTGGAGACCATGAACGTCGTCGGAGTCGTAGCCGGTGCTACTCGCCCAGACGAGTACATCACCGTCTCGGCACACTACGACCACTTCGGAGTCGGGGAAGCGATCCACGGTGATTCGATCTATAACGGTGCTTATGACAATGCATCAGGGACCGCGATGCTGCTGTCGCTGGCTCATACGATTTCCAACATGGAGACTGCTCCCGATCGGTCTATCGTTTTCATCGCGACGGCCGCCGAAGAACAGGGCCTCTTGGGGGCGCAGTGGTATGCCCAGACCCCTCTCTTCCCCTTGAACCAGACGGTCGCGGAACTCAACGTCGACGGCGCCAACCTATGGGGCGAAACCGACGACATCATCGTACAGGGTGAGGAACGGAGTGAGTTGGGATTGTTCGTTCGTCCGCGGGCAGGAGAGCTCCAGCTGACGATCATGCCAGATGCCGAGCCGGAGAAAGGCTTCTTCTTCCGCAGCGACCACTTCCCGTTCGCGAAGGCCGGTGTGCCATCTCTGTACTTCGAACACGGTCGATCCTACCTCGGCAAGCCCGAGGGCTGGGGCAATGACGTCCAAGCGGCCTATACGGCGAACCACTACCACGCCCCATCGGATGAGTACAGCGAGGATTTCGTGTTCGATGGCGCGGTACAGCAGGGCGCCCTCGTCACCTCGGTGCTCTTGGATATCGCTCGGAGTGACTTATGGCCGAATTGGCATGCGGGTCAGGAATTCAAGGCTGCCCGCGATGCCATGATGGGGGGCCGGTAACTAAAGCCCGGTCGGCTGGTCCACGAAATGCCAGGGAAGGTCGAATCGCTCTTCTAGGTGCGTAGCCAAAGCTCGGACGCCGAAGGTCTCGGTCGCATAGTGGCCTCCAAAGAATACGTTGAGCCCGAGCTCCACCGCATCGAAGTGGCTGTGGTGTGAGCCCTCACCGGTAATAAGAGCGTCGAGCCCAGCCGTAACCGCATCAGGGATGAATGAGGCCCCGCCCCCTGTCACCACACCCACTCGCTCGATGGCCTCAGGCCCGCCAGAAATGACGTGCACGGGCCCGGCTAGGACTCCCTCGAGCGTTGTCGTCAACGCGTCCCGAGTAGCCGGGGCATCCAAGGTGCCCCACCAACCCACTTCTTGCCCTTGGTACACGCCGAATTGTCCTTGTAGACCGAGCCCGAGGGCCCGTCCTAGAAGTGCGCTATTTCCCACCTCTGCGTGCGTATCCAAGGGCAGGTGGCAGCTGAACAACGCAATCCCGGCGTCCATCAGCGCCCTTACCTTGCGGAAATGACGTCCGGTAAGGGGTTCGAGTCCGCCCCAGAATAGGCCGTGATGCACAATCATGAGGTCGGCGCCGAGTTCCACAGCCGCGGAGATAGAAGCCTCTGAAGTGTCGACCGCCGCAACAATTCGGGTGACCTCCTCCGGTCCGGCGACCTGAAGGCCGTTCAGCGCGTTCCCGTAGTCGGGATGATCGGCGATCCCAAGGTAGGCATCCAAATACTGGAGGATGGATTCTAATTTCACCGTCGACCCCCAAACAAGCCGGATTCAGCTCGTGGACAAGATGTGGAAAACTCGTTCTCAGTCAGTATGTCGCTACATGGATTACCGAACGACCTACCACAGAAGCGTTGCAGCACCAACGATTTTTGCCCCGACCCTAGCAAGGGCGACCGACTTCCAACGCCCGAAGATACTCTGGGGAAAAATATGTTTATTCGTTGACGCGTCACTCGTTGGATAGCCCTTCAACTGGAGTCGGAGCCCCTGAGCGCCCAGTGGAATCGCCCATATGGACCGTCCCGTTGAAAATCGCGCCTTCCTCGAGCTGCAGTCGGCGCGCTCTCACGTCCCCTTCAATTCGGCTGGTTGCCTGGAGTTCAAGCCGCGAATCGGCGACTAACGTCCCGTTCACTGTCCCCGATATAACGGCGTCCTGTGTGGCAATATCTCCAGAGACTACACCGTCCTTACCTACTACAACGGCTTTTCCAGCCCGAACACTCCCCTCGACCATGCCCTCGATCCGGATGGTGCCGTCGGTTTCACAGTCCCCGACGACCCTCATGCCCGGGCCGATGAGCGAAATCACTGATTCGGGTGGTGCTCCGTTTCCGCCTCGGTCGCGTGCCATCTAGTACCTCAAAGATCTGATTGGAATGAGAAGTTAGCTGTGCCTGACAATCCACACTACGCAGGTTGCTGCACCATCGTCAGAGGATCGACCGCGTCGCCGTCGAGCAGGATTTCGAAGTGTAGGTGGGGTGCCGTTGACCTGCCCGTGGACCCGGTTAAGGCAATGACCTCACGGGCTCGGACCTTTTGGCCCCGGACGACTAGATGCGCGGACGCATGTGCATAGAGAGAGGTGAAGCCCTCTCCGTGGTCAATGACTACAAATCGCCCGTATACGTCGTCCTCCCCAACGTCAACGACAGTTCCTCCGCCGGCGGCTCTTATATACGAGTCACTCGGGACTGCAATATCCAGGCCCGGGTGCTCACCATCCGCGCCCTCCATGAGCGCTTGGGTAATGAACCCTCGTTCTGCGAGAGGCCACATGTCCGGACGCGAGGCTCCAGTACCGGGAAGGGTTTCCGCGCCTTGCCCGCGGCGGGAGCCGGTAGCGGGGGGCAGCCAGACGTCGAATGAAGTTCCATCCACAGAGCGCCCGAACAAAGCCCGAATTTCACCATATTTGGCTTCGATTTCTTCCAGCTGCCGGCCCAGCATTTGAACGCGTACGCGGTCACCGCGGGTCGCTTCGAGCTCCAGTTCGAGCTCCGCGACGCGTGAGGCGCGCGCAGCGAGGTACCACCAACTTCCGGCCATGACCATAAGCGCGAGAGCGACTACCGAGCCTCCGGCTGCCACGACCCGAAGCCACCTGTACGGAATGTGGAGGGTGCGGCTGTCGCGGCCCCCGTCGGGGACCACCATGATGGTGAGCTTCCGCGGGCCCTTTGCACTCATTCGACGATTTCTGAGACCGACTTCCCCATCATCATCTCGAAGATCCGCTCGAAATCGTCAGGTCCGTGGTATTTGACTTCGATGCTACCCTTTCCGCCGCGGCCTTGTTTGATTGCTACCCGAGTTGAGAAGCGATCACGGATCGAATCCTGTAGCGCCTGAAGGGTCGGGTCGACTGCCTTCGTTTTCGAGGGTCTCACCGGTGCTCCGAGACTCTTGGCCCTCCGCTCGACTTCACGCACTGACCATCCTTCTTTCGCTGCAGTGCGGGCGAGTTCGGCCGCGCGCATGGGCTCAGCAACGGACAAGAGCGCCCGAGCGTGCCCCATGCTCAACGAACCACTCTCCACGAGCTTCCGTATCGAAGGCGGGAGTTTCAGAAGCCGGACTAAGTTGGCGACAGTGGAACGATCTTTCCCGACCGCCGTCGCAATTTCCGCTTGGGACATCCCGTACTGATCGCCCAACGCGACATACGCCTCTGCCTCCTCCATGGGGTTCAGAGCGGAACGTTGGAGATTCTCCACCAAGGCCAAAACAAGCAAAGTGTCGTCGGAGGCGTCGCGGACGACGACTGGAACTTTTTCCCACCCTAGGCCGGTGACCGCACGAAGACGTCGTTCTCCAGCAATAAGTTCAAAGCGATCCGATGACCCTGGGGCCGGACGCACCACTAGGGGCTGCAAGAGTCCGTTTTCACGAATAGAGCCCGCGAGATCTGAGAGCTCTTCCTCCGTAAACACACGCCTTGGCTGCACGGGGTTCGGGACAATCATCTTCACGGGCAGCTTGCTGATGTCGCTGGCCTCGACCTCGGGATCCATGTATTCACCAAGGAGGGCACCAAGTCCTTTTCCGAGCCGGTCGCGTCGCGTCATGATACAGCTCCCACACCTTCGTGTTTTTCAATCAGCTCTTGTGCCAACGCGAGATATGACTGCGCGCCAGTTGAGAGGACGTCGTAGAGAACGATCGGCTTCCCAAAACTCGGAGCTTCAGCCAGGCTGACGTTTCGTGGAATCGCCGTACGGTAGACCTTAGCCCCAAAATATTCTCGAGCCTCTGCCGCCACCTGTGTCGACAGGTTCAGGCGACGGTCATACATCGTGAGCAAGACTCCCTCAATATCCAGGTCCGGGTTGAGGCCTTTTTGGACCACTCGAACCGTGCTCAACAGCTGGCTCAATCCCTCAAGGGCGTAAAATTCGCACTGGATTGGAATCAACACCGAGTCCGCGGCGGTCAGCGTGTTCAACGTGAGGAGCCCAAGAGACGGAGGACAATCGACAAGTATGTACTCGTATTGGTCCCGCACGGTGTTAATAGCCTTGCGCAGGATCTTCTCTCGCTCAATCGCATGAACAAGTTCGATTTCCGCCCCGACGAGGTCCCGAGACGAAGTCACGATATCCAGGCAGGGAAAGTGCACATTCCGAACAATGCACTCTTCGATCGGTTTGTCCCCGATCAAGACATCATAAACGGTGTGAAGACTCTTTCGGTCCTCTACACCGAGGCCGCTCGTGGCATTTCCCTGTGGATCGATGTCCACCACCAGGGTCCTCTTCTCAGCAACAGCCAACGAGGCACCAAGGTTTATGGCAGTCGTGGTCTTCCCCACACCACCCTTTTGATTCGCAATCGCGATTACGTGCGACATTCGGTCCTTATTTAAGAGCTTAGAGATCCGGCTCATCCGAGTTCGGGCGAGCAATATACTCCCTCCGGCCCGCGCACGGAAAGCCGCGCACGGTTGACCAGAACACTGAGGTCCCTGAACTTTGGACGACGAGTGAAGACACCTAAGCATGAATCGGGCTCATTCGGCCCGAAACATGTAGGCCCGGGCTCTTCCGGGAGAAGAAAACATGGGGCTGCGGCGTGCGGGATTAGTGGTAACGGCCCTCCTTCTGTTGACGGCATGCGGCGGCAGTGACTCATTCGGTCCCAACACTTCGCTGAGCGAATTCATCGGGGATTGGGAAGCAACGGCCCTGGTCCTCACCAGCCCGGTCACGGCAAGCGCCTCGGTCGACCTCATCGCCTTAGGCTCCACATTCAACCTCAACGTCCAACCCAGCGGCGCCTACACCGCCGTGCTCGTCGTTCAAGGCTTAGCCTCAACGGAGATCGGCACACTGAGTCGTTCAGGTGGAAACACAGTCGTGCTCGAGCGGACCTTCCCCACGGCATCGAAAGACATTTGTACGTACAGCTTCGAAGGGAATGATCGATTGATCCTCGGCGGGGACACGGAGTTCGACTTCAACCTCGACGGGACCCCGGACGAAGCATTATCTCACTTGGAGTTAGTACGCCGCCAGGACTGACCCCGCAGTCTTGTTTCACGTGAAACAAACAACGCAAAACAACGTTCATGTTTCACGTGAAACAACCCGCGGCGACACCCATGGACTAGTCGGGCCGTGAGTCGCTCCTGGTAGCCCCAGCTTTTCGGGCTTCGAGCAGGAGGTTCTGCAGATCAGCCGGAGAAACACCGGAGATCCGCGCTGCCTGAGCGAGCGTCTCTGGACGCACCCGCGCCAACTTCTCGCGCGCCTCAAAAGACAATGTCTCCATTTCTAGGTAGGGCAACTCATTGTCCAGCAACACGTTAGCTTGCTTTCTCAGTTTCTCGGCCCGCTGTCGTTCGCGAGCCACATAACCCTGGTATTTCAGCTCCACCTGTACCGCAGCCAAGGCGGCGCCCGAAGCTTTCGGCCTCTCCAGGTCCTCCGACGCATCCAACAGCAGGCTTGCCTCCACGCGGGGGCGTTTCAATAACTCGACCGCTCGAGTCGGTTCGTCGATCGGGGCTGAACCCGCGGCCTGCAGGACGTTGTTCACTCGGTCCGGCTTCAGTGTGGTCTTTTGAAACCAACTGAGCATGACCCGCTCCTCTTCTAGGCGTTCCTGCAGCGAAGCCTCCTGTGCGCTCGTCAGAAGACCGCGTTCGCGAGCCAATGGCCCGAGCCTTCCTGGGGCGTTGTCCTGGCGTAGGAGGAGACGAAATTCTGCACGTGACGTGAAGAGCCGATACGGCTCGTCCACCCCGCGTGTCACGAGGTCGTCGATCAGCACTCCGATGTATGCCTGATCTCTTTCGAGAACGAATGACCCCTCGCCGCGCACCTTAAGCGCAGCGTTTGCGCCGGCGATGACGCCCTGCCCCGCCGCCTCCTCATATCCGGTCGTGCCGTTAATCTGGCCTGCGAAGAACAGACCCGGCACATCCTTCAGCTCCAGCGTGTGGCGCAGCTGGTGAGGAGGGAAGTAGTCGTACTCAATCGCATATCCGGCCTTCGTCATCCGGACCTCCTCGAGACCCTGGATCGTGCGTAGAAATTCCAACTGAATTTCCGCTGGAAGCGAAGTCGATAGCCCATTCACGTAGAGCTCAGTCGTATAAAGGCCCTCTGGTTCCAAGAAGACTTGATGCCGCGGAGCGTTCGGGAATCGCACAACTTTATCTTCAATCGAGGGACAATACCTGGGTCCCCTTCCAGCAATTTCGCCACCATACAGCGCGGAGCTCTGTAGGTTATCCGCGACGACTTTTTTCAGATCGTCTTCAGCCCACGCGATCCAACACGGCAACTGTCGAGGAATGTCTTCGTTGGCATACGTCGAAAAACGGTAGTCCACATCATCACCGTCCTGACGTTCGAGCTTCGCGTAGTCCACACTTCGCCCGTCAATACGTGGGGGCGTTCCGGTCTTGAATCGCGCGACCTCAAGGCCGATGCCCTCGAGCGACTCCGCCAGTTCCACAGAGGGAGCCTCACCCGCGCGTCCCGCTCCGACACCCGCCTCACCCCCGACGTGAATCTTGCCTCGCAGGAACGTCCCAGTGGTGACAACAACCGCCCGCGCCTCAAACGATAATCCGCCACGTGTTCGGATCCCGCGGGCCCGGCCGTCCTCCATCAGCAGGTCGGCAACCAACGCCTGGAAGAGATCCAAATCCGGAAGTCCGTCCAACACACCTCGGACAGCTAATGGGTACAGAGCCCGATCACACTGTGCCCGCGGCCCCCACACCGCTGCGCCTTTGGACCTGTTCAGCATCCGGAATTGAATCCGAGACGCGTCGGTGGCCTGACCCATCACGCCCCCAAGGGCATCTACCTCACGAGCCACAACACCCTTGGCAACACCACCAATCGCAGGGTTACAACTCATTTGTCCGATTCGCGACAGATCGGGAGTCACAAGCAGTGTGGCGGCGCCCGCCCGCGCCGAAGCGGCAGCGGCTTCCGTACCTGCGTGACCGCCCCCAACGACGATTACGTCGTAGGAGGACCTCACTTCTTCTCGATGAGGAAGCGGTCCCATGAAATCGATTCGTCCGGCTGGACTACCTCCACTTTGCTCACCTGCGCCATCGGAGGCCCCGCCGCAAGAGCAAACTCAAACTGCTTCAGGTCAGCGGGCGCACCACCCGCATGCACCTCTACTACCCCGGACGGGAGATTTCTCACAAGACCACACAGTCCCAGGCGAAGGGCCACACGGCGAGTCCACCAGCGGAACCCCACGCCTTGAACCTTACCGTGAACGTGGAACCCGTGCATCTCAAAACTCTCTTCGATGACTTCAGTCATTTTCCGATACAGAACTCTCTAAAGACGACGTCGAGTATGTCCTCGACAGAAATGACCCCGAGGATTTCCTCGAGAGCGGTCTCCGCTGGTCGGAGATGTGTCGCAGCCACTTCCGGCGGCAAACCATCCCGGAGCGCGACCCCGAAACTAACGACCTCGTCCCTCGCTAGTTCCATGGCCCGCGCATGCCGCCTACGCGTCAGGACCGGAGCTTCCGGTTCCGCTTTCACGAGACCGCCGTACACAAGCGACGGCAGCACCTTCTTTACCGTGTCCAGTCCCGCGCCAGTGAGTGCCGATACGGAGACCTCATGGACAACACCATCGACGTCCGGGCTCTCGGGAAGTACTCCCTCGCGCCGATCACTCTTCGTGCGCATCAAGACCACTGGCGCAGTAACACCATTGATGAAGGCTCGATCCTCATCAAGGAGCGGCTCGTCCGCCGGGACACAGAACAGCACGATATCCGCATCTCCTATATAGCGGTGAGCAACCTCGATGCCCAACTGCTCTACCTGCCCCTCGGATTCCCGGAGCCCAGCCGTGTCCACCAAGCGAAACGGAAAGCTGCCGATCTGCACCACCGACTCGATGGCATCGCGGGTCGTGCCCGCCTCTTCCGTGACAATAGCTCGTTCGTGTCCGAGGAGTGCGTTATAGAGCGACGACTTCCCTGCGTTCGGCCGACCAGCCAGGACCGTCAGAGCCCCCTCTCGGAGGAGTTCACCTTCCGGGGCGGTCGCAAGAAGGTGCGACATACGATCGGTGAGATCGTCCGCGACCCGTGCGATATCGTGCACCGGCACAGGCGCATCATCTTCTTCGGGGAAATCGATATGGTGGACCAGCAGTGCTTCGAGCCGCACGATCTCCTCCCGCAACCGAGAGACCTGTTCTGACAGCCCACGGTCCAGTTGTCCCAATGCCGCACGATGAAGTGCTCGGCTCTGCGCTTCGATCAGGTCCGCCACAGCCTCGGCCTGCACCAAATCCAGCTTACCGCGCAAGTAAGCGCGGCGGGTGAACTCCCCGGGCTCCGCACGTCTCGCGCCGGCCGCGAGGCACGCATCCAACACCATCTGCGGGATCAGGCGGCCGCCATGACACGACAGCTCGATAACATCCTCACCCGTGTAGCTTGCGGGCGCCGCGAACAAGGTCCCGACGGCCCGATCCAGTAGGGCCTCACTTTCCGGATCCCGAAGCTCCACCATTGTCGCATACCGCGGGACAAGATCCGGTTGGGACTCCGGCACGATCCGGCGAAAAACATCAACCGCGTCCGGCCCTGAGATGCGAATCACTGCCATCGCACCCATACCTGATGGGGTCGAAATCGCGGCAATCGTATCTACGTCGTGAGTCATCACGGGACGCCCACGCCGGGCAGCCTCCCCGGCGCGTGCGTCAGTCCTTCTTGGCCTTCGGAATGGGTTGACCCTTCATCTTTTTGCGCTCATTCGCAATCCATATCTGCTGCGGGAGCGTCGCGATATTAGCCGTCGCGTAATAGAGGTTCAATCCGCTCGCCAAGTTGAAGAAGATGAAGACCATCATTCCAGGCATGAGCCACATCATCATCTTCATCTGCGGATTCGGAGCATCGAGTGACTTGTAGCTCACGTACTGCATCAAGAACATCGACAGTCCCAAGAACACCGGAAGCAGGTAGAGCGGGTCCGGAGCCGACAGATCTGGCATCCAAAGGAATGGCACACCGCGCAGCTCAATCGTGTTCTGGAACACGAAGAAGAGCGCGATCAGCACCGGCCACGGAATGAGCATCGGGAGACAACCCGCCAACGGATTGAATCCATGCTCCTTATACAGCTTCATCATTTCCTTCTGAAGCTTCTCCGGCTGGTCCTTGTACTTCGTTTGGATCTCTTTCAGGAGCGGCTGGACGGCCATGTTCCGTAGCTGCGCCTTCATGGCTTTGTGGTTCAACGGGAACAACACGACCCGCATCATCACCCCGAAGATGATGAGGACCCATCCATACCCTAGCGACAAAGTGCCGTGCAGGTATGTGAGGATCTTCATGATCACGGACACGAATGGACGTACGATCGGTCGGAAGAACTTCCAGCCGTACGGGTTCACTTCCTCCATGCCCTGCCCAAGCGAGTTTAGGAGCGCATAATCTTGGGGACCCATGAACAGCCTATACCCGAACTCGCCATCGGCAGTCAGCGACTGCGCGGTTGCAAGCCTCACACGGCCATCGAATTGGCTCTCCTGGATCAACATCCCACCCAGGTAGCTCGCTTCACTTTCGACGACCTCCGTCTCCCCGGCCAGTAGAGCAAATACGAAGAACTTGCTCCGAAAAGCAGCCCATACGAGCGGCCCTTCCACGAGCATCGTCTCGGCCTTCTCATGAATGGTCGACTGAATGCCTTCCTGTAGATGGTTGTGCACGTGAGCCATCGAACGGGCTTCCGTCGCCGAGTCAGCCTCGGCGAACGCGATACCATCTCCGAGGTCCGTTACAAGCAAAGGACGCTCTAATCCTGCCGAAGATCCGCGGACCACAACCTGATAAGACTCAGGAAGGAACTCGTACTCGATCTGGAACGTGAAAGGGCTCGTCGGGTGCTGATACGAGAATCGCAGTGTCCGCGCCGAGTCACCTTCCGCCAACGTGAAGCCGGCAGCCGGCTCTACATCGAACACCACCCGGCTCAGATCTACGGTGTCGCTGCCTACGACAAGCTTCTGCCCCAGATACCCGTCCGCCCCATCCGGCATCAGGTCGACCAACCCTTCTCGGTTCAACGCGTCGAACTGGGTCAGCACCGCCGAATGTAGTCGCGCGCCATGGTTGGAGAATTCAAAATGGAACAACGGAGTCGCAACAATCGGTCTCTGTTCCGGCGCGACGCTGCTGCCAGTTGCTTGCCCGTCGACTGCCTGCTCGACAGGGGCCTGTCCAGCAACCGTGAGCGGGTCCTGCTGAGTCGGTATCGACGGAATCGCAGAAGATGCTTCGGCCCCGCTGGGTACCGCCACTCCAGAAACACCGCTCGCCGACTCAAGCGGCGGAGCCCCGCTATCGGCCGCCAATCCCTCCTCCGGTATGACAGGGGGGAACATCAGATTTGTGCCGACGAGGACCGCGAGCATGAGCCCGATGGCCAATAAGAACCTTACTTCGGTGTTCATGGCGTTTGTCTATCGATGCGAACCAACGGCCGACTTCGTCGCTGGTTCGAGCGTTTCAGAGGAATGATCGATCGGTACTGGGTCGTATCCGTGCCCACCCCACGGGTGGCACCGCGTAATGCGTCGAATCGCCATCCAGCCGCCTCCGACAGAGCCGTGCGACTGGACCGCTTCAATTGCGTATGTCGAACACGTTGGAGTAAAGCGGCACGTAGCCGGAGTCCACGACGAGACCGCCGCCTGATACAAGCGGATCACCCCAATCAGGATTCGTTCGACCAAAACCCCTCCATCGCCTTGTGTACCTCATTACGCAGGTCGTCGAACCCTGCTCCATAAGCTTCCCGGCGTGCCCGAATCAATACGTCGCCCGGCTTTCCACCTTCATCCAACCGCGTCAAGACATCCCTACGGCAGATTTCTCTAAGACGCCGCTTGAGGCGGTTTCGGTCCACGATGTTCCGCCCGTGCTTCGGGACGATAACTCCCATCCGGGAACGCGAAGCGGGGGAAGACGTGAAGAAGACATCGATCAGCCGAGTCCTCTTTCGCTTCCCCCGCTCCAACAACCCCCGGATTTCATTGCTGTGCCGTATGCGCGCGCCCTGGGGCAGGCCCTCTCCGCGCTCCGGCGACCGACCGTCTACTTGCGGCCGATCGTCACCACGAGACGCGAGCGTCCCCTGTTGCGACGGCGGTTGAGTGCCTTGCGGCCGCCTGTCGTCTTCATTCGCGCACGAAATCCGTGCTTGTTGATCCGTTTGCGGTTCCGCGGCCTGTATGTTGGCATCATGGCGAGTAGCCCAATCCATCGGTGTTCTTACGTCTATAAACGAGCTTGAAAAGATAGTCTAGGGTGTCAGAACACGTCAACGCCCAATATGCCTGGTGTGCAAAACCATCGAAAGGCCGCACTATCACTGAAATAGTTTGACTTTTCCACACACCCTGAATAGGTTCGGCGCGCCCTAATCTCGGGACCCATGAGAACCAGTCACAATTCACTGCGAGCCCGCCGCTCATCGTCCTTTCGCCATTCATGATCACGACGCTTCCCGCCGGAATGCTCTGCGGGGCGCCGATTTCGGGGGCGCGATGGAGCTGACAGCGGCCGAGCTTTGGGCCCGGATTCAAGAAAACGCTCGGGGATCCATTCCGGAACACAGCTACCTCACCTGGGTTGCCCCTGCTTCTGCGATCGCGCTCACCGACGACGAACTGCACGTCGAGGTACCGTCCCGATTCCACGTAGAATGGCTGGAAGACAAGTTCGCTCCACTTCTCGCCGGCGCGGCGGAACGGCTCTTGGGCCGCCCAATCACGATCACGGTGTCCTGTTCGGACAGCCCTACGCCCATGCCGGTCCCTTCGATCGAGTTCTCGGACCAGCCGGCCTACTCGCTGTCCAACTCGCCGAGGCCCGAGCCTCTACCACCAAAGCCGTCGCTGAACGGGCGCTACACCTTCGACCGCTTCGTCGTGGGCTCGGACAACCAACTCGCTGCGGCAGCGGCCCGAGCTGTCACGGACAAGCCCGCCAAGATGTACAACCCCCTCTTCTTCTATGGAGGAGTCGGGCTCGGAAAAACACACCTGATGCACGCGATCGGTCACCAGATCGTCGAGACCAACCCGCACACCCGAGTCGCCTACGTTTCGTCCGAGCAATTCACCAACGAGTTGATTTCGTCGATTCGAAAGGGTGAGATGGCTGAATTTCGCCAGCGATATCGCCGAATGGACCTTCTCCTGGTGGACGACATTCACTTCCTGCGGAGCAAAGAACGCACGCAGGAAGAGTTCTTCCACACATTCAACGCCCTCTACGACGCCCAAAAGCAGATCATCCTCACGAGTGATCGACCTCCAAAAGAGATCGATGGTCTTGAGGATCGCCTCGTGTCCCGATTCGAGTGGGGGTTGGTGGTTGACGTAAAACCGCCGGACTTCGAGACCCGTATGGCCATTCTTCGGAAAAAGGCGGCCGACGACGGGCTCTCGATGGACGACGAGGTGATTGAATACATCGCCCACTCATGCACGGCCTCGGTCCGTGAACTCGAAGGGGCGTTAATCAAGCTTTTGGCTTACTCGTCCCTGACGCACCAGGAGATCACCCCGCAGCTCGCTAGGACAGCCCTGAAAGGTGTGCTCGGCAGAGACAGAGACGAGGGCCCGATTCTCTCGCCGGAGCGCATCAGAGAAACGGTAGCCCGGCTCTGGCGCGTGAGGCCCGAAGCCTTGGCGTCCAAACGGCGGACTAAAGACCTCACAGTTCCACGTCAGGTCGCCATGTACCTCATCAAGGAAGCCCTCGGCACTTCGTTGGTTCGAATCGGCGAGTTGTTCGGAGGGCGAGATCACTCGACCGTGATTCATTCGATTCGGAAGGTCGAGAACGAAATGGAGAAGGATCCGTCCTTCAGAAAACAGGTCGACGAGGCCCGTGAGGAGATGCGTGAGGCTTTCCACGACTGATGTTGGAAACGTGGGAAAACCGTACTTTTCCCACAGTCACCCTGCGTCAGAGCTTGGCTGTAGTGGGAACCCGCGAGGTTATCTACCAAGACTCCACGGCGTTACAACTCGGCATAAGACGCTGCAACCACAGTACGAGCGGGTAGTCCACCACCGTACAATCCACACATCCACATGCCCTACTACTACTATGTTTTTTAAATAAGAAGAGACATAGTATCTAGTTGCGTTGAAAACGAACGGACTCGCGCCGTCGAAGGCAGTGAGTCCGCGGTCTCAGGAGCTACAGCTCAATGAATTTTACGATCACGCGTCAGAACCTTCATACCGGACTCGCTGCAGTTTCTGCGAGCATCCCTTCGAAGACGACCTTGCCGGTCCTTTCGAACATCCTCTTTGAAGCGAAGGAGGACGGTGTATGGATGAGCGGCACCGACTTGGATGTTGCTGTTCGGATCAAGGTCCCCGCAGATGTGACCGAAGCAGGAAGGCTCACCGCTCCCGGTAAGAAGCTTTCCGAAATCACTAAAGAGCTTCCTGATCAACCCGTTGAGGTTGCTACGCGTGGAGAGCAGATCGAGCTCAAATGTGGGCGTAGTCATTTCAAGCTCAATGGCCTTCCGGCGGATGAGTTTCCGACGTTGGCCGAGGTAGACTTCACTGAAGGTTGGACGGTCACTGGGAAAGACGTGAATGGACTGATCCATCACACATCATTCGCTGTGTCGACGGAAGAGAGTCGGCCGATCTTGAATGGTGTGCTTTGGGAGTTGCGTGACGGCTCCATGCGGATGGTCGCCACCAATGGACACCGTCTCGCACGAATGGGAGTTCCGGCAGAATCGAGTGGGGCACCATCTGCTGATTTCATCGTACCACCGGGTGCGCTTCAGCAGGTGCAGCGCTTGTTCAAAAACGACGACAAGCTTCAAGTCGCGCGCAGTGGCAATCACCTCGGGTTCCGGGCAGGTGACAGGGAGGTTTACACGCGCCTGATTGAGGGTACCTACCCCAACTACGACCAAGTCATCCCGCGTGACAACGACAAAGTAGCGACGGTGGACAAGAAGGCTCTCGAGTCAGCTGTGCGCCGGATGGCGGTTGTCGCGTCCGATCAGACGCACCGTATTCGCCTGAAATTTGAACCGGGCCGGGTTCACCTGAATGTGCTCACCCCCGATCTGGGTGAGGGACACGACGAGCTGGAAGTGGGCTACGACGGTGAAGAACTCGAGATCGGGTTCAACGCGAATTACCTACTTGAAGTACTTCGGTATATGCCGACAGACGAGGTCAACGTCATGTTCAAGGCGCCCGAGCGTGCTGCTACGATCGAGCCTGTAGGCGATGATCACGATTATCTGAGCCTGGTGATGCCGCTGCGGCTTCTGGACTAGCCCTGGTCCTCGGGGCTTGCTGATTGAGCAGCCTCGAGGATTTCGTTTCCGGTGAAGATCGACAGAAGCGGAAGTCCTTCCGATTCGAAGAGGGCAGTCGCATTTTCTGATCTGTCGACCACTGTTAGTACGCCGAGGACGGACGCGCCCACATCGAGGACCGCTTGTACAGCTGCGAGCGTGCTTTTCCCTGTGCTCATCGAGTCTTCGACCATGACGCACCGTGATTCGGGCGTTACGCCTCCTTCTACGCGCTGGCCCGTACCGTGCTCCTTCGCTTTCTTACGGACGGAGAAGCCGTCAATCGGGTGCCCATCCAAGTAGCTTCGGTGGGCGATGGCGTACGCGATCGGGTCTGCACCCATGGTCAGACCTCCCACGTGCGTCGGCTCTAGACCGCTCTCTTTGAGTAGTGCGAGAGCAATGTGGCCAACGAGCATCTGACCCTCTGCGCTCATGGTCGTGGGACGAGCGTCGATGTAGTAGTTCGAACATGCTCCGCTCGCGAGTGTAAAATCGCCAAGCCTTAAAGACCGTTCGACGAGAAGCCGTTTCAACTGATCACGATGATTCATCGCCAAGACACTGCCCAACTGCCTGACTCGAGGCAAGCCCCTGCGTCGCGATTCCGCAGGGGGTGGGCTGTAGTGGTCTGTGCACTGGTCCTGGCGGGTGTCGGCACAGCGTGCGACAACGAGGGTGCGGTCGGGCCTGGAACGCTTCGAGTTGGACAGCTGGGTCAGATCACGGTCAGCTTGGAGACCCCCCGCCGCCTCGGTTTTGGAACGCTGATCCCCGCCGGAACCCTGAGCCAAACCCTCCAGTGGGAGTCGTCTGGTGCCTGGACCCTCCATGAAGGGATTTCCTATCGCGGTTTGGTAGGCGATGAGACCGTCTCCCGAAGCCTTGGCGATCCAGGGGCCTTCGCCTCCGAGTACGCATCGTTGATCGTGCGTATCAACCAAGTCACAGGGCTCAAGCTCTTTACCGACACCACAACGTTGAAGCAGGGAACGTCCGCTGATTGCGGGCCCGTTCTTTCCAAGATCCGCTTCACGATCGAGGACACCCACCGAGGGGAGACGTTTTATTGGACCCAATGTGTGGATGGGTCGCTGACGGACCTCACCACCGTGGGCGCGGGCCCCAAGGTAGGCGCTTCCCGTCTGGTGGTGGCCACACAGCAGGCGAGGGATGCTACTGTCGGACCCGGTTTCGTTTCGGCATACCACGGTAGCGTACCGTTCGGCTCTCTGGATCGAGGCGAGGACACGAGGGCGAGACCCACGTCCTCCTTCGTGGTGACAGACGATGTCGCTTGGTCGGCCTTCTGGTCAGAGCATTCGGGCCGCACCCCTCCTCCAGAAGTCGATTTCGAAACCGAGATCGTGATTGTAGGAGCGGTCGGGGAGCGCGGAGAAGCAGGAGACAGTGTGGAAGTACGACGAATCTTGGAGGTCGCCGATGGGACATTGACCCACCTCTTTGAACGCGTACCAGGGGATTTCTGCTCGCCGATAGCGAAAACCCATTACCCCTTCCACATCGTGGTCTCGCCCCGAACCCCTGCACCGATTCGGTTTGCGGACATTCTGGTCGAATACGTCTCTTGCGGCGTGTGATCTGAATGTCCCTCCGCCGCCGATTCGTTCTCACCTTCGTCGCGTTCGTGGTGTTGCTGATTACGGCCGGGTCCTATATGGCCTGGCGAGAGGCGACCCGGGCGCTCGAGGCTGAATTGGATGAGAAGGCCGCTTGGGTGGCTCGGGCGGCTGTGGCCACAGGGCTCCAGGCTTCGGCCGTCGTCGGGCTACGGCCGGGGTTCGAGGACACGTCTCAGTGGACGAGTTATCACGCCCGCTTAAAGGAGTTACAGTTTGTTGTCCGTGAAGCGTATATCCTACGCAACGACAACACCGCTGTTGTGACGAGCTTCCCAGCGGACTCGATCCCGATTGGGATGCCCCTGCCTGATTTCGACTTATTCGAGGCACTGCTCGACGAAGCACGCGTCGTTGGCTATTCCGCGAGCGAATCCTTCACGGGCCTGGACGAAAGATTCTATAAGTGGGGGTTTGCTTCGCTAGAGGACAACCAGACCATTTTGGCGGTACTCATGCCTGCCGACTACGAGGTTCCCCTCGAGAGGCTCGGTCGCAATCTCATATTTGGCGCCTTGGCTGCGACGCTGCTGGCGGCTCTTCTCGCTGGCGTCCTAGCCACGAGCGTTGTGCGCCCCCTCGAACGCCTTAGCCGAGTGGCCATCCGCATCCAGCGAGGTCGGATGGTCGAGCCCGTTGCCGACGAAGGCGGACACGAGGTAGGACGCCTGTCGCGAGCCATGGAGCGTATGCGCCTCGCGATTCTCGAACGAGACGAGCAGCTTCGTCTTATGCTGGCTCAAGTCGCGCACGAGATCCGAAACCCGCTCGGTGGCCTGGAGTTGTTCGCCTCCGCAGCGGCGGAGACGGAGGACGCGGAGGAGAGGGGTCGGTTACTTTCGCGGGTCCGCCAAGAGGTCTCTGCGTTGAACGGGATCATCTCGGACTTCTTGGCGTTCGCTCGTCCGCTCGCGCCTTCCCGTGAGGCCACCGATGTCCGACTTCCCATACTCGGAGCGATCGAACTCGTAGAGGCGGAGCTCCTTGAGCGAGGAGGCACCTTGGACGTCCACATGTCGGATACCGCGCTCATGGCTAGGGTCTCCGGCGACCACGTGAAGCGAGCAGCACTCAATCTGCTTCGAAACGCGAGCCAGGCCGGTGATCACGTTGTGCTCGAGGCCGGGGTTACCAATGGTGAGTTCGTGCTCAGTGTGTCCGATGACGGCCCTGGCGTGGCCCAGGAGCTTCGTGGCCGAGTCTTCGACCCCTTTGTGACGGACAAGGAGCAGGGAGCCGGCCTGGGCCTCGCAATCGTCAAAAAGATCGCGGAGGCACACGGGGGGCGGGCCGAGCTGGTCGATAACCGGGAACCCAATGGTGGGAAGGGTGCCGAATTCCGCGTATATTTCGGCAGCCTGGAAGACCCCCCGACGCCGTAACTCCAACTAGCTAAAGCATTTCCAATGGCTGAGATCCTCATCATCGACGACCACGACTCCATCCGGGAGGGGCTTGAGCTCCTTCTGCGGCGCCGTGGCCATCGGACGAGGTCTGCGGAAAGCGGGGCCCGTGGCTTGGAGCTGCTGGAGGAAGAGCCCGCGGATCTGGTCATCACGGACCTCAAGATGGCCCGCATGAACGGGATCGAGGTTCTGGAGCACGTGAAGAGTGTCACTCCAGACACCGACGTCATGGTCATTTCTGCCCACGGCACAATCGAGCGGGTGGTCGAGGCGATGAAGCTCGGGGCGGCCGACTTCATCACGAAACCGTTCTCATCCGAAGAATTCGCGGTCAAAGTGGACCGGTTGGTGGACGAGCGGACGCGGCGGGTCAAGCTGAAGCGAGAGAACGTCGCATTGCGTGTGGAGAACGCCTCATTGCGCGAGGAAACGACGGCTCGTTACGGGGAGATGGTTGGCGAGTCGGGCCCCATGCAGGACGTCTTTAAGTGGATCGATCGCGTAGCTCCAAGCGAATCGACAGCGATGATCTACGGGGAGTCGGGCACGGGGAAGGAACTCGTCGCCCGGGCGGTCCACGCCGGGTCCAAACGGAAGGACGGCCCTTTTATCCGCGTAAACTGCGGGGCGCTCTCCGAGAGTCTTCTCGATTCCGAGCTGTTTGGTCACGAGAAAGGCGCGTTCACGGGTGCGGCAAAGAAGCGGAGAGGGCGGTTCGAACTCGCCGATGGCGGTACGCTCTTCCTGGATGAAATCGCGACCGTTCCGCATACCACACAGGTCCGCCTGTTACGTGTGCTTCAGGAACGCGAGCTCGAACGTGTGGGTGGCGAGGAGACCCTTCCCGTCGACGTGCGCATCATTGCCGCGACGAATGTGCCGCCGGAAAAGCTCCTCGAAGACGGAGCGTTCCGAGAGGACTTGTTTTATCGATTGCACGTAGTGCCGATGCTCCTCCCGCCGCTCCGTGAGCGGACTTCGGACATTCCGATTCTCGTGAACCACTTCATCGACAAGCTGCAGGAACGCACTGCGTCTCCGGTTCAAACTGTGAGTGCCGAGGCACTGAAACGTTTGGCTGCGTATAGGTGGCCGGGGAACGTGCGTGAACTCGAAAACGTCATCGAACGTTCGTTGGTTCTTGCAGACGCGACAGAACTCAGCATCGAAGATTTGCCTCCTCTTGGCACCGATGGGGTTGCGGGTGGTCTCGCGGGCTTTGAGACGGGGGCGGAGACGGAGTTGCCGATCGGTGGCCTCGACCTGACCCGTGCGGTCGAGGGCATCGAGGAACGTTTGCTCCGCCAAGCCCTCGATCAGGCCGCTGGTGTCAAAGCGGAAGCTGCGCGCCTTCTCGGGCTCAAGCCCAGCGCCCTCTACTACAAGCTCGAGAAGTACGGGATCGAGGCGTGATCGACGTGCGTCGACCACTGGGGTCCGTCCTGGTGGTGGCCGCGGCGGCGGCTGTCTTCCTGAGCGATGCCACGGCGCTTTCGGGTCAGTCAACCGAGTCTGTTGTGGCCCAAAGAAGGCTCGAGTACACGTCTGCCTCTGACACTCACCAAGCGGCACTTAGTGCTTTTCGCGTGGTCGAGCAGAGGTTTTCCGCGGCGCTGACCGAAGTCGAGCGGGCCCGTCGAGAGGGGGATGACGTAGCGTTATCTGTTGCCCTTCCGCGGGCTCAAAACATGAGCGTGCCGAAGGCGGACCGGGCCCGCCGTGTGAGTGAGGCGGCCGAAGACTTGGCTGAGAAGCGGCAGGCTCTGATCGATGTACTTGTCGTCCGTCAGGCCGAGTTGGTAGGGCGACTCGACGCCGCGGCGTCGGCGGTGGCTCGGCAGCAGCAGAACGATCTGCTGGACGACACCTCCAACGAATTATCTGAGCTTGAGGACGAGGCAGAGGACCCAACGGGTCTTCTCCCTGTTGTGATGCCGAACATCGAGATCAGCCCAAGAGATCTACCGGCAGAGATCGAATCCAAGGCACAAATCTTCGAGCGCACAGCAGCCGTTGTCGACACGGTGCTCCTAGAGAACGCCGAACAGATCGCCGATCTGGAAGATCGGCTCCGCATTGAACGGCAGCGTCAGGACTTCCTGGTCAACGCCGATCGCTTCGGTGATCGTCAGGTCCCGACGGGGCCACCGAGGGTGGATCCCACCGTGGAGGTCTCGGACAGCACGGACGCGGAGGGTAGGCCGATCACGCTCGAGGAGCGACTCGCCGAAGCTCAGGCCTATCGAGAGGAATTGACCGAATACCGAGATCAACTCCTGATTCGGGCCCGAGTTTTTCGACAAGCAATCCGGGTGCGCTCATGATGCGTCTCGGTGTGATGAGGCTTCTGGCGGTCGCCTTCCTGATGGGGCTCATGCTGCCTTCCGCGGCGTCGAGCCAGGTTCGTTGGCGGGACCTCGTGCTCACTCTTGGCGGGTCAGCGGAGCGTTATTCTGGGAATTTTTCATCGGTCAACGACCCGGTCGTCGACAGCACCAACCACGCTGCTGCTGCGGTAGGTGAATTGGGCCTACGCGGAACGCTTGCGCTGTTGGAACGCGAGACACACGACATCGTGCTCTCGGTCGATGGGGGCGTCCGTCAAGCCGCGGCGACGGGCTTCAAGGTCCGTGACTATGCGCCTCGTGAGTGGGTTGGGACGGCGACGCTGCAGCTCACCCGCTTGGTCGGGACGTTCGGGCGCTTGTATGCCCGCACCGGAATGAGCAATCGGTCGGTGCAAGATCGTCCACCGATGCCGCTCTTTCTGCAACCCGGATACGCGACCGGCACGGCTGCGCTAGGCTTCGTTACGCGATCCCTGGACGGCGTCCAACTGGACCTTGAGTTCGGGGGTGAATCCGCAGACTACCGAGCGCTCGAGTTCGTCCCCCAATTGGATCTACTCGATCGGCGCGGAGTGGGCGTGGAAGCTGGGGCGCGCTGGGGCGCCGACCCTTCATCGATTCGTTTCTTCGCCGGACTCCGTTGGAATGAGTATCAACACCAGGGGAGCTTCGATGCGGCAGATCCCTTCCGCCGAGACAGGAGTGTCCGGACGGGACTGAATTGGACGCACATAGGGTCGACCTTCGTCCAGGTAGGGCTTGAAGGCACGGTGAATCGATCGAACTCGAATCGATCTGAATACGATGCACTCAGTGCCTCGGTGTTGGTCAGCACACCACTTCCTGCCCGCGCGACCCTGAACGTCTACGCTCTGCTTACCGGCAAGACTTATGTGCACGAGACCGCTTTTGCGCGCCTGGTCCCAGGTGAAGAAGCCGACAATGCATCGATTGCCTATGTGCAGGTGGGGCGACCGATGGCTGTGAACCTGGATGGAGCCATCCGCGTGGGCTGGACGCGGGCAGAAACCGACATCGGGAATGCGTACTATCAACGCTTCGGACTGTCGGTCCGGATGAACTACAGGCCGAACAGTAAGTAGCGCGAGGCGTTAGCCCTGGCGGGAGGTTCTACTCACCTGTTCGGGCCCACAGCGCCCAAGCGATCCAAGACCCGTCGTGGGTCAGCGACACGTCCGCACCAGCGGGCTTCCCGTTCAAGAACACGAAGGGAGGCCTTCGGCCGATCGCACCCGGAGCGCACACGATCTCGATATCGTTTTCGTCCACTGTCAACACATCCGCCAACATGGACTTGGCTCCCACGCGAACCGCTGCCGATGCACGCGAGTGGACCGAGGTTAACTCGCGGTCAGTCAGCCTGCGCTCAAGTTCTGCGGTGTCTGCACCCCAAGGCATCCCCCGGTCGTCGACAGACCCCACATGCGTGAACAACTTCGGCCGGCCGCCCTCGTCATGCGTGCTCCAGGCGATGGAGTGCACGAGGGAGCCGGGCCGAGCTTCCAACTGAATTGAAATGAGCCGGTCTCCATAGGAGACGACACCAGTGTGCTCGGCCGATTCTGACTCACTGACCCACTCCGTTTCAAACAAAGTGTGCGCGAATGTGGGCGGCGAGCCGAGCAGCTTTGAGACCACCTTGAACGCCGCTTCTTTGGCGGCCCATCGGCACCAGACGTCGAGATCCGGGTCCGGAGCCCGTCCGATGCCCGCCCGTTCGGAGTCCGTGAAGACCCGTGCAAGGAATCGCTCGTCGGAGCTCTTATCGCGAGTTCGAACGTGCGTGAGGTCGACGACGTCGTTTCCAACCCGCAGGAGGTTAGCGCTCGGCATGGGTGTCCCGCCTTGTCAGCTCTCTGCGCCGGTCAGCCCAACACGGACCTCACTGGGGACTCGCATCGGCTTTCGGTCGGGACCCACCCAGACAGCGGTCACACGTGCTCGGGTGGTAACCACGGAAGGGTCGTCTCCGTGCACAATCTCCTGCTCGAGAATCATACTGGTGCGGCGGAAGGAGTCAGCCCAAGTCCTCACGATGAGTGCGTCTCCGCGCTTGGCTTCTGCGACATAGTCGACCTCGATACGTACCACGAAGATCCCCCAATTGCGGTCGTTGAGTACGGACCAAGGGAACCCGGCCTGCTCAAGAGCTTCGAAGCGGCCATGCTCCAGATAGTTCAAGAAGACGGCATGATTCACATGACCGAAGGCGTCCAGCTCCGAGCTACGCACGTCGATCATCGTTTCGGCGCAGGGGACGCCTGGGGGTTGAGGACTCATGGGGGAAAGGAAGGACGGAGCGGAGATCGGAGCAAGGTCCGCCGTTGACCTGAGGTAGGCCGAATCGGTACCGTGGCGGCCCCGTGCACACCAACGACCCAACATCCCGCTCGCGGCCCCCACGCCGCCTTCTGACCACCTTTGGTGTTGGTTGGGTGCTGGCGTTCGCCCTAGCCGTCCCTGTGCGTGCTACCCCCACTGCAGAAGCGCAGGATTCTGCCCTTCTTGTGCTTGCGGCAGCGAGTTTGGCCGACGTCCTTCCTCAGGTGGCACTCGCGTGGGAACGAACAGGTGGAGCGCCCGTCGCCTTCTCATTCAGCGCCACCTCCCGAGCGGCTACGCAGGCCGTACGGGACCCCACCGCTGACGTGATCGTTTCCGCAGATCTCCAGTGGGTAGAATGGCTGCGCGAGCGCGGTGCCGTGCTCGCGGGCACGGCGCTTGAGATCGCATCGAACGACTTGGTAGCGATTGTCCCTGCTGGGGCGAGCGGTATCACGTCGGCGGAACAGCTGGGGGGCGTTACACGCATCGCTCTGGCTGGGGAGAATGTCCCCGCGGGCCGGTATGCCAGGTCCGCGTTGGAGGCGCATGGGGTCTGGGCGGAGGTGGAACCCAAGGTTGTACGGAGTGGCTCCGTGAGGGGGACGCTTGAGTGGGTGGCACGCGGTGAGGTCTCGGCCGGGGTCGTATATCGCACGGATGCCCTCCAAGACTCGGATGTAGCGCTGGCGTTCGTTTTCGACTCGGACGATCACCCCCACATCGGCTACTGGGCGGCGCCCCTGGTAGGCAGCGATGTCCCGGATGTCGCGCGCGCCTTTGTTGCCTTTCTAGCCTCCACTGAGGCTGCGGATGTCTTCGGGGCGGAGGGCTTCCGATTGCCCAGTGAGTCTTTTGACGCTGAGCAAGCGCGCTCCGGTTCGTCACTCGGGGTGCCCGGGGTAGCATCCGCCATTCGTCTGTCGGTGATCGTGGCGTTGTTGGCCACGTTGGTCGGGCTCGTGCCGGCGATAGGGCTCGGATGGGTGTTGGCCCGGTGGGACTTCCGCGGAAAGTCGATCGTCTCGGCGCTCGTCCTTGCTCCGCTCGTTCTGCCGCCTGTGGTAACTGGCTTCTTGTTGCTGAGCGTGCTGGGAACGAACACCCCGTTCGGTGGTGCGTTGGCCAGCCTGGGCCTGCCGGTCCCATTCACCCTGCTCGGGGCTGCTTTAGCCGCGTTCGTCGTAGGGATGCCACTGTACGTGATCTCGATCCGTGGGGCGTTCGAGGCAATCGATTCGAAGTACGAAGAATTGTCTTCCACACTCGGCGTGACGCCTCGCCGCACCTTCCTCAGGATCTCTCTTCCGCTTGCTCTCCCAGGCATCGCAGCTGGTGCCGTGCTCGCTTTCGCTCGGGCCCTCGGAGAGTTTGGGGCGACTGTGGTCTTGGCAGGAAATGTCGAGGGGTCGACCCGCACCATCGCGCTAGCAGTATACACGCTATTGGAGTCCCCGCAGGGACAGGAACAAGTGTGGCTTCTCGTGGGTGCGAGCGTCGCCGTTTCACTGCTGGCGCTCTTTGGCTTCGAGGTCTTGTCTCGTCGGCAGAAGCAGCGACTGGAGGACCGTCATGGTCGCTGACGCCTTCAGATTGAAGCTGGAGCTCGAGCTCCAGCTCCCGGGCACCGACCTCTGCGTCTCACTGGATACGAGAACGAAGGCCGTCGCGATCGTCGGGCCGTCAGGCGCTGGAAAGAGCACCCTTCTCAGGATTCTGGCGGGCGTCGAACGCAGAGCCCGCGGGCGCGTGACCTTCAGATCGGAGGTATGGCAAGACTCCTCGTCGGGTGCCTGGGTATCCCCATGGGAGCGAAGCGTGGGATGGGTTCCGCAAGACGTTCTTCTCTTCCCGCATCTCTCCGTACGAGAGAATCTGACCTACGGGGCGGAACCGGAGGCGTCCGTAACGGAGATCGCAGATCTTCTCCAAATCACGCCGCTCTTGGACAGGAGACCAAAAAGGCTCTCAGGGGGAGAGCAGCAGCGCGTCGCTCTGGGGCGCGCCCTGATCGCCGAGCCGCGGATGCTCCTGCTCGACGAACCGTTCTCTGCGCTCGACCGGCCGCTCCGCGCAGAGTTGTGTCAGGTCGTTCGATCTTGGACACTGCAGCGAGGGGTGCCGCTTGTCTTGGTAAGTCACGACGAAGAAGACGCGCGACAACTGGGTGAAGAGCGTTATCGCCTTTCCGCTGGGACGCTCAGTCAGGAAGATTGAGCCGCAGAGGCTCGGCCACCGGTTATTCGTCGAGAAGGCCCTTCTCGCGTCCTATTTCGACGGATCTCTGCGGGACTTCACTCTTCCAACCGTGGCCCCGGGAACGGACCTTCAGCAGAACGTTTGGGGTGCGCTTTGTGAGATTTCGTACGGGGAGGCCCGTAGCTACGGTGAATTGGCCGCCACGGTCGGGCGACCTTCTGCGGTACGAGCTGTGGGGCGGGTTAATGGACTGAATGCTCTGGCCATTGTTGTCCCCTGCCACCGGGTGGTTGGCGCAGATGGGAAGCTCGTGGGCTACGGCGGCGTCTGGCGGAAGCAGAAGCTGCTCGCCGTTGAAGGCGTCTAAGTGATAGTCGGACTGACGCTTACGATTGCGCCCCTGTGCTACTGAACGGGCGGCGCGATCACTTCGAGAGCGGCAGGTAACGCACGGATCACGATCGATGGATCGGAAGCCCGTCGAATGTCCCCATCCACCTCGAAGCGGGGAGCTGCCGGGAATGTGACGGTGAAGGATGCGTCGTCGAGCACCTCCACCTGTTCCGATTCTACGTGCCGGCCGCGTTCCGCCATGTTGAAGAGCTTCAGGCGGGTCATTGGCGCTGCGTCTTGGATCTGGCACGCGTGCAGCAGTCCGTCTTCGACAGTCGCCTTGGGCGCGATCGGGAAGCCTCCGCCGAAGAAACGTCCGTTTGACACCGTCAACATCAGGTGGCGCCCGGACCGCTCGGTCCCATCGGCGGCCGCGAGCTCCAGGTCGATTCCCGGGAATTTGAAGAGCTGCTGAAGCGCTGTGATTTTGTACAACAGCTCGCCCTTGAGGAACCGAGCCTGAGACGCTGCGTCGATCACAGCGACATCGAAACCAAAGCCGACCAGGTTCAAGAAGTGGCGGGCTTCGCTCTGCTCCGGCGAGTGTTCTGAGGCCGTAGGCGTGTCGATGCGACCTACATCGACGCGGCGCCGGTTCCCACTGGCCAGGGAGTTCACCGCTTCAGCCGCGTTCATTGGGTCGAAGCCGAGGCTGCGACCGAAGTCGTTTCCCGTGCCGTTGGGTAGCATCCCCAGCACCACATCAGTTCGGTCATGGTTGAGCAAGCGATCTGCCACGTTGCTCCACGTGCCGTCTCCGCCCACCGCCACAACAACGTCGAAACCCTCGCCTGCCGCACGGTCGGTGAGTTCCCGCTCCTCACCGGGCCGCGTTGTGGTTGCGAATGTCACGTCGTCGAGTTGCGCTTCCAGTAGACGCCGATAGACGGCGATGCGTTTTCGGCCGCGTCCCCGCCCCGAGGCGGGATTAAAAATGACGAAGTGGCCTGGCACCGAGATCAGATCTCCAGCAAGGGCTCGAAGGTCTGCAAGCCGGCCTGATACCACTGTTCGCGGAACGGGTACGTGTTGACGTCGTCGATCGTCAGACCCGCCGTCATCTCGTGCTCGTAAAGCGTGAGCGACCCCGTCTCCTCTTCGTGCTCGGAGTGGGGGGCCCCCATGTAAATGTTGGCCTTGAACTTTCGATCTGAGTCAGCGTCAACCATAAAGGCGTTGTATAGGTTTTTTGAGGGGGCGTACTTGTGCTTTGTCACCAAGAGGTCGAGCACTGGCTTGTCGTCGTCGCGAACCTCGACTTCCATGCGGTCGTCGAACTCGTTCATGGCGATGTCGAGCTCTCCCAAAAAGTGCGGAAGATGCCAACGTTCTGTTGCATGTTCGCGTGCGGCTGCGCTGGTCACCCCGACGCAAAACGGGTAGAACGCGGCCTTTGGGAGCGGCTTCCCCGGCTCAACCATGGGCGGGACAATTACGGCCAGGACGACCTCGAAGTAGTGCCCGACTTCACTTTCGGTGAACTCGAAGCAAGTCAGCGCCAAGATGCTCCGCTCGTGCTGCATCTCGAGCGGCTCAAGGTGCTTCGGAAGGAGTTTGCGAGCGTCCGACGTGGGCATCTCGAAGAACCCTCCGACACAGTTCTTGAAGCCGTAGTAGGTGTAGCCTTGATCATCCATTGATCTATTCGCCTTGATGCTGGTCGGCGGGTCCGGTTAGCGTTTGCCGTCCGCCGCACGTTCGTGTGCTCTATACCCTGCTCTTCGTCGATCCCCGGAGGCGATAGCGCTTGAAGCTACTCCGAGGTTATTTGGCCCTGATCGTTACCTGTCTGGGCATGCTGCTGTCCGATCTCGTCCAACGTTTCTTGGTCGGCCCATGGCTGTGGCTTCGACCCCAGAGCCGGATCAGCGTGTTGGGTTCCTGGCTTCAGTACTTGGCCTGGCTTGTGACGAGGCCTTTCGAAGTTATCGGAGGTGCGTCCCTTCCTCATCCGGATCGCATCATCCCGTGCGAGCCTGGAGTGTTGGTCGTCATGAACCACCAGTCGATGCTCGATCTTCCGCTCGGGGTCAAGACACTCACTAGCGGCTACCTTCGTGTTGTCACCCGCCGCCGCTACACTCGTTTTATCCCGCTAATATCGCACTTGAGCAGGCTGTATCAATACCCGTGGGTGGACCCTTCAGCAAACACGGGGGATGCCCGACGAATGCTCAAGCAGCTTCGAAAAATCTCCCGGGAAACGGATGTACCTATCCTCATCTATCCTGAGGGGACGCGGTCCAAGGATGGGGAGATCGGACCGTTCCGCCCGGCGGGTCTGGGGTTGATCCTGCGTGCGCGTACTTGGAAGGTCCACGCCTTCGTCGTGGATGGCCTTTGGCAGTACGCCAAATTCAAGCACCTCCTGGGAAGCATGGACACGCTGGACGCGCGAATGGAATACGTCGGCGAATTCGAATGGACGAACCCGAAAGCTGATGCTGGCCTGTTTGTCGAAGGACTGCGGCAGAGCATGGTGGAGAAGCTCCAAGAGATGCGGGGGGGGCCGGTCGCATGACCTCGGGCGTCCACCCAGCTGCGGATGCTCCTTGGTACCCTGTGGTTCGGGACCTCGCAGATCGTCTCGTTCTGGACACGTCGGACTCCGTCAGGGCGGTACTTCTGTATGGTTCACACTTGCATGGGTCGAACCCCAACCGAAATAGCGCATTCGATTTCATGGTCGTTGTGGACTCGTATCGGGCCTTTTACTCCGCTTTGCGGAGATCCGGTGGGATGCGGCGGTGGGTTTGGCTGATGTCCTCTATGGCGAACGTACTGCCGCCGAATACGATCGCTTACGCGCCCGACGACCGGGAACTCGGACTCGCCAAGTGTCTGATTGTGAGCAAGCAACATCTTGAACAGGCGCTCGGGCCGAACCCTAAGGATCACTTCCTGTTGGGCCGACTCGTTCAGAGAGTGGGGCAGGTGTGGGCGGCGACGCCTGAAGAACGGGCGTGGCTGAACGACCTCGTCTCAGCTGCGCATGGGCGGGTGTTGGACTGGATGTTGCCCTATTTGACCGAGCCGGTGGACGGGGCGGGCCTGGGCCAACGGCTGTTGGAGATTTGTTACCAGGGTGAGATCCGGCCTGAGGCCAAGAACCGGTCTGAATCCATCTTCAATGCACAGGTGGACCACTTTCAAACCGTCTTCGGTCCGGTACTCGTCGGGGCGGAACGCTCGGGGCTGATGGTCCGGTCCGCAGAGGGCTTCTCGTTGGTCGCTCCGGCGAGCGAATTGGTTGCCCGACGTTGGCGTAGACATTTTTGGCGTTCGAAGGTCCGGGCGACCTCACGTTGGTTAAAGCACATCGTAACTTTCGACAACTGGTTGCCCTATTTGGTACGAAAAGCAGAACGGCATTCAGGAACGAAGATCGAACTCACCGCGCTGGAACGGCGGTGGCCGCTCATCTTTTTGTGGCCCCGTGTTGTCCGCTTCTTACGTAATCGCCCCTCTCGCGAGATCACCCGATGAGAACCGACATGATGGCGCTAGTGAGCATTCTTGCATTCGCCTTTCTGACCATGGGCGTGTTCGCGGCTACTGGAGCTCGGCACCGTGAAGATCCCCTGGAGCTCGGAGACCGCGGCGGCTTTGTTCTCGGGGGTTTGATCCGAACCTGGTTCTATTGGTTCATCGGCCCGCTTGAGAGGCTCTTTCTAGCGATGGGTCTGCACCCGACCGCCTTCAACGTGTTGGGTGTCGCGTTTGGCATCGCGGGGGGATATGGCTTTGCGACTGGACACGTCGTGTTGGCAGGGTGGGCTGTTTTGTTAGGTGGCACTGCTGACGTCTTCGATGGACGGATCGCTCGAGCCCGGGGGCTCGCTTCAGACCGCGGCGCCTTCCTTGATTCGACCCTGGATCGGTTTGCTGAGGTTGGGGTGTTCGTCGGACTCGCAGTTCTCTTCCGGGATTCCGCCATCGCCGTCGCCCTGGTGGCCACTGCCCTGGGGGGCTCGCTCTTGGTGAGCTATGCGCGGGCCCGTGGCGAGAGTGTGGGAGTTGTGTGCAAAAAGGGCGTTATGCAGCGCGCAGAGCGGCTTCTCTCTGTGGGCTTCGGCGGCATTTTGGACCCGGCCGTGTCTGCACGCATGGGCTGGGAAGACGGTACGGTCTTGTTCGGCTTGATCACGCTTGTAGCGATCGGCACGGTGGGCACCGCGGTCTACCGTACGGCATGGATCGCAACGCGACTTCCGTAACCGATGGTCCGACTAGGGCTTAGCGAGGTCTGTGCGGCCCTTCGCCCGTAGATTGTTGCTCCGTCATATGTAATCTCCCCACCGAGCTACGTAAGAAGTCATGGGGCCATCCCATCGGCCGCGGTGCATCCTGTGGGCACACCAGACCAAAGCGGATCCAAGTCAATCCACGCCGTAACACGCGTGGAAATCCGGTATGGTGGCAACTAAAGGACAGTTCGCGCGAGGGCTCTTGCCGTGCGACCGACGGCGAGCCTCGAGGTCGGCAGCCTCCTCATCAGTTGCGGGTCGCCGAAAACCGCGCAATCAGTCTCATCGGACCCTATACGGACCGTGCCAACAAGAAACGGCCACTCCGCGATGGGGTGGCCGTTCTCGTAACTCGTTGTGCTGATCTTACTCCGGCGACAGGACTCGAACCTGTGACCCGCTGATTAACAGTCAGCTGCTCTACCAACTGAGCTACGCCGGATCGGGGTGGAAATAAAGACGGACCATTGAATAGTGTCAACCGGACCCGGCAACCTGGATGCGGGCGCTTCTTGAGGCGCGTGAGAGGATGTTCCAAACCGCTGGACCCACGTCGTGTGCTTCTTCCCACACTTCCAAGTGGCGAAGGGCTGCTGCGCGTGCGCTGGTGGTGCCGTGGAGCGCTGCGAGTGCAGGTCCGCGGTGAGGGTAGGGTCGTTCGAACCAATGGAAGCCCATGAGCACCGCAACCGGTCCATCCGCTTCTGAGAATACGGTGAAGTCGGGGGACCATCCGCCGAGTGGAGCGGAGCGGACCTCCAGGCGGCCAGCCTCGAGCATGTTCTTGATCATGCTCAGGCGTGAGGCGCGATCAGGGTCGTTCATAAGCCCGCGAGCCTCGGCGCTCAGTTGCAGGGCGTTCATTTCGGCAACGAGGACGCGGAAGCTCGTAACGGTCTCTAGGTCCTCGGGTGTGAGGTTCAGGGTGCCGAGTCGCACCCGAGTCACCGCGGTCGCGATATCCGTAGACCGCCGAGCGAGGTGACCGTAGATGTCCCGGAAGTCCGGGCGACTCCGCTCATGGAGGAGCACCGCGGGCTGAGCAACCAGCCCGATGGGGAGTCGTGACGCGAGGTCGGTAGGGGGCGATGAGTTCACACAGAACTCTCGCCACGCCCTGAGTGGTCACCGATGGGCGCCTGAGCCCACACCATGTACAAATGTAAGTCCTACCAGCGGACTGAGTGTCGACCTCATCGGCAATGGCGAGTTCGGTCTGATGGCGAGTCCTGAGTGGTACCTCATGGCATTTGCAGCACCGAGCCTCGTAGCCCTCGCATCCGCGATCTGGATCGTCGGCCCTCGTGCTGGTGGGGTCTCGCCGTCGACCAGGTGCTGAATCCGCATAGCGAGGTCACCGCACTTCACGCAGATCGCGTGAAGCTTGTCGATGCGTGTCTTAGCGTCCGATAAGGACTATGATCGCGGCTACGTTGGTTATGAGGCCGAGGAAGATACTCCAGAATTGGATCTCGTCACGAACGCGGGACCGGGTCCGATTGGGCACATGAATCCAGTCACCGGATTGGATCGGCATCCTGAGGTTCTCAAGGGAGATGTCGTCGGGTCGAAGGTTGAGGATCGACGTCACTCCGTCTCGGACAAGACGAACGCGGCTTTGGTCCGATGGAATGGTGTAGCCACCCGTCGTCACTTCAGACGTCATTCTCCCGCTGCGTTGATCGCATCAATGATGGTCGCAGTGGGTGACACGAAGTACTGACCAGCGTCCCGCACCGAACCACTGACGGAGACGTTCAGCTCGACCTTTGCCTGCACAACGTGATCGCTGTAGTAATCTGAGTATAGGCTCTGAACGAGCGTACGAATTCCCTCTTGGTCGGTTCCCGCAACCTGCGTGGGGCCAATAAGTGGCAGAAAAATGTTCCCCGTCCGGTTGATGATCCTCTCTCCCCTCAACTGCTGGATTTCTTCGCCGGAGCCTGCGTAGAGGGTGAGCGTCACCTTGTCTCCTGAACGGAGCTGGTAATTTGACGTCACTTGCTGACCCACTACCGGCTGCACCATCGCAGCCACCAAACACACGGCCCCAAAGGCCCTTCCAAACAATGAAGCGATGAATTTAGTCACGGATTGCGTCACACCGTAGCGGGGAAAGTTTTAGGGGCTATTTTGCCGACCGCCGCCGAGCTTGTCTACCCGAGTGCGGCGGCCCTGACGCGACCATCGAGCACACACGAAGCAAGAGAGCCGGTTTATGAAGAGCAGATTCCTTCCGCTGGGACTCCTTCTTACCGCCGTCACTATTGGCGCGACAGCCGCTTGTGCGCAGGATAGGAACAGCCCGACACTCGTTGTTATGGTGTCGGTGGATCAGTTCCGGGGCGACTTGATCGATCGTTACAAGTCGGCGTTTTCGGGCGGACTCCGACGTTTTCTAGACGAGGGATACCGCTTCACGAGTGCTTCGCACGCTCATGCTGTGACGCACACGGCGGCCGGCCATGCCACGCTTTCGACCGGCGTGTTCCCTTCCCGATCCGGCATCGTGGCCAATTCCTGGTCGCATCGAACCGGGAGTGTTTGGAACCCGATGTATGCGGTGGAGGACCTCGACAGTCCTATCCTCGGCTTCGAACAGGTTAAGGGGTTGCCGGGACGATCGCCGAAGAATTTGATGCGCACCGGTTTGGCGGACTGGATGCGGGCGCAAGATTCGGACGCGCGAACTTTCTCAGTGTCGTCGAAGGATCGCTCCGCGATCACGATGGCAGGTCAGACGGACTCCAACGTCTTCTGGTTGGTGCCGCAGCTGGCCCGCTTCGTCACCTCCACACACTACGCGAACAGCTATCCTGGCTGGCTCAACCGCTTCAACGAAGAAGTGATGCCGGGCATCGTCGCCGAAACGGTGTGGGAGTCCTTGGCTTCACCTGAGCTCCAGCGCTTGGCCCGTGCGGACGCAGCCACGTACGAGGGAGACAAAGAGCACACGTCCTTCCCCCACCTCTCTTCGCAAGAAGGCGGTGCCGCCGGACCCCAAGGGCACAACGCCTGGGCACTCCTTCATTCTCCGGCGGACGACGCGGTCATCGCATTGGCCAAAGCCGGACTCGATGAGTTCGATCTGGGCCAGCGGGGCAACGTCGACTACCTGGCCATCGCATTGTCCGCCACGGACTACGTGGGGCACGAGTACGGGCCGTTCAGTCAGGAACAGCTATCGAACCTGATTAATGTGGACCGGCTCCTTGGGGACTTCTTCGACTATCTGGACCAGCAAGTGGGGGAGGGCAACTGGGTCGCCGGTATCTCAGCTGACCATGGTGTCGCTACGCCTCCCGAGGCCGCGCAGGCGATGGGGAACATGGAGGCGGAGCGTTTCGACCCCGGAATGAAACAGGCTGCGGTGTCTCAGGTCTTCCAAGAGGTGTCGCGGGAGGGGGGCAGCCCGGAAGAGACCGCAGATCGGGCGGCACAGCTCCTGGAGGAGCGCGGTGTGGTGGAGAAGGCGTATACGCATCACGACCTGACGCGGGGTGAACTGGCCGACTCGTTTGCGGTCATGTTTCGGAATTCGCACTACCCGGGGCGGGCGCATCGTCCGTTGTCACCCTACGGCCTAGAATACCGTTTTGGCGATGGTGATCTCGTGTCCTATCCCACCGGTACCACCCACGGAACACCGTATTGGTACGACCGATGGGTGCCCTTCATGCTCATGGGCGCCGGTGTGGCGCGTGGATCCTCTGATTCCGCGGCGTACACCGTAGATATGGCGCCAACACTCGCTGCTCTGGCAGGTATCCGAGCGCCAGACGATTTGGATGGAAGAGCGATCTATCCCAGGTAGCGTTTTTTCCTCATTCCTTTCAAATCTATCACGTCCGGTCACTCTCGGTGAGTCTCCCGCCTCGCTGGACGTATTGCAGAAGAGCTCAAACTATCATCGCGGGTTGTACAAGAAATCGAGACCGCCGGCTTGCTCCACGATATCGGGAAGATCGAAGCGGCCTATACGGAAATCCTACGGAAGCCCAATTCGCTCACTGAGGAAGAAAGCAGGGTTATCGAATCACATGTCACCAAAGGAGAGAAGCTCTTGCGAAATCTCTGAACTGAACATCCTTGGCGCGTACTCCGTGCTCAAGCTGCCAAAGGAATGCGGTTCCCGGTCTCGTGACGAACGCACGCAATTGGGTCGCATGGGTGATCGATTCCAAACGAACATAGGGATGACGAAGGAGTTGGACGCTGGAGGCAACGGAATCGGACATGCGGACCTTCCCGACTGAGTGATTGGCTTACGAACACTCAGTCTGGACCTGTGCCGTCAGCGTTCCGTCATCGTCGCCCCCAACATCGTAGGGCCGTGGCTGGTGGGGTGATGACGCTGGTCGGGTCCGAAGCGGTGGTCTCCCCACAGTGATCCTATCAATACGCCATATTTGACAGAAACACGAACTAGAATTCTATTCTATTCATGACGCTTGAGGATCCTACCCGAAAGACGGTAAACCCGCCCAAACAGTCCCGCTCGCGTCGCACACTCGAGAAAATCGTGCGTGCTTCGCTGGAAATCCTGGATGACGAGGGCCCCAACGGACTCACAGTCCACGCCGTCGTACAGCGAGCCGGATCATCTGTGGGCTCGTTTTACGCCCGATTCAAGGGAAAGGACGACCTTCTCGAGTATTTGGGCGAGCGAGTATGGCAGGAGGCGCTTGAACGGTGGCATGATGCGCTGGATTCCCGTGATTGGTCGGAATTGGAGCTTCCGCAGCTTGCTGAAGGCTCGATTGGGCTCCTGGTGGACGCCCAACGTTCCCGATCCTCCTATCTCAAATCCCTGGATCGCGCGGCTGGAGGTAATGACGACGCCTACGTTCGATTCAGGCGGACGCTGATTTCAGGCATTGGTGACCTCTTGCTCACGCGTAGAGAGGAAATTGAGCACCTCCAGCCAGATCTCGCGGTCCGCCTTGGCCTCCTCGCGGTTCTCGGGGTAATCGATGCCGAGGACAGCTCGGGGGAAGGCCCCCTGCCCCGTACTGATGTGATTCGTGAAGCGACGAACCTCCTGAACGGATACCTGACACCGGCTGGACCCGGTGGAGCAGCTGGAGCCGTCGACTTTTTTGAGATCTGGGGTTGAGCCTCACGTCCGCGACATCGGGGAACCCATCGTTCCCTCAGCTGGGTCGTTCCTCCATTTTGTAGTCGGGCTCTTCTACGAAAGTTGCCCTCCCTTCGTGCCGTCCCGGATGTGCTACATGCCGCCTCGTCTGCCTACCGCTGCTCTTCTCTCGGCCGTGGCCCTTATTGGCACGGCCCTGCCAGCAAGTGCCCAGGAAGGTCGGGTCGAGGCCTCGAGGATTCCGGCTACTGCCGTTGAGTCGGTCCGGCTGGATGGTCTCCTCTCGGAGGATCTGTGGTCCTCCGCAGATGTGATGACGGACTTCATTCAGCGGGAGCCTGTTGAGGGCGCCCCTGCTTCCGAACGCACCGAAGTCCGAGTCGTCTTCAACGACGACATGCTGTACGTGGGCGTGATGGCCTACGATTCGGATCCCGACGCGATTGTTGCGCGTATCCTGCAGCGCGACAAGATCATCGAGCCGGTGTTCTTCGGGACGGGACTTCAGTTCGCCGGAGACGATGGAGTAGCGATCATGTTCGATCCGTTCCACGACCATCGGAACGGTGTGATCTTCGCGACCAACCCCAACGGTGCGGAATTCGAAGCACTGCTCACGGACGAAGGCAGCGAACTCAATATCGACTGGCGTGGTGTATGGGAGGTCGCATCCGCGACAACCGCTGATGGGTGGAGCGCGGAGTTCGCCATTCCTTGGCGCAGCATCCGTTATCCCGACGGCGCGCCGGACCACGAGTGGGGCATCAACGTCCAGCGGACCATTCGCCGGAAGAACGAGGACACGATGTGGCAGTCGTGGCAGCGGGAAGGTGGCGGCTTGGTGCGCGTAAGCCGCGCAGGGCACTTGGCGGGATTGGCCGCATTGCCGGCTCTGGGAATGAACTTGGAGGCGAAGCCGTTCATCCTGGCCGGCCGGCGTCAGGAAGCAGACGACTTCGGAGTTATCAGCACCGAGACCCAACGCGAGACGGGCATCGACATCAAAACTGAACTCCGGCCGGGGCTCCTACTGGACCTCACCGTGAACACGGACTTCGCGCAGGTGGAGGTGGACGACGCCCAGGTGAACCTCACACGGTTCAATCTGTTCTTCCCAGAGAAGCGCGACTTCTTTCTCGAGAATTCTGGCATCTTCGACTTTGGAACACCGGGCAGTCCGTTCGAGCCCCCGGCCTATCAACTGTTCTTCAGCCGCCAGATCGGTATTTCGGAGGACGGTGAGATCCCGATCCTCGCAGGCGCTCGTCTCACGGGACGCGTAGGTGGACAGACTGTCGGGCTCATGAACGTGGTGACGGGGGAGGCGCACGGTGTGCAGCGTGAGAACTTTTCTGTTGCTCGCGTGAAGCGTGATGTGGGTGACAGTAACTACGTGGGCGCGATGATCGTGGACCGAAGGAGTGCCGATATGTGGAATACGTCGGCCGGCGTCGATGGCCAGTTCGTGGTTGGGGACGCTTGGGTATGGGAGTGGTACGGGGCGCAGTCGTTTACGCGGGGTGAAGGCGGAGACGGCTATTCGTACCGCGTCGGGTACAACTACGACGGAGAGAAGTACGGCTCTTTCTTCAACCACTATGTGGTCAGCCCGAATGCAGCGGCAGAAGCCGGGTTCATTGCTCGCGAGGATATTCGCCGGACGGACCTGTACGGGAGTCGGATCTCGCGACCCTCGGCCTTAGGCCTTCGTCAAGTCGACATATGGGCCGGGGGAGGGTACGGAAGCACCGTCTCGGACGGCCAGCTCCAGGACTGGGTCGGCGGCATCGCGATCAGTCCAACGTGGGAGTCCGGGGACCGGTTCACCTTAATGCTGAACTCGGGTGAGACTGTGGTGGACGAGGAATTCCAGCTGACGGACTCGGTGGATGTGCCCGTGGGCCGCTATCGTGCCGACCACATTGGTTGGTTCGGGGGTACGTCGAAGAACCGGCCGGTGTATCTGGACTCGAACGGCATGCTCACGAAGTTCCACGGGGGTAACTTGGTGAGTGTCGGTGGGACGGTCACAGCAGCCCCATCATCGCAGGTGTCTATGGCACTGGGGTATACGCGGAATGTGGTGGATGTCCCGGATGGGAGCTTCACGGCGGACATAACTTCGCTGCGTGCGACGTATTCACTATCGACGAAGTTGTCGACGAATGTCCTGGTGCAGTACAACAGTCTCGATCAGGCGTTCTCGACTAATGTGAGACTCAACTATATCCACAGACCGGGCAGTGACTTTTTCATCGTCTTCACCGAGAATCGGGGTGACGATGACCGGGTGTGGAACCTCTCCGACCGGGGGCTGGTGATGAAGATCACCTACCTCTCTCGGGTGTGACGAACGGAACGGAATGGCAATGGTGAAAGGGATTCAGGCAGTTTCAGCGCTCGCGTTCGGCATGCTCTTGGCGTTCGCGCCACAGAGCGCTTTTGCTCAGTCCGAGGGCACGGCGAGTCTGACGGGGATCGTCTTCGACAGCACTGAGATGACGGCACTGGGTGGTGCCAGGGTAGCAGTGATCGGGACCCGCGCGAGCACGGATGCGGACGAGCGTGGAGAGTTCCGGCTTGACGGGATCCCTGCAGGTACGCATTGGGTGTCGTTCTACCACCACCGTCTCCAATCCCTGGGTGTGAGTCCACCGTCTCGTCAGGTCACGTTTAGCGACGGAGAAGCTGTCCGACTCGAGCTGGCCGTCCCATCTGAGGAAACGTTGCTCCTAGGCTGGTGCCTCGCGGAGCAACCCGGACCCGGGTATGGAGTCATCGCGGGAATCGTCACGGATTCACTGACGGGCATCGCCATGCCCCGTGCCATTGTTACCGCTGAGCGGACGAGCCGCGGGCTAGCAAGCCGGCCGGTGGAAGTTCGGACGGATGAATCAGGCTACTTCAGGATGTGCGTCGTGCCAGCGTCCGTTGAGCTCCGGGTTCAGGCGCGCTTTGGGATGAATTCGGGGCGCAGCGTGGTTACGAGCGTTACTGCGGGAGGCGCTCGGATGCAGGACCTCGTGCTCCTGATGTCCCAGGAAGGCACGCTCTCCGGATACGTAAAGGAATACAACTCGGGAGATCCGGTCACGGGCGCGACGGTGCGCGTTCAAGGGACAACGAGCAGCACGTTGTCAGATGCCGAGGGTCGATTCCTGATGGATGATCTGCCGCCTGGTCGTCACTTGGTCACGACGGACCATCTCGCGTTCGCGGAACGCACTGACTCGGTAACGATCTTCAGTGCGGAAATTGTCGACATCGAGGTGTTTATGGCTACGGAGGCGCTTGCAGTGGAGGGGCTCGTCGTAACTGCCCGCACCCGTTTCGGTCAGACGAGTCTCGCGGGCGACGCGAAACGTGCGGACTTCATCTCTCGTGAGGAGATCGACGCACTTCTGCCGCGTGTCACCACTACCGCCGACCTGTTGCGGAACGTGAATGCTCCGGGTCTGAGGATTCGTGATGTCTACATAGCCGACGAGTTTACCGGCGCGAGCACGCCAAGTGTCTGCATCGAGGTCAGTCGGCGTTCAGGCGGTCAGGGGTGCAAGCCTGCAGCAGTGTCCCTCAACGGGGTCCTCGTTCCATACCCTGATCAGGTGATTCGGGATCTGGATCCGAATATCATCGATAGGATCGAAGTGTTGAGTCCTGTTGATGCTTCGTTCCAGTTCGGCTCCCTCGCGGGTAACGGCGCGATCGCCATCTACACTCGGTAGAAGCTGAATGCCGGGGCCTGAGCGCCGAGCTAGGTCCACGCGGTAGGACGGGCCCGCCCTGCCGCGCCCACCCTCAGGACTTCGTCGCCTCGAAGTGCGCGCCAGCGATTGATCCTGCGAAATCTGTGAGCGTCGATTCCTCATCTGGGTTCTGTCTGATGAAGTCTTGGACGCCGGGGTCCGTGAGGATGTAGCTCGCGGGGTAGAGCTTCTCCTCCGTAATCCGCACGTCAGCGAAGCCCGCGTCGCGAAACTGTTGCATGTACGTATCGCGGTAGGTGGGCAGGCAGGCGGCCACCGCATTCAAGTTGCCCTGGAGGACCAGAGGCACGGGTAGGTCCGAGACCATGTCCGAGACCACGACTCGTCCGCCCGGCTTGAGGACGCGGTACGCCTCCGCGAGCACTTTGTCTTTTGCGGTGCTCAGGTTCAGGACGCAATTCGAGATGATGACGTCGACCGTCCCGTCTGCGACGGGAATTGCCTCAATCTCACCGAGCCGAAATTCGACGTTGTCGTAGCCGGCCTTGCTCGCGTTCGTCCGAGCGCGATCGATCATCTGAGGTGTCATGTCGACGCCGATGACCGAGCCGGAGGCTCCGACTTGGTTCGCGGCCAGGAAGCAGTCAATGCCCGCGCCGGACCCGAGGTCGAGAACGGTCTGACCTTCTTTGAGGGATGCCAGGGCAGTGGGGTTACCGCAGCCCAAGCCGAGATTGGCGTCTTCCGGGAGGTCAGCAAGCTCGTCTTTCGAGTAGCCGATGATCTGGCTGATGTCCTCCGCCGGGCTGGCCGTATCGTCTCCGCAGCAGGAGGGTTCGCAGGAGCCAGAGCCTTCGGTGGCAGCGCGCGCGTAGCGGTCGCGGACGGCCTGTTTCTGTTCCGTCTCGGTATGTGTGGCACTCATGAATTCCCTCCAATTAGTTTTATGCTGCAACTGGTTGTGTCAAAGTAAGAGCTGACGGCCCGCACTCCGATCAGTTCACCACGCAGCAACTACCACCCGACACCTCGATCCGCGCCGAAAACGAACGGCCGAGCCTGGCGACAAGCCGAGTGATTGCAGAACGAATCTCCGGGTCGAAATCAGAGAGCATGTCAGCGTACTCGATCGTTTGGTCCTGCTCGATCTTCTCAAAGATCTCGACTCCCATCTCCGTTGGGACCCGATGCACAACGCGACCGTCCTCAGCGTCTCTCTCTCGGACGAGCAGGCCCTTGTCCAAGTCAGAATCCACTATTCTCTGCCGGGACCATGGGGTTGGCAATGAAGCAGCTCACGTGTGACGGCGACTACGCCTACTTTCTCTGGGAGGGCTCAGGTCCCGCACACGTGGCGCCGTTGGGCACGGACACGTTGCTCGTGCAGGATGGCAAGGTTGTCATGCAGAGCTTTACGGCTGTGCTGAACGCGAAATAGAACGCTAGGTGTAAGGCGCTGTCGGGCTACTGAGCCCTGGCGCCTCTGCCCGTTTTAGAGTCCGGGAAAGTCGCAGCGCAGGAAGGTCATGCCGCCGGGTCCACCTGCAGGTCCGCCCTCAGACGTGAGGACGACCTGGCCGTCCAGGCCGATTCCGACTCCCTCACCTTGAGCCTCCTGCAGCGTACGCAGGTTCACGAGCCCGTCCTCCATAACAGCCAGCGTATCGCCTGCCATGAGATAGAACTGTAGGACCTCATAGGTTCGCAGCGCGAGAACGCCGCCTCGCGGCGAGACGGCTCCACCCGTGACTTGTCGAGGCAGGATGCGCGCCCGCTCCGTCAGGCGTTGGACCTCCTCCAGTACCACGGTGTCTGGACGTAGAGGTGGTGGATATCGGTACACCGTCACTGCGTGATTACGACCCTTCGTGACGAAGTAGATCCGTTCACCCGGGAGGACCATCATGGCCTCGATGTCCCGTTCCCCATCCGGGAGCCACACTGGAAACGCCTCGGTCTGAAGCGTGTCACCCGATGCTCTGTCGGAGGGATCGGGTTCCGCAGCCCTAAGGAGATTCATTGGGAGGTTCTGCGTTTGGCGCTCTTCGTAGTTGTCGCCCAGGTCCGCCATGTAAAGGCACGATCCCCCGTCCGCGCACATGGATACCGCGATATCTTCCCAATCGCGAAGGCGACGGTCGAGCAGATAACGGCGGAGAATTGCGCCCTCCGAGTCGACCGCGAAGAGGACCGACCCAACGTTGTTGTGCGTCCAGAAGATGCCGGGGTGCCGAAGGCTTACCGCGACGCCGCTGGATTCGTTGAGTTCGGGAGGTAAGGCCAGACCTGTCCGAACGGGGCTACAGCCTGGACCGGCTGTAGCGATGGGTCCGCACGCTATTGCGCCAGACACGAGTAACACGGGGATCGTGCCTCGGGCGAGCGCCGTCGCCCGGAGAAGGCGCGAGGCCTGCGGCTTAGTCCTCACGGTCGTGCTTCAGCCACCGCCGGTGGAAGCGTCAGCGTACACCGCGTCGAGGATCTCCTTGAACGACTCGAGAGGTAGGGCCCCCTGCAAAGGCGGGTACCCCACGACAAAGAATGTCGGTGTCCCACGAACGCCCAACTGTCCGGCCAGGTTGCTGGCAGCTCTCACCCGTTCCAAACGTCGGTCGGACTCCATGCAGCTCACCCACTCCCTTATGTCGACCCCGGCATCGTCCGCCATGCCGCGAAGAACCGGCTCGGGGTCGTCACTCTGTTTCCATACACTCTGGTCGTCCCACAGGCGCTCGTTGAGCACCCGGAACACCTCGGTACTCTGCTCAAGCGCGCATTCCGCAGCCTCAGTGGCCAAAGGGGAGTTCTCGAACATGCCGTTCACGAAGGGCATGAACTTCCACTCTACCTTTCCAGATTCGATGTAGTCAGCGAGCAGCGTGGGGAAGGTCTCCATGTGGAACTGACGACAGTAGCTGCATCCGTAGTCGGACATCTCTACCACGCGAACCGGCGAGGCGGCCACACCCATGTTGAACCCGAGCGTCGCGACGTCGATTGCGGATCGTTCGGCCATACCTTCTTGCTGGGTCTGAGTCAGCAGTCCCTGGGTCGTTCCGGTGGTATCGCCCCCCGCTGACCCATCGGCGTCACACGCCGAAAACGTGAGGATAGTTACGAGGGCGACACCGCCCGAAATCAGCTGCCTCATGGCATCTCCAGATTTATTAGCTGGCCCATTCCGGCCAGGAACGCCGTCATTGTCGCGAAGTGCCCGCTCGCCATCAGAACTCCGATGACGACCAGAACCGTCCCGGCGATCCGCTCAAGCGGGACCATCCATTCCTTCACCTTATCGACGCCGGCAAGAAACCAGTTGAACGCCACGGCCGCCACTACGAAAGGGATACCGAGTCCCAAGGCGTATGTGGCGAGGAGCAGTGTTCCCTGCGCCATTGTCGTCTCTAAGCTCGCATAAAGCAGGATGGAGCCCAGAATAGGTCCGATGCAGGGAGTCCACCCAGCGCCGAACGCGAGTCCAATCACCAGCGAGCCCAGTGGACCCGTCGGTTTGTCGGAAAAATGTATACGCACCTCACGAGTGAGTGCTGGAATCCGCAGTACCCCGGCCAGGTAAAGGCCGAAGACTACGAGCACTACTCCGCCGATCCGGTTCATCCAAGGAAGAGCCTGACCCACCGCTCTTCCTGCGCTTGTCGCGACAAACCCCATTGTCATGAAGACGGCGCTGAAGCCCACCACGAACAGAACCGAGTTGATGAAAGCTGCCCGACGAGCGTCCCGTTTCGATCCATCGCGGAGTTCGTCGAGCGTCAGACCCGAGATGAAAACGAGGTAGCTCGGTACAACGGGGAGGATGCACGGCGACAGGAATGACACGAGGCCGGCGAAGAAGGCTAGGGGCAACGAGACTTGGATTTCCACGAGGTTCGTCCTTTCCTCTAGAGCTCGAAGTCCGTGAGGAGTCGACGCTCCTCTTCTCCAACCGTCGCCTGGATTTCCAGGTACGATTCGAGGCCACTCCCGTTGAGCTTCACTCGGAGGAGTTGGTCGAGCTGGAAGAGTCCGGCTGAGTTCGACAGTTCGATGGTTACCCGGATCGGCTTCTTGTCGCCCTTTGCCAAGGAGACGCTGTCTACGGCGGCGGCTGACACCGCGTGGATAGAAAGCGAGCCTGCCTCGAACGGGATGCGCGATCGCCCTTTGGCCATGTCCAGTGCATCCGCGATGCGCACCACGCCGGCTTCTAGCGTGAGCGGAGTGCCGCCCGACCGATGAGAGATGATTGCGTGGAGAATCTCGGAGCGGATGATCGTTTCGTGCCGAGAGTCATACACATGCTGCAGGATCTGTTTGAGCTTCTCCTGTGCAATGAAGAGGCTGAACGCTTCGTGGTCCTGCCGGTGGATGGACATACCCACGTCGTGCAACAGCGCCGCGAGCGCGACGACGACTTCGGCATCTTTCGCACTCATTTCGTAGTTGAGTGCAACCCCAGAGGTAACCCCTGCATTTGCGAGTAGCCTCAGCATCCTCACGGCCAGGTTCATCACGATCTTCACATGGACGGGACCGTGGTCGGTCATGCCCAGTCGTTCGACTGCGTTAACGTTGGCAGCCAGCCAGAGGCCGTAGAGGTCGTCGTCAGCGTTCACCAGCTCAATCACTTTTTGGAGCTTCGGATTGTGCTCGTCCGGCACCGACATGACGATGCGGTTCTCGAAACGGTCATCGACCGACCCAGCGACGTCCTCGGGGTTTGGCGTCGCCTCAGTATCAAAATGTTCGTCGGTCAAAGTGCTGACTCCCAGTTCTTGATTTTCTTCGCACCCTCGATCACGACGACCGTGCCGACAATGCGGTCGTGGATCCCTTGGCGATTAGCGTCCCAATACACTTGGGCGAACCCCAAGAGTCCCGTTGCGAATCCAGCCGCGTATCCGCCTGCTCGCTCGAAAGCGATCCACCACGTGATCGGTTCCCCGTCCAGGCGCACCACGCGAATCCTCATGAGCTTCTTGCCCACCGTCTGACCGTTCCACCAGGAGAGAACGACTGTCATGTATAACGAGGCCCACCCGAACCCGAACCCGAGTTCGTCGAGAAAGCCGCGCAACGTGTTGAAAAGCCCGGCGTTGTTTGATTGATCGAGTTCAAATTGTGCAGCGGCGAGCTGTGTTCTTTGACTGGTTTGTAGGGATTCGAGATCACCGATGTGCCCTTCGAGGACGGCGAGCGTGTCCGAAGCGACTTCGGTGAGGAGCCGGCTGCGCAGCAGTTCGCGGGTGAGTATTGCCTCGTCGCCGTCTGCGGCTAACAACGCGGCGTAGGATGTCAGAGCAGCCTCAGCGGACAGGCCGTCGATCTCGTTGGCCAGCGACGCCCTAACCGTTGGGTCTCCCGGTGCCTCGTCGACGCCCTCGCCATTCAAGAGAGCGGTGAATCGTGCTTGGGCGGAGCCAGCCCAGGAGGCATCATCTGGAATGGCGGCGAGCACCAAGTCCAGCATTTGGCTCCGCTTCCACCCCATGTCTTCCGCAGCCTCCACGAAGTCCAGGAACTGTTCCTCAGCGTCTTCCAAGTCGTTCGCATTCGCGAACGAGGCCTCTAGCGCGTTCACCGCGATCGCGCCGAGAACCGCGGCGAACGGGTTGTCCGAGTTGCCTTCGACAAGGGCCGGCATTGCTGTGAGATCCTGTGCTTCGTTTCCTCCTAAGTTGACTCCGAATGCCCACACCATTCCAGCTGTTATGAGTGCGATGACTAAGCCGAAGCACCCCACGGATGCACGCATCGTCCGGTTGAAAGCGCTGCCCTTCACGGGCGTGCGCTTGAAGCCCGCTCGCATGAAGAACGTCGCGGCGGCGACACCAAGAATGAGCGCGTTGCTCTTGGTCACTATGGTGATGAAACCGACGATCGCGAGGTCGATGATGAGCGCCCAGAATCGTCGTCCGGGCTTGGCCAGGGGCATCCCCAGTAACTCTGCGGAGACGTCGAAGGCGTCCGGCGTGATGATACTCCGGGGGTCGTGATGCGTGACGGGACTCATAGAGGGTGCGGCTACCGCCGCCTCGCCCAGATCACCAAAGCGAGACCGGCCGCGGCGCCGAGAAAGGCTCCTCCTGCGAGGGTACGCGAGCGGACGGATTTCACAACGGGCGGCACTGGGGGCACCGACTCAGGCTCATCGAAGTCCGGAAGGGTGACGGACCCTTCGCCGCCGTAGGCCATCGTTTCGTCCTCTCCGCCGTCCCAAGAACATGAGGGACAACTCAGGACACCCTTGTCGTGAGCGGTGCGATTCGGGGAAACGACCTCGTCGCCACACAGGGGACATCCAACACCCGCTGGAAGTGGGCGGATCAGCCCATAGAGAGCGCCCTTGGACAGGTCGAGCTCGTCAGCGATCTGATTGACGCTTTTCTCAGAGTCCCAATACAGCTCATTGGCTGCTTCGAGCGTCTTTTTGGAGGTTTCCATTGTGGTTTCCAGGCGTTGCCTTGACCGTTTCGGGTAGTCTCATGAACATAGCTAGGCCCCGTCCGTCCTGCACAGCGAAGTCGACTGGCTGGCGGGCCTTTTTCTTTGGTGTAGAGAGGGTTTCCTGTGGTGTGCATTCCCGTCGAACACGGCCATCTTGAGGCCATCGTGAAAGAACCGAAGGACGCTCCGCGCGGCGTTGCCGTTGTGTGTCACCCCCATCCGGTTCACGGGGGCACGATGCACACCAAGGCCGTGTACCGCGCAGCCCAGGCATACAACGACGCGGGCTTGGTGACCCTCCGGTTCAACTTCCGCGGTGTGGGCGTGAGTACGGGCAGCCACGACGATGGAATCGGCGAGATGGATGATCTGCGTGACGCTCTGGACTGGATCGAGGCTCGCTACCCGTCGCTCCCGCTTCTTGTAGGTGGGTTTTCCTTTGGTTCGATGGTCGGACTGAGTGTGGGAGCGGAGGATCCCCGTGTAGTGGCTCTGCTAGGCCTGGGGCTCCCGGTAGACATGGATCGCTACGACTACTCATTCCTCTCCGAAATCGACAAACCGATTTTGGTAGTGCAGGGTGAAGAGGACGAGTTCGGGTCTGGGGAGAGAGTGTCGGCGCTGGTCGCCGAGCTGGGCACGCACATCACGCTGGTGCGCATTCCGGGTTCGGACCATTACTTCACCGATCGACTGGACGAGTTGAGAGACATCGTCCGAGGCTATTACGAGTCAGGTCCGGGATCTCGGTACCTGGCCGCAGTCTGACCTAGGAGAGCGCCATGCGAAGTCGCGATCGAGTCCTCCAGAGCTTGGAGAACGTGTATCGCTCGGCTTTCACAGCAGCCGACGAAGCGACCGACACACCTGCGATGGCCCGGCTGGACCTCGAATATCAGCGAGACCAACTGCAGCTCGAGGTGCTACTCGATATCCGCGAGATGCTGACGCCTGCCGAGCCGGATCGTGTCGACAAGACCACTTCGTTGCTCGAGAAGGCTCAGAAGATTCGAAAACTCACCAGGCTCCGGTAGCGACATGAAGATCTACACAAAGACTGGAGATGGCGGCGACACGGCGTTGTTCGGCGCTGGACGTGTGTCCAAGGCGTCCGTGAGGGTGGCCTCGTACGGTGAGGTTGATGAGCTCAACGCCACGGTGGGCTGGGCGATAACTCAGGTATCGGACGGCCAAATCAAACAGAGGCTCGAGACCCTCCAGCACGACCTGTTTGCCCTCGGCTCAGAATTGGCCACGCCGCCTGCCGCTGAAGGCCGTCGCCGTCCAGACACGCCAGGTGTGCCCGACGAAAGACTCGGACAAATGGAGACTTGGATGGACGAAGCTGACGCAGAACTCCCTGAGCTTCGTGTCTTTGTGCTTCCGGGCGGGACGACGGGAGCTGCCGCACTTCATCTGTGCCGGACGGTGTGTCGGCGGGCCGAGCGAGCCGTGGTCGGGCTTGCTTCACAAGAAGAAGTGAGTGCCCCGGTGCTGGCATACCTGAACCGACTCTCCGACACGCTTTTCACCTTCGCGCGGCTCGAAAATCATCGGGCAGGTGTGGACGACATAGAGTGGCGCAAATAGACGTCGACCGCGCTACAGCTATGGCGGCCTCTCTAACGAAGGCTGCTCATCGTGTGGGTACCCCACCTGAAGGGATCGACTGGCTGTCCCGGGCACACGCCCTCGCAATGGCTCCTCGTCTGGAGCAGTTGGGGGATGATCACCATCCTGCGTACCTGCACCCCGGCCGGTCTGCTCTTGTCCTGATCCGAGACGCCGAGGTGTCGGATGCACTCACGCTCGCCGGCGCGGTAGTTCTCGAGACGCGGGACGATGCTCTGAGGATGTCGACGGACCTCGTAGATCGTCTTGGTCCGGAATTGTCAGAGCTCGTGGCCGCTGTGCCGCGCCCAGGGGGCGACTCGTTGACGGAGCGCCTCGTCACTGCATCGAATGAAGTGAGGCTCGCCGCTCTGGCTGAGCGGCTCGACCACCTCCGGCACGAGCATCTACGTGAGGAGCGGGACCATTGGAGAGAGCTCCACGACGAAGTGGGCTCGGTGTGGTGGCCTGTGGCCAAGAGGACGCACGCCAAGCTGGCGACGCGATACGCTCATTGGCATCGGACGTTCGCTAAACGTCTCTGAGGGGTTCAGCCTAGCGGTTCCTTTTACGTTCGCCCGCGACCGTTTCAACGAGCAGAATGCCGTACTTCCCGAGTTCGCCGTATATGAGTCGCGCTTCAAGCCGCGACAGGAAACGGATCGAAGCGATCTCTTCGGGGCCAAGAGATGCGGCCACCTCGCCGGGCTGCTCGAGCCCGTCGATCAGGACCATCGCACAAACCGAGTTTCCATCTGACGGAGAGGACGAACCGCGAGTACTGATCACGCAAAGGCTCGACATGGGTCCGCCCATGTCGTGCACGCGGACTCCGGGGAAACGCGCGCGGACCATGTCCGTGATGTGCCCGTACTTGAGGCGGAAGTCCTCCATCAGCTCGCCGCCAATGAAGTCGTATCGGGTTCCGAACGAGCGGTATTCCTCAGCCGAGTTCGACAGAATCGAGACCTCGATGCCTTCGAGCTCGATTGGAGCCAGGTCCATTTTCACTGCCAGAATTTCGTCCGGTACAAACTCCATGTAGGACTCGAACGTGAGGTACCCGAGACCGTAGACGCCAAGCTCGTGTGCTCCCACGGGGACGTCGGGGATCTCGAAGTAACCGAGTTCGTCCGTCCGGGTGATTTTCCACAGATCGTGCATCGTGACGAGGATACCCACGAGGGGCCGTCCATTCACCGCGTCGAGTACTTCGCCCTGGACTGTGAAAGTCTCCCCGACGGGCTCCTCATCCTGGGCCGCGAGTGGTCCGCTCGTCGCCAACCCGAGCAGGCCGAATAGCAACGCGTAGCGAAATAGAGTCCGCATCAGTTGCCTTTCGTATAAATCACGATCACATCATTTCCTGCGCCGAGTCCGAACAAGTTTCCAGCCTCCACCGGCTTGTAGATGACAATACGGTCAATCGCGTCAGGCGGAAGCTCATATAACATGTCAGTATTACTTGCTCGCGCCCCGTTTAGGAAGACGAGCATCGACTCTAGTTCGTCGAAGACAATGCCCGCTTCGGTGCTTCCACCGTCCGGTACTGAGACTTCCCGAAGTCTCGCTTGGCGATCAAAGAGTCGAGCGTCCACAGAGATGGGTATGTCAGCCGGCACATCACAGGCCAAATACCATCCGTCGGAGTGGGTCTGAAGCTGTTGCCGACCTGGAGCATCCGTGCCTCGGACGTCCCAAGAAAGTGTCACTTGGGCTCCGGGCATGCCCATACCCGACGAGCTATCGCTGACCCAGCCGGCGATGGCGCCCGACCCCGGAGCGGATCGTTCGGTGAGGCACTCGGACGCCACCATGGTGAACGTCGACGGTGTCCCCACGTTGCCATGCTCGAATTAGTACACCGCTGGAGCCTGTCTTGCCTCGCTTTCGGGCTTTGATTACAAGTTCGGCGCTGTCGTTCACATAGTGACACAAACGGATAATCGGAGTCATGACCTACATCATCGCTGAACCGTGCATCGAGACTAAGGACGCGAGTTGCGTCGAGGTGTGCCCGGTGGACTGCATTTACGACGCCGCCGACCAGTTCTACATCCACCCAGACGAGTGCATCGACTGTGGTGCCTGTGAGCCCGAATGTCCGGTCCAGGCGATTTTCCCCGACACGGATGTGCCGCCCGAGTGGACGAACTACGTCGAGAAGAACAAGACTCACTTCGAGTAACTCGACGTAAGACTAGAAAGACAAAACGGCGGAGGAGCCCTGAAGCTCCTCCGCCGTTTTTTTGTGCCACCGATGACCGTAGGTGGCCGGCCGAACTAGAGGCCGAGCTCTCGCATGCGATCCAGCGAGAGAGTGGCGGGCTGCGATTCGCCTGCGGGCACGAGGCCGGGACGATCCTGCTGCTCCACCTGCTTCTGTTGACGCAACAGCATGACGGTTGTCGCAACCGCCAGCGCGCCGATCAATCCGAACGTGATTTTCTTCATGACTCTCCTCTCTGGCGTGGCTTCCTTCGTTGCCCGACACTAGCAGGAACCGTGCCGAATAAACGACGAGTCAACTAGTTCTGTAGGTCGTGTGTTCTCAATGATTTACGACTTTACCGCTCGATGCATTACCACCCTTTGATCCACAGATTCGAGAGGGTGGCTCAGAAATCCGTTCCGGTTAGGGAGACATGTCCGATTCCATAAGTGTTGAGATGAAGGAGGCCGCTGCGGCCGGAGACCCTGTTGCGCTGTGCCGAGTGATGGTGGCGACCCCCTCGGTGAACCCGATTTTGGCCGCTGGGGGAGTGGGTGAACGGGCGATGGCTGACCTCACCTGCTCGTGGCTTCGGGATTGGGGTTTGGAAACCGAGATCGTCGAGGTCGAGCCGGGTCGGTACAACGTGATCGGACGGCTCGAAGGGAGCGGCCCCTCACTTCTGCTGAATGGGCACCTAGACACGGTGGGTGTCGAGGGGATGACGACGGCACCCTTCGGAGCGGAGTTGGTCGACGGTAAGGTGCTCGGCCGAGGCTCGTGTGACATGAAAGGCGGCGTTGCGTCGATCCTCGCCGCCACCCGTCGACTCGCGAACGGCGGACCCCGCCCCAATCTGATTGTGGCGTTCACTGCGGATGAAGAATACGCCAGCGTGGGGATGGCTCACTTAGTAAAGTCGGGAGTGAGGGCGGACATGGCCGTGGTGTGTGAGCCCACCAGCCTCACGGTGATGCCAGCCCACAAAGGATTCGTGTGGATCGAGGCTGACTTCCGCGGCCGGGCCGCACACGGCTCGCGGCCGGAGATCGGCGTGGATGCGATTCGACATGCGGGCCTCTACTTGGCCGCACTCGATCGTTATGCAGACGACCTGAAGGCGCGACCCGCTCACCCTCTTCTTCAGTACGGGTCTTTCCATGCAGGGACCATTCACGGAGGCTCGGCGGAATCCGTTTATCCGGAGGGGTGCACGCTCATGTTGGAACGGCGAACGATGCCTGGCGAAGCGCCCGGGACAGTCATGGAGGAATTCGAGGCGGTTTTGTCCGAACTGCGGACCGAAGAAGAGTCGCTCGACGGTACCCTGAAGATGACGCTCAAGCGACCTGGCACAGAGGTGGCGACTTCCTCCGAATTGGTTCAAGGGTTGCTAGCGGCGATCGATCATCACGGTATCGAAGCTCGAGTCGAAGGGATGACCGCCTGGGTCGACGCGGCGTTCCTAAACGAATCCGGAGTGCCGGCGGTTTGCTTCGGGCCGGGAGATATCGCACAAGCCCATACCGAGGACGAGTGGATCGAAGCGCAACAGATCTCCTCGTGCGCGGACGTGTTGGAGAGCTTCGCTCGAGGTCTGGCGGCCGAATAAGAAAAAGCGCCGGACCACTGAGTGATCCGGCGCAGATTCGTTCAGGGTAGGCGCGGCGTCACCTCTTGGTCATGATCAAGATGAGTCCATTAGGGTGCCCGGTGCCGTAGCGGGTCGTCGCCTCACTTGCGCTCATGTAGAGCATCTCTTCGATATCTGCGACAGGTAACCCGCGTAGAACTTGGAGTCCGCCTTGACGCTCCGATCCGTCCACGAAGACGTTTGCGGAGTTCCCGCCACGTGACTGCAGCCATCGAGGGCGCATCCGCTGGATCGCTTGGTACGCGTCGCCAGTTACGACCTGCTGGAGGGCTTCGTTCGTCAGTTGGTTTGGGTTGCCACCACCACTACCGCCACCGCTGCCGCCACCACTCGCACAGCCGGCCAGGCCGATGGCCAGGGCGAATGAAGCTATCAATAGCCGCCTGGACGTTATTGCTCGCATACTCTGACTCCTTCTCTTTTGAGTGAACATCCCAACGTGAACATTATGCTTGCGGTTACTTGCTTTCGCCACTGTGGAAGGCTCAGCGGATTTCTTGCTCGCCGCTAGGTACTCGGATAACCTCCCCGTCAGGCGGGACCCCGGCGAAGTACGTCCACCGTGCGCTCTTTGCTCATCGACCAGAATGCAGCATGCGGATCCAAACAGTTTTGACAATTCTTGAGTGCGCGGCTGTTTCTGCGTGCGTGGACCCCGAGGACGAGATGGCGGACTTGGTGCTGCGAGACGGTGTGGTTTGGACGGGAGTCGCGGGTGCGGGGCGGGCCGAGGCTGTTGCCGTTAAGGACGGTGAGATTCTCGCTGTGGGGTCTAACGCCGCAATTGACGTATTCGTCTCGGACGAGACCACAGTCATCTCTCTGCAGGGGCGGACCCTCACACCCGGGTTCATCGACGCGCACACGCACTTCATTGCCGGGGGATTCCAACTGGCATCCGTCGACCTGCGCGATGCCGATTCTCCGGAAGAATTCGCCCGACGCATCTCTGAGTTTGCCAGCTCGGTCCCGGCTGGGACGTGGATCACCGGCGGAGACTGGGACCATGAGATGTGGGGTGGCGAGCTGCCTCGGACCGACTGGATCGATGCCTTGACGCCAGATCATCCCGTCTTCGTTCAGCGACTCGACGGGCACATGGCCCTAGCCAATTCTCGGGCGCTACAGGCGGGCGGTGTAACCACGGAGACGGAGGACCCGGCAGGTGGAGCGATCGAGCGAGACGCTTCAGGCGCACCGACAGGGGTTCTCAAGGACGAAGCCATGAGCTTCGTGTATGCTGCGATACCAGCTTCCACCGATGAGGAAGTGGATCGCGCGCTCCAGGCGGCGGCTGTTCACGCCCTCTCGTTGGGGGTGACACAGATCCATGACATGGCCTACGACTGGATTGGACTCGAGACCTATCAGCGGGCGCACGCATCGGGCGACCTGCCTCTGCGGGTCTACTCCGTGGTGCCTATGGCGACGTGGGAACGTATGCGGGACTACGTGGCCGAAAACGGCCGCGGTGACGACCGTCTCTGGTGGGGTGGCCTCAAGGCGTTTGTGGACGGCTCATTGGGCTCGACGACCGCCTGGTTCTACGACGTATATGACGATGAGCCCGAAACCGCGGGCCTGATGACCACAGACACGACCGAACTCGCGAGTTGGATTCGTTCCTCGGATGAGTCCGAAATGCATGTAATCGTCCATGCGATCGGTGACAAAGCGAATGACTGGCTTCTAGATGTGTACGAGGATGTCATTGGGGACCACGGGCCCAGAGATCGACGGTTCCGCATTGAACACGCGCAGCACCTTAGTCCCGGCGCACTCGGTAGGTTCGCTGAGTTGGGTGTGATCGCATCCATGCAGCCCTATCATGCCGCCGACGATGGACGGTGGGCGCAAAAACGGATTGGGCCGGAACGGATCAAGACGACTTATGCCTTCCGTTCGTTACTCGATGCTGGAGCGACTGTCGCTTTCGGCTCTGATTGGACCGTGGCGCCTCTCGATCCCGTGGAAGGAATCGATGCGGCGGTGACTCGGCGAACCTTGGATGGGGCGAATCCGAACGGGTGGATTCCTCAGGAACGCATCTCACTCGAGGAGAGTCTGATAGCCTATACATCGGCTGCTGCGCGTGCTGGATACATGGAGGCGCGAGTCGGAACCATCGAACCAGGGAAGCTCGCCGACCTTGCGGTACTATCTGGGGATATCTTCTTGATGGATGAGAAGGAGCTCGGGTCGGTGCACGTAGACCTGACGATTGTGGAAGGCGAGGTGGTTTACGAACACCCGGCGGGCGGGGAGTAGCGAGAGGATGACGGAAGACGGGGGCCCAAAACCGGTCGCGCACACGCGGCAGGTCACGATCGATGCTCTGTGCGAGCATTTTGCGAACGACATCATGAGCGTCGAGGAGTTTGAGCAGCGCGTGGATGCGGCTCATTCCGCGAAATCCGTGGAGGACCTCAAGGAGCTCCTACAGGACCTTCCGGGTGGCAACCTTCCGTCAGTCGCTCAGCAGGTAGCTGTTCCCGCCCCCGCTCCGATGGTCCTGGCGGCTGCCCCGGTGAAGGACCGTGAGTTTGTGGTCGCGGTGCTTGGTGGTAGTGCGAGGAAGGGGCGGTGGAGCCCGGCACGAAAGAACATCGCGGTGGCTGTGATGGGTGGAGCCGAGCTCGACTTCCGGGATGCCGTGATGGGACCGGGCGTCACGGAGCTGCAGGTCTTCACGGTGTGGGGGGGAGTGGAGGTGATTGTGGCCCCGGGTCTCCACGTTGAGAGTCATGGAATCGCGATCCTGGGTGGGTTCGAGCATGCGGGAGACAACATCCATACGACTGACCCTCACGCGCCCACGCTACGAATTACCGGCATCGCGTGTATGGGTGGGGTGGATGTAACGACCCGGCACTCGGGTGAGACAGCGCGGGACGCAGGAAACTCGAGCGGAAAGAGCAACGACGGATCGCCAAGGGCGGCTCACCCCTAGGGGCCGCGTGGTATTATCCTGATCCGAAGGATCGTGCCGCGCACATCAAGGACTATGTGGCCTTTTGGGGCGGTGTGCGCCTAGAGGAATAACCTCCGCCTGGGTGACCCTGATGACTGAAGTTGTTCCGCGCGACATCGCTCTGATCTCTGTGTCCATTGATCTTGGCGCGGGGAGGCGAGGCGTGGACATGGGTCCTTCGGCACTGCGCATTGCTGGGATCACCGCTGAGGTGGAGTCCATTGGGCATCGAGTCCTCGAATCGGGGACCGTGACCGCCGGCGGGTTCGAGACGACGGACACGGGCGAGAGCACGCTCCGCTTCCTCACTGAGATCGTCGATGTGGCCGAGCGTACCCGGAACCGGGTCGCAAAGGGAATGGAGGACGGGTGCATGCCTCTCATCCTTGGAGGAGATCATTCGCTTTCCATCGGATCAGTGGCTGCGGTGGCGGCTGAGTACGCAAAACGAGACGAATCGATCGGTCTCGTTTGGGTCGACGCCCACACGGACATGAACCGCCCTCATACGTCTCCCAGTGGCAACATCCATGGGATGAGTTTGGCGGTGTTGATGGGACATGGAGACGAACGGTTGGTTGGATTGGGCGGGCGCGATCAGGCGGTGAAGCCCGAGAACGTGAGCGTCCTGGGTGCGAGGCAGCTGGACGCTGGCGAGAAGGCGCTCGTCTCTGAGCTTGGAGTCCGGGTGTTCACGATGTCGGAGATCGACGACCGTGGCGTCAGCGTGTGTATGGATGAGGCGCTGGAGCGCGCCAACGCTGGAACCGGCGGGTTCCACGTCTCATTCGATCTGGACTCACTCGATCCGCGCGAGGCGCCTGGAGTGGGGACCCCAGTTCAGGGAGGGCTCACCTATCGGGAGGCCCACCTGGTGTGTGAGAAGGCTGCCCGCTCGGGTGGGTTGGTTAGTTTCGAGATGGTAGAATTGAATCCGGTACTCGATGACAGGAACCACACCGCAGTTCTCGGTGTTGGCCTCGTGGCCTCTGCTCTTGGGAAGAGCATTCTCTAACTCAGGACTTCTAATGACCAGTGAAGGCTCACGCTCCGGCGTTTCGCACTTCTTTCTGAACGCGCTTCGCATCGTGGTTGCGTTGATGTTCATGCAGCACGGGGCCCAGAAACTCCTCATGATGTTTGGTGCCGAGAGCGTCGCGGAGTTCATGACGCGGCGGTGGTTCGCAGGAGTTCTCGAACTGTACGGCGGTGGTTTGATCCTGGTTGGACTCTTCACCAGGCCGGTTGCCTTTGTTCTCGCGGGTGAGATGATGTTCGCCTATTTCATCGCTCATCATTCACGCGGTTGGGTCCCCTACATGAATGGCGGGGAGCTTCCCGTCTTGTTTTGCTGGACGTTTCTCTTCTTAGCGGCGAACGGAGGGGGTTCGTTCAGCTTGGACGGCCTTCTAGCGGCCCGCAAAAGAACGAAGGCCGAGGGCTGACACCCCCCCGGCCTTCATGGTCACCGCTCGGTTCGTTCAGGCGAACCGCTCCCCCTCAGCCGCCTAGTGTGCGGTCCAAGTAGGCCTTTAGGCGCTCCCAAGCATCCAGCGCGGGGGCTGCGCGTAGGTCGGGGTCACCGTCCACCCTCAGCCAGAAACCGTGGTCGACCGCGTCGTAGATGTGGAGATCGTTCTCGATTCCAGCTGCGCGAAGGGCGGTCTCGAATCCTGACACCTGTTCGGGGGACGGACCGGAATCCTCCGCTGCAAAGGTCCCGTACACCTCGTGATCCATGTTCGCGAGAACTTCGGGGTCGTCCACGAGGCGCCCGTAGAAGATTCCCGTGGCCTGATGGTCGACGCCATCGAGTCCGAATGACAGCGCGATTCCCCCGCCAAAGCACCAACCCATGGCGCCGACTTGGCCCGAAACGTCCGTGCGCGTCTTCAGAAACCCGACGGCGGCGTCCAGGTTGGCGACGACGGTAGGCATTTTCGCGTTGGCTTCCTGCATGAGCGCGATGTTCTCGTCACTGGACGACCCCACCCGCCCCTGATACAAGTCTGCGGCGAGTGTGACATACCCCTCCGCGGCGAAATCGTCTGCGACCTGGCGGACACGGTCGGTCAGCCCGTTCCATTCGTGGATGATGATAAGAGAGGGGAAGGGGCCGGCACCTTCAGGGATGGCCAGGTATCCGGTGGTAGCGGCGTCACCGTCCAAATAGTGGACGTCTTGGCCTTGGAGGTCCCCGCCCTCGCCAACGATCGAGGGTGGTAGTTGTCCCTCAGCGGTCGGAGCTAAGGCTACGCGGTGCTCCGGGGCTGCTTCGGATTCTGCGGCCTGATCGGGGGATTCTGTGCCACCGCACGCGCTCACGAGAAGGGAGAGGACGGCGGCTGATAGTAGGCGTCGGTGGGTTTTCATGGCTTGAAATTGTCTGTACAGGAGGGTGATGTCGCTGAGCGCAGGATTAGGTCCAGGGCCTCTTTTACGCAACTGATCCCCTGCGACCCCTTTCCTGTAATCCATGTAGACACCATTTAGAGATCAAAATCACCCGAGAAGAGGTTTCCGATGTCCGTACATCAACGAGAGCCCGGCCGCGGCCGGATTTATGACGATTTTGCAGCGACTATGGGTGACACACCCCTTGTTCGTGTGCCGCGACTCAAGGAGAAGTACGGTGTTGGCGCTGACATCCTGCTCAAATGTGAGTTTTTCAACCCGTTGGGCTCCGTGAAAGACCGCATCGGGGTGGCCATGATCGAAGCAATGGAAGAACAAGGCATTCTGAACAAAAACTCCACGATCGTGGAGCCGACATCCGGAAATACTGGGATCGCACTGGCGTTCGTGGCTGCATCCAAGGGATATCGGTGCATTTTGACGATGCCGGAGACGATGTCTGTCGAACGGGTGCAGATGATGAAGCATTTGGGCGCTGAAATCGTGCTGACGCCGGCCGCGGAAGGAATCGGCGGAGCATTTGCCGCTGCGGATCGTCTCACGGAGGAAATTGACGGTGCAGTCCAAGCCGGTCAGTTCGTGAACCCGGCCAATCCTGAGGTGCACCGGCGGACGACTGCGCTCGAGATTTGGAATGACACGGACGGGAAGGTGGACGTCTTCGTGTCAGGCGTCGGGACCGGCGGAACGATCACCGGGGTGTCCGAGGTTCTGAAAGAGAAGAACCCGAACCTCCACTCTGTTGCCCTCGAGCCGGTGACAAGCCCGGTCCTCTCCGGAGGTGAACCGGGCCCTGGGAACATGATCCAGGGCATTGGTGCTGGCTTCGCACCCGACGTTCTCAACATGGACCTCGTGGACGAAGTGATGACGATCGTGAACGAGGATGCTTTCGCGATGGCGAGGGACGTCGCGAAGGTCGAGGGGCTTCCTTGCGGGATTTCCGCAGGGGCTGCGATCTGGGCTGCGATTCAGATTGCCAAGCGCGCTGGGATGGACGACAAGACGATCGTCGTAGTGCTGCCGTCCTTCGCTGAGCGCTACGTCTCGACGGACCTCTTCTCGGACGATTAGACGGTCCGCAACGGGCAGCGATGTGCGTGGCGAAAGGGGGCGGACAGGGTGACCGGTTCCCCCCTTTACGCTGCCCCTCCCCGCACGACCGACAGCGACGTCATCTCCGCGACACGATTGAACGCGAGGTCTGTCGTGAGGAGCGTCAGATCGTGCCTCAGGCAGAGCTGAGCCAGAAGGGCATCGATCGTTCCGATACGGAGTCCTTCCGACGCTAGCCGGCGGCGGAGCTCAGCCGCGTCCACGTAGTCTCGTCCGTCCGGGACGACGTGCGGGAGTACACTAAAGCGCTCCAGAATCAGGTCGCGAGCCTCGTCGTCAGGGAAGCCTTGGAGCAGTTCTTGAAGGACGAGCCCCGTCGTGAACACCTGCTCACCTTCCCGGAGCGCCTGAGCGAGTCTGCGAATCTTGGGGAGCGTGGACGGGGCGTTGTTGCGAAATGCGAGAGACCACACGGAGGTGTCTACGAGGAGTCTCACGACCGTGTACGCTTGGTCTTGAAGTCGTAGGGGTCCCAGTCCAAGGCGTCGAATAAGTCGAGGATATCCATTTGCCGACGGCGCGCTACGAACTCTTTCAGAGCCTTCGTGACCGCCGCCTTCTTCGTGCGTTCACCGCTGACAACAAAGGCTTCTTCGAGTAAATCGGGGTCCAACGCGAGGTTCGTGGCCATCGTCGTTTCCATAGATGTGTGAGAAGTCACACAATAAGTTACACAATCGAGGATCGATTCAACATGACTACCCCGTTAGGGGTTGCCGGCAAACGAAGCCGTTGCTGGCAGCCCGCTGGAGGGGCATGTTCCTCGCCCCACATCCATTTGGAGGCTCCATGCGCGCTTGGCGTTCTGCATTGGTCATTGGTCTCGTATTGGTGGCGGCTGCGTCGTCGAGTACGCCTGACGACTACCCCCGCCGGATCGGAATCGACATAGAGCACTACCGGTTTGAGCTCGCGCTTGCTGACGACTCGGACGAGATCGCCGGGCGTGCGACCGTGACCGTTCTGTTCACCGGAAGTGGCGTTGTCGACTTGCCGCTGGACCTGACGTCGATCGCCTCCGGTGGCCGGGGAATGGAGGTCCTTTCGGTGATGTCCGACGGAGCCTCTTTGGACTTCACACACCGGTCTGACGTCCTCAACATCCGCCTCGCCGAGACGGGTCGGGCTGGGGGACGCGTGAGCGTCACCATCGACTACCGTGGGGTTCCGGTAGCCGGCCTTCAGATCGGTCCGAACAAGTACGGTGACCGGACCTTCTTCAGCGACAATTGGCCTAACCGAGTTCACAATTGGTTGCCGACCGTGGACCACGTCGGTGAGAAGGCCACGAGTGAATTCTTGGTCACTGCTCCGGCCCATTATCAGGTCGTGTCGAACGGACTCGTTCTCGAAGAGACGGACCTCGGCAACGGGAACCGCCTGACGCACTGGAAGCAGTCGGTCCCCATCTCGCCGTGGCTCTTCGTGCTCGGCGTCGCCCAATTCGCCGTCCAACAAGTGGACGACTTCCAGGGCAAGCAGATCCAAACCTGGGTCTATGCTCAGGACCGGGACGCAGGCTTCTACGACTTCGCCGTCCCCACGAAACAGGTCCTCGAGTTTTACGACGAGTATGTGGGGCCGTTCGCCTACGAGAAGCTGGCGAACATCACATCGCCGGCCACAGGCGGAGGCATGGAGGCGGCGTCCGCCATCATGTACAGCGATAACTCTGTCACCGGCGAGCGCACGGACAGGTGGCGGAACGTCGTCATCCACGAGATCGCACATCAGTGGTTCGGAAACGCGGTAACAGAGGCCGACTGGGACGACGTATGGCTGAGTGAAGGCTTCGCCACCTACTTCACGCTGCTCTACCGAGAGCACGCGTATGGTCGGGACGATTTCGTTTCCGGACTTCAGCAGGCTGCCGACCGGATCTGGCCGATGTACGTGGATGCCCCGGAATACCGCATCGTACATGACGATTTGGCTGACATGGCGCTCGTTACCAGCGGAATTACCTACCAAAAGGGTGCCTGGGTCCTCCATATGCTTCGGAAACGCATGGGGGACGAGGCGTTTTGGGAGGGAATCCGGACCTACTACGCTCGTTATATGAACGGAACGACTTCCACGGATCAGTTCATGGAGGTCATGGAAGAGGCCTCAGGTCAGGATCATCAGGTGTTCTTCGATCAGTGGCTTCGGCAGGGAGGCAATCCGTCGCTCCAAGGCTGGTGGGTCTACGATGAGACTGCCCAGGCGGTCCGGGTCGAGCTGAATCAGGTCCAAGACGTCGGTTCGTTCGTGATGCCGCTCGAGATCGGGGTCGACATGGACGGTGATCAGATCGCAGATGTAATGGAAACCGTTGAAATCACTGGCGATTTACAACGTTTTGTGATCTCCGTGCCCGGTGAGCCGGTGAATGTCCGCCTGGATCCAGATACCTGGGCGCTCTTTCAGTCGGACTTCGGTCCGAGGGGGCGGTAGTGATGCGTATGCGGGCCGTTGTCGCGGCGACGCTGATGTCTGTTGCGGCTTGTGCCGCTCCAGCGGATGGGCCGAAAGACGTTCTGCTTACTGCAGATCGGGGGATCGACGGTCTCGGAGAACCGATTTCGCCAGCTCAGGTCCTGATTCGTGGTGACCGAATTGTGGCAGTAGGCTCCGCGGTTAACGCCGCGGGCGATGTTGAGGTTATTGATCTGGGCGACGTGACGTTGTTGCCTGGGTTGATCGACAGTCACGTACACATCACGTACGCCTTTGCGGGCGAGCCACGGGATACGGAGACCGGTATCGTGGGGGCGTCTTCGGCCGAAGCCCTTCTCTTAAGCGGGTTTACCACGGTCAGAACACTCGGCAGTCCCGACTTCTCCGATGTGCTCCTCAGAGACGGCATCAATGCCGGAATCGTCCCCGGTCCGCGATTGCTCGTTTCCGGCCAGGGCATGACGGACGGGGTCGTGGTCGCCGCGGAGGGCGACCGCGTTGACGAAGGAGTCGCGACGGAGGAAGAAGTCCGAGCTTTTGTTCGCAGGGGTATCGAATCCGGAATCGACTGGCTCAAGATCTTCGCGAGCCGTAGCAGTCGGTCCGGGGGCACCCCCAACTACTCCCAAGAACAGCTGGAGTGGGCCATCGACGAGGCTTCGCAGGCGGGACTTCCGACATCGGCGCACGCACACGCCGCCGAGGCAGCGCGACGGGCCATTGAGGCCGGGGCCCGGACTATTGAACACGGATCGCTGGTCGACGAAACCGTTCTCGATCTGATGATCGAACGGGGGGCGTTCTATTCACCGAACCTGTACTTGTCGGAGTACTACCTTGCGAACGGCGACCGCATGGGCTTTTCGGAGGAGGCGCTGGAGTGGACCGCGCGGCTGCTCCCGCCACGGACGGCGATATTCACCACCGCTGTTGAGCGGGGCGTCCCGATCATCTTCAGCACCGACGCCAATCGTGGATGGGTGTGGTCGGGAGATACGGCCATCGAATTCGTGCGTCGGGTCGAGGCGGGCCAGTCGACCAAGGACGCGATCGTCAGTGCCACGTCCCGTGCTGCTGAGGCTCTCCAAGTACCGGATGTGGGCGACCTGGCTGCGGGGAAGTACGCAGATGTGATCGCGGTCCTCGGTGATCCGCTCCAGGACATCAATGCGCTTCGGAGTGCGGTCTTTGTGATGAAGGGCGGAGAGATCTACCGGAGGCCCGCGGGGTGACTCGACGCGAAGAAGGTTGCTTACGCCTCTGTGGGCTCGTGCTTTGAGCTGCGTGTCAGCAGCTTGTAGCCGACGTACCCGACTACTCCAATGCCCAGCACGATGGGTACCCAACTCACGAACTGCAGCACCAGCCCGCCCAAGAAGACTACGGCTCCGCCCTGCACCCACCCCATCATCTTGGCGTTGCGGCGTCCCTTTGTGAGATCCGCTTCGGTGTAGATCCGTTCCGGCAAGTTGTCGGTCAAAGCTCAGCCACCTTCAAGTTGCGCCAGCGGACCTTGATGCCGCCCCCGTCGTGGATCTGGAGGGCGATGTGACCCGCGCCCTTTCCGATTCCTTCGTCCACGAGGTCGATCATCTCGGTGCCGTTGATCCAGGTCGTTACATGATCCCCTACGACCCTGATTCTCATCTCGTTCCAATCGCCCATCTTGAGTGCCGCGTCACGGTCCGGTTCTGGCTGGATCAGCCAACCGCGTCCGTATGATTCGTAGATACCCCCCGTGTACAGCCCCGGCGGTGCGACTTCGGCCTGCCAGCCGCTGATACGGACGCCATCGATAGTGGAGCGGAAGAACACTCCTGAGTTGCCGTCGGCCTCCTGTTTGAACTCGAGTGTGAGTTCGAAGTCTTGGTAGGTCTCGTCGGTACGGAGGTACCCGTATTGAGCGTCCGGGCCGCTCTCACAGATCAGGTCACCTCCATCGACATACCAGAGCTCGGTGCCGTGGATGGTCCACCCGTCCAAGCTCTCGCCGTTGAAGATAGACACGGCCTCCTGGGCCCCAAGGGGCGTCATGAGGATGCCGAGTAAGGCTGCCGCCATCACAAGCGCACGAACGAAGTCCGCAGGGAGCACGCCGGCAAACAAGGTCAAGCAGGCAGCTTCGGCGCCCGGCTCAGGACGCTCCTCTGCATATCCGCCCATCACTCCATCGCCCTGATTTTCATATTCCGATACCACACCGGCGTGCCGTGGTCCTGCAGGCCAATCGAGCCGGACGGGGCCCGCGCATAGTGCTCCTCAACGCTGAACTTGCTCGCCTCGACTTGGCCGTTCCACTTTTCAGAGTACAGCTCGTATTCGACGGTCATTGTGCCGTTGAGCCAGTGCTGCACCGTATTCCCCCGTGCGACGATCTTCCCGGAATTCCATTCGCCAATCGGATGGACAATTCGGTTGTCAGCGGCCTCGAGGTCGTAGTTCTCCCCGGTCCGGTGCGTACGTGGATCCCAGTCGTCGGACTCAGGATAAGCCGGGTCGTCCAGCACTTGGTACTCGGCGGAGACCTGCCAAAGACCCTTCCCGTCAGTCTCCACAGCGCGGTAGAAGACGCCACTGTTTCCGCTGGGGCCCACTTTGAAATCGAAGGTCAACTCAAAGTCCGTGTACTCGGCGACGGTGATGATGTCACCGCCGTCCATGTTCCCGCTGGATGCCTGAAGCACCATTTCGCCGTTCTCGACGATCCAGGTCTCGGGCAAGCCATCACGCCCGTAGCCGCGCCACTGGTCCATGGCTTCACCGTCGAAGAGCAGCGTCCACCCTCCTGCCGCTTCTTCGGCGGACAGCGAGTTGTGGGCTACCTCTGCCGCAGTTGTGTCCTCTGCGGACGCGTCAGCGGTTTCTTCTCCGCTACCGGCGCAGGCTCCCGAACCAAGTAAGGTGACGGCCGCTATAAAGGCGAGCGTGCTAGTCGTATTCGTGGTCATAACACTTCCATCACTTCGGGATCCCAAGAGATCACCTTTTCGTCGAAGTAGGAGTCGTTGCAGGCAAGGGCAGGCGCAGCGGCGCGCAGTCCGAAGGTGGCATCTTCCACGACCGGCGTGCCGTCACGGACACCGTTGAAGAAGGTGGTGAAGTGGTCGTAGTGAGCGCCCTTGTAGCCCGCTTCCGCAGTGTAGACGCTCTCGGCGGGCGGAAGCATTGATTTGCGAGCGGCGACGACCTGGCCGGCTTCGTCGGACTTCATCTGACTGAAGACATCCGTCGCACCCACAGACTTGTTCCGACGCAGGACCACATCTGTCCACGTGACGTCCATGGCACCTTCGTTCCCTACGAGTCGCAGGAAGGTGCTACCCGAAGTGCCGTCCACGAAGTTCACGCGCAGCGACAGGTTGAAGGCCGGGTGCATTGCAGATTCGGGGTAGTCGAACATGCCGAGCAAGACGTCTGGCACCTCGCGCCCGTCCTTCCAATACCTGAGTCCACCTTGGGCCATGACTTTCCGTGGCCCATGTGAAGACGTCACGAAGTGCAGGCTCGAGAAGAGATGCACGAAGAGATCACCTGAGACTCCGGTGCCGTAGTCCCGGTAGTTCCTCCATCGGAAGATCCGAAGCGGGTCGTAGTCTCGTTGGGGTGCGCCACCCAGGAACATGTCCCAGTCGACTGTCTCTTCGGAGGCGGTCTCCGGGATGGGATACTGCCAGGCCCCGATCGGATCGTTCCGTGCCCAGAAGCCTTCGGCGTAGTTGAGTTCACCAATGGCGCCCTCTTCGAGAAGTTGTTTCGCCTTCTCGTTGCCGAGCGAACTCATGCCTTGGCTTCCGACCTGGAACGTCATTCCGGTCTCTTGCTGCACGCGCACCAACTCTGCGCCCTCCGAGATCTTATGCACCATTGGCTTCTCGCAGTACACGCCCTTCCCGGCCCGCATCGCATCGATGGAAATGCGCTGGTGCCAGTGATCGGGTGTTCCAATGATCACCGCGTCGATGTCGTCCCGAGCGAGGATCTCGCGGTAGTCCCGCGAAGTGAAGACGTCCGCCCCGTGCCGGTCCTTGATGTCCTGCAGCCGGCCATCGAAGCAGTCCGCTGCTGCCACGAGCTTTACGCCAGGAATCTGCAGGGCCGTGTTGACGTCGGCGTTCCCCATCCCGCCGGCTCCGATCACAGCCAGATTGACCTGATCGTTGGCGGAGAATCGGCGGCGGCCTGGTATGATGTGGACGTCTCTCAGGTCGCGTGCACTCAAGACGTGGGGGGTCGCGCCAGCTGCGACTGCACCCGCGGCGAGACTGCCCAAGAACTTGCGACGTGACTGTGGTGGGCGCGGATCGGTCATGGTTCGCTCGTGTTTTGAATTGGGTATGGAAGAATGGGTGGGGAAGCCTTCGATTGCCAGCCGATCCGTCTATGTCGCATCTTGGCGACTCCCCCCGACCCAACGAGACGTTCCAAGCTTATGACGAACAGACTCTTCACGACCTGCAGCGGATGGTGTGCCGTTGCCGCTCTCGCCCTCGCTGCACCGGTCGACGCGTCGGCCCAAGTCGATCTAGAAGCGCTCCAGGACGAGGCCGTAGCCTGGCTGCAGGAGTACATCGGCATCAACACGATCAACCCGCCCGGGAACGAGACGCGTGGCGCCGAGTTCTTCGCGGAGATCTTCAAGGCCGAGGGGATCGAATACGAGATGGCGGAGTCCGCCCCAGGACGGGGAAATATCTGGGCTCGGCTCGAGGGAGGCGACGAGGAAGCCCTGGTGCTTATCCACCACATGGATGTCGTTCCGGCGGATGAGCGCTTTTGGACGACGGATCCGCTCTCCGGCGAACTGCGAGACGGATACATCTATGGCCGAGGGGCGTTGGATACTAAGACCGGAGGTATTCTGCATCTCGCCACATTTCTCGCGTTGCACCGGTCCGGCATCCCGTTGAAGCGCGACGTGATGTTCGTGGCTACTGCGGATGAGGAAGCAGGTGGTTTCTTCGGAGCGGGGTGGCTCGTCGAGAACCGCCCGGAGATCTTCGAAGGCGTCGGCTTTCTCCTGAATGAAGGCGGCGGTGGTGGGGTCGTCGATGGGAAGATCCAGTTCGGGGTCGAGGTGACTCAGAAGGTCCCCTACTGGCTGCGTCTGACGACGGTCGCGAACCCCGGGCACGGATCGAGTCCTCAAGTGACCTACGCCGCGGTAGAAATGGTGGCGGCGCTCGAGCGTCTCCGGGTCCATGAATTCAAGGCGCGCATCATCCCGGCGGTCGACGTGCACTTTAAGGGCTCCGCTGGCGACCATCCCGAGCCGTGGCGCACGCGTTTCGCTGACATTGCTACTGCGATTGAGCAGCCAGGCGTCCTGAGGGAGCTTCAGGCGTATCAACCCTGGATGCATACGCTGACGAGGAATACGTGCTCGATCACGCGCTTCGAAGGCAGCTCCAAGATCAATGTTGTGTCGCCGGAGGTTTGGGCGGAGATCGATTGCCGACTCCTTCCAGACCAGGACCCCGACGCCTGGCTGGCGGAGATGGGAGGGGTGCTCGGGCCCGACGTTGAGATCGAAGTACTGATGGGCTTCAGCCCCGCGGTGTCGAGCACCGACACAGAGCTCTATCGAACCGTCCAAGACGTCACGCTGGAGACGTTTCCGGGAGCCAATTTCGTCCCCCAGGTTTCGGGTGGTTTCACGGACAGCCACTTCTTCCGCGACCTGGGAATTGTCAGCTATGGCTACGAGGCGACCGCGACTCCTGAGGCAGATGGAAGCGGTGTCCACGGAAATGATGAGCGCGTTACCGAAGAGAACGTCCGCCGCGGTGTGGCGATGACCCTACAGATTTTGGAGCGGTTCGCCGCGACACGACCGATCATGGAGGAGTACTGAGATGCCGGAACGCTACGATGTGTGGGCCATGGAGCCCGTTGAAATCAAGCCGGGATACTTCGGTCGGGCGATCACGTCCGAACACACCACGCACATGTATTGGGAGATCGAGGCGGATCGGCCTCTGCCGGAGCACGCACATCCGCACGAACAGATCGTGAACATGATTGAGGGTACGTACGAACTCGTGATCGGCGGTGAGTCGTATGTGCTCAACGCCGGCGACGTGCTCGTGATTCCCGGTGGGGTGCCGCACGGCGGTCGGTCGCACACGGCCTGCAAGATCCTCGATGTGTTTTCTCCGGTGCGCGAGGAATATCGGTAGTATGGCGATTTAGCTGCGCCGCCATTGTTCGAGGAGGTGTTGTGGCTCTCGGCGCCGTGCTGGCTCTCGCGACGCTGTCGGCTAGCGTCGCCGGACAGGCTGCCACTGCAACGGGGGTCACCTCCGAAGAGGTTGAGCGCGGGCCACCAATCGCCACGTTTTCCATCCTGGGTTACGACCCGGAGACGGGTGAGGTCGGTGGGGCGGTTCAGTCCCGCGTGTTCGCCGTCGGCAACGGGGTTTTGTGGGCGGAAGCGAACGTGGGCGTCGTGGCGACCCAGGCCATCGTCGACGTCAGTTACGCTCCCCAGAGCATCGAGCTACTCCGCCAGGGTTTGTCCCCAGCCGAAGTGGTCGAGACGGTCCTCGCGAACGACCCTGATCCGCGACCGGACAATTGGAGCAAACTGGGGCGTCAATTCTCAGTTAATGGGATGCCACCGGCGATGTGGCCACGCACACAGGGCCGAGTGCCTCAGAGTGGGCGGGGCATAGGACTGGTCGGTACGTCTCCGCTCAAGGCAACATCCTCGCGGGCGAAGATGTCGTGAACTCCATGGTCGAGGCGTTTGAGACGACGGAGGGGCACCTTTCGCTGAGGCTCATGGCGGCGCTCGAAGCAGGTCAGGCCGCGGGAGGGGATCGCCGAGGTATGCAGAGTGCCGCGATGCTCATCGTCAAAGAAGACGGCGGCGTGTGGTTGAACAACGATGTGGTATTGCGGCTCCAGGTGGACGATTCCGAAGAGCCCATTGCCGAACTTCGTCGGTTGGTAGAGATCGCTGCTCGCCAACGGGAGCGGGTCCGAGGGCGTTAGACCGCCTCTAGGCGCTCCTTCAACAGAGTGAGCATCGCGTCGAGCTGGTCGCGAGCCGCCTTCTCGAGCGCGGCGGATGGAATCAGCTTCAGCGCGCCACGAGGACTGGCTTCGACGGACATTGTGATCATCGTGCCGTCCGAGGTCGCTTCGCACTCGACTTCAGATGTCGCGTCTACGGTGGAGTCCGAAGTCGTCGCATAGACGATGCGCCACCCGGGCCCCATCTCTCGGACCACATAGGTGTTCTGGGTCCGGCGCCCAAGGAACTCGCTCACATAGCTTTTCCGAGTGCCCACCTGGCTTGGCCCCGGAGGGTCTTTCGTGGCCGACTCGAGACGAGGCTGCCATTCGTGTTCCCGGTCGACATCGTCCAGGTACGCGAAGACGACTCCGATCGGTCGACTGATTTCGATGCTCTTGGACTGTCTGCTCACGTCGTGCTCTCCTTGCTCTACGTCGCCCGTTGAACATCGCCTCGCAACATGCCTGAATAAAGAAACGGCTGCGGAGGCTTCCTGTCCTTGCAGCCGTATCGGTCCCGCGAAGGCTTGAATCAGCCCTTTTCTACTTGGATCGTCGACTGCGTGAGATCGGTCTCGAGATACAGGCTTACCGCTGCACCTTCGTCGAGTCCCATGTCCTGCTTACGGATGCCGTCCTCGTTGCCAACGAGCGAGCAAGAAGGCGTGTTGGGATAGGCCTTGAGTCGCAACTCGCCCATTTCAGCGACCGCGTTGGAAAGCTCAAGGACTTTGAACTGGCCCCGTGCCACTCGGCCCAAGTTGTGCAGTTTTCCGTCAACGTCCTGCGCGTAGACCATCACAGGCAGCTGATCGTTGTTTACGACACGGATTTCGTGTGTGGTGGCGTCATCGGGTCCAGTCACGATCGCAGCACTGACCGAAGTCGCGTTGAAGACAGCCAGGCCAAGCATGAGAGCTACTCGATACATCCCCTTCATCCTCCTCCTCCTCCTCCTCCCAGAGTAGTTACGCACTCAGGCTCTGAATCGAAGTCCCATTCGCGCCTTGAGTACCGCGAGCCCCTTGGCTCGCCCTGCAAGCGATGCTGTGTTGTTGCCTGCGTGTACCCTCTACGAGAAAAGGGCCCCGACCTTTCATCGGGACCCTCACTCTGTCTGCGCTCGGAGATGTCTCCGAAGACGTATCGCTCTAGCAGTGCTGTTCGTAGGCCGCCTGGAGGTCAGCTGCGATGTCTTCTGGGTGACGCCCTTCGATCTGGTGGCGCTCCATGAAGTACGCGAGCTCGCCGTCCTTGAAGAGAGCAATGGACGGGGACGACGGTGGGAAGCCCGTGATGTAGTCACGACTCCGGTCCGTAGCGTCCATGTCCTGACCCGCGAACACAGTGGTCAGGATCTCGGGCTTCTTCTCGCCCTGGAGCGAGAGGTATACAGCAGGACGCATCATTGCAGCTGCGCATCCACACACTGAATTGACGACCACGAGCGTCGTCTTCTTCTCGCTACCGAGAATCGCATCGACATCGCCCGCGGTCCGCATCTCCGTAAAGCCGACCCGAACGAGATCTTCGCGCATCGGGGCGACCATCATTTCTGGATATGGCATTCTGTTCTCCTAAACCAACCGACTGGGAAGGACGGCACCCGACGACAGATCGCCGGCCGGACGAAAATTACCCCAAGTCCCACGAGTGTTCCAACTTCGTGTTCAATGAGCGACCAAGTTGCCGCCGCCCGAAACTGCGGCGACCTTTTTCGCCATGTCCTCAACTTCGCAGATCGTACGTCTCACGGTGAATGGAGACATCCATGAAGTCGGCGTGCCGACTCATTTCACCCTGCTCGAAGCTCTTCGCTATGCGATCGGGCTCACGGGGTCGAAGCAGGGGTGCGACAAAGGCGACTGCGGTGCGTGCACCGTCGTTGTGGACGGCCAGCCCACGTTGGCTTGCCTGACGCCCGTCTGGGAAGCAGAAGGCAAGGTGGTGACCACCGTCGAGGGCCTCGCGGGTCCGGAGGGTCCGCACCCGCTCCAGGATGCGTTCGATGTGAACGGTGCGGCCCAGTGCGGCTTCTGTACTCCGGGGATTCTATGTTCCGCAGCGGTCCTTCTCGAGCAGAACGCGACGCCGACGAGGGCCGAGATCCAGGATGCCTTGGCCGGTAATCTCTGTCGTTGTACTGGCTACGCGAAGATTTATGCCGCGATAGAAGCAGCCGCGGTGCAATGCCGCGCAGACACCTCGAATAGGGAGGGGGCTGAGTGAGTGCTGACACACATAAGTCCCAGTCGGACTTCACGTTAATAGGATCTTCCATGCGGAAGATCGAAGGGTTGGATAAGTCCACTGGGCGTGCTGTCTACACGGATGACATCACTCTGCCAGGGATGCTTCACGGCAAGATCCTGAGAAGTCCACATGCGCATGCGCGCATCGTCTCGATCGATACTGCCGCTGCCCAGGCGTTGCTGGGCGTGCACGGCGTGATCACCGGACAGGATATGCCGACGACCTACGGCATCATCCCATGGACCCCGGACGAACATCCGCTGTGTGTGGATCGTGTCCGGTACATCGGTGATGGTGTCGCAGCCGTGGCTGCAGTCGATGAGGACACGGCGCTTCGTGCGTTGGATCTGATCCAAGTGGTCTACGAGGTGCTGCCGGCCTTTTTCGACCCGCACGACGCCTTAGCGGCCGATGGTGCGTCTCCGTATGTGCACGACGCCAAGAAAGAGGGATGGAACGGCAACATTACGAAGAAGGTCCACCTGGAGTTCGGTGAGGTCGACGAGCTCATGGACGCGTCCGATGTCGTTGTGGAAGACGATTATTTCTTCGAGGGCACGACCCACACGCCTATCGAGCCACACTGCGCGATCGGCTCGTGGCAACGCGGTGGCGGTGTCCGCGGCTCAGATGGCGAGGAGTCGGGCAAGCTCACGGTTTGGTCATCGACCCAGGTGCCGCACTACCTGCATCGTGAACTCGCGCGGGTCTTGGAGCTGGATCAGGCTCATGTGCGTGTGCTCCAGCCCTTGGTTGGGGGTGCCTTCGGCGGAAAGAGTGAGCCCTTCGACCTAGAGTTCTGCGTCGGTAAGCTCGCGATGGTGACCGGCAGGCCGGTGAAGATCCTCTACACGCGAGAAGAGGTCTTCTACGCACACCGCGGGCGCCATCCTTTCCATATGCACTACCGCACTGGGGCCAATCAAGACGGAAAGCTCACTTCCGTAGACGGAAAGATTTTGCTCGACGGCGGCGCCTACGCCTCCTTCGGGCTCGTGACGACCTACTACTCGGGGCAGCTGCTGTGCGCGCCGTATGCCATGCCGGCGTACCGGTTCGACTCCACGCGCGTGTACACGAACAAACCCGCGTGCGGACCCAAGCGGGGCCACGGGTCAGTCCAGCCCCGGTTCGCGTTCGAAGTCCAGATGGACCGCCTTGCAGAGAAGCTCGACCTCGATCCGATCGACTTTCGCCGTCGCAACTTCATCGGTTCAGATACCCGGACCATAAACGAGCTCCGGATTACCTCGAACGGCTTCCTCGAGTGCCTCGAAGCTGTTGAAAGCGCGAGCGGTTGGTCGGAGAAATTCCGGAAGCTTCCGTTCGGCCGGGGCCTCGGCGTTGCCGGATCGATGTATATCTCCGGGACCAACTATCCCATCTACCCGAATGACATGCCGCAGTCCGCGGTGCAAATGCAGATCGATCGTTCGGGGCGTGTTGCAGTGTTCAGCGGGGCGAGTGAAATCGGACAAGGCTGTGACTCCGTGGTCGCGTACATCGCGGCAGAAGAGCTGGGTGTCCCATTGGACTACATCCGAGTCATGCGTGGAGATACCGACTTCACACCGGTGGACCTCGGCGCCTACTCCAGTCGCGTGACCTTCATGCTCGGCAATGCGGCGATCGATGCTGCGCGCAAGCTGCGCATCCTTGTCCAAGGAGCGGTTGCTGCCGAATGGAACGTAAAGCCGGGGCAGGTGCTCCTCGCGGGTGGCTACGCGATGTTCGCGCCTGACACTGCCCGCCGAATGCCGATCAAGGAAGCGTTCAACCTCGCCGAAGCGATGCATGGTGCGCTGGGTTCGACCGGTTCGTACAACACTCCGAAGGACGTGCATGGCGAGTACCGGGGAGGGACGATCGGGGCCTCGCCCGCGTATTCGTTCACCGCTCACGTGGCTGAAGTGGATGTGGATACCGACACGGGAATCGTTGAGGTGAAGAAGATCTGGGTGGCTCACGACTGCGGGCGCGCGCTCAACCCAGTTCTCGTCGAGGGTCAGATGGAAGGTTCTGCGTACATGGGCTTCGGTGAAGCGCTCATGGAGGAGCAGATCTACAAGGATGCCGACCACGGTCGCGCCGGGCTCCACAATGCTCCGTCACTTCTGGATTACCGTATTCCAACGAGCCTCGACACACCTGAGTTGGAAGCGTTAATCGTCGAGTCGATCGACCCGGAAGGCCCGTACGGCGCGAAGGAAGCAGGAGAGGGCCCGCTTCATCCCTCCATTCCGGCCATTGCAAACGCGATCTATGACGCTGTTGGTGTCCGGATGACACGCCTGCCGTTTTCAGCCCCGAACGTATGGCGGAACGTAGAGGCGGCACGCGCCGAAGGGACATTGAAGAAACCCGCCGTTCCGACCCGAGCGCCTGCCGGCGTGCCAGATAGTCCCTCCTTGCATACGGCGGCGGACTGATGCGCGAATACCGTGCGCTTCTCGGTCCGGTCGGTGTGATTGCGCTTTTCTTCATCGCTGTCAAATGGTCTCCGTTTGAACCTCACGCTGAACCGGTGTCCGATGTGCTGCCGGTACCCTGGGAGAACCCCAGGGCCGCCCCTTCGTGGCCTGATGCGGACTGGGCGGTTTTCGAAGAGAAGGTTCGTTGGGCCCTCGACGTGCGTGCGGACACTCTGCCGCTTGGGCAGGCGATGGCCGCTCTGGGGCGTTCTTTCATCGGGACTGCTTACGTACCGGGCACACTCGAAACGGACGGGCCGGAACATCTCGTGATCAACTTCCGAGGTCTCGACTGCGTCACCTTCGTAGAGAACGTGTTCGCACTGTCGCGCTTCGTGTCGGAAGCCGGGCGCGCATTTGATGCGGACGCTGATGCGGTACTCGGAAACCGGGGAGCGGTAGAGGACGCGTACGAAGAAGTGTTGGCGAGCTTGCGATACCGAAACGGTGAAGTCGGAGAGTACCCCAGCCGACTCCACTACTTCACTGATTGGATCGGGGACAACGATCGACGGGGATTGGTGGCGGATGTCACCGGAGATCTCGGCGGAGTACTGGACCGAGAGCCGATCGACTTCATGACCACGCACACGGACGCGTATAGACAGCTCGCTGATGCTGCTTACGTGGACGAGGTGAGGGCAGCTGAAGAACGGCTCAGCACGGCTGGCCGGATCTTCATCCCAGAAGGGGATATCGAAGCGGCTGCTTCGCAAATTCGAGACGGTGACATTATTGCTGCCACGAGCACCGTCGAGGGCCTAGACGTGGCGCACACGGGCCTCGCGCTTTGGGTGGACGGAGCGCTCCATCTGCTGCACGCCCCGTTGGTCGGAGAGAGTGTGCAGATCTCCGAGGTATCGCTTGCGGCCCGGATTCAGAGGATTGGTGGGCAAGACGGTATCATCGTGGCCCGCCCACAGTCCGGTTCGGGGGGAGGGGCCTGAGATGCTGAGACTGCCTCCGTTCCAATACCACCGCCCTGGGTCGGTCGCACACGCCGTCGAATTGATGGGTGAGCACACAGGTCACGCGATGTACATCGCCGGCGGGACAGATCTGATTCCGAATATGAAACACCGTCTCTTCGAGCCGGGACACTTAGTGGCCCTCAAGCGCATCGAAGAACTCGGTGGAATCCGGCGCGATGGTGATGATCTCCGGATCGGTGCAGGTGAGACCCTGACCTCAGTGGCCATGAACCCGGATGTAAGGGAGCTCTTTCCAGCGCTCGCTGATGCAGCCGGACATGTGGCGGGGCCTCAGCTTCGGAATTCAGGCACGATCGGCGGAAACCTGTGCTTGGACACCCGCTGCACGTACTACAATCAGACTGAATTCTGGCGTGACGCGCTCGGGTACTGTCTCAAGAAGAACGGGACGGTTTGTCACGTCACGAAAACTGGAACGAAGTGTGTGGCGGCCCACTCGGCTGACACACCGCCAGTTCTGACGATGCTGGATGCGGTTGCGACGCTTGTGGGTCCGGAGGGACCTAGAGACATGCCGGTGCGCGATTTCTTCCTAGCCGACGGGATCATCAACACCCGACGTGCTCCGGAAGAGATCCTCACGGAGGTTCGTGTCCCGATCGCATCTGCGCAGCGCAGACAGGCCTATGTCAAGCTTAGGCAACGAAAGTCGATCGACTTCCCGCTGCTGACCGTAGCAATCGCTGCTGACCTTGATGGCGATGGGACTGTGAAGAGCATCGAAGGTGTCGTCACGGCATTGGGGTCGCGCCCGAGGGTGCTGACGGGTTGGTCGGAGGCGGAGGGCCGAAGGCTCGATGCCGAGGTGATCGACGAGCTCGCGGTGCGTGCCCACAAGCAGTGCCACCCGCTCGAGAACATCATTGTCGATCCTGAGTGGAGACGGGCAATGGTGCCGGTGTACGTTCGCCGTGCTCTGGAGCAGTTGGGCGCCTAGTGGCCCCCTACATACTCGCAGCGCTTTTCCTCGTCGTGATCGATCGCGTGTCACTCAGCATCCTGACACCGGTTCCGCGCGCCCCTGATCGGACCGTGCCCGAGACCGGAGTCGATCACGAGGACCTGATCATTCGGTCGGGGGATCATGATCTCGGTGCGTGGTTACTCAAGCCGACTGGTGAACCGCACCGTCCGCTCGTTCTTCTGGCTCACGGGTGGGGCGCGAACTACTCGCTGCTATTGCAGCTTGCGGAGCCTCTCGTGTCCGAGGGGTACGAGGTCCTGCTCTTCGACGTTCAGGGACATGGCCGTAATGAACCGGTGCCTTTTGTCACGATCAGACACTTTCGTGACGACGTGCTTGCCGTGGCTGAGTACGCCAACGGTCGTTTCCCTCAGCGCCCGATCCTACTGGTTGGACATTCGCTGGGAGGATCCGCTTGTGTGTTGGCTGCTGCTGAAGGGGCCCGCGTCGACGGCGTGATCACCATCGCATCTCCGTCAGATGTGGTGCGCGTCACCGCGGAGTTTCTTTCGGCTCAAGGCATGCCGGGAGGGATTCTGGCCAAGCTGTTCATTCCTTTCTGGTGGAGACGTGCGGGGAGCCGCTTCGGGCCGCTCACACCGAGCAAGCGTATTCACGACGTCCGGATCCCAGTTAGGATCGTTCAACCCGAGAACGACAATCGGGTGTCCGGCGGACACGCTGAGGCACTCTCGTCTGCTTCGGGCCAAGATGTCACCCTGGTCCAAGGCGCCGGACACAACGATGTCTTGGGGCGGGAAGAGACGCGTGAGGTCGTGAGAACGCTGCTGACCCAGATCTAGCTACGTCGACGCTTCACTTTCGGCGGCCGGATCCTTGTTGTCTAAACGCCCCGGTGTGGATCCGGATAGCCCTTGTGCCGCCGCGTGTCTGAGAGCTGAGTCATCTTCCACGGGGATCACTCGGTAGTTGTCATCCTCGCAGATGATCGACCGATCTACGTCGGGCGTGATCACCCACGGCGTATCGAGGAGCGGATTCGAGCGGCGGCGGGCAGTGACTTGGCAGCAGATACCTCAGCGGACGCTGATGGCCCCGGCATCTCCGTTGTTCTCGGTAGAACCGCTCGGGATGATCGGTGTACTACTTCCACTATGACTGATTCCGATATTGTACCTAAGAAGCCGTCCGATTCACTGACGGTCTTCACGGAACTCATGATGCCCAACCAAGTGAACAACCTTGGGCATGTGTTCGGTGGCGAACTCCTTTCCATGGTCGACCGAGCAGCAGCGGTGGCCGCGATGCGTCACGCCGGAAGGCCCTGCGTGACCGTGTCCATCGACCGGGTCGACTTCAAGCTGCCTATCTACACAGGGGAACTCGTGACCTGTTCGGCGCGAGTGAACTTCGTAGGTCGGACATCGATGGAGGTCGGGGTCTGGGTGGATGCGGAAAACCTGATTTCCGGAACCAAGCGGCACACGAATGTGTGCCTCCTGACATTCGTGGCCATCGACGACGAGCATCGTCCGTGCCCAGTCCCGCCGCTTGATCTATCCGATCCCGATGATGAAAGGCGCTTTCGAGACGGGAAGCGGCGTCGTGAAGTGCGGGTCGCTTTGGATAAGGAACTGGAAGAGTACGACGTCACTTGAGTACCGCTGCACCCTTAGGGTGTGCTGAGCTAGAAACAACCTTGTTGCACCTGGGTGCAGTCTGAATGCACTTTTACAGCATGACTCCTGCCGCCCGCTCATCGTTTCTCGCCCTAGGCCTCGTCTTCGTTTCGACCAGTTGTCTGCAGCTGGATCAGACACTTCCGTTGGACCTTGAGGACGGACAGGTCGCGTCACGTAGCATTGGTTCCGAGGGTGGAGTGGTGAGCGTTCCGCCGGACTTTTCCATGGTGGTCCCTGCCGGGGCGCTGGCCTCCAGTGCAACGATTACCGTGCAGCGGAGGCTGTCCTCGCCCTTTCCTTCCGATGCGGGCTCCGTGCTACCGGGAACGTCCTTCGACGTAAGTCCCGTCGGACTCACTCTGGCAAAGCCAGCCGTTGTTGAGCTTAGGGTCCCCGAGTCGTTGCTGAGTGCGGGGGAGGATGTAAAGCTCGGTGTTGCGGTCCTAGGCTCGGATGGATCTGTCACGACGTCTCCGGGCGCGTACGATGCCACCGTGGGCCTCCTGTCAGCTTCGATCGATCGACTCGGAACGGTGGCTGCGGTCATTGAGTTGGACGCGATTGATGTGGAGACTGGACTCCCTCCTGCCTTGGGAGGAGGAAACTTCGGGGGAACGAGCAGTGGAGTCGAAGGCATGGACGGTTCTGCGTCGCTGGGAGTCCGTTTCGCATCGACGTGCACGCCATCCGGCCGTCGCTGTTTCTCTTCTGGTCTAGTCCGAGCGTGGATGTCTGCGAATCTGACAGATCGCCTCGGCACCGGTCTCGCGATCGTATCTCCTTCTTTGGTCGCTGATCTCGACTTCTCGAGCTTCGATTCCAGTGGACAGCCGACGTCTGTGGTTGGCAGCATTACAGTCACGGGTTCGCTCAAAGCGCGGGTGGGTCAGGCGGTCACTTCCTATGAGCTCGATGAGCGCCGTTTCACGGGAAGCGGGGGTTCGCCGAATCAGACCGGCGTGACCGTGTCCGGAAACCTCATGGTGTTCGACGAGATCGCCGGGGGACCGAATAGAGACATCGAGTTCGGTCTGACACGTATTGCGACGGGCAAGCTACTCACGGTGCGGTTGGAAGAAGAGATTGAGCTCGAGAATGATGATGGCTCGAAAACGGTCGGGATCGTTGTTCTTCATGTGAGGCTCCGCCGATGACGATGAGACGAGTTCTGGCGACCCTCATCGCCTTCGTTCTGTCGGCCTCTCCAATTCAGGCACAGTTCGCGCCGGGCGCTCGGTCTGCGGGAATGGCCGGTGCTGGTCTGCTGTTCGCTGCGGGTCTCGACGCCGTCGAGTGGAATCCCGCGAACTTGGCGTGGTCGGACGGATGGGAGTTGTCGCTCTATGAATTCGGCACGGCCGGGCTGCTGACGGGCACCTCGATCGACGACCTCATTGAGATCGCAACGGCCGGAGGGAGCGGTGACGCCGGAGTTATCAATCGGATGCCCGCGGGCGGATTCTCACTCTTCGCGGCCACGGACGGATTCGTTGCCGTGAACGCAGCATCCATCGCGGACCTCCCGCAGCCGGGGTCACCGCTTCCGTCGGTTGGGCTCGCCTTGGGTCCATTCGCACTTCGGGTGCGGAGCCGATTAGTCCTCGAAGCGCGCATGAGTCGTGAGATCGCGGACCTGATGATAAACGGCTTCAATCCCGAACGGATCCAAGAGTACGCGGTTCGGTCCACCGGTTTCAGGTCGACCTCTCTTTCTGAGATCACGCTCGGGTACGGAAAGACCGTCGGTGAACAGTTGGCATTTGGCGTGGGCCTGCGCCTCATTCAGGGTCATTCTCTGACGCAGGGACGGTTTTTCGAACCGGCTGTGGATCTGGCCGACGAGACGCTGGCGGTGACAGGGGCTGCGGTGGAGTCCCCGAGCGGGTCCGGGTACGCGGTGGATTTCGGTCTCTCGCTCGACCTGGGCAAGGGATTTCGGGCCTCCCTTGCGGCTGCGAACCTGTTCCAGCGCATGACATGGGATGACGCCCTTGTGTCGCATGAGGCCGTATTCACGGATGAAGATTTTGAGTCTGCGGATATTATCGACCTCGTAGATCGATTCTCGGCGTCGGACATCGACCCCCAGAGTCTTTCATTGGCTGTCTATGAGGCGTCGCGAGGACTGTTCGACGAGTCCTATTTCCCAATGACGGTCCGTGCGGGGCTGGGATGGACGAAGGGGGGTACGAGCCTTGAGGTCGTTGGCGTGGCTGTGTCTCCGCGGGGTCGCCAGCACAACTCCTGGGACGACAGGGCCTCGGTAGGCCTCGAGCAGAAGCTCGGGTTTCTGACTCTCCGGGGCGGCTACACCCTGGCTGATCGTGGGCTGACCTCCGTTGCTGCCGGAGTCGGGTTCGGCCTTGGACCGGTAGCGTTGGATGTCGGCGCGGGGCGTTTCTCTGGTGAACTGAACGGCATCGATTATGACGGTGCTCAGGTCACCCTGGCGCTCGCGATTCGTGGAGGTGGCCGATGAGACGTCACTTGAGTCGTTACGCCAAGTGGTTCGTCGGGGTTGGCGTTTTAACCCTTCTGGCATGTGAGGGCGCGGTCGGGCCCAATACCCCGTCGAGTCTCCCGCTGGCTTTTACGATCACCGCCTCCGAATCCGCAGGTGCGACCGAAAACGATGCACTAGGGCGAGCCTTCGACAAGGTCAACAAATACCGAGTCGTGGTGACGGATGCCCTGACCCTTGAGGTGTTGGCAGACACGGTTGTAGCTGTACCCAATGGGCTGACGGCACACATGTTGGACATCCAGATTCCAGAGTCTGCCCGGGGGAGGATGCTCACGATCGAGATCGTCGCCTTCGAAGGAGAGACGGAACTCTTCCGAACGGAGGCTGCTGCGACCGTTGAGGGTGGTTCCGAACAAAAGAATGTGGAGGTTCCGGTCCGTTATACGGGTCCGGGGCTTCGCGGCAGCGTTGCCGATCTCGCGGGCGGAGGCTTGAGCGGAGTCACGGTGTCGTTGTTGCAGAATGGAGGCTTGGTCGAGGAAACCACGACTGCTTCCGATGGCTCCTTCCTTTTCATCGATTTGACGCCCGGAGACTTCGTTGTTCGGCCGACGGTGACCGGGAATCTCGAGGGATGTCCGGGCGAGCGAGCCGTGTCCCTGGAGAACTCCGGTGAATCCTTGGTCGCCGCGTTCGTCTTGCGAGAGGGCTCGTGCAAGGTGCGCGTACTCGTGGTTTCCGGTGGAGACGTCGATGACACGGGAGCGGCGGCGGCGGAACTCGGTGGCGACTCTGACATCGAGGTTTCCACGTTCTTCTTGGTCTCGTCCCTCCCGGGTGTCGATCAGTTGAAGCAGTACGACGTAGTACTGCTCTACTCGAACGGTCTCTTCAACGAGTCCAGCGCCCTTGGTGATCAGATCGCCTCGTTTGTCTCTCTTGGCGGCAACGTGGTCTTCGGCTCCTTCTACTGGCAGGTCCGAAATGGCGGAGGTAGGGAGACCACAGGCTGGGGTGGGCTTGAAGGCATAGATGCGTTCTCAAGCGCCGGCGGCGCAGTCTACACGAGCGGTTCGCTCGGCAGTGTGACCGATCACGCCCTCACGCACGGTGTGGGGTCACTCTCTTCCAGTGGATTCAGAGGCGGTGCGGTGGCGCAGGGTGGCACCACGGTGGTGGCATCGTGGAGTGACGGGGCGCCCCTAGTTGGGTACAAGACTCTATCAGCCGGTCAGCGGATGGTGGGCGTGAGTCTCTTCCCTGCCCACAGTGGGGTCGGGGGTGTGAGTGGAGACACCGGTCAGCTGTGGAAGAACGCAGTGCGTTTCGCCGGTGCGGCCGGTGGGCCGGCTAGAGTGGGCGTGGTCGCTGGCGGGAACTGACGCGGCGTCCAGCTACCTCCGTTCGACCACCATCGCAAAACCCATCCCACCCGCGGCGCACACCGTGATCAATCCGAATTCCACGTCGCGTCGTGCCATCTCGTTCAGAATCGTCACTGTGAGTCGACCACCAGTGGCGCCGAATGGGTGTCCGATTGAAAGTGAACCGCCCATGACGTTGATCACTTCGACGTCGGGATGACCCACGGCCTTGCTTCGCCCTAGTTCCTTCTGAGCGAATTCCTTCGACGAGAGCGCCTGGAGGTTCGACAGCACCTGGGCGGCAAAAGCCTCGTGCATCTCCATGAGGCCGATGTCCTTCATGGTGAGCCCCGCACGGTCGAGCGCGATGGGCGCTGCATAGGCGGGCCCTTGGAGTAGCTGACCGGCAGGATCCAACGCGGTCCACGCCCAACTTCTTATGTAACCCATGGGCTCGAGGCCTTCCGCCTGGGCCTTCTCGCTGTTCATCAACACGACCGCTGAGGCACCGTCGGTGAGCGGAGACGCGTTTCCAGCTGTGACTGATCCGTGTCTTCTGTCGAAGGCGGGTCGCAGCTTGGCGAGCCTCACGAGGGAGCTGTCGGTCCGAATGCCGTTGTCACGCGCGATGACTTTCTCAAAATCAGGCGGGACGTACACTGGAGTCAGCTCTGAAGTGAGGCGCCCGTCCTGCGTTCCGGCTGCGGCCAGCTCATGGGACCGAAGCGCCCAAGCGTCTTGGTCCTCTCGAGAGATCCCGTTCTCCTTGGCCATCCGTTCCGCAGAGCCACCCATAGTCTCGCCTGTTGTAGGCTCAGCGATGGCGGGAGTCACTGGCACGAGGTCTTTGGGACGGACTCGCGACAGAGGAGAGAGGCGTTGCCCCAGCGTCTTTCCCTTGGAGGCGGCCACCAAGGTCTTACTCAGCTTGTCGCTGACCTTCATGGGGATGTGCGACAACGACTCCGAGCCACCGGCCATGACGATGTCGGCCTGCCCGACCTCGATGAGTTGGGCGGCGTCCGTGATGGCTTGATTCGCTGAGGCGCAGGCTCTGGAGACTGTGACGGCCGGTACGGTCTTCGGAAGCACCGCGAGGCCGACTTCCCTCGCGATGTTCGGCGCCTGGTTGTCGTGCACCACGGTCCCGTACACGAAGTGATCGACCCGGTCGCCCCTGAGGCCGCTCCGGGCCAGCGCATCCCGGACAGTGAGTTTGCCGAGTTCGATGGCGTCGAGGTCTGCGAGAACGGTGCCCGATCGTGCGAAGGGCGTTCGACACCCGGCGATGATTGCGATCTTCATATGCTTGCTACCCTTCGATGCCGCTCGCGATCGATGTGGCCCAGTCGGGCACAATGTTCGGATCGATGTCGAAGACCACGGTGCCCACCGTGTAGACCAGAGTAGCCACGACCACCGCGCCGATCAGATTGAGCACGATCCCGATTCGAGCCATTTCACCCACGCTGATGCGATCGCTGCCGAAGACGATGGCGTTGGGTGGTGTCGCGACGGGCATCATGAAGGCACACGATGCCGAAATCGTTGCGGGGATCATGAGGATCAACGGATTCATCTCGGTAACCACCGCAACCGCCGCGAGGATCGGGAGGATCATCTCAGTCGTCGCGAGGTTGCTGGTCAGCTCGGTTAGAAACGTGAGTGCGAGGCAAACCAGCAGGATCATCACAAACGTGGGCAGCACCGACAGCACCTCGAATTGGTCTCCAATGAGCTGAGCCAATCCAGTCTGCTGGAAGCCAGCGGCGAGCGCGAAGCCGCCACCGAAGAGCAGAACGATGTTCCACGGCAGCCGCGGAATGACGTCCCGTTCGGTGATGCGCATTGCCCCGCTTTCCCGGTTCTTCGTGGGCACGAAGAAGAGGAGACCCGCCATCCCGATTGCGATGGTGCCGTCGTCGATCATCCCCTGGAACGGCAAGAACCGTGACCAGCCAGGGATCACGAAGAGTCCGACGTTGAGGTCCACCCGAAAAACCCAGAGCAGGGCGGTGGTCGCGAAGACGGCCAACACCCACCGTTCCTCGTAGGAGATCAGGCCGAGCTGGTCTTTCTCTCGGGCGACGACGCCTTGGTCGACCGTGATCTCGTCGGACGTCTTGTAGAAGACCTTGGTGATGAAAAACCAGGCCGTGACGAGCATGATCAATCCGATGGGGAAAGCCATAACCAGCCACTGCCCGAAGGCTATCGACGGCGCATCAGGAAACAGAATTTCAAAGATCCGCACGAACGAGAGGTTGGGCGGTGTACCCACCAGCGTTGTCAGGCCCCCTACGGAACACCCGTAGGCGATTCCGAGCATCAGGCCGACAGTGAACGAATGCGTCTTTTCCTTACCGAATTCGTCTTCCAATTGGAGGACCATCGCTAGCCCGATGGGGACCATCATGACCGCGGTCGCGGTGTTTGAAATCCACATGGACAAGAACGCCGCGGCGATCATGAAACCGAGCACGATGCGGGAAGGCCCGCCTCCCACTGCGTTGATGATGTTGAGCGCGATACGCCTGTGCAGATTCCACTTCTCCATGGTGAGGGCGATTATGAAGCCCCCGAGAAAGAGCACGATGGTGCTGTTGAAGTAGACGGGCGCCGTGGCTCGCCCGGTCATGATTCCGAGAAGAGGGAACAGAACCAGCGGGAGCATTGCCGTAGCGAAGAGCGGGATCGCATCGGTCACCCACCAGACGGCCATTAAGAGCGCAACCGCGGCGAGACGGCTCGCCGGCCCATTGGTTGGGTCGATTGGGACGGCGAGTAGGAACAGGAAACCGCTCAGGCCGATCCAGAGCCCGAGTTGTTTTCCTTTTTCGCCGGTCTTTCGTGCTATCGCCATGTCGCGCGGGTGTTAGGTGGAGGGGTAGAGCAACCTGGGATGTGGTGTGGGTTGAGTCCAGTTCGGTGCAGGGATGGCTGGGTAACTGACCGGGTCTAACAACGAAGGGCCGAACAACATCAAGTTGCCCGGCTCTTCTTGTTGTCTTCCGGAGTGGCGGCCTAGCGCCCCCCCGCTGGCTCCAGGCGCACGATTGGCGTTGGGGCTCCGCGACGATCTTCGATTGCCACGTAGATGTACCCGTCGGGTCCCTCGCGCACATCGCGGATGCGGCCGAGTCGCTGCAACAGCGTCTCTTCCTTCATCACCATCTCGCCATCCACCGTGAGGCGAGCGAGCTGCTGACCAGCCATGCCCCCGGCGAAGATGTTGCCGTTCCAGGCTGGGAATTTGTCGCCTCGGTACATCATGAGGCCTGACAGGGCGATAGACGGAACCCAGATGTGCGACGGATTCTCCATGCCTTCTCCCTGTGTCGCAGAGTGAATTGCGGAGCCGCTGCCGTAGTTCACGCCGAACCCGACGACCGGCCAGCCATAGTTGGCGCCGGGCTTGATCAGGTTCAGCTCGTCACCACCCTGAGGTCCGTGTTCAGTCGCCCAGATGTTGCCAGTCGACTGATCAATGATGAGGCCCTGTGGGTTCCGGTGTCCGTAGCTGTAGATGTCGCTGAGCGCCCCGTCGGTTCCGATGAACGGGTTGTCCGCCGGGATTCGACCATCGTCGTGCAAGCGCACGATCACGCCGTGATGGTTCGAGTAGTCCTGTGCAGGGTGTGCTTCAAGGTCCCCAGAGGGTGAGATCTGGCGATCTCCGGCGGTGATATACAGGTATCCGTCCGCATCCCAGGCCATTCGAGAGCCGAAGTGACCGTTCCGACCGGTGGATTCCGCGACCCAGATCTGCTCGACGTCCATGAGCGCACTGTCCTGGAGACGACCACGCACGACTCCGGTGCTGGCACCCTCTCCGGAGTCCTTCTCTCTCGAGTAGCTCAGGTAGATGAAGCTGTTGCTCTCGAAGTCAGGGTGCACGACGACATCCAGCAGGCCGCCTTGGCCTTGTGCGACAACCTCGGGCACGCCCGATACCGGAGCGGCAAGCAACTCACCTCCGCGCACGATGCGGAGACGCCCGGCGCGTTCCGTGACGAGCATGTCCCCGTTCGGGAGCCATGCTATGGCCCACGGATTGACGAATCCTTCTGCGACGGTCACGACTTGGAAATCGTGCCTCGCCGAGCGTTGCACTTGGGCGTCCGCAGGCATCGCACCCGCGAGCATCAGCACCGCTAGGGCCACCGTCAGCCGAGTCTTCAAAGCCATCTTCTGCAACCTCATTAATTGAATGAGCTACTGCCTACGGGAACCCATAGGGCGTTCTTTCTGCTGCCGCCAGGGATCAGCGGATCTCGACGTAGCGTTCCATGCGGGCCACCTCGTCTTCATCGACGTATTTGCCCATCTCGCGCCGGAACTGAGCCATGGCTTCGAACGGGCGGTACTCCTTGAACTCTCGAAGCATACGAGCACCGATGCCCGGAAGGCTCAGGATTGCTTCGTCGGATGCCGTGTTCAGGTCGATACGCACGTACACGTATTGCTCCAAGCGGGCGAGCTCATCGTCATCGACGTACTTATCGATTTCACGGTGGAAGACCGAAAGCGCCTCGAATGGTGCGTATTCACGGAACTCATGGAGCATGCGGGCGCCGACGCCGGGAATGAGGAGGATCTCCTCATCCGTTACGTCGTTCAGGTCTATGGGGAGCCACAGCCCTGCGTAGACTTGAGCGAAGGCGGCATCGGTGACATGAGCGGAAAGCGCCTGATGCAGCTCGGACATCTTGAGGAAAGGACGACCCTGCATGATGGCTTGGACGGCACCGCTGTTGAGCCCGTCGACCGCCCCGATCTCTTCTGCAGTGGCGAGGTTCGGGTTCACGAGGCCGAGGTTCTCACCGACCTGAGCTGTGACCGGAGCTGTAGCCAAGAGTGCGAGGGCCACTACCCCCATGAATACAGGGGTGAAGTTCTTCATATGGATATCCTGCTCTTAGGAATTTTCTGTTTCAGCAGCGGCCCCACCCAATGCGGGGTGCCGGAATGTGATCAACAATCCGAGAAGCCCGAGTTGGGTCATGGTGCCCGGAGCCAGCGCTGGCATCGCGCCGGTCAGACTCTCTATGACGAGCTCCATCCCACGTACGGTCGGGTGTAGCTCCAATTCGAACTCTACATTTGCCTTCAGGTGGAAGTACATGCCCAGCGCTCCCGACCCGACATACATGGCCATGAGCCCTTGCAGGGCACGTACGGCTCCTTTCCCCGGCCGGGCAGCAACCCAGAAGCCGAGCACCACACCTACACCCAGGAGTGCCAAGGGTGTCCATTGAGGCGTGAGTTCGAAATGCCCGAGGAGGTAGAGCTCGAGCAGGACGCCGGCCATGCCGAAGATCAGCAGAGCGAGGCCGAGTTTGCGCCAAGTCTCGATCAACGGATCTCCTCGGAAGCTTCAGCGATCACGATGGCCGAACGTTCTGCCATGTCCCGGTAGTACCGGAAAAAGCGCTGTGTTTCGAAGGTGTCGTATTCGCCGAGGTTTTGAGCCCACCGGTATCCTATTGGCTGGAACCAGAGCTCCGCGGTCACGGTGAGTGGCCCGGCCGCGTCGCCCGTTGGAACCGAGTACTGCACTCGGTCCAGTCCGGCGACGAAATCTAAGTCCGTGGCTGCCTCACCCACAGGGCGCACGCGCGGGTCCGCGGCGGATGCGTCGAAGCCGTCGGGGAGAAGTCGGTTGTCCTTGGCCCATCGCTCGGCGGACATGAGCCCAGTAGTCACCTCTCCTGCTTGGTCTACCATGACGGACTGATAGATCTGAACCTGATCAGGGCTGGTGATCTCGGCGTAGTGGGGCTCATACGTCGTGCCGTTCGCGTCGTGGTCGTCACCGATGACCCGACCGTCCGGGGAGAAGGCTCCGGATTCGAAGACGGTGTCGCCGCCGCGGTCCGTGACGGTCACGTGCAGCCAGGCTCGTCGTGACGGGTACGCGGTGGGGAATTTGTGGCCGGCCATGTTCCGGATTTCAACAGTGGCGGACAACACGCCGTCCGTAAGGCTGACGTCCATGACCTCCACAGTGGCGGTGGCTTCGCGGAGGTGATCCTCGGTGCGGGCGGCTGCCAGCGCCATCTCTTGGGGTAGGGCGGTCACACCCAATTCGTCACGGTATCGGTTGAGCATCCGCAGCATGAAGAAGTTGCCGCCGCGGAAGACGTGCCTTGAGACGTTTGGACGCTCGCGACCGAGAACGGCGGTGACAGGCACATCTTCACCGACTTCGGGCATGTGGCAGTCTTGGCACGTCACGTTCTTCCGGCCGAACGAAGAGGCCTGCCACTCAAGGTACGGGGCCTGTTCTGGGAACTCGACTCCGTCTGAACCATCGTTCCGGATGGAGTGCGTCATGAGCGTATGGCACGACGAGCACAACTCTGCCGACTGCATGTGCGCGCCTTCTGTGGGACGGAAGCCAGTCGCGGAATGCATGATGCCAGCTCCGCCCTCATCGGGCTCGAAGGGACCGTAGACGGTGCGGCCGTCGGGTGCGGCGTCAGTGTTCACCGTGAACTGTCCGGTGAAGCTCGCTTCCGACCCGAGTCCGTCTGGAGCGATTTGATGACACGCCGCACAGGACACGCCGTCTGCAGCGAGCGCGGCTTCTCCCTCTGCTCCGGCTTGGATGGGGAGGTTTCCGAAAACCGAGGTTTCGCGCCCCTGGGAAGCTGCCACGACATTCGCCATGGGCATGTGACAACGACTGCAGTTCGTCTCGATGGACACGGATGATTCGGGGAAGTCAGTGATCTCGCGGCGGACCGCGGCGTGCCAGTAGGGGTCGCGTGCACTGTTGGCCATCATAGACGCACGCCAGTCGTATCCGATTGAGACGTCTGTGCCGTCTGAAGCAGTGATTCCTTTATGGCATGCGATACAGCGATCGGCTGTCTTGAAGAGATCGTCCGCAGCCGCTGGGGCCGTGACGGTCTGTACGGGTATGATCGGTGATGGTGCGGCGGGCGGCCCTTCCGGAGTGCCACTCACGATTAGAGCTGATCCGAGAACGATCACGGTGACGAAGGTCCATTGGTTCATCGTCTCACCATCCCTCGAAGAAGCCGCCGTCAAACCAGTCGAGCAGCACATAGGCGAGGAGTCGAACACCACGTCCGTCGGTATTCGTGGCGGGTATCAATAAACCCAGGCTTCCCAACACATGTTGTCGTTGGTTGAGGGAGAACTGGAACTGTGGGACCACATCGAGCTTCGTGACCGCTCCGGACTCTAGGTCACGCTTTGCCGCGAGCTCGAGCATTGGGGTGAAGCTTCGTCCCCATGGACCCGATGTGAAGGTGCGACCGAAGACGAAGCGGCCGAAGGTCTCGTTGTCACCACCGCTGTAGAGCGGAACCTCGAAGCCCACCTGAGCTTGGATGAATGCGTCTCCTGTGAGGGTCTGGCCGAAGGAGGAGAAGACTTCGGCCGTTACACCGTCGGCTCCAAGACCCTTTGTTTCGTCACCGGTGGGCAGGATGACTTCACCGCCGAGCGAGAGGATCCTCCCGACAGATTTGTCGTGGTATGCTGCGTGTTTCACGCCTAGAACGAGGTCGCCGGGGGCGCTCACCCAGTCGCTACCGGCCCCTTCCTTCCAGCCGTAAGGAATCACGACCTCCCACTGCGAGCGGGACCCGAAGCGTTGTTCGTAGACGTAGGCACCTTCTATGGAGCCTTCACCTTCCAGCGCGACGCCAGCCTCTATGACCCATTCGTCCTCTGGATACGCCTTCTCGGCGAGCAACGCCCTGGGCAGGTTGAGTTCCCCGGCCGGCCAGTTGGGGTCGGTACACAACGTGCGGATGTAGCCCATCACGCGGTCGAGTTGTGCCACAGTGAGTGCTCCCCGGAACGCGGGCATCATCTCGCTGAAGCCGCGAATAGGGCCGCCCTCATGCGCGACTGCCACCCAATCGCCGTCAGGTTCGCGCGCCGCGAAGTCGCAGTCGGTGAAGTCAGGCATCTCTTCGGCGAATGCGAGCAAGGACGGCTCCACCCCACGGCCGTCGACGCCGTGGCAATTGGCGCATGAGGCCTGGTAGAGCGCTTCACCCGATGCCGCTTCGAGGTCCTCCGGCCGCTGGCCTGTGAGGGGCGCCGCGACGAGTGACAATGCGAGGGAAACGAGCGCAGATATGCTCGCGAATCGCACAAAAAAGGCTGTTGTCATTTCAGAGGGTTTTGAGCCTTACGGGTCGAGGACTTAAGGTGCCTCACCCTAGTAGACGCCCGACGGCCCTACTTCGCTAGATCCCGGAGCCTGAATGGCGTTTAGTTCTCTCGACATCGTCGCGTTCGTCCTCTTCATCGGGTTCGTGATCGGGGTCTCTCTGTGGGCTTCACGGGGGCAGAGCACGAGTGAGGACTACTTCCTGGCGGGCCGGAATCTGCCCTGGTGGCTGATCGGCTTTTCACTCATTGCGTCGAATATCTCTACCGAACACTTCGTCGGCATGGCGGGGCGCGGGTACGACCTGGGCTTGGCGATCGCGAGCTACGAATGGATGGCGGCGGTCACGCTCGTCCTGGTAGGGCTCTGGTTCCTCCCCAAGTTTCTCCGTCTTGGGATCTACACGATTCCAGAGTACTTGGAGTACAGGTACGACGTGGGCGCCCGAACGATCATGGCCGCCTACCTCATGCTCGCCTACGTCTTTGTGGCTCTGGCCACGGTGCTGTACAGCGGTGCGTTGGCGCTCGAGGCCGTCTTCGGGATCCCCACACTGCCGGGGATCTGGTTGATTGGGATCTTGGCCGGGCTTTATACCGTCATTGGTGGGCTGCGGGCCGTCGTCTGGTCCGACCTGATTCAGGGTGTGACGCTCCTCGCGGGCGGTGTGCTGGTGACGGTTCTGGGGTTCCGCGAGATCGGCGGTTGGGCGCCCTTCGTGGAACTCGCCGGAGACAAGCTGCACACAGTTCTTCCGTTCAATCATCCAGAGATGCCATGGGTGGCCGTCTTCATTGGAGGGCTGTGGATCCCTAACATGTTCTACTGGGGACTCAATCAGTTCATCACGCAGCGCACACTCGCCGCGGGCTCATTGGCGGATGCTCAAAAGGGCATCTTCCTGGCAGCTTGGATCAAGCTGATCATCCCGTTCATTATCGTCTTTCCGGGCATCATGGCGGCGTCTCTTTATGCCGACCAAATCGAGTTGGCGGATCAGGCATACCCCATCATGATTCGTGAGCTGCTTCCGGCTGGACTGACGGGAATCATGTTCGCCGCGCTCTTCGGAGCGGTCATGAGTTCGCTCGATTCCATGCTAAATTCTGCTGCCACGATCTTCACGATCGATCTCTTCAAGCGTTATAAGGAGCCTGATGCAACTGGGGCACGCCTGCTGAAGGTGGGCCGAACCGCGACGGGCGTACTTGTTGTGGTCAGCTGCTTGTGGGCCCCTGTGGTCGCGAGCGCGGAGAGTGTCTTCGAGTACATCCAGATGTTTTGGGGCTTCATCTCCCCTGGCATCGTGGCGGTGTTCGTCTTCGGCTTTATGAACCGGAGAACTCCGCCCTGGGCGGCAAAGGGCGCCATGCTCATGGGCGTCCCCGTGTACGGGAGCCTGCTCTTCTTCCTGCCCGACGTTGCCTTCCTGCACCACATGATGCTCACATTTGTCGTGTTGTCGGCGTTCATGGGACTGGCCACGGTGAGATCCACATTCGAGGCCCCAAGACTCGACGAAGTCGAACCCGTGGTGGACCTCAAGCCTGCTCGGGGTGCCAAGTTCATGGCTGCATCCGTTGTGGCGGGTGTGGTCGTGCTCTACGCCGTGTTCTTCTAGGTTCAAAACTGATCCGCAATACCCGCACAATTAGGACACCGTTCATGAAGATCCGCACGCTTGCCGTTGCACTCGTAGCCCTCGCTCTCCCGGCGTTCGCTTCGGCACAGAGTCGGTTGCCGACCATGCCCGGATACGAGCGCCTTACCGCGATGACTCCTGAGTTAGCGCAGGTCCAGCGCAACGCCTCGAGTACCGCTTCGTGGGCTGAGGATTCCGAGAGCGTGACGTTCATGCTCGCGGGCGAGCGCATGAGCTTCGATCTCGCGACGGGTCAGATCACGCCGGCCGAAGGGGGCCAGGGTGGCGGCCGAGGGCGTCGCGGCGGACCGGAGCGTGGTCGTCAGTTTGTCGAGGCCGACTCTCCGGACGGGATACGCAAAGCGTTCTACCGGGACCGAAATATCTACATCAGTAACATGGACGGCACCGGCGAGGTCCAGGTGACCACGGACGGTAGTGAAGCGGATCGCATCAAGTACGGGACTGCGAGTTGGGTCTACGGTGAGGAGCTTGGCCAGAACACGGCTATGTGGTGGTCACCGGACGGAAGCAAGCTCGCGTTCTACCGCTTCGACGAGAGCCCCGTGCAGGACTTCTATCTCCAGATGACGCAGACGGACATCCAGAGCTCGCTCGACATCGAGGCGTACCCGAAGGCCGGGACCGACAATCCACTTGTGGACATGTTCGTTTTCGACGTGGCCAGTGGAGAGGTGACCGAGATCGACGTGCGTGACGGGCAGGCGTTCACGGACGATGTGGTGGGGCACTACGTCTATCGGGTTCGGTGGTCTCCGGACGGGGAAGAGGTCCTGTTCAACCGCACCAATCGAAGACAGAACGTGATGGAGTTTACGGCGTGCAGCCCGGACATGGGATCGTGCCGTGTAGTCATCCGAGAAGAGTGGCCAGCGAGTTGGACGTCGAATCGGCCGTATCAGTTCTTCTTGGAAGACGGCGAACGCTTCATCTGGGAGTCGGAGAGGAACGGCTGGAGGAACTACTTCCTATACGACCTCAGTGGGAAACTGCTGAATCCTCTGACCTCCCATGATTCCTTCGAAGCCGCAGGTGTGACACGCGTCGACGAAGAGAACGGGCTGCTCTACTACATGGCCCGCAGTGGCGACAACCACATGAAGCAACAGCTTCATCGCGTCCGGCTGGACGGCCTGAACGACGAACGGCTGACGGATCCCGCTTTCAATCACAACGTCTCCTTCGCGTCGAACGGCGAACACTTCGTCGACGTGTCGCAGACCCACGATTCTCCGCCCGTGACCGTGCTACGAACAGCTGAGGGAAGTGAGGTCAGGGTACTCGCTCAGGTCGACGATTCGGACTTCGATCGGCTGGGCCTGGAACGTGTGGAGATGTTCACGTTCACGTCTGCCGACGGCTTCACCGAACTACACGGCATGATCCACAAGCCGTCCAACTTTGATCCGAGCAAGAAGTACCCCGTTCTCGTGTCGACGTATTCCGGTCCCGGGTGGGCCGGAGCGAGGGAGAGCTTCACCGTCCCAAACCGCTACACGGAGGCAGGATTCCTATACGTGACCTTGGACGCCCGCAGTGTCGGTGGAAAAGGCAAGAGAGCGCTCGACGCGCTCTACGAGGGCATGGGTGTGGTGGAGATCGACGACCTCGCGGCGGGAATCCGTTCGTTGTGGGATCGACCCTACGTGAATCGTGAGGCCGTCGGGATCTACGGCACGTCCTACGGTGGATATGCGTCCGCCATGGCGCTCCTGCGGTATCCGGACGTCTTCCAAGCGGCGTCCGCGTCGTCGTCCGTGACGGATTGGCGTCACTACGACACGATCTATACCGAGCGGTACATGTACACGCCGCAGGACAACACAGCAGGGTACGACGCCGGTTCGGCGATGACCTATGCTGCGAACCTCGAAGGGGATCTGCTCCTCTATTACGGGACGGCCGACAACAACGTGCATCCCAACAACACGATGCAGCTGATTGCAGCGCTGCAGGCTGCCGGGAAGAGCTTTGAAGTGCAGGTCGGGCCGGATCGGGGCCATTCAGGTGTGAATCCGGACCGGATGATGGAGTTCTTCATCCAGCACCTGGTCGTCGAGAAGGGTGGCATCGTCTTTTAGCTCAGGTGAAGAACGCAGATTCCCGGGCCGACCTTCCGCCTGCGCGGATCGAGACAGAGCGATTCGTTCTTCGCTGTTGGTCTGCAAAGGACGCGCGTCTGTTCAAGTCCGCCTTGGACATGAGTCTCGAAGCGCTCCAGAAGTGGATTCCCTGGGCGCGGGACGAACCCTCTCCGTTGTCGCTCATCGAAGAGCGACTGCGGCAGTACCACAACGACTTCAATGCGGGCAAAAATGCGCTCTACGCCATGATGGATGTGGACGAGCGTGAAGTGCTGGGTGGCGTGGGCTTATACAGGAGGGTCGGACCCGGAGCACTCGAGATCGGGTACTGGGTCAGGTCGGATCTTGCGGGAATGGGACTGGCGACGGCGGGGACGGCCGCCCTGACGAATGCAGGCTTTTCGATTCCAGGGATCTCTCGGATTGAGATCCATTGTGATCCACGGAACGAACCGAGTGCAGCCATCCCCAGAAAGCTGGGATACTCGCTAACTGAGATAAGGAAGGACGTGGAGACTTCGTCCGATGATCCCGAGCGTAGTACGATGGTGTGGACTTTGAGTGCGGACGAATACGAACTGACCTGGATGCGATCGATATGAGACGAGTGAAAGGAACACTTGCTGCCCTCGCATTTCTGCTCGCGCTGGGCCTGAGCGGGTGCAACCTTCTTGAGCCCGAGCTTGCTGATACCGGCATGGTTAAGAAGCTCGAGATCGAGGGGGGATGCTGGGTTATCGAAAGCAATTCCGAGACCTACCTTCCAGCCCACTTACCAATGGACCTCCGTATCGAGGACCTACGCGTGCAGTTCGAAGGAACGAGCCGTCCGCATGCCGCCTCGTTTTGTCCGGGCCTTCAGATCGATCTGATCTGGATAGAGGCTCAGCCTGCTGTCGGTGCAGAGGGCTGACGTGATGTCCCGTCGAGCCGTTCAGACACCTGACCGTCACGATCCCGATGTGGTCATTGCCGAGTATCTCTATCGCCACGAAGCCGAATTCGCGGCTGGGTTCTTGGCCCACGCGGGTATTCCACACCGTCTGCAGGCCGACGACGCCGGCGGGGCTGATGCCGGCGTGACGTTCTCTCGGCCTGCCCGTATTTGGGTCCGACGCGCCGATGCCGAAGCGGCGCGCGAACTGCTTGAGGTCACTCCGAACGCGGCGGTCACAGACGAACAGGGCGAACACGAAGCGGAAGAGGAAGATCCCCCTAAGGGACTCTTCATGCCGGCTGCTCGAAAGAATGTGCTGGCTTCGACTCAGAATGATCGCCTTCCGGGACGCCCGTCCGACTCGACTGAATTGTGTGGATCGGAACGGGCCGTCGCCCTACTACTAGGAGTCGGTTTCGGGGCCCTCGGGGCGGGTGTTGGCGGTATCGCTCCGGAGGGACAGTTCGGAATGTTGTGGACCTTGGGCATGGGATTGCTCGGTGTGGCGATGCTCGTCAGCGGCTTGGTCGGCCGTTCGTGGGGGCCGCTTAGATCATTGTTACGCGCCCTGTCCGGCGCGGTGCCCTAGGCTTCTGGTGATGGGAATCAGAGAAGGACAGCAGGAGGACGAGGCCGGGGATTCGCTCCGGCCGACGACCGGCGAAGAAGAGGTATAACGTTCATGCGAGCCGTTTCATTCAACGTCACGATTCCGAGTTTCTTGATTGGAAAAGGGTTCGGGAAGATCACCGAGTCAGCCATTTTTGGCGGCTTCAGCGGTGTGACCTTCGGTGACGTTGCGGAGCCGTCCTTACCCGATGGTGATTGGGTCCGGCTCGAGATTCTGAAGGCGGGCATTTGTGGTACTGACATCGGAACGCTGACGTTCAAGGCGAGTCCCGCCATGGAGCCGTTCGGTTCATTTCCAGCTGTACTCGGACATGAGATCCTCGCGCGAGTCCTGGAAGTCGGCTCAAATGTCTCAAGCGTTACGCCCGGACAACGGGTTGTCGTAGACCCAATGATTTCCTGCACGATGAGGGGCTTCCCAGGGGACGGACAATGCCCATCCTGCTCTGGAGGAAGTCACTGCACCTGTGAACGAATGGGTGAGGAGGGAGTGGTCCAGGTCGACGGTGAGCCGCTGAAGCGCGGTGCCATGATTGGCTATCACGCATCGCTCCCCGGAGCTTGGGCCGAGAGGATGATTGCACACGAGAGTCAACTCTTTCCGGTAGCCGACGAGATGTCGGACAACACAGCTGCCCTGATCGAGCCGATCGCGGTGGGCATGCATGCGGTTTTAGGGTCACGGCCCTTTGATCCGGGCCCGGTGCTCGTCATTGGGAGTGGCCCCATCGCGCTCGGGACGATCTGGTCCTTGAGAGCGGCTGGCTATGAAGGTCCGATCGTCGCTCAAATCAAACGAGGTCCCGAAGCGGACATCGCACGGAGCTTGGGTGCTTCCAAGGTCGTGTCTCCGGGAGATGAAGCGCGGCAGGCCCTCGTGGACACGGGCAGTCAGGCCTATATGCCGATCGTTGGGGAAGAGGTTTATGCCGGCGGTGGCTTCCCAGTCATCTTCGATTGTGTGGGAAGCGGCCAGACGATTTCCCAATCCCTCCGGTTCGCGGCCCCGCGGGCGCGAATCGTCATGCTGGGGTGCGCCGCTGAGATCAAGAACCTGAACCTCACGTTCTTGTGGGCGCGTGAACTGGACGTGAAGGGTTTCGTCGGGTACGGAATCGAAGACTGGAAAGGTGAGCGTCAACATACGTTCCAGATCACCCACGACATGCTGCTCGAAACGGGAGCTCCGGTGGACCAGATGGTCACCCATGTATTTCCGCTCGATCAGTACCAGAACGCGTTGTCGACGGCTGCGAACCGCAGAAAGACCGGTTCGATCAAGGTGCTCCTGGATCCATTGGCCGGGTGATGTCCCGACGTCGACCCGATATCGCTGAGCCGTGGGCCTTTTAGGACGTGAGTAGACCCAAGTTTCTCGTGGTGGGTGGCGGTGTGATCGGAGTGAGCTGCGCCTATGCATTGGCGCGGAGGGGAGCCGACGTCCAGGTGCTGGAGCGCGACACTCTTGGCGCCGGTGCTTCTGGAGGGAATGCCGGGACAGTCTCGGCGGGGCATCCTCCGTTGAACCGACCTGGACGGATCGTCCAGGCGTTAACCCAGATGCTGGATCCGGCGTCGCCATTGTTTCTGCCGCCCCGGTGGGATCCGAAGCTCTGGCAGTGGCTCCTTGGATTCGGTCGATATTGCACCCACGAACACGTCGAGTCCTGCATGCAGGTGATGGCTCCACTCGGGATGGATGCACTGCATCTCTTCGACGACCTCATCGACGCCGAAGGTATCGAGTGTGGCTACAAGACCGAGGGGTATTTCGAAGTCTGTTCCACCCAGAAGGGCCTCGTGCAGGTCAAGTACGAGTCGTCGATCATCGAGCGACATGGGTACCACCCGCAGACGGTGAGTGGAGACGAGCTTCGGGATCGGGAACCGGCGTTCGGTCGAGACATGATCGGGGGGATGTTCTATCCTGAAGCGCGCACGCTCGACCCGTTGAGGTTCCTCATCGAACTCGCTGACCGCTCGCGCCGGCTGGGCGTAAGTATCAATGAGGGGGCCTCAGTGAGCGAAGTCACGACCGCAGGAGGTCGAGCCACTGGGGTCCGCTTGTCGAATGGGGATGTGCTCGAAGCGGACAGCGTAGTGCTGGCGACCGGGCCTTTCAGCCTCGACCTCGCGGCTCGGGTGGGTACTCGTTTACCGGTGCAGCCCGGGAAGGGGTACCACCGAGACATCGAGATCCGTACCGGTGGGGCACCGCCGCTTGGGGTCGCCTGTGTACTGAGTGAGACCTCGGTGTTTTGTACGCCCATGGACGGGTTCGTCCGGTTTGCGGGGACCATGGAATTTTCGGGGGAGAACGACGTGATGCGGCGGGCTCGACTCGAGCAGCTCACGATGGCAGGTCGTCTTTGTTTTCCCGATTTGGGGCACGCAGCGCCGTCGTCCGAATGGTGCGGTTTGCGCCCGATGGCGGTTGACGGAATGCCGATCGTTGGAGCCCTGGATGGCATCGAGGATCTCGCTGTTGCAACCGGGCACGGCATGCTCGGACTGACACTTGGGCCGGTTACCGGAGAGATGATCGCTAATCAAGTGTTCGGCGAGGAGGATGTGCGCCTCCAGGCATTCTCGCCGAGCCGTTTTCAGGGGTTCGACGACTAGAAGTAGACTGAGGTGTGCACTTTGAGGCCCCATGCGGTGACCCCCGTTTGGGGCTTCCACACGTCCACATTCACGGCCAACCGATTCCGGCCCGTGAAGTGGAGAATCACCCCCGGCGTCATCAGCCACCCGCCATCCCTTCCGGTCGAACGATCCGGATCACCCCAGCTCACCCGGCCAATAGGCTCTACGGCGAGGACTTTTCCTGGGTTGGAGAGGACGGACTTGTACGTCGCGATCCCTTGGTAGGTCAGAAACCGCGGGCTGCTGCCTGAGGGTGTGAGTGCGCGCCAGTTGTCTCCAGCCATCACACCCAACTGGACGTGAAGCCCTTCGTCGAAATTTCCCCACTCGACGTCGAATGCACGGGCCGGCGCGTAGTCGTCTGTACCCGTGATTTCGTTGGTGTAGTCGTGGAAGCTGTAGTTGCCACCAATTCGGAGCTTCTCTACGGGGTACCACTCGACGCGGCCTGACACCGACTTGGCGTTGTTGGTCTCGCGTGTGTTTCCGCCGCCTCCGTTGGTGAGTGTGGCGCCATAAGAGAGACGACCGTCCGCGAGGTCGCCTTCAATGAGCACGCCCACGTCGATTGATGAGTGTTGAAGCCTCTCCGAGAATCGAGAGTACGAACACAGTCCGCTCACCCCGGTGCAGTCCGACACGCCCGGAATGTTGCCGTCCCGTTCGATGGCCAAGATCTGACTCGAGCTTGTCAGTTCGAAGAGATCGAACGCTCGCTTGAATTGGCCGGTCGTCACGATGAAGCCAGGATCGAGTTCAAAACGAATGAAGGCGTAGCGACCCACCACCTGACCTTTCGCGATGTCGATTTGAACGGCCGCATCGATCCAATCATTGAGACGCGAAGCCGCCCATAGGCGGGCACGGCGCAGGATGAATTCGGTCGCGGGCACGCTACCCACAGAGGAGGCGGACATCTGCATGTGCACTCGTCCACCCAACTCGGTGCGCTCAACCGGCCGGCGTGGCTCCACGTACTGTGCGTTTGCCGATAACGGGGCAAAAGCCAGGGCCGCACTCAAGACGAGAAGGGCGCGCATAGAGGTCGGGGTCACCGGACGTCTACCACAAGGCGGTTTGGCCCGCGCATTTCCAGGACTCTTACGTCCGTTCCCTCTACTAGGCCTGTGATCCACGTGACAACATTGTTCTCCGCGCATGCGATTCCCGCCTCATGCACGCGCTGCTGCGCGTATGTCTCGGTCTCTACGGGCATGGTCGAGCGGCCGTTCTCATTCGTGTGAGCTGGATGAAGGTTCAGAACCAGGAAGCGATCGCCTTCGACCTCCGGGACAAGAGGCTGCGTTTCGGGGGCGGACTCTTCCTCGGTGACCTCGTCGGGATTGCCGCACACGATGGAGCTACTTGGGTCGTACACCCGGACGTTATACCCAGGAAAAGCGACTCCGGACCCGAACGCGAAGATCATCCGATCGAAACCGTCATGGCTCTCGACCACGACACTCTCGACGAGTGCTCGAGCTGCTTGAGGCGTAGGACGGCGATTGATGTCGTTGCGCGTCCATGGAATCTCAAGCGAGAGATTCGCGATATCGAGCCCCATCATCTGCGTCTCGGTGAGCGCTTCACGTTCGAGTGGCTTGATGAACGTGTCGGGAGCTTGGACCATGGAAGCACCCGGAGCGTCGGAATCGGAGCCACCGCAAGCGGCAATGACGAGCACAAGGGCTGTAAAGATGGACGTGCGGTTCATTTCTATTTCTGGAGAGTAGGTCTAGAGATCCAGAGGGATAACCTCTGGGCGTACTTTGCTGTTCGCTGCCGAGCCATCGACGCCGATCCCTTCGAGTTTCAGTAGGCCGACCTTCGCCTTCAGTCCCCCAGCGAAACCCGTCAATCGCCCGTCAGACCCGACAACCCTGTGGCAAGGAACGATGATGGGTATCGGGTTCGCTCCGACAGCCTGACCGACGGCCCTTGCCATGTCGGGCTTTTCGATGTCCCTGGCCACTTGACCATAGGAGACAACCTGGCCGTACTTAATGCCCATCAGGCGCTCATAAACTTGGTCCTGAAACGGGGTCGTCATTCCACCGAAATCGAGGGGGAGGTCGAACACCTCACGCTTCCGGTCGAAGTACTCTGTGAGTTGCCGGACTGCTTCCCGAAGGTTGTCCGGCCATTCCTCTGGCGTGTCCGTGTGGTCTTCTTTGGGCAGGCGGCCGAACTCGATGCGACGCACGCCGGTGGCCGAGACCCACACGGTAAGGGGACCTGCCCTGGTATCGGACAGGTGCGCCGAGTGGACTTCGCGCGGACTCAGTCTGACGCTCCGTGCTTCTTCAGCGCTTCTTGAAGCGCATCGAACCCAATGAGCGCGCACTTTACGCGCACCGGGAACTTGCTGACTCCTTGTAGTACCCGAAGGTCACCCAGCGATTTGTCCTTTGCCGCTTCCGGGTCCCCGTGCATCAATTCTGTGAATCGCCCGACAAGTGCGCCGGCTTCTTCTAGAGAGGCACCCTGCAACTTGATCGTCATCATACTGATGGCGGCTTGAGAGATGGAACATCCTTGGCCGACGAACTTCGCCTCGGCAATGTGATCGCCCTCAATGCGGAGTTGCAGCTTGATCTCGTCTCCGCAGACCGGATTGGCCATGTGGATTTCTACAGTATTCTCCTCCATCTCGGCCTTGTTCCGCGGGTTGCGGTAGTGCTCGAGAATGAGCTGCTGGTACAGAGAAGAGAGCTGCGGAGTTTCCATTACATGCTCGTGGCGGGTGAGGTTTTCAAATCTATGTACGGGGACTTCGTCTTTCCACTTCAGCGTATCTAGTCGATGTGGAGGACCATCTCCACTCGACCGGACTCATCCGAAGATCGCTCGCACGTGTCCGAGTCCTTCGACAAGCCGATCCACTTCGTCTCGTGTGTTATAAAGGTAGAACGAAGCGCGCGCGGTGGCCGCGACCCCGAAGTGCTTCATCACGAGCTGAGCACAGTGGTGGCCCGCTCGTACAGCAATACCCTCGGTGTCGAGGATGGTCGAGATGTCATGAGGATGGGCGTCTCCCAATGTGAAGGAGACCACAGCTGAATGCTCGTCGAGGGACTCGGGGCCGTAGATCTTTATGCCCCCGACTGCGCCGACCTGCTCGACAGCGTATTCCATGAGATCGCGCTCATGCGCTGCGATCGCGTCCATCCCGATCGTACCTAGGAAGTCCACAGCCGCACCCATCCCGATCGCTCCAGCGATGTTGGGCGTGCCTGCTTCGAACTTGTGGGGCACCTCGGCCCAGCTGCTCTCATCGCGACCCACGATGTGGATCATTTCGCCGCCACCCTGATAGGGGTGCATTGACTCGAGTAACTCCTTTCGCGCCCAAAGCACACCGATTCCAGTGGGTCCGCACATCTTGTGACCACTGAAGGCGTAGCAGTCCACTCCCAGGTCCTGAACGTCGACCTTGGTGTGGACGGCTCCTTGAGCGCCATCGATCACGACCAGGGCGCCGACCTTCTTCGCTGCCGCCGCGATCTGCTTGATTGGGTTGATGGTCCCGAGCGCGTTCGACACATGCCCTAGCGCGACCACCTTGGTTCGCTCTGTCAGCAGGGTGTCGAGATCGTCGAGAATCAAGCGGCCTTGGTCGTCGATTTCGATGTACTTGATCTTGGCTTTCGTGCGCATCGCCAGGAGCTGCCACGGAACGATGTTGGAGTGGTGTTCCATGACCGAGATCAGGATCTCGTCGCCCTCACTCACGTTTTCGAGCCCCCAAGCTGTAGAGACGAGGTTGATGGCCTCTGTGGTACCGCGTGTCCATACGATCTCGGCCGGCTCCTCCGCGTTGATCCACTTCGCGACTTTTCCGCGAGCCTCTTCGTACGCCACGGTCGCCCGACGGGAGAGCTCATGAATACCGCGATGCACGTTCGCATTGTCGTGCTCGTAGTAGTCACTCAGCGCCTTGAGCACTGCCTTCGGCTTCTGTGACGTTGCCGCGCTGTCTAGGTAGACGAGCGGTTTCCCGTTGACCTTCTGCTCGAGCGCGGGGAATTCGCGGCGAATACGCGTGTGGTCGAGTGCGGCCATATATGACGTCCTGTGGAGGCTACTCCACGTCAATGAAGATGTCGCCGTCCCGGACTTCTACCGGGAAGGACTTCACAGGCCGGATCGCCGGCAGTGTCTTGTTCTTGCCGCTCGTGCAATCGAAGCGCGCCCCGTGATACGGGCATACGACATCGGTGCCCTCGAGTTCTCCGTCAGAGAGGGGGAGAGCCTCGTGGGAGCACTCGTCACGGAGGGCGTAGATGTCGCCTTCCACGTTCGCGAGGACGACGGGTGTCGCGCCTGCCATCACACCCTTGAGCATTCCGATCGCAACGTCACCGTCTGCGGCGACACGCACCCAGTCAGCCATGGATCAGCCTTGATGCGCGAGCTTGTGCTCGATCACGCGGGATACCTTCTCTACCACGCCACCCAGCGGAAGCTTGGACAGCACCTCACCCAAGAAGCCCAGCACGACTAGGCGCTCTGCCTGAACGAGCGGGAGCCCACGGCTCATGAGGTAGAACTTGGCCTCCGCGTCGAGTTCGCCGATGGTCGCGCCGTGCGAACACTTCACGTCGTCCGCCTCGATTTCGAGGTTCGGGAGCGAGTCCGCGCGTGCGTTGGGCGAAAGCAGGAGGTTCCTGTTCGTCTGGTATGCGTCCGTCCCTTGGGCACCCGGATACACCCGAATGATACCACGGAAAACAGAGTGGCTCGCCCCGTCGAGAGCGCCCTTGTAGAGCAGGTCACTCGAGGTGTTCGGGACGGTGTGGTCCTGGCTGGTATTGAAATCGAAGTGCTGGTCGCCGTCTCCGAAGTAGAGACCCAGCATGTCCGAGTTCGCGCCTGGCCCGAGGAGACGGGCGTTCAGGTCGACGCGCGTCACTGAGGCGCCGAGCGCCACGTTGAGCGTATCGAGCGTCGAGTCCCGGTGCGCGAGCGTGCGCTGCACCGACTGGTAGAACGCGCCCTTTCCGAGACGCTGGACCGCAACGTACTGAACCTGGGCGTTCTGCTTGGCGATGACCTCGACGGCGGTCGAGGTCATCGTCTGAGACTCGAAGTCATCTGAGAGCATCTCGTCCACGTACGAGACCTGGCTCGAGTGCTCGGCCACGATCAGTACACGGCTGAAGTACGCCGTCGCAGGCTCGCTGAACCAGCGCGTTACGCGGATGGGCAGCTCGAGCGCGACACCACGCGGGACGTACAGGAAGATCCCGTCGTTCCAGAGTGCCGCGTTGAGTGCAGCGAACTTTCCTTCCTCGGCGGGGACAGCCTCGGTGGCTAGGTGCTCCTGAATGAGCTCCGGGTGCTTCGCTACGGCATCGTGCAGTGACTCAAGGATCACACCCTTCGCGGCGAGGCCCTCGTCGATGTCCGTGTGGACCACGTGACCATCGATGATGACCATGTGCCCGGAAGCATCACGGTCCTCGTCCATCGCGGCGCGCAGACGCGCAGGCCATGTGGCCTGGTCCGTCATGGACTCCGCTGTGCTGAGCTTCAGCGCGTCGAGGTCGAGTGTCTTCTTGAGGTCTGTGTAGCGCCACTCTTCGAGCTTCGTCGTCGGCATGGGCGTTCGTTCGTAAACGTCCCATGCATGCGAGCGACGCTCTCGCAGCCACTGGGGCTCGCTGATCGCAAGCTTCTCGACGGCCGCTGGGTTAAGGGCTTCGGTTAGGCCTTCCATCAACTCTGTGCTCATCATGATCTGTCGTGGTGTGGGCTCGTGAAATCGGACTCGGGCGTCGTTGGTCTCCGTGCGCCGACCTGCGAAATAGCGATGCTATTCCGCGGTCGTCGTACTTGACCGTCTACCCAGAGCCTCGATTTGACGAGCCCCTGCGGGCGGGCTTCGGAAGTCGTCACCCGACTGACCCTTCCATTTCCAGCTCAATCAATCGATTGAGTTCGACTGCGTATTCGAGAGGCAATTCTTTCGCGATGGGTTCGATAAACCCACGCACGATCATGGCCATCGCTTCGATCTCCGAGATGCCACGGCTCGTCAGGTAGAAGAGCTGCTCTTCACCGATCTTCGAGACCGAAGCCTCATGTCCGACGCTGGCATCGTTCTCTTCGATCTCGATGTACGGATAGGTATCCGTGCGTGAGGTGTCGTTGATGAGCAAAGCGTCGCACTCGACGTTGGAGCGAGCGTGGTGCGCACCCTCGTGGACCTTGCACAGCCCACGGTAGGTGGAGCGACCCGTACCCTTGGAGATGGACTTCGAGACGATGGTCGACGTGGTGTGTGGGGCAACGTGGACAACCTTGCCGCCCGTGTCCTGGTGCTGCCCGTCACCTGAGTACGCGATGGAGAGGATTTCTCCGTGCGCGCCTTCTCCAACCAGATAGCAGGACGGGTACTTCATGGTCAGCTTCGACCCGAGGTTGCCGTCCAGCCACTCCATGTGGCCGTGCTCGTGCACAATCGCTCGCTGCGTGACGAGGTTGTACATGTTGTTCGACCAGTTTTGAATGGTCGTGTAACGGAAGCGCGCGTTCTTCTTGACGATGATCTCGATGACGCCGGAGTGGAACGACTCGGTCGAATACACCGGCGCCGTGCAGCCCTCGATGTAGTGAGCGTGTGCGCCCTCATCTATGATGATTAGCGTACGCTCGAATTGGCCCATGCGCTCCTGGTCCACGCGGAAGTACGCCTGGAGCGGAGTATCGAGGTGGACTCCCTTCGGGACGTACACGAACGAGCCGCCAGACCATACCGCGGAGTTCATGGCGGAAAACTTGTTGTCCCCCGTCGGGATAATCGTGCCGAAGTGCTCCTTGAAGAGCTCGGGATGGTTCTTCAGTCCGTCTTCGATGGAATCGAAGATGACACCCTTATCTGACCACTCTTTTTTGAGCGAGTGATAGACCATCTCGGACTCGTACTGCGCCCCGACACCGGCCAAGATCGCACGTTCGGCCTCAGGAATGCCGAGTTTCTCGAAGGTGTCCTTGATCTTGTCCGGAACGTCGTCCCACGAGCGTTCCATCTGATCCTGCGGGCGCACGTAGAAGTAAATCTCGTCCAGGACGTTCTCTAGGTCTGAGAGGTCGCCGCCCCACTTGGGCATTGGCTTCGACTCGTAGACCTCGAGCGCCTTGAGGCGGAAGTCGAGCATCCACTGCGGCTCGTCTTTGTGCGCGGAGATCTGCCGAACGACTTCTTCGGACAGACCTTTCTCGGCCCGGAAGACAGGCTTGGACTCGGTGACAAAATCGTACTTGTATTCGTCTAGGCCGAGGTCCTGAATGGTTTCATTCTGCGGCATGGAGGGTCTCCTTGGTCCTGCTTAGGCGCCGGCAGGTGCGTCCGCGTCGTTCCACGCGGCGTAACCTTCAGCTTCGAGTTCGAGAGCGATCTCAGGACCACCAGACCGGACGATCCGTCCGTCGACCATGACGTGCACAAAGTCGGGTTTGATGTGGTCGAGGAGGCGCTGGTAGTGCGTGATGAGGAGGATCGACATCTCGGGATCCTCTTCTGCCAACTTATTCACGCCGTTGGCGACGATCTTGAGCGCGTCAATGTCCAGCCCCGAGTCCGTCTCGTCCATTACGGCGAGCTTCGGCTTGAGCATGGCCATCTGAAGGATCTCGTTGCGCTTCTTCTCACCACCGCTGAAGCCGTCATTCACATGGCGCTCCGCGAACGTCACGTCCATCTCGAGCATCTCCATCCGCTCGGTCAGTTCGTCCGCAAAGTCGAAGATGTCGACCTCCTCGCCCTCTGCCGCATGTGCCTGCATGGCCGTGCGGAGGAAGTTCGCGATCGAGACCCCAGGGATCTCCACGGGGTACTGGAACGCGAGGAAGACGCCTGCTCGCGAACGCTCGTCGGCTTCGAGATCGAGGAGGTCCTCGCCACGGAACTCGACGGAGCCTGAAGTGACTTCGTATCCGGGGTGCCCGGCGAGCACCTTGGCGAGCGTGCTCTTGCCGGAGCCATTCGGCCCCATGATGGCGTGGATCTTACCTTTGTGTATGTCGAGATCGACGCCGTTCAGGATGCCGATATCTTCGTCGGCGACCTTGGCTTCGAGGCCGTGGATCTTCAGAATGGGAGAGTCGCTCATACCTGCCTCAGACACGGAAGTGGAATCATTGCAATTCCGCTTATCAAGAATGATTCTTTGTTTCGGAACCCGAAAGCTAGATACGTCAATTAGGGGGGTCAAGTGGACGTTGTAGAGGTTGAAATGTCCCCAAAATCAAGATCTTTCGCGACATTGGCTGAGTTGGGGAAACGGCCCTGGCTGGTGCTTGGCGGAGGTGGTCTCAAGGGGCTCGCCCACGTAGGCGCATGGCGCGCCTTGATAGAGGCAGGGGTGCGGCCGCAGGGAATCGTTGGGACTAGTATTGGGGCTTTGGTGGCTGCTTTAGCCTCCAGCGGGATGCCCTGGGAGGAGATGCGCGAACACGCCCTAGCGGTCACGCGAGACGACATCGTCCGGCTCAATCGCCGCGCTGCTTGGATCAACGGCATAAGGCAGCCCAGCGTTTTCAAGGGCGAGGCTCTGATGGATTTCTTTGAAGAGTTACTTCCCAATGATGGTTGGGACGCGCTCAGCATCCCCGTGCTGATCAACGCGGTGGACCTCGAGGACGGCTCTACTGAGTGGTTCGGGCCCGGGGCTCGGACTGACATCTCACTGCTCGAGGCCGTCTACGCATCTTCCGCATTGCCCGTCTTCTATCCCCCGTTTCAGACGAATGGGCACGCATATGTAGACGGGGGGAGCGCGCATCCTCTCGCGCTCCAGCGCGCTGAGGACGAAGGAGCGGCGGGCATCATCGGCATCGATCCCGGTGCGGGTGAGACGGGTGATGTGGACAAGGTGCTCTCTCAGGGCATGATTGCTGTCCATCAACGGATCTTTGCGATCATGACATGGCGTCGCCGGCGTGACCTGCTCGCTCAGTGGGACGGTCCACCCGTGATGTATGTGCGGCCTGAGTTGGAGGGATACGCGACCTTCGACTTCGATCATGTCGAGTATTTCTTGGACGAGGGGTATCGTGCTATGAAGGTTGCGTTGGAAGGGACTATCTGACTTCGCTCATCGTAGTCACGCTCGTGGCAGGAATCATCCAGGGCCTCGCCGGATTCGGATTCTCCCTATTCGCAGCGTCTGCGTTCTTGCTTCTCATCGGGTCAGGAGAGGCTGTTCAACTCCTGATCGTCATTAACCTGGCGATCTCTTTGGCCCTCATCGGTCCTCTGTGGAAGGACGCAGACCGTACCGTCCTGAAACGCTTCGTGGGGGGTGCGCTAATTGGGCTCCCGAGCGGATTGGTCCTCGTTAAGGTCGCTGCCGTTGAGCAACTCGAATTGATGGTCGGGGTCGTGATTCTTCTCTTTGTGGGAGCATCGGTAATGCGGTCCGCAGTGGACTCCGGTTCGGAAAGCACGCCAGGGGTCGCGGGTGGGCTGGCGACAGGTGTGTTAGCCGGCGCGATGACAACCTCCTTGGGCATGCCCGGTCCTCCTGCAGTCGTCTACCTGTTGGCTGTAGGACTCTCTAAAGACGCCACCCGCGCGACCACGCTCACCTTCTTCGTGTTCGCGTACGCCGCATCATTGATCCTACAGTTGGTGATGGTCGGTGTGGACAGAGACGTATGGCTCAACGCGGCGGTGTTGGTACCGGTCGCGATGCTTGCTTCCGCTATCGGTCACCGCTTGTCGAGCAGGGTCAGTGAGAAGGTCTTTAGGGTCGGGGTGCTCCTCTTGCTCGCGGGAACCGGCCTTTTCGCACTCGCACAGGCCCTAACATGACGGTCACAGAGACGCTTGCAGCGTTCCCGCGGACTGCATTGACTCACCGGCCGACCCCAGTCGAGTTCATGCCCAATCTTTCCGCTGCGGTGGGCGGAGTCGATTTGTATGTGAAAAGGGACGATTGCACAGGTCTCGCGATGGGTGGCAACAAGGCGCGGCAGCTCGAGTTCTACTTGGGTGAGGCGTTGGAGCAGGGGGCTTCCGCTGTCCTCATTACCGGCGCTGTGCAGTCCAATTATGTGCGTAGCACGGCAGCAGCGGCTGCGAAGCTAGGACTGCGTTGTATCGTGCAACTCGAGCAGCGCGTGCCGGATATGCCGGAGCTATACCACCGGTCCGGCAACGTTCTCCTCGATCATGTACTCGGCGCTGAAGTTCGGACCTTCCGTGAGGGAGAGAACGAGGCGGGCGCCGATGCCGAACTGGAACGTATGGCCGCGGAGCTTGCTGCAGCCGGGGAGCGACCCTACGTCATCCATTTGTCCGGGGGGCACCCTCCACTTGGTGCTCTTGGCTACGTGGACGCGGCTACTGAAATCGTGGGGGCCGACACGATTGCCAAGATCGAGGAACTCCGAGGCGTCTACGGATTGGATCTCACCGCCGAGGACGGTCACGCCGCCGACGAGGGGTGAACATGGGCGAGATCGATCTGCATGTGGTGGCCCGGATATCCTTCGTGGAGCGCGGTCCGAGACGCCCCTCCTTTTGTTGCGTCAGGCCATGTCAGGGGGTCGTACCGGAACATGGCCGGCCGATCTCCCGTCGCGCGTTGGTAGCTTGCCGCCATCCCAGTGCCCGCGACGTTGTCCGGATACGGATGTACAATCACCTCTTGCTCAGGAATGGTCGCAAAGGCCCAGGGCATCGACAGTCGCGCCTCGGCAACCGCTTCGTCGAAGAGACTGCGCATCTCTTGGGCACTGGCGAAGTGATTTGCCGGATCGTCTATCGTCTGAGAGATGATCGCTTCGAAGTCACTCGTCCCGTATTCGGCTGAGCCGAGTTCGACGACATCGGCCAGGCGCTTGGGGCGGATGGCTCAGCGGTGTTTCGCTCGCGCTCCTCAGGACGGCCCTCATTGCGCGATCATTCCCGCGGCCCGAGCGGCGTGCGTCGATCCCACAGAGGCTCTAAGCCAGGAGTAGCACGCAAGGCGCTTGCAATAAACGTTGATTTCGACGTACAACTCTCAATCTAAGAAGCCTCTAGATTGAGAGTTGTTCGTTATGAACCGTACTTCCCTGACGCTCGTCGCCCTGCTGTTCACTGTTACGTCCGCCGAAGCGCAAACCGCGACGGCGCTTGTCGCGACTCCGGACCGGATCGAGCTGCGTGTGGGCGAGTCCGCTCAGGTGTCGGTTGCAGCAATGGATGCGAGCGGGGCGATGGTAGCGGCTGATTTCCGTTGGAGCGGCGAACGCAACGCGATCAATTACTCGGATGGAGTCGTGACGGGTGTCCGAGCGGGCGAATACGAGCTCAACGTCTCCACCATAGTCGCGCCAGGTCGGGAGCCGTTGACGCTAACGATACCGGTCGTTGTTCAGTGGCCTGAGATCGATCGTGTCGCCATCGAGACAGATGGTGGTCGGCTCTACGCGGGCACGCGAGTAGCCCATCGCGCGGTCGGGTACCACGCCGACGGCTCCGTTCGTCCATATCCGGACGTCCGGTGGCAAAGTGAGAACGAGGGAACGGCTTCCGTCGATGTGTTCGGCAACGTGCGAGCCGTGCGCCCAGGCACCGTCGCGATTCGTGCTTCCATCGAGGGCGTCGAGGGACAAATGTCCCACGAAGTGACGGCCTCCCCAGTCACGTCACTGGAGTTGCGGGGAGGGTCACAACAGGTGCGCACGGGAGACGTGCAGACGTTCATAGCTACTGCCCGTGACGGCGATGGTGGGGCAGTCACAGACGCCCCCATCTCGTGGACCTACATCTACCAGCCAGATGATTCGATCGTAGCGCCTGCCGGGCCTGCGCAGATCATGGACGGGCGCATGGTTGCCGACGTGCCTGGCGTGTACACGGCGGTGGCTTCCAGCGGACGCGCTTCTGCCGAGTATTCGTTTCGGGTCGTTCCAAGGAACGCGGTCAGGAAGCTCGAGGTGATTGGGCAGGGTAGTGAAGATCGGATCTTCACCACCGACTTCTGGATCTGGGAGGGTGTGGACGGTCGCGACTACGCGCTGACTGGCTCCAAGTCCGGCAATGGGATTTCGATGGTCTGGGACGTCACTGACCCCGCCAACATCTTCAAAACGGACTCGGTGCCCGCTGACGCGCGCACGTCGAATGACGTGAAGGTCTCTCCCGACGGCCGCTGGGGGGCCATCTCGCGTGAGGGTGCGTCGAACCGGAGAAACGGGGTGATCCTCCTCGATTTGGCGGATCCTGCCCACCCGAAGATCGCCTCTACCTACGAAGGCAATGGGATGACCGGTGGAACGCACAACATGTTCGCCACCAACACGCATCTGTTCGCCCTCGCCGCCGGCGACAAGTTCGTGATCATCGACGTCACCGACGTCTACAATCCCCGCTATGTCAGTGAGTACAACCATCCTGGCTCTCGGGTCCACGACGTGTGGGTGCACGACGGACTGGCCTATTCGGCTGAGTGGAGCACGGGTGTTGTCGTCGTCGATGTGGGTAATGGGAAGTATGGGGGCTCCCTCGAGAGCCCGAAGCTGGTAACGACCTTCCCGACCACGACCGGATCGACGCACGCGATTTTCCCCTACTACCAGGAGTCGAGCGACCGCTTTCTCCTTGTGGTTGGTGACGAGCGTGTGCAACGGAGTGGTCTGGCTTGGGAGGGTGCCGGACCCGACCACCGTGTGCAGTACGATCCGGAGACTGGGAAGGGCGGGTACCCGCGCGCGACTTCGGGATACGTTCAGATCTTCGACTTCACAGACCCGATGAATCCGGTCCAGCTGGCGCGCTACGAGGCTAGCGAGTACGGCACGCACAACATCTGGGTGGAGGACGACATCCTCTATCAGGCGTACTATGAGGGTGGCGTCCGGATGGTCGACATATCTGGAGACCTCATGGGCAACCTGTACACGCAGGGCCGTGAGATGGCGGTTTTCAAAGCGCACGACCCGGTCGGGTACATCCCGAATTCACCCGGCGCGTGGAGTGTGATGCCGTGGAAGGGCAACATCTTCTTCAGCGACATCAACTCCGGGATGTGGGCCGTAAAGATGCAGCCTGTACAGCGACCGATCTCGTGACCGGCGGGCGGCGTGCACTCCTTCCGGCCTAAGTCCGGCGTGCGAGGAACCGCCACGAAATGCGTCCTATACACTAGACGTAGATTGCCTGTCCACTCGATCGACCCTGACCGAGGTTCCCGTATGACCCTCCTCCGCTCATTCCTGACGGTGATGATGCTTCTACTGGTCGGCGCATGTTCCGATCAGGCGCCCGTTTCAGGCCCTGGCACGATGACCGTGACTCTCAAGTCTCCCAATGGCAGCGAGGGGGCCGCGTTGGTCGCGATTCTCGGCGACGACGTCGGGTCTGTGAGTGCGTCCGGTGCCACCGAGGTATGGAGCCAGGAAGGAAATAGCATCACACAGATTGTCCTTATCGATCAGGACGGCGGTGACCTCAGCTTCCGCTTGGCCGTTTCCGACACGACGAATCCACCGGGGTGGGTGATCCACGAGGTGGCGGGGCCGGACAATCAGCTTCGCGGGACCACGGACTATGAGCTGGAGTTTCGTCGATGAAGTGGGGGATCGGTTTCCTCGGCGCGCTGTTAGCGGTGCTCAGCCTGGGAACTCAGATGAGCGCTCAAGACATCGAATCGGCGGCGCGCCTGCGGGGGCTGTCGTTACCTGATGCCTACTACCAACGCGTACAGGCTGACCCCACGGCGTACCAACTCCCGAATGGACTCTTCCGGACCGAGTCCGGAGGGCAACGGGTCGCCAGCCGAGGGGAAGGCACAGCGAAGCTCGCGATCATCTTGGCTCTCTTCTCGGACTCAGAGGAGCCTCACATCTCTCGGGATGACATCCAGGCGTCGCTGTTCGATGGTCCAACCCCGTACGGGACGATCACCGAGGCGTACCATGAAATGTCAGGCGGGGCGCTGACCGTGACGGGTGAGGTGTTCCCCTGGGTCCGCACGTCGAACACCATGGACTCCATCGTCGGGACTGGAAACGGGCTGGGAGGAGATGCGGACCTGGGGAGTTACTTGGTCGAGGCGCTGACGCTCACGGACCCGAACGTGGACTTCGGCGAATACGACAGTGACGGCCCGGACGGGATCCCGAACAGCGGGGACGACGACGGGATTGTTGATGCCGTCACCTTCGAGTTCCTCGAGATTGCGGGCTCGTGCGGAGGTCCGTCGATCTGGCCCCACCGTTGGAGTATCAACGGAGCGACGGGTCAGGGTGGGCCCTATGTCACTGACGACCCAGGTGCGAACGGCAGCCTGATCGAGATCAATGGATACATCACGCAGAGTGTCGCGGACTGCACAGGGGAGAGTGTTCAGTCCGCCAACGTGATCTCGCACGAGTACGGCCATGTTCTCGGGCTTCCCGACTACTACCACCCCACGGGGGATGGGGCATTGGGGCGGCGATGGGTTCTAGGGTGTTGGTCGCTGATGGCCGCTGGCTCATGGGGATGTGGCCCGGTCGCAGATCGTGCCGAGCCTTTCGGGCCCACGCACATGACAGCGCGGTCTAAGAGCGTCCTGGGGTGGATCGACTGGGTCGATCCCGGAGAGGTGTGGAACCAGGAGATCTTTCTCGACCCGATCCTGACCTCTCGTGAGGCGCTGAGGATTCCGCTTGGAGCAGGGGATACAGAATTCTTGATCGCGGAGTATCGCGTTCAAGAGGGCTTTGATGCTGAGATCCCGGCCGAAGGGGTGCTCCTCATAAAGCAGGACATAGAGGCGTCGTTCCGCCCCGATCCTACGACGAATGACCCCTACAACCTCACGATGCTCGAGCAGGACGGGAATCGTGGGTTGACCCGGAACAGCCTGGAGGGTGGGAACCGCGGAGAGGCCGGCGATGCGTGGGGTGTGAACGGAGTAAGTAGGAAACTGCATGCTGCTACTGCGCCTCAGCTACTGTTGAGTGATGGGAGGACCACGTCGGTGACGATTCACGAGATCTCAGTGGAGAACGGTCGTGCACGGATCGTTCTCTCCACCGGGGAAACCCCTCTGATCGTCACGCCAGAAGCACCGCTCGAGGTGGAGGCGGTCAAGTCGTTCCTCCGGTTCATCCGTATCGCCGGGGGAAGGCAGCCCTATACGGTCACGGGGAACGCCCCGTCGACGATGACGCTGTCTGCGAACGGTGACGAGGTGTTCGTTGGAGGTTTCGTGACTGAAGCGGGCCCTCATGACCTGACCATCCGCGTGCAGGACGCCGGGGGTCTCATCTCGCAGGATATTTCGGTACAGCTGAACACAACGCCGTGGAATCCTGTGTTCGAGCAGATCATGCAGCCCTTCCTGCTCACTGATGTCGATCAGCTTTCCCCTGGTGAGAAGCACTACATCGATCAGTTGGGGAACGACAATGGTCGCTACGACGTGGGTGACCTGCGGAAGTGGATCCGGGAGAACGGCACAGGCGGTTCCTGAGTCAAGCCGCACCAAAAAGACCCCCGCCCAGCCGTAGCCAGACGGGGGCCGCATCGGACCCACATGGTGAGGTGCGTGTCATTTATATGAATCCGATGTTGGTTGTGTCTGCGGCCACGCTGCCGGTGCCCGCTCCGCCGCCTCGACGGCGCTGCATGCGTACTGCACCCCCAGGAGCTCGACCCGAGCGCTGATCCCGAACACCCTGGCCGCGATGCGCTCCGGCACCCTGGCCCCCGGGACCGCGCCGCCCCTGCATTGCCGGGTGCTGGCGATTCTGACCCCTCATGCCCTGCTGGCCACGAACGCCGCGTTGGCGTGACATGCCTTGACCTTGCCCGCCGCGGCGCATGCCTGCGGCGACACCCGCTCGGAAGGCGCGACCGCGCTGGCTAGCCTGCTCAAGGGTTTCGCGTTGTGCGTCGGTCAGGAGCGATTCGATCTGAGTCCGGTGGGCCTCTGCGACTCCCTCGGTTTCGTCTCTGCGCCCCTCCATGGCGGCCATGAAATCGCTTCTTTCTATTTGGCCCGCAGCGAGCTGAGATTGCAGTTCGGATATCTGAGCCATGGCGGCGGTCCGGCGCGCCACGCTCGTAGAGCGGAGCGCGTCGAGCTGCGCCAGTTGATTGTCTGTGAGTTCGAGACGCTCGCGCATTTGCATGATCCTCTCCACACCCCCGCGTTGCCCTCTATCCGCACCCATTTGTGCGCCTCGTCGTCCCTGTTGGGCTGCGAGGTCAGCTGCTCCGGTTGCCATCACCGTTGCCAGAACCAGAAGCCCTCCCACCGTCTTTTTCATTGTTCTCATCCCGTTAGCGCACCTCTGGCGAGGTCACCTCCGGCCTCGCTCTGAACATTGGAGGAGGGGAAGGGCGGGTTCGTTAAATCGACTCTGGGGACGAGCTAGGACGCGGCGGCGGCCTGTGTCGGTGATGCCTTCACGACACAACGCCTCGAGAGAAAGGAAACCGCCGACTGTATCGAGGAACGGTATGGCTGATCGCGCTCTGCCTCGCGCCACGGGACGGCGTGCTAGACTTCAGCCAAGACTTCGATAAGAGCGTCACCCACCGTTTTGAGGTCGGTTTCACTGATCACGAGCGGCGGCAGCAACCGCACGACGTTCTTCCCCGCTGTGAGCGCCAGGATCCCACGCTCTTGAAGCGCAGCCAGGCATGGACGCGCGGTCGTTCGCACCTGAATGCCGATCATCAGACCGATCTGGCGAACCTCCCGCAGCCCTGCTGGGGCAGTCTCGCGCAGGCGGGCAGCAAGTGCATCTCCGTTGCGTGCGGCGCTGGCTATGATCTGCCCGTCGCTCAGGGCTTCGAGCGTCGCGATCCCGGCGGCGCAAGCGAGCGGGTTGCCGCCGAACGTGGAGCCGTGCGCTCCCGGGTATCAACCTGGCGGAGTTGGCCTCGACGACTCGTGAGTTCCACATCTACATTGAGGAAAAGGATGTGATGCTCGCGCTCGACTCGTTATACGGTGCCTTCGGGAGCAGGAGAGGAAACCCAACCGAAGTCTAGCGTCAGATTGCGACGTTCACCCCGTTCCGGCCGCTGGGTGCTCCGCCGTGACCGACGCCGAGACCGCCCGAGCCACGCCGATGCCGTCCATGGCCGCGCTCATGATGCCCCCCGCATATCCGGCCCCCTCTCCGCAGGGGTAGAGTCCATCGAGGTCGGGGCTGGTGAGGCTCTCGCGATCTCGGGGTACGCGCACAGGTGAGCTCGTTCGCGACTCGACGCCGACGAGTACGGCCTCCTCGCTCGCATAGCCCCGCATCCGCTTTTCGAAGACTTTCAGCGCGCGGCGCATACGGTCCGCCAGTCCCAGCCCGACCAAGTCCAGTACGTCTCCGACGTTGGCGGCCTCTAGCCCGGGTTGGTAGCTCGTGTTCGGGACGGTGGTGGAACCCCGTCCTGCCAAGAAGTCGGTGGCTCGGGTGGCCGGCGCGCGCAGGCCGCCGCCGCCCGCCTCCCACGCCGTCTCTTCAATGCGTCGCTGAAGTTCGACGCCCGCCAACGGTCCCTTGAAGCCAGCCCTCAGTGTATCCGCAACCTCGATGCCGACCACCAATCCAGAATTCGCAAAGGGCGAGTCGCGCCGGGAGAGGCTCATGCCGTTGAGCACCAACTCGCCAGGGCTCGTCGAGGCCGGAACGAGGAACCCGCCGGGGCACATGCAGAAGCTGAACACGCCGCGTCCCGATTCCGTGAACGCCAGCTTGTAGGCTGCGTTGGGTAACTTTGGATGGTCCGCGTGGCGGCCGTACTGAATGCGATTGATGTAGGGTTGAGGGTGTTCGATGCGCACACCCAACGCGAACGCCTTCGGTTCCAGTGAAACTCCGGCGTCGAGAAGCATACGGTGGACGTCCCGGGCCGAATGTCCGGTGGCGAGCACAACGGCGTCGGCGCCCAGTTCTTCCCCAGATTCGATCCGCACTCCGCACGCCAGGCGACGTGCCCCCTGCTCCCGCGTCAGCAAGCCCACCACGCGTGTGCCGAAGCGAAAGGTCACACCGTGACGCTCTAGGTGCTCTCGGATCGAGGTCACGACCTTGGGCAGCTTGTTGCTGCCGATGTGGGGGCGTGCATCTGTCAGGATCGACTCGGGCGCCCCGTGCAGCGCCAGTACTTCGAGCACGTCGCGACAGTCGCCGCGTTTGTGGGACCGCGTGTAGAGCTTGCCGTCGCTGTACGTCCCTGCACCGCCCTCGCCAAAGCAATAGTTGCTGTCCTGGTCCACGACCCCGAGCTGGTTCAATCCCCTCAGGTCCCGGCGGCGGGGCTGAACTGTTTTGCCTCGGTCCAGCACCGTACAGCCGATGCCGCGACGCGCGAGTTCGTAGGCACAGAACAAGCCCGCGGGCCCGTCTCCGACGACGATCACCCGGCCCAGGCGGTCCACGTCGACGGGATGGGGGGCGCCCATCTCCCGCGGCGCCGGGTCCCGCTCCAGCAAGAGTCGGAACACGACTTTGCCGTGTCGTGCGTCGATCGATCGCTTGCGGAGGGCGAGTCGGGGAACGTCGTCCAGCTCGCAGCCGAGCCGTCGTGCCGCCTTCCGGCGTATGGCCTCGTCGTCGTCCGCCTCGTCGAGCCCCAGCTCGATCTCGATCTCTGACGGCAATGTGGTCATGGCGGAAGGACGTGGAGATTTGGGGTTTATTCGTTCGGGCACTTCTGCGGGGCCTCAAGCTACGTGTAGTCATCATCCGTGACATAGGGAACGCCAGGACGCCTAGAGAGGCGGATCAAGCGTCGTCGAGGGAAGATTCCCCACACGACCAGGGATGTCTTCAGGCCGCGGGTCCCGTGCGCATCAGCGACGCCTTCATGACGCGGCACCAGTCTGCCAGGGAGACCTTCAGATAGCGCGCTTCCTCAGCCGAAGAACGGCTGATCGGGCCCTCTGTGCCAGGTGCGACGAGCGCGTGGATAAACGTGGGTCCAGCCGCGGCGAGGATCGCAGGAATTTGCACAGCATATTCGCGAGCATCGACGAACGTGTGGACGTTTGTCCAGCCGGAGGCCCGAGCCATAGCGGCGTGATCGATAATCGCAGAGGCTGCGACTGGCTGATTTCCCGTGATCTCATATGTGCCGTTGTCGACGACGACGAGAACGAAATTGGTCGCTTGAGCTCCTACAGCCGTGGCGAGCGTGCCGAGTGTCATGAGCATGCTGCCGTCACCGTTCAGGCAGATCACCTGTCGGTCGGGTCTGGCCAACGCGACACCGAGGGCGAGGTCTGCCGCGTGACCCATCGCGCTATCCGCCGAAGCGAAATCGAGGTCATGATCAGACACACGCCCCCATGGGCGGGTCACACTCATGGTCGTGACCACGACCTCGTTGGTCCTGTGTTCGGCCAGCGGACCCAAGAGCTGAGCTCGTGTGAGCATCAGTTAAGCGGGCAGGCGATGATCGCCGCCGTTGGTCGTTCTTCGGTCCTAGCGGACTCTATGGCTCTAAGAATCGTGGCAGCCGCATACTCTTCCTCTTCACAGCGCTCGAACGGGATGCCCCACGCGTCTAGCGTCGGTTCCGTAAGTGGAGCGGTTGTGTCGACGTCGGGCCTCGTGAGAAAAGCCCGAGTCCGTGGTTCATCCGGAGTGATGCCGGCCTTCGCCATTTTTGCGTAGCCCCGGCCCGTGATCAGCATCGGTACCGCGGCCCCCATTCGGGAAGCTGTGCCCCGCAGGCTGTCGCCGGATTCCAGCAGCCCCGTGTTTTGAATCACGATGAGCGGCGCGGCGCCTCCGAGCCAGAGCCCTGCGGCCACTGCGATCGCCTCACCTTCTCTCGTCGCCGTTACCAATGTGATCGAGGGATGATCCCCCAATGCATCGAAAAGCGGTGCCGAAGTGTTGTCTGGAATGCCGACGACATGTGTGATGCGTGCGGCAGCTAAGGCGCGGAGGGTCTCAGTCGGACAGGACAGGGTCAGCCCCCATTTCTTCGTGCTGTGAAGAAGCCAGCGATGAAGATGGCCGCGATCATGGCTCCGGCGCCAAGCGCGAGTTGAGGCTGCGTGCCGACCAAGATCGCCAGGATCGCGAGATACAACGCGACCGTGACGGCCGGCAGCCACGGATGTCCTGGCATGTTGAAGGGCCTTTCTAGGTCCGGCTTAGACCAGCGCAGCTTGAAATACCCCATCAGCACCATGGTATCCACGGTGATGGCGACGGTCATCATGAACCGAATGAGCAACTCGAGCTGTCCGGATAGGGCCATCAGACCGATCCAGGCCGAGATGAAGTAGAGCGCTTTGCGCGGCGTGCCCCGGGCATCGACCTCGGCGAACGCCTTTGGAGCCAATCCGTGCTGGGCCAGTCCGTACGCGACTCGAGGCAGCCCGAGGAAGTTCACATTCAGACTACTGATGAGGATGAGCAGGCTCGCGACGACCACGACAGTGCCTGCGGCGCTCCCGAAGACGGCGGTGATCGCGTCTTGAGCGACGAGCTCGGAACCGGCCATCTCAGCCGGAGTGAGCGCGGCCAGGAATGCGGTGTTCAGGAGCAGGTAGAGGACCATCACGGCGAGAGACCCACCGACGAGGATCTTCGGGAGAGCAGTCCCTGGGTCTTCCACCTCTTCAGCCATCTTCGCCGCGTCTTCCCAGCCGTAGTAGGCGAAGGAGATGGACTGATAGGCGAGGGCGAAGCCAAGCAGGCCGGCGGTGGGGCCCGACGCAGACGTGACCGAGGGCTGGAAACCCGCGAACTCACCCGCAGCGAGGCCGGCGGCAGCGATCCCGAAGACGATCAGGACCTTGATGGCCGTAGTGATGTTTTGGAACTGAGTACTTGCCTTAAGGCCGCGCGTATGCAGGAAGAAGAAGGCCACACAGACCGCGAGGGCGTACAAAGAGATGGAGCCTCGTCCGCCGGTAAGGATGCGGATGTACTCCCCGATGGCGACCGCCTTGGCCGCGCCCGAGAAGCCTCGCGAGACCAGAAGTTCAGCCCACCCAGCGACAAAACCCATCGTGGGGCCCCAAGCGTGCCGAGCGTAGACGTACTTGCCCCCCGCCTCGGGGAGTGCCGCAGCCATCTCCGCGAGTACCAGCGTGGAGAGGGCAACGACCACCCCGCCGAAAAACCACATCCCCAAGATGTGCCAAGGATTGTCGAGATACCCTGCGATCAGGCCAGGCGTGCGGAGAATACCGGCACCGATCACGATCCCGACCGTCACTGCCATGCCGTCTCGGACGCGTAGCACGCGCTTGAGCTGGTAGGTCGACGAGCCTTCGGTCACTGTAGCCTCACTCACAAATGTGGCGGTGGATCACCCGGAGTCGATCAACCTTCGACGCGCAACGAATTCGGTCAAACCAGCCACGAGGTCAGCGAGTGACGATCGTCGCTCGAATCAGCCGGTCTAGCTCGGGGAAGTTCGCGTCCAGGTGGGCGTTTCCTTCGGAGACGAGGCGGCTCTGGTCGCCGTTGCGGACGCCGCCGCCGGACCCTTCACCGTATCCGGAGTAGATCGAGTCGACCACGGTCCCCATGCCTCGCGTGACTCGACCGAAGGGCGCGAAGCTGCCAGCGTCGAGGCGCGAGTTGTCGACCATGTTGATGTAGATCTGAGTGGCTCGCGTGCGGGGTTCCGTGAAGGCGTAGGCGATCGTGCCCCTCACGTTGCTGGCCACCACCGTGTCGTCGGGCATGCCGCGTTCGTACCACACCGCGTCGACCTCCGGATCGCCTGAGACTCCCCACTGGGTGATGAAGTCCGGGACCACTCGATGGAACCGGACGTCATCGTAGTACCCGTGCCGGATCAGGTTGTAGAAGCGGTCCGCGCCGACGGGCGCCCATTCACGGATGACTTCGATGACGAAGGGGCCGCGCGTGGTTTCGAGGTGGGCTTCGAAGGTGTCGGGGGCCGGTTCGGACCAGGCGGGGTGGGTGGGGTCGAGGAGGACGGCGCGGTGGTCGGGGGCAGATGCGGGCGGAATCTGGTCGGTATTCGGTGGATCGATGGCGTCCCCACCATCCCCGTTACAGGCCGCGATGATCAATACGGCAGCCAGGGCTAGCGGAGCTTTAATTCTGTCGAACCATGAGAATCGGCAGCTCTCAGTGTCGTTTTGGCGGAGGATCGGGTCTGTCATGGCCGCTGCACTAAAGGACCACCGCAAACACACGCACCTGTCCGCCTGACCCACCTTCGATCTTGATGGGTGCGACGATCAGATAGGCGCCCGACTCGGGCAGCGCACTCATGTCGGCCAGGTTCTCAAGGTGGAATCCGCCCGACCCGTTCACCACGCCGTGCGTAGGGAAGCTGTTCGCGTTCCCTGGATCCACACTGCCGGTGTCGACCCCGATACCAGCGATGTCTCGCTCGCTGATCAAGAACTCCGCGGCCTCGACGGAAAATCCAGGAAAGTGGAGGTGCCCGTCCTCACCGCGATTGTAGTAGGCATCACCCTGCGTCCATCGTTCGGGCCAGCCGGATCGCATCAAGACGATGGCGCCCGTCGGGATCGCTCCATGAGCGGACTCCCAAGCTTCGATATCAGCGACGCTCACAGCGTAGTCCTCATCTGCCTTTGCTTGAGCCGTCACGTCGATGACCACCGCGGGGCCGAAGAGTTCGGACGTCCGTACGAGATCGACTGATGCCAGTCCCTTGCCGCCGTGCACGGGTGCGTCGAAGTGTGTGCCGAAGTGTTCGGGTACCGCGTAGGCCGCCATGGACGGAGCGCCGTCGTCATGAGCGGACAATGTGTCGTGCAGGAACGGACTCGTAGGAGACCCGGGCCAATACGGTGCCTCAGCGCTCACGGCGTGCGTGAGGTCGACCACGGTCATGTCGTCTGCAAAGAGAGAGGCGAGACTGTCTACCGGTGCCTCAGGGGCTGCGCAGGCGGCTGACGCCATCGCGATCACGACCATCACGCCTTGTTTCATGTGCTGTTCCTTTTGGCGGCCAAAAGCACAGCGATCAATCGTCCTGGTCCATGCACACCCTTTACCAGTATCTGCCCGATATCCGCGGACTTCGACGGGCCGGAGTGCAATCCGACTGCGGACGGCAGATCCTTACCCAAGGTGGAAAGGGCCTGATACAACATCGGGAAAATCATCTTCTCTTCGACCCAGACGACGTGCACGGGCGGGAGCAGTTGAGCCCGCCGTCCGTCCTGAGGGGTCATGATGAGCGAGCCGGTTTCAGCCACGGCTCCGTACGCCAGTGAAATGCCGACATCGGAGTCGGCAGGATCCGCTGACTTGAGCACCAATTCCGGCGACTCAGCGCCGACCGCTGTGGGCCCTCGAGCCAGCCTCCCCATCGAGACCGCGTCATACTTGGACACGAAATCTATTACCCATGCCGCAGCAACCGCGTCGTCGTCGAACCGCACGACCTCTCCACCTGCGGCTTCGAACAGCTGTATGAACCGGTCTACCGCAGGACTGTCTTCACCTTCAGACCGCCATCCTCCAAACGGACCTGGATGAGCCTCCTGTTTCCGTTCGGCCAATGCCTCACGCACACGGCCCAAGATTCGATCACGAGCGCTCATACGATGCCTTCCTCCCACATCTGCATGAAGCTCTTTGCGCTTGGCTCAGGTGCGGCCCGCTCAAGGACCCAACCACTGAGGATGGGTAGGGCTCGACCGCCCAACTCGAGCGGAGCACGACGCATGATTGCGCCGGCAGTGTTGAAGAGCTTGGGTCGTTGGGCCAAGGCGGAGTAGGCCTTAAGTCCCAAGGTCTCGGACTTCGGTGCGAGTCCTGCGGTCACAGCCTTCTCGCGCCAATGGACGAGCAGGTCCGGGATCGGGATGCGCACGGGACATACGTCCGCACAGGCTCCGCACAGGCTCGACGCGTGAGGCAGCGGCATCGACTCTTCGAGTCCCAAGATTCCGGGTGCGATGATTGCCCCGATCGGGCCAGAGTAGGTCCAGCCGTAGGCGTGGCCCCCCGTTTGGCGGTACACCGGGCAGATGTTCAGGCATGCACCGCACCGGACACACCTCAATGCCTCCCAGGCTTCGTCGTCGGCGAGCAGCTTCGTACGACCGTTGTCGACGAGGACGACGTGCACTTCTTCGGGCCCGTCCGGCTCATTGGCCTTCTTTGGTCCCTGGATGAGCGAGACGTAGTTCCCAACCGGCTGGCCGGTGGCTGCGCGTGACGTGAGCTGGACGAATCCAGCGACGTCCGTGAGCGTAGGTACGAGTTTCTCGATGCCAACGAACGCGACGTGAACTCGAGGGAGCGATGTAGAGAGCCGGATATTTCCCTCGTTCTCAATGAGCGCGATGGTGCCGGTATCAGCTGCCATGAAATTCCCGCCTGATATGCCGAGGTCGGCAGCGAGGAAGTCCTTACGCAGTGCCTCCCGGGCGGCAGCGGCGAGCTCGTCTGGCTCAGCGTTCACCGGTGTTCCGAGACGTTCGTGGAAGAGCTCGCGGCAGTCCTCCAAGCTCTTATGAATCGCTGGCCCGACGATGTGACTTGGAGGCTCGCCCAGAAGCTGAAGGATGTACTCGCCCAAGTCGGTTTCCCGGACGTCCACGCCGAGCTTCTCGAGGTGCGGGTTCACCTGCAGCTCTTCGCTGAGCATGCTCTTCGCCTTCACGGCGCTCTTGATGCCGTGCTCCCTGATGATGCCGGCCAGGATCTCCAGGGCATCTTCTGCCGTCTCGGCCCAGTGCACCTTCGCGCCGTTCGCGATCAACTGCGCTTCGGCTTCTTCGAGATACGTATCGAGATGGGTCAGGAGGTGCGTCTTTACGTCGCGGGCCCAATCTCTCCATCGCTCGGAATCAATCTGAGCGAACGCTTCGACCCGGTGCGCGTCGAACGTGAGTGTCGCCTTAGTGACGGAGTCACGGACCTGAGGTTCCTCGCGGATCGTCCGAGCGGCCTCATTCCGGTACTGACCCGGAGTGGATCCGCAGCTCATGTGCCCACTCCTTCCCAGAGGAGACTGGCAAGGTGTTTGAACGGCGGCCCGACGCTACGGCGGGACGCTCGTCCTGACATCTGCATGAGGCACCCCCCGTCCGTTGAGGTGAGGACATCGACCTCGGGAAGCGTGTCCAGTTTCCGGTCGGCCATGGCTGCTGATGTCTCCGGGAGCTTTGCACTGAAGAGTCCACCGAAGCCACAACACTCTTCGTCGGCCTCCCACGGCACGACCTCGGCCCCGCAGCCACGCAGCAAGGCGAGTGGTTCATCTCGAACGCCGAGCTCTCGCAGGGCATGGCAACTGTGATGGTAGGCGATCTGCCGACCCTCCAGCCCCTTGCCGAGCTTCGTTACGCCCATGACCCGCACCAAGAACTGGGAGAGCTCGAATGTGCGCTCGACCAAGTCCGGTACCGTTTCGTCCTCTGAGAGGAGGTCGGGATAATGGGAGCGCATCATGCCCACGCAGCTACCGGAGGGAAGAACGATGTAGCCAGAGTTGCTGAAGACCGTCGCCGTGTGGCGAGCCATGTCACAGGCCTCGGCTCGCCGCCCCGCGTTGTAGGCGGGCTGGCCACAGCATGTCTGAGCCTTCGGAACATCGACCTCTACGCCGAGGTGTCGAAGCAGCCGCACAGTGTCCGCGCAGGCATCTGCATAGAACTGGTTGGCGAGACACGTTGCAAAGAGGGAGACCTTCATGCGTCAGAGCCCGGGCCCGGCACGCAGGGTGTCCGTCGCAAGCGGTGCGATGTCAGGCGCGGTGGGAGCATCCATGATTTCAAAGACAGCAGAGTTCCCTCCGTCGTGGGCAAGTCGGTAGCGCTCATCGCTTAACAGATAGAGCGAGAAGCGTGGGTTCCGAAAGGGCTCCACAATCACCCAGCGCGCACCGAAATGGTCGCGCAGCACTTCGTGCGTATCGGTGGCTAGTCCTGCATTGCACGGGAACGCATCGCATGTCCACTCGACGTTGATGTCTGCCGAGATATAGAAGTACTCCCAATAGAACCGCGGCTCGTGAACAAATTGGAAGATTGGGTCCATTCCCCCGATGTACAGATTTTTTCGATTGTGCGCGAAGAGCGGGCCGAAGTTGTCCCAACGAGCGTGGAAGACGACTTCTCCTGGTTCGCTGTTGTCTTCCACGAACTGTGCTGCTGATTCGAGCGTGTCGGGGTCGAAGGCGACCTGCGTGACGTTGAGTGTGTGCCTCCAGCCACCCCAGGCGAGGTGGAGGGCCACAGCTACCCCGACGAACTGCTTCATGCTGCGCCGGTCGTACACGTAGGCGACGTGGGTCCAAAAAATGGGGAGCCCCAGGGCACCGAACGCGACCCACTGAACCATCGCCCGGCGCGCGGACACCGTGGCGAGTAGAGCGAATGCGACGGAAATCAGCAGGGACGTGAGAAGGAGCGTCCGCTCTTCAGGAGGGACGTCCTGCAGTTTGTTCTTACCTAGATAAGTCACTACGCCGACACACGCGATGAGCCAGACGATGAAGAAGAGCCACGACGTCTGAAGCAATTCCATGAATGGGATCGGCAACAATTCGGCGGCGAAGAGGAGCGGTTCTTGTGTGGCTTTCTGAGCGAAGAGTCGGATGATTTGTACGTTCGCTAGCGCGCCTGCCTCGATGGGGTGAGGCCTAAGGAGCCACCCCGCGACCGTGCCGAGGAAGACCGCGGACACCGCAGCGGCCGGTGCGATGCTCTCTCGGGCCTTCGGAGCCCCGATCACCGCTTCCAGGTATCGGACCATGACGTAGGCGATGACGATCCCGGGAGCCATCCAGAACAGACTCAGATGCAGCCAGGTGATGAGCGCGCTTACCAAGAAGGCGGTTCGCGCCCGCCCACGGACCAGCAGGGAAAGCAGCGCGAGCGAAGCTGCCAGCGACATCATGTGCGGCCGCAGCATTAGGTGTCGGAAGAACACATTTGGCACGCCGATCATGAAGACCAGTGTCCACCAAGCGGCACCTGGGACGGCGTGGCGGTTGAGGATCCAGAAGAAACAGACCGCGAGCGTCGCCGTGAGCGTGAAGGCAGCGAGCCGGATCGCCCACTGAACGTCGCCCACCACTGTGAAGGGCATGAGTGCAGCGTGGAAGCCCCACCACATGTCCGCGCCACGGTCGGCAATGATGGACTGCGTCGCCCACGGCAGCCCCGTGTTGAAAATGCCGCCTTCGGCGTACGCGAAGGCATGACCCATGTGATAGAACGCGTCGAGATCCGCAATTTGCGGAAAGAGCGACAGATGTCCGAGGACGACCGTTAGTGCCAGGACGCCGACGGACAGCGCCGACGTGCGGGAGGTCACTCCGGTGACGATCCCGGCTTGGTGTCGGTTGTGACCTCGAATCCGAGTTTCTCGTAGAACTCACGCGAGACGGACAGGTCCTTCAACGTCAGGCTTACGGAAAACGCTCCTAGCGCCATGCCTTTCTCCTTGGAAAGCTCGCTACGCGGCCTTCAACTGCTTGAGGTCCTTGAACCGGATCAGCTGTCGGTTCTCCTCATCCCAAAGGGCGAGGCTGATGAGCTTCAGAGTGTCCTTGAAACTCACCTTTGTCACACCGTGGAACTCTGGGTTCTCGTCGTGAACCTGCTGCAATTTGTAGTTCGGGATCCGCGCGCTCATGTGGTGCACGTGGTGTACCCCGATACTCGATGTCATCCATTGGAGCACCTTGGGGAGCACGAGGTATGAGCTGCCGTACAGCGACGCATCGTAGTAATCCCAGTTTTCATGCGAGTGCCAGTACGTGTGTTCGAATTGGTGTTGCACATAGAACATCCAGATCCCGAGCGATGACGCAGCGAACTGAATCGGAATTTGGATGAGGAAGAAGCGCTGATACCCGACGAGCGTGCCACCGAGGACTACCGCTGCGAAAATCGCCACGTTCGTCCACCAGACACTCTTCCACGCCTTCTTCCAGTGGTCCGGGATGTCATAGGGATACCGATGTTTGAGCCCGAAGAGGTAGATGGGACCGAGCCCGAACATCACGAGTGGGTGTCGGTAAATTCGATACCGAAGACGTTCCGCGCGCGACCACGACATGTACTCTTTAACGGTGAACGTGTCGACGTCCCCGAATCCTCTGAAGTCGAGGTCGCCGGAGTGCGCGTGATGGTATGCGTGCGTCCGCTTCCAGTAGTCGTAGGGCGTCAGCAGCAGAACGCCGATGAACCTGCCTACCCAGTCGCGAGCCTTTCGTGACTTGAAGAAAGACCCATGGCCGCAGTCATGCTGGATCATGAACATCCGCATGAGGAAGCCAGCCGCAGGGACGGCGAGTAATAGCGTGAGCCAGTACCCGACCTCGAGGCTGCGCAACATCGCGTACCAGAGGGCGGCGTATGGAATTAGGGACGTGAAGATCTGCGTTACGCTTTTGGGTGTGTCGGCTCCCCAGTATGGACTGAGGACTCCGTTCCACTTTGCGATCTTCGCACGATCGGGCTTGGGGTGATGGCTCATCGCCTGACTTCTTCTCCAGGTCTGTAGCGTTCTAGGGTTGTCCGCTCGATGTCACTATCGGCCCAAGAGACTCTCTTCATCTCGCCTCGGGCGAACAGCACTGCTTGGTCATCGTAGTGCGGGGAGTCTTCGCGTGCAGTTTGGCCGTAGGACAATACCGTGTACGCCCTGGGAATGTCACCGAATTCCACTGTGAAAATCCAGGCGTCTCCGCGATTGGCTGCGTAACGCCCGGGGCTCACCCGGTTGTAGGACAGTGTCCTGAAGCAGCCCAGGGTGGGTTCACACCCCGACACCGGCAGGTCCACATCGCCACGAATGACCCGGTGGACGTCTCCCCATTGCGCGTCGATGTCGACGCCCTCGGTGGCCAGGGACGACAGTGCTCGCTCGAGTGCGGCGACTCCATTCGCTGCGTTCCCCAGCCCGAATGGTGTCGTGGCTGGCCGGGCGGGGTCCCAGAATTGGGTCCACAATTCGGTAGTGTCTTCGTTAGCGAAGTAGAAGTTCGACCACCGTTTGAAGAGCACGCCGCCCCGACTTTCGGCTGCTGCCGTTCGGTCCCATGCACCGAGGACATTGGCTGCGTCCTGAAGCTCTCGTCGGCCTGAGTCCCTAATGGCTTTGAGCAGGTCGTCCAGGATTCGCTCCGCCATGAGCATGCGCGGAGAGTGTTTCAGCTCAACCACGTCTTCTAGGCTGAGTTTCCGGTCGTTGTGCACGAGGTCCAACGACAACTGACTCCGAAGACGCAGGCGCGGTGCAGGCAGGTTCGCAGCGACCGTGTCTCGATCGAGCGGCACGTTGAGGTTGGTGTAGTCGGGTGTGTCGTTCGTCTGCGACACATACCCACCCGGAGGATTCACGTAGAGCGGGAGGTCGTCCCAAGGGACGAGCTCCGACCAGATATCCACGGTGGTCGCGGCGAAGGCGGCGGTGTCCCCGGTGACTTCGTGGGGAAGGAGGGGCAGTCGAGCGTTGTAGTAGTGAACAGCGTTCCCGTCCGCATCCGCGTAAGTGAAGTTTGAGCTCGGGTGGGCGCGCATGTGCATGACGTCAAGCCATTCATCAAGCGACTCGGACATCATCATCTTCAGGAATTGCTCGCCGCGCCGGAACTCGCCGTCTCTCGGGTCCTTGAGGACGTAGACTCGGTCGTCGGTTCGGTGAATGACCGGGCCGTGAGAGGTCCACCACGTCGATCGGGTATCCGACGCGACAGTACCGTTGACTTCCATGTAGTCCACGGTCGAAGTGCGCTCCGTGAGCGCGAGTGGCTGTCCGTCCAGTACTGCGTGGTTCTCTAGGGTCGGATGAGCCTCCAGTGCGTAAGCTTGGGAGTACCTCGGGTAGTTGTTGGTCGTCGCCCAGCCCAGGTGTTCGTTGAAGCCGCCGATGATCCCGAACGCGCTCCCGATCCGGAAGTCCCCATAGAACTCGATAACGCCAGGTACGCGAACATGTGCTTCGTAGTAGGTCGAGCCGAGGCTGCGCGTGAGCAACTGCGCGTCCGTCGCCCAGGACAGGTGCGGGTTTCGGAGCAGGATCGCATTACCGGATGAGGTGCGTGTACCCGAGAAGGCCCATGCGTTTGAACCGTCGAGGAGGAACGCAGTTTCGGCGGCCTCGTCTTCAGGGGCGGGCGCTGGCGGCATGCCGTTCGATTCGAGGGTTCTGACGAAACGGGCGGCGTCGGCACGGCTCCACGTTTGTACATCCCTCGCGAGTGCGTCCACACCGGTGAAGTCTGGACGAATCCAATCGGAAAATTCGTCTGCATGGTGGCGGATGTAGTGGTTCACACCTTCTGCGAAGCCGGAGTAAACCGCTTGGGTGTTCGGATCGAGGCGACTGAACGTGCGCACAGCTCGGGCGTGTACCTCCCGTGACGTGTGGTCCGCGTCGAGGGCGTCTTCTCCTGTGAAGCGAGAATACGTACCGCGGCTTTCGATCAGAGCGGTCGCGATGGACGCCGAGAAATCTTCGGACTGCACGTATCCCAGGCCGAACCCCATGGCCTTCAGGTCGTCCGCCATGATGTGAGGAATTCCGTACTCCGTCCGGATGATTTCCACGCGAGCGGCTAGCGCGGATCCAGAATCGGCCACCTGGGGCGTTGCGAACGCCAAGAGCAGTGCTGTGATCATACAGTCCTAAGTTGTGTGCAGTGTGGATCGTCTCGGAGACGTATAATCTCCGGCGTTAAGGGATACGGGACCAGAAGGGAAGTTGCACACCAATGTTTCCCACGGGACCTGGGGCTTGAGTCCCAGGCTGAGGGTCTTCCGGCGCGACGTGGAGGACCACGTCGCTGTCGTACTCGACATGACGATGCCGGTCCTCATCACCTCCGGCTATGCGTGCGAGAGTGCCCAGAAGAAGTTCACGGACAACGAGCTTATCGACTTCTTACAGAAGCGGCTCTTACCTAAAACCTGAGTTCCCCCCGCAGGCAGTGAAAAAGAAAGCGGCGAGCCCGGAGCGTCTCCCGGCTCGCCGCTTTCTTTCCTAGTTGGCTTAGTTGCCCTCGAGGATCCTATCGATCTCGGTGGCAACGTCCCGCAGATGGATGCGCGTCATACCGTCTCCCGCGTTCCCGATAGCCGATGTCACGGAGGAGTTGAGGTCTTCCAACGTCGCGCGCATGACACCGCGGATGTCGGATGTCCACCCGCCAGGTACCGGGTTGTTCGCCCGGGTCAGCTCGGCCTCCGTCGGATTCAGCCGATTGTTGACCGTCTCCAGGAATGCTCTTTGGGTATTCCGTCGGTAGGTGTTGATGCGCACGGAGCCGTCGTCTAGTTCATCCCAGACACCCGCCACGAGATCGTCCATTAAGTCGGCGATGCTGTACTCATCATCTGGGTCGTCTGATGTCGCTTCGAACTCGATGAGGCGCTCAAGCTTGGCTTGGCTCATGAGGCTGTTGAGGACCCGGCTCTGCTGTGTGCGGAACCGCGCGACCACACCAGTCGGCTCCATACGGCGCAGCATGGCCTCATCCAGGAACATCTCCGGTACGTGGAACGATGTCTCGGTCAGGTACTCGAGGGCCTCACGTTGACGGTCTTCAGCGACCGGCGTGAACCGCGGGCCGGTGCCGTATCGCTCCTGCGTGATCGCGCCACCCACCAGGGCTGCCACGTGGTTCATGTATCGTCCCCACTGGCCAACCGCCTGGCCATACATGTTCTCCAACTCAGCGTAGCTCTCCTGGGGCTTCTCGGTGGCGTCCAGCATCATGTCCATTACGCGTTCGAGATTCATCATCCCGTACGTGGTGGATTGTACCGCGTCTGCATCACCCACGGCCTCGGTCAGTGCCTCCGGATCTGAGCCCGCTGCGTCCGAGGTCGTGAAACGCAGCCACGGGAAGCGATCCTGCTGGCGCGCCCACTCGTCGAGCGTCGCACCCTCATCGTCCGGCGTGCTGGCATCTGGGATCGACCCGTACCCCCAGTTCACCGCGAAGTCATCGTAGGGTCCGACCTTCGGGATGAGCATGTCGAGCGGGATGTTGTCTTCGGGTTGCGCCACGTAGTTGAAGCGCGAGTAGTCCATGAGGGTCGAGACGTGACTGCCTCCCATCCGCTCGAGGAAGCTGGCGCTTCGGAGTGAGTCCGCCGGATACATGGCGGAGGCCTTCATGTTGTGGGGAAAGCCGATGGAGTGACCGATCTCATGTGTCACGACGTACTCGACCAATTTGCCCATCAAGGAGTCGGGCAGCGGCAGAGTCTGGGCACGTTCGTCAAGCGGCCCGACCTGGATGAAGTACCAGGCCTTCTGCAGGTCCATGATGTTGTGGTACATGTTGACCTCACCCTTCAGGATCTGACCTGAACGGGGGTCTACGATCTGTCCACCTGTGGCATTCGCGACCGTAGATGGGCGCCAGTAAATAACCGAATTCCTCGCATCGAAGAGCGAGAAGTCCGGGTCCTCGGCTGGTGTTGGGGCGATACGCCCGAAGATCGCGTTGCTGAATCCCGCCTTCTCGAAGGCGGACTGCCAAGCGTCCACACCGCTCTGGATCCACGGCTTGAGCCAGTCTGGCGTCGACGGGTCGATCCAGTAGACGATGGGCTCGACCGGGTCAGAGATCTCAGCGTTCGGGTTCTGCTTGTCCAGGCGGAACCGGTGGATGAAGCGCACCTGCTCCAGCCGGTTGTCCGGTCGAGAGAAGTCGTACGACCGGCTCGAGTTGAATCCGACACGGTCGTCGTGCCACCGCGGCATCATGGGGTCTTCGGGGAGCCGGGCCATGCTGAAGAACTTCTTCACCGTCTGGAACTGATTGCTCCCGCTGCCTCCACGTCCACCACCCGGAGGGCCTCCACGTCCGCCAGTTGCGGCCGGAGCAGCGGAGCCACTCTGCGTGACTTGGACGTTTACCGCATCGCCGAACGACCAAAAGTCCTCAACCCAACTCCGACCGGCGTTGATGCCGTCGATGGGTCCGAACTGGGGGATGTTCGAGATGAATAGGCTGGAGACGTCCACCACGGCCGATCCGTCGTCGTTGAACGCTTCCACGCTGAGCCGGGCGAGGACGGGGCCCTTCCGGAAGCCCGAAATCTGGCCCCAAATCGGCGAATCCTCGTCCGCGATCACGTCGTACTCTTTCGCGCGCAGCACCACATGTTCGTCGTTCAGCTCCCACTGCACGATCAAGCGTGGTCCGCCTCCGAAAAACGAACCCGGATTCTGAAGTGTGGACTCCACGGATCGTTGAATCAGCAGCATCTCCACATTGAGTTCGGACGTCGGAATCTCGAAGTAGAGCTTGTCATCCACCTCGTGCACATCGAACATGCCGAACTTGGTGACAGCATCTTCCGTGATGACCTCGGAGTATTCTTTGGGACCGTCCGAACTCGCCCCGTCGTCACCACCACCACCACCGCGTCCGCCGCCACCACCACCACGTTGCTGAGGCGCTACCACGGGTGTCGTCAGGGAGAACGCGGCCTGCGGGACCAGTAGCGAAGTACTGGTAACGAGGGCGACGAGAAGGATCTGAGTAAGTCGTTTCATGGTGCGGGAACCGGGAGTCGTTGTGTCGATCGTGCTGCTGCGAGTGCGCAGGGTAGAGGCGCTTTACACTCCCAGCAAGGCGATCGCGACTCTCCATGCCGTGTTGTCGTGCCACGCATCGATGAGGGCCAGGACTCCTACTTCGGCGAGATCCTTCGGTCCCTCGTCCGAGTCGAACTTGAAGAGGTCGGGGAGGTCGGACGCCTTGACCGGTGTGTCGGCTACATACATCTGCCAGGCCCCGGCCTCGAGGTACAGTTGGAGTGACACGCGCGAAGACATGGACGGAGGGACAAGCCAGGTATGTTCGCCGATCCTTTGCCAGCCTTCCACTTCGGCGGGCTCCGGTTCTTCCTGGCTCGTGACGTAGATATTCCCGGGAAGGCCGCGCAGGGCTTCCATGATCTCAATCTGGGCATCGAGCAGCGTGTCTTGCGGCTTGGGACCCAGGTGCCACACACCTTCCGCGATGACCTCCGCACCCTGTGGCTTCAGTCCAGCACGGAAGGCAGCAGGCTCCAAAGAGGGACGGTATGAGTGGCCCTTCTCTCGGAGCTCAACGTTGTCCTCGGTCGGATGGAGCCCGCCGCCCGCGAAGACCCAGCGATATCGCGCGGTATCCGCGTTACCGCACGCCGAACAGGGTCGCATGTCTCCGTCCCGGAAAGCGATCTGCACACCGCTTGCTGTCGCGCGCGCCATGACATCGGCTCGTGATTCCGCCGCTCCAGTGACCTGACCGGACAACAGCGTCGCGACCAGTCCACCGGGATCTTCTAGGGTAGAGTCCGCGACGGAGGCCGGGACCAGAATGCGCGCTGCCCACCACTCGATGTCTTGGTCAGAAATCTCCCCGTGGCCACAGAACAGACAACGCGATCCTTCGATGGGTGGATCGGCGGGGTGGACCCAGTCGGCGCTGAATCGCTCATCCGTGATTTCGACGGCCAACTGGTAGATCCGTTCGCCGAGCACAGCGAGAAGGCGGTTCGCCCACGGTACTTCCTGCTGTTCCAGCGCGTGACCATTCGCTGGATCGAGGATCAAGTCGTTGAACGAGCCCATGCCACCGTAGGCGTCGAGCACGGTCGGGCTCAGGCCGCTCACAAGTGTCGTCTTGAGGTGGTCTCGGGCCCACTTGAGCCAGCGCGCCTCCCCGGAGTGCTCTAGGAGTCGGACGAGGCCCGCGAGTGCCTTTTCGGCCCGCCGGTCTGGCTGTTCGGTCATGGTGTCAGCAGCTCCACGGGGCGGTCCAGCCAGGTGCGAGGGTTTCCGGCCGCGACACAGGGGCAATCAGGATCGCACCGGGCGTTCCGAAAGTCACGGGCCGGCGCCGCAGTTACTCCTTCAGTCGCTTTAGTCCGCAATGTACCTTGTTACCATGATCAGTCTTCATCCAATCGGACGCACCGCGCGGGCGACCGCGCGCCGCTTGAGTCTTCTCGCTGCCTGTGTCGTACTCGCGTGCGGGGAAGGCAGTGGGACGGATGTCGCAACGATCTCTGTCAGCGTTCAGCCGACCGCTGCGCTCATCGTCGGTGTCGGCCGATCAGCGGACTTCGACGCCGTCGCCCGAGATGCTTCGGGCGCCCTCGTGTCGAGAACGCCGTTGTGGAGCTTGGCCGATCCTGAGGTCGCCTCTGTAGGGGTCAACGGAGTGATCACTAGTCTCGCGCCAGGGAAGACGACGGTGTCCGCGACGATCGATGGTGCGACGGGAACCGCGCAGCTCGAGGTCTACGTCCCGGAGGACGTCGCTGTCTATGAGCCGGGTGTCAGCTACTTCGGCCGCGGCCAGTATGTCGAGTACATCCCCGGTGAACTCCCGGTCGTCATTTCGTCGCCGCACGGAGGGGCGCTCACCCCGAACGAGATCCCGGACCGTACCTATGGTACAATCGGCTCCGATCGGAACACAGCAGAACTGACGGAGGCCGTGCGAGAGGCACTCATTGAACTGACCGGGTACGCCCCCTACGTCATTATCTCCCGCCTTCAGCGGGCCAAGCTCGATCCCAATCGCGAGATCGTCGAGGCCGCCCAGCAGAACATTTACGCAGAGCAGGCGTGGCACGAGTTCCAGGACTGGATTTCGATGGCCCGGGTCGATGTCGAAGAGCGCTTGGACAGGGGCATGTACTTCGATATGCATGGTCACGGCCACGCGATCGACCGACTTGAACTGGGATACCTCTTGGGGGCGGACGAGCTGAACCAGGCTGACGCATTGCTCAACTCGCTGGCGGCAGTCGCGAGTTCGAGCATCCGTGACCTGGGCCGTGACTCGTCGCTTCCGTTCTCCCAACTCCTACGCGGGCCGCTGTCTTTCGGAGGATTTCTACAGGGGGAGGGTGTGCGTGCGGTGCCAAGCCCTGGCGATCCGAGTCCGGGGGCGGAGCCATACTTCACAGGCGGATACAACACCCGGAGGCACGGGTCGCGGACGGATGGGGAGTTCATCAGTGGCATACAGATCGAGCATCATTTCGATGGGCTGCGCGATACCGAGGAGAACCGAAGGGCCTATGCCGCGAAGCTCGCCCGGGTCATTCGCGCATTCATGCTCGAACACTACGGGTTCTTCGAGCCGGTAGGCGGCTGAAGTTACGGTCCTCTCGACACGCGGATGAGGTCAGGTTCCGCCGACATCGTCCCCGCGGCTTTGGGCTGTAGCATCATCGCCCTCTCTGACCCAGACACCCCGTAGCCAGTCGACGACGAGGGCCATCTCTGCCTCGGTGAGGATTTCGTCCATGCCGAATGCGGGCATGTCGTCATTGTCTTCGCCGTAGTAGTCAGCGTGCCCCGGGTCGTGAAGCATGCCGAGCATCCAGGTCCGTGACCCCCATCCGGTAAGCTCGGGGCCGCGCTGTTCCTGATTCACACCATGGAAGACGTGGCAATCCGTGCATCCGATGCTCTCGCTGCTCATGTCGAGTCGCCCTTGTTCGATCTCTCGAGAGTCGCTTGCGTCGAGTAGAGCTTGGCTTGGCAGCTGTGCCTCAGCGGAGAGAGCTTTGATGACCCGTTGCAGTTGAGCCACCTGGCTGTCTTCATAATTTGCGATCCTGCGCTCAACCACGCGCGACATCGCCCCCCGCCGGTGTGATGTGCCGCCGAAGTAGGCTGGCGACCCGAATTGTTCGGGGTCGAGCATGCCCTCGAGCCAGGCACGGCTCCCGAAGCCCGCCAGGTCCGGGGCGGACTGCGTGTCGGTTGGTGTGCCTCCCAATCCATCGAGGCCATCCACCCTATGACATCCAGAGCAGTGTGTGGAGAAGATCCGGGGACCTTGGGTGAGTGGGTCGGCGCGGAGCAGGGCCAACCCTCCTGCCGCCGGGATCCCGTGCTGGGCCGTGACCAAGATGTCCATACGCTCTGCCTGGGCGTGTGACTCGGCGGTCGCCGCCGCGTACTCAGGGTCTGCGCCGTCCTGGATCATTGCGAGGCGTGTCAGCCCCGCCATCGTAACCAGCAAAGCTGCGAGCGTTGCCAGATTGAACCGGTGCCCCCATCGCCATCGGGCGATGATCGGCATCGCTGCGAGGACGGTGAACACGAGGCCTGGAACGAGGTGTGCACCCACCACTTCGAGTCCTGCAGGGAAGTACTTCAGCCATTGGAAAAGAAAGAGGAAGTACCACTCAGGTCTGGCGGCAGCGTATGGTTCGGTTGGGTCGGCCGGGGCTCCCAGATCGGCGCCGCCGGTTGCCCACACGACGGCGAGCACCGCCAGCATCACGGCGAGAGAGGCCACTCCGTCACGGAGGACCTGCTCCGGCCAAAACATGCCGTCCGGAGCATCTTTGGTATTGGCCGTGGTCACGCCGTGTCGGCGAAAGAGGTAGACGTGGCCGACGATCATGAGGACCAAGAGGCCCGGTAGGACACCTGCGTGCAGCGCGAAGAATCGAGTGAGGGTTAGATGCCCATAGTCGACGCCCCCAATCAACAGGCGTTGCAGGCTCTCTCCCACGACCGGAGTCATGGCAGCGATGTTGGTGGCGACCTTGGTCGCCCAATACCCCTTCTGGTCCCAAGGCAGGAGGTAGCCGGTGAGTGACAATCCCAAGACCACGAGCAGGAGCCCGAGCCCGAACCAGAAATTCACCTCGCGCGGAGCTCGGTAGGCGCCGTCGATCACGACCTGCATGAGATGGACGACAAGCAGGATGATCGTGGCCTGGGCCATGTAGTGGTGGATGCCCCGGAGGACCCAACCGCCAAGCATCTGGTGCTGAATGAAGTAGACGCTCTCCCAGGCGCCTTGAGCGTTAGCGCTGTAGCTCGCCCAAAGCACGAGGCCGGTAACGAATTGGACGACGATGGCAAACGTCAGAGTGCTGCCCCACACATACCGCCAACGGGCACCACCTGGGATCCGCTCGAAAAGCACCGCACGAAGGAGCGTTCTGGCTCCGGTGCGATCGTCGAACCAGTCGAGGAGTGCTCTCATTGCACCGGGGTCTTTACGGTATGGCCCGCCTGAAAGCTCTGGAAGCGGACCCATATCTCGTCACCATTTCGCACTTCGACCTGCAGCGAGTCCATATCTCTGGGACTGGGACTCGCCGGGTCGTCGATGACTCCGGCCAAGTCGAACGAACTCTTGTGACAGGGGCACGTGAAACCGGGCCGGTCCTTCGCGATCCCCACGAAGCAGCCTGCGTGCGGACAGACGACGTTCAGAGCGTGTACGTCCTCTCCGACCTTTCGCAGATAGACCGCCCCGATGGGTGCGTCGCGGTGGATCGTCCACGCGTCGGTGAGGTCCGCGGTGATCGTGAATTTCTTCGGTGTGCCGTCGTTGGGGAGTACGGCCAGTGTGGTCACCCGACTCATTCCCGCCTCATTCCGTTTGCGTCGGAGAGGGTCCAGGAGAGACGTGGCACCTGACAAGACCGGCACGAGCGCGGCAACGGTCCCGACGAAGACGGCACTCATGCCCGCCAAGAAGGTTCGGCGCGGCTGTACCGGTGGGTTCTGTGTTTCCTCGTCCATAAGCGGTCGTGTATTGAGTCGGGGGGTGAAGCTGGACTCGAATCGATGGCCGGCGGGTGGGAGGGAGCCGAAAAACGAACCCTAGCCTGAGGGTCGACTCCTCATTCGGCAAGCCCGCTGGCTCGATGGTGGTTCCCGGTCCGAGATTCGTGTTACGCCCACTTTTATGAAGCTGAGGACACTCCATGTGTAGCCTGTTTGCTGCTGTCTTTATCGTATTTGTCTCGCTTGGATCAGCCTCGGCACAGGAGTCTGTGCTGCTGACCCCCGACCGCGTGTTCGATGGCGAACAGATCAGAGAGGGGTGGTCGGTCCTCGTGCGCGGAGGTGCCTGATCGGTCCACCCAAGAGCCTGCGATGCCAGAGTCGGCGGCCGCTTGCGGCACGAGAGAGGCCGCCCGTTCAATGAGCTCGGCATCAATACCCACGTCTTGGCCCACCGATTTCATATCGGCGAGCGTGAGCCCACCAGTCCCCTCTTTGCCGGGCTGCTGAAGTTCGCTCGCCTTCCTTACAACGAGGGCGAACTCCTCATCGGAGTATCTACGATCGCTGATCGTGCTACTCCTGGTCGTGGACAGGGTCTGCCGTGAATACGAGGTAGGCGACAAGTAGCTTCTCTGGGCGGGAGAGGGGCGAAACAAAAGGGGCGGCAGGCCGAAGCCCACCGCCCCTCATGAAGACCGAGAATCAGTCGGCGATCAGCCGCCCGACTTACCCCCTCTTCCCCGGAAAGGGTGACGCCCCTCGCGAGTCGTTAGATCGATCTCCACCGACTCACCGTTCACAACAGCGCTAGCTGTTTCGTCACCATCGAACGTGATCGTCATGGTCATCGACTTCGTCTCCGTGCCGTCTGCATCCGTCCGCGTCGACTCCATAGCATGAGTGATCGTGCCAGAAATCGGGTAACGCGGGTCGGAGCCCGGAATGGGCACCACCACGTCGTTGTAGGTGATCGAGCCGGTCATCTCGTACGAACGGTTACCCTCGTCGGTGTGCCGGCTGCGACTGATCTTGCTCTCGCCTGTCCCGTTCACCGTACGGTGGGTTTCCTCACCTTCCAGCCCAGTGAGCGTCATGGTTCGCACTCGGTAGACCGAGGCGGCCCAGTTCTCGCGACTGACATCACCGCCTACCTCGGTCACGACCTCGATTCGTTCGGTCGTGAGGTCGTCCAATTCGGCTTGTTCGTTACCGACCGCATCGTAGAAGGTCCTCTCGACGGTTCCCGAGCCTGCATGGCCCAATCCACGGCGGCCACCGGCCCGACCCACCGCCTTTCCGGGTCCTCCCATCGCGCGTCCCATCTCGGCACCGGGTGCCCCGAAGCCGAACGGTTGAGCCCAGGTGTTCACGTCCTCGAGCGCAGCGTCAGCCGCAACGAGGGCCATGTCGCGCAGTACCGGATCATCAATCGACTCGATTCCGGTCATATTGTCGCATGCACTGATCGCCACTACGGCGGCCAGGGCCATCCCTACTTGGGTGAAGCCGGATCGTCTCATTCGCATTTTCTCGCCTTTCTCTTGATGTGGGGTTCGCACCTCCCCTTCCGGACCTTTGACGCCTGTGTATATAAAGATGTTAAATGTGGATGTATGTGCCACATGGCGCGCGCTGCGTCGAGTCCTCACCCCCGCCCGATCTCCTCAGCCGCCCGCAGCGACAGAGCCGAGAACGTCAGCGTGCCGTTGTTACATCCACCGGACACGTGCGTCGGTGCACCAACCACGAAGAGGTTTTCGTGATCGTGTGCGCGGCCCCATGAATCGACGACGCTCGTGCCGGGGTCGTCGCCCATGCGGCAACCTCCTGCCGGGTGGTCCTGAGTCGAGTCGACGGAGGTCCGCAGAACCCGTCCGCCACCAGCCCGCGCTACGCGCTCGAAGTTCTCACTCAGCCGGTCCTCGGTGTGCGCCCGTAGGTCACGAGACACAGGCGCGTCCACGAATTCCAGATTGGGCATCGGGTCACCGAATCGGTTCTTCCGAGACGAGTCCAGAACGATACGACTCGAGCGGTCCGGGATCACGTCGTAGTAGGAACGGAGCCGGGCGGTGCCCGTGGCTGTCCGCGACCGCCAGTCCGCCATGACCTCGTCGCCCAACATCAGTTGGCCGTCGGACCCTCGCATGCGTGGCCCCCGTCCCGTTGCGGACTCCCAGACCCGGAAGTCACTGCGCACGTAGCGCCCATTAGAGAGCCCCGGCCCGCCGGGAAGCTGAGGGCGTTGGAAGTACTTCGAGATCAGGCTGTGACCGTAGTACATGCCCGGCAGGAGCCGCATGGGCAGCTCGACCGTCGCGCTCACTGCGCGGTGGCCCGTCATGTAGCGACCCAGGGTACCGGATGAATTAGCGAGCCCGTCCGGGAATCGATCGTTGGCAGACAACATGAGGAGATGTGGCGACCACGTATACCCGCCCGCCAGTACGAACTTGCGAGCCCGGTACACGATGTCTGTGTCCGGATCGTCGTAGCTCCGTCCAATGGCTGCGAGAATGCGATCCGAGCCGGCTTCGAGCTCGAGGCGCCGAATGAGCGTGCCTGTCTGAAGCCGAATGCGCTCCGCGGCCAAGAGTTGTGCGAAGGTGAAGTCCGGCGAGTACTTCGCGCCCGTTGGGCAGATGTTACACGTGTCGCAGCGTGCGCAGACGTTCCGTCCGTTGTACGGCTCGGTGTTCTTCGCGACCGGATTCGCCCAGATCGGGATATCGGCGCCCTCGATCCATTCCTGAAGCCGTTCCAGCGTCCAGGTCAGCGGTACGTGCCGCATGGGGTAGGGTGCCCCACGCGGATCGAGTGCACTCGGGCCCTGCATGCCCGACACCCCCATGCGTTCTTCGGCCTCTTGGTAGTACGGGTCGAGGTCGTCGTACGTGATTGGCCAGTCCTCGTGCACACCGAACGTCGACTGCAGCTGGAAGTCTTCCGGGCTGTAGCGCGGCACCGTGCCGCCCCAGTGGAGCGCCTGGCCCCCGACCGCCATAGACCGGGACATGATTCCCATCGGGTGTTGGTCGTCGATGTGGTCGTTGTGCCACGGATTCTCGCCGTAATCGATGTACCGCTGGCGAGCGCGGGCGCGCTGGTCCGTCGGGGTCGAGTGCTGGCCAGCCTCGACGATCAGGACGTTGTCATCCGTGTTCGCGGTGAGTTTCTCGGCGACCATCGCCGCGGAGATGCCGCCCCCGATGATGAGAACATCGGTCTCGACCTGACGCGTGCGTCGCGCGCTCATCTTCGGCGCTCCGGTTCAGCCTGCGCTGTATCGATACTTCGGCAGCGACGCTCCGCGATGCGGCGATCATAGCAGCGGTCGATGGCGTCAGGTGAACGGAACCAGTGCGCCATGAGCGCGACCGCGATGTGCTGGGCACGCAGAGGGCTTGGGAGGCCATCGTCGGTGTCGAGGGTTTGTCCTTCTAAGAGTGTGCGCCGAGCGTCCATATCCAGGTCGGCGAAGCCGGTGCTCGAGCGTTGCTGTGCTTCGAGCTGAAGGGCTGCGAGCTGGGCGGTCCAGGCGGGGATGGGGTCCGGAGGGCCATACCGAATCACATCTGTACCATACCCGTGGTTCATCTCAGCGACGGGTTCGTATTCGTCTGCCCAGTATTCGAAGTCCGCCACGGCTTCCTCCCGGGCCTCTGCGCTCAGCTCCGAAGGAAGGACAACCTCTGCGACGGAGCGGAGGAGCGCGGGATCGAGGCGGCGGACCTGTCTTTCGTGGTCCGCCCCATCCATCGGTAACGCAGGCCCGACAACGACGGCGCCTAGCGCAGCGCTGGTGCGCTTAAGGAACGTTCTGCGGTCTTGGGTCATGCGGCTAGTTCCCTTCGGCTTTCAGTCCGGCCGTGAGTGCCCTGTGCGGTTGCTCGCTCCTTGGGGGCGTTTAGCCGTGCGTCAGAGATCTCGATGGTGGTCTTCATAAGGTTAGGCATATTTATGCACCCATAGTCCCATATAATGATTGTGGGACAGTGGCTTCGTCGCAATCTGAGGGCAGGTGGCGTGCGGCCCCATACGCGGACGAGACGACTACTCATAGGCGCTCCGAAGTCCCCACTCACCTGAAACGCAACCGGGCCCCACGGATTTGACATGACGAAATGGGGCACGCCGCTTGACTCGATCGCTACCGTCTATGTCAGCGCCCCGAGCACTCATCGGGTGGGCAACGTGGATGACGTAGGACCGACACGGGAATCAACCAAGATGTCAGACTATAAGAGGACTCCAGAGGCTGTGGCTGCTCTGACCCCTGAGCAGTTCCGGGTCACCCAGGAAAGCGGCACCGAGCGGGCCGGCACCGGGCCTTACCTCGATAACAAAGACCCGGGCATCTACGTGGACATCGTGTCCGGGGAGCCCCTGTTCGCCTCGTCGGACAAGTACGACTCGGGCTGCGGTTGGCCGAGCTTCACCAAGCCTGTTCTTGCCGAACACGTGGCTGAGCTCCGTGATGAGACACACGGAATGACTCGCACCGAAGTGCGCTCACTCCACGGCGACAGCCACCTGGGGCACGTGTTCCCGGACGGCCCAGCGGATCGCGGTGGGCTACGCTACTGCATCAATGGAGCCTCGCTCCGGTTCGTTCATCGCAATGACATGGCAGCGGAGGGCTACGGTGCCTATGTCGCCCAGGTCGAAGACCTGTCGCCCGACGGCGCCTGACGGCTGAGTACACCTATGCCCTCCGTTGACACATTCCAGTTCGACAACAGTTATGCGGCCGAACTCAAGGGGTTCTATGTGCCCTGGAAGGGTGAGGCCGTACCCGACCCGAAGATTGTCCAGCTGAATACGGAGCTATCGGCCGAGCTGGGGTTGGACCTAGAAGTGCTGGCCAGCCCCCAGGGGGCGGCGTTCTTCGCGGGTGTGGTCGCGCCTCCCGGTGCTGAGCCCTTGGCGCAGGCCTACGCGGGTCATCAGTTCGGTGGCTTCTCGCCGATGCTCGGTGACGGTCGTGCGCTTCTTCTCGGTGAACTCATCGACGGAGACGGCGTGCGCCGGGACCTTCAGCTCAAGGGGGCGGGCCGGACGCCGTTCTCACGCGGTGGAGACGGCAAGGCGGTCCTCGGTCCGGTGCTGCGTGAGTACCTGATTGGTGAGGCGATGCATGCTTTGGGTATTCCGACCACACGCGCTCTCGCAGCCGTCACCACGGGGGATAGCGTGTTCCGCGAGGGTCCTCAGCCGGGTGCGGTTCTGGCTCGGGTGGCTGCCAGTCACCTCCGGATCGGGACGTTCCAGTTCTTCTCCGCACGCCAAGAGATCGAGCGAGTTCGGCAATTGGCGGACTACTCCCTTCGGCGTCACTTCCCCGACCTCGCAACCGACGAGAACCCTTACCTCGCACTGTTAGGTGCAGTGAGCCAAAGACAAGCTGTCCTCGTCGCGAAGTGGCTGTCCGTGGGGTTCGTCCACGGGGTGATGAACACCGACAACATGACCATCTCCGGTGAGACTCTGGACTACGGGCCCTGCGCGTTTATCGACGCGTACGACACCGGGGCGGTGTTCAGTTCGATCGACCAGCATGGGCGTTATGCCTACGGCAACCAACCCGCGATCGCCCAGTGGAATCTCTCTCGCCTCGCCGAGACCCTGCTGCCGCTCATCAACCCGGACGACTCCGAAGATGCGGTCCGGATGGCTACAGAAGAGATCGAACGCTTCATGCCCATGTACCAGGCCTTCTGGCTTGCCGACATGCGGGCGAAACTCGGCCTGAGCCGTGCCGAAGACGGGGACCGTGGGTTGACCGAAGACTTGCTCGATGTCATGCAGGCCCAGACCGTGGACTTCACCGGGCTGTTCCGTGCCCTGGCCCAAGTGCTCAGAGGAGACACGGCGGTAGCGCACGCGCTGTTCGACGATCCGACCGAGCTAGCGCCGTGGCTAGAGCGTTGGCTGGCCAGGTTGGAGCGCGAGGACGCGGACGCCGAGCTGACCGCCAGCGGGATGGACGGGGTGAACCCCATCTATATCCCCCGCAACCACAAAGTCGAAGAAGCCCTGCAAGCTGCAGCGGACTCGTCCGATTACGAACCGTTCAAGAAGCTTCTAGCCGTACTCGAGAATCCGTTCGATCAACGCGAAGGACTAGAGGGGTACGAAGGCCCCGCGCCCGAGAGTTTCGGGCCGTACAAAACCTTCTGCGGGACCTGATCCGGCTCCGCTTCCCGCTACTCCGGCAACGCAAACGCTACGAGTATCCCGTTCTCCCCTCGGGCACCCGTAGCGATCACCACGAACTGCCGCCCACTCGCGTCTCCATACGTCATCGGGTTGGCATAACCCACCGCAGGCAGCTGCGCACTCCACACTTCCTCACCGCTCGAGGAGTCGAAGGCATACAGCACGTCGCCGCCTCCCGTCAGGAAGATGAGTCCACCGGCCGTTACTACCGGTCCCGCAGCACCCTGAACACCGAGCCTGTCCGGTAGCTCCACACCACGCAGCAACGGGTGGTCCCGCAACTCCGGCCGATCACCCACAGGCACCTGCCATGCGAGTCGTCCCGTACTCATGTCGATGGCTGAAAGTGTGCCCCACGGCGGGTTCGTGATGGGGATGCCTTCGATGCGCAGCGAGCGGTTGGACGCTCTGTCGATCCCGTAGTCGCCTACCGTCCTGGCTGGATCCGGCGCCGCGATCTTGAGCAGGCTCGCCTCCTCGGTCGCCTTTACGAACATGAGGCCGGTCGTCGGGTCCACGGCTGAGCCGCCCCAGTTTCCCCCGCCAATGATGCCCGGCATGGCCAGCGTGCCCTGCATGGTCGGAGGCGTGAAGAGCCCGCCGAACTGCACGCCCCGTGTCATTTCCACAGCCCGACGGCGCAGCTCGGGCGTCAGGTCGATCAAGTCGTCCGGTGTGAATTGCTGCCGCGAAAACGGCTCCGGCAAGGTCGGGAAGGGCTGCGTCGGCGCCGCGACCTCACCCGGCACCTCGCTCCCCGGAACGGCCCGCTCCTCGATCGGCCACACGGGTTCACCCGTCACCCGGTCGAAGACGTATACGAAGCCCGTCTTCCCCACGATGGCCACCGCTTCGATGCTGCGGCCGTCGACCTCTGCCGTATACAACACAGGCGGGGCAGGGAGGTCGTAGTCCCACAGGCCGTGGTGCACGGTCTGGAAGTGCCAAAGCAGCTCACCGGTCCGCGCATCGACTGCGAGCAGTGACTCCGCGTAAAGGTTGTCCCCCAAGCGATGCCCGCCGTAGTAGTCGTTGCTCGGTGTCCCGACGCCTAGGTACACGATGCCGCGCTCATCGTCGAGTGCCATCGGAGCCCACGCGTTGGTGTGGCCGGTGAAGGTCTCCGAGTCACCCTCCCACGTCTCGTTGCCTGGCTCACCCTCCTGTGGGATCAGGTTGAGATTCCATACGCGCTCGCCGGTGAGGACATCGAAGGCCTGCAGCTGGCCGGGTGGGTCGTAGGGATACACGATCGCGTCCCCGACACCGTTCCCCAGGATCACGACGTTCCCGAACACCACAGGCGGCGACGTCTGCGTGTAGTGGAGCGGATTGGTGTGCCAGATCATGTCAGCAGTAAGGTCGATCTCCCCCCGGTATCCGAACGACTCGATCTCCATCCCCGTGGCAGCATCGATCGCGATCAACCGCCAGCGCGAGTTGAGGAAGATCCTGCGTTGCGGCGCACCGGTCTCGCTCTCACCCGTCCACATCGCGATGCCGCGGTGCACGAAGCCGGTGCCGTTTGGCGGCTGCCCAAAGTCCGTGGTGAGAGGGTCGTACTCCCAGATTTCCTCGCCCGTGGAGGCATCAAGCGCCAGCACACGGTTGTAGGAAGTCACCACATACATCGTGTCTGAAACGACGATCGGCGTGACCTCGAACGTCCCGGGGCGCACGGTGGATCCGCGGACGGGAGCTGCTGGCCCTTCGATCACCGTCTCGCCGGTTTCCCACGTCCACGCGACTTCAAGAGATGCCACGTTCGATCGGTCGATGGTCGTCAGCGGCGAGAACTTCGTGCCCGCCTGGTCGCGGCCATAAGCCGGCCAATCAGAGTCGGCGAAGACGCTGGAGACCGCATCTGCAGCGCCACCATCGGGCCCCGCGCACGCGGCCAACAGAAGAGTCAAAATGAGGGCGAAAGATGAAGCGCTTCTATCGAACGACCTCATGACATCTCCTGAGTTAGTTGCCTCCTGGTCCCGTCACATAAGGCGCGTGCTCAAACACCAGGAACGTCTGCGTGGCAGGCAGCTCACCCGCGCGCAGCGTTGTTACATGACCACCCACTCGCTCGATGCCTTCTCGGCCCTCGAGCCATGGATCTACACCGCCCAGATCGCTCGGGCTGTCCGCTTCAACCTCTAGGTCTCCGAGCCTGTAGTGCATCGGGATGACGATCTTGGGCTGAAGCGTCTCCATGATCTCCTGCGTGGTCTCCTGCGACAGGATATGCCACACACCGTCGCCAGGCACCATGAGCACGTCGACACGGCCAAGCCCAGCGACCATGTCAGGCGTGAGCGGCCCGTTGTCGCCGAGGTGAGCGATGCGTAGTCCGCCGGCCTCAATGACCATGGGCGTGTTCAGTTGCCCGAACTCCATTCCGTACGGATCCGCGTGTTTTCCTTCCACGCCGGTCACGGTGAAGTCGCCCAAGATCTGTTCGCCCGGAGAGTCTATCACGGGCACTTCATCCCCCCACGGGAACGGCATCTCACGGTACCGCCCCGCGTCGTGGTCGTAGTGCGGATGTGTGATGAGAATCGCATCAGGATCCACACCAGCCGGCCAGTCATATCCGAGCCACACTCGGCTCGCGTAAGGATCGATCAGCAGTTCGGTCCCGTCTGGCGCGCGCAGCAGGAAGGAGGCGTGCGCGATGTATTCGATCTCGATTCCGGGGGCGGAAGCTTCGACGGCCGCCGCGCCATCGGCGGCTTCAGGCGTCCCGTCCCCGCTGCAAGCTGCGCAGGTGGCGACGAGAAGTACGGCAAGGGGGCGCATCATACCATCGGCTCAGACGGCGAGGTCGAGAGCATTGAGACGTGCCCATGTCCACCAAAGTGGGGCCGCTCCTGACTCTCCAGGGAGGGGTCGCGATATCGAAGGAGGCTCGCGAGGTGCCGTTCGGTCGGTTTGCCGAGTGCCTTGGCCAACTCGGCAGTCTCTTCGTCCAGAATGTCGGCCACCTTATGCGAGGCCACCGGCGTCTTTCCGTCACGCATGGCACTGAGTCGGGCGAGCTGCTCGAGTCCATTCATGAAGCCCGGTACGGCCGCGACGGCATCGGGGGCGTTGTTCAGAAGCTGGCGACCACGCGTGTTGTGCCGGCGCTTCTCGAAGAACCACTCCACGACTGCGACCGTGATCACGATGCCGACCATTTCGGTCCCGAGGTTGATGAGCAGGTTGCCGCGTGGTGTCTCCGCGCCCATGAGGAACGTGACCCACACGGTGAGCCCTGCGGTGCCGAGGAAGCCGGCGGTCACGATCCAACGGAGCATGCGCGGTTTGCCTTTATCCGCCGGTGACAAACACCGGCTGTGTCCACGCCACCCATCCACCCGAGTCCACGATCTTGGCTCGAACGTAACCGACATCGGAGGTTAGGTTGAAAATGGCTGGATTCGCTTCAGTTGCACCGATGATCTGCCCGCTCGACCCAATGAATGTGGTCGTGTATTTGAAGTCTCTATCCTGCTCGATGTGTACCTCGAGGCGAGTTTCGCTCACCATCACGTCTGCGAGCTCCACGCCGGTGCTCGCGTAGAAGTGACCGGCCTCGAGCGCGGTCATGAGCGCGAGCGGTTCTAGGGCCGCTGCTCGGATCGATACCCAGCCTCGGCCCGGGTTCGCGCGGTCCGCGGAGAACTCACCTTGGAAGTGATGTGCGTCGTCCACGGCGATGCCGAAGATGCGTTTTCCACCGGTGAGTAGAATGTCCCAGATCTCCTCGAGTCCCGGTGCGCCGCTGCCGCCCTCATTGTGCACGGTGGGGTGGCCATTCCATATCTCGATGAGCTTGTCGTTCTCGATTTGAGCGAGCTCTTCTGCTCCGAAGGACCAACCGAAGTTCGGGTGGTTGATGTGGGGCACACCTTCCACTTCGCGGATCGCATCTACGTTGGCCTGGATCGTCGCCACGAGTGACTCCGCCTGCCGTGCCTCAACCAGGCCGGGCAAGTTGAGTCCGTTCACGTGCACGGAGGACTCCTCGAAGCTCGACGTCACTTCTTCGCCGGGCACGAGCAGAAAGGTCGAGTCGACTAGGTGAGCCAACGTCGCCGGGTCCGTAAAGACGTTGTGGTCCGTCAGAACGAGGAAGTCGTAGTCCTGGTCTTTGTACCACTGTGCCACGTATTCCGGCGGAGAGTCGCCGTCGCTCTCGAGCGTGTGTGCGTGGGTGTTGCCCTTGTACCAATTATCCGATGCGTAGTCGGGGATCTCAAAGCGCACGTCTGCAGAGGCAATTGCGCCCTGTTCAGCAGTGCCTGTGCATGCGCTGAGGGCTACTAGAAGGAACGCAGCATGTCGTTTCATCGGCTGATCGTGTCTGTCGGGAGCGCGGTGGTTTAGGGAGCTGTCGTGCTATCGAGGACAACTGTCGTGTCGGGAGCAGCAGCTGTATCGGGCGTTAAGACGGTGTCGGGGGTGAGCGTCTGACCGTCTGGAGTCTCGGCAGCGGTGCTCTCCTCTCTCGCCTCTGTCTCGGATGGAACCAGGGCCTGTTCCGGCTCTTCCCCGTCGGGCCGGATCGAGGACAGCAGCATCGCGCGGTCACTCATTCGGTTGATGTTGGGCGCCAACGTCGAGGGTCGCGCGAAGGCGTCCGCTCCGAGGAGTTCCTCCGGACGCAGCAGGTGCTCGATGACGTTCAACTCCACGTTGGCCCCTTCCGGCATTTCGAGCGTGAGGAAGACAGCTGGATCAGGTGTCCCCCAGTGCTGAGCCCACTGCAAGGCCTCAGGGTCGTCGATCCTCCTTCCGTTCAGTGCGATCAGCCGCGTGCGCCCACCCACCGGATAGGTGAAGCGGAGCATCTCCGCCCCAATCTGTGAGACGAGCGCGAGCGTGACACGCCGGATCCCGTCGACCGTTTCGTCGGATTCGTAGGTCACGAGCGGAGGAGCGGCGTCAACGACGGGTGCCGGGGCCACAGGCACATTTCCACCCACGTAGCCGAAGGCAGTGAGGTCCTGTTCCGCCCCGAAGGCGGCCCCGGCCCGTTCGGCTGCCCATGCGTATGCTGGCGTGTCTACAGAGTCGGTCAGGGCTTCAGTGGCCCAGAGTCCCCGGGGCTCCCCGTATTCGTAGGCGTACACGAGCGTGGACGGCGCCGGCCGCTCGGCGGACGGACGCGCGCCGAGTAGCCCCAGTCCGAGCGCGCTCGCTGCGACCACGACGCCAGTCACAGGCGCCCACCAGCTATTAGGATGCCTCAACGAGTCCAGTGCAGGCAGAGCGCAGTAGAGCGCGACCACGGCCAGGCCAACGATGGCGGTACCGAGCTGAATCGACATCGCGATCCAAAGGATCTCCGTGAGCGGCTCCATGATCGCTACGACGGGAAGCGCGAACGCCATCGCGATCACCCAACCCACGACTCCGTCGGCGTTCTGGGCCAGAACGAGTGCGACGATGAGCGCCACCAGCGCCGCAGCGGCAGGCAACTGGAGGTTCATGGCTGCGAGGGGAGCGAACTGCCCTAGGGCGACAGCCGCGGCCACTGGGACGATTGCGGCGCCCAGGGTCAGCTCCTGCCAACGGAACCGACGACGTGCGATTCCATGCAGCGCCGTCACGATCGCGAAGGACGCAGCTACCAGCGCCACGATGTACCAGCCTTCTCGATGGTAGGCCGACCCGTGCAGGCTGCCCAACTCGGGATGCTGGCTCGCTAGCCAGCCGGTAAGGCCAACGGTGGCGCCCACGGCGAGCCCCCCACCTACCAGTGCGGTCACCACGCCGACGAGCGTTCCGGTGTATCCCCATCCGCCGGTTCGTACGAGCACGAGTGCCAGCACGAGCAGCACGAGCAGAATGCCACTAATGGGCGTTACCCACTTTGCGGCGTATACGACGAGCCCCAACACGGGCAGGCTCAGATAGACCGCGTTGGGCGCGTCTACCGTGGTGAGGTCCTGGTTGCCCATGTAGCGCATGGAGCCGAGCGCGTTGAGGCCCTGATGTTGGAGCGTTGTCTCGGAGAAATTCTCCGGGGTGTCGTACTCCTGGTGGTAGACGTGGGCGTTGTCGATTCCCGCGAAGTTGAGTCCCTGGATGCCCGCTTCACGAAATGGCGTGAAGTCCGTGTCGTTGGGCATACGCTGATAGACCTCGTATCCCATCGAGTTTGCCCTCGCGCTGGGCACGCCCTCTCTAAGAGCCCCAACGACCCAACCGTTTTCATTGTTGGTCTCGAACATCATTGCCGGGCCCGCGCCGCCACGCATTTCGAAGGAGAGTGCGACTCGCACATCGGCCATCCAGGGGTGCTCATCCACAAAGGCACGGGCTCCAAGGAGACCGAGTTCTTCCGCGTCGGTGAACAACAGGATGAGGTCGTTTTGGAGGGGCTCGCCTGCCTGGATCGCCCTGTAAGCCTCGAGGAGCGAAACGACACCAGAACCGTCATCGCCAGCACCTCTCGAAATTTCCCGGCTGTCGTAGTGTGCGGTCGCCAGGACAGCACCGGTCGAGGCCGTGCCCGGTATGCGCACGACAACGTTATGGACGGTGGCCGCTTGGGCTCGGGTGGGCCCTTGAATCATCGAGGTGGTCGTCTGGATCTCGGGCTTGAGGCCCATCGAGGTCAGTCGGTCCACTACGTATTGCCGTACCACGGCGTGGTACGGCGAGCCGGGGGGGTGCGCCTCTCTCGCGATGTCGACCAGCATTGTCATGGCTCGCGCCGACGAGAATTCTGTGCTGGGCGCGTTAGCAGGCTCAGGACGGGGGAGTCCGGTCCTGCTGCTCGACACGAATGCCATCAGAAGCAGCAACACCAAGGTCGCCGGTCCCCGCCACTTCGTCCTAGGACCGTCCTCGTTAGCTGGCCGAGGTGTCTCTTCACCAGGTGGCTGGGCCTTCTGCTCCTTCGCAGCACGCTTCGCCTCAGCCTTCGCCTGTTTGGCGGCGGCTTTGGCGGCTGTCTTGGCCACCTTCGGGTCAGGCTCTGAGTCGGCCGCCTGGCCGCCTGAGGGCTCGCCCTGTGCCGGAGACTGGCTCGCCGCTGCAGGAGTGGCCTGAGGTGGCGGGCTTTCACCCAATAGCGCCGCCATCTCGGCGTCGCTCATCTCTGGTCCGGTGTCGCCGAACTCCTTTTCAAGCTCTGCGATCTCTTCCTTTGATAGTCCGAGATCTTCATCGGAAGGAAGATTAGGTAGGTCGAAATCACTCATTCACTTCGGTTCTCTCAGCGGGCTAGATCGCGCACGACGTCATCTATGGCAGCCCGGACAACGGAGGCAGGTAAGCCCGAACCGTTGGACAGGACAGAGAATATGACCTCACTACCATCCTCTCTTACGAGATATCCGGAGAGAGAGTTCACATTTGAGATCGTGCCGGTCTTCGCGAAGACGCGACCTTCGAGGTCGAGAAGGCGGTGTTCGAGCGTCGAGTCCTCCTCTCCGGGCGACGCGAGCGCCTCTTTGAAGATGTCCCAATTCTCGCTGTGACGCATGAAGGACAAGATGCTGACCAGCGCCCTCGGAGTGACCAGGTTATACGCGGACAGGCCGGAGCCGTCCCGCGGGGCCACGTCGAGGCTGTCGATGCCGACTTCCTCGGTGAGGAACGTCCGAATCACATCGACCCCCTCATCCCAGCTCCCCTCTTCTCCCAGTTCGGCGCCCAGTGTGCGGATGAGCTGTTCGGTCATCCAGTTTTGGCTGCGCTCGAGGAGTTGTTGCGAGATGACGGCCAGCGGGGGTGACGAGAACGTGAAGATGTGTCCGGCGTTGGGACACTCTTGTACGAGACCCGAGAGACATCCACGTCCGACACGCATGCTGTCGGCCCATGCGACCCGGGCCGTGCCTTCCATGGTGATGCCCGCCTGCCGTATCGCTGTGCCGAGGGCCGCTGTGGCCTGACGCACCGGATCGCGAATGGCGAAGGAGGCCGTGTCCACGGTCCCCAGCCCAGTTCGACCCTCTAGGACCAATCTCCGAGACTCGGGAAGGTAGAAAGGACGCACGCGAGTGCTGCTGTCAGGTGGTGCGGTGAGGATCCGAGATGTGAGATAGTCACTCGTCCCTCGAGGACTCCACTCCACGCTTGCCGGAGTGCCCACGGCAGGGCCCGCCGTCACAACGACTTGGATCTCACCCTCGTCGATCGCGAAGGCACCGCCTGTCGAGCCGTATGCGAAGCGGAGATCTTCGACCTCCCACGTAGGCCCGACCGTCGTGGAGTCCCACTGGGACACATCCACGAACACCGATCCCGTGAGGTGGCGGAGTCCGCGTCGGTGCAGCGTATCGGCGATCGCGGCGAGCGCCGCTTCACCCGACGCCCAGAAACGGTCCGACATCGTCGGGTCGCCGGAGGCCAACACGACGATGTCTCCGTCGAGCATGGAGTCCATACGTGAGCCTGTGGCCCACACTTCCGTCTCGTACCGGTAGTCAGGTCCAAGAAGCGAGAGGGCGGTAGATGTGACCAACACCTTCTGATTCGAGGCCGGCACGAACTTCCGGTGAGCATTACGAGCGTACAGAGCGCGGCCTGTTCGTACGTCGACGGCCATGACACCGAAGTGCACCTGATCCACGGGGGAGGTGTCGAGCGTGGCCTCCACCGCGTCCCGGTCTACTCCATGGAACCCACCCCCAATTCCGGCGCACGCCGTCTGCGCAGCGAAGAGGGCGAGTAGGACCATACTCTTGGCGACCGACCCGCCCGTTCGGGGACGTGCCGCAGAGCATAGGAGACTCCGTACGCTGTTGATTCCATCCATGGTCGCAACCTCACCAGGGGTTCGGCCCGTGTCCATCTTCATCGCACGAGCCAGCGCTGCAGCGGTCGAATACCCCAAGGAGAATGCTGTCTCTTCAACCGTCGCTCCACCTCAGGCTGCAATGTTACTCCCTTTCACGTGATTAGAGGTACGCGAGCCCGCGCCAATTTCTTCATACATGGTATCAAGGTGTATGCGCGATGGCTTGGGCGGGGTCAGCCTTTGCCGGTGATTTCGTGCAACGCTCCCACGAAAACATCGAGCTCATCTTCAGTGTTGAAGTAGTGCGGCGAGGCACGGAGTGAGCCGTCTACGCTCTTGTGGTCGTAGTCGATGACGGCGTCGATCCGGGATTGACCCGTCGTGTTGATCCCTCGTTTGCGGAGTTCCCGAACGAGGTCTGGGGGCGACCAGCCATCGACTGACAAAGTGACGGTCGCACTCAAGACAGCGCCGTGGTCGAGCACCTCGACTCCGTCCATGGCGGTCAGCAAGCCCCTGAGTTTCGCGGCGAGTGCCCACGAACGCTCCTGGATGTTGCCTAGGCCCAGGTCGGTGGCGTACTGCGCAGCAGCCCCGGTAGCGAGGACCAAACCCCAGAAGAACTCCCACGTCTCGAAGCGTTTTGCGTCGGGGGCCGGTTGGTAGAGATCTGCATCGATCCAGTCGGCTCCTCGTAGATCCGGAAAGAGGGGCTCGAGTCCCGCGTCGAGGGCCCGATTGGAGACGTAGAGAAATCCGGCGCCCCGGGGCCCGCGCAAGTACTTCCGGGCTGTCGCGGAGAAGAAGTCACACCCGATCGACTCCACGTCCACCGCCATTTGCCCTACGGATTGGCACCCGTCGACCATGTAGATGATGTTACGCGCGCGGCACATCTGCCCCACCGCATGCACGTCTTGAACGAGGCCGGAGCTGGTTGGGATATGGGTCACAGCCACCAAGCGGGGCCGTCGCTTGTGGATGATCTGCTCCATGGCCACGAGATCCACGCCACTCTCGGGAGCGTCAGGCGCACGGACGACCTCGACCCCGAAGCGTTCGGACAGAGCGAGGTACTGGATCTGATTCGAGACGTAGTCGTGACGGGTCGTGACGACCACGTCCCCCCGCTCGAATGGAATGGCCGAGAGTGCGGACACGAAGGAAGCTGTGGCATGCTCGGTAAAGGCGATGTTTCCCGGCTCAGTACTCAGGAGCGTCGCCACCTGCTCGTAGGCCTTCGCGATCTTGGGGGCGGCTTCGGCCTCAGCCTCATACCCACCGATCGTCGTCTCAAGATCGAGGTGTTCCTGAATTGCGGCGATCACGGGCCGTGGCATCAGGGACGCTCCGGCGTTGTTCAGATGGACCCGTGTTGCGCAGCCGGGTGTGTCAGCCCTGAGATCGGTGATGTTCAAGAGGGCGTCCTCGTGTATGGGATGTTGAGTGGAAACGATTGCCGAGCGTGAGTCTGTGACTAAAGATCACTACGGGACAAGAAAAGAATTCTAGTCGTAGACGACGAACCCGCAGTCACGAGAGTCATCGCCCGCTTCCTCGAGAACACGGGCCGGTACGAGGTAGTTGAGGTGAACGACCCCTTAAGGGCGGTCGAAATCGCGAAGGCATTCGCCCCTCAACTCGCGGTCTTGGACATCGTCATGCCGGGCTTAGATGGTGGGGAGCTCCTCGCGCGGCTACGCGTCTTGGATGACCTGTCCGAGTTCCCAGCCATGAGTCGGTGATCGACTGCGACCTTGGGCTCAGGGGCGTGCTCGGCTCGGGCTCGTGGTGCAACTAGAAAAAGAGGCGCCGCCCAGACAATGCCGGACGGCGCCTCCGTTCTTAGAGCTAGCTGTGAACTAGTGCGAACCCTGCTCGCTGATCACGCGCGCTTCCTTCTGCTCGCGAACCATCTCACGGACGTCCGCGAGCAGCTGCTGCGCGTCGTACACGATACCGTCTTTGATCGTGTACTTGATGCCGCCGACACGCTCGTTCTCGCCGGTCTCGTCGTTCAGGCGCCAGGCACCGTTGCCGTAGAGCACCTTGAGGTTGGCCAGTGGGTTTTCTTCGACGACGACCATGTCGGCCTTCGCGCCCACTTCGAGTACGCCGAACTGCAGATTGTTCTCCTGGCCACTCGGCTTGTGTAGCTGCACGGCGCCGTGGTATGTGGCGGCCCGGATCACCTCGAGCGGGTTGAATCCGGCCTCGCGGAGAAGCTCAAGCTCACGAATGTAGTCGAAGCCGTAGAGCTTGTAGATGAAGCCTGAATCCGAACCCGTGGTGACGATGCCACCAGCGTTCTTGTAGTCGTTCAGGAACTGCATCCATTTTTCGTAGAACTTGCCCCAGTGGTACTCGTCTTCGCTGGTCCAGTAGAACCAGTAGGACCCATGCGCCTGCCGGCTGGCCTGGTAGTAGTCCCACTGCGTGGGGAGTGTGTACTCCTCATGCCAATCGGCCTCACGGGCGCGCATCACGTCACGGCTCGCTTCGTAGATCGTCATGGTGGGGTCGATGCCGAAGTCGAGCTCCAGGAACCGATCGATAAGCTCGTTCCAGGTATCGGAGCCACGTTCTGCGGACTGATACCAAAGGCGGCCGACCTGCCCGAAACGATGCTGTTCGTTGTTGTAGTTGTAGTCGTTTGGAAAGTCCTGAATGGTCTGGTCGTCGAAGAGCGCCTCGAAGAGACCGTAGTAGTGGGTCATCATGTCGAGACCCAGTTCGGCTGCATCGAGCGCATTCATACGTGCCACACCGGTCTGCGCCAAGTGGGCGACAGTACCGAGGCCGTGCTTATGGGCCTCATCAATGAGAGCTTCCATGATCGCGGGCGGAAGCGAGGACAGCTTTAGGCCATCGATCTTGGCACCATCTACGTCGACTGCGGCAGCGTAGCGGACCCATTCACGGGCCTTTTCTGGTGTGTTTACCGCCCCTTGATCCCACCCTTCACCCGGGCGGGCGTAGGTGTACATCCGCGGAGCGACGATCTCGTTGCGTTCGGACTTCGCCTTCTCTTCGAGCGCCCACATCATGGGACCGTGGCCGACGCCGCGTGACGTCGTGATGCCGTTGCCCATCCACAGCTTGTACGTGTACTCGGCCTGCGGCGCCTTGCCCCCACCACCGGTGTGGGCATGCATGTCGACGAAGCCGGGCAGCACGTAGTGGCCGGTCAGGTCGATTTCACGCGTGGGGTCGCCCGGACGGCGTCGTTCGTCGATCGGCACGCCGGGGAAGCCGACGCTGCGGATCTCGGCGATCCTGTCGCCCTCCACAACAATGTCGACCGGGCCCAACGGCGGGCTGCCCGCACCGTCGATATAGGTCACGCCACGCAGGATGAGTCGCTCGTGCGGTCCGTCGCCTTCGTCCGCTCCCCTGAGGGTGGTCACTTCCATTCCGCCGCCTTGAGCAGCGATAGGAGCGGCCAGGGCGAAGACGGTAGCTGCTGCCATCACAAAGCCAAGCAGCGAGTGGTGCCTCTTCATAAAGCCTCCGAAATCGTGTTTCTCACCCGACCCAGGTGGCTCGGGGGCGGTAAGTATTGGCCCGGTTGGCAGGACGCGCCACACCTCGGCCTGGAGTCAGTTTCTGGAGGCGATTTCTCGAAAGGAGGCCTCTACGGTGTCTGCCACCCGCTGGAACGACTCGGTGGTGGGGACGATCATCTCGAAGTGGCCTGATTCGGGGAGCTCAACGAGGTCGATCCTGTCTGCGCCGACAGCGATCGCCCGATAGAGGTACGACACCGAGGCAGGCGTCCACGCTCGATCGAGAAGGCCTACCACGAGTTGGACTGGCTGAGTGATCGGTGCGAGCTGCATAGGCGAGCCGGCGGCGTAACGTTCCGGGACCTGTGCCGGAGTTCCGCCCATGAGACGATCGACGACGTTTCCGCACGCTCCGTTCATCTGAGCCGCTTCGAGATCCCCCACAGCGGCGAGGCCGAGGACGGCGTGGACATCGAGTGGTTCCGCGGTCCACAGTTCGCTGCCTTCGTCGATCTTGTCTCGCCCAGCGGCCCAGAGAGCGAGCGTACCGCCCGCAGAGTGCCCACTCACGACAACACGACCGATATCGAGTGAATATTCGATCGCCACGTCACGGAGATGATCGAGCCCCATGCCTACGTCTTTGAACGTGTTCGGCCAACCGCCACCCTCATCGCCGACCCGACGGTACTCGATGCTCCACACAGCGTAGCCTCGATCTGCAATGGCACGCGCCAGGCCGGCCGCATGATCCAAGTTGAACGCAGACAGGAAACATCCACCGTGGATGAACGCCAGAACCGGGTGTTCACCGGGTCCGGCCGGTAGGTACAGGTCGCCGAACTGAAACGCATCGTCTCCGTATGCTATTCGGGCGTCGGCTTCCGGGACTGGGAGCTCGGAGAGGTCCCCTGCACCGATCAGCCCCTGAGCAGCGGTATCGGCCGATGTTGCCACGAAGAGCGCGGCGACCAGGGGCCACAGGGTGCGTTCTAGAACTGGTCTTCGAGCCATTGGATTCGCCTTCTCGGTGGAGTGCTGGAAGATTCTGCTCCCGTCGCAGAGCCCAGTGTGCCTATTATTACCTCCCGACCAATTGCACCCAACACTTCTCTACTTCGTGTGAATAGCACTCCTCCCGATCCCGACACCGGCGCTGATGCTCCGCCGGAGGCCCGAGCCGAGGCTGAACGCCTTGGTGAGGAACTCCGTCGTTATGCACACCTCTACTATGTAGAGGCGCGTCCTGAGGTTGGTGACGACGAGTACGACCGACTGTTCCGCCGGCTCCAAACGCTTGAGGCCGAATTCCCAGTGTTCCTGACCGGGGACTCGCCGACGCAGCGTGTGGGGGCAGAACCGAACGACAAATTCGAGACGGTGGACCACGTGGCACCGCTGCTGTCGCTCGATTCGACCCAGGACGAGGTCGAACTCCGTCGGTTCGACGACCGCGTGCGGAAAGCGTTGGGTGAGGGGCACCCGCCCACGTACATCATGGAGCCCAAGTTGGACGGCGCTTCCATCGAGTTGGTATACGTGGATGGTGTGCTCACACGTGCGGTGACACGCGGCAACGGCCGTGCCGGAGAGGGGGTCACGGACAACATCCGTACCATCCCTACAGTGCCGCTGCGGCTGAACACCGATGTTCGTTCAGCACCTTCGCTGCTGTCGCTACGCGGCGAGGTCCTGATGTATATCTCGGATTTCCAGGACTTCAACTCTGCCCTGGTCGATGCAGGTCTCGATCCATACGCGTCGCCTCGGAATTCGGCTGCGGGATCGGTTCGCCAGCTCGACTCGCGGGTGACGGCTTCCCGGAAGCTCGACCTTATGGTGTACGATGTGCTCGCGGTGGAAGGCGAGACGTTCCGAACGGATACTGAGGGTGTCCAAGCGATCCGCGATTGGGGCTTCCGGGTGCCGGAGCGGATTGAGACAGCGGGCTCCGTCGAGGAGATCTTGGCGTACCACGAACGATACGGTGCAGACCGCGAGACTCTCGATTATGAGATCGACGGCATCGTGATCAAGCTCGACGATTTCGCGTCCCGGGCGGCGATGGGTGCCACCTCCCATCATCCCCGCTGGGCTATTGCTGTCAAATTTCCAGCGCGGCAAGAAGTCACACGCATCGACAAAATCGACATCCAAGTGGGGCGCACGGGTGTACTCACACCCGTGGCCTTTCTCCGTCCAGTGGTCGTTGGTGGTGTCAGGGTGGCTCGGGCATCTCTGCACAATCGCGAAGAACTCAAGCGGAAAGACATCCGCGAGGGTGACACGGTGCGCATCCAGCGTGCCGGAGATGTGATCCCGCAGGTCGTCGATGTCATCGGGCACGAAGACGAGCGTGAGGCCCCGTTCGAGATGCCGACGGAATGTCCGGCGTGCGGTGAAGAGGTCTACCAAGAGGGTCCACGGACCATCTGCCCGAATCGGTTCGGATGCGGGGCGCAACTGAAGGGGCGCATCATCCACTTCGGTGCTCGGGAAGCGCTCGACATCGAGGGGCTTGGAGACGAGACCGCCGCGCAGTTCGTCTCGACGGGTCTCGTGACGACGCTCGCGGACCTGTTCAACCTAGTGCCGGACCAGCTCATGGGGCTCGAGGGGTTTGCCGAGAAGTCCGCAAACGCGCTCTTCGAGGCGATTCAGTCCAGGAAGGCCCCTGAGCTTCGCCGCTTCCTCATTGGTCTCGGGATTCCCGAGGTAGGCGTCACGGTGGCGCGGGATCTGGCGCAGGCATTTGGGAGCATGGACGCGATTCGGGCGGCATCCAGAGAGGAACTCGAAGCCGTGGACGGCATCGGGCCGAAGATGAGCAAGACCATCACCAGCTTTCTCGCGGTGGAGCAGAACGAGGCAGCGATCGACGCGATTTTGGCGCGCGGGGTGTCTCCCGTGGCGCCCGAGCCCCTCGGGGAAGATCTTCCTGATCAAGGATCCGCGGTCTTCACCGGAACGATTCCGATCCCTCGCGCCACCGCTGAAGCGGCCTGGCGTTCGGTCGGTGGACGCGTCATTTCGTCGGTGTCCAAGAAAACCGACTATGTGGTCGCGGGTGAAAACGCAGGCTCCAAGCTGGAGAAGGCTGAACGACTCGGCCTGACTGTTTTCGATTTCGACGAGTTCGTGGTGAAGGTGCACGAACTCGGCGGCGAGGTGCCCCTCCCGTGACGGTCGCTTGATGGAGAACCTCGATGTCTCGCGCACGCTCACGGAGCTGGCGGATCTGCTCGAGATCCAGGGTGCGTCTATGTTCCGCATTCGAGCATACCGCAACGCGGTCAACACGATCAACTCGCTGAGTCGTCCGCTCTATTCGATGCTCGAGGCGGGCGAAGACCTCACCGAGTTGCCGGGAGTGGGGAAGAGCGTCGCCAAGTACATCGGCGAGCTGCTCGACACAGGAAAGATCAGCCGCATGGAAGAGGTTTCAGCGGAGTTCCCACGGACATTAGTCGAGCTGATGCGCTTGGACGGGGTCGGGCCTAAGAAGGCGCGCAAGCTGTTCGACGAGCTTGAGATTTGCACCGTAGACGACTTGGAGCGTGAGCTGCAGTCGGGGCGCGTGCAGAAGTTAGAAGGCTTCGGCGCGAAGAGTGCCGACAAGATCATTCGGGCCATCGGCGACCATCGGAAGCACACAGGGCGCTTCCAGATCCACCAGGTCGAGAAGCTGATCGCGCCGGTTCTCGATCATGTCCGCGCTGCCACTGGCGTGGGCCGTGTGGCGGTCGCGGGGAGTCTGCGCCGGCGCAAAGAGACGATTGGCGACGTTGACATCCTTGCTGAGTTCGACGGAGACGGCACCCCCATTGTCGACCACTTCGTGGGCTACTCTGGCGCGGAGCGGATCGACGGAGCAGGGAGTACCAAGGGCAGTGTTGTGCTTCATTCCGGCCTGCAGGTCGACCTTCGGGTCATCCCGCCGCGCTCCTTCGGGGCGGCCCTGCAGTACTTCAGCGGTTCGAAGGAGCACAACGTCTCGGTGCGGACCCGAGCGGTGCGCCAAGGACTGCGCGTGAATGAGTGGGGTGTGTTTCGAGTGCCCGAGGACGCGGACCCAGAGACGCTGGAGAAAGAAGATGGCGAGCGGTTGGCTGGGGACACGGAGGAAGGCGTGTACGAGGCGCTCGGGATGAGGTGGGTACCTCCCGTATTGCGTGAGAATCGGGGTGAAGTGGAGTCGGCCACGTCAGGGGAACTGCCCGCTCTCGTCTCCCTAGAGGACATGAAGGGGGACCTTCAGATGCACTCCACTTGGAGTGACGGGGAGGCTTCCATTGAGGAGATGGCGCGTGCATGTTTGGCGCGCGGCTACGAGTACTTCGCGCTCACCGACCATAGCCAGGCCATGGCCATGGTTGGCGGGCTTACGCCCGAGCGAGCGCGCGCGCAGTGGGAAGAGATCGCGGAAGTTCAGGAGGGTGTCCCTGAGATCCTCATCCTTCGAAGCGTCGAGGTCGACATTCTCAAAGACGGCTCCCTCGATCTCCCCGACGACGTTCTCGAAGAACTTGATGTGGTCGTCGTGTCCGTGCATTCATTGATGGACCAAGACCGCAAAACGATGACGGAGCGTGTGATACGTGCCATTCGACATCCATCTGTCGATATATTGGCCCACCCCACTGGGCGCCGAATCAACCGCCGCGAACCGTTCGAGATGGATGTTGAAGCAGTTCTCGAAGTTGCGGCGGCGGCCTCCGTGGCAGTGGAGTTGAACGCGAACCCGAACCGACTGGACCTCAACGACGTGCATGTTCACCGCGCCCAGGAACTGGGAGTACCCGTCGTTATCAGCACAGATGCGCATTCCCCGCGGGGGCTTGCTGATATGCGCTACGGAGTAGACCAAGCGCGGCGGGGCTGGCTCGAAGCGGCGGATGTGTTGAATACGCGGTCGGTCGAGGACATGAAGACGTGGCTGGGTCGGAGAGCATGATGAGGGAAAGCGTTTGCCCGAGCTGACCGGTGATGTAGTTCTGCTGATCTGCGGCATCGGGGTCCTCTACTACGGTGCTGAATGGCTCGTGAGGGGCTCCGCTCGGCTCGCCGCATCGCTCGGCGTGAGTCCGATCGTCGTTGGGCTCACGATCGTCTCGTTCGGAACGTCAGCGCCTGAGTTGGTCGTGTGCACCGTCGCAGCAATAAGCGGGAATCCGAACCTGGCCATCGGGAACGTGATGGGCTCCAACCTCGCCAACATCGGCCTGATTCTCGGTCTCACGGCGCTTGTCCGGCCCCTCGAGGTTCACGCACGGGTAGTTTGGCGCGAGATGCCGCTCATGTTGATCATCACGCTCGCCCTGTATCCGCTCATTTGGGATGACCTTGAGTTGAGCCGAGGTGACGGTGTCCTGCTCCTTATGGCGCTCGTGGCGTATCTGCTCTTCGTCTTCCAGTCCTCAGAGGATGAAGCCCCGGAGAGTCTGGGTGAGCACGAGGACTTCATGAAGCACTCGGATCAGGCCACACAACGCGTATCCTTAGGTGACGTGGGTTGGGTAGTGGTCGGCTCGGGCTGCCTCGTCTTGGGTGGTTACGCCATCGTCGAAGGGGCAGTAGAAGTGGCTGGCGCTCTCGGCATTTCGGAAATCGTGATCGGACTCACCGTGGTGGCCGTCGGGACTTCGCTACCGGAGTTGGCGACTTCGATGATCGCTGCGATGAGGCAAGAGGCGGATATCGCCGTGGGGAACGTCATCGGATCCAACATTTTCAATGTCGCCGCGATTCTTGGAACAGCTTCGTTCCTCGAGCCCCTCACGATTCCTGAGAGTGTGCTTTACCGGGAATTGCCGGCGGTTGTTCTCATGTCATTGCTGCTCTTCCCTGTGCTGCGCAGTGGCTGGAAGATCCGCCGTTGGGAGGGAGCGATCCTGCTGAGCGCCTACTGCGCCGTCGTAGTCATCCTGCTCTAGCGTCCGTATCACTCCAATCCAGAGGGCTGATCCAATGAGCGCAGAACCCAGAGCCGTCTTGGCGGCCATCGATCGATGGGAACAGGATGGCCTTGTCGATGCGGAGGCCGGGGCGCGGCTTCGCGCCGAGACGACCCGCGAGGCCGGCAAGTTTTCGCGACGCATGTCCCAGTACGTTGTGGCCACCACCGGCGGTGTTGTTCTGGTGATCGCCGCCGGAGTCTTTTTGGAGTGGAGCTGGCCTCAGATGAGCGAGGCAGTGCGCTCCGGGGTGCTCGCTGTGATCGGTATCAGCGTGGTCGCGATTGGAGCGCGGCTCGAGCTGCTCCGTCGGTGGATTCCGGCCTCCTTTCTGCTTCAGGCAGGTGGGCTCGGAGTTGTCCTGGCCGCCATGATCTATTCTGGCGAGGCTTGGCCGGATGAGACGTTTGGCGCGATCGCGTTCGCGGTGATGAGTCTGGCGATGCCGATTGTTGTGGGTATTCGAGGTATGCGCACCAACGTCGTGACACCGGCAGTGGGGTTCGCTTTCGGTCTGGTGTCGATCGCTTTCTTTTTGATGCGTGCGACTCCGTTGGACAGTGATAGTGTCGTGTGGGCCACTGATGTGGTCTTCCTTGTCGCCGTCCTCGGTCTCCTGAGGGTGCTTGCGACTGACCCGACCGGTGAGAAGCGTCCGTGGGCACTCTACTCGTTCATTACGGGATTACTCGCGGGTTTCGTATTGGTGATCGCGACCGCTTCCGGTCCGCTTGATCTGGGTGACGAGGCGCTCTATCCGCTCGATCTGTGGCTGGGTGTGGTGGCTACACTGGCGCTCTGGGGGCTCCACAAGGGTCCCGCGCATGTGCGAGACGCAGGGCTAGAGAGGATCCTCGCTGTTCTCATGCTGTTCTGGATCCCACTGGGGTTTGGCACGGCGACCCAGGCAATAGACGGTCCCCCAGAAGTCGGACTTCTCCTCGTGGGGAGTGCCGGTGTCGCTGGCTTCCTGCACGCGGATCGTCACGACCTGAGAACATTGATGGCAGTTTCGGCGCTCGCCTTCATCGCGGCTCTGTGGTATTGGGGTGTCGAGCGCGGTGGCGCTCTGGGGGCGGCGCTCGCTCTCTTCGCGACTGCCGGGTTGCTCTTTTGGCTTTCGGGTCGGATGCGTGCGACGGCTTCGGCTGACTCGGTCGAGCCTGCGGGGTAGGCGACCCACGCCTCGCCCGGTACTTTTGAGTCCCGCAGAAGCAGGGACGCCACAAGCACACTCGTGAGGAGTACCGCAGCATGCTGCCGATCGATCTTACCGGAAAGCGCGCGCTCGTAGCCGGAGTCGCCGACGACAAGGGATACGGATGGGCGATCGTCCGCGCGCTGTCAGCCGCGGGTGCGAACGTCTGCGTGGGTACGTGGCCCCCGACCTTAAAAATTTTCACCAAGAGTCTCGAGCGGGGAAAACTCGACATGTCTCTGCCCGGCGGTGGCGAGATCGTCCTCGAGAAGATCTACCCACTCGATGCGGTCTTTGACACGCAGGACGATGTGCCCGAGGAAGTGAGCTCGGACAAGCGGTATCGGGAGCTCAAGAACTACAGCATCCAGGGGGTAGCAGATTCGCTCAAGGCGGACTTCGGCGAAGGTTGCCTCGACATCGTCGTGCACTCGCTCGCGAACGGACCTGAAGTTCGGAATCCACTTATCGAGACGAGCCGTGCCGGGTATCTCGCAGCTGTGAGCGCGAGCGCCTATTCGATGGTGAGTATGATCCAGCGCTTTGGCCCTCTCATGAACAAGGGAGGCGCGCTCGTGTCGCTCTCCTACCTCGCGGGTGAGAAAGCTGTCCCGGGGTACGGTGGTGGCATGAGTTCCGCGAAGTCCGCGCTCGAGGGCGACACGCGCACTCTCGCCTATGAAGCCGGTCGGAAGTACGGGATTCGGGTCAACACGATCAGTGCAGGTCCTCTGGCGAGCCGTGCGGCAAAAGCCATCGGCACCATCGACGCGATGGTTAAGTACTATGAGGAGAACTCCCCACTTTGTGCGGCCAACACGGCTGCCGACGTCGGTAACGCGGCAGCGTTCTTGTGCTCTCCCTTGGGTGCCGGGATCTCTGGTGAGACGCTTCATGTAGACTGTGGGTACCACGCGATGGGGATGCAGGCTTTCGATCGACTATCTCCAGAGTGAACCCAGGGGTTGCTGAGATCGCAGCCGCCTAGGACCCAATCAACGGAGGGTGAGTGACCGTACAGGCCGATCATTTTGGATCGCTCCTGCCCGACGTCCGCTCACGTCCTCCTGGTCCCGTTTCGCGCGCTTTGCTTGAACGCCTCCGCGCAGTGGAATCGCGTAACGTCACGTTCGGAGACGCCGGATGGCCGGTCTTCTGGGAAGAGGCGTTGGGGTCGAACGTCCGTGACCCGGACGGGAGTGTCTATCTCGACCTGACAAGCGCCTTTGGTGTGGCTCTGCTCGGACATGCGCACCCGGCGGTAGTCGGGGCTGTCCAGAGGCAGGCTGCTCGTCTCATGCACGGCATGGGAGATGTGCACCCACCGGTTCAGAAGGTGCAGCTCTTGGAGCGGTTGTGCGGCTTGGCTCCGTGGTCGGACACGAAGGCGACGTTGGCGTCGACTGGCTCCGAGGCGGTTGAGATCGCTTTGAAGACTGCGGCCCTGGCCACGAACCGCCCGGGTATCGTCGCGTTCGAGGGTGGATACCACGGACTTACGCTCGGTTCTCTTGCAACGACCGCGCGAACGCATTTCCGGGCCCCGTTCCAGGAGCGCCTGTATGGGGGGGTGGCCTTCGCCCCATTTCCGGACTTCATGCGCGAAGGTGAGGCCGGGGCTGAGCGCGCACTAGATGTCGTTCGGCAGGCGTTGTCAGAGGGCGCTACGAACGGGGACGCGGTGGGTGCTGTCATCATCGAGCCCGTACAGGGAAGGGCCGGAGTCCGCTTGGCGCCGCACGGGTTTATGTCTGCTCTGTCGCGGATCGTAGCCGAGTCCCACGCGGTGCTTATCGCGGACGAAGTGTTCACGGGCCTCGGCCGGTGTGGCGCGGCTCTGGCTTCCGAGCGGGTGGGCCTTCGGCCTGATGTGGTTTGTGTGGGGAAGGCCCTTGGTGGCGGCATGCCGATCTCCGCGTGCTTGGCTCGTGCGGATGTGATGGATGCCTGGCCAGCGAGCGATGGTGAGGCGATTCATACGAGCACGTTCCTGGGTCATCCCGTCGCGTGTGCCGCCGCTCTGGCTGCCCTGGAGACGCTCGAAAATGAGGCGGTGGTGGAGCGCTCCCGTGTGCTGGGGGCTCAGCTTCTCAAGTCCCTTCGGTCTCGCGTCGAGGGGGCCGCCGGAGTTGTGGACGTCCGCGGCCTTGGCCTTCTCATCGGGATCGAGTTCGAGGAGGACGGCTATGCGGTCCGATTGGCTTCAGCCGCGCTCGAGATGGGCCTTCTAGTATTGCCTGCTGGTGACAGGGGCCAGGTTCTCGAGCTGTCACCCCCCGCAGAGCTCAGTGACGCGCAGGCGGACTTCGCGCTCGACGCACTCGAACGACTCATTCGTCAGGGGGTCTGAGATGCGCGTCGTGTTTTCGGTGATTATTGCGGCGATGGTCGGAGTTGGTTCGATGAGTGTTCGGACCGAGCCCGAAGAAGCGCTCCTTCTTGTACCGGTTCTCCTCGTCCCTGGCTGGTTCGACACTGATCGTGATCTCGCCGCTCTGAAGATCCGATTGGTGGCATCTGGGTGGGCGGGGAAAGACATAGAGACGATGGGCTTCCGCAGCCCCACAGGAAGCAACCGAGTTCATGCGGAGGAGATCGCGGCTGCCGTCACAGATCTTCGGAAGCGGACGGGTGCCGACAAGGTGGATATCGTGGCGCACTCGATGGGGGGCTTGGCAACGAGGTGGTACCTCCTCCACCAACAGGACGCACCCGTCCGGCGAGTGGCGTTTATCGCGTCCCCCCACCGGGGCACTTACAGCGCCTATCTGTCCTGGGGTGAGGGGCGCCTAGAGATGAAGCCTGAGAGTGCGTTCCTCGACACCCTCAATGCCGCGACCGCGGTTCCTCTGGGCACGCAAGCGATTACCGTGTGGACGCCACTCGACACGCGCATCATCCCGGTTGAGAGCGCGAAGCTTGTGGGTTTTCCGGACTACCGAGTGTGCTGCCCCACGCATGCCGGTCTGCTGAGGGATACTCAAGTCTTCCAGATCATTCGACGATTTCTCGAAGACGGGTACGAGAAGCAGCGATGAGCCGCGATTGGTCCGCCGTACTCTTTGATCTGGACGGTACGCTCGCGGACACCGTTGAGCTGATTCTGCGCAGCTACCGGCACACGATGGAGACACACTTGGGTGAGGCACCTCCGGACCGGCTATTCCTCGACACCATGGGAAAGCCGCTCCCGACGCAGATCAGAGACTTCGCCGAGGACGAGGCGCAGGCTGAAGCTATGCGCCAGACCTATGTCTCGTTCCAGCGGGAGATTCACGACGACATGGTGAAGCCTTATCCCGGGGCTGATTCAGTTTTGGAAGAACTGCGCGGCCGCGGGGTCAAACTCGGCGTGGTAACGAGCAAGGCAAGCGGAATCGCCGCGCGGACGCTCGAAGCGTGCGGCTTGTTTGGGCACATCGATTTCTTGGTGTGTCATGACGAAGTGGAGAAGCCCAAACCCGATCCCGAATCGGTCGTGCGTGCGCTCGAGTACTTCGACCTCACGGATCGCCCGGGGGACGTGATCTTCGTGGGAGACTCTCCCTTCGACATGCAGGCCGGACGTGGTGCGGGCACGAAGACAGGGGCCGCACTTTGGGGCCCGTTCGAACGAGATGCGCTCGAGGCACAGCAGCCGGACTATTGGTTCGATGAGATCAGGAGCGTTTTGGAGACCGCTCCCTAAATCGTCACTTAGTGGGTCGAAGTCGCGAAGTCGATCTGCTCTGCCAGCTTGATGTCCTTCTCCGTAATCCCACCCGCGTCGTGTGTCGACAGAGTGATCGTCACCTTCTCGACACGCACATCGATGTCCGGATGATGGCTGTGTGTGTCGGCTAGCGTTGCTACCCGATTCACGAAGACGATCGAGTCCCGGAACGAACTGAACTCGAAGGCCTTCATGAGCTTGTTCGACCGTCGCCTCCAGCCCTTCCGGCCCTTAATCCATCCCCGAACCGATTCTGTATTGAGCTTCATATTTCACCTTACGCGAACAAAGATTCAAGTCTTTGTGAAGAAACGACTTATCACGGGTGTGAGCAGTCCAATTCAGCGGCCGTCACCTCCCACACGTACCGAACTAGAAGACACATCCGGGGCCGAAAGCGTTGAGGGGTTGACCCTCGGAAGCGGCCCTTTGTAGACTTTGAGCCCTCCGATATCGGAGGGTATGAATGCCCTTATCGTCTAGTGGCCTAGGATATCGCCCTCTCACGGCGGAGACCGGGGTTCGAGTCCCCGTAGGGGTATCGACGAATGAGCGAGGTCCGGACAGCGGTCCGGGCCTCGCGCGTCTGGTAAGTAGGTCGCTTAGCTCAGCTGGTAGAGCGCCACGTTCACATCGTGGATGTCGCAGGTTCGAGTCCTGCAGCGACCATATACTTCGGCCTCGGCCGACCCTTGGGAAACGTTGGACGTGGGAGGGTTTGAACAACCACTGCGCCGGCGTGACCAACTGCTGGGGCTGGATTCGGCCCACCAGCATCTCGGGAATGAAGCCGTGGAAGGTGTGGTAGTTCTTCCGGCTCACGACCGTAAGCTTGGGGTCACCCCGCTTGATGGCCTTGCACAGCCTCTTGACCAGGTAAACTGCGGCCCACCCCCCCAAGGCAGACGGGGCGCGTGGGCGACGCCTTCACCCTCCGTTCTTAGAGGAATGAGGCGCAGTCGCCCGCGAGCGAGGGGGAGTGTCGAGTACGTCCAGGCGATGGCCCATTCGACACGGGAAGCGGTTCGTTCTATTCTGGTTTCCTTGCAAAGAGCCCTTCGACGGGTACACGGCCCTGGTCAACGAGCCAGAACCCATAATGAAATGAAGTTTCTTGCGCCCTGCCTCGGCCGCACGTGGGAGGCTTGGGGGTAACTATTTGAGGACGGAGGAGTTGACAGCGTGGACACCGAACTGCCCACCCTACGCGCCCGTGCGCCGATCGGCGTCCGGATGGCGTTGCTTTTAGCCTTGACCATCTTCGGCTGCGGTGGGCCGGATTCAATGGAGGGAGCCGGCGCGAGCCCGGTCCCGGTGCGTCTCCACGAGGTGGCCCGCGTCGACCGACCCGCGTGGATCGGCCTGAGTGGTGATGTCGAGCCACTGAGGACCGCCAACGTCGGTTTCATGGTACCCGGTCTCGTCACCGCGGTGGGTCCCGAGGAGGGTGATCGAGTCAGGCAGGGTGACCTGCTGGCCGAGCTCGACCCGACCGACTACGAGCTCAATTTGGAGTTGGCCGCCGCCCAACGACAGCGGGCCGAGGACGAGTTCGGACGGGCGCAGGTGGTCTTCGCGGAAGACGGCATTCCGGAGAACGACTTCCAGAAAGCCCAGACGGCTGTCCGCATGGCTCGCGCTCAGGAGGCGATGGCCGCCAAAAAGCTGGCCGATGCTCGCATCACGTCACCCATGAACGGCGTCGTGGCGCGTCGTAACATCCAGCCGGGCGAGCAGGCGGGGCCGGGCTTCCCAGTCTTCACCATCGTCTCCATCGACCCTGTTCAGGTCAGGATCGGGGTTCCGGAAGCTGAAATCGGCCCCATCGCCGTGGGTCAGCGCGCAGACATCACGATCCCGGCGTTGGATGCCGCCTTCGAGGGCCGTGTCCGGCTCGTGGGGATCGCGGCCGACCCAACGTCGCGGACGTACACTGTGAAGGTCCAGGTCCCCAACGCGGATGGTCGACTGCGCCCCGGCATGATCGCCGAGGTGCGGGTGGAGACCGACGCGAGAGTGGAGGCGCTGACGGTGCCAGGGGAGGCCATCGTGCGTGGGGCGGACGGAATCACCCGGGTCTTCGTGTACTTCCCGGAAGAGGAGCGTGTTCACGCGCGCCGGGTCGAGGTGGGCTCTGCGTACGGGACGCAGATCGAGATTCGAGAGGGCCTGGCGGGTGACGAGCAGGTGGTCGTCGGGGGTCAACATCGCCTGCGGGAAGGCTCGTTGGTTCAGGTCGCGGAAGGCGGGAGCGGCTCTCCATGAATCTCATCCGGATGTCGCTCCGGCATCCCCAGGTCATCTATGTCGTGACCGCGATAGTATGCCTCGCGGGCATCAACGCCGTGATGACCATGCCGCGCCGCGAGGATCCGAATATTCCGATCCGAAGGGGCCTAGTGTTGGCCGCCTACCCCGGTGCCACCGCCGCCCAGGTGGAGGAACAGGTCACCAAGCGCATCGAGGAACGCCTCTTTGCCTTCGGTGAGGTAAGGAAGGCCAAGACCGTGTCGACGAGCATGATCGGTGGCGTGGTCATCGACGTCACTCTCGAGAACTCCGTGAAGGAGGCCGACCAGTTCTGGTCGAAGCTCCGTCACGACCTCAACGAGCTGGGCGTCACAGATCTACCAAAGGGCGTTCTCGGGCCCATCGTCAACTCTGACTTTGGCGACGTGATCGCAATCCTCCTCTCTGTCACCGGTGAGAATTACGGGTATCGAGAACTCCAGGGATACCTGGAGCGTGTGGAGGCCGAGATCCTCCGACTCCCAGCGGTATCCAAGGTCAAGCTTATCGGGGAGCAGGAAGAGAAGATCTACGTCACCAGTACGATGCAGCAGCTCGTGCAGTACGGAATCACGCCCCTCCACCTGGTCGGAGCCCTCCAGGATCAGAACGTCATTTCCGAGGCCGGGGCCTTCGACGCCGCGAGCACCCGGGTGCCGATCCAAACGGCGGGGCTCTACGGGAACGAGGACCAGATCCGCAGGCAGATCGCGGGGTTTTCCCCCACGGGGGTCCCGATCTACATCGGCGACGTGGCCAACGTCCAGCGGCGGTACTCTGATCCAGACTTCCTCGTGCGGGCGAACGGTCAACCGTCCGTCATGCTCAGCCTCGAGATGCGCGAGGGCTACAACATCGTCGACTTCGGGCGCGAGGTGGACGAGACGATCGCCGAAGTCAGTCTCCGACTGCCGCCTGACGTCCAGGTCGAATTCATGGTCGACCAGCCCAAGGTCGTCGAAGAGCGTATCGGGCACTTCATGAGTGAATTCGGGATGGCACTCGTCGCGGTGATCGCCGTGACCCTGTTGCTGCTCCCGTTCCCTGTGGCGACGGTGGCGGCCACGGCGATTCCCGTAACCATCTTCATGACCTTTGCGATGTTGCGGGGGTTTGGGATCGAACTGCACCAGGTTTCGCTCGCGGGGCTCATCGTGGTGCTCGGCTTGGTGGTGGACGACGCCATCGTCATCGCTGACAACTATGTGGAACTCCTCGACCAAGGGCTTTCGAGGGACGATGCCGCCCAGCGCTCCGCCGCCGAACTCGCCATTCCGGTTCTCGCGGCCACGCTCACCATCGCCGCGGCCTTCTTGCCGCTCGCGCTCATTCCCGGCCAGATGGGTGAGTTCATGCACGCACTCCCCATTACCGTGGCCCTGGCGCTGGCCAATTCGTATGTGGTGGCCATGCTCCTGACTCCGTTGCTGTGCCGGACCTTCATCAAGAAGGGGCTGCACGTCGACCAGCCGACCGACGCCGAGGCTCCAAAGCGTCGGGGGCCCCTGGACATCCTGCAGGACGCCTACGACAGCACGATCGCCCTGGCCATGAAGAACAAGCGACTGACCATGGCGTTCGGCATTCTGGTGGTGGCGGCCGGTGGCGTTTTCGCCAGCATGGTGCCCCAGCAGTTCTTCCCGGCGGCCGATCGCGACGAATTCGCTATCAATGTCTGGATGCCCGAGGGCACGCGCCTCGAGGCGACGGACGACGTCACTCGGGTTGTGGAGGAGGTCCTCGCCGCAGATCCCGACGTGCGGGAGTACGCTTCCTTTGTCGGCGTGGGCGCCCCTCGCTTTTTCTTTTCGTTCGAGCCGGCGCTTCCGCGGCCGAACACCGCCCAGATCATCGTTCGCACGGTCGCGGTGGACGTCACGCCGGAGGTAGTGGAACGGCTGCGGGCCGCGTTGCCCGGCCACGTCCCCGAGGCGGAGGTGGAGGTGCAGCGCTTGATAATGGGGGATCCCATGTGGGCTCCCATCGAAGTCAGGATTGCGGGCGAGGACCTGTCCGTGTTGCGCTCGATGGGGGACCGCGCGGCCATGGTCCTGGAAGACACGCCGGGCAGTTTCATGGTGCGCAACAACTTCCGCGAGGACTCCTACGCCCTCCAGGTTGACCTGCGACCGGAGGTCGCCAGCCGACTCGGCATGAGCTCAACGGTAGTCTCCAACCTGCTGGCCGGAACGTTCCTGGGAACGCCGGTGTCGACGTTCTGGGAGGGCGATGATGCCGTTGACATCGTGCTGCAGCTGGATGAGAGCCATCGGGATTCCTTCGAGGACCTCGGCAGCACCTACGTCGTCTCACCGGTGGCTCGAGCGCCGCTCCGCGGGATCGCCGATCTGAACCCGGTGTGGCATTCGAGCCGCATCGTGCGCCGCAATGGCATCCGCACGATCACAGTGGGCAGCTTCGCTCAGGACGGTGTGTTCCCGTCCGTCGTACTGGGGGCTGCGCAGCCCACCCTCGACACTTTGACGCTCGCGGCCGGATACGACCTCTCGTACGGGGGAGAGGTCGAGATCCAGACCGAGAGCTTCGGCTATCTGAGTGTCGGCATGCTCGTGAGCATGCTGCTGATCGCACTGATTCTGCTCTTCCAGTTCCAGCGGGTGAAGGACGTCCTGGTCGTCATGGTATCGATTCCCTTGGCGCTGTTTGGGGCGTACCTGGGCCTGCTGATCACCGACAATCCGTTCGGCTTCACCGCCTTCATGGGGCTGATCAGCCTGACCGGAGTCGTCGTGCGCAACGCCATCATTCTGCTCGACTTCATCCATGAGCGGATGGCCGAGGGTGGCACGCTCGAGGAGGCTGCGCTCGAAGCAGGGCGGCGGCGCCTCCGCCCCATCTTCCTCACCACGATGTCTGCGGCCGCCGGCCTCACGCCCATGATCCTTTCCGGTTCGGCGCTCTGGTCCCCGATGGCCAGCGTGATTGCTGTGGGCATCGTCTTCTCGATGGTGTTCACCCTGGTGGTGGTGCCTGTGCTCTATGTCTTGGTGTCGCCGAATACCGAACCCTCCCCCGCTGCCGTCTGAAGATGCAACGACCATGGTGAGATCCTCCCTGCCAACGGCGCTGCTCTTCGGCGCACTCCTCGCTGCCCCCGCCGGGGGCCAGGAAACCTCGCGCATCCTGACGCTCGGACAGGCCCTCGAGATGGCCAGGGAGGGGAACCCTGGCCTCAACGTGGTCCGGCAGAAGGTGGAGGAAACACGCCAGAGCAGTTCCATCGCCTTCACCAACTACCTGCCGCAGATTCGAACGCAGGCCAGTTACCTGGCCAACAACAACACGCAGGGAATCCTCCTTCCGGCTGGGTCGCTCGGCTATTTCTCCGAGTTGGGAGGCAAGTTTCCGCCGACTGATCGCACCGTCCCCCAGGGGGGCACCAACGTCTTCTTCGCGCTGACCACGATCACACAACCCCTCACCCACTACTTCAAGATCCGCGAGGGCCGGGGCGTTCTGAGAGCCGACGAGGAAGTTGCGGGGGCCGGACTCCGCTCGGCCGAACAGGACGTCTCCCTTGGCGTGCTCCGTGCGTACGCGGGGCTCCTGCTCGCCGACCTCGGCAGAGACGTCGCCCGGGAGCGCGTTGCCGCGAGCGAGGAGCGGATGGCCTACCTTGCGTCTGCCGTAGAGGCGGGTACCGCCGCCGATCTGGCCGGAAGGGAGGCCCGGATACGCTGGCTTCAGGCCCGACAGGTGCTCCTGGAGCGGGAAGGCGAGGTTGACGATCTGACGTACGTGCTGGCGGATGCGGTGGGCCTTCCGGCCGGGACCCGCGTGGAGGTCACTCCGCCCCCACCTTCAGCGGTGACCGACGAGCCTCTCGATTACTATGTCGAGACGGCCTTGCGTAGTAGTCCCGGCCTTCTCGAGGCGCGAGCGATGGTCAACAAGGCCACCCACGGTGTCGGCGCAGCGCGCGCTGAGTACATCCCCGAAATCGGGATCCTGGGAGCGCATCTCTATCAGAACTCCGTCCCGTTCTTTCCCAAGAATACGATGGGCATTGGGATATCGGGGAGTTGGACCATCTTGGACTTCGGGGCCCGGAGAAAGACCGTGCGGGAGCGCCGCGCCCAGCTCGGACAAGCGGAGAGTAACCTGACCATGGTCGAGGGCAGGGTGCGCGGAGAGGTTGAGGCCGCCTACCGGAAGCTTGCTCGGGCGGGGGATCTGGTCGAGCTGGCCAAGGATGCACTCGCGCTGCGCACCGAAGGCTCCCGGCTTCGCATCGTGGCGGTGACCGCCGGCTACGCGGTAGCCGCGCAGGAGCGCGAGGCGATCGCCGATCGCCTGGAGGCCGAGATGGACATGTTGAAGGCCGAGATGGGCTACCGGATCGCCATCGCGGAACTCGGACGGGCCGCCGGGATCCTCGGCCGCTGACTCTGATCCAAGAAAAAACCATGACAGCAGACGAGCACACGAAGTCAGACGCCGCCGGCGTCACATTCACCGAGACCATGCGCGGGTTCGTGTCGACCCACGCCACCGACGACTACGAAACGGGTTGGGCCACGGGAAAGGCCGAGGGCTCCCTCCTCGACTTCACGGTCACCGTCACCGCACCCGACGTCGACGCGCTGATTGCCGATCCGAATCACGAAGCGCTCCTGAGCGGCACCGTGACCGCGCCGGCCCTTTCACCGATGCCCCTCCGGGTGGGGAAGGGTCGATTCTTCCTCCTCGTGCGTGATCCCGAGCAGGCCCGTACTCGCAAGATGATCTACCACATGCCCCTGTCGGCCGATGACGGTCGGCACTTCTACATGGACGGATTCAAGACCATCCATGACGATGCGGGCCCCGACATCTGGTCGGACACGACGACGCTCTTCGTCACGGTCAGGGAGGGTGACGAGGCGGGGCCGGTGGTGGCCAAGGGGATCGTGAAGATCCTCATCAACGATTTCAGGAAACAACTTGGTACGATGAAAGCCGTGGGCGCGCGCAACAAGCTCCAGGAACTCAAGACCATGGCAAAGTTCGGGAGTTTCTTCATGGGCGCCCTGACCGAGGTCTACGGGGGTGTCTTCGCCCGACCGACCGCGTCCGACCCGGATGCGCGTTCTGCAGCCACGTCTCGACCCACGCCCCTGGAGGAAGAAGCATGAGCACCGAGAACGGGCACCAGCACGGCAGCCTGAAGGACCTCTTCGAGTATCCCTTAATGTAGGCGTTGGTCGACCGGCGCACGCGACGCCTGGCCCGCGGCACGTCGACGAAGGCGGGACCCCTCACCAAGGCTCAGTACGAACGTCAGGCGGCCCACGACAAGCTGTGGCACGGACGCTGAGGAGACACCCGATCTGGGCTTCTTCCAGCAGATGCACATCCGCCGCTTCGCCGCGGCCGACGACACGGTCACCGCAAACGCCATCGAGGCCGGCTTCAAGTTCTGGGAGTACTGTGCCGGAGTGCCCGTCGACCGGGACAACCCGGACTTCACAGATCTAGTGCGGCTGCCCACCGAAGCGATGCCCGAAGGCTTCTGCTGGGGGTCGCCGCGCGTTCCGCACGGTTTCGAGGGTAGTTGGCTGATCACGGGCGACCTGCTCGTGAAGGGAGGCCATCTAGGTGCAGCCAAGCGGGCCTACCTCAACGCCCGCCTGGGCGTCAACTACGACCGGTGGAAGCACAAGGACGAGTTGGAATCGCGTCTCTCGGAGGACCTCGAGGCGCGTTACGCGACGTATTTGAACCGGAACCCCGACCTCTGGGCACCCGTCGGCCTGCCGCCCTTCTCGTGCACTCAGTGCCACGCCAGCAAGTTCTGACCCTGCGATAACAGAGCCGATTGGGCCGGGGCTCTACGAGGAGGTCTGCCGCTCCAGGTGCTCAAGGATCAGCGGGAAGACGTCGCGGGCGGCGTCCTTCCCGATGAGGCAGTCCATATCGCCGTAGTCGGGAATCACCGTGTGGTGATAGAAATCCGGCCCATTGGCGTCGGCCAGCGCCGCCATGGTCGCCTGCGTGCTCTCCGGAAGGAAGCACGCATTGTCCGCGCCGTGCAGGAACGTGATAGGCAGGGCCAGACGGTCTAGGTCCCGTAGCCAGGACCCCCCGGTGGCGCGCACCGCGTGCCCTTCGCGCACCATGCGCGCGAGGTGGTCGAAGACCTGGAGGTTCACGACCCCAAAAAGTTCGTGAAGGGCTTCGTGCGTCGCCAGGTTGATCTGGTCGTGCTCGTAGAGCGGTCCGTACATGAAGGTGATTCGTCGGCATACCGGGCTTGAGCACCGTTCCTCCAGCTCGACTGGGAGGAGTCTAAGCCCCACGTCGAAGAGCCTGTTCTTCCACCCCTTGGTGCCACCCCCGTCGGCGCGCAGGGACTGTTGCCCCAGCGCCTTGATCACACCAGGAAGGTAGAGTCCGGCTTTGACGCGGGCCGCCCGTTGCGTGACGACGTGGAGCCCGCCCTGTGAGCACACTGCGGAGCGCACCCCCTGGAGCCCCCCCACGATCGCCATGAGCAGGGTCGTCGCTCCAAGGCCGTGGGCGACCACGTCGACCGCTGCCGCTCCCGTGAGCTCGCGGACCTTGCCCACCGCTGCGGGGAGATCCTGCTCGGCGATGAGGTCGGCCGTGAACTGGTCCTCGGAGCCGGCGATGTCGATGCTCGCGCGGCTGTCCAGAACCCACACGTCGTACCCGCTCGCGGCGAGGTACTCCACGAGGTTCACATCCACCGTATCCACCGCGAACACCTGTCCGGACATGCCCAGGCCGTGGACCAGCAGGACCGGTCCCTTGGAGCCACCTTCATAGCGCACCAGCCGAAGCGACACGCCGTCGGCCGTACTGAAGTAGTGCGCATCCGGGGGATCGACCACCAATTCCCTGCGCGTCCTGGCCGTGGCTCCCGGATCGAGTGTGCTGCGGGGCGCGAGCACCCCACCGTACGTATCGTACAAGGCCCCGGCGAAGAATTTCCCGAAGTCGGCCATGGCCTTCAGGCGCCGGGCGATCCCCCCGGCGTTGGTGATCTTGAACGTCCGGAGTTGCTTCGAGAAGTCCTTGGTCTTGATGCGAAGGACGCCACGCCCGACCACTGGGCCCGATTCATCTTCTCCCTCGTGGACCGACACGAACAGGGTGGTGGTGTCCGACCAGACGTCGAAGCCTCGGTCATCGTGGATACGCTTGAAGCCGTGCAGGAAGAACGTCCGGCCGTCGGGATGCTCCATGGGCATCTTGTACGTCATCCGCCGCGTACGCACCTCGTCGGGGTCGACCGTCAGGAGGTGGAACGTGCCCTTAGTGACGCTGAACGGCTCCGTCGACAGCGCAGGAACCGAGACGCTCCCGTACAGGCTCGCGCTGTGGTCCGGCCGGCGCAGCATGTCGTACAGGTCGTCTGAGTTTACCGTGAGCGTGAACTCGAGGGGCGAGTCGGACTCCTTCCCCTGCTCCGCGGCCTCTGCGAAGTCCAGGTCCGACCCGAGGGAGAAGAACCCCCTCATGGCCTCGGTGAACTGAACGCCGACTCGCTTCTCCACGGACGCGGCCCTGGGAGCAGACGGGAGGTCGTACGGGATCTCCCATCCGCGATCACGGGCGATGAGGTCGGCGGTCCGCTCTGCCAGGGCGGAAATCGTAAGCAACGGGTTGACCCCCAAGGAGCGCGGAATCACGGACCCGTCGGAGACGTAGAGCCCGTCGTGGACCTGGTCCCCCGACTCCCCCGAGAACACTCGGCCCCGGTGGTCGACTACGCCCGTCTCCGAGGTCTCGCCCATGCCGCAGCCACCCAACGGGTGGACCGTGACCAGGCTCTTCCCGGCGAACTTCGTCCAGAGCGGGTTCGTGACGTACGTGCCTCCCAGGGCAGCGGTAGCCCGGAGCAACTCGCCGTTGATTTTGTCGAACACGGCCTGGGATCCCACGCCGGGCCACGCGATGCGAACGCGGTCATCCGCCAGATGGATCCGGCCAGCCGAGTCGTCGTGGGCCATGACGAGAAAGGTCTGCGTGTTGCCGACGGCGCCAGTGCTCCCACCAGGCACGAGTGCCTGGATCTCCCGGTACTTCTCCTCTGCGTAGTCGCGCAGGCCGGCGTCTGTGTCCTCGCCGACCGCCCGGGAAGCCATCAGCAACGCCGGGGCCAGAATGGGGCCGAGAGTCGAGGGGATAACACCTTCCTCGATGATCATCCCGTCGTTCAGCCGGTCCGTTCCTCGTAGGTCGATAACCGACGTGATGCAGGGCCCGGGCCCTTTCTTCCCGCGCGTGCTTCCCACGCCCACGCCACCGATGAACTGGTCGGCGTTGTAGGCGAATCCGAGCACATCACCGTTGCCCGTGAACCCCTCCCCAAGCCGGTCAGACACGGGCAGGCCGGATTCCCTCGAGCGGAGCAGGATTTCCGTGCTTCCCAAGCTACCGGCCGCCAAGACCACCACGTCGGCCGCCACGAACAGGCCGGGCGCGTTGAACCGCTTCGGACCCGCCTCCAGCAGATCGAAGTGGACGACCCACCGCGTGCCCCGACGCTCCACACGGCGCACGGCGGTGCACGTGAAGATCTCCGCCCCGTGGTTCCGTGCGTCGGGGAGGTAGTTCATCATCAACGTGTTCTTGGCTCCCACGTTGCACCCGCCGACGCAGTTGCCGCACGAGTTGCATGCGGGTTGCTCGACCCCGACGTGGTTGATCCGATCTTCGAAGTTCACCGTGATAGGGAGCCGCTCGAACCTGGCGCCCATGGCCTGAGCCGACTTCTCCATGGCCTGGAGCTTCGGAGGAGACTGATCCGACGGTAGGGGCGTGGGGCGGAGCATCTCCTGGGCACGCCGGACACCCTGGGCGACCCCATGCTGGACGTCCGCGCGGATCGCGTCGGGCCACAGTTGATCGGCCCACACCCGCTCGTCCGGAGGAATGGCGACGTTGGCGTTGATGAGCGACGTACCCCCGAGCCCGCATCCGGACAGCACGCTAATTTCCGGGTTGATATGGAGGTCGAACAGCGCTGTCGAGGAGCCGATCCGACGGTCGGGCGAATCCGCCTGAATCTCCCGAAGCCCCTCTGCCGAGTTCTCGGGGAAGTCCCCGGGGTGACGCTCCTCGCCGCGTTCGAGGAGGCACACGCGGCGTCCTGCCCGCGCAAAGCGGCTGGCGGCGATGGCCCCGCCGTAGCCCGACCCCACCACCACCACGTCGTACTCCCTCGCCAACTGTTCGATGGGTGTGGCCAGGTTGCTCATGCGCTCTGTTGGACCTCCGAATGGGTGTGGTCGTCCTTGGGTGCGGCAGCGGGAAACGGGTCCCCGTTCTGGGTCAGCTCCTCCACCGACCCAAACCACTCCTGTCCGTTCGAGATGGCGACACAGTGCGGCTTGGAGAACCACCCACCTGTGTTGTAGTAGCGGGCGCCCGAGGACAGACGCACAGTGCCGGCAAGGTGCGTATGCCCGAAGATCACCGTGTCGAAGCCACGGGCACCGACCTCCTCAGCACCCTGGCGGAAGCAGTCGCGTTCTCCCTCGATCACCTCACCGGGACGGTCCTTGTTCCGCTGCGCCTTGGTCTTGAACCCGGACAGAAGGAACTCGGCGAAGCCGATGATGGCGAGGTTGAGGTCATGGACCCGATCGTAGAACGCGGGGCTCACGCTGATAGCCAGCAAGCCGATGAACGTGAACACCGAATATGTACGGGGGAATTTGAGGAACATCCCGTCGTACATGTGGCCGTGCTCGATGCGGATCCGCTTGTCCCCACAATGCACGTTCAGGAAAGGCACCACGGTCAGCCGGCCGATGTCGCTGAGGAAGTGCTCCAGCACGATGTCGTGGTTGCCCACGGTGTGGTAGATCTTGCGATCGGTCGCCCCGAACTTGAGAAACAGGGGCGTACATGCCGCCAGGTCGCCCGTGAGTTGGGACAAGGCCATCTGTTGGATGTCCACGCCATCGCCGTTGATGCAGATGGAGTAGTTGTTTTCGATGGCGAAATGAAGGAAGTCCATGAACGAGCGGCGAGGCCGGTGGAGTCGGTTCCCGAGATGGATGTCCGAAACCACGAGAAGGCGGTCCTCGGTGACCGTGGTGTTCATGGCTCCGTCTCTTCGTCGGGTCTGGACGCGGCGTACTCCGACGCAGCCGTCATCATGAAAGAGGAGCGTGCCAGCCGGTTCCCGAACTCGGCACCCGCCACTCTGAAGACGAGCTTGTCGTTCAGTTCGCGGACCCTTCGGCTCATTTGCTGGAGCAACTCGAAGGCGAACGTGGGGTCCCGGCGGATCTGGAGCAGGAGCGAGCCGGGCCGAAAGACCACGAGGGTGGTTGCACCACACGCGCGCGCATCGGCGCTGCGAGGCAGGCCCTCCAGGAGAGACATCTCGCCGAAGAAGGCGCCCCTGCTCAGCAGGGCAAGGCGGACCTCGTGTCCCCCCACCTGCTTGACGATCTCCACAGCCCCGCGCTGGATGACGAACATCTCTCGGGTCTCTTCGCCCTCCCGGACGATGATGTCACCGTCGGCGAAGGACTGCGTTTCGTGGTGGGAGAATTTCTTCATGGGTCAGGATGGGGAACCGGCGACGGTGCCCTCGGGGGGAATCCGGTCGATGAACGTCCTGAGATGCCGCGCGAACTCATGGTATTCCACGACCAGTGGAGCGGTGATGGACACCTGTGGGGGAGTCCGGGCACATTTCGCCTCGTAGCAGAGCAGCATCGGAGCCGGGTCCGCCCCAATGAGTTGCGCCGCCGACTCGATGACCTCCATCGTCTTCAGCGGCGCCTTGCGTCCGCTTAAGCGGAGAGCCGTCCGCATGTACGCCGCGAACGACGGGGTCCCGCTGACGAGGAGATTGCCGAGTTCCCGTGGGTCGTTCGCCGCCAGGAGTGTACGGAGACGAAGGTGCAGGATCGTGTCGCGGATCTCGTGCTCAGCGTGGAGGCGCACTTCGTGGTACTTCGGTGACGCGGCGGCAACGGGATCTCCTCCGTAGAGAACCTTCCGCGCGTCCTGCATGTCCGCGATCTCGAGGGCGAACGTGTCGCCCATTCCACCCCATTCTTCACAAGAGAAGATGTGCGGGGGCGTGTTTCCGGCGCGGACCCACTGCTGGAGCATTGGGGCCGCGGCCGCGAGCTGTTGTGCGTCGACCTCATCCAGCAGGACGAGAACGTTCACGTCGCTCATGCCTGGAATGGCTTCACCCCGAGCGACCGAACCGAACAGCACAACGCTTCGCAGGGCACTGCCGAAAATAGTGACGAACTGCTTCGACAGTTTCTCAGCGGTCGACAGAGGGTCGAGCATGGGGCAGTGCGAGTCGAATGAGGAATCGAAAATGGGTGGGGCCGAGATGGGCCGATGGTATGGAAGAGGGTATGGAAGAGGGAGGCAGGCAGCAAGCATAGCGCGGTCCCGCTCCGGCAGCGTTAGGATGGCGCCATGTCAAGTCGCATCTTCCTGCTCCGTCACGGCCAGAGCCAGGCCAACGTCACAGGTCTGGTGGCCAGCAACCGAACCAATGCCGCCGCCGCTTTTGGGCTGACCTCCCTGGGGCGTGACCAGGTGCGGGCTTCGGTGGGTGCCGCGATGGCGGCGGGCGAGCTCCCCCCGGGGTGTCCCATCGTGTGCTCTCCCCTTTTGCGCGCCGTCCAATCGGCGCAGGAGGCAGCGGCGATCCTCGGTGGGGACGTTCGGGTGGACGATCGGCTGATCGAGAGGGCCTTCGGAAGCCTGGAGTTGGGGCCCGACGACGCGTACGAGGGCGTCTGGTCTGAGGACCGTGAAGATCCGGGACATGAGCGATGGGGCGTCGAGAGCACCCGGGCGATCCTGGAGCGGGGAGCCTCACTTCTGCGGGAGTTGGCGGAAGGTCCGAACGCCACCGTGCTGAGTACCCACGGGGATGTCGCGTCGGTGCTGTTTTGTGCCTCCCTCGGCCTTCCGCTGGGCCGACACCGCGAGGTCGGGCCCCTGGCCAACGGTGAGCTTCGGCTCTTGGCGCACGGCCTTCCGCCCGCCCGCCCCGCCTGAGCCGGCGGGCGCGCCGTCTCGACTCCGTCCCTCGCGCAGAGACTCAGTGGCGGCCATGTTGGCGCGTATGTCCTCCCAGTCGACTACCCCGGTGTACGGCCTCGATCGCCGTGTGGACGAGTCCATCGTGGTCCGTCTCGGGGGAAGTTGGGCACTCGCCCAGGGGTTACGGGGGGCAGACCTCCTCGAAACGGCTCTCGTTGACGAGCGGCCGGTGGCCATCCGCTTCGACACGGATGATCTGGGGGACTGGGACAGCAGCCTGCTCACGCATTTGGTCGCGGTCTCCGCTCTCGGCAAGGAGTACGGCGTCGATGTCGACACCTCGGGGCTGCCGCTGGGACTTCAACGACTCCTGTCGCTCTCCCAGGCCGTTCCGGCCCGGCCCGACGCGCGCACGGCGACGACGGGCAGCGACTTCATCGACCGCGTGGGAGAGACCGCCCTCCAGACCCACCGCGTCGCGTGGGAAGGGGTCGACTTCGTCGGCGACCTGACCATCGCGTTGGGCAGAGCCCTGCTGGGCCGCGCCCGGTTCCGCGGGTCGGACCTCGCGCTGCTGGTCGAGCAGAACGGCTTCGAAGCGCTACCCATCGTGACCCTCGTGACGTTCCTGCTGGGACTCATCCTGGCGTTCGTAGGCGCGGTCCAACTCCAGACGTTCGGCGCCACGATCTACGTGGCCGATCTCGTCGGCGTGGCCATGGTGCGGGACATGGGGGCCCTCATCACGGGCATCGTGATGGCCGGCCGCAGCGGTGCGGCGTTCGCGGCGCAACTGGGCTCCATGAAAGTGACCCAGGAGACCGACGCGCTCACCACCATGGCCATCTCGCCGATGGAGTTCCTCGTGGTTCCGAGGGTGTTGGCGCTATGCCTGATGATGCCCCTCCTGACGCTCTACGGCGACGCGATGGGCGTCCTGGGCGGCGGGTTCGTGGGCCTGACCATGCTCGACCTCTCGGCCATGGAGTACCTCCGTCAGACCAGCACCGCGGTGAGCCTGACGGACGTCGCTGGCGGAGTCCTGAAGGGAACCGTGTACGGAATCCTCATCGCGATCTCGGGCTGCCTCAGGGGGATGCAGTCGGGGAAGAGCTCGTCGGCCGTGGGTGACGCCGCTACATCGGCGGTGGTGACCGGGATCGTGAGCATCATCATCGCGTGCGGGATGTTCGCCTTCGTCTTCTACACGTTGGGCATCTGACTGTGCTTTCGTCAGGTCCGGTCCAGGATACGGCGGCCATCACCGTCCGCGACGTGACGATGGCGTACGGCGACTTTGTGCTCCAACGCGACCTCGACTTCAGTATCGCCAAGGGGGACATCTTTGTCATCATGGGCGGAAGCGGATGCGGCAAGAGCACGTTACTGCGTCACCTCGTGGGCCTGAACACGCCGGCCAGGGGAGAGGTCTACTACGGGCCGGAGAGCTTCACCGCGGCGGAGCCCGCGCGTCGCCGTGAGATCTTGCGTCGTGTCGGCGTCCTGTACCAGAGTGGGGCGCTCTGGAGTTCCATGACTCTCGCGGAGAACGTGGCCCTCCCCCTCGGCGAGTTCACGGACCTCAGTCCCAAGGAGATCCGGGAGGTCGCCTCCCTGAAGCTGGCGCTGGTCGGGCTTTCCGGCTTCGAGGACTACCACCCGTCCGATATCAGCGGAGGCATGCAGAAACGCGCCGGGCTGGCACGGGCCATGGCCCTGGACCCGGAGATCCTGTTCTTCGACGAGCCGGGTGCCGGGCTGGACCCGGTGAGCTCGGGGCTCCTGGACAACCTGATCTTGGAGCTGCGTGACAGCCTCGGTGCCACCGTCGTGATCGTCACCCACGAGTTGGCGAGCATCTTCGCCATCGGCACCAATAGCGTCTTCCTGGACGCCGAGAGCCGCACCATAATTGCCAGCGGCTCCCCTAGTGAGCTCCGTGACCATTCCGAACACGAGCGTGTTCGTCGATTCCTGCGAAGGGAGACCTAATTTGAGTCGCAAGGCCAATCCTACCCTCATCGGAGCCTTCGTCCTCGGAGGGGTGTTCATCGCGGTCGCCGCAGTCGTGGCGTTCGGATCGGGTCAGTTCTTCCGCGATACCCAAGCATTCGTCACCTTCTTCGGAGGATCCGTGGCCGGCCTCGACGAGGGCGCACCGGTGAAGTTCCGTGGAGTCGAGGTCGGGGAGGTGACAGCCGTTCTCCTCGACATCCCCAACCTGGAGCGTGAGAGCGGGGACGTGCGTATTGCCGTCGTCTACGAGTTGGACCGTGGACAACTTGAAGCGAGGGGAGCCACAGTTCGGCTTTCGGACCCATTCAACATCGACACCCTCATGGCGCTAGGGGTCAGGGCCGAACTGTCCACAGAGAGTCTGGTCACCGGGCGGAAATACGTCGCCCTCGACTTCGTTCCGGCTGATCCCGTGTCTTTTGTTCCTGTGGTCGGCCTGGGGTACCCGGAGATCCCGGCGATAAACACCGGCCTGGATGGAATCCAGGAGGCGCTTCAGGGCATCATCGCAGATCTCGGCGCCGTTCCCCTGGACTCCCTGGTCAACGCCGCCATCGGGGCCCTGTCCGAAATCGGGACGCTGGCTTCTTCGCCGGAGCTTGGTCAAACCGTGCGCTCCCTGCCCGGCGCCGTGGAAGGCCTGAACGCGGCGGTGGCTGACCTCCGGGGTCTGATGGTCACCGTCGACTCGTCCCTCATCCCCATCCGGGACGGTGTACTGGCCACCGCCCAGCAGACGACGTCTGCGATGCATCAACTGGAATCCACGCTCCAGGAAGTCGGCGAGACCCTGGAGCCTTCCTCACCGGCTTCGGTGCGATTCGAGGAGGCCATGCGGGAGTTGAGCGCGGCGAGCCGCGCCCTCCGGGATCTTGCGGAGTTCCTGGAGCGGAACCCCAGCGCCATCCTGAGAGGCAAACCTGGAGGAGGACGATGAAGAAGATCTCACTGCTGGTCGGAGCATTGTTCGTGGCGGGGTGCCTAGGTCCCCGCCCCGACCCGTCCACGTTCTATCACCTGACCGCCGAGGCTTCGCGCGGTGCCTCCGCCGTCCCGGTGAGGGTGGGTCTCGGGCCCATCACGCTCCCTGGCTATCTGGACCGCCCCCAGATGGTCACCCGGATGAGCGAGAACCAGGTCGGGCGTTCGGAGGCCGCCCGGTGGGCCGAACCGCTCTACGACAACATATCGGGGGCCTTGGCGGAGAACCTGACGCGCTCGATCCAGCCGGAGTCGGTCGTCGCCTTTCCGTGGCACCCCTCCGTCGGCGTCGACTACGGGGTGGCATTGGACTTTGCCCACTTCGAAGCCGACAGCTCCGGAGTCGTTCGGCTGGAGGTGGCGTGGAAAATCACCGACGACCGTTCGGGGGCGGTGCTCGAGCGCCGGGCGACGGTGCTGGACGAGGACACTGAAAGAGACGGGACTGAGGCGAAGGTTGTCGCCCTCAGCCGGGCTCTGGCGCGCCTGAGTGACGAAATCGCGGCGGGCCTTCGGCACGTCCACAACCAGCGCGGCGCACGGTAGGGTGTGAGAGGTAGGGAGGGAACGTGTCAGAGCCGCTGGAGGGGAGGAGGCAGGGAGGCTCGATGGGCCGGAGAGCCAGCGGGGGGATGCTGTACGGAGCCGGTCGGATGCTCAGATGGGCGAAGTAGTCGGGTAGGGATTGATCGAAGACGAATTCTGGGGTCGCCATGACAGAGCCTGCGCGGGCTTCCGGGGCGCTCACATGGATCCAGCGGACCCGAAGCTGCTCCCTCTAGTTGCGCACCGTTTGGCGGCCCGTCGGCGACGGAGGGATCTGCACCGGCCCCGCGCTCTATCGTCCGCCTGTTACTTGTAGCACGATCCCATCAAAGTGTAGCTTCTAACACACCACAGCTCGCCAGGGCTGGTCGGACAGCAGAAAAGCCTCTGTGTTTCAAGGATTTTTGGACGTGGTCGCTCTTGTTTCGAGTCCTGCAGCGACCATAAAGAAGCCCGCAGCCGATTCGTCGGCTGCGGGCTTCTTCTTTTTTGGTGCTTGTATCGCTCAGCCCCGTGAGACGAACGCCGTCGCCAGCGACATACCGACGGCGAGTGCCAACACTCCGAGCATCACCGATCCTGCCAGGTAGCCGCCGGCTCGCCACAGCTCTCCATCTCGCACCAAGGCGACCGCTTCGTAGCTGAAGGTGCTGAAGGTGGTGAAGGACCCCAGGAATCCGAGGGCGACGAACTGTCGGAGTTCGACGGAGACGTTTGCTTGCAGCCACACCAGTACGAATCCGAGCGCCAATGACCCGCTGACGTTGACCGCCATTGTGCCCCACGGAAACTCGCTGCCGGTCATGTTCTGGACCCAGCCAGAGGCGACGTATCTGGAGATCGCGCCCAGCGGGCCACCGATCCCGATGATGAGGAGTGTCACTGCGAGGCAAGGCTCGTGGTTGAAGGGATGCTGCCCAAGAAGTCCTTGATCGCTGCAGAGATCTCTACGGGACTGTCTTCCTGGATGTAGTGCTTCGCGTCGAGGCGGCACACTTGAGACCTCACGAAGTCCTCCCGGAAGCGATCCATATACTGGCGAGGGAAGGCGAGGTCATGGAGACCCCACGTCAGCAGAAGAGGGACATTTCTCAGCTTGTCCTGCACCTCGTCGGACAGATCGCCGAGCCACAGGGAGGCGTCGATGAGTTGCCGCGGGAACTCAGCCGCCCCGATTCGTCGTTGGCCGGTTGGCAGCGCTTCGCGGTAGTGATCCATGACCTCCTCCGCGAGAGGGTGTTTCACCGCCATGGGCATGATCTTCTCGACGAAGAAGTTCTTCTTGAGGATCTGCGTTTGCATGGGCGCCGCCGACATCGCGTACGCGAAGCCCTTCATGGTCACCGTGTCGATGGGCCAGTACCACGTGTTCCCCATCACGAGTCCGCGCACTTTGGGCAGGTTGTCCAGTGCGACACGCATTCCGATGGGTCCGCCCCAGTCCTGACCCATGATGGTCAGGTTGTCGAGCCCGAGGTGCCTCACCAAGTCGCTGACGACCTCGGCGTGTTCGGCCGGCGTGTAGTCGTAGCTGGCGGGCGCTTCGGAGAGCCCGAACCCTGGATAATCCACCGCGATACAGCGGAAGTGCTGCTTCAGGCGGATGATGATTCCGCGGTACAGGAAGCTCCATGTCGGGTTCCCGTGGAGGAAAAGGATCGGGTCACCGACCCCCTCATCTACGTAGTGCACCTGGCCTACGCGGCTGTCGAACCACTTCGACGCGAACGGGAAGAGGCGGCGATCAGGTGTGAAGGGTGGGATGTAGCTCAACGTGGCTACTCCAGGGGAAGTTGTTCCGCTAGCCGGCCTTACGATGCCGAAACCCGGTTAGTGACGAAAGTGGAGCCACGTATCCTGACGTATGAGCGAGCCACTAGGCCAGCCCCTAGGTTGTTGCACGTCGCATCAGCGCAAAGGTAAATGGAGTGTCTGCATGACAGAGCCCGCCGAGGCTGCCCGAGGCTTTTGGAAGACCGTCTTCACGAAGCCGGTGATGTCATGGGCTCTCTACGATCTGGCGAACACGATCTTCTCCATGAACATCGTGTCGTTGTATCTGGCGCTGTGGGTTCTCGACATGGGTGGGACCGACGCGACCTGGGGGTATGCGAACAGTCTCGCCATGCTCCTGGTCTTCGTCAGTGCCCCGATCCTCGGGGCGCTCTCCGACCAAGCAGGCAGGCGTTTGCCGTTCCTCAAGCTGTGCACCGTCGCTTGTGTGATCTGTACTGCGGCGCTCGGCGTGGGTGGGCTTTGGGTTACGCTCGGCTTCTTCGTCGTCGCCAACTACTTCTTCCAGGCCAGCCTGATTTTCTACGACGCGACGCTTTCGGTCGTGAGTACGCCGAAGACGAAGGGAGTCGTGGGTGGCTTCGGGGTCGGAATCGGATACCTCGGCTCGTTTATTGGTGTGGTTACTGGCCTGGTCCTTCTGGATCGGATCGGACACGTGGGCATCTTTCGGGTGACCGCTCTTCTGTTTGCGTTCTTTGCGATCCCGATCTTCATCTATGTGAAGGAGACAGGGGTACACACGAAGGTGCGGCTCACCCTGAAGACGGCAGGGAAGGCGTTGCGCCAGGTCAAGGATACGCTGCGCCATCTGCCACGATATCGCGGCCTCGGGCGATTCTTGTTAGGACGGGTCTTCTACACCGATGCCGCGAACACGGTGATCATCTTTCTGGGGATCTACACCCAAGAAGAAGCCGGATTCGACACCACAGGCACTCAACTTCTCATGCTTGCCGCGATCGTATCTGCGGTGCTCGGTGGTCTCATTCTCGGCTCGGTGGTCGATCGGATCGGACCCAAGCGGACGTTGAACTTCGTTCTCGGACTATGGACGGTCGCTCTGGTCGGTGCCGTGGCGATTCCCGTGTTCGGGCTTCCCGTTGCCACGTTCTGGGCCGTCGCATGTGTCGCCGGAGTCGCACTTGGAGGGACGTGGACGGCAGATCGCCCGTACATGTTGATCTTGGCACCACCAGGGCGCCTGGGTGAGTTCTACGGCCTGTACAGCATGGTGGGTCGCTTCGCCGCCATCATTGGACCCGCCATGTTCGCTCTCGTGTCCCATACCTTGGGCTGGGGTCGCCCCGCAGCGATGGGGAGCCTTCTGGCCTGGATTCTGATCGCGTGGGTGATCCTCAGGAAGGTGACCGACGAGGAACGCGACTGGGGGCCGGAGGATCTTCTGCCTCCGGAAGTCGCCGGCTAGGAGACCGCGGCTGCGGAGCGGCCGTCGTGAAGGCTCGACCTACGTCACCCTACGTATCGAACCCGCTTTGGCCGTGAGGTATGTTTTGGGGTCCAACCGAAGGGGATTAAATCGGAGGATGGCATGACTCGCTCCACGAAAGCCCGATTCATTGGTACGCTCGCCCTTGCCTGCCTTGTGCAGCCGGTCGATGTGGGGGCACAGGAGAGACCCACGGGACTCGAGGTCGGAGCCTTGCCAGCCATCACCTTCGATGCGGACGAAGGGTTCGGATACGGTGCGCTCGTCGAACTCTATCAGTACGGAGATGGTGCCCTGGGTCCGTACATGTGGTCAGCCCGGCCGACGGTCTTCCTGACCACAGAAGGGCGACGGGACTTCACACTGTTCTTCGATGCGCCGCATCTGTTGCCGGACGGATGGCGACTCGATGCCTTTCTCGGTACTGAAGAACAGATTGCGACTCCGTACTACGGTGTTGGCAACGCCTCTGCATACGACGAAGCGTTGGACTTGGAGGATGGCCCGAATCCGTTTTTCTACAGATTTGGTCGCAACAGGCGGAGCGCCACGTTCAATCTCCAGAGGCCTTTCGGAGAGTCCAAGTTGCGTGGGCTCTTCGGCGCGGGCTTCGTAAATACAGACATCACGGACGTCCCTGAGGGAGACGGTACGACGCTGTACGCCGGAGAGATCGTGACCGGCGAAGATTCGGAGTGGACGAATTACGTTCGGGCAGGGTTGGTCTGGGACTCGCGTGATCGTGAGACCGGGACACGAAGTGGCGCCTGGACGGAGTTTCTGTTTCAGCGCGTGGATGAGCAGTTCGGTGCGGATCGGCATGGGTGAGAACTTCATCATCGCCGCAGACCTCGGCCGTTCGGCCGAAGCCGGTATGCCCATGTACATCGGATTGGGATATCTGTACTAGGGGCTGGGGCCCACCTAATTCCTCCGGAGCCGTCGCCAAACCGCACGGCATGATACACCTTTGCCGATGGATTTGAGCGTCATAATCGGGGCTGCACTGACGTGTGCGGCGGGTGGAGCGTTTCCTTGGATCAGTTCTGAAGCGGTGATCCTAGGTGCAGCTCTGGTACTGCCGGTCGATCAGCTCCCGGTGCTCGTCCTTGCCTGCGCCACCGGCCAAGTCGTCGGCAAAACCGTTCTTTATGGGCTGACGCGGTGGGCTCCTGAAAAGCTGCCCCGTCGCGCTCAGGCGCTTCTGGCGAAGACGGAGCCCTGGCGGAAAAAGAAGAAACTTCTTGGTGCCGGGCTCTTCTCTGGAGCACTCGTGTCGGTGCCTCCGTTCGCCGTAATAACGCTAGCCTGCGGCACTCTGCGACTCCCGTTCCCCATCTTCATTGTGGCCGCGTTCGCGGGAACGGTGGGGCGGTATGGAGCGATTCTTTGGTTGGCCGTGCGAGCTGGGATCGGTACGTAGTCCCGACGGGCCGTCCTAGATGGTAGTGAGCTTCCGTGCGCTGACGGGCTTGAATGCCTGCCCAGGTGTCCAGCTCGTCACGTGACCGGTCACAGCGCTCGCGGCCACGGAGTACGGCGAACCCAGATAGAGATTTCCTGGCCCTGAGCGGCCGGGGAAGTTCCGGTTCTGAGAGGAAATCGAGACTTCATCAGGAGACGTTGTCACGCCAGGACCGGCCGCGATGCACGCTCCGCACCCGGGCTCAATGAATTCGGCGCCCATCTTCTCGAAGAGCTCCAGGTAGCCCTTTTCCCTGCAGTACTCACGAACCTCCGTCGAACCACACTGGATGAAGACGTTTACATCCGGGTGGGCGGTCAGGCCCTGTGCGTCTGCCTCCGCGAACACGGCGGCGTACATGTCCATGTCCTCTTTCTTGCCCGCAGTGCACGAGCCCGCATACGCGATGTCGATGCGGATGGGGTCGCTGCCCAACTCGTCGATGAAGACACCGTTGCCTGGATCGTTCGGAAGCGCCGCCATGGGCCGAATGGCGGAAGCGTCGATCTCGATGACCTTCACGTATTCGGCGTTGGGGTCGCTCTGCATGCCCACGATCAGTTCTTCGGCGCGAGCTCTGTCCATGCCGCGTTCGTTGACCATGAACTCGACGGACTTGTCGTCCGCCGCGATGATGCCGGTGAACGCACCGACCTCGGCCGCCATGTTCGTCATGGTGGCACGTTCGTCCACGGACAGAGCTTCGACGGCCGGCCCCGCGTACTCGACGATCTGGCCGATCGCGTGCCCGTCTCGAATGTACGGATGCCGGAGGATCTCCAGCATGTAGTCCTTGGCGGTCACGTTGTTTGCAGGTTCGCCTGAGACGACGACCTTGAACGACTCTGGTACGCTGACGCGGACGTCACGGGTGATCCAAGAGTTGAAGATCGCCGTGGTGCCTACTCCGAATGCGACGGCTCCAATGGCACCCGCGTGTGGTGTGTGGGAGTCGGTCCCGATCACGAGCATTCCCGGCTCGGCGTACTCTTCGAGGATCTTGGAATGGCAGATCGCTTGGGAGCCGAGCTTCTTGCCCATCTGTTCGCCGTAGAGCTTCACGCCCTGCTTTACGGAGAACTCGCGCTGTTTGACCTCGAGCTCCTTGGCGACGTCGAGCAGGCCCTGCTCGATGCGCTCCTGGCTCATGACTTTCTCGAGAAAGGTCAGGTGGTCCCGGAAGAACAGGATCGAATCAGGATCCACGACTTTCGCGTCCTTTCCGACTTTGTCCTCGAAGAAGATCGAGGCCATTGGGGTGACGTATTCGTGGCTGAACCGGATGTCCGTTTGGTAGAAGCCCGCGTCGCCCGGCTGTACCCAGGGGACGCCAGCCTCACCCTCGGCCGCATCGGTGACCAAGTGTTTGGCGAAGATCTTCTCCGCGAGCGTCATGGGTCGCGTCGCCGGAGGAGCCTGGAGCGTAGTGGCTCCTACGCCGGTGTGTCCGCCCTGCGCAGCGCTCAGCGGGATCGACACTTTGCCTTGAAGGCGTGCCACGTTGAACTCGAACAGTCCACCGAATTCGATGATCTGCCGGGTGATGTCGTCCTTGCCGGCGGTGAATTCCTCGAGCTGGATCTCCTCCCCTGCCTTGATGCGGTCGATGATGCCGAAGTCGTTCGTCGCTAGAACTCCGAGGTTTTGACAATTCTCGTTGTAGATACGCTCGATGCTCTCAGCGACCACCACCTTGATGCCCGAGTGCAGTTCGGCGTAGGGACTCGCCTCGCGGCTACTGCCCTTTCCGCGACGCTTTCCCGCGACGGAGCAGACGAAGCCGCCGTTACGAACCGCGTTGCGTTCTACCGGATACTCCGTCTCCCCGGTGGACTGGTTCGTTGTCCGTAGCCCGAGGTAGGGGAAGTCGCCCAGCGTCTCGTCATAGAAGAAGCAGATGTAGGCTGGGGTGATTTCATCCGTTGAGATCTGATCTCGTAGTTGATCCTTCAGCTCGTCGGTCAGCTCGACATTCAGGTTGTCGTAGAGCTGTCCCTTCACCAATTCGGCGTCGTCCAGCAGATAAAGGATTCTGCCTTCGAACTTCAGGGTCGTCGGTCGCTTTTCGATTGGCCTTTCTCGGAGATCTTTGATCATGCGCGCCTGTTCGGTGGAGCCTCCAAGGGAGCTGGAGGGACCCGAAAGGTGTTCGCTCATCCGGCCGAAGCAAGACCCTTGGGGCCTCGATCTTTGGGGAGGGCGGCTATCGATGCGTCCTGGCAGGCAACCCTGAACAGGCCATGATTCATCTACAACTGTCGGAGATGTAGAACTGAAACCGAGAAGGGATGGAACCGTGAGTCGTTTCGGTGTTGGAAGAGTGCTTGTGCTGGCTGCCGCCGTCTTGGTCGTTTCCGGCGGCGCATTGGCCGCGCAGGAGGTCATCGATTTACCGGCTGCCGATCGTCGCCTCAACGCAAACTTCGACGAGGTCTTCCGGGTCGGGTCAATGAACGGGGATTTGTGGGAGACGTTCGGTGAGGTGTCCTCCGCGGGGTTCGACGCTGAGGGCTACCTCTACATCTTCGACCGGCAAGCGACCCGTATCGTGAAGGTCGATCGGGATGGGAATCATGTCAGCGACATCGGTAGGGCAGGAGAGGGCCCAGGTGAGATGCGAATGGCGTTCGGTTTTACCGTCATGAGGGACGGAACGGTCGTCGTCGGAGATCTGGGACATCGGGCCTTCACCCTGTACGGATCCGACGGGGAGTACCTGAGGTCTGTATCCATGGGCGCTCCCGGATCCATGAATATTCAGATGGGCCCGTACCTTCCGGATCCTGATGGAGACGCCGTCTATATAGGTGGTGAGAGAGGCATCCAGATACGTATGGGAGGTCCGGGTATGGCCGAGCCAACCACGCGACCCATCGAACGACTCGCGTTGACCGGTGAGACGACCCTATCCGAAGTGGTTGCAGAGGGTTGGCTGCCCCCGCCGCTAGAGGCCACCGAGGGCCGTACCCTTGGGTCGGGTGGCGGCGGGAACTTCCAGATTTCGATGCCGCCGCCGCGCGCGTTTGAGCCCGAACTGCTCGTCTCGGTCGTGGAAGGCGGGGTGGCCTACGTCGACTCCTCCGCGTACGAGGTGAACGTCACGGATGCGAGCGGGTCGCGCGTGCTGCGACGCTCGATCGTGCCAGAAGCAGTGACGCCGTCCGTGGAGGACGCCGAGCGTGAGCGCAGGATCGCTGAGATCGAAGAAGAGAGCAGTGGAGGCGGTGGCCGGGTGATGATGATTGGCGGTGGCGGCGGAGGTGGATCTTCGAACATGTCGATCGACCCGGACGATATGCGCAACATGCGACTCGAGTCGCTCGAGAACCTCGTCTTCTTTCCGGAAGTTCCGGTGATCCGAGCGCTGGCGTCGAGCTGGGGTGGGACGCTCTGGGTGCAGAGGCGCGGGGACGAGCCTGTTTCCAACGGGGCCATCGATATCGTCTCTCCCGACGGAGGATACGTGGGGACCTTCGCAGCTGGCGAAACGTCGATCCCGAGTTCGTTTGGGCCTGACGGGTTGGCTGCGTTCATCGAGATGGACGAATACGACGTCCCCACGATCGTGGTCCGCCGCCTGCCTGGGGCGATCAACTAGGACGCAGTACGAAACACGAGGGTCGCCCTAGGTGGCCTGCCGTGAGTAGTGGTGCCGGTCGCGATTGGACGCGTCGACCAGCGAAGTCGCAGGGATGGCAGCGACAGCTGCCATCCCTTCTTCGCGTCAGAAGCGGTCTTCTCTATGCGAAGTCCACACCGAGCATCACCGCGATAATGATCGCCGCCACCGCGATCGGCGCGACGTAGCGGATGAAGAAGCGCCAAGCGCCGTACTTGAACCATGCAGGCTCAGTACCGTCGACTAGCTCCGCCTCGGTCTCCTCGCGAGTCATGAACCACCCGGCAGCGAGCGTGACCGCAAGCCCCCCCGTAGGCAGCATCCAGTTGCCCACGAAATGATCCATGGTGGCGAACCAACCCATCTTATTCGGGTTCCCGATGTCGAAGATCTGCCACGTCGAGAAGAAAGGCGTGTCGCTGAAAGAGAGTGCCGCGCAGATCGTGAACACGAAGACGGCCGCCCCAGACAACATGGTCGCCTTGGAGCGTTTGAGTCTGTGTTCGTCGATGACATACGAGACCGTTACTTCGAGCATCGCGATTGTCGACGTGAGTGCCGCAAATGCGACGAGCACGTAGAACAACGGCGCGAGGATCGTCCCGAATGGCACCGAGGTGTAAAAGAGCTCGGGTAGCGAGATGAAGAGCATGCCCACCGGAGAGGACCCGACCTGCTCACGCATTCCTGCGACCGAGAAGATCACCGAGAACATGATGATGCTCGCCACGATCGCGATGGCCGTGTCGAGCAGCACGATCCACCCGGCCGCTTTCACGATGGATTGGTCCTTGGCGAGGTACGATCCGTACGTGATCATCGCGCCCATGCCCAGCGAGAGCGTGAAGAACGCGTGCCCAAGCGCTTCCAGGACGCTGCTTGGCTCGAGCTCTGCGAAGTTCGGCCTGAATAGGAAGCTCAGGGCTTCCCCGGACCCATCCATTCCGAGTGCGCTTACGAGCAGCAGCAAGAGGATACCGAAGAGGATCGGCAAGAAGATTCGGGCGACGCGCTCGATCCCCTTCTGGATACCGAAGTACACGACGCCGACGGTCGCGATACTGAAACTGAGCGAGAGACCCAACTGCAGACCGATCTTGCTCACCTGTTGCCCGAAGACGTCCCCCATCGCGCCCGCCGCGGTGAAGCCTCCCAGGCTCCACTGGACCGACTTCCAGAAGTAGAAGAGGGACCAGCCCGCGATGACCGTGTAGTAGCTCAGCAGAATGAAGCCGCACAACACACCCCAGAGTCCGACGACGCCCCAGGCCGGGCCGATGGCCTCCTTAAAAGCGGGGACCGCACTCTTCTGCGTTTTCCGCCCGATGATCAGTTCGGCCATCATGATGGGCAGGCCGACTGCGGCGATGCAGAGCAGATAAACAAGGACGAACGCGCCGCCGTCGTTGTCCCAGGTGATGTAGGGAAATTTCCACAGATTCCCGAGTCCGATGGCGCTTCCTGTAGCGGCCAAGATGAAGCCCAGGCTTGAGCTCCAATTGCCGCGTTGCTGCTCGTCCATTCGATAACTCCGGGAAGGAGGTGCGGACCCATGTGGCGGGTACGCTGAATGGGCGACAACATACTGGGACCTTTGAACTCTCAACAGTCAGCGGTTTACTGTCAGTGCGTAAACTAATTCCTCTCCTGGAAACCGCATGAAGCGTCGATTTACGACCGTCTTTTTCGTCGCCTGCGCTGCGATCGTGGCCGCTTGTGGCGGCGCGGAGTCGGACGCGAGCGAGGACGATGTCTTCCGCGTCGCGCTGCTCACGGGAGGACCCGTCAGCGATGCTGGCTGGTACGCGGGAGCGTACGAAGGACTCCTGCTCCTACGGGACCAGATGGGTGCGGAAGTCAGTCATCAGCAGACCCGTACGCCCGCCGAGTTTGATGAGGCATTTCTCTCCTACGCATCGTCGGGATACGACCTCGTCTTCGCGCACGGCTTCGAGTATCAGGACGCGGCGATTCGGGCAGGCGAGCAATTCCCGAACACGATTTTTGTGGTCAGTGGGGGAGGACGGTTCTCGGCGAATGTCGTGCCTCTGATCTTCCAGCTCGAAGAAGCGACCTACGTCGCCGGAATGATGGCTGGAGGTATGTCACAGAGTGGCGTTGTGGGCATGGTGGGTGGGGTTGAAATCCCACCGGCTCAGAGCACGTTCCGGGCTTTTGAGGCGGGAGCTCGAGCCATGAATCCCGAGGTCGAGATTCTCGAGGCCTTTGTCGGGAACTGGGAGGATGTAGCGGCGGCGAAGGAGGCCACGATTGCGCAGCTTCAACGCCGTGCCGATGTCGTGATCCACAATATGGACGGCGGCTCCTTCGGGATCTTCCAGGCCGTCCGCGAAGCGGTCGCAGCCGGAGGCACGGTGTGGGCGCTCGGCATGAACAACGACCAAAACCATGTGGCTCCCGACGTCATCTTGGGGAGCGCGGTCATTCGCATCTCTCAAGCGTTCGCCGAAACGGCCCTCGCGTGGCAATCCGGCGAGTTGGGTGGCGCACCCATCTACGCCGGTTCGAGCGGCGAGGTGATCGACTTCGTGGTGAATCCAGCAATGACGGACCGCGTCCCGGCCGCGTTGCTCGAGGCGATAGACGAGGCACGAGCCAGCATTCGAGCCGGCACGCTCGAAGTGCCCAGTGTGCCTTTTGTTGAAGGCGGGCCCGGGGGGTCGTGACCAGAGTCCTTGCTCGACTCGACGGCGTCGTACGACGCTTTGGATCGATAACCGCGCTCGACGGGGCTCAACTCGAGCTGCGGGCCGGTGAGGTACACGGTGTCCTGGGAGAGAACGGAGCAGGCAAGAGCACGCTCCTGAACGTCCTTGGCGGACTCGTGCGGCCCGATTCCGGGACCGTATCCATCGAGGGCGTCCCCGTGACGATCGCGAACCCTCGAGATGCGTGGACCCACGGTGTCGGCCTCGTCCACCAACACTTCAAGTTGGTCCCGCGCCTTACCGTAACCGAGAACCTCACCCTCAGCATTCGGACCGCGCACACCGGATGGAGACTTCCGCTTGCGGATGTGAAAGAGCGAGCCCGAGCTCTGATGGCCTCGACCGGCCTCGACTTTCCGTTGGACGCGGACGTTGAAGACCTCGGCGTAGGCGATCGGCAGCGTGTGGAGATCTTGAAGGCGCTGCTCCGGGGACCTCGGGTCCTCGTTCTCGACGAGCCGACCGCTGTTCTGGCTCCCCCAGAGGTCGAGCCGCTCTTCGAGCTGCTGCGGAAGCTTGCGGACGAGGGGCGGAGTGTCGTCCTCGTGGCTCACAATCTCGAGGAGATCTTGTCGATTGCGGATCGAGTGACTGTCCTGCGGGAGGGTCGCTCGGTTCTGACCGCGGAGCGACGGGAGGTGACAGCAACTGGCCTTGCGGCAGCCATGGTGGGGCGCGATGCAGCTGTGCCGAGCCGCGTTGCAGAATCGACGTCGGTTTCTAACGAGACGGGCGGCTCGCCGATCGTCGCGTCGTGCGCGTCGGCTCACGTCCTTGGGCCGCGCGGGGAGGTTGCGCTGGAGGATGTGGATCTCGAGATCCGAAGGGGCGAAATCGTGGGCGTCGCAGGGGTTGCTGGGAACGGCCAACGCGAGCTGGCGCGCCTCTTCTCTGGACGTACCGCTCCCATACGTGGCGCTGTCGATCTGCCGCCTCGCATTGGCTTCATTCCCCAGGATCGAATCGAAGAGGGCCTGGCGCTCGATCTTGATCTTGCTGAGAACGTTGCGCTGCATGAGCATAGAATGACGGATTCCCGGCTTCTCGACTGGACCGAGATCCGCGCCTCCACTGAGCGGATTGTCCAGGACTTCGACGTCCGAACGCCCGACACATATACACTCGCTCGGGCGCTTTCCGGGGGGAACCAACAGAAGCTTGTCGTGGGCCGCGAGATCCGTGCCGCCGGCGATTTGCTCGTGGCCGAGAACCCCACGCGGGGCTTGGATGTCGTTGCAACAGGCTTTGTTCGCGCCCTCCTCCCGGAACTCGTTGCGGCACCCGACGGGCCTGGTGTTCTGCTTGTGTCGACCGACCTCAATGAAGTGATCGAACTCTCGGATCGGATCTTCACAGCTGTGCGTGGCCGACTGATTGAGATCCCAGCAGACGCACGCACCCGGGACAGCATCGGGTCCGTCATGCTGGCCGGCACGGTATGAAGCGCCCCGGCCCGGTGGTGGCAGCTGTCGTCGCTTTGCTAGCGACCACGCTTGTCGCGGCCGGATCGTTGTGGCTAGGGGGCTTCGATCCTCTCCAGGCCGGGGCTGCGCTTGTGAGGGGTTCGGTCGGCAGCCCGACTGCGTTGACCATCACGATGGTGCGAGCGGTCCCGCTTATCCTCACTGGCTTGGCGGTCTCTTTAGCCTTTCGGGCAGGTGTCTGGAACATCGGAGCTGAGGGTCAGTTGTACGCTGGTGCCATCGCGGCGGTCACGGTCGGGATCGGTGGGGCGGGGCTGCCGGCTCTGATCTTGGTTCCGCTCGTGCTGCTCGCCGCCGCATTAGCCGGGGCGCTGTGGGCTGCGGTGCCGGCGTTCATGCGGGTCCGACTCGGGGTCGGGGAGGTGATCACAACGATCCTCATGAACTTTGTCGGGGTTTATCTCGCCGCGTACATGGTGAGCGGCCCGCTGCAGGAGGCCCGTGGGATCTTCCCGCAAACGGACCCCATAGCGGACGCGGCGCAGCTCCCGATTCTCCTTCCAGGGACCCGCGTGCACATGGGCATCGTGCTTGCAGTCGCTGTAGGTGCTGTGATGTGGGTCGTCTTCAAGCGGACCCGATTCGGCTTTGCGGTACGAGCGGTTGGCTCTGCGCCGAAGGCGGCGAGAATCGTCGGTCTCATTCCTGTGGATCGCGTCATGATCATCAGCTTCCTGGCATCAGGCGCCATCGCGGGCCTCGCGGGCGGCGTCGAAGTCGCCGGGGTCACGTTCGCGCTGTATGCGGACCTATCCCCGGGGTGGGGATACACAGCGATCGCCGTTGCCCTCTTGGGTGGACTTCATCCGATCGCCGTTGTCGGAACGGGTCTGCTCTTTGGTGCCCTCGGGTCCGGGGCGGCCGCGATGCAGCGGGATGCTGGCATCCCTCTGGCTTGGGCGTCAGCTGTCGAGGCTCTCGTGATTCTCTCAGTGCTCGCAGTCGATCAGGTCAGGAGGAGGACCGATGCCTGAGTCTCTCGCCCTGATCGCCTTCCTTGAGGCTTCGGTCCGTCTTGGCGTCCCTCTCGCCTTAGCGGCGATCGGAGAGACGATCACCGAGCGGAGCGGCGTGATCAACATCGGCCTTGAGGGGTCGATCATATCAGGCGCGTTGGGCGGGGCACTCGGGGCGCTTTGGTTGGGTGGAGCTTGGGGCGGGTTGGTAGTCGGAGCACTCGCCGGACTCTTCGTCGCTCTCGTGTTCGCAGCTTTTGCCATCGGTCTCGGTACAGATCAGATCATCACCGGTACGGCCATCACCCTCGGTGGCCTTGGTTTCACTGGAGCGATCTACCAGGCGGAGTTCGGCGCCACGGGCACAGCCCTGACCCTACCCACGCTTTCCGAGATGCCTATTCCGGGCCTGTCGAGCCTGCCCGTGATTGGCTCAGCACTATTCGACCAGGCACCCACCACTTATTTGGCCTATCTCCTCGCCCCGACCCTGTGGTACTTCCTCTTTCGTACCCAGTGGGGCCTCGAACTTCGGGCTGCCGGTGAAGAACCAGATGCTGCGGCTGCCGCAGGTGTACGTGTTCGGCTCGTTCGATTCTGGGCCACGGGCTTCGGGGGCTTACTCGGTGGCATCGCTGGAGCCCATCTCTCGCTCGCCCACGCGGGTACGTTCACCGAGAACATGAGTGCGGGGAGGGGCTTTATTGCGATCGCCGTGGTGGTTCTCGGACGATGGAATCCTCTTCTGGTCTTGATTGCGGCTCTGCTCTTCGGGGCCGCGTCTGCACTGCAGTTCCAGGCTCAGACGTTTGGCTTGGATTTGCCCTATCAGCTCTTCCTCGCTTTCCCATATCTGCTGACTCTGGCGGCTCTGGCTGGTTGGGTGGGGCGAACACGGGCGCCGGCCGCGTTGGCTGTGTCCTGGCCTCGCCGCCGCTAGGGGGAGCAACTTGGGGCCTATTGGGTGTCCTGAAAGGCAAGCTGCCCTCTATACTTGTGCCCCTAAGTAGCTCGATCGGCGATTCGAGGTTGGAGTGACAATGCGGTTGAACGGCATTCGGAGTCTTTGGGTGATCGCTGCTGCGGTCACACTGCTGGCCGGTGGCCCCCTACATGTCGTGGCTCAGTCCATGGATGGAACGGGTCTCGTGGCCACAGGCCTGCTGTTGCGCCAGATGGAAGGCGTCAAGCGGGTCCTGATGGTGGGCGCGCACCCCGATGATGAGGACACTCCGATGCTCACCGTTCTCGCGCGTGGCCATGGCGCTGAGACGGCCTACCTATCTCTGACGCGTGGTGACGGGGGCCAGAATCTCATTGGCCCCGAGTTGTGGGAAGGGTTGGGCATCATCCGGACCGGAGAACTCGAGGCTGCGCGCGAACTTGATGGCGGAGAACAGTTCTTTACACGTGCGTTCGACTTTGGGTACTCCAAGTCTTCCGATGAAGCGCTGTCGTTGTGGCCACGTGATCAGATTCTATCGGACGCCGTCTTCGTCATCCGGAAGTACCGCCCGCATGTCATCGTGTCCGTCTGGTCGGGCACGCCCGCGGATGGTCATGGTCACCACCAAGCTTCGGGGATCCTGACGCGGGAGGCCTTTGAGGCCGCCGGCGACCCTACGCGATTCCCGGAGCACTTCGCCCAGGGCGTCGAGGCATGGAGGCCGGGCAAGCTCTATCTCTCGTCCCGCCGGCGCGGAGGGGGAGCGGACGCGCAGTCCTCCGTCCTCTTCCATGTGGGCGAGATCGATCCGCTTCTTGGAAGGTCGACGCTGCAGCTCTCGGCATTGAGCCGAAGTCAGCACCGTTCCCAGGACATGGGCTCTGCTCAGACGCTAGGTCCACGCATGGCCGGGGCCAACTTCATCGCGGGGCACGTCGAAGGCCCGGACGACGAGATGTTCGGCGGAATCGACACGACCCTGGTTGGACTCGCCTCCAACTTCGACGATGACGTGGCTCGAGAGGTCATCGTCCATCTTGAGGCGTATCGACGGGATGTGGCGATCGCACGGGCTACCCTCGGACTCACCCCCGCGGAGGTCGTGCCGCGCCTCGCGTCCGCGCTCCGTCATCTCGGACAAGCCAGCAACGTCGGTGGGTCGTCCGACCGCGAGTTCCGAGAGGTCATGGCGCAGAAGAAGACTGTGGCGACCCGCGCCCTCATGGCTGCAGCGGGTATCGTGCTCGACATCCGCTCTGGGGATGATCTGATCGTGCCGGGGCAGACCGTCGAGGTTCGGGCTCAGCTATGGAATGGGAGCCCGTTCAGTCTGTGGCTCCCCGAGGTGGAGCTACTCACGGCGGTAGCCCGCACCGTGTCCGAGGTGGCCGTAGAGGGTCTTGATGAGGACGGCCGGGTCGCGGCGGGTACCCTCGCTACTTGGCGCTACGAAGTTCGCATTCCGGGTAACGAAGCACCTTCGCGACTCTATTTCTTGGAGTCGGAGCGCCCAGGTACGTACTACGATTGGCCGGAGGCCTTTGACAACTGGGGTCTGCCGCGCAACGGGCCGACGCTCGAGGGTCGCGCGCGCTTCTCGTTGCTGGACGGGGACGACCCTGTGGGCGCGCAAGTGGAGGCGACCACCCCTTGGCGCTTTGTCGGCGTGAACCAGGCCCGCGGGGAATTCGTGAAGCCCGTGCTTGTCGTGCCTGCCGTGTCACTACAAGTGACACCGGGTGGACTCGCCTGGCCGCAGAGTCGGACGGAGCCACAAACAGTCACTGTGCTCGTTCGTACCGAGGCTGGAGAGGGAGCGTCTGGAGACCTGACATTGTCCGCACCCGAGGGGTGGACGGTCACGCCGGCGTCTCAACGGTTTGCGCTGGCGTCGGCTGGGGCGGAACGGTCGGTGAGCTTCGAGGTGCGACCCAACGGCGCGCCTGCACCCGGTGAGCACGTGATTCGAGCGGTCGCTGCAACGGACCGGTCCATGAGTTACTCGGAGGGGTACACGCTGATCGACTACGAGCACGTCGAGCGTGCGTTGCTCTATACGGAGGCGGTCACGAGTCTCACCGTGGTGCCCGCGACCGTCCGAGAGGGCGTCCGCGTCGGATACATCATGGGCACTGGGGACGACGGACCCACGGCGATCCGGCAGATGGGTGGCTCCGTGGAGCTCCTTTCCGAGGCGCAGGTGCGTGACGGCGCGTTCGGAGACTTCGACGTGATCGTCTTGGGAGTCCGCGCCTACGAGGCGCGCCCTGATGTGAGGGCCGCCAACGACCAGATTGTCGATTTCGCGAGGGGCGGCGGCACAGTCATCACTCAGTACAACCAGTACCAGTTCTCTAGTGGCGGATATGCCCCGTACGAGTTGACGATTGGGCGCCCGGCCCCTCGAGTAGCAGACGAGACCGCGACGGTGACTGTCCTCGAGCCTGGGTCGCCGCTCTTCACGACGCCCAACCAGATCACCCAAGACGACTTTGATGGGTGGGTGCAGGAGCGAGGGCTCTACTTCGCGAGTGAGTGGGGGGAGGAGTACACACCGATGATCGAATTGAACGATCCCGGGGAACCCGCCCGTCAGGGGGCGCTGCTCGTGGCCTCTGTTGGGGAAGGGGTCTACGTGTACGCTGCGCTGTCGTTCTTCCGACAATGGGCGGGCCGCGTTCCAGGCGCCTACCGGCTCTTCGCCAACCTCGTTTCGCTAGATGCCCAGGAATGGGCGGAGTTTGTTGAGGGGCGTTGACCGAATGAGATTCGAAAAGAGCTTTCGGTGGTGTCTCGGGCTCGCGACGGTGGCGTATGCCGCCACAGCGTGCCGTCCGTCGACGGACCAAATCCTGGTGGTGTACTCGCCGCTTCCCATTGCGGTCGTGGAGTACGCCGAGGAACGCTTCGAGGAGATGTGGGCAAACGTCGATGTACGCATCGTCCGTATGGACGACGCTGAGGCGATGGAGCGTATCGCTTCCGGGCGAGGGGATGGTGATGTGTGGTGGGGGGCTGCGTCCGCTACCCTCCAGCGTGCGGCCGCCGACAGCTTGCTCGCGCCGTATAGGCCGTCGTGGGTCGAGGCGGAGTCGAATATTGTCGGAGTCGATGCAGAAGACCGATGGCAGGTCGCCGCAGTATCTCCATTCGTCGTTGCGTTCAATCGCGAGCTGACGCAGCTCACCCGAGCTCCTCGCGACTGGGTGGATCTCTACCATCCGAGGTGGCGCGGCGAAGTCGCTTTTCTAGATCCCGCACTGAGCGACAATGGAACTGCGTTTCTGACAGGTATGCTCGAAGGGTCTCTGGCCGACGGCACGGACGAGATCGAGGGCTTCGATCGTCTTCTGAGACTGGACGCGACTCAGGGGATGTATGCGAGCGATGAGGAAGAGGCCGTGCGTGCCCTCGGGACCGGAGACGCCGTCGCCGCGGTGCTGCCGCTCCACGCAGTGGAGCGCCTAAGGCACGAGTACGCCGAATGGCTCCACTACAGACACCCGGATTCGGGCGCGCCTGGGCTTATCCGAGGGGTGGCGATGTTGTTCGGGGCTCCCCAGCCGGAGACTGCTATGGAGTTCATCGAGATGGTGGGCGGTGATGTCGCCGCTGAGGTTGCCGTGCAGACGTGGTGGTGGCCTGCTCGCGGCCCGCTCTTCGAAGCACGTCTGCCAGATGATCATTTCCTCCCGGGCGAACCCCTCATGTGGTTCGGGCGTCCTGCTGCGGTGGTCGCTCAGCTGTCGATTTGGGTCGAGCGATGGGAAGATGAGGTCAGAGGGAAAGGGAGGAATTTCTACTGATGGCGAGTGAATCGAGGAGTATCGTAGGTCGCGTCGCGGGGCTCGCGCTCGAAGAACGCTTGGCGGGGCTTCTCCCCCTGGGCGCTTCCGCGACGCCCCCTTTTGATTCTCCGGCGAGCGTCACCCCGTCACCACCCGGCACACCTTCATCGATTGAGGGTCGAATTCATCTCGGGGGATTCTATAGATCCGGTCATCGATGACCGGATCGGCTGATACTTGCCAGGGAACGTGACGTTGCCAAGGTAGCGACCGCCTCCGTCGAAGATGTCCCAGGTGTTGGATCCGAGATTCTGAGGATTGAATTCGCCCTCGCCGCGCAGGTTGTCGCCGCTGAGGATCCGCTGCACTCAAATCGACCCACGCGGTCCGTGAGAAAGAGTCACGAAGGCTGGATACCTCTCAGCAAATTGAACTGTGGCCAAGTAGGCGTCGGTCGCCGTTGCCGGCGCACCTTGTTGAGCGATCAACTCACGCATCTCGCTGAGAAAGACCCGCTGGTCCCCCTCTGTCACTGACCGCCCGGTCCCAAGTCGAACCCTGCCGTTCTTCTCCGTGGACGCCTCGGTCTACGCTTCCTGGGAGTCTCCGTTGCCCAATCCCCCCAGGACCAATCCCACCACCACCACCGTCACCGCACCGATGACGTTGTGCCATAGGAACGAGACATCGGGTGCCCCGAAGGTCACGGCTGCCACGACACCCATGCCGGAAAGCAGTCCTACGAACGCTCCCATGCCCTTGGCACGTGGCATCATCGCGAGAAGGAAGACGCCCAGGATCGAGCCATAGAAGAACGACCCGAACCGATTCACGACCTCGATGAGCGACCCAAGGGTCGCCGCGTAGGTCGCGACCGCGCAGGCGAAAAGCCCCCAGAAACCCGTCGCGATCTTTGAGATTGTCAGATAGTGCGCGTCGTCGGCTTCGGGTTTATACCACCGTCTGTAGAAGTCGATCACACTCGTTGTAGCGAGTGAGTTCAACTCCGCCGCGATGCTCGACATGGCCGCGGCGAGCACGCCGGCTATGAAGAGCCCCGTCAGTCCGATGGGGAGTTCGGAGAGCACGAAGCGTGGGACGATGTAGTTCACGTCGCGTGACGCTTCGCCCGTGACCTCCTCGGCCATCACGAGGGCCTCACCGCGGATGACCTGCATATCCGCTTCGCGAGCGACGAACGCTTCCATAGCGGTCGCCGCTGTTGCGTCGTCTCCGGCATCTGCGACCGACATCGCCGCCTGCTCACGAAGTGTAAAAATGTCGTCGTACCGGTCTTGCAGGGCGTCGTAGGCCGCCCCGCGTTCGGCTACGACAGCCTCTTCGTGGGCCGGGTTGAAGAGCAACGGGGGCTGCACGAACTGGTAGTAGACGAAGATCATCACACCGACCATGAGCACCAGCGCTTGGAGCGGGATCTTCCAGTAGGCGCTCATGAGTAGCGAACTGCGCGCCTCGTCCACGGACTTTGCTGTCAGGTAGCGCTGAACCTGGCTCTGATCCGTTCCAAAGTACGACAGCATGAGGAATGTCCCGCCAATGATGCCCGACCAGAACGTATACGTCTCGTTCAGATTGAACGAAAAGTCGAACGTCTTGAGCCTCCCAGTCGAGCCAGCAATGCGCAGCGCGTCGTCAGGAGTGACCGGCATTTGCATGACGAGAACCACCATGATGCCCAACAAGGCGATCATGATGAGCACCATCTGTTTGACGTCTGCCCAGGCCACCGCCTGGACGCCCCCGATCATCGTGTAGATCACGGTTGGAACACCGATCAGCAGAACGCTCCACACGAGTGGGATCCCGAATACCGCGCTCAGCACCACTCCTGGGGCAGCCATGATCGTCCCGGCTGACATCCCACGGGAAAGCAGGAAGAGGAACGCGGTGAGGGAGCGGGTCTTGGTGTCAAACCGGCTCTCCAGGTACTCGTACGCTGTGTAGACACCCGACCCATGAAGGAACGGTACGAGGGTGACCCCGAGAATGACCATCGCGATCGGAAGGCCGAAGTAGAACTGCACGAACCGGAGGCCATCTGTCGCACCTTGGCCGGGCGTGCCGATCATCGTGATCGCAGATAGCTGGGTAGCCATCACGGACAGGCCAACGACCCACCAAGGCAGGCTCTTACTCGCTAGGAAGTACCCTTCGAGGGTGTCGGTCCCTTTGGACTTCCGGAGACCATCGATAATGACGTACGCGAGGTAGACGACAACGATGAGCCAATTGATCCAGTGCACGGTCGGACTCCCTTAGACGTGGTAACGCATCTGGAGGAGCCAGAGCATCGCGAGCGCGATAAGCTGGACCGTGAGCACGCGGATAAGCGTGTTCTTGAACCTGGTCCGTGTGTCGGCGGGAGTTTCGGTGTCGTCAGGCGTCATGGGCAGTTCCGAAGCGGCGGGATGTGCGACGGAAGCTCCGGGAGGCCGACGCATGGCGCAAGCATGCTGCGGATGGGTCGTAATTCGAGCTGAGATGGCGCGGTGCTCCGGGGCGGACCGTCGCTACAAGAGTGGGTGATGAGAATGAGATTCGAGCGGGCTTTTCTCTTGGTGAGTGGCGTGTTTGCGTTCGGGACGGGCGTTACGGAGCGTCCGCCAACGCGATCGGATCTGTGCCAGTCCAGCTTTAGTGGATCCGGGGATTGCCGCTTCGATGATTGGCGTGCGGATGGCCGTAGCCTTCGCCTCAGGGCTCATCCCGGCTGTCCGCGCCTTCAGGACCGACTCAGCTGGAGCTGAGCGCTCGGCTGCCTAGTGAGGTCCGGCGAAAAAAAGAGAGGGCGCCGGAAAGACTGTCGGCGCCCTCTCTTTATCCCCCACGACCCTAGCGTCGTCGCGTCAGTTTCCGGCTCCTCGAACGGTGCAGAAGCCACCCTCGGCTGTGCATCCCGGCTCCCGCAGCGTCCGTTCGAAAAGCTCGTAGATCCGGCGGTACTCGTCGGTCCACGATGTCGGTTCAGTGAATCCGTGGCCCTCCACGGGGTAGACCGCGAGCTCCCAGTTCTCCTTGCCCAACTCGATGAGCCTCTGAGACAATCGGACCACGTCCGAGAAGTGCACGTTGGTGTCGACCATGCCGTGCAGCATCACGAGGTGCTGATCCGCTCCGAAGTTCTCCGCGAAATAGATCGGAGACGACTGCTCATAGGCTTCAATGTCGTCCTGCGGTTGATTCAGGATTCTGCTGGTGTACCCATGGTTGTAGTGGGCCCAGTCGGTCACGGACCGGAGCGCTGCTCCGGACTTGAAGGTGTCTCCGGAGGTGAAGAGGCCCATGAGCGTGATGAATCCACCGTAGGACCCACCATAGAGCCCGATGCGAGCCGGATCGACGCCTTCACTCGCAGCGAGATACCGAGCGCCGTCGACCTGGTCGGACATGTCCTTCCCGCCCATCCACCGATAGATCCCCGTCCGCCATTCAGCGCCATATCCGGCAGAGCCCCGGTAGTCGATGTCGAGCACCGTATAGCCACTCGCGGCGAGCAGCTGATTGAACTGGTATTCGCGGTAGTACGACGACCAGTAGTTATGGACGTTGTGGAGGTATCCAGCGCCATGAACGAAGATGACCGCGCCGCCGTGTGACTCAGCGCCCATGTCCGACGGCCGATAGATCCTGGCCGGCACCATCGTGCCGTCCTCCGCTTCGAAGCTCAGAATCTCCGGCTTGACCCACGGGAATCCACTCCATTCTTCGGTGGGCGACTCGGTGATCTGTCCCATTTCGGAGCCCGATTCTGCGTCTGCGACGAAGAGTTCGGGCGGATGATTAGCCACGTCGTGCACGACCGCCATGCGCTCCCCGTTCGGAGCGAGCGTCCCAACGAACCGCCCGTCTCCTGACGTGACCTGCTCCCTATCCGAGCCGTCGAAGTCCATCCAGAACAGGTGCTCGTTGAACGGCGACCCCTCGTTCGTGCGCAGGAAGAAGCGGGACCGATCCTCCGGCATGCCCACCGAGAGTACTTCCCACTCTCCACTCGTGAGTGCCTGCTTGTCCGAACCGTCGGCGTTCACCGCGTAGAGGTGAGCGTAGCCCGATCCTTCGCTCACGTAGTAGATGCGGTCCGTCCCCGGCACGAAGCCGACACAGAACGCGAAGCACGGGCCGGCGACCCATGCATCGTCACGTAGATGGTCGAGCATCGTGGGCTCGCCTGTGGCGCCGTCCACAGACCAAAGCCACCGGTCTTTGTTGTCTGCGGAAACGGCGAAAACAAATGCCTTCGTCCCAGCGTCGTTCCACTGCGCGTTATTCGGCCGGGGCGTCCCCTCACCTTCGTAGCCTTCTGGAGCGAGGTCGATCCAAGTGACTTCGCCCGTGGCGAGGGTGACAACTCCGATCCGCTGGGCGCCCTGAGCGTCCCCGACCTTCGTCCGAACCGTGAGGTCCCGCGTGTACCCGTCATCGGTGACCCAGTCGGGCACGATCGTCTGCTTCGACCCTTGCGACTGCTTCACCGCTCGGAGTAGGGCGTACTCGCCCGTGCGGGTTGGGGTCATGCCTTGGGCGCGCTCTCCGGCCCCCACATAGATCTGCTCTGGCTCACCGATCGACCCTGCTTCGCGGATCGAGTCCTGACGAGCCTGACGCACAGCATCCCTGCGGATATGCGCGAACAATTCGAGCTGCTGGTCTTCCAAGAAGCCCCGCTGGCCCTCGGCGTCTTCTTCGTCTCGAGGTGCGGGTCCGTTGGCCACTCGCGTGAGTTGCTCCAAGGTCCCGGATTCAATCCCCAGTCGGAACAGATTCCCGCCACGCTGGAAGAGGATCGACTCGCCATCGGACGAGAAAATTGGTTGACCCTCCCCGTCCGCGGTGTGCGTCAAGCGGCGGACATTCATCGACCGTCGATCGACCAAGTACAGATCTCCGCTGACGGACGAGATGCGCCATCGCTGATCGGCAGAGATATCCCCTCCGGCCAACAGAGGTGCCATCTCGCGCATGGTCTCTCCATTGACGATTTCGGGCTCGCCGCCGTCCGCGCTGACGCGGTAGCTGGAGCGCGGCGCGTCCCAGGCCATGCCTCCGGGTCGCCAACTGAAGTAGATCCATTCGGAGTCGTCCGTCCATCGGATCTGCCCCGGGGCAACGCCGACGTTCTCCTCGGCGCGCATGATGTTCCGAATGGACAGCTCGAACTGTTCGCTCCGGACGACCTCAGGTACGTGGTCCGCCACACTTTGCGCGCTGACGAGGGCAGGAGTGCAAACTGCGACGAGCGCGGCCAATAGACCGTTTGTGACTCTCTTCATTTTCTCTTCAATCTCCCATGCAAGTGCCAACGGCCCGCGCAGTTTCGATGATGTCGCTGTCCAAGGGGACAGTCTTTATTCTCGCTATCGCCTGTTCCAGCGGAACGGCGAGCACTTTGGGCGGATTGAGCGCGACCATGCACCCGAAACAGCCGTCCATCACCAGCTTGACCGCTGCAGCTCCAAAGCGGAGCGCCAGCAAGCGGTCATAAGAGTTGGGGCCGCCACCGCGCTGGAGGTGGCCTAGGACGAGGTGCCGCGTCTCCCTGCCGGTCCGCTCATGAATATCATGGGCTACCTGCTCCGCCATTCCACCCAGTCGTTTCTGGCCGTCGTCTTCCTGTTTGAACAGAGGCTTGCTGCCTTTGGGGAATGCCCCTTCCGCGACGACCACAATCGCGAATTCTCGCCCGCTGGCGTAGCGATCCTGAATTTTCTCGCAGACGATATCCATGTCGTAGGGGATCTCCGGGATCAGGATGACATCCGCAGTTCCCGCGACGCCTGACGACAGCGCGATCCAACCGGCGTTCCGGCCCATCACCTCGACGACCATGACTCGCTGATGTGATTCCGCGGTGGAGTGGAGCTTTCCAATCGCGTCTGTGGCCGTGTCGACTGCGGTATGGAAGCCGAAGGTCACACTCGTGGCCTCGAGGTCATTGTCGATCGTCTTCGGGACCCCGACGACCTTGAGGCCCTTCTGAGAGAGTGCGTGTGCGATCTCGAGCGAGCCGTCGCCGCCAATTGAGATCAGAGCGTCGACCTCGAGTCGTTCCAGGGCATCGACCACCTCTTGCGACCGGTCCATGTACGTAACGGCGCCGCCGTCGGCGCGGATGGGCCACTTCAGTGGGTTCCCCAGGTTCGTCGTGCCGAGGATCGTGCCTCCGAGGTGCGTGATCCCCCGGACGGACCGGCGGTTCAAGGTGACGACCCCGTCTTCCTCGAACAGCCCGTCGTAGCTGTCCTTGATCCCGAGGACCTCCCAGTCCATCTGCTCCGCCGCCCTAACAACTGCGCGGATGACGGCGTTGAGGCCGGGAGCATCCCCCCCGCCGGTGTTCACGGCGATGCGTTTGATGTTCAGATTCATGGCCTGGCCGGGCAGACGTGCCACCAAAGAAAATGGGCATCCGGCTTTGAAGCCGGACGCCCATACTAGCGGCTATCCCCGAAAGTCCGCGAGAGCTCGGAGATGCGAGGCGGGGGAGATTACTCCCCCGTCAGAATATCCATCGGACGGTACCTGAGAACTCAGCCCCCATGACGTCCACTCCGGCCCCGGTGGCGTCGATGATAGAGCCGTAGAGAATGCGTAGCTTGGGGAAGAAATCGTAGCCACCGAAAAGACGCATGGGGAGATCTCCACCTGCGGCCAGCATCCAACCTGAGCCGGGGTCCGTGCCGTCGGGTTCCGTACGGTCTTGCAGTCTGAGGTCGATGTGAGGACGGAATGCGAAGCCACCGCCGACCTGGATCGAACCCATCACGCCAACGACGAGCATGTTCTGCTTCGGCGTTGCGATCGCGGTGTCCCCGACGATCGCTCCAATGTTGTCCACGATGGAAAGGGTCAGGTCGCCAGTCTCACGAATCACGTCTGCAGCATACACTGTCCATACTCCAGAACCTGCGCGGAACGCATACGTTGCGTCGAAGCGGAGTCGATTGCCTGCCTGGAAGAGGTTGATCCCGTCCGCCTGGTCCGATTCGTACTGCCGGAATGTCGCACCAAGCGTGAGCGTATTCGTACCGATGTTCCGATCGAGGCCCACCCGGATTCGGGTCTCATTGCCCGGCCGGTATGACAAATCGAGGTCTGTACTCGGTTCGAACTCTCCGCGCACCGAATAGGCTCCGGCGAACCCGACTCCCCATCCGCCGACTCGGGCGGCAGTGGCCAGGGCCGACGTGAACCCGGAACCGCTTCCCCACGTGGTTTCGCGGAAACCCAATAGGTCCGTGGCGAGCACGGACGCAACGATGGCTTCCTCTCCAGTGTGGGTAGAATTGCCGGTGGGGATGCCTGCGCCGAAGCTAAGCAGTGCCCAAGGCGTCACTGAATAAGAGAGCTTCAGGTGGGTGTCGGTCACCCCGGACATCGTAAAGCGGGTGTTGTCGCGCTCGATCTCGCCCTGAGCCCAAGCGGTCGAGAGGTCCACCGAAATCGCGTCGGTGATCGGGAACCGTACGGCGACCGGGACCATAAAAAGTTGAACCGCGTCCGCGCCCAAGCCAGCATCGAACGTGTAGCCCATAAAATTGGACCCGACGCCCATCGTGCTGTTTTGCGCCGAAGCTGGGACCGCTAAGACCGCGGCTACGAAGGCCGCTGCGATACCGGCCTTCAGTGTCCGGGCGATCATTGGCCACCTCTGCCCGGTCTCAGGATGACGATGCGAATCTGAGCCTGTGCAACTGTCGTCACGCTTTCTTGGCCTTGAGACTCTTGAACTGCATCGCTGCGGTCCTCACCGGTCGTGGTCGCCGCTGTGTTGTCACTACTCGTAGTTGAGCCGAGGTCGAGGGTCCCTGAGGTCCGGGTTGGATTGACCGCGTTGGAAGCCTCACTCAGCGTCTGCGACGTGGCAGTTGTCGTCCCTCCGCCGGTGGTCGCACCCGTCGTGGTCGTTGTCGGTGGCGGAGCTACTGATCCGCCAGAACCTGTCTCACCGGTCGACGACGCGGTCGTTGCGATCTGGGCTGTCGTTGTGGCGGCAGCTTCGTCCATCACCTGCGATTCCTGAGCCTCGGTTGCCGCAGCGCTGAAGCTAGGGTCGAGTTGCTGCGCCTGCTCGAACTCAGCCTGTGCGGCCGCATAGTTCCCGTTGTCCTTCTCACGAAGTCCGCGCCCGTAGGCGAGGAACGCCAGCAGGTTGTCCGTGCGGTTGTCAAGAATTTGCTGCTGCTCACCGGGGGTGAGCGTCACTCCGAGCACTTCCTGGATGGTGCGGAAGACGAGTTGCTTCTCCATATCGAAGATGTTTTCCAGCGCCGCTGCCTCGTTGACCTGACCGGCCGAAGATGCGCTTGCCACGTTCAGCACGTCCTGCGAGACGGCGATTTGGTCGCCCGCCGGAGTGAGGACTCCTTGTACGACGTGCTCAGCCTGAAGTAGGCGGCCAGCGCGTGCGCCGGTGCCTGGCTCGGAATAGCCTGCCTCGTTCATCCCGATCTCGTCCAGGAGCGATTGGATCTGTGCACGCTCCAATACGATGAGCGCGTTGGAAACGGCGAAGTCCGTTGTCATCATGTCCGCTAGGGCATAGATCAGCGGCTCGAGGTTGGCGTCCGTGGAGTTGAACGCGAACGGCATGACCGCCACCGACCGAGGCGTCGGCGCCGTCGTGAGAAGCTGCGACTCGTTCGCCAAGGCGGTCTGCGACCGCTCCTGCAGCATGTTCTGCGCGACGAACTGGAGACGGTTGCGCAGTTCGTTCTTCAATTCCTCGGACCGTCCTACGTTGAGGTACTGGTTGTACGCGTCACTAGCCGCGGACCAATTGTGCAGCTCCTCATGTACCATGCCTAGGTAGAGTAGCCCGGGGCCGGATTGGTTTCCGGAGTCCACAGCAGCCTGCAGGGTCATTCGCGAGCCTTCAAAGTCGTTCGTTTTGAAGAGCGCCATTCCCAACTGGACTTGGAGGTCCGTGTCGAGAGGGTTTGCGGAGAGCTGCTGACGGATGCTAGGAATGTCCGCAGGGCTTACCTCGGGGATCGAATACGCGCACGCGCCGAACGCCAGGGATAGGGACAGCGCGACCAGAGAACGACAGCCGACTGAGGGAGCGTACCGCATAAAAGGCTCCTAGGAGAAACCACTAAAGATGAAATCACGGAGAGTGCGAAAAAAACATCTTCTCGCATCTCCGATGAGGCCTGGGTTAAATTACGGAATAGAGTTTGGGTGGGCAAAGGATTTCTCTTTTTGACCCGCCCGTTGCAGCTTAAGATATGCAGTCTTTATGGGGGTTCAGCCCCTTTTGAGGAGGTTTAAGTGCGCACCTACAAGACCGTTCTTGTTGCCGTGATCGCGATTGCGGCGCTAAGCGTTCAGGATGCGTCTGCCCAGGATCCGGCAATCCCGACCATCGCCGTGATGGATTTCAACGGCTTCATGCTCGGCGACGGCGGCAGTTCCGTGAACCTAGGCAAGGCGGTGTCCGCCATGCTCGTGACAGAGTTCAGTGGCCGTGAAGGGATCGTGGTTGTGGAACGCCAGGCGCTCAATGACCTCCTGCAGGAGCAGCGACTGGCGCTGTCCGGCCGGGTTGACGAGAGCAGCGCTGTTGAGATCGGCAAGCTGCTGGGAGCCCAGTACATGTTCTATGGGCAGGTCGCAAGCATTGCGAACAACCTGCGAATCGATATCCGGGCAGTCGATGTCGAAACGTCAGAGATCATATCTGTACTCAAGAAGATGGATCAGACGAGCGAGCTGCTCTCAGTCCTCGTGAGTATCGCCGATGAATTCAGTAGCGAGCTCGAACTCGTTGCACCGTCCAATAGACCTGGAGTTGCCAGGATCCCGGTCCCGGCGATCATCGCGTTCAGTCGGGCGGTGGACTATGAGGACAAGGGTGAGACGGCCCAAGCAGTGGAGCAGTACAATGCTGCGCTTGAGCTTTACCCGGGATACATCGATGCCGAGCGTGCCTTGGTTCGACTGGGAGGCGGTGAATAATGCGTATCAATATTCTGAAAGTTGTGGTGATTCTGCCGACGTTGGCGTTGGCGCTGGCCTTCTTGGCTCAACCCGTGGACGTCGCGGCCCAAGCCATCTCGTTTGAGGGTGAGTTGCCCCGGGCTATGGTTTTCATTCAGGAGGACGGCCGGGGGAAGGTTTCGTCGCGGGAGATGACGAGCTTCCTGCGGGAGGCCGGATTCCCGGTTATCGATCCGGCTCTGGCCATCGACGAAGCGGCACAGAATCTGGTGACCGCGGCAATGAACGGGAACGATGGTGCGGCGACGCAGCTCGGTCGTGACTGGGGAGCACAACTTTTGATTCTCGGGGTCGCGGACTACGCGACGCGCCCCGACCCGGTGGACGGAACTCTGATCACCGCGACCGCGGAGGTTTCGGTGCGGGCGCTTCGCTTGGACCACGGCGACGTCGTGTCGGAGGCTGTGGCGAGTGGTCGCGCTCTTGAAGCGACGGACCAGGCTGCGAAGGCGAAGGTCGTCCGCCAGGTGACGCAGGATGTCATCACTCAGTTCATCGGCGGCGTGATGAACGATTGGTCAGCGCGTACTTGGATGGAAGCAGCGTACTGGAATCTTCCCGAGCCCGGTTCGGTCGAGCATGCGACCGCTTCGCAGGCCGCCAGCACTAATGGCGGTGGCGGTGAAGCACCAGGTGTTGCCGTGATTCGAGCTGACGTGAAGCCCGCTAGTGGCGCGGCGACCCGAGGTATCGGTGTTGTTGCAAAGGGTGGCAACAGCCTCTCTGGAGTGACGAACACGGTTGAGCTCCGGGGCGTCGTGGTCGGAAACACGAGCGGGGTAGAGGTGAACGGCGCGCCTGCGCTGCTGGAACCACTCGATGCCGAAGAAGCGGCGCGGATCCGTGTGGATCCGGCTGAAGCTCAAATCTTCCGTCGTGAGTTCACGCTCCCTGTCAGTCAGGACAGTGTTCTGATCGTCGCGAGTGGTACTGACGGCTCCACGACTCAGGCCGTAGCTGCACCGCGCATCGACAAACGGTGGGCGGTGGTCGTCGGTGTCGGTGAATACCAGTCCGAGGAGATTCCAGACCTGGAAGGTGCGCCCATGGATGCTCGGGCGATCCGCGATTTCTTGCAGAGTGATGCTGCGGGTCCGTTCGACGAGGTACTCTACCTCGAAAACGAACAGGCAACCGGGGCTGCGATGCGCGAGGCGCTCTTCGTGTTCTTGCAGCAAGCGGACTGGGACGACTTGGTCGTCATCTACTTCGCGGGACATGGTGCGCCGGATCCGGGCCGCCCGGACAATCTGTACCTGTTGCCTGCGGACTCGGACCTGAACGCGTTGGCGTCCACCGGATTCCCGATGTGGGATGTTAAGACCGCGCTACGCCGTCAGATCTCATCAGAGCGGGTAATCGTGATCGCCGATGCGTGTCATTCGGCCGGTACGGCGGACGGTGATGCGGTTGGAGGGGGTGGCAGCAACGCCATCTCGGGTGGATTTGCGCAGCTCTTCACCCCGTCCCGCCGCTTGATGATGACGGCAGCGGACACGAACGAGTTCGCTCAAGAGGACGAACGGTGGGGTGGAAACGGTGTGTTCACCCACTTCCTTCTTGAAGGGTTGAAGGGTGCTGCAGATGCCGACAATGATGGCATCGTGACATTCACCGAGGTCTTCGATCACGTTTCGAACAACGTTCGACAGGCGACCAACGGTCAGCAGAATCCACAACGAAGTGGGTTCGGGGACATACCGTTGGCCATCGTTACCGGTGGTAGCCAGCCGGACGGCCCTGGCGGCTGACGAGCCCCTTCGTCCGGCCGTAGAATATGAAGAACTGCCCCGCCCTATTGGGCGGGGCAGTTCTTCATTCACCCGCACTTCTCGGGCCAGGAGTTGCCGGGCATCAAAGGAATGCGCGGGGTCTCTGAGGGGGTCCTTCTCAGTGTTCCTAGTGGACGACCATCAGCTGCTCGACGGCGGCCAGCAATCCGGTGGGACGTACCGGCTGAGGCATAGTGTGCGCCGCCCCGATGATTGGCACATCCGCGTTGATACCTGAGAGGACTGGCTAGTGGTTGCCAGCCGTCGAAAGTTCCAAGGTCAGCGTCTGAATTTCGGTCGATCCGGGCTGGCTGCTCCCTCCGACATGGATCATCGAGAGCGTCGTGGTCTTTTCGATGCGCTCAGAATGCACGACGTACCCCAAGTCGAAGTCGAACACGAAGGATCCTTCCCGTGCGCTCTCCCGAGTGATTTCCATCCTGGCATCTGGCCCGAGCATGGGTCGGTCGATCGTCGTGCTGCCGCCACCTTCTGTTGAGAACGTGACGGTGATCAAGTTGTCCTCGATTGATTGGACCTTGAACAGAGTGGCTTCTGCGAAGTCGAGATCGATCTCCGCAATCCGGTAGGTGACCAACTCCGCCCACTCGTCTCTTTCTCTGACTTCCGCTTCGGGTAGGGGGAAGAAGGAAATCAGTGTGAGGCCTTCGAGGGCGGGTCGCCAATCGTTCTTATCGATCCCGAGCTCCGAGAGGGTCACCGACCCGACTGCGAGCTTGCCTTCGCCCAGATCGAGTCCGTAGTCAGCGTCGAAGGTGTCCCCCACATCACGTACGTCGATCGACAACCCGATCGTGTCGGGACCGACGCGATACTGCTCTCGTCCACCCACTTCACCGACGATTTGGAGCACGCCGACGTATTCAATGCTGTGAGCCCGAACCCTCAGCGTCGTGTCGGCGGTAGTCGTGTACTGTGCCGAGACAGGCGAGGTATGAGCTGCGACTCCCAGGATGAGCGTGGCGAAAGCTAGGAGTGTTGTGCGACGTGATTCCACAGGTCTTCTCGTAGAGGCGGTATGTGAATATCCGAAGTGTATTCGGAGTCCACATACCATGACAATGGTCAGGTCATCTGTGCTAAGAATTGATGGCGGCCCGCCGAGGTGTGCTCTACTGTGCCCTGTTCGCACCCTCCTCGAGACACGGAGCTCTGATGTCACGTCGCCTCTTTTCTGTCATTCTGGCTCTGTTATTGTCCGGATGTTCGGCAGCGTCTGAGGACACTGGAGCGCCGGAGCCCGCATGGGTTGAACTCTTTGACGGCGCCACCCTGGACCGGTGGATCGTGAAGATCGCAGGCGCCGAGACCGGGGACGATCCATGGGGCACCTTCCGGGTCGAGGATGGACTTCTGACCGTCGGCTACGAACAGTATGGCAGCTTCGATGGCCGTTTTGGGCACCTCTTCTTCGAAGAGCCGTTTTCGGACTACGAACTCCGGGTCGAGTACCGTTTCGTCGGCGAACAGGTGCAGGGTGGGCCGGGATGGGCACTGAGAAACAGCGGCGTGATGTTCCACGCCCAAAGCCCCGGATCCATGCTTCGCGATCAGGATTTTCCGATCTCACTCGAAGCTCAATTCTTGGGCGGCAATGGGGTGGAAGACCGCCCGACATCCAACCTGTGCACTCCCGGCACCCATGTGGAAATTGCCGGAGAGTTGGTGGAGGCCCATTGCATCACGGCGCAGGCTCCGACCTTTCATGGAGAACAATGGGTCACGGCTGATTTGATCGTCCGTGGTGGTTCCTCCATCGTTCATGTGATCGATGGGGACACGGTCTTGGCCTACGGTGTTCCGGTGATTGGGGGCGGAGTTGTGGATGGATTCGACCCCTCCGAGAAGGAAGATGGTCGGGCTCTCACCTCCGGGTTCATCGCGTTGCAGAGCGAGAGTCATCCCATCCAATTCAGGCGCGTCGCCCTGAGGCGTCTCAGTAACTAGCCTCCATCAAGCGGCGTTCAGTGGAGCGGTTCCCGGAGGCTAAGCGCCCGCGTGCTCGACCGAACCAATTTGGATTGCGGGTGCTAAGGGGTGTGCGGTGGTTTTTGTATTCATGGTCGGTCGGGTCAACGTCCGGCTCGACGTTTAGTTTCACACTGCCGCTCGCGCTTCCGGGCCCCACATGAACAAAACCCCCGAAGTGCGAAGGCACCTCGAGGGCTTTGTGTCATGAACTGAGCGGCGTGGTCAGCCCGCGGGATGTACGTGAAATCTCACCTGCGTGTTCTCCCACTCGAGCACGATGTCGCCCATTGTGTTGTCCGCGTCGCCGTCAAAGCTATAGCGGAGCGTCTCGACCCTTTCGTCAATCGCGATCGTCGCCGCGGTGAAGGAGCCGAGTTCAGTCGCACGGACCTCGTCACTGATGGGGATGCCCCAGCGCTCGAAGTTCGAGTTGATGAAGAACTCCCATTCGTCGGCGCCCGGCGCCGCGTAGATCGCATAGCTCCCGGCCTCGAGAGAGACACCGCCGACGGAGGCAGGACCCGTAAGGTGAAGCGCCGTCGGCTCGTTGGCTCCGGCACGCCATAGGCCCCCATAGGGAACCAGCGTCCCCATCACTTCTCGCTCGTTAGCGGAAGGGGCCCCGTAGCAGAGCTTGGCTGAGCCACCCTGGTATGCGAATTCCGTCTCATTGAGTGGACTCGGGCGGTCGGTCGTGGCTTCCTCGAACGTTGCGCCTTGGAGATAACACTCCCCAGCGGCGACTTCGATAACCGGAGCGGCTGCCATTTCTTCTTCCATCGACATTTCGTCTGTCGCTTCTCCGGCGCACGCTGCGGCGAGTAGGACAACACCCGTGAGGGTGGGGAGGGTTTTATTCCAGCGCATTCGTAGTGTCTTCCTTTTGGTTTGAGGCAAGATTGCCGGCGGCCCCACACATCCACTTCCACGCCGTCGTTCATGCCTCGCCAATCTATTGTCTTTCGGTGCCCGGATAATGTCGCGATATCCAGTCTGCGCAACCGTAAAGCCTGAGACTTAGCTCCCGCGTTCTGCCTGCTCTGCGGCTCGCTGACCTCTATTTCTACCATAATCCAGAAACCTTTTTCGAGGTTAGCAAGTTGGCGAATCAGCCCCGGCTCGCCACGGAGTCGATCGCCGGCAAAAGGCCGTATCAGGAAGACACGGTTTTTGCCAAGTCGCTGGACAACGGGCGTACGCTCGTCGCCGTAGCAGATGGCATGGGTGGCCATGCGGCTGGTGATGTTGCCAGCGCGCTTGCCATGGAAACGCTCGTTGATGCGATCGAAGCCGGGCAGTCACTCTCCAGCGCGTTCACCTTCGCTAACGCCGCCGTGCACACGAAATCTCGTGAGCCTGGCAAACACGGCATGGGAACAACGCTCGTCGCGGCCCTCGTCAACGGGGGTGAGTTCCACGTCGCCAACGTGGGCGATAGTCGTTGTTATTTGATGACCGGCGACGGTATTCAGCAACTCAGCGAGGACCATTCGTTCGTTGCGGAAGCGATGAAGCGGGGACAGTCCGAAGAAGAGGCACTCACTTCGAAGTTCAAGGACGCACTCACGCGTTCAATTGGAATTGATGAAGATGTGACGGTCGACACCTTCGGCCTGTTCCCGGTAGAGGAAGGTACGGCCCTCTTTCTTT